>Ga0209829_10000013_pt1 | contig 129912 bp, 90 predicted proteins | sample C_140205_EF_Meta_FD_187311 | JGI IMG/M metagenome (GOLD analysis project Ga0209829, IMG submission 187311) | Freshwater microbial communities from Lake Croche, Canada to study carbon cycling - C_140205_EF_MetaG (SPAdes) (version 2) | ecosystem: Environmental > Aquatic > Freshwater > Lake...
CTGTAGCTCAGTTGGTAGAGCAAAGGACTGAAAATCCTTGTGTCCCCGGTTCGAGCCCGGGTGGTGCCACAAGCCCTCAATGAAAGTTGAGGGCTTTTTGTTTTTAGCTTCTTCTAACACTCCATCAAAAATCACCTTACATTTATCTTTATAATAGGAAATCAATAGTACAACCAATACCCATGAAATTATACAAAACAAAAGAAGGCATCGTTATTGAAAAAGAAAAAGATTGTTACTTATTTAAAGAACAAGATTGGGACACTTTTATCAATGATGATAATTTATTGGAAAAAATAGAAGGGCTCATACAGATGCTTCAAAAATCCGCACCCGTAAATGTGGCTAGCATTTTAGCCCCCATACAAAATCAAGAACTATGGGCCTGTGGTGTAACTTATCTAAGAAGTAAAGTGGGTCGTCAAGAAGAATCTAAAGCTTCGGGAGGCAGTGACTTTTATGCAAAAGTTTACGATGCAGAAAGACCCGAAGTATTTTTTAAAGCGACAGCCCATCGGGTTGTGGGTACTGGCGATAAGGTGAATATTCGAAAAGATTCTGTTTGGGATGTACCAGAACCAGAATTAACATTAGTGGTTACTTCGTCTGGAAAAATTATTGGATACACCATTGGCAATGATATGAGCAGCAGAAGCATTGAAGGAGAAAATCCTTTGTACCTTCCTCAAGCGAAAACCTATGATGGTTGTGCAGCATTGGGCCCATGCATATTTGTAACGGATAAGCCACTTGATTTAAATTCTGAAATTCAATTGGAAATAAAAAGAAATAACACAATTATTTTTGAAGGAAATATTACACTTAATCAAATGAAACGCAGTCCCGAAGAGTTGGTTTCTTTTGTTTATAGAGCATGCTCCTTCCCTAATGGCTGTATGATTATGACAGGAACTGGCATTGTACCCGGCACTGATTTTACTTTACATTCCAAAGATGAAATTAAAATTACAATAGACCCTATTGGTACTTTAATAAATACGGTCCGTTAATATTGTTGGGTTCAACAAAGGCAATGCAATTTGCTCCTTAATAATTTGGTATTTTCCAAATGTAATAGAGCCACTTCAATAGGTTGATAGGCTTTTCCATATCGCAAATCATTTCTTTCCTATCCAGTTGATTCCATTGAATTTGCTTTCCCCATTGCTTTTGTTTATCAATGAGTTGGTCTATGGCTACTAGGCTTCTAGCATTGATAATATTTACTACCAAACAAAAATCCTTTTTTGCATCAGCTGGATAAGACAAATTCATGATGGCTTTGTTTTGTAAGGCCACCCTTTCGGTAAATTCATTTTTAAAATGAATAAAATCGGGGCAGGTGTTAACAAGGGTATGAATGTCATCTCTTACATCTTTATACAAATCAAAAACATCATTTCCCAATTGGAATAAACTACCAATTAAATCCAAGGCTTTAAACATTTTGTCATCTGCTAGGTCCTCTAAAATTTGATAATAGATGATAACAGATGCGGCACCCTTGCTAAAAGTAATGCGTTCCAATTCTTCCTTAGAGAGGATCGCGTGGATTTGTTTTTCTGTTTCAATTTGAATATCAAGCACTGCCTGCGCTGCAGCTATATATTGAATTAAATGCGGAACATTTTTTAATTGAAAAGATTGAATTTCTTTAGCTACTTTACTTGAAAAAGTAGTAGCCTCATAATGATCAGGATCAAAAGTGATGGCGCGTATACTTTCATTGTCTAACTTATCAATGTCAAATAAATCATCCCCCACGGGAGTTAAAATACCAAACAGGGTGGCTCTTTTTCTTTCTGCTGCTGAAAGTGTTTTTCCATGGAGTCTTTTATAACTACTACAAAGAAAAGAAGTGATAAACATTCCATAATAGTTTACAATTTTCTCTTTTTGTTCTTTGGAAAATTTTCCCTGATGTCTTATTTCTAATGCATTCAAATAGGGAACCAAAAAATTTTTATTAAATTCTTTTTGATTTTTTATCTCTTTATAAATAACGCGACCAATATGTAAGATTCGAAATAGGCTCATGTACGGGTTGATCTTTTGAAATTAATTAATAATACAACAAGAATAATTAGTAACGGAGAACTTTCTTACAATTTGGACCAGCCGCTTTCTTGCTATCACCAAGTTTAAGTCATAATATATTGATATATAGCGACTTAGATAAAAAATACCTGCTAGCTTCCTTCTTTAAATATTTCCTATCTGCTTGAAATGATTGGTCTTTGTCTTGCACAGTTTTTAACTTTCTATCGCTAAAACACTTTCTTATTAATAGTAATTTATTATCTTACCAATTCATTAAAACACCTCATGATGAAAAAAATCTTGTTTTCTTTAATTATGGTTGCTGCATTAGTTGCATGCAATAACACAACACCGGCAAGTAATAATGCAGCAGATGAAGCGTATACTAAAAACGCAGCAACGGCTCAAGCATTTCTTGCAGCATTTGCTGCAAAGGATTCGGTAAAAATGGCTTCTTTGGTTTCTGATGATTTTAAATGGTCACCACCAGCTGTAGGTATGGATACCTTGTCAAAAGACAAATGGATGGCAGCCATGAAAGGATTTATGAGCACCTACAATGACATTACATTCACCAATCCACTTTGGCGCAAAGGGGTTGATTCTGCCAATAATTTAGATGGTAGTGTAAGAGTGTATGGTCTTTGGAATTCAAAATTTGCAAGCAGTGGAAAGACTGGTTTATTAAAATATTATGCTTCTTTTGAATTTAATAAGGAAGGTAAAATAATCAGTCAAATTGAATTTTATAATATGCCAGATCTTACGATCGAACATTAATAGGATTCGGAAAAGAAAATAATAAAACATCGATCCATTGGGTCGATGTTTTTGTTTACAATAAGGTTTAAAGCAGTTTTTATTTTAGTAGGTTAGCTTTAGGGCTGCTGACAATTTTTTTACCACACTTTCATATTGTGTATCGGAGACAATATTATTGTTTTCATTAGGGTCTGTCATTTCATTATACAATTCCCTGGCAAGAAATGCACCCCTAACACCCTCTTTCCATGCATACCACTCCACATATCTAAATTGCTGTGTTCTTATTGCATAACCCATCTTGTCATCCAATCCAATGTCTTTTTTCATAAAATGACCCATTAAAAACTGACTGTAGGCAGCATTCTTCCATTCTATATTCGGATCCTTCGTTAAAGGATAAAAACTTCTTCCTTGTAAATAATTGGGAATCGGTAATCCTGCCATTTCACACAAACTTGGATAGATGTCTACCAGTTCCACCAAAGCATTGGATTGCTGATTTTTTGCTTTTACGATTTTTCCACTTACGATCAATGGCACCCGGGTATCAATTTCATAATTGGTTTGTTTGGCCCAACTATTGTGTTCTCCTAATTTCCAACCATGGTCGCCCCACAATATAATGATGGTATTGTTGCTTAAATCTAAAGTATCTAATGCATCTAAGAGCCTTCCTATTTGTGCATCCACATAGGAAACACTTGCATAATAACCATGAATGAGTTGTTGTTGTTTTGCTACTGATAAAGGATTTTCGGAAGGCTTGGGTAAATCATGCTGATCATCATAATTGCGTAACTCGGTGTCACCAAACAACGCAAAATCAGGTGCGTTTTTTGGTGGAAAGGGATTGGGCGCTACAGGCAATTCATTTTCATTGTATAAATCCCAATATTTTTTTGGCGCCGTAAATGGTAAGTGTGGTTTATAATATCCGATCGATAAAAAAAATGGAGCGCTTTGTTGTTTAAGTTTTTTTAATTTTTCAATTGCCATCGTAGTCTGAGCTCCATCATAGTAAGAATCATCTGTGCCAGTTCCTATTTCTGTAGCATTTGCTTTAATATACCATATTCCATATTGGTCTCTTCGATCTTGGTTTTTGGCAATTAAATTTTCTTTTTTCTTTGCAATTAAACTTAAGTTGGGCTCATCTGTATATACCGCATCTGGGTCAAAAGGGAAACCTTGCACATGCATTTCTTCGGACCAAGATGCAGCATCTGGAAATATATTATGAAATACTTTTCCTATCCCAATGGTTGTATATCCATTGTTTTTAAAATAAGTCGGCAGGGTAATTGCATCAGGTAATTTGGTTCTAAAATCGGTATACAAATCCCATACTTTTAAGCTATCTGGTCTTAGACCTGTTAATAGACTTACTCTAGATGGATTACAAACTGCTTGTTGGCAATAAGCTTTGTTAAAAACAATTCCTTTTTTTGCCAGTCGGTCTATATTCGGGGTTTTAATATTGGTATTTCCATAACAGCCAAGTATGGGACGCAAATCATCCACAGGAATAAAAACAATATTGGGCCTAGCATTTTGTTGCGCCATAGTGGATACACTTAGCAATAGCAAAACAATCACCCCTATTTTTTTCATAAATTTTATCTTGTTTGTTTTTCTTCCTAAACCTAGGACATTTTTTTTACTTGATACAGTAGAGATCGAGATAAGAAATAGCAAAGCCTCGCGTATAGCATTTGCTTTTTCTATCGGTTATTAATGACTAAACAGTTATTAATCAATCATTTACAATTTTAAAGTCTAGTCTTCAACTGCGGTACTCCTAAGCGAATAAAAAACAATTTCACCCTCGTTATTCCACGAAACAATGGTTAATTTTAGTTCACTCATTTTTTTATTTGAAAGTTTCAAAATATAATTCCAATGAAAACAACCAAGCATAAATTATCCAGACTAGATTTTTTAAAAAACACAGGAATCATTGCAACAGGATTGGCTTTCTTTCCTGGTCATGTGAGTGCGAACTTAAAATTGTCAAGTATGGGTTCGACAATAGCAACGGGCGCTGCTTTATCATTAAAAATATTTATCTCTAAACAAGCAAAACCAATAGAAAAGCAAGCAGCACAACAATTACAAAAGTATTTATTAACCCTACCAGGAGCAAAGGTGGAGTTATTAGAAGAAGACCAAGCAAAAGAGGGTTTAGCCATTTATGTAGGCCAAACCAATTTTTCAAAATCAAAAAACATTGATTTTAATTCAATTGAAGAAGATGGCTACTTGAGTAAAATAGATGGTGATCAAATTATTTTAGTAGGTGGTAGCAAGAGTGGTGTATTATATGGAGCATATGACTTATTAGAAGAATTAGGTTTTAAACGTTTTGGTGCCAATGAAAGCTTCCTTCCCAATACACCCTCCATTATTTTGCCTAAAAAAGAAAAGCTTTTTAATCCCAAGATAAAATATAGAACTACTTCTTATAGCCAGATGGCCCAACAAGAATATTCAGACTGGCACAAACTTTCTTCTAGAGACGATTGGGGTTTATTTGTACATACACTAGATGCACTGGTTCCTGCAAAAAAATATGCAAAAGCACACCCTGAATATTATTCATTGATTGAGGGTGTCCGCAGACCCGGCACACAATTGTGTTTGTCTAATCCAGAAGTACTTCAAGTTTTAACGGACAACTTAAAAATTAAAATAGCAGAAAAACCGAATGCAATTTATTGGTCTGTGAGTCAAGACGACAACGATCGATACTGTGCATGTGACAATTGCAAAGCATTGAATGTAAAATATGGGGGCGTTCCAAGTGGATCAATTATTTGGTTTGTGAATCAGGTGGCGAAAGCTTTTCCCAATAAAATAATTTCCACTTTGGCTTATTGGTATTCAAGAAAAGCACCTAAAAATATTCAGATAGAACCCAATGTGAATATCATGTTGTGCAATATAGAAAGCTCAAGAGAGGCGCCGGTTTTTGTTACTGACAAAGCTTTTTCTAATGATCTTAAAGACTGGGGAGCACTTTCAAAAGATATTTTAATATGGGATTATAATATTCAGTTTACCAATTTTGTTTCTCCTTTTCCAAATTTATTTACCATACAACCCAATATTAAATTTTATACAGACAACAATGTGAATGCGTTATTTATGCAAGCCAACAACGAACCGGCTGCAGAAATGGCATTGTTGCGCTCGTATCTAATTTCTAAATGTATGTGGAATCCGGCATTGGACGCGAATGATGTAATGAATGAATTTATAAATGGTTATTTCGGAGCCGCTGGAATATTTATTCGAAAATACATTGATAGCATGCAAGCAGCTTTACAAAACAGTAAAATGAAGCTGAGTATTTTTGGAGATCCTATTCATGCTAAAGAAGCTTATTTATCATCCACCATGTTACCTTCTTATAATGTATTATTTGATCAGGCAGAAAAGGCCGTGGCTAATAACCCAGCAATGTTACAACGTGTGCAAACTGCAAGATTGCCATTAATGTATGCTGCTATTCAAATTGGCAGAACTGAAATAGATACTGCTAGAAGTATGTATTATACAAAAGCAAATGGGAATATAGCAGTGAGGCCTGCTATGAAAACATTGGTGAGCACTTTTGTAAATAGATGTTTGAATGAAAAAATTAAATTATTAAGAGAACGTGCAGGAACCCCTCAACATTATTTAAGTTCTTACGAACGTATTTTTTCGAATATGGATGTGGTAGAAAAAGCATTGTCTTTTAAGAAAAAAATTATTCCAATAACAGTTGCTGCCGAAAAATCAAAACCTTTCCAATCCTTGACGGAAGGCGTTTTTGCTTCTTTCGAATCCTGGCAAGAGCCCGATCAAAATTGGGTGTATGCTACTGGCACGCACATGGAGTTTATTTTAGATTTGGGCAAAGAAACCAACGTAAATGCTATTAATATGGATTTTTTAAATCCACAAGCACAACCCGACTGGCATTTATTTGCCCTGCCTAAATACGTTTCTTATTCGCTATCGCTAGATGGAGAAAAGTATGAAGAAGCCATTGTTATTAATAATCCGAACAACCCAAATCCCATTGAAAATCCAGATGTGAAATTGATTTCATTTCTATCTTTTACACAAACATTTAAAACAAAAACAAAGACAAGGTTTATTAAAGTGCATGCAGAAAGCTTATTGAAAACTCCTTCTTGGCACATTCGGTCTGGATCGCCCCTCTCTATTTATTGTGATCAGATCGTTGTGAAATAAGTTGTATTACTATAGTGCATCCTCTTCTTGTCGTATATCATTATTAATTTTTATTCAAAAACAAATGAACAGCCGCCGAAAATTTATTCAAAATTCTGTACTAGCCAGTACCGCCTTAATGTATAAAAAAATTATTCCATTTAATTTGGAGCAAGCTTATATCACAAAACGACCAGCGATTGAAAAAAGAAATTTTACAAGCACGGGGGTCAATCAATTTATAGCAAAAGCCAAAGCTAAAATCAAAGATCCTGAACTGGCATGGTTGTTTGAAAACTGTTACCCGAATACCCTAGACACTACCGTGGAGCATGAAATAATTAATAATATACCTGACACCTATGTCATTACGGGTGATATTGATGCCATGTGGCTTCGTGATAGTACTGCACAAATCACACCTTACCTGCCTTTTGTAAAAGAGGATCAAACACTTGCTAAACTAGTAGAAGGAGTTATTAATAGACAAAAAAAATGTGTTTTATTGGATAGCTATGCCAATGCATTTTATAAAGATGTTAAAAAAGTAAGTGAATGGAAAAGCGATTTAACTACCATGCAACCCGGTATTCACGAACGCAAATGGGAGATTGATTCTTTGTGTTATCCAATAAGGCTTGCTTATAAGTATTGGAAATTAACGGGCCATACCCAGGTTTTTGATGATCAGTGGGTAAGTGCTATAGCGCTTACAGTGAAAACATTTAAAGAACAACAAAGAAAAGAAAACAATGGCCCCTATACTTTTCAAAGAACCACGGCTTGGGCTACCGATGGGGTGCCATTGGGCGGCTACGGTTATCCTACCAAGCCCGTAGGTTTAATTTGTTCTATGTTCAGACCCAGTGATGATGCCACTATCTTTCCTTTTTTAATTCCTTCTAATTGTTTTGCAGTCGTGTCACTGCGTCAAGCAGCTGAATTATTAACTAAAGTAAAAAATAATACCACACTCGCTTCTAGCTGTTTAGCCTTGGCCAATGAAGTAGATGCCGCCATCCGTAAATATGGCATTGTGCATCATCCAACATTGGGCGCTGTCTTTGCTTATGAAGTAAATGGCTTTGGTAGTTTTAATTTAATGGACGATGCCAATGTGCCTAGCTTATTGTCTTTGCCTTATTTAGGCTATGTAAAAAACAATGATCCTATCTATAGGAATACCAGAAAATTAGTGCTTAGCACCAACAATCCTTTTTATTACAAAGGAAGCAAGGCCGAGGGTATTGGTGGGCCCCATGCTGGTGTAAATATGATTTGGCCACTGAGTATTATCATGAGAGGATTAACCACCGATTCTAAAACTGAAATGCAGTACTGTTTAAAAATGCTTAAGGAAACACATGCAAATACGGGATTTATGCACGAGTCTTTTCATAAAGACGATGCGAATAACTTTACCAGAAAATGGTTTGCTTGGGCCAATACTTTATTTGGGGAGCTGATTCAACATATTTTAATCGAGCAACCTAGTATTTTAGAAAATCTTGTATAATATTTTTTAAATGATTTGTAAATAATTAAATTACAGTATAATTTTTAAATTATGGCTACTAATAATACATTTGATGCGATTGTAATTGGCTCTGGAATTAGCGGTGGATGGGCTGCTAAGGAATTGTGTGAGAAAGGATTAAAAACCTTGGTGTTAGAAAGAGGAAAAGATGTTGTGCATCTTAAAGATTATCCTACCGCCACCAAAAATCCTTGGGACTTTGATCATCGAGGAAAAAAAACCAAAGCGCTTACAAAAAACAATCCGGTAGTGAGCAGGTGCTATGCATACAATGAAACCTCACAACATTTTTTTGTAAAAGATACCGAGCATCCTTATGTTCAAGAAAAACCATATGATTGGATTCGGGGCTATCAAGTAGGAGGGAAGTCGTTGTTGTGGGCAAGGCAAACACAAAGATGGAGTAAATATGATTTTGAAGGACCTGCTCGAGATGGCTTTGGAGATTGGCCTATACGCTATGCTGATATTGAATCCTGGTATACCCATGTAGAACTTTTTGCAGGCATCAGTGGTAATTATGATAAACTAGATACTTTGCCTGATGGTTCTTTTTTACCCGCTTGGGAAATGAACAGTGTAGAAAAAGAAATGCAAGGCAATATCATGAAAAAGTTCACCGATCGTCATGTAGTTCAAGGAAGGTGTGCTCATTTAACCGTACCTGAGCCTATTCATATACAACAAGGAAGACAACAATGTCAAGCGCGTTCCTTATGTGAAAGAGGCTGTCCTTTTGGTGGTTATTTTAGTTCCAATGCTTCCACCATTCCTTGGGCGCAGAAAACAGGCAACCTAACCCTGCAACCCAACTCGGTAGTGCATTCTATTATTTATGATGAAAGCCTGCAAAAAGCGACGGGCGTTCGAGTAATAGATACCATCACTAAAAAAACAACAGAATATTTTGCTAAAATAATTTTTGTTAACGCTGCGACATTAAATACCAATTTAATTTTACTTAACTCCACTTCAAAACGCTTTCCGAATGGGCTAGGCAATGATAGTGGCTTATTGGGAAAATACATTGCATTTCATAATTATCGTGGAAATTTATCTGCCACCATCGATGGAAATTTAGATAAATATTATTACGGTCGTCGACCCACACAACCCATGATGCCTAATTTTAGAAACGTGCACAAACAAGAAACCGATTTTCAAAGAGGCTATATGGTTTTCTTTGGAGCCGGCCGATCGGCAGCATCTGCCGAAGGCATTGGAGCGGACTTTAAAGAACAAAGTACTGAACTAGGCGGTTGGCATGTATCTATGATGATGCAAGGAGAAACGGTTCCCAAGGAATCCAATCATGTAAGATTAAGTCCTGATCAAAAAGACGAGTGGGGCATTCCTCAATTAATTACGTCTATTGGTTATGATGAGAACGACGAAAGATTGTTAAAAGATTTTTTACAAGTGGGCAGTGAATTATTAGACGCAGCAGGTTGTAAAAATATTCATTCCTGGGACACCAAACAAGCACCAGGCTTGGACATTCATGAAATGGGCGGAGTGCGCATGGGCAATGATCCTACAACTTCTTTGTTAAATAAGTGGAATCAAATGCATCATTGTAAAAATGTGTTTGTGACCGACGGCGCTTGTATGGCAAGTACCAGTACGCAAAATCCTTCCTTAACTTTTATGGCCATCACAGCTAGGGCTGCGAACTATGCAGTGGAGGCATTAAAAAAAGGAGAATTGTAATATTTTATAAATGATTCTTAATCACTATTATTTATGAACAATTGTTTTAATAATTTAATGTGTAAAAAATTAAAAAGTATTCAAACGGCATTTATTTTTTTATTTTTTATTTCCAATACCGTTTTTGCACAAGTAACTAAAAAAGTAATTCATACCGATGTGCTGGTAGTAGGCGGTTCTGCAAGTGGCATTGCTGCTGGCATTCAGGCTGCGCGCATGGGGGTGAATACCTTAATTGTAGAACCCACCACTTGGTTAGGAGGTATGATTACTTCGGCTGGCGTGTCAGCTTTTGATGGGAATCATTTAATGCCTGCTGGATTGTTTGGAGAATTTAGAAATCAATTGTATAAAGTATATGGTGGCCCCAAACAAGTAGAAACAGGATGGGTAAGCAATACTTTATTTGAACCACATATTGGGGATAGTATTTTTAAAGCATTGGCTGCGAAGGAAAAAAAATTACAAATTCAATATCAGTACAGTTTTAAAGAAGTGATTGTAAATGGATTAACCATTATTGGCGCTAAATTTATTTCTAATATCAACCCAACAGAATTATGGGTTTATGCCAAAAGAACCATTGATGCTACCGAGCTGGGCGATGTCATGGCCAGTGCTAAGATTCCCTATAGCCTTGGGATGGAGTCTTATAAAGAAACGGGCGAAAATGTACATGTACCTGCTACCAATGATATTATTCAAGACATTACTTATGTTGCTATCTTAAAAGATTTTGGAACCCCTCAGCCTTTAATTGAAAAGCCCGCTAATTATGACGCTAAAGAATTTGATGCTTCCAATTCAGATTTTTATTTTGATACCACTCGAAAAAAACCTGGCGTCAATGCAAGAAAAATGTTGGACTATGGAAAAATGCCCAATGAAAAATACATGTTGAATTGGCCCATTTATGGAAATGATATTTTTTTGAATGTGATTGAACAAGATCCTATTACACGTGAAAAATTATTGGAAAAAGCAAAACAACAAACCTTACGCTTTGTTTATTTTATTCAAAAAGACCTAGGATATAAAAATTATGCTTTGGCTGTTGATGAATTTCCAACAAAAGATAAATTAGCATTACATCCTTATTACAGAGAATCTAGACGTTTGAAAGGAGTGGTTAGAATGAAAGTTCAAAACATTGCAACGCCTTTTGACACCGAATCACCTTTGTATCGAACTGGTATTGCAGTGGGAGATTATGCCATTGATCATCATCACAAAAAAAACAGCAACGCACCGCAACACTTAGATTTTTATCCTGTACCATCTTTTAATATTGCATTGGGAACCTTACTTCCCCCAAAACATAAAAATATTATTATCGCAGAAAAATCAATTAGTGTTTCTAATGTTGTTAATGGTACTACTCGATTACAACCCTGTGTGTTGCAAATAGGTCAAGCCGCTGGTATGTTGGCTGCGCTAAGCGTCCTACATAATAGGGCGCCTATAGATGTTCCTGTAAGGCTGGTTCAAGAAAAATTATTAGCTGGGGGTTCTTATATCATGCCTTATGTGGACCTAGAAAAAACAGATATGCATTTTGTTGCTGCTCAAAAGTTAGGTGCTACAGGATTGTTGAAAGGCAAGGGCGTTCCAATGGGATGGGCCAACAAAACTTATTTTAATCCCAATGACAGTGTAGCATCAAGTTCGTTTTTAGAAGTTTGGTTGAAAAAATTTCCGAATGATAAAATAGCCACCCACGAAAAGATGACCATCAAGGAGGCGTTGTATTTTGCTTCCAAATTGACTAAAAATAATCAGATGCAACAAACCGCCATGGCAAAAAATAAATGGAATAGTTGGGGTTTCACCCAATTTGATTTGGATAGGCCCATTCATCGAATTGAATTGGCGGCGCTGTTGAATGAAGCCAATGTTTTTAATTATTTTTCCGTGGACCTAAAAGGGAACTTTATAACAAGTGCTTCTAAATAAATATCTGCAACATAAATATTTATTACTGCAAAATATTTTAAAGGGGCCTTACCCAAATATTTCTATAGCTAATGGGTTCACTCTTGTCTCCATGCGCTTGTAATTTTAGCGGGCTCGCGCCATGTTTTATATACACAGGGTCTCCTCTATTTGGGGTATCTCCAATTAATTCAAAATTATTTTGAACTAAAATACCATTGTGTAAAGCAGTCATTCTAGCTGCTGATTTTAAACTCCCATCTTCATTAAATAAAGGAGCAGTCCAAATAACATCAAATATTTGCCATTCTCCAGGAGGCAATGCTGCATTCACTAATGGAGGAGATTGCTTGTAGATACTACCCACTTGTCCGTTGACATAAGTGGTATTGGTGTAGTTGTCTAATACTTGTAATTCATATCCTCCTGCATTGCCCATGCCAGTTGGTAATGCTGCTAAAAAAATTCCGCTATTGCCTCTTGATTGACCTTCACCGGTAACATAACTTGGTATAAGATATTCAATATGCAATTGAAAACTCATAAATTTTCTTTTGGTTTGTATGTCTCCATTGGGTTTATTCACGCGCATCGTACCATCCACTAAATCCCATTTTGAACTGCTATTGGGATTTTTTACCAATTCCCATTCATCCATATTGGATCCGTTGAACAATACAATTGCATCTGAAGGCGCACTGGTAATGCCTTTTGCTGGAGTTACTTTAGTTGGTACAGGGCTATAATACTCTGCATCTTTTGGTTGCCCTTTTACTTGTGCATGTAAATTCATGGCAAAGGCCAGTGCAATTATTAAAAGAAATCTAATTTTCATAGCAATAAAATTTATGTATAAATATATTATTTAGCTCTTCTTCTAGCTTCTTCTGCTTCTTTGTAAATTCTAATCCAAGTTAGCGAAATATCTATCACTGCCAATAAAGGACCTAACAATACTACCATGATCACTTCTAATCCAGGGGTATATCCAATCACGCCATCTAAAGAAATAGATTTTGATCTTTTGGTTAATTTATAAAGGCAATAGACAGAGGATAAAACCCAAATAACGATGATAATATTTTGACTCATAGTATAATTTTATAATGCAAAGATAATATAAATTGAACTTTTATATTTAGAAATGATTATAGACGCTGTTAAAATTAGGATATCCGTATTTGCAATAATTTTTGTTGTAAATTGGTATTCTTAATTTATATCGTATGAAAAAAAGCCCTTTGTTCTTTTTCTTTGCCTTTTTATTGGTCTGCCAACCATCGGCCATGGGCCAAAACACGCCAAGCTCAAGTACTGTCAATTCTAAATACAATTATCACGATGCTTTTGCCCCTTTCTTTTATACCCACAATGGAAACGAATACCGGGCAGCATCTGGCGAACCTGGTCCAAAATATTGGCAAAATAAAGCAGATTATCACTTAGCGGTTAAGCTCAATGAAGCCACCAATGAAATAAGCGGAACAGAAATATTGTCTTATACCAACAACAGTCCTCAAAACTTAAATTTTATTTGGATGCAGTTGGATCAAAATTTATTTAAAGATGATGCACGTGGCAATGCCATTGTTCCAATAAATGGCAGTAGAAATGCAGGGCATGGGCAACAATTTAATGCAGGTTATAATATTCAATCAGTGAGCATTTTATCGGGAGTTAAAAATGAAATAGTTACCCATGTTAAGTACATGATTGAAGACACAAGAATGCAAGTTTTTTTGCCCAAAGCAATTTCATCCAATGGGGGCCATTTAAAAATAAAAATTAATTATTCTTTTATTTCACCTGACTATGGCTCAGATAGAATGGGTGTGCTTACAACAAAAAATGGTAAAATATTTACGGTAGCTCAATGGTATCCAAGAATGTGTGTATATGATGATGTGCTTGGTTGGAATACGCATCCTTATACGGGTCCTGGTGAATTTTATTTAGAGTATGGTGATTTTGATTTTACCATCACCGCCGCCTCAAATATAATTGTGGTGGGATCTGGTGAATTAATGAATCCTAAAGAAGTGTATACGCCTGAACAATTAAAACGCTGGTCGATAGCAGCAGCATCAGATAAAACTATTTTAATTAGAACAGCCGCCGAAGTAGCAAAAGAAAATTCAAATGTAGTATCCACCAAAGAACGCAGTTGGCATTTTAAAATTACCAATGCCCGTGATGCTGCCTGGGCAGCTTCTTCAGCATTTATAGTTGATGCTGCAAAAATCAATTTACCTAGTGATAAAAAATCAATTGCTATTTCTGCCTATCCTGTAGAAAGCAATGGAGATAGCGCTTGGGGACGTTCTACAGAATATGTAAAAAAATCTATTGAATATAATTCTGCTAAATGGTACAGCTTTCCTTATCCAGCTGCTACCTGTGTTGCAGGAAATGTAGGTGGTATGGAATATCCGGGTATTGTATTTTGTGGAGCACGTGCTACAAGAGGAGGACTTATGGGCGTCAACGATCATGAATTTGGACACACATGGTTCCCCATGATTGTAGGATCCAATGAAAGATTGTACGGTTGGATGGACGAGGGATTCAATACTTTTATTAATACATTATCTACCGCTGATTTTAACAATGGAGAATACAAATACAAAGGAACCATAGACAAGCATCTCATGGGCAATGTATTTACTTATCCTGGGCTTGAGCCAATGTTAAGTTATGTGGACAATTACAAAGAAAGAAACAACGGAATACTTTCTTACAGCAAACCAGGCGAAGGGCTTACTTTGCTTCGGGAACAAATTCTTGGGAAAGAGCGTTTTGATCGCGCGTTTACTACTTATATTCAAAGATGGGCCTTTAAACATCCTACGCCCGACGATTTTTTTAGAACCATAGAAAATGTGGCGGGAGAAAGTTTGCAATGGTTTTGGAGAGGTTGGTTTGTCAACAATTGGAGATTAGATGTAGCAGTAAGTGACGTGAAGTACATTGATAGTAATGATGTTACACAAGGGGCCATGATTACTTTAGACAATTTAGAAAAAATGGCGATGCCCGTGGTTGTAGAAATTAAATTAAGTAGCGGTAAAAAAGAGCGTATAAAATTACCAGTTGAAATTTGGGAAAGAAATATTTCCTGGACTTTTAAATACAATTGTAAAGAAGCCATTGAATCTGTAACCTATGATCCAGACAAAGCCATGCCCGACTTTAATGCCTCCAATAATACTTGGACTAAAAAATAATTTAATTGCACGCTTATGAAACTGTACAAATTTATTTTGCTCCTAGCGGCTTGCCCTGTTATTTTATTTGCTCAAAAAAAGCAGATTAAAAAAAAGGAACTGCCAAAACCAGCGGTCGCCAATATACAAGCGGCTTCTATTCAGCAGCCACTAAAGCTTTGGTACGACCAACCAGCTAGGTATTTTGAAGAAGCATTGGTATTGGGCAATGGCCGTCAAGGGGCTACGGTATTTGGTGGTATTGCCATGGATAAAATTTATTTAAATGACCTTAGTTTATGGTCGGGCGAACCTGTCAATGCCAATATGAATCCTCAAGCGTATAAAAATTTACCTGCGGTCAGAAAGGCTTTACAAGAAAAAAATTATAAAAAAGCGAATGAGCTAATAAAAAAATTACAAGGAAAGTTTTCCGAATCTTATGCACCCCTTGGTACTTTGTTTTTAGAAATGAATGACGATCCTTATATCACAGATTATTATCGTGAATTAGACATTGATCAAGCCATTGCAAAAGTAAAAACCACTTCTAATACGAATGTTATAGAAAGAGAATACTTGGTCTCCAATCCAGATAAAATAATGGCCATTCATTTAACCAGTAAAAAAGTCGGCGCATTGGGCTTCACTGTATATTTTCAATCCTTATTACAACATACTACTACCAATACCAATAATACCATTCAGATAAATGGAGTTGCACCCGTGAAGGCCGATCCCAACTATGTTCAAAAAACCCGCAACGCTATTGTGTTTGATAAAAAAAGAGGAACACGTTTTTCAACTGATATTCAAATACAATCTGCCACTGGGGAAATTAAAAAAACCGATTCTTCATTAAGTTTATCTGGAGCAACAGAAGCCATTATTTATATTTCAATGGCTACCAGCTTCAACGGATTTGATAAAGATCCGGCGACGAAAGGATTGAACAATGTAGCCATGGCCGAATCGCAATTAAACCATGCCAAACAAACAGGCTGGGGGGATATTAAAAAACAACATGTTAAAGACTATCAAACGTTTTTTAAACGCGTTGAATTAAAGTTGGCAGATAAAGATTTGGTGAATTTACCAACCGATGAACGTTTGAAGCGTTATGCCAAAGGCGAATCAGATCCTTATTTAGAAACCTTGTATTTTCAATATGGTCGTTACTTGTTAATTTCTAGTTCGCGTACACCAGGCGTGCCTGCTAATTTACAGGGTTTATGGAATCCTTATTTACAACCCCCTTGGTCTAGTAACTATACGATTAATATCAATGCAGAAGAAAATTATTGGTTGGCCGAAAACACCAATCTTTCTGAAATGCATTTGCCTTTTTTACAATTTGTTGGCAACTTAGCTACCACTGGAAAAGTGACAGCTAAAACTTTTTACAACATGCCAGGTTGGGTGGCACATCACAACTCAGATATTTGGGCGATGTCCAATCCGGTGGGAAATTTTGGTAATGGGGATCCGGTTTGGGCCAATTGGACCATGGGCGGCACTTGGGCCTCTACGCATTTATGGGAACATTATTTATTTACACAAGACCCAACTTTTTTAGAACAAAAAGCTTACCCAATCATGCGTGGTGCTGCAGAATTTTGTTTGGCTTGGCTGGTGCCTGATAGCAGTGGTCAATTAATTACTTCTCCTTCTACTTCTCCAGAAAATTCTTTTAAAACACCTGCTGGTTTAGTGGGCTCCGTTTTATTTGGTGGTACTGCCGATTTAGCCATGATACGTGAATTGTTTTTAGACGTTATAGCCGCGCAGAAAATTTTAAAAAATGACAATGACTTTGTACAAAAAATTAATACTGCGTTAAATAATCTACATGGTTATCAAGTGGGCAAGGCGGGCAATTTGCAAGAATGGTATTATGATTGGGAAGACAACGAGCCCAAACATCGTCATCAGAGTCATTTATTTGGATTGTATCCAGGCACTCACGTGACAGTAGCAAACACGCCAAACATTGCAGCCGCAGCAAAACGAACATTAGAAATAAAAGGAGACGAAACCACCGGTTGGTCCAAGGGCTGGAGAATTAATTTATGGGCCAGATTAAAAGACGGAGACCATGCTTATAAAATGTATCGTGAATTATTAAAGTATGTTGCCCCCGATGAAACAAAAGAAAACTATACCAATGCAGGGGGTACCTACCCTAATTTATTAGATGCGCATCCACCATTTCAAATTGATGGCAATTTTGGAGGCGCTGCTGCTGTAGCCGAAATGCTGCTACAGTCCAACACCGACTATATTGAATTGTTGCCAGCACTGCCTAAAGCCTGGCCTTCGGGTGCTGTTAAAGGACTAAAAGCAAGAGGCAATTATGAAATTGACATGAGCTGGAATGCGGGCCAGGTTACCAATGTAAAAATAAAATCAACCACCCAATCCACGGCCAAAGTATTAATGAATGGGAAAATGCAAGTTATCAAAACAAGTAAATAATTATAAACCATTTCATTCATCACAAATTCAATAAAAAAGTAGCAAGAAAACAACACTTGCAGTAACTTTAAAAAAAGCAATAAGATATGTCATTGATTTTGGGCAGAACTGAGTTTGGAAATCTTGCAAATAAAGGCAAAGTACTTTCGGTAACGGAAGCCAATGATTTATTTATGAGTTGGGTGTTAAATCCAAAGTTGCAACTGCACATGAAACAAGTAGCTCATTTAATGAAGGCTTGGGCCAAGGAAAAAGAAAATTTAAATGAAGCAGATCAATGGCGCTGGGAAATGGCCGGGCTTTTGCATGATGCGGATTGGGACCAATGGCCAGAACTTCATTGTAAAAAAATAATTGAATATTTAGAGGAAAAAGAGATTGATCCTGAAATTATTAGGGCGATTGCTTCTCATGGGCCTGTTCATTTTGGGGTAGAACCCATTACCAATATGGACAAAATGTTGTTCGCTTTCGATGAACTCTCTGGATTAATTCATGCGTATTCATTGATGCGGCCCGAAGGATATCATGGGATGGAATTGAAGGGCGCTAAAAAAAGAATTAAAGACAAAGCCTTTGCTGCTAATGTTTCTAGAGAAGATATAGCAGATGCTTGTACAAGAGCTAATATTTCATTGGATGATTTAATTCAATTTATTATTGACAGACAAGCTCATGCTGTATAAAATTTCAAATTATACTATTTTAAAAATACATTTATTTAAACCTGCTACCATGCGTAAAATACTGTTTTCGATTTTAATGATTGTTGCCACACAATTTTTTGTGTCTGCACAAAATGTACCTACTCCAAAATCACATTTTGGTTTTGCCATAGGAGATAATTATCAACTGGCCACTTTTACACAAACGGAAGCGTATTTAAAAAAAATTGCAGCGGCTTCTAAAAAAGTAAAATTACAAATAATAGGCAAAACCGAAGAAGGACGCAATCAATACATGCTCATCGTTTCTGATCCTAGCAATCTTGCCAATTTAGAAAAATACAAATCTATTTCTCAAAAATTAGCGCATGCAGAAAATCTATCTGTAGAAGAAGCTACTCAATTGGCTAAAGAAGGAAAAGCGGTGGTATGGATTGATGGTGGCTTGCATGCAACCGAGGTTACGGGCATCCATCAATGGATAGAATCTATTTATCAAATCATTACTAGAGAAGACGAAGAAACAAAACGTATTTTAAAATCTACCATCATTTTATTTGTACATGCCAATCCGGATGGACAAGAATTGGTTTCTAATTGGTACATGAGAAATAGTGATACCTTAAAAAGAACTACTTCTAATTTACCTCGCTTGTATGAAAAGTACATTGGTCACGATAACAACCGAGATTTTTTTATGACCAATATGCAGGAGTCCAAAAACATGAGTCGTCAACAATATATTGAATGGATGCCGCAAGTGCTTTACAATCACCATCAAACAGGACCTCCTGGTTCAGTAGTAGCGGGGCCTCCGTATCGTGATCCATTCAATTATGTGTATGATCCGTTATTGGTTACTGGCATTGATGCTTTGGGAGCAGCCATGAGCAGTCGTTTGAATGCAGAGGGTAAACCTGGTTATACCATGAAAGGTGGGTCGGTATATTCTACCTGGTGGAACGGGGGATTAAGAACCACGGCCTATTATCACAATATTATTGGACTCCTAACTGAAATAATTGGTAATCCAACACCCATGTCTATTCCTTTGGTGCCGCAAAGACTAATTCCTAATAGCGCTACTCCATTTCCTATTACTCCACAAAAATGGTATTTTAAAAATTCAATTGATTATTCTATCTCACTTAACTATGCCGTGTTAAATTATGCAGCTAGGTATAAAGATGAATTGTTGTTCAATATATACACCATGGGCAGACACAGTATTGAAGCTGGAAGCAAAGACAGTTGGACGATGTCTCCTAAAAAATCAGACTTAGTTACTGAATTGTATAAAGCAGATAAAAAAGACAGCAAGTCAGATACCATTCCAGTAGCCTATTTCGACAAAGTGTATAAAAATCCAGTGTTAAGAGATCCAAGAGGTTATATTATTCCCATTACACAATCTACATCTGCCGTTGCTTTTATTAATATTTTAATTCAAAGTGGAATTAAAATTGAAAAAGCAACTGTCGATTTTAAAGTAGCAGGAAAAAATTATCCTGCAGGATCTTATATCGTTAAAACCAATCAAGCGTTTAGACCACATGTATTGGATATGTTTGAACCACAAGATCATCCCAATGATTTTTTATATCCAGGAGGCCCTCCTGTGAGACCCTATGATGCGGCAGGTTGGACGCCCGCGTTTACTATGGGCATTGAGTTTGATAGAATACTTGATGATTTTACTGGTCCTTTTGAAACCATTCCTTATGGAGTTCGACAACAATCTATAGGTCAAATTAACAAAGCAAGCAAAGAATGGGTAGGCTATACTTTTCCTACCAATGAAAATGCTGCATATGTGGCGATCAATGAATTTTTAAATGCCGGTGTTGAGGTATTAAAAAATAAAGACCAATATTTTGTTGCTACCAATAAAAATGTAGAAGTACAAATAGAAAAATTAAGTACCGAACAAGGTATTAGATTTACTGCTGTAAATAAAAAACCAGAAAGTATCAACGACAAAGTAAACATACAAAGAATTGCACTTTGGGATAAATATGGTGGATCTATTTCTTCCGGTTGGGTAAGATGGATTTTTGAACAATACCATTTTCCTTTTAAACTTATTTATCCAAAACAAATAGATGCGGGGTCTTTAAAAGATCAATACGATGTAATAGTTTTTGTAGAAGGTGCCATACCTTCTTTGAAACCAGAGGGCGTTTCCTCATTTGAAGAAAGAGAGCCAAAAGCCGAAGAAATTCCTGAAGAATTGCATTATATGTTGGGTAAAATAAATACGCAAAAGTCAATTCCTGCATTGCAAGAATTTTTACAAAAAGGAGGAAAGGTCATTGCCATTGGCTCCAGTGCCAACCTAGCCTATCATTTAAATTTACCTGTTAAAAACGCTTTGGTGGAAATGGTAGCAGGAAAAGAAAGAACCTTGCCTGGTGAAAAATATTACATCCCTGGTAGTATCATGCAAATAACGGTGGACAATGAATACAAAGCCAATTGGGGCATGAATAAAAAAGCAGATGTTTATTTTAGTGCCAGTCCTGTTTTTAAATTATTGCCGGATGCCATTGCACATAAAGAGGTGGTGCCATTGGCTTGGTATGCAAGTGATAAAACATTAAGAAGCGGTTGGGCTTTTGGCCAAAACTATTTACAAGATGGTGTTGCAGCTTTTGAAGCCAAAGTGGGCAATGGCAAGCTTTTTGTTTATGGGCCAGAAATTACTTTCAGAGGACAAACACATAGTAATTATAAAATGCTATTCAATCAATTGTATCAATAAATAAAATAAATTTTAAGCCATCTTCTTAGCAAAGTTGGGTCTTACTACCCAGCTTTGTTTGTTTGGTTTTCTTAAGACCAACCAATAAAAAAAGAAACCAGTGGTAACCATTCTCATTGCGGGCACCATCCATATGGGCAATGATTTACTCAAATCAATTAATAAACCATCGTCTTGGAATGTGCCAAATCCAATCCAAGCAGGCAATCGATACCAATAATAACAGGATACGCCAGCTGCAGCAAAAATGCTAATGAGTTTTCTTTTGTGTTCAGCTTTAATAATTTTATCAATATTAAAATAGAGAATGGCTGTGGTCGCCAAACCTACCATGGGCATATAATATACACTTACAAAATTTTCAAGATTTTTGATGACAATCGTATCTGGTACATGAAACCAGCCCCAAATAAATCCAGGTAAGCCGCCAATAATCATAAGACCACTTAACACATTGTATTCTGTTTTATGAGCGCTCAGTGGATTGATATTGGGTGTTGAATCGGGGCAAGGAATAACACAATTCATACAATTATCACAATTGGCGTTGGGCATGGACCTAAAAACATTGCCCCCATACAATTTTTCAACTGGATGAACTGGACACAAACCTGAACACCAAGCACTTTTCCATTCGTAAAAAAAACCTAAAGTCACTCCTATTGCGGCCATGGTTATAATCATGATTCCTGTGGCCATCCCATTGTTGTTAAATAAAGAATGCCTTAACGGTACAATTATAAACAATGCAAAAGTGGCTATGACATTAAAAATTCCAATTTGCTTTGCTGTTAATTTTTTTCTTTTAGACAATCCCAGATGTCTTGGCAATAAATTAGTAGTGGCCAATGGACAAACATTTCTCCAAATACCCACCGCAACTACAAATAAAAATGGAGCAATAGGTATCAATACATTCCAAAACAATAAAATACCTAAGCGCGGATAAAACAACAAACAAGTTAATATATAAGCGCCACCAAGCCATACCAAAAATTGTACTATTCTCCATATGGCAATGGATTGTGTTGATAATTGAGCGCCGGATTTGTAAGTGACAGTAGACATATTTTTCGATTTAAGGCCTTAGGCCCATTTATTTAAAAATGAAAAGTATACATTACGAAAATTTAAAAGAATGATTTACATCATAATACTTATTTTTGAGGTACCATTTTTTTAACCACTTCTAAAAATTTTTCTTTTGGACAAGATGTATTGCTACGTTGATAATGAAATTAAACTCATGGAAGAAGCGGGTGTTCCTGTCACTGATTTATTGGTACAAAGAGGCTATGGTATTTTTGATTTCTTAAGAGTAGCAGATAACAAACCTTTATTTTTAGAGGATCATTTAGAGCGTTTTTTTAATTCAGCTCTGGTAATGCATTTAAAAATTAAAGAGACAAAGGAGGAGATTAAAAAAATTGTTGCTGACTTGATTGAAAAAAACAACATGCCCTTCTCTGGATTTAGGATGTTAGTTTCAGGCGGTGATGCAGCGGATGGCTATACCATTACTGCACCAAGACTTATTATATTACAACAAGTTTTAGCCGCACCAGACGGTCAACTTTCTAGTAAGGGGATACATTTAGTGAGCTATCCTTTTCAACGTCAATTGTCGGAGGTAAAAACCACCGATTATTTAATGGCTATTTGGCTTCAGCCTTGGATGAAAACCAAGGGAGCAGATGATATTTTATATTATCAAGAGGCAGGTATCACGGAGTGCCCTAGGTCAAATATTTTTATGGTAACCCTTGAAAATAAGCTCATTACACCCGCCGATCGCATGTTAAAAGGCATTACCCGTAAAAACATATTAAAAATAGCCGCCCAAGAGGGCATTGAATTTGAGCTTAGGGATATTTCCCTGGAAGAGCTAAAAACAGCCAAAGAGGTGTTTATAAGCAGTTCTACCAAAAGAATCCTGCCTGTGGCCCAGTTGGACGATCAGGTTTATCAACTAACTGGTTCAAGTTCAATAAGTTATAAAATATTTAACCTATTGCTGGCCCTAGAAAAGTAATATTTCATATCCCCCCTCTATAACTAATAATCATTTGTTAATGCTTTGTGAATTTAATTAACAAGTTTTAGATTAATTTTGCGCTTATATATTCTAAAAATAAACACTGAATAAAATGAAAAGATTTTTAAAACAAGCTGTTTCTGTATTGTTAATACTCTTAATAGCTATTATTAAGGTCAATGCACAAGAAACTACTGCGGAAATTCAAGGAACAATCACTGCTGGTGCTGCAGGATTGGCTGGCGTTACTGTTACAGCCACTCACCAACCTACAGGAACTAAATATGTAACTACTTCTCGTGTAGATGGTAGATACAATTTAACCAACTTAAAAATTGGCGGTCCTTACCTTATTCAAGTTTCTTATGTTGGTTTTAAAAACGATCAACAAGAGGATGTTACTTTATTATTGGGTCAAGCCTACAAAGCAAATTTTAAATTAGCGGAAAGCACCAACAATACTTTAAAAGAGGTGGTGGTAACTGCTGGAAAGCAAGATAAAATTTTTAACAACGCAAGAACTGGTTCTCAAGAAACTTTTAGTAGAACGCAAATTACAAGCATGCCTACTATCTCTCGTTCTTACAAAGACATCATCAAATTAACACCTACTTATAATGGTATGTCTTTTGGTGGTATGAGTTCTCAATTAAATAATATTACTGTTGATGGTGCTAACTTCAACAACTCATTTGGATTGGCTGGTGATATTGGTGGTCAAACTGGAGCACAAGCCGTTTCATTAGATGCGATTGAGCAAATTCAAGTGAACACTTCACCATTTGATGTTCGTCAAGGTGGATTTGTTGGAGGCGGAGTAAACAGTGTTTCTCGTAGTGGTGCCAACAAAAATTTTGGATCCGTATACGAGTATACTAAAAACAAGGATCTTCAAGGATATGAAATAGGCCCAGCTTCAAGCAGAATTGTGGTACCAAAACAAGACTTTAATTATGATTTAAAAGGATTCACAGTAGGTGGCGCTTTAATTAAAAATAAATTATTCTATTTTGTAAACGCAGAGCAAGAAGAAAGATCTGTTCCTGGAACATTATGGACTGCTTCTACCTCTTCCTCTCCTGCAGATGGAGTAACTGTTTCTGCTGCAAAAGCAGCCGATTTAGATGCCTTATCTACTTTCTTAAAATCTAAATACAATTACGATCCAGGACCTTATCAAGGTTATTCATATGCACAAAAATCTAAACGTTTGACTGCAAAAATTGATTGGAACATCGATCCAAACAATACTTTTACTTTCAAGTATAGTTACTTATCATCATCTAGCCAAATACCACCATCCAATAGTGGTTCTTTAGCTCCAAGACAAGCAAGTGGTACTGCACTACCTTTCTTTGGCGCAGGTTATGAGATCAACAACAACGCCAATGTATTTATTGCGGAGTTGAATACTAAGTTCTCTAATAAAATGAGCAATAAATTACAAATTGGATATACCGCTTTAAGAGATTTTAGAAACGCATTGTCTGGTAAAGAATTTCCAATGGTGGATATCTTAGATGGCAATGGTAAAGGCTTTACCTCTTTCGGTTATGAATTATATACCTATGGCAATAAATTGAATACAGATGTTTTTCAATTAAATGATAACTTAACATTTTATGCTGGTAATCATGAGATTACTTTAGGTACACAAACTTCTTATAAAAAATATTTAAATGGATTCTCTCCTAATTACGAGGGTACTTTCCAATTCAATAGCTTAGCCGATTTCTACGCATCTGCTGCAGGAACTAAAACTGCTGCCAAATACAATTTATCTTATACCTTGGGTGGTGGTGATTTCCCATTGGTAGGTCCAAAAGATTTTGAGTCTGGCGTTTTTGTTCAAGACAAATACAGGGTTACCGATAAGTTGACCATTACTTATGGATTAAGATTAGATTATACAAAATTCTTCAACACTTTCTTATACAATCCAGTTGTTGATACCTTGCATTATTTCTACAATAGCATTCATGCCAATACAGGTTCTCAACCTAGTACTGCAGTTCAAGTTTCTCCAAGACTTGGTTTCAACTATGATGTTTATGGAGATCAATCTTTACAACTTAGAGGTGGTGTTGGTTTGTTCCAAGGAGCTCCTCCTTTTGTATGGATTTCTAACCAAGCTTCTAACTCAGGTATGGCCTTATTTGGATCTTTCTCTAATTCCAATACCAATATCTTTAATCCAGATGTGAACGCCTACAGACCTAGCGCTACAGCTGGTTTAAGTCCTTCTTATTCAATTAACGTAACAGATCCTAATTATAAATTCCCTCAAGTATTTAAAAGTACTTTGGCTGCAGATAAAAAGTTAGGCAATGGTTGGACCATTACTGCTGAAGGAACTTATACCAAACAAATTGACGCTTCTGTATTTCAAAACATAGCACTACCAAACGGTCCATTGACTTTATTAAGCGATGGTCGATACAGATTCCCTTATACAACTACTTTGCCAAATGGGGGCTCTCAAATGGGAGGAACTGCTAAAGCATCTGCAAGCAATCCATCAATTGGTAATGCTATTTACATGACCAATTCTAGCGCTGGTTATGCTGCTACTGGAACTTTACAAATTCAAAAAATAACAAAGAACTTTATAGCAACAGCTGCTTATACAAGACAAGTTGCCTATGATGCTTCTGTGAGTGGTTCAACCGCAGCTACCATGTGGGGTTCTAAAACAGTTTCTGATAACCCAAACAATTTTACCGTGGGTTATTCTAACAACTACTTGCCTCACAGAATTATTGCGAGCTTAATTTACAAAACAGAATTAAGTTCTAACACTTTGACTTCATTTGGCTTTGTATATGAAGGCGCACCTAACTTTGCTACTTCTTACTATGTAAATGGAGACGTGAATGGGGATGGTATTACTTACAATGATTTAATGTTTATCCCTAACGATCCATCTCAAATCAAATTGGCCAACGCTTCTGCAGTAGGGGGTGTTGCTGATACAAGAACGCAAGGTGAATTATGGCAACAATTAGATAATTACATTTCTCAAAATCCATATTTGTCTAAACACGTTGGAACTTTTGCAGAAAGAAATGCATTCGTTTTACCTTGGACCCATAAAGTAGATTTTAATTTTACTCAAGATTTTAGATTTACTGCTGGTAAAGACAAGCATACCATTCGTTTGTCATTTGATATTTACAATTTAACCAACTTGTTAAACAAAGATTGGGGTACTTACTATATACCAACAACAACAGCTCCTTTATCTTTTGTTAAAATTGATACCGATGGAAAAACACCTATCTATACTTTCCCTTATTTAGATGGTGTTAATAAAGTACCTTATACCAGTGCTTACAAGCCTGATCCTAGTATCGCTTCTCGTTGGCAGTTACAAATTGGTGTTAGATATTTATTTAACTAGTCAGTTTAATAATTCTATATTAGAATAGCTTATACAAAAAAGCCCTCCCCATTCGGGAGGGCTTTTTAATGAAGTTTATTTTTTCTCCACCACCTGAAGTCAAATTTTTATTTCTTCTTCTTTTTCTTCTCTTTTTTATCCGCTTCTAAAACCTTCACACGCATATTTTTAAATCTGACCACTTCTCCATGTCCTAAGAAGCCTAAATGGCCGGTGGTTCTTTTTAGTCCTGGGTGTTCTTTGTGATCGATGGTCCCGTTAATAGAAGCAGCCGCATAATCTCCATCTACAATCACGGTTCCATTTAAGGTTACTTTTATTTTAGTACCATTGACTATAATCTCTTCCTGATTCCACTCTCCAGTAGGTTTTAAATAACCTCTCTTGGCAGGTATTACACCATACACAGAGCCATGGGCTTGATAAGGCTGTATCCATCCATACATCGGAATTTCGCTATCTAATATTTGAACCTCAATGCCTACATAAGCTGCATCACCTTCTAAGGGAGCATGAACACCAATGCCGTTGTTGGCACCAGGAGTCATTTGAAATTCAAAACGATAAATAAAATTATCATACTCTTGCTTGGTATATAAATTACCACCACTGCCATCATCAGGACTCACCATCAGGCTGCCATCTTGAATCAAATACCCTTTTGTGTTTCCTGTCCACTGATCGATATTAGTGCCATCAAATAAGGAGACAAAACCTTGTTGTTGCTCTTCTTCTGTAATTGTTTTGGTAGTTTCTGTGGGCAATTCTTTGATATAAATATTGCGGTAAGCGACATAAGTACCATGGGCTTGTAATTCAATTTGTTCTTTAACAAATATGGGTAAACTATGGTCCCAATAGTTTTCAAGTACAATATGATCCGTTACTAAAATACCATTTAAAAACACCGTTACTTTATCGCCCTTCATGATAATGTGAAAAGTATTCCATTCCCCCACTTTATTATCGGCTACCACCAATGGCTTGCTTATATTTTTTTGATTGTTGTACAAACCACCAGAACCCACTTGAGCACCAGCATCTCTTCGGCTGGTATCCCATATTTGAACCTGTGGTGTTCCGCGTAAGTAGATGCCCGCATCCCCCTTCTCAGTAATTTTCCAATCTACATACATTTCAAAATCACCATACTTTTTTTCTGTGGCTAAATTATCGCCATGCCCAGTAAATACGAGTAACCCATCTTTGGCAATCCAATCTCCTTTTGTTTTTTCATTGGCAATTTTTTCTGCTGCTAACAACTCAGCGTCACTCATTTTAGAACGCGTAATGGGATTACCCACCAACGCCTTCCAATTAGAAATATCTTTGCCATTAAATAAATTTACAAATCCATAATCGTAGGGTAATTTTTTTAAATGAGCTATTAATTTAGTAACTAAGACAGCACTGTCTTCGCCATGTATCAATGCTAAAGATTTTTCTAAAGCGGCTCTTACTTCTGCCCCCCTAATATTTTTATCTTCTAATGCCAACCTAGTTACAATGAGCGCTGCTACTTTATTTACTTCTGCATCATTTAATGATTTACTTACAAACATAAAACTACTAAAGCCAGGAATTTTTGCAGCCCTTGCTAAAATCCTACTTTTTTCTATATAATTAGAAGCTTTTTCCATTTCATCTTGAAGCAAGAGTAATTCTTGTGCATGGGTCATTGCCTTTTTGTTTTCAGCTTCTGTCAATTTTATTTCAGGTAAAATAAAATTCACATTGTCCAATGCGGCTTGGATGTTTTTTTTATTTTCTTCTTTTGCGTTTTTGAGTGCGTTTGTTAAGGCTGCAATCGCATTTTCTGAATGGATACCCGCTAATGCCCTAGCGGCATTCCCGTTAAAGCTTTCGTCTTTTAATAACCCGGTTAATAATTTTACAGCTGCATCATCCTTCAAAAGGGCAAGCTCTTTTATAAGCAATTCTTTGGCATAAGAAGTTTTAGCTTCTGAATAGGCACTTGCTAATAAGGTTGCCGTTGCTGTTTTTAATCCATTATGTAAACTGGCTTCATGTACAAAGGCATTGAGTGCATAGCTGGATTTTAATTTTAAAGAATCATCATTTAACAAACGAATTAATTGCTTCCATTCATTTTTCCCCCACGACTGCATGGTAATTATAGCAGTAGCAGCTTCTGATTTTTGATGGTAGGGAAATACCTCAATGGTTTGAGTGATGGATTCTTTTTGAGCAGTAACCTGTGTGATGCTCATTGATAAGAATAATATGGCAACGATCAAATTTTTCATTGTACAGTTTTATTTCTTTAATTAAATATTCCATGGCGAACGCATGGGAGGATTTACAAGTTGATTGGCTTCCTCATCATTTATAAACTCTTGCGTCATTGGATTAAAATGTAAAGTTCTTCCTAATTGTAACGCAATTTTTCCCATGTTAATAATAGTACAAGATCTAAATCCATTTGATTCATTTAGAGCAAACGGTGTCCTGTATTTTACAGCGTCTAAAAAATTAGTGACTTGTGGTTTGGGATCGGGCATCAAAGCCAATTTTTCTTTTAAATTAGGAATGTCCGATTTAAAGCCCGCAAATAATTTTCCTTTCGGTCCTGTTATGTATGCTGCATTTGGGTCGGTAGCTTCACCATCTAAAATTATTTTACATCCATCTGCATACGTAAAAGTTAATTTCCTAAAAGTGCCACAGGCATCTGGATGTTGTTGCTCTGCATCTACTTCAACCATAACAGGACTTGTTTCATCTTTTCCTAAAAAATACTGAATGGGATCAATATAGTGTTGTCCCATATCTCCCAATCCACCGCCATCATAATCCCAGTAACCTCTAAAAGTAGTATGTACTCGATGTGCATTATATGGTTTGTAAGGCGCAGGCCCTAGCCATCTTTCATAATTTAATTCTTCTGGAATAGGCTGCTCTTCCAATTTTGTTTTACCTACCCAATAAAATTTCCAATCAAAGCCAGTTGTTTTACTTACGGTAACGGTTAAAGGCCAACCCAACAATCCTGATTCAACTAATTTTTTGATAGGCTTCACGGTTGTGTTCATGCCATAAAAATTATCTTCAAATCGGAACCAAGTATTTAATCTAAACATACGTTTGTACTGCTGAACTGCTTCTACCACTCGCTTTCCTTCTCCAATGGTTCTGGTCATTGGTTTTTCACACCAAATATCTTTACCCGCTTTGGCGGCATCAATTGAAATAATACCATGCCAATGAGGAGGCGTTGCTATGTGTACAATATCTACTTCGGGAAGTGCAATTAAAGCTCGATGATCATGAAAAGTTTTCACATTGCCACCAATGAGTTCTGCCGCACTTTGTAAATGTTTTTTATCTACATCACAAATTGCAACTACCCTAGTTCCTGCATAAGGAATATGTCCTCTGCCCATACCCCCCACACCAATGATTCCTTTTGTAAGCTGATCACTTGGAGCTAAAAATCCTCGGCCTAAAACCTGTCTTGGTACAATGGAGAATCCTGCAACAACGGCTGCTGTATTTTTTAAAAAACGACGTCTACTGTTTTTTTCTTTCATCATTTTTATTTTAATGAATAAATTATTTAACTCAATGCCTTTATTTTAACATTTTTGAAATAAATAGGAGCGCCTGCATGCTTCCCCTGTAATCCAACATGGCCATGCAATGGGAGCGCTGACATAGGAGTACTTAACCAAGAAGGAATTTTTGTTCCATCAGGATTTGTTTTAGAAGATGTATAATCATCCATATTACATTCATTTACTTTTGTTCCGTTTAAAACGATGGTAATCATTTTTCCTTTACAGGTAATGGTATAATGATTCCATTCTCCAGGTTCTTTTAATGATTTATTGGTAGCCGCTTTGTGTCCAAAAATAGCAGCACATTGCCAAGTGGGATCTGCTTTACTCCATTCTTTTGAGTAATCATCGGCAATTTGAATTTCTACAGAATGGGGTATCCACTCCACCACTTCGGTAGCATGAACTATTACACCACTATTGGTTCCATCGGCATTTTGAAAATCTAAATCCAAAATAAAATCATCGTATTCATTTTTACTCCAGATGCACTCATCTTTGCTTGCAGTTAAAACGCCACTTGAATCTTTCCATATGGCTGGGTTATAAATGGCACCTGCTAAATTTTGTCCAAACAAATTTTCCCAACCTTTATTGCTTGTAGATTTTTTTTGAGCCAACAATTGCATGGAAATTGCAACAAGAGAAAATAGTAAATAAAATTTCATTTTTTTCATAAAAAATAGTTTGTAAGTGTTTAGTTGATGTTAGATTTTAACAACTTCACAGGTGAATGGGGGTGAATAAATTTGCTTCTCTAAATTTATTAAAATTTGCTTAAATTTGGTGTAATTAAGTTATTTAAAATCAAGGCTATGAACGATACCCATTTACACCTAGAAGAGCATTTACAGAGCAGTGATTTACTAACAGATATTGTGATTGGAATGAGTGATGGACTTACCGTACCCTTTGCTTTGGCAGCAGGGCTAAGCGGAGCAGTTCAAGGCAATGTTAACTTAATTTGGATTGCAGGTATTGCAGAAATTGCTGCAGGCTCCATTGCCATGGGTTTAGGGGGATTTTTGGCTGGTAAAACCGAACAAGATCACTATGCAAGTGAATTAAAAAAGGAATATTGGGAATTGGTTCATAAAAGAGACGTAGAAATTGAAGAAGTTAGAAAAGTTTTTTTAGCCTGGGGCTTAAGTGCAAGTACGGCCGAAGAGGCAACGCAAGAAATAATAAAAGACGATAAGCGTTGGGTAGATTTTATGATGAAACATGAGCTTGGATTAACCGAGCCGGATCCAAAAAGAGCTCGAAAAAGTGCATTCAACATTGGAATGAGTTATATCGTTGGAGGTTTTATCCCATTAACACCTTATTTTTTTGTAAACGATGCCATTGAAGGGCTTACTTTATCAGCCATGATTACTTTGGTTTGTTTATTTATATTCGGATTTTTTAAAAGCAAAATGACAGGCGTCAATCCTTGGTGGGGAGGTGTGAAAGTAATGATGACAGGTGCACTGGCAGCCACGGTAGCCTTTGGTATTGCCAAACTTATTCAAGGTTAACAATAACCCCTTAATTTATATCAGCGCCTAATTTACTTATGTAAACTATTGAAATAGTTGAGTAAACTAATGACGTCTTCTTCGGATTTTAATTTATTTTTATTTTCCTTCAACCAATTTTCGATCGTAGCATCAAATGGGATGGCCGATACAATACTTGTTTTATCTATTCCTTTTAAAGGAATTAATTTTTCGTTATTGTAAATTGCATAATTATTTTTTATATAAAAATTACTTGCATTTTTTGCTGTGATGGGATCGTAGGGGCTAACCTTAATCAAGTTTTTTTGCAATAAAACCAATGCTAAAGTACCGCTATTAAACATTTTATAAAATGCAGCTGGTTTGTTTTCTACATAATCAGGCAGTACCACAAAAACAGCCAAGGCTTTAGTAGTGTCATTTTTGTTTAAAAAAATTATTTTATTAACCAAGTTGGTTTCGGCTACCAATTCAACACCTGCATTGTCTACGTAATGCACTTCGCTGGTATATAAATTTAGTTTTGCTTTAGGAAGTTTGTACACTGTTCCATTTTTATAATAGAGATAAGCACTATTCCAGTTGTCCTTCCAAAAAGGACTTCCACCTATGTCTGCATAACTGAGACCGGTTATTTTTTTACCCATACCCGAAGGATCAATCACCCGAACGGTATTAGAAGTGGCCCCATTGCCATCAGATGCATCAATGGATAGTTGTTGCGCTTGAGCCGTATTGGTGAACACCAAAAAAATTAAAAAAATACCTGTAAAGCATTGATTAAGCAATTTCATGACGTTTATTTTACTATTTTATTAAACTTAATTTTTATTTCGAATGGACACTCCTTTGCGCGTTCCATTGTGTTCGCTATTATTGATCGTTAAAGCACCATTCACCCAAATATATTTAAAACCAACTGAAAAATGATGTGGATCATCATATTTTGCTTTGTCTCCTACTTCATTTTCATCAAATAAAACGATGTCTGCAAAGTAACCCTCTTTAATCAGGCCTCTGTTTTGCAAATTAAATTTTTCTGCAGGCAAGGAAGTCATTCTTCTTATGGCTTCTTCCAGTGGTATTACTTTTTCTTCTCTTACATATTTACCTAAGACTCTTGCATTGGTTCCATACGCCCTAGGGTGCGGCCTGCCTTCATTCATTATAGCAATGCCAGCATCACTCGCAATCATGTTAAAAGGGTATTTCATAATATTGGTCACATCGGATTCGCCCATCCCGTGATACACCATTTGAGCACCTCCTTTTTCCATCATTTGAATAATCGTTTCTGCTTCATTTTTAGCAGTAGGTTTATTTCCTCTTATAATATTTATCTCTTCAATGCTTTTACCATTATAAGAAGTATCTGCATTGTAATTCGCAACCATGGCATAACCGAAATGTTTCAATCCTCTCTTTTTAATAATAGCTAAAGCATGTTCGCTTACTTGTTTTCTTATTTCAGGGCGTTGTAATCTGGTTAAAATAGAATCTTGCCCATCTGCCAATACCCATTCAGGCAATAAAATACTTAATTGGGTACTACTTGCTGTATAAGGATATTGATCCATCGTAACATCAATCCCTTCTTTACGTGCCGCTACCACCAATGCAATGGTTTCATTGCTTCTTCCCCAATTTTGTTGTGCATTTACTTTAAAATGTGAAATTTCCACTGGCAATTTTGCGGCCCTACCAATTTGAATGGCTTCTTGAATGGCTTCTGCCACTTTATCTTCCTCATTTCTTATATGTGAAACATAAACACCCCCATTGTTTGCCACTACTTTTGCCAAGCGAATTATTTCATCCGTGGGCGTATACGCACCTGGGATGTATATCAATCCGGTTGACATTCCAACCGCACCTTCGTTCATCGCAGTTTGAGTAATTTTTTCCATCGCCATCAATTCAGTTTCAGTCGCATTGCGATTGGCTGTCCCCATGACTTCTTTTCGAATGGTATTTTGTCCTATTAAAGAAGCAATATTGATGGACGTGCCCATAGAATCTATTTTATCAAAATATGTTTTTAAGTGCGCAAAGGAACCTCCGCAGTTTCCTGTAATAACGGTCGTTACCCCATCGTAAATAAAATTAGATGCCAATGGATTTCGAGTTTCATCTCCTTCAATATGTGTATGCACATCAATAAAACCAGGGGCTACCACCAAGCCTTTGGCATCAATTTCTTTGGCTGCCTTCCAGTTTTTTAAATTTCCAACTGCCACTATTTTATTTTGTTTAATTGCTACGTCTTTGTATTGCCAGTTATTACCAGATCCATCTATTAATTTACCATTTCTAATAATGTAATCGGCTTCTTGTGCAAAATTGATGGTTGAATAAAAAATACTTAGCCCAACGAGTAAACCCTTTTTCATAGTGTGTAAGTTGAACTATAAATTTACTACTTCCTTGGTACAAATTTTATAATTTAAACCCTATAAACACAAAAATCAGTATTTTTAAGGAAGATCCTGAAAACCATTCCGACCCTTTCAAATTCACCAACTCAATAGTTGCATCATGAAAAAACATCTACTCCTTCTTTTATGCCCCTTCGTTTTATTGACGATGTATGTAAGCGCTCAAAAAAATAAATCTATAGATACTGCGGCAACATTTGATGCCTATGTTCAAAAAGCCATAAAAGATTGGGAGATACCTGGCTTAGCGATTGTGGTAGTGAAGAACAATAAAGTAGTATTTAAAAACACTTATGGTACTACCGAACTAGGGACAGGCAATAAAGTAAACAATGAAACTTTATTTGCATGTGCTTCAACTACCAAGGCCATGACCGCTGCAGCTATGGGCATATTGGTAGATCAGGGGAAAGTGAAATGGGACGATCCTGTCATTAAATACCTTCCAGGGTTTAGATTGTTTGACCCCTATGTGACTACTCAAATGCGCGTTAGAGATTTATTTTTACACAATTCTGGAGTAGGCAATACCGATTTTTTGTGGACCTTTAATTCAATAACAGGGGATGAAACAGTTGAAAAAATGCAACTGGTACCCCCTTCTTATTCTTTTCGTGCAGGATTTATTTATCAAAATATTTTTTACCATATTGCAGGGAAGGTAATTGAAAAAGTGAGTGGCATACCTTGGGCTGAGTTTGTTACTAAAAACATTTTTAAACCTTTAGGGATGAATCGCACCAAAGCACAATTGGCTTGGGTAAAAGACAATAATATTTCCAAACCACATTTTAAAGTAGAGGGAAAAATTCAAGTGATAGATCGAGATACCGTTGATACAGACGGAGCGGCAGGGGCTGTTTACTCTACGATTGATGAAATTTCAATTTGGTTAAAATGTATGTTGGATAGTAGTAAGTATGAAGGTGGCCGATTGGTTACACCAGCCACTTGGATGACTTTATTAAAACCTCAAACCTTCGTAACTGAATCCGAATTTTATCCTACCCAACAAATTACCAAACCCAACTTTACCACTTATGCACTTGGTTGGTTTCAGCAAGATTACAAAGGAAAAAAATTAAATTTTCATACAGGTAGTTTGTCAGGGGAAATTGCCATTCATGGTCAAATGCCTTCAGAAAAAACAGGTGTTTATATTTTTGCCAATCTAGATCATGCCGAAGCAAGACACGCTTTAATGTTTAAAGCGTTTGATCAATATGCATTGGGGGGCGATACCGATTGGAGCAAAGAATTCTTAGATTTATATGCAGGCATTAAAAAGAAAAGCGAAGACAAGACCAAACAACAGGAAGCCAAAAGAGTGCTCAACACAAAGCCTAGCATGGATTTGACGGGATATGTGGGCACTTATAGCGATCCTTTATATGGAACGGTCACTATTTCGATTCAAAATAATTTGTTGCAATTAAGCAATATAAAAGCGGGCACTGCTAGTTTAACACATTGGAATTATGACAGCTTTTTATTGAACTGGAACAAGAAGTGGCAAGGTAAGGGCGTGGCAAATTTTCATATTAATGTAGAAGGACAAGTAGACCATATCAATATAGATGGGGTGGTATTAGCCAAAATAAAATAAAATAGATCAACCATGGATTTTTCAAAATTTAAAAAAAGTACCACATCGGTTTGGGGTGGCGAAAGTGATTTAAATGTAAAAGGGGCGGTGACCGCTCCTATTGTGAACAGTGTTGCTTTTGCATACGATGATGTAGATCATTGGCACGATGTTTCTTTGGGGAAAGCTCCTGGTTTTATTTACAGTAGAAATACAAATCCTACTGTGGCGGTACTAGAAGAAAAAATTCGTTTGCTTGAAGGAGCAGAAGCGGCTACTTCTTTTGCTACAGGCATGGCAGCCATTAGCAATACCTTATATACTTTTTTAACTACAGGCAAAAGAGTGGTTTCTCAAAAAGACAATTATGGAGGCACGAGTAAAATATTTTTAGATTTTCTTCCTTTATACAATGTGCAAGTTCAATTATGTGACACCACGGATTTTGATCAGTTTGAAAAAGAAATTGCAAAAGGTTGTGATTTGGTTTATTTAGAAACACCTACCAATCCAACCCTTAAAGTAGTGGACATTAAAAGATTGGCCATAGCTGCAAAAAAAGTAGGTGCCATTGTGGTTGTAGACAATACTTTTGCCACTCCTATCAATCAAAATCCATTAGCATTAGGTGCCGATTTAGTAATTCATAGTGCTACCAAATTTTTAGGTGGTCACTCGGATGCCATGGGTGGTGTGGTGGCAGGAAAAAAAGAATTGGTTCAAAAGATTTATCAATACCGTGAAATCAATGGAGCCAGTTTACAAGCAGATCCTGCATATATGATTGCAAGAGGAATGAAAACATTAGAATTAAGAATAGAAAGACAAAATGCTTCCGCTTTAAAAATTGCCCAATACTTAAAAGCGCATTCAAAAGTGGCTGACGTTTTTTATCCAGGATTGGAAACACATCCAGGTCATGCCATTGCCAAGCAACAAATGTCTGGCTTTGGCGGCATTATGAGTTTTGCTTTAGATGGCGGGTATGACCATGTCAAAAAATTATTAACGACCTTAAAATTGGTTCATTTAGCAGCAAGCTTAGGATCGGTAAGTACTTTGGCTGGTCCGCCCAGAACTACCAGTCATGTGGAATTAACCGAAGCACAACGTAAATTATTAGGCATCCCTGAAAGTTTAATACGTTATTCGGTGGGCATTGAAAACGTAGATGACTTACTTCAAGATTTAGCAACCGCTTTAGCTAGTTTGTAGCAAAAACTATTTTGCTCCTGCTCCTTTTACAAATCGGCCAGGTTTTGCATTGGTATGTTCACCCTCCTTTAAAACTTGCACACCATTCACCCAAACATGCGACATTCCGGTTGCATATTGTCTTGGCTTTTCAAAGGTTGCGTGGTCTTTTATTTTACTTGGGTCAAATACCAATACATCAGCAAAATTGCCCACTTTCAATTCGCCACGTTTTTGCAGGTGTAAACTGGTTGCTGCTACTTTAGCAAGTTTATTAATGGCTTTTTCTAATGGCATTAATTTTTCTTCATTTACATATTGACCAATGACGCGAGAAAAGTTTCCATAGGCACGTGGATGGGCACTTTGTTTCATAAAGATTGAATCTGTAGATTCAGACGCGGCATCAGATCCAAAACTTACCCAAGGAAGCACGATTTGTTTTTTTACATTTTCTTCACTCATTAAAAAATATGCCACTTCAACACGACTGCTGTCTTGTATGATTAAATCAATTGCACAATCTTCAGGCGATGTATTTCTAATTTTTGCGACGTCCTCCAGTGTTTTGCCTGCATATTTAAATAAAGAATCTCTTCTAAAACCAAGCAACAAAACTTTATTAGCACTGCCTGCTCCATAATATAAATTTTCCCAATCTTTCGCATTGGTCTTCATGGCTAGTTTCATCTCAGCTCTTATTTTTGGATCTTGCAAACGAAGCCACAATTTACCAAAGCCTCCATCTTGTAAAGAAGGAGGAAAAGCTGCTGTCATACCAGTTGCGCCAGCCGTATAAGTATACATATTGGCAGCAATACTTATTCCATTGGCTCTGGCTTGCTCAACTAATTTAATCACACTATCCATTTTAGACCAGTTCGCAATGCCTCCTGCTTTTAAATGATAAATTTCACCGTGCACTTTAGCCTCTTTAGCAATGGTTATTAATTCATTGACTGCTTCTATAAAATTATTGCCTTCGCTACGCATGTGTGAAATATAGCCCCCACCATATGGAGCGGCTGCTTTACACAATTCAATCAGCTCTTCTGTTTTTGCAAAAAAAGCAGGCGGATAAATTAAGGAAGATCCTATTCCCAATGCCCCTTCTTCCATGGCTTGTCTAACCAAAGCTTTCATGCTTTCTAATTCAGCAGTAGTGGGGGCACGATTGTCTTCCCCAATAATATTTTCTCTTATGGTTGTCGCTCCTATAAAAGAAGCGATGTTGCAACTAATGCCCCGCTTTTCCATAAAATGCATATACTCTCCCAAGGTATTCCAAGCAATAGGTATTTTATTAGGACCCCTTTGATTGTCTTCCATTTCTTTTTTCATCTTCGCATTCAAGGGCCCCATACTACCTCCTTCGCCAAATACTTCTAAGGTGACGCCTTGTCTAATATCGCCTTGAGAATTTCCATCTATAATTAACGAGGTGGGCGCCCAACTTAACATATTAATAAAGCCTGGTGTAATAGCCATTCCCTTGGCATCAATTATATTTGAGGCGGTTTCTTTAGATAGATCTCCAATAAAAGCAATGGTATCTTTTTTTATGGCGAGGTCGGCTTTGTATGGCGCGCCGCCATTGCCATCATAGACCAAACCATTTTTTATGATGGTATCATATTTATTATTTGAACAAGAAAATAAAACGCTTACAATTGAGCACCATAATAGTTTACGCATGAAGTTGTATTTTAAGAAGTAGATAAAAAGTAAAGTTGATCTATGTAATTTAAGGATTTTTTTCAAACTCATTTTAGGAATGGAAGCTTTGTCTTGTATTTCAGAGTAGGATATTTTTCACTAATTAGTGTTATTTTTCTACATCAAACATTGATATAAAGGCATTGTAAAGCAATACATTATGAAAATAATAGTTGGATATTTTGGAAAAAAGGCCAAGATTATTTAGCTTGAGAGTACTTAAACCAAATCACTAAACCATTTTACTTATGAGCCAACCTATTAATGCAAATCGACTGTTTTATGCTAGTTGCTTTGCACTTATCACGACCGCTTTCTCATTCAGTATCCGTGCTGGTATTTTGACACAGCTTGGAACAGAAATGCATTTAGACACCGTTCAACTTGGAACCATTAATTCAATGTGGTTTCTTGGATTTCCTATTTCTATGATTTTAGGAGGAATTTTTTATTCTTCTATTGGGCCAAAATTTATTATGCAAATTGCTTTGATCGCACATGCCATTGGTATTTTTTTAACGATTTATGCTACCGGTTACAACACCTTATTAATTTCTACTTTATTAATTGGGTTAGGCAATGGTTGTACCGAAGCAGCTTGTAATCCTATGATTGCAGACTCTTATTCAGGCATTCAAATGAACAGCAAATTAAATCGTTTTCATATGTGGTTCCCAGGTGGAATTGTATTGGGCGCTTTAGTTTCAAAATTTATGACAGATGCAGGCATGCATTGGCAAGCACAAATTTGGGTTATTTTAATTCCAACGATTATTTATGCAATCTTGTTTTTTGGACAAAGTTTTCCTAAACCTAGAATTGCAGAAAATTCAGTAGTGGCTAATTTTAAAGCCATGTTGAATCCTTTGTATTTATTCATGGCAGCCTGTATGGCTTTAACGGCTATTTCTGAATTTGGTCCACAACAATGGGTAGGACCTATTTTAGCAAAAGCAGGTGCTAGCCCCATGTTGATATTGGCTTTGGTAACGGGCTTAATGGCTGTGGGAAGATATTTTGCAGGACCCTTGATTAAGCAATTGAATACCGTTGGTGTATTACTTACTTCAGCTGTATTTGGCGTTATTGGTATATACATGATGAGTACCATGAGCGGATCTATGTTGTATGTGGCCGCTGTATTTTATGCCTTAGGTATTTGTTATTTCTGGCCTAATATGCTTGGCTATATTGCTGAGAATTTACCTCAAACTGGTGCTCTTGGACTTTCTATTTTAGGAGGTATTGGAATGTTTTCTTCTTCTATGTTCCAACCTGTTATTGGTGGATGGATCAAAGCACACAAAGTGGTAGCAGAAGCAAGTGGATTAACTGGTGATGCCGCTGATTTAGCAGCTGGGCAAGCTACTTTATCTAATATGCTGCTTTTCCCATCCATTTTAATTGTTGCTTTTATTGCCTTGTATTTTATAGGAAAAAAGAAACAAACAGCTTAATTAATTTAGCTTTTATAAAAAAGGGAGTCCCAAGTAATTGGGACTCCCTTTTAAGTTTTATAAATACTTCGTAAGTTATTTTAAAAATTCCTTGATGGCTTTTGCAACTGCATCGGGGGATTCTTCCATTGGAATATGCCCTACATTTTTTAAAATGACCATGGAATTATTCCGTAGATCTTTTTGAAACAAATATGCGTCTTCTACCGCAATCAATTGATCTTGCGCTCCCCATATAATTAAAGTAGGCGCAGTAATCGTTTTTATAGGACTTGCATCTTGTATGGTTCTGTTTTGAAACAAAGACAGCGCAGCACGTCTATTACCTTCACGCAATAAAATTTCATGGTATCTAGTTACAGTGGCTTCCGTAACTAAACTGGGGTCATAAAAAACTGTTTCTAAACTTTTTTTAACCAATGATTTAGGAGTGATAAACAATAATAAATTATTGATGATGGGCATGCTGGCTATCTTAAAACCTAAACTTCCTTTTTCATTTTTTCTAGGATATCCTGCTGCATCAATTAAAACAAGTTGATTTACTTTATTAGGATGGGCCACCGTATACTGCCAAGCGATGGCGCCCCCCAAAGAATTTCCTGCTAAAATACATCGATTGATATGGAGCTGCATTAAAAAGGAATCTAAAAAACGAATATAATACGAAGAAGTGTAATTGTTTGCTGGATTAGGACCAGTGAGTCCAAAGGCAGGCAAATCCAATCGAATGATTCTTTTATGGGTAGTCGCTACTAATAAATTTACCAAGCTGTCCCAAGTGTGTAAAGAGGAAGAAGTGCCATGAATTAAAACAAGTGGAAGGGTATCCTCATTGCTCCCTTCTGAACGATAATGTACTTGCATCCCCATTATTGGCATAAAGGAAGAAGCGGCGGTAGTATATTTTGCTTTCATCTTCTGTAATGGAATGTCTTTTTGTCCAAATACGGTAAAACCTACTAGCAGTAATAGGATCAGCCCTATAGCAATAGCACCTATTGCTTTACTTATTTTTTTCATGCTTTCTACTTTTTTGGAGGTACTTTTACTACCATGGTATCTGTTGGTAAATTTTCGGTCCGGTAATTGCCAAAAATAATTTTAGCTTTTGGAAATGTTTTTTGAATTAATATAGAATCTTTATTGATGATGTTGGATTCGCCAAGGTATAATTCATTTAAATTAGAAAGTCTTTTTAATTGTAATAAACCCTTTAAGGTAATTTTTGTTCCTACTAAATTTAAATAATGTATTCTTTTTAAATTTTGAAAACTATTTAGTTGATTGTCCGTGATGCTGGAGTGTTCTATACTTAACCTGGTTAACGAGTCGCAAAAGGAAATAGCAGTAGCTAGCGCACTCGTAAAATTCATTCTTGGCATTTTTAGCCAAACAATATTGGCACCTAAATTTTTAATTAAATTATCAATGGTATCTGTGGTTTTTGCAACGGTAATAAAATTTGCCGTTAAGTAATTAGAATTATTGGCCACTTTTAAAATGGTGACGCCCCATTTAGTTAAAGCATTGATGTTATTTTGATTGGCTTGTTGAATTTCTTTATCAGGCACTTCGTTGTTGGTCAAAGGCTGGATGGTATTTTTTTCTAGTTTAGTCAAGATAGGAGCTATACTGGGTGGCTGTGTTAATTCTTTTACTTTTTTATCAAAATAGCCCCCCGAATTAATCCACCATTCAAGTAAAATTCTTTCCTGTTCTGTTATTTGAGGTTTTCCTTTAGGTGGCATGTGTTTTTCATCCACAGGATCTAATATAATTTTTTTATACAGTGGGCTATTTAGGGCAGCCCCGTTATGAATAATGATGCCATCTTCTCCTCCTTTCAAAATCCATTCTTTGGTATCTAACCTTAATTTTCCTTTTTGTTTGATCTTAGAATGGCAGCCATAACATTTTTCTTCTAAAATAGGCTGGATAATATCGGCATACAAATAAGCTTCCTGTGCCATCGTAATAATGGGCTTCACTTTTACTGTTTTTTCTGAGGAGGTACTTTTTGTTAAATAACCTTCTCCATGGGTGAGTGTGCCCCCCAAATGTCCCGTAATAAAAATCAATACCAGTAAAGTGATAGAAATCCAATTTAATAATTTCTCTTTTTTCTTTTTTGTAAAATAAACACCCAGTATGGAAAACAGCGCTACCGAAATGCCCAGCCATTGATGGTAAAATAAAACCTGTTCATCATATTCACCTTGGGAGGACAATGCCAATCCGCTTAAACAGGATAGGATAGCGGCTAGGGCACCTATTAAATAAGTAAAAGGAATAATAATCACAAAAGAAGCAAAGCGCTCTTTATAGGAGAGCCCATGTATTAAAATGGAAAACAACAATATCCCAATAGGTAAATGCACCAATAAGGGATGAAAATGTCCAAATAAATTAATAATGCGCTCCAATGAATTTTATTTTTTAAATAAAGAATTAACTATGCTGATACCTTTTTCTTAATAACTGCATCATGTATACATTGATCTCCCATTGATTGGATAGGGGCTGTTGAGTATAAGGCATGGTGGGCATATAATTGGGTGGACCAAATTCTGTTAAGAAAGTGAGTTGATGTGCTCCTTTTTTAATTTTCATTTGTACCACTGCATCCCACCATTCCAAATGACGTTGCAGGGTGGTTTCCCATTCGGGGGCTCGTGGGTCATTTACTTGAGGACCTTCTGCATGACCAACGCGAGCATGAATATGATCGGTTCTAGACAAAGCCAATTGCACAGTTTTTTCTTGATCATGCAACAAGGATTCGTGCACATTGCACCAATGTGAAATGTCCAATGTAATTCTAAGCGCTTCATTTTTTTCCATAAACTTTTTCGCATTGGGCGCAGCAAACAACATTCTTGAACGATGTGTTTCATGACAAATAGGAATGCCTGATTTTTTTGATTGTTCCAAGGTAAATTCTATTATTTCATTGTTCTCATCAAAAGAAAAATAATCTTTACCTGAATGGCAATTGATATACAAAGGAGTTTGCTTTGTATTTTGAAGTAGGCTGCTTAGCATATTTTTGAATGCCGCTATATGTTTGTTGGGATCTTCTTCGCCTACTCCACATAAAAATCCAATCGCTAAATCATGTTTTTTTAAAGCATCAAACAATTCGGTTTGGCCTTGTTGCTCCATGGGCCACCAAATTTCTATACCATCGTATCCTGCTTTTTTTGCTTTGCCACAAAACGCATCTACGGTGCCTTCATAGCCCCAGTTGGTGGCCATGATAATGGGTTTAAAATTAGTAGGTTGCATTGTTTTAGTTGCATTTAAATATTTAAAAGGAGCCAGGCTTATCGCTGCAAGGCCTGTTGTATTGGTTAAAAATTTACGTCGATCTATTTTCACAATGATTATTTTTAAGCAATAATTTCATTAATCACTCTGCCGTGAACATCTGTTAATCTAAATTGTCTTCCTTGAGAAGTGTAGGTTAGTTTTTCATGATCAAAACCCAATTGGTTTAAAATGGTTGCTTGCATATCGTGCGCAGTCACTTTTCCGCTTATGGCACTGTATCCAATTTCATCCGTCTCTCCAAAACTACTTCCTTGTTTAATTCCACCACCCGCCATCCAAGTAGTAAAAGCTTCTGTATGATGATCTCTGCCCTTAAAAGGCATTGATTTCCCATCTCTGTTTTCTTGCATTGGGGTGCGTCCAAATTCTCCACCCCATACCACCAATGTTTCGTCTAATAAGCCTCTTTGTTTTAGATCTAACAACAATGCGGTGATGGGCTTGTCTATATTTCTACATTTGTTTACCAATCCAATGTCAACGGCAGTACTGCCATCTGTGCCATGACTGTCCCAACCCCAATCAAACAATTGTACAAAGCGTACCCCTTTTTCTACCAACTTACGGGCCAATAAAACATTGTTGGCAAAACTTGCTTTGCCTGGTTGCGTACCATACATTTCGTGGATATAAGCAGGTTCATCATTGATGTTCATTACATCAGGAACTGAAATTTGCATTTTAAATGCCATTTCATATTGCGCCATTCTGGCAATGATCTCCGGATCTTGAAATTCATTGTAGGTTAATTGATTCGCTTCGTTGATGGCATCGATGGATGCTTTGCGTAAATCTCGATCTATGCCTGCAGGATCTTTTAAAAATAAAACAGGATCCCCTTCATTGCGACATTGCACGCCTTGATATACAGATGGTAAAAAGCCACTTCCCCAAACACTTTTTCCCGCATCTGGATTATTTCCACCCGATGTAAGCACTACAAATCCTGGCAGATTGCTGTTCTCACTTCCTAGACCATAGGTAACCCAGGCACCAATACTAGGTCGGCCTAAACGGGGCGAACCGGTATGCATTAATAATTGTGCTGGACCATGATTGAATTGATCGGTCTGTACTGCTTTTAAAAAACTTATTTCGTCTGCTACCGTTGCTAAATGAGGAAGGTTATCGGATATCCAAGCGCCACTTTGGCCCCTTTGTTTAAACACGGCTTGTGGTCCTAACATTTTTGGTACGCCTCTTATAAATGCGAATTTTTTTCCTTCCAATAAACTTTGCGGACAATCTTGACCATCTAATTTTAATAAGTCAGGTTTAAAATCAAACAATTCTAATTGAGAGGGCGCTCCTGCCATGTGCAAGTAAATAACTGATTTTGCTTTTCCAATAAAATGAGGCGCACGCGCCATTAAAGGATTGGTATTTGTAAAATTGCCAAAGCTGTCTTTGTTTCCTAGCCAATCACAGCCTTGTAACATGGAGCCCAATGCCATTGCACCCATCCCCGAAAAACATTCTTTAAAAAAATATTTTCTGGTGATATGTTCGGTGGTCGCAATGGTCGCCTCCTTAATTATTTTTTTATTTTCTTTACTCATTCCATTAATTTTTTGTCAAAAATTCATCCGTATTTAATAAAGCAGTTGCCACCATCACCAAAGCTGCCCCAGACGGCCCTGCTTTTTTATCACCTGTGATTTGTTCTATTTTTATGGTGTCTTGACTATATTTTGCAAAAGCATTGTTGTATAATTTTTCAAAAACTTTTTGTTTTTCTGGTGAAATTGTTTTGTTAAAAGCCAGCTCATAGCCCATACTTATCTGTTTGCTTGCATTTTGTGGCACCATGGATTTAATTCTTTGCGCAAAATGTTGAGCCGCTTCAATGTAAACAGAATCGTTTAATAAATTTAATGCTTGCAAAGGTGTATTGGTTCTAATTCTTCTCACCGTACATACTTCTCTACTGGTTCCATCAAAACTTAACATGGTTGGATAAGGAGCAGATCTTTTCAAAAAGGTATACAAAGCCCTTCTGTATTGATTGCCTTCTTTGCTTAAATTCCAGGTAGCTCCATTGTAAGGCGATTTCCAAACACCTTCAGGTTGATAAGGCATGACACTAGGGCCATACATTTTTGCACTTAACAACCCACTCACTGCCAATGCTTGATCTCTAATTTGTTCTGCAGACAATCTTATGCGTGGCCCCCTTGCATAATATTTATTGAATGGATCTTTTAACACCGCCTCTTTATTAAATCTTGAATCTTGCTGATAGGTAGCACTCATCACTACTTCTTTGATTGTTTTTTTCAAACTCCATTGATGCGTATTCATCAACTGATAGGATAAATAATTTAATAAACTTTCATGGGTAGGTGCAATGCCTTGAGTCCCTAAGTCTTCTAAAGTTTCTGCAATGCCTTGACCAAACAATTGCTCCCAAATTCTATTTACAATGGTTCTAGAGGTAAGTGGATTTTTTTTATCCGTCAACCACATGGCCATTCCAAGTCGATTGCGCGGAGCACCTGCTGGCAATCCACCTAAGGAAGCAGGAACATCTGCTGTCACCTCTTTTCCTTTCACCAACCAATTTCCCCTTTCAAATACATTGGTAGTTCTTGACAGGTTGAATGGATTCTCCATCATGATGGGGGTCTCCGTTGTATTTTTTGAATACAATAATGAATCGAAATTTTTATAAGCGGTTTCAAAACCTGCCAAGTCTTTTCCTGGAAATGGATTGGTAAAATGAAACCAATCAAATTGAATACCACTTTCATCTGGACCTTTTAAAAGGGAGTTGCTGTAGGTTAAATAAAAAGAATGTCTGCCGATGGTTTGCGGGATAGTTATCGTGGCAATTTTCCAAGCACCTTTAGAATTTTCAACTGGAATATTTTTTACGATTTCGCCATTAGCGGAATCGATGCGAATTTGAAAATGACCACCTTGCTTCCAACTAATATATCTATAGTACAACTGTGTAAAGCTGGTTAAATCTATATTTTTTATTCTAGCAGATCCATGGTTTCTAAACTGCAACCATTTGGTATCGGCTAAAGCACCATTTTTTATTTCATCAGCAACCAAAGAATTGATGGCAGGTTGACCCGTTTTTACAAATTGAATGATTTCTTTTTCTCTTGTGGGAGCATTGCTGTGCAACCAATTTCTTAAAGCAACCAATTTGATACTATCGGTATTGTGAAACTCTTTTAACACGGGGTATTCTGCCCAGGTATCTTCATCTCGAGTATTATTGAACAAGGCTAAAAATTTATAATACTCCTCTTGTCTAAAAGGATCATAAGGATGACTGTGGCATTGCACGCAGGCAAAACTTGTTCCCATTATACTTACCCAAGTAGTGTTGACTCTATCTATGACAGCGGCAGTTCTAAATTCTTCATTGTCTGTACCTCCCTCATCATTGGTTAAAGTGTTGCGATGAAAAGCAGTCGCAATGTATTGTGCATCTGTAGGATTGGGTAATAAATCTCCCGCCAACTGCTCCGTTAAAAAAATATTATAAGGTTTATCGGTATTAAAAGCATCGATTAACCAATCACGATACCTCCAAATATTTCTAGCATCATCTTTTTCAAATCCTTTGGTATCTGCATACCTGGCCATGTCCATCCACATACTGGTCCACTTCTCACCATATTTAGGCAATGCCAATAATTCATCTACCAATGTTTCAAATGCATTTTCTTTTGTGCTTGATAAATATTTTTTTGCAATCGCATCTGGGGCAGGCATTCCAATGATATCTAAACTTACTCTTCTTAATAGCGTTGCTTTGTCTGCCATTTCCGAAGGCGTTAATTTTTCTTGTTTTAATTTTTCATAAATAAAAGCATCTACATTGTTTTTGATCCATTCGGGTTTGCCAAATAATCCAAAAGGTCCTTTCCCAATAGTAGGAATCGGTGTTTCTTTTACAGGCACATAAGCCCAATGGTCTCCCCATTCAGCTCCTTGATTGATCCATTTTATTAATAAGGCAATTTCCTCGTTGCTTAAAGGGGGATGCTTATAAGGCATACGCTCCTCAGGGTCTTTTAAATAAAGACGTTTGATCATTTCACTATTACTGGCATCTCCTGGAATGATGGCCACTTTGCCTGATTTATTTTTGGCAAGTGCATCTGATCTAAATAGCAAGCTAAAACCACTTTGTCTTTTTACACCACCATGGCAGGTGATACATTTTTTATTTAAAAGGGGTTTGATTTCTGCATTAAAATCAACCTTATTATTGCTTACAAAATAACTAGATACAACCGTAACCAAAATAACAGAAGAGACCACTATCCAATAAGCGGTGGGTATTTTAATAAAACGCATTCGTACTCAATATTAATCAACGATTAAGTTATATCATTTTTTAATAATAATCAATTCTTGTTCAATGATTTAAGTCCACCATTTCATTAGTTTACTAAAATTAAATGTTAAGAAAAACATAAAATTCGAATTAATAAGAAAAAAAATAATTGCGCTTACAAACTGATAGTCAATAGTTTAAAAACGAGATGCAAGTGACACTTGGCTTTAGTATTTTAAAGAAATGAGAATATATGAGAATTATATGTAATTTTTATATGTCGATTTGCATATTAAAAAACCAAACCAAACCAATATGAAAAAAATCTATCAACAAATCCTTGATTTCCCCCAGATGGTAAATCAAAAGGTTTTGAATGCGCAGTTAAATGCAGCAGTGGATAATTTCGATTCTCAACATGGGGTTAGATCTTATACCAAAAGTATCTACCAGATTGTCTCCATGGCGGTGTTTATTCTTATGGAAGTAGCCATTATTCATGGCGCTATGACTTATTTTAGCAATCCAGCTACTGGCCTTGCCAAATTAGGCAGTGTGCTTACTACTCTTTTGCTGGTTTATTCTGCCTTTCCCATTGCACACATTATTAGAGCCAGAGGTGAAAGCCTAGGCGCTTCTCATAATGGCATGGTAGGTTTTATTTTTAAAGATTTTGTTACCACCAATATTAGAATAGTAGGGGAAGTGGCAGCAGTAGGGGCTTTTATTGGCGCTTGTTGCTTCACTTTGTCTTTCGTATTTGACAGTAATTTATACAATGCCGCTGCTGAAGTGCCTTTAAGCGCTGTGAGCGGGGTAGCTGGTTTGCCTATGGATGGATTAAACACTTTATTTAATGCTTTAAAATTAGAGTACTTGACTACCGTGTTACATACATTTACTGGTTTTAAAATGGCTGGTACGCAAAACTTTACTGGTGATATGTTATGGAACATCAATGATGTATTACTAGTAGGGGGTGCTTTTGTAAATGTAGTAGCTGGTTTAGTTGTTTTGTATGTTAACCTGGCTATTTATCATTTCTTATACAGCATCGTTGCTAACTTTATTAAATGGATTCAAAGCCCTTCTATTCCAATTTCAATGAAAAGCAAATAGTAGCGGAATAAAAATTTAAAATTTTGCCCTGCTTCGAGACATCGAGGCGGGGCTTTTTTATGGAAGAATTTTTCCATCTTCCATATGAATGATGCGATGGGTTCGTTCAGCAAAGCTGGGGTCGTGTGTCACAATTAATAAAGTTTGGTTAAACTCATCGGATAATTTATTAAAAATATCAAATACCAAGTCGCTATTTTTTTTATCTAAATTCCCAGTGGGTTCGTCCCCCATAATAATATGTGGGTCGTTAATAAGGGCTCTGGCAATGGCTACTCTTTGTTTTTCTCCTCCTGAAATATGGTTTGATTTTTTTAAAGCCAATTGTTTAATACCCAATATTTTTAATTTTTCCATGGCACGATGTTCTACTTCTTCCCTACTGTATTTATTGAGCTTTAAACCAGGCAGCATTACATTTTCTAAAACATTGAATTCGTTTAATAAATAATGAAACTGAAAAACAAATCCAATTTTTTCATTTCTTATCTTAGCCAAAAAAGCTTCATTCTTTTTTGGCATCTCTTCTCCATCAATGAATAAGGTCCCTTCATAATCCGTATCCATCGTAGACAATACATACAATAGCGTTGATTTTCCACAACCCGATTTTCCTGTTAAAGAAACAAATTCTCCTTTATTGATACTAAAGGTCAAGTCCGCTAATACCTGTATGCGGACAGGATCATGAAAGAATTTATTGATATTTTTTGCTTCTAATATTTTGTTCATGTTATTTTCCTCTTATAATCACTACCGGATCAATTTTACTTGCTTTGCGTGCTGGAAACCAACCAGCTAGATAAGTGGTAATTAATGAAAACACAATCCCTATCATATAAAATTTGGGGTTGTAATTGATAGGATAGGTTTTAATCGTAGGCAAAGAAGCGGTATTAAATGGAATTTGATCAATGGTGGCAGATAGGCCAAAACCAAATAAGAGCCCTACTATTCCACCAAAAAATCCGATAGAAATAGCAATATAAATGAAAACTCTTTTTACATCGTTCCCAGAAAAACCGGTGGCTTTTAAAATAGCAATAGAATCCATCTTTTCAAAAATCATCATATTCAGAATATTGTAAATGCCAAAACCTGCCACAATCAATAAAGTAATACCTACTGAATAAGAAATTAAAGTTCTTATAGAACTTCCTGTTTCAAATTGTGAATTTGCGGTTTGAATGTCTTCTGCGTCTGTTTGAAACAATTGTTCATATTCTTTGGCCACTTTGGGCGCTTGCGTAATGTCTTTTAATTTTACTTGAATGCTGGTAATGTAATCTTTAGGCACCGACAATATTTTTTGAACCGTATTAATGGAAGCATAGCTTTGGACATTATCAAAATCTTTAATCCCCGACTGGAAAGTACCTACTACTTTTAATTGAAAACGATCTCCTTTGGACGTGGTAATTTGAACTGCATCGCCAATACCCACCAACAATTTATCAGCCAATCCTTTTCCCAATATAATTCCATTGCTTACATTGTCTAAATCGGCCGAATTCCCGGCGGTTACATATTCGTCAAAGTGGTATAATTTACTTTCTTCAGTTGAATTGATTCCAAAAATACTTCCAGTGATATCTATACTCCCATCATTAAAAAATACTTGCGCAGTCACTTTTGGAGACAAGCCCAATACACGCGTATCTTTTTTTATAGTTTCCATAATCGCTGCACTATTATAAATGGCTTGGCGACTCGCATCAGATTTGATAGAACCAATAAAGTTATGCGCATTTTTATATGCTGCATTACTATTGATAGGCTGATTCTTATTGGGTTTAATGTCATTGTATATTCTGACATGTGCAGTACGATTCAGGATAAGACCATCCAATAAATCGTTTAATCCTGACATGAAACTTAATAAGGTAATAAACATGGTAATGCTGAAAGTAACACCCACTGCCGCTACTAGGGTTTGTTTCCATCTTGCTAACAACAACGATTTAGCAATACTTACTAGCAGCTTATTTCTCATTGAATGGATTTTACTAATGCATCCTTTTCGGTAATTCCAGCAACTATTTCTACTTTTTCATAATCCATCAATCCTATTTTTATTTTTCTTTTTTCTTTATTTGCTAAGTAAACATATTCATTATCAATTAAAAAAGCACGAGGAATGGTAAGTGCTTTATCTTTTACTTCGATGATGATATTGGCCTGAGCACTTAAATTAGGGAATAAATTTTTAGAGGGATTGGTAAATAAGGCATCCACTTTAAATGATTTTGTTTTTTCATTCATTAGGGGATAAATTTTTTCAATCACTGCTTCAAAGGTTTCGTCTTTATAGCTATCCATTGAAATGATTGCTTTTTGACCTGTTTTTAATTTAGCTATATCATATTCGTCTACTTGTAATTCAATATAAAATTTATTGGCATCTCCAATGATGGCAACAGGAGTTTGAGTAGTAATCATTTCGCCTTTATCTTTTGACAAACTGTATACCCTGCCTGCTATTTCACTCTTTACTACATAATCATTCATAGAGGTGGAGGAGATGGCGGCACTTTTTTCTGTTTGTTTAGATTGAAAGGCTATCTGTTTTTTTAAATCGTTTAATTTTAATTCACTTGCATTATAAAGCGCTACCGAATTTTTATAGGAAAGCGCTCTTTGTTCTAGATCATTTTTTGTCCCAATTTCATTACTCCATAATTTCTTTTGACGTTCTAACAAAGACAAATCGTTTTCCATTTTTAATTTTGCTACTTCCAATTCTGTTAGTGCTTGATTTAATTTTTCTTGGTTAGCATTTTCCGAACTGTAATTGGCTAATAGTTTTGCATTTTCAAAACTTAATTCCTGGGCTTTATTAGCTAATTTTAAAATGGGCTGACCCTTACTTACGACAGCTCCCTCTTTCACTAAAATTTGTTCTACGATACCATTTACTTTTGAATATACTTCATATTGGGCAACGCTTTTAATGGTTCCAGAGGCATAGACAGAATGGGTGATTTTGTGGATGGTTGGGTAGATAGCTACAGGCTTTTTACCACAGGCGCTAAGTAGGATTAATAGCAGTGTTATATAGAGGTGGTTACTACTGAAATTGAGTTTATATTTCATAGTATAAAGTTATGATTTATTTAGAAGTTCTTAATTGAATAAATTGCTTTTTTAGTATATTTATAAACAACTATATGCGTTTAGATGTTTACAGCTTTCCCCTCTTTTAGGTATTTAATTTTATCCCACTTATTTGTATTGGCCTCTACCTTACAGGCGCATTCTTTTTTTAATGATGTTATCAAGTTAGATACGCCATTGATTAAATCTTATACCGTTACATACACCAAACATCCTATTCAAATAGATGGCAAAATAAACGATCCTGCCTGGAAAAGGGCGGAATGGAGCGACTTGTTTGTAGACATTGAAGGAGATCAGAAGCCCAAACCACTGTATGATACCAAAGTGAAACTATTGTGGGACAGTCAATATTTATACATCGCAGCTTATTTAAAAGAGCCTCATTTATGGGCTACGCTAAAAAATCATGATGACATTATTTATAGAGACCATGATTTTGAAGTTTTTATTGATCCTAATAATGACGAAAATCAGTATTTCGAAATCGAAATCAATACCCTTGGAACGGTGATGGATTTATTTATGTTTAAATCCTATAAAAAAGGAGGTCCCATGGATATGTCTTGGAATACCAGTGGTATGAAAAGTGCTGTTACCTATGTTGGCACGCTTAATGACAACCGAGATATAGACCAGGGCTGGTATGTTGAAATGGCCATTCCTTATGATTGTTTAAAAAAACCAGGCCGCAATTATTTGCCTCAAATCAATACGCCTTGGCGCATTGATTTTTCTAGAGTGGAATGGACCCTAGAGAAAGAAGGTCTAGGATATACCAAAAAATTACAAACCAATGGGAAGCCTATTCCAGAATTCAATTGGGTATGGTCACCAATTGGCTTCATTGACATGCATATTCCCAATCGATGGGGTTATTTATATTTTAAGCAATAGTATTAAATTTATTTCTTCTAATCGAATCCACTTTTATCTAACTTCTTTCAAATTAGCTTCATGAAAAAAAATATTGTTTATCTATTCTTCTGTTTTAGTGCATTCGCACATGCGCAATCAAATGATTGGCTAGTAAGTTCATTTACACAAAAAGCAAAAATTACCTTAGAAGGTCAAAAGATAGTATTGAACAATGGATTGGTAAATAGGGTTTTTATCATCCAACCCAATGTGGCTTGTATTGATTATACTAATTTATCCAATGGGCAACAATTACTTAGAAGCATTGAACCTGAAGCTGAAGTAATTTTTGATCAAAAAATATATAAAGTGGGAGGCTTGTCTGGACAAAAAGAAAAAGCATATTTAAAATTAGAAATCTTACAAAACTTACATAAAAACGACTCCGACTTTGTTTTTTCTAAGTACACCATCGCTGCCATTGAACCTTTTATACGTTGGAAACCTACTACCTGGGTATCCAATGGAAAACAACCCAGTGGTGCTAGTATTGAATTTGAGTATACATCTCCCCTTGCTTCCCTAAAAGACATTGTTATAAAGGTGCATTATGAATTATATGACGGTATTCCGTTAATTACCAAATGGGTATCTATTGACAACCATTCTAATAAATCAATTAAAATAAATAGAGTGGTGAATGAAATTCTTGGCTTGGTAGAAGAAGAAAGTGCAGTAGTGGGTAAGCCAGAAGAAATGAAAAAACAACATGGTATTTATTTTGAAACGAATTATGCTTTTAACAATGCCATGCGTTATGATATCAGTGATCAAACCACTCATTGGAAAACAGACTTAAATTATACTTCGCAAGTAAATTATAATTATGAAACACCTTGTTTACTCGAAATCTATCCAGAAAAGGCTCCTGGTATTGATTTAGCGCCGAATGAAAATTTTAAATCGGTTCGGACCAATGAACTATTAATGGATAGTTATGACCGTCAAAGAAGAGGCTTAATGTTAAAAAAAATGTATCGGACCCTTGCACCATGGACCACACAGAATCCCATTTTTATGCACTTGGTAAGTAAAAATGATCAGGAAGTAATCAATGCCATTGATCAATGTGTTGCCACAGGATATGAAGCGGTCATATTGAGCTTTGGTAGCCATCTTGATATGGAAGACAGTTCGGCTGCCAATATTAAAAGATGGACCAACCTCACCAACTATGCGCATCAGCACAAAATATTATTAGGAGGGTATTCTTTATTTAGCAGTAGACGCATTAGTGACGAAGACGATGTAGTTGACATTAAAACTGGTAAACCAGGTGGTGCATTTTTTGGGAATGCACCTTGTTTTGGAAGCAAATGGGGTTTAGGTTACAGAGATAAAATAAAATATTTTTTCACTCAAACTAAATTTGACATATGGGAAAACGATGGACCCTACCCCGGAGATGTATGTGCATCCATTACCCATCCTGGACATAAAGGATATGATGATTCTCAATGGAGACAAATGGAAATACAGAAAGAATTGTACCATTGGCTAAATGAGCGTGGTGTTTATATCAATGCGCCTGATTGGTATTTTTTAGATGGTACCCATAAAATTGCATTAGGGTATAGAGAAGTAAATTTTTCTTTGTCGAGAGCACAACAAAAATTATTGAATCGTCAAAATATTCATGATGGTACTTTGGAAAAAATACCGTCTATGGCATGGGGCTTTGTTCCACTGACCAAATACCAGGGAGGAACGGAAGAAGCAGTATTGGAGCCATTATCAGAACATTTAAAAGACTATGAACAATTGATGATGCAATATTATGGCGCTGGCGTACAAGCTTGTTACAGAGGCCCAAGATTGTATGATACAGAAAAAACCAGAGTGGTAGTAGCGCATACGATTAATTGGTATAAAAAATATAGAACTATTTTAAATGCTGATATCATTCAATTGCGCAGAGCAGATGGACGTGATTGGGATGGCTGGATGCATGTGAATCCCCAATTAAAAGAAAAAGGGTTGATGATGTTTTTTAATCCTACCCAGCTTCCAATGACTAAAAACATTTCTTTACCCTTGTATTATACAGGACTTACAAAAGAAGCAACCATTATTAATTCTATGGGTGCGGCAAAAAAGTACACTTTAAATAGGGATTATACAATCAATTTTACGGTGAACATTCCTGCGGATTCTTATAGCTGGTTTGTGATTGAATAATCTAAAAAGGGATTAGTCTAAAAAAAGTTCATCTACAAAAATCCATGCTGGCTTCCCTTTTCCTGGGTGCCATTTTGGTAATTTTTTTACATTTAGTAAAGTAAACCTATAATATTTAAAGGCTTTATTGTCAGGGAAAGAACAGCTGAATGATTTATTGCCCCTAAACTTATTTGTTTTTTCAAGAGAAGGGAAGGAGGCTTGATTTAAATATTTAAAAGCTTTGCCATCATTACTGCCTTCTATTTTAATGGAAATAATAGGAAATATATAGGCGCCCATATCTATAAAAGCATTGAAAGTAGCATGCTTTAATTGTTTTGCTTGTAAAAAGCTGGTTACAAAAATCATATTGCTGTCTTTGTATGCCAACCATTTTCCACCAGAAAAATTTTGCTCCCCCAACTCATAATCAACAAGTGTTTTAGCCCCTTTGCCAGCATATTTTTTATCCGGGTTGGTAATCAAATAGATAGAGTCTGGATGAATTTCCGATTTATAGAAAGTTTTTTCAACGATATCGCTGCCTAGCCAACCTGGTTTATAGGCCTTCGTCTTTAAAATACCACTTTTTGTAAGCTGAAACTTTTTGGTGTAAATCGGACTATTAATAGAATCTGGTACAGTGCCATCAATGGTGTATCTAACAATAGCGCCCTTCATAAAATGCTTTAGTGTTACATCCAAGTGGTTCACGATAATACTGGAGTCTTGCTCAATAACCGGACTGGTTATTTGTAAAACTTTATCGTCTAAATTATCTCCAATAATAATTTTAGTTTTTTTGTTGCTAGCCATTAATGCAGCGTATTCTTTTTCGACAGCTTTGTTATTCCATATATGAACTAAGGTAAAAGGGCTTTTTTCAATAAAGGAGGCTAAGGTGGTTGGATTTAAATCTATGCCACAAATAGAAATGTTTTTTAATTTTAATAAACCCTTTAAAGGCAACAAGTCATTTAAACTAAGTTTGGTATAATTTAAATTTAATTTTCTGAGGTTTGAAAATGAGCTAATAATACCGATGTCTTCTTTGGTAAGCGGCATGCCTTGCATATTCAAACTGGCCACTTTTTCTTTAATGGGCTCCAATTTTTTCAAAGATTCTGTTTTATAAAAAGAACCTTGAAAAAAATCAACAAAAATTTCTTCTGATCCAAAGTAAGAATAGTTGACCGTGCAATAGCTGGTATTGTATACTTTTAAATCTGGGGCATTGTTTTTATTGTTATCCTCCCCCTTTTTTGGTGCCTTATAGGCATTGACCAATAAGGCTAAAGTATCTGTGTTTGTTAATTCATTTAATTTTTTCTTAAAATCACCGCCTGCTTTTACCCATCTATTTAGTAAGTTAAGTTCTTCTAGGGTAAGTTGAAGCTTTCCATCTGGAGGCATGTGTTTTTCATCAGCATTAGGCAAATGAATTCTTTGCAGCAACAAGGCTTCTTGATTGTTTATGCTATTTAATAAATTACCATCCTTTCCCCCTTTGATAATAAATTCGGGTGTATTTAATTGTAATTTGCCTTTTACTTTTTCAGGTCCATGGCAACCCACACATTTTTGTTCTAAAATGGGTGCAATTGCTTTTTCATATACCGTGAGCGTACTATCTACTTTATTTATTTCTTGGACTGGCGCTGAGGTAGGAAATGCTAGTACATCTTCTCCATGAGTGAGTTGTGCTCCTTTATGTGTAAAAAATAATAAAACAATTAAATAAGCTACCCCTATTGCTTTTTTCCAGTTAAATTTTAATGAAGCCATATAAATAAATGCCCAACTGATGCAGGCAATGGCTACGCCACCCCATTTGTGTAAATCAACAATGGTTTTATCATAGGCGTCTTGCTTGGACAAAAAGATACCAAACAAAGCTACCAGAGTAGCCAATACAGCATTGCTAGTGAATAGCAATCTTTCAAGTGGAAGGTCTAATTTTTTATTGGGTAGAAAAATCAAATAGACAACAATGGCCACCCCAAGTACAATAGGGAAATGCAATAGCAAGGGATGTAGTTTCCCTAACCATTCTAAACCATGATTTATTTTTGTAGTTTCATTAAAGAAAGCTAAAATAATTAATAAAGGATTTAACAGCCATAACAATCCTTCTCCCCATTGATTTATTTTATGGATGCGCATACTTAACTAATAATTTCATTCACAACTTTTCCAGCTACATCTGTTAATCTGTAACGGCGTCCTTGATGTTTGTAAGTAAAGCGCTCATGATCTATGCCCATTAAATGCATTACGGTAGCTTGGAAATCGTGCACATGCACAGGTAAGGAATTAATATTATATCCAAAATCATCTGTTTCGCCAAATACGCCTGGTTTTACACCTCCTCCAGCCATCCAAATAGTGAAACATTTAGGATGATGGTCTCTACCGTAATTGTCTTTGGTAAGTGCACCTTGACAATAATTGGTTCTTCCAAACTCGCCACCCCATATAATTAAAGTTTCATCCAACAAGCCTCTTTGTTTTAAATCTTTTATCAATGCTGCAGAAGATTGATCTACATCCTTACATTGTCCTTCTAACTCTTTAGGTAAATTACCATGGGTATCCCAGCCTTGATGGTACAATTGAACAAAGCGTACTCCATTCTCAGAAAGCTTTCTTGCCAATAAACAATTGGCTGCATACGTACCAGGGATCAAACATTCAGGTCCATACATTTTTACTATGGATTCAGGCTCGTTTTGCAAAGAAGTGATTTCAGGTACGGCCATTTGCATGCGGTAAGCCAATTCGTATTGTTGTATTTTAGTTACAATTTCAGGATCTCCTATTTTACTATAGGACTCTTGATTCAATGCTGCAATTTCATCCAGCATCACACGCTTATCGCCACGTTTAATAAATTCAGGGTCGGTTAAATATTTTACAGGCTCTTCACCGCTGCTAAATTGAACGCCTTGGTGAATAGAATCTAAAAATCCATTGTTCCATAATTTTGAATACACCCCCTGTCCATTTCCTTTCCCTTTGCTTAATAAAACACAAAAAGCAGGTAAATTTTTATTTTCACTTCCTAAGCCATAACTAATCCAGGAACCCATACTTGGACGGTTACCTACTTGAGACCCTGTTTGAAAAAATGTAAGTGCAGGATCATGATTAATAGCCTCGGTATACATGGTTTTTACGATACAAAGATCATCGGCCATGCTGGCAATATGTGGGAGCGTTTCACTAAACCAAGCACCATTGCTACCATGTTGTGAAAAATTAAATTTAGTGCCAGCCAATGGAAATTTGGCTTGATTGGCCGTCATACCAGTTAATCTTTGTCCCATTCGAATACTTGCAGGTAAATCAGTTCCTTGCATTTTTTGTAACAATGGTTTGTAATCAAAAAGATCTAATTGAGAGGGAGCTCCATTTTGAAATAAATAAATGACACGTTTTGCTTTAGGTGCAAAATGGGGCAATACATTGGTAAATAATTCCTCTTCGTTGCTTGCATTAAAAATACCAGGCACCATTAAAGAGCCCAATGCCAGTCCACCAATACCTAAACTTAATTTAGATAAAAATTTACGACGATTTTGATTTAAGCCATGTTCTAAAAATTCATTCATATCAATAATTTATGATTTTGTAATGGTTTCCTCCAAATTATATAGAATAAGTATTGTTTTCATTAAAGCAGCAGCTTCTGCTTCGTTGTATTTTTTAGTTGGATGCATAAATTCACCCACTTCTAATGTATTTTTTAAAATCTTATTATTTGAATTAAAGAAAGCGACTTGATTTTCACAAAAAGAAATTAATTTTTTCTTTTCAAAGCTGGACGGTTTTCTTATGATGATGGTTTCAAATGCCTGTTCAATTTTATCTTCCAAATTTTTATTGGTACCAGAAATATTTTCTGCAAGTACACGTGCTGCTTCTAATACTGCAGGGTCATTTAACATGGTCAATGCCTGCAATGGTGTATTGGTGCTCGCTCTTTTGGCTTCGCATTGGTCTCTGTTGCTTGCATCAAAGATCATCATGCTTGGAGGAGGTGCAGTTAGTTTAATAAAAGTATACAACCCCCTTCTGTATATGGCAGGGCCATGGTCTTGTTTGTAGGTAGCTAAAACTCCTCGGCCAGAAGTAGTACTTTCCCATACACCCTTAGGCTGATATGGCTTAACACTTGGTCCGCCAATGGCAGGATTTAACAACCCACTGGTGCTTAAAATCCAATCTCTTACAATTTCTGCTTTAAATCGAAGGCGAGGTGATCTGGAATAATAAATATTTTCAGGATCCAGCTCCAATTGTTTTTTACTTACTATACTGGATTGTTGATAGGTATTACTGGTTAGAATTTTTTTAATTAGATATTTAATATCCCAGTTGTGTTCCATAAAATCTACCGCCAACCAATCTAACAATTCAGGATGGGACGGCAACTCACCTTGCAATCCATAATCACTAGATGTTTTAACAATGCCTTTTCCAAATAATTCTTGCCAAATAAAATTTACAAATACTCTTGCTGTAAGCGGGTTCTTTTTTTCTACCGTCCATTTTGCCAAACCCAATCGATTGCGTTCATATTTTAAAGTATCATAAGGTAGGATAGATTCCAAGCCAGTAGGTTTTACCTCAACATCCGTAGGAGCATCGTATCTGCCTCTGCTTAAAATATAAGTGGGTCTTGCCTTTACAGTATCTCCAATTTTCCAATCACCCATCACGGAAACTTCTAATTTGTTCGTGTCTGGATGATTGATAAAAGTCATCAATTTATTTTTTTCTTCTGCGTCTATATATAGTTTAGGAGTTTTAGCGGGTGTTGAAACACCAACATCACCTTCGTATCCCTTTTCTTTACTCATGTTAAAAAAGGCATACAATTGATAATAATCTTTATTGGAGAAGGGGTCGTATTTATGATCATGACATTGCGCACATTCTATGGTTACCCCTAAAATGGCTTTCCCATAAGTTCTTGTTTTATCGATATTATAAGAAACTCTGTATTCCTCATCTATAACTCCGCCCTCTTCTGTGTATTTATGATTTCTAAAAAAAGCAGTAGCTAATATAGTAGACTTGGTAGCATTGGGCATTAAGTCGCCGGCAATTTGTTGTGTTAAAAATTGATCATACGATAAGTTCTTGTTGAAAGCATTGATTACCCAATCTCTCCAAGGCCATTGAGATCTTATATTGTCATCCTGAAATCCATAAGAATCAGAATAACGTGCAAGATCCATCCAAAGCAATGCCATCTTTTCGCCATACGCCGGCTTCTTTAACAATTGATCAATTAATTCTGAATACCAATTTTCACTAGAGGAGCTGTTCCAACGATTTATTTCTTCAAAGGTGGGCGCGATTCCAGTGATATCAGCAAAAGCTCTTTTAATAAGGGTTTCACGGGTAGCAGGCGCATTGGGACTGAAACCCTTTTGTTCCATTTTTTGTAAAATAAAAGGGTCAATTTCATTTTTAACCCATTTGCTGTGGTCTACTTCCGGCAACTTTGCCTTTACTGGTGCTACAAAAGCCCAATGCTTTTCATACTTGGCACCCTGCTCAATCCATTTTTTGAATAATTTAATCTCTTCTGTGCTCAACCTTGCTAAGTGGCTTTCAGGCAAGGGCATCATGATCGCAGGATCGTTAGAAGAAATACGTTTTATGAGTTCGCTTTTATCGGGCTGTCCAGGGACAATTGCATAATGCCCTTTATTTTTTTCTAATTCTCCAAAAGCGCTAGCGGGAAGATCCAATCTTAATCCAGCCCTTACTTTTGATACATCTGGCCCATGACAAGAAAAACATTTATCAGATAATAAAGGACGTATGTCTCTGTTATAAGAAACAGCTACACTTGAAGACTCTTTTTGTGCATTGGTAAATTTTATCCAACCATATACTAATCCAACAACAATAAGTAGAAGTCCTAATAAGGTATATCTTTTCATAGCTAATTTGAGTAAAAAAGTAGGGTGAAAGTGGTTATTTTTAAACCTTAGTAAATTTATAAGGGTATACTTTCCCAGAAGCCCATTGTGCTACATAAATACTTCCTTCATCGTCTACACAAACATCGTGTGGGTGAACAAATATTTTTTCTTTTTGAGACATTGGTTGTAACACATCGTTTTCATACACCGGCGCAGATCCACCTAAATTAGAAACTACTTTATTGTCTCTGTCTAAAATGGTTACAAATCCAGAATTGATGGTATCTAAATTAGGCGAACGCAATACAGCAGCATACAAGTAATCGCCTTTAATAACGGGTCTACATACACATGCACCTGGTAAATGAATTACTTCTAATAATTTTCCATCCATAGAGAAACGCTTGAATGCATTTCTAGTACGGTCGGTGATAATTAAGGTAGGCTTGGCTTTTCTGTAGTCTACACATATTCCATGTGCATTGTCTAAATGCTCCTCTCCTGTTCCTCTTCCTCCAAATGAATTTTTTAATTTTCCATATTCATCATAATGTAAAATATGTTGAGCGCCATAACCATCTGCAATGTAAAAGTCTCCATTCGCTAACACAGCAGTTTCTGTTGGAACAAAAGCTTCCTTTTTTTGATACGCTGGTAAATCGGCAGGGGGATCGATGGTTAATAAAATTTTACCATCAATGGTTGTTTTATATACTTGATGTCTGTTGGTATCGGTAATGAATAATAAATCTTCTTTCCCATTGTGTTGCACAGTGAGCCCGTGTGCTCCTGGGAATACGGTACCCCAAGTATCAATCAGCTTACCACTTTTATTATAAATGATGATGTTATTTTTAGTTTCATTGGTCAATAAAAGAATACGACCTTTCCCATCTTGAATCATTTCATGACAATCGTTCACAGGAGTTTGGTCGGCATTCAAAGTGCCCCAATTGGTATTCAATTGGTAGGTCATTCCATTTTGACCATACACTTGACCTTGCACTGGACGCATTAAATTTTTAGTAATTAGTAACCCCGCTGTGGAAACCACGGTGTTTTTTATAAAAGTGCTTCTTTTCATATTTAATTTTTTTATAGCGTGTTTACTAAGATAAGATTTTTAACAAAAGAACGGCGAGCCTCCCTAAAGAAACTCGCCGTTTGTGTAAAAAATACATGTTAGTTTATTAAAAATCAATCATCTGAGTCTACCTTAGGATTTACTTTAATAAATGCAGCTCTTTTTGGAGCGGGCACTATTGCATTTTCTCCTCTTAAACCTTTCCACAATACTTCTGTAAACTCTAGGTCATCAATACTGTCTTCCTTTTTGAAATTAAATAACTCACTTTTTCTTTGCATGGCAGTTAATGCAGTATTTTTTTCATTGATATCGTATTGCAATGGCTTTGCTAAAAAGCCAGTAGCAATGGGTGTTTTATTAAAGCATCTCCAAAGCGGTGTAGCAGCTGCATCATACTGACTCATAGGAGGCATGCCTAAAATTAATTCAATGGTTTTTAAAATAGAACTGGTGGAATACATGGTATGATCAATGAAATTGCGTTTTACCAATCCACCTGCTACAAAAGCTGGACTTCGGTGTGCATCTACATGATCGGGTCCATTTTGGGCATCGTCTTCTAAAACAAATACAACACTCTCATTCCAAATGGAACTTTTACTTAAATATTCAATGAACATTCCTACGGCCAAATCATTGTCAGCCACATGCGCGTAGGGAGACGGACTGCCTAGTTTCATTCCTTCGGTATGGTCGTTGATAATTCTTAATGTATTTAATTGTGGCACTGCATTGATCGCCAACAAGGAATCAAAATCACGTTTCCATTGTCCCACCCTTGTGGTGTCTCTTACTTTTTGATCCCAACTGGTATAATAAGTACAAAAATGATTTTTTAAAACAGGAATATTGGCTTTAAAATTATCTGCAAATTCACCATAAGTTCTATAAGATACGCCAGCACGTTTTGCAAAATCCCAAATGAAACCATTTTTGTTGTTGGCAATGGCACGGGTTCCTTCGGCATCATACCCTCCACCACGTCCTCCATAACTTGTCACCCAATTTTTTTCTAAGTAATCATTGGCATAACCACCCATTGACCAATTGTGCCCATCGGCGCTTACTTCTCCATCCACATAAAAATTATCTAACAAAACAAATTCTTTGGCTAGGGCATGTAAGTTGGGTGTAATTCTTTCACCAAACAGACACAAGCTGGTATCTCCATTGCCTTCTTTGACGTCTCCTAAAACTTGATCATAGGTTCTGTTTTCTTTTATAATATAAAATACATGTTTGATGGGAGAAGTTTCGCCCACTTTTTGTGGAATGACCGAACCCTTTTCTGCATTGGACAACAATTCATTTTTCTTAGAATAAGGCGTATTTTGATAAACGGCTTGAGCATACAAACCCAATTGTTTGCTGCTTGGCACATTGATAATACTTAAAGTACCTTTCATAAGACCTCCTATATATTGCACATCTTCCATATTTTTTAGTAGGCCCTTTTGAAAATTAATCTGTGCATTTTTTTTATAAGGATCAGGTCCCATTGGATTGGGAAAAGAAGAAAAGCCTTTGCCGTTGGCTACATAAATTTTAGTTCCAATCACTTTCACACAAGTAGGATACCAGCCAACAGGAATAAAACCTTTTGATGTAGAAGACCCTTGTTTGCTAACATCAAAAACAGCCAAACAATTGTTATCGGCATTGGCAATGTATAAAGTTTTTTGATCCTCGCTTAAAGCAATACCATTGGTGGCAGAGCCTGTTGGAGCATCAGGATACAAAGCGCTGTTAAGGGTTTCAATGACTTTTTTATTTTTTATGTCAATCACTGAAACACTGTTGTCCTCGCCATTGGCAACGTACATAATTTTCCCATTTTTAGAAATGCAAAAATCATTGGGATGTGTTCCGGTTTTAATTTGACCAGTAATAGTTTGTTGCGTTGTATTGTAGATAAGTAATTTTTCATCTCCCCAAATAGTAATATACAATGCTGATTTATCATTCGATAAAGCACAAGTATATGCTTCGGCTGGCAACGCTGTTTTTTTAATAATATTTTTATTTGTCAAGTTTATTTCATACAAACAACTGTCGTCTTTGGTAACCACGTATAAAATATTTTTTTGATCATTGATGCAAATTCCAGTAGGAGAAATTTTAGTAGGCCACTTATTCCCCAATTTAATAGAATCGGCTAAAATTAATTTTTCATTTTTTATTTCATATTTCAAAATCCAATTGTCATTTCCGCCAGCGACGTATAAATTTTTCTCATCTTTAGAAAATACAATGCCCAACCAAGATTTACCAATGCTAATATTATCAACAATTTTATTGGAGGCTATATTTATTAATTGAATACTTTGCTTGCCTTGTCCATTATTGGTAACCGCCATATATTTTTTTGAAGAAGAGACGGCCATGTTTAAAGGGAAATCGCCTAATGGCAAACTTTTTCCGGCAGGACTTAAGGACCATCCATTGGGAAGTTGTATTCTATTTAATTTTTCCAAGGAAGCATTCTGAGCTTGACCAATTTTACTAAAACAAATCAAGGTTAGTAAGAAAAAATATTTTTTCATAATTTAAAAATTAGAGGGTAATTATTTGTTAATGAGGAGGAGGTTAGAATTTATTTTTGAAACAACAAGTTATTGATTCTTCTTTAATTCAAAAAAATTCCTAGTTCCTTTTATGAATGATAACAAATAGGTAACTTTTATTTACTGGCTATACCACCTAAAATTGCGAATTGAATTTTTTTTGTTGCATCAATTTTTAACCAAATAAAGCCACCTATAAAAACAATAATACCTATGTAAAGCACTGGTAAATAATAACCATAGGTCGAAGCCAAGTAGCCAAAAAATACGGTACTTAAATAAGCCCCCGTTAAGCCAGCACTGTTCATAGACCCCGAAATGGTCCCACTTTTATCTCCCCCAATATCCATGGCCACGGCCCAAGCCACGGGTGCAGTTACATCCATAAATGCCATTCCAACTCCTAATGCTATTATGGCAGCTAGGTTGTCTGCTATCAATGCTGCACCAATGATACATAGGCCAGCAACAAACAATCCTAACATGGGTACGATTCTTCTTCCCCATTTCTTTCCCCAACGCAAACAAGCTTTATCGCTAAGCCATCCCCCAGTAAAACAACCCATCGCTGCCAATACATAAGGTATCGAAGAAGCCCAAATGAGCTGGTCTTTGGCGATATGCCTTCCCTTTTCTAAATAAGTATGAAACCAGCTTTGAAAAAAATAAGCGCCCACTGCATAACAAACATACATCAACAATAAAAACCACAAATTGGTCGATTTAAATCCACTCCAAACAGAGATTTTAATAGCCTCTTCTTTTTTTACGGGCAAATCTCGGGTAGCCAATATATGTTCTAATTCTTCTTTTGATATAGACTTGCATGTTGCGGGTTCTTCTTGATGCCAAAACACCCAGAATAAAGTCCATAGGATGCCTACGGCCCCTAAAATATAAAAAGAAGTTTGCCAATTGTACTTTTGTTGAATGGGGAGTACTAAAAAAGGAGTGAGCGCAGCCCCCAAACGAGAAGCCCCCCAAATAGTTGCTTGGGCACGGCCTCTTTCCAAAACCGGAAACCATTTAGACAAAACAATAGACGTGTTTGGATATGCACCTGCTTCGCCCATACCAAATAAAAATCGAACACAGAGCAACATCATAAAACTCGATGAGAAGCCGGTCATGATGGTAAAAAAAGACCACCAAAGCACCACGCGAATTAAAATCCTTTTACCTCCAAATTTGTCGCCCAACCAACCCGTTGGAATTTCAAATGCAGCATAGGCAATGGTAAACATACCTAATATCCAACCCCATTCAATGGTAGAAATATGTAATTCTTCCATAATACTGCTGCTGGCAGAAGAAAGGGCGATGCGATCCAAGAAGGTAATCATGGAAAGTAGCGATAAAACGGTAAGTACCTGGTATCTTTTTTTCATGCAATTAGAGCGATCTGCACACAATATAGTTCATCCATTATTATTTTTCCTAAACAAGATAAGGGGGCTAATTTTTGCTTATGATTTATAAATTTTTTAAATTAGTATTTCAAACCCAAAATTTTTTTATGTATTTAAACCCCAACCCCGCTGATTTTATTTTTATTAGCAAACATGATCATTGTGAAGTAAGACAGAACAAAGACAATCAACATAAATCTTTATTTGCCAATACAGCATTTAAAGTGGGTGATCAGATTGCTACTTTTGATGCTTCTAAAATCGTAGATACACCCAATTATTTAACTGTACAGATTAGCGAGACCAAACACATTCATTTATTTCCAGCATATTTACAATACATCAATCATTCTTGTGAGCCCAATGTTTTATTTAATACCACTACCATGCAATTAGAATGTGTGAGTGATATTAAAGTGGGCGATGAACTTTGCTTTTTTTATCCAGCCACCGAATGGCGAATGGCACAACAATTTGTTTGTAATTGCGGCAGGCCTAGTTGTGTGGGCTTAATACAAGGGGCAGCCGATACAGACTCAGCAATTTTGAAAAAATACAAGCTTACCGATTTTATTAAATCCATGGCAGCTCAATACAAATCTTTACTGTTACTATTTTAAATAAAAAACCTCCAAAATGAATTGCATCTTGGAGGTTTTTATTAAAGAATTTATTTCTAATAATAATTATTAAAAATATTTAGTAACGCCAGGTATTGCTACAGGATAGAACCCATCTGCATTTGGCATTATTGGAGGTTCGGCGTTCCAATCATATACTTTTGGATGAATGTCTATGCCAGAATTAATGGCTTTGTCCCATTCAATCACTTGACCACTATAAGTAGCCATACGTCCTAAAATAGAAGTCATGGTACTACTTGCTCCATTTTCAGCATCTGCAAATTTGTATTCTCCTTTTGCAATGGCTGCAAACAATTCATCATGTTCTGTTTGATAAGGATTGTTTTCTAATTTGGTATCATACTGATAAATGAGTTTGCCACTGTGGTCTTTGATATTGGCTGCACCACAATAAATTTTTCCTTTGGTGCCCACCAGTAATTCATCCACTTTACTCATGGTGCCAGGAATATGTCTACACTGGCTATTTAAAATAGAACCATCTGCGTATTGAAATTCTACAAAATGATGGTCAAAAATTTCTCCATGCTCTTTGCCTTTTCTAACTTGACGACCTCCTAAACCTTGCGCTTTTACTGGGTGTCCTCCTTTGAACCAATTGATCACATCTATATTATGAATGTGTTGTTCATTGATATGATCCCCACACAACCAATTAAAATAATACCAATTTCGCATTTGGTATTCCATTTCTGTTTGATTGTATTTTCTTGGTCTTACCCATACACCATCGTTGTTCCACCATGCTTGTGCAGAAGTAATGTCGCCTATTAAATCCTTTCTCTTGTACAATTCACGATAAGAATTTTGGTAGTGTCTTTGTAAGCCTACTACTACATTTAATTTTTTTTGTTTGGCAATAGCCGCAGTGGCTAAAACACTTTGGATACCTGCAGGGTCAGTAGCTACTGGTTTTTCCATAAATACATGCTTGCCTTGTTTAATGGCCTCTGCAAAATGGATAGGTCTAAAGCCCGGAGGGGTAGCAAGTATCACTACATCGGCAAGTGCAATGGCTTTTTGATAGCCATCAAATCCAGTAAATCTTCTTTCTTCTGGAACGTCTAATCTTTTGGCTAGTTCTCCTATGCTATTGTTGATTTCATCTGTCAATGCTTTGTGGCAATTGTTTAAATTGTCTTTAAAAGCATCTGCCATCGCAACAATTTTTACATTTTGTTTGCTTGATAAAGCTTGTGTGGCGGCACCCGTACCTCTTCCTCCGCAACCCACTACTGCAATTTTTATTACGTCATCTGATCCTGAAAAGAAATTGGCTCTTGATATCAAGGGTGCAGCAATCAGGCCGCTGGTCAGCAGGCTAGTCCCCTTCACAAATTCTCTTCTTGAATTTTTTCCGTAGAATGGTTTGTTCATAATCTTAGTTTTTAATTTATAATTTTAAATAGGACTTAAAAAATTGATTGATCTCTTCTTCTGAAGGTGGTATACTTGGGCGCACCAATCGGATACCTACATGTGCTGCGTCGGTAAGCCACCATTTGCTTCTTGGAATTTGTGGGTCGCGTCTATTCCATATAGGATCTGAATGAAATCTTTTGGCCGACCTTACATCAGTTGCTACATCTATAAAACTTCCTCCTTTTAATGTTTTAGGATATTTGGCATCATTGGGTGGAATAGAAAGTTGTTGGTTGTTTATTTTTTCAAATGCTTTGGGATCATAATGATCCAAGGTCCATTCTGTTAGATTACCCAGCATATCATATAAGCCCCAAGGGTTGGGTAATTTTTCTCCTACTTTATGAAACACGTCCTCACTATTTTTTTGATACCATGCATATTTATCCAATTCTTTTTCATCGTTTCCAAAAAAATAAGCGGTGTTGGTTCCTGCCTTGCATGCATACTCCCATTCTGCTTCGGTAGGCAAACGATAAAATTCTTTTGTTTTTTGATACAACCATTTGCAATACATGATGGCTGCATATTGTGACATGCTATTAGCAGGATAGCCTCCTTCTTTTCCCATGCCCCAAGTTAAATCTATGTATTGCGCACTAGGCCTTGTTATGGCATCTACATTGATATTGATACTGGTGGTTTCATCTTTTAAAAAAACATCTAATTCATCCCGCGTTACTTCATAAGCGCTCATCCAAAAAGGGTCTATTTTAATTTCTTTCCTAGGACCCTCGTCTATGCCTCGTCCTTTTTCATTTTCATTACTACCAATGGTAAAAGTACCTGCAGGAATAGGTACCATTTTGAAAGACAAATCACTGCCAATAATTTTTTGATTATAAGCAGTATACGTTACATAGCTTTGTGTATTGGCTTGCTTATTTTGTTGCGCAATAATAATGTTGGAATAGAAAGAGGAAGAAAAAATCAAAATCAATACAAGATACTTTTTCACAATCGCTTTTTAGTCTATTAAGATAAAACTTATTTTAATCTTTTTGACTTTTTTAATGCTGATTTGTGCTGATGGGTGCCCAGTATTTTTTAAATCCAGACGTACTGTAAAATTTTATTTTACCATTTTGAAGGGTGGAAATTAGTAATTGAGCATGATTTTCTTGGGCTACTTTTTTTGCCAGGTTGATGGGTAAAATACTACAGGCCGTTGCCAACCAATCTGCAGTAGCACCCAATGGAGCTATCACGGTTACATTCCTGAGCGAAGTGACGCCATAACCTGTTTTTGGATCTATAATATGCGAGTATTTGAGTCCATTTTTTTCAATGTATTGATAGACATCTCCAGAAGTGGCCACTGAAATATTGGCCAATTGGAGCTTTTTGGATAATAAATCATCGGTTGTTTCAGGAATATTTACGCCCACGGACCAGCCCTTTGTATCTAATGGAGCGCTACTCATGGTAATATCTCCCCCGGCATCCGCCAATGCTTCATCGATGCCCCTCTTTTTTAAATAGTCAATTACCCATTGAGCTATATAGCCTTTCCCAATGCCTCCAAAATCCAATTTCATTCCTTTTTGAGGCAGAAAAATAGTGGATTGTAGGTGGTCAATGGTAAGCCGATGAAAGCCTACTAATTTTTGAGCAGCCGTTATGGCGCTATCTGTTGGAAATTCCTTCTTTTTTCTGGCCTTTCGCCAAAGTAAACTTAAAGGCCCAATCGTAATATCATAACTACCATGACTTTTAATATATGCTTGTTGAGACAAGCGCACCAGATTCAACATAGCTGGCGTCATGGCAACAGGGCTAATACCCGCATTCGCATTAATTTTGCTTACTTCACTGGTGCTATCGTAGTCGCTAAAAATTTGACTCAATGAATCAATCAATTTAAAACAATTCTGCGCAATGCCATTGGCTTTGGTAGCATCGTTGGTCACAAAAATTAAATTAAAAGGGGAGCCCATTTTAGTCTCCGTAAACATGTATTTCTTATTTTGAGCGCTGAGGGAAGGCAAAAAAAATACAAAAAAAGTAATTATATAAAGGAATGGTTTCAAACTTGTTCTTATTGATACTAATGCCTAAATTTAAGTTATAAAAAATACAACACCATGGAACGTAGAAATTTTTTAAAACAAAATGTTTTAGTAGGCGGATCTCTTTTAGCAGGGAGTAGTTTGTTGGCCAAAAATGTACAAACAAATAATATAATAGACACCACTCCATATAAATTAAATTATGGGATACACGATGGTATGTTTTCCAATACGGCAGGCCCAGATTTTATTGATCAAATAAAATATGCGCACAGCATTGGCTTTAGTGCCATAGAAGACAATGGCATGATGGGCAGAACACCAGAGATGCAGCAAAAAATTGGCGACACTTTAGCTTCTTTGGGCATGCATATGGGGGTGTTTGTGCTTAATTTTTCTAATAACGATAGAATTAATTTGACCACAGGGTCACAGGAATGGAAAGATAAGTTTGTTGCTTCCTGTAAAGAAGCAGTGGAAGTGGCTAAAAGAACCAATGCCAAATGGATTACGGTAGTGCCAGGAAATTTTGAAAGAAAATTACCTATGGATATTCAAACTGGTAATGTCATTGAAGGATTGAGACCAGGAGCAGAAATTTTAGCAAAACATGATTTGGTTATGGTGTTAGAACCTTTAAGTGACACTCCAGATTTATTTTTACGTCATTCGGATCAAACCTATGCCATTTGTAAAGCCATTAATAGTCCTGCTTGTAAAATTTTATTTGACATGTACCACATGCAAAGAAACGAAGGGAATATGATTAATAACATGGATAAATGTTGGAATGAAATTGGCTATTTTCAAATTGGAGACAATCCCGGCCGCAACGAACCAGGAACAGGAGAAGTAAATTATCACAATATCTTCAAACACATACATGGCAAGGGTTATAAAGGAGTACTAGGCATGGAGCATGGAAAAATAATTGCTGGTAAAGAAGGAGAATTGGCTTTGATCAAGGCTTACAGAGATGCAGATAATTTTTAAAAAACGTAGCGAATAATTAAAAGTCACAACGAATAAATAAAATAGGGATTAGGGGTAAAGCATAGGTATTGCTTAGTATTTTTAAATTATTATCATAATTAATATTGATTATATTTTTATGATTTGTAATATTTTGGATGTCTGCACCCATACTCCAAGTACTTTTAGGTAAATTAATTTTGTAACTAATTGAAAAGTCAATTCTCCAATAATCAGGATATTGAGCTTCGTAAATTTTAGTTCCATCTGACACGGTAGTATTTCTTCGAATAGACTCTGACAATAAAATGGGCGTATATCTATTTCCACCACGCATCATGTAACGTACATTCGTTGCTATTGATTTGTACTTAGCTAATCTAAATTCTTTTCCAATCAAGGCGTTTCCAGCATAATTATTATTGTAAATGGAATTTCTTATGATATGATTTCTGTTTTCATATTTACTATCAAATAACGAGGCTGTGAACAGGTAGTAAAAATTTTTCGAAAAAAATCGTTCTAAAGTAAACTCAATGCCCTTATTGAATCCTTTTCCTTGATTGGTCAAAATAAAATTAGGAATACCTCCGGCAGAGTTGATCAAACTAAAATATCCATTTAAACTAGTATCAATGGGAATGCCAGTTAAGTTTTGCCAATAGGCTTCAATTTTTAATCTAGTTTGTTCATTAATCTTTTGTTCAAAACCAGTAACAAAGTGAAACGCTGTAGAAGGCGATAAATTTTTATTGGGTTGAACGTAACCACCCTTTGCCAATAAAATTTTATACATATAAATAGAGATAGGCTCTAATCTGCTATGCCATCCAATGCCCGCAGTAAACTTCCCGCCTTTTTTATTATTTATTTCTAAAGACCATCGAGGTTCGATGCCATTGTCATTGTTTAAAAGAAAATGATATTGATGAATGCCAATGATAGATTTCACATTTGAATTTACTTTATATAATGCTTGTGTATAGGTTTGAATAAAATTGGTATTGCCATCTTCGTTTAAATAATTTAGGAGTACATTTTTACTATTTGTTCTATCATCATTGAGTGTATAATTTAGTTGACTTAAAACCACTCCTGTTTGCCAGCTCAAATGAGATGAAAATTTATGTGTATAGGCGCTACTCCATCTTAAAGTAGGGTAATTGTAAGTCAATTTTTTATTGGTAAGCCAGGTATTGTTTGATTGTAAAATTTGATCAAAGGTTTCTTGAGATTGAAAACTGGCTACTAATATCGTTTTCCAGTATCCTTTTTTAAAGGAAATTTTATGACTCAATCCTACAATAGCAAGGGCCCCTTTATTGATATTTTTTTCACTGTTTTTAGTTTCAAAGGTTTCGTCGCTGCCTCCTAGGCCCCAAATAGTAAAATTGCCAGATTTTTTTGTTGGTATCTCCGCTGTGAAATTAATATCCTGAAATTTTGGGTTGTAGTTGGAGGTTTCTAATTGAATTAAATTGGCATCTAACAATACTTTTAATGTTGAATACCTTCCACCTACCCGGAAAGAAGCACCATCTTTATTCAAAGGACCTTCGATCCCTATGTCTATTCCTACTAAACTAATTTGAGTATTGTATTCCCATTTTTGGTTGTTACCTCTTCTAAAATTTAAATCAAAAACCCCGGATGAACCATTCCCATATTCGGCCGGGAAGGCCCCTGTCATAAAATCAGAACTGGCAATATTGTTGGCATTGATCATTGAAACAATACCACTGGTTGAACCTTGACCATCTGAAAAATGGTTTGGATTGGGAATTTCAATTCCTTCCAATCTCCACAATAAACCTCTTGGTGAATTTCCTCTAATAATAATTTCATTGTTTTGATCCGATCCAGAGGTAGTAACACCTGCAAAAGCCAATGCCATTCTTGCAGGATCTTGAAATCCCCCTGCATATCGAATTGCTTCTTCCGGTCCAAACTGACGCGTGCTTACTAAGGAATAAGGGTTTAAGGCTCTAAAATAATTTTTACCACCATGAACGATAACTTCTTTTAATTCATGTACTTCTTCTTCTAAATTTAAATCAAGTATAAGCGCTTTACCACTAAATAATTCCACCGTAGTTAATTCTAAAGGTTGGTAACCGTTTTTGGTGAAGCTTATACTGTATCTACCTATTGGTAACTTATCAAAACGAAACCTACCATTGCTATCACTAAGTTGTTTGTATTGAGAATATTTTATTTCTACCACAACATCGGATAGCGGTTGTTGGGTTTGTCTTTCTTTTATGCTTCCTCTTAATTGTTGGGTAATATTTTGAGCAGAAACGAAAACCATATTTAATAGAAAAACAACCAGTCCTAAAATTCTAATTTGTTTCATAGAATTCATATGGTTTTTAAACCATACTTTTTCATTTGTTGATTCATGACCTTAAACCAAATAGGAGGTACTAAGGATAAAAGAATCATGCCAGGATAACCAGTGGGCATTTGAGGCGCGTTGTCATAACTTCTAAGTACTTGGTATTTTCTTGAAGCCAAGTAATGATGATCGCTATGTCTGCTTAACTCAAATAACATGAGCCTTCCAATGATATGATTGCTGTTCCAGCTATGATGCGGTTGCACTCTTTCATATTGATGATCGCCTGTAGCTTCTCTTGTTAAGCCATAGTGTTCAATATAGTTCACCGTTTCTAATAAAAGTCCACCCATCAAAGCAGCGATAAGAAAAAATAAAGTAATGATACCGCCAAATAGCCAATAGATGCCAAAGACGAAGGCCAATTGAATCAATTGAAATTGTAACATTTCATTTTGTATGGAGTACCAAGCTTTCCCTTTTTTATGTAATTCTTCATTTGCGATTTTCCAAGCACTTAAATAAGTACCTATTAAAGTTTGTGGCCAAAAAGCATACACAGATTGATTGTATTTGGCTGTACTTGGATCAGCGCTGGTAGCAACATGTTTATGATGCCCCTTGTTGTGTTCAATAAAAAAATGCATGTACATGCTTGTTAGTAAAAGTAATTTTGCCAATCCTTGTTCAAATTTATTGACTCTATGGCCTAATTCATGGGCCACATTAATACCAAAAGCGCCACAAAGCAATCCCATACTCACTATTTTACCCGCAAGGTCCCAATGGCTTATGCCATCTACTTGTACAGCATGTAAAAAAACCCATAATGAATAATATTGTAATGGTAAAGTTGCATACAATACAAAGTCGTAAGCTTTATTTTTTTTTGCTAAGGCTTCTTCTACTTCATCTAAATTCTTTGCATCGGCTTTAATAAATAATTCAGCAAAAGGAACCATAAAAAAAGTATACAGCAGGGGATACCAACACATAATGCCATTACCATTAAATGCAATCAACGCCAATACATACAAAACAAAAGGAGTCAAATATTTAAAAGACTTTGTTATTGCAACCATATAATTAAATTATTAAAATTAGGAAGTAGTATAAATTTATTGAGGGTTGGCATCATTGTCTAAATAAAGATCTGCAATTTTTTTAGCTTCAATGATAGGCGTTCCATCGTTTCTGTTGGTTAATAGAAGGACCATTAATTTTTGATCTGGAAAAAGTAATATATGATTTCTAAATCCAATAGAACTACCATTGTGATGTGGATGTGTTTTATTATTGTATTCTTCCACTTCCCATCCATAACCATAATTAATCAAAGTTCCATTTTCAGTTTTTTTCCTGCTCCAAGCTTCTTTTTGCATAGCAAGAGGCAACAATTTATAATCCCACAATGCTTTCACCCATTTAGTCATATCTATTGTATTTGTGTATATGCCCCCATCTCCTAATACAGCACTAGTAAGGCTTTGATCTGTTTGTGTCCAAGTATCATTCTCAAATGTATTGCCATAAGCCCGATCTGATATCACCGACTTGTCTGCTTCGTAAGCCAAGGTATTTTTCATGTCTAAGGGCTTGAAAATATTCTCCTTTAAAAAACTAGCAAAGCTTTGTCCGCTTACTCTTTCTACAATCAAAGCTAAAATAGCATAACCCGTGTTGCTGTATTTGTATTTAGTGCCTGCAGGAAAATAAAGGGAATCTGTCAAAAACATTAATTGTAAACAATTGGTGTCATGAAGTTGTTCTACTTGATTGGGTGGCATGAGATCTTCGTAATCTATTAATCCAGAAGTATGCGTTAATAAGTGTTTAATTTTTATTTTCTTTCCATAGCTTGGGAAACTTGAAAAATATTTAGTCAAAGGATCTTCTAAAGAGATTTTTTTATTTTTTACCAATAACAAAACTGACATCGCTGTAAACTGCTTTGTTAAGGAGGCCAATCTAAAGTTGGTAGTAGGAGTTATTTTATCATTCCCTTCCGCAGATTTTACACCATATCCTTTCTGAAAAAGTATTTTATCATTTTGGTATACCAGCACACTTGCTCCAGGATTTTTATTGGAATTATAAGCAGCAAGGATCGCGTCCACCTTTCGTTCTTTAATTAATAAAGCACTTGGTTTACAGGATGCAAAAAAAATTGCAGCTATATAAACTAGTATGCTATTTACTAATTTTGGACTCATTTGTTTAATTCTTTTAATAAAGTGGCTTGTGTTTCCAATACTCCTTTTTCTGTGGAGGCAGTCGGTGCCATTTCCGTATGATCTAATATATTAAATAATGCGCTAAAGCGTTGGTAAATTAGCGGGTATTTTCCTAAAGACTTTTTTCTGCCTTCATAGCAAAGCATAGACAATTCATATTGACGCTTTAAATCGGACATGCTTGTCTTTACTCTAGGATCCATTGTAATGGTAATGGTTTGTTCCATTATTTTACTACCTACTTTTAAGCGAATGGTATAATTGCCTGGCAGCACCCATGGTGCTGTACTTTGGGGTGCAGTATTGTTTACGACTGCTGCTATTGGATATTGTGAAGGAACATTCAAGGGTGCATATTTCATGTCCCAAGTAAAACGATGGGCGCCTGCTTGAGCAGATAAAATTTGTTGTGGTCTGATCCAATACAATGGAATGTTCACTGCTGGTATTTTATATAGGGTATCGTTGCTGCTAAAAGTTCTAATCACATTTCCTTTTTCATTGCTTATCTCGATCGTAATTGGCGTGGAGCTATTGCTGTTTAAATAATAATCAATGATGGCTCCGTCTGGAGGGTTTTCTCCTGCTGGTTCTTCAGGAGGCAATGGAGTATCGTTATTCATGTTCCATCTAACCCTGATTGCTTTTTGTGGTTTAAACAATGCTGTTTCTTTTTGTGTAGCAATATTAATTTGTCTTAATGGATTGATATTGTCTAAAATCCAAAAACTACGACCATGTGTTCCTAATACTAAATCATCTTCATGTATTACTAAATCACGAATAGAAGTGGCAGGCATATTTAATCTTAAAGATTGCCAATGTTTTCCTGCATCTAATGAAAAGTAAACTGCATTTTCTGAACCTGCAAAAAGTAAACCCTTTCTTACTGCATCTTCTCTCACGGTGTTAATAGGTTCGTTAGGAAGTCCAGTAATAATTTTTTCCCAAGTATTGCCCCCGTCAGTTGTTTTATAAATATGAGGGGTCATATCATCACAACGTATTCTATTGACTGCAACATAAGCAGTATTGTTGTCAAATCTACTCGCATCAATCATGGAAATTTTACTCCAAGAAGTAATGGCAGCGGGCGTAATATTTTTCCAATGCTTTCCTCCATCTTTTGTAATATGAATGTATCCATCATCTGTGCCTGCCCATAAAGTATTGATGTCTTGATAAGAAGGAGCCAAAGTATACACGACTCCACGACGTGGCATTTTTTTTACATTCTCAGAAGTATACACCCCTACACTGGTTGGAATATCCCAAGCTTCACGTGTTAAATCGGGACTGATGGTTTCCCAACTGTTTCCTCCGTTGGTGGTTTTAAAAATAACATTGCCTGCAAAAAATAAAGTTTTAGGATCCACAGGAGAAAACAATACGGGGGCTGTTCTAATGAATCTTACTTTTCCTTCTCTTACAGGAACAGGGGTAATATTTTGAATTTGCCCTGTTCTTTTATCGTATTTTGTAATCTTGCCTCCATAAATCATATTGGGATCTAATGGGTCTACTGCTATATATCCATATTCTTCTACCCCTACAGGGTGCCACTCTCTAAAACTAATATTGCCATCATTGGAACGAGATGCGATTCCTACGGAACCGCTTTCTTGCTGACCACCGTAAACATTGTAAGGAAATTCATTGTCTGTACTTACATGATAAAACTGTGCAGTAGCTTGATTGTACCAACTAGAAAAAGTTTCTCCACCATTGACAGTAATGGTTGCGCCTTGGTCTAAAGCAATGGCCATTATTTTTGTATTGTTTGGATTGATCCATATGCGATGATAATCATCTCCACCTGGTGCCCCTTTTATAGCTTCCCATTTTTTTCCGCCATCAAAAGATTTCCAAACCACCACATTGGCAGAATAAACAATGTCTTCGTTTTTAGGATCCGTTTTTACTTCTGCAAAATCACTTCCTCTGCCCCAATATCTATTGTCATTGGTTAATAGATACCAGCTCTCTCCTGCATCATCACTTCTATACACCCCTCCATTTTTTTTTGCATCCACCGTCGCATACATTCTATTGGAATTGCTAGGAGCCATGCTAAATCCAATTCTGCCTAATCCATCTTGTGTAGCAGAAGGCAATCCCTTGGTTATTTTTTTCCAAGTAGTGCCGCCATCTATAGATTTAAACAAACCACTTTCTTCGCCATCCCATTCTCCGTTTTCCCATGGGCCTTGACGTGCTGCCCAGATAGTTGCAAAAATAATATTCGCATGATTGGGGTCAATTTGTACTTGAACAGCGCCCGTATTTTCATTGATAAACAATACTTGTTCTAACGTTTTTCCGCCATCCAAACTTCTATACACACCACGTTCTTTATTGGGACCGTAAGGATGTCCTAAAACTGCTACAAATATTCTATTTTCATTGGTAGGATCAATACTTATTCCTCCAATTTGTTGTGCTTCCTGTAATCCTAAATTCGTCCAAGTATTTCCTGCGTCGATGGATTTATACAATCCATTTCCAATAGATAAATCGGGGCGCTGAATGCCTTCGCCACTTCCCACATAAATTACATTTGAATTAGAAGGGGCCACTGCTATATCTCCTACGGATCCAGTATTTTGATTGTCAAAAATAGGTTTCCAGGTATGGCCATAGTCGTTGGTTTTCCAAACTCCACCATTGTTTACCCCCATGTAAAATACATTGGGTTCATTGTTTACGCCCGTAATACCTACAGTACGACCGCCTCTATGAGGTCCTATCATTCTGTATTTTAATCCAGCTAATAAAGTAGGATCTACTTGTGCAAAACTGTTTATGGAAAAAAAATTGGCCAATAGGCATACGCTCAAAAAGGCAATTTTTATCTTTTTATTTTTTAAAACTGGGGACATGATATTTAATTTTAGGATACTAAATATACAAATAAAAATTATTTATTTTAAATGGTTTTGGGGTACCGCAGATATGTATTAAATTCAAGTATTGGTTCACCTTCAGAAAATAACTTTGATTATGAAAAAACATTTTTTAGCTTTTTTGGGACTGCTATTGAGCATGGCTATTGCTGCGCAAACAACCAATCCTGATTTATTTTCCGCATTCCCTTTTAGGTTTATTGGACCCGATGGGAACCGAGCCATCGCGGTAGTGGGTGAGCCAGGAAACCCAATGGTATCATATGTTGGAGCAGCTTCTGGTGGTATTTTTAAAACGACTGATGCGGGCGTTCATTGGGCTCCCATTTTTGACCAAATGGACAATTCTTCCATAGGCGCCTTGGCAATTTCTGAGAGCAATCCGCAACAGGTTTGGGCGGGCACAGGAGAAACTTTTGTAATACGTCCTGCACATGCCAATGGGAATGGAGTTTATAAATCAAGCGATGGCGGGAAAACTTGGCAAAATAAAGGATTAAAAGAAACGATATTAATTAGTAAGGTAATTGTTGACCCTAACGATACCAATATTGTATATGTTGCTGCCATGGGACACATGCATGGTCCTCAACAAGAAAAAGGAGTGTATAAAACAATCAATGGAGGAAAAACCTGGGAGCGAATTTTGTTTGTAGATGAAAATACAGGTTGTATAGATTTATCCTTAAATGGCAAAGACACAAAAAATTTAGTGGCTGCGATGTGGCAGGTAGATGTTAAAACCTGGAATTTAAATAGCGGAGGGCCCGGTAGTGGATTTTATAAAACCAACGATGGCGGTAAAACTTGGAAGCAAATGCAAAATGGTTTACCCGGAGGAGCAAGTCATCCAGTTGGAAAAACATCTATTGATTTTGCACAAAGCAATCCTTCGACTATTTATGCATTGGTAGAAGACAAAGTACCAGGTTTATACAAATCAATTGATGGAGGAGAACATTGGAAACTCATGCATGAAGCGCATTCTATGGCACAACGCGCTCCTTATTATACTAGAGTTCGTGTATCTACTCAGGATGAAAATAAATTGTATACTATTTGTGTAACCATTATGGAATCCAAAGATGGGGGCGTTACTTTTAATGGAGAAGGTACTTATGCACCAGGAGGTGACAACCATGATATTTGGTTTGATCCAAGAAATGCGAAAAGAATTATGGTGGCACATGATGGTTGTTTGAATATGAGTTTTAATGCAGGAAAAACTTGGGAAAATATTAATTTACCTATTGCACAAATGTATCATGTGGCAGTAGACAATATGATACCTTATCATGTGATGGGCAATAGACAGGATGGATACTCTTATCGAACCGCGGCTATTAGCATGCAAAATTCGATTCCTTTAGGTTTATGGGAAGGAGTGGGTGGATGCGAAAGTGGTTTTGCGCAGCCAGATCCATTTGATAACAATATTATTTGGTCTGGATGTTATGATGGAGGTTTAGATGTGACCGATGTTAGAACGGGTTATTCTCATGATGTTCGTCCTTGGCCAGAAGCTGGTTTTGGATGGGCGCCAGCAGACATGAAATATCGTTGGCATTGGAATTTCCCAATGGCCTTGTCCAAACATCAGAAAGGGGTGGTTTATGTAGGAAGTCAGTATGTTCATAAAACTTCCAATCAAGGTATGTCGTGGACTGTCATAAGCCCCGACTTGACTACCAATGATAAAACACATCAACAAAATTCAGGAGGAATGAATTCAGACAACCTGATGACTTTTGATGGTTGTACTTTATATGTAATTGCAGAATCTCCAGTGAAGCAAGGCGTATTGTGGACGGGAAGCAATGATGGTCAAATTCAAGTTACTGTGAACGAAGGTAAAACTTGGTCCAATGTTACAGCCAATTTAAAAGGCATTGCACCTTGGGGGACCATTCGTAGTATTGATCCTTCCAACTTTGATGCAGGCACTGCTTATATTACTATCAGCTATCAGCAGTTGGGTGATTTTAAACCGTATATTTTTAAAACAGCTGATTTTGGTAAAACCTGGAAAGCAATAGGAGCGGGTATTCCAGCAAGCAATACTTCTTTTGTACATAGTATTAAAGAAGATCCAGCACAAAAGGGCTTGTTGTATGCAGGTACAGACAATGGTTTGTATATAAGTCCTGACGATGGGGCCACTTGGGTTCCATTAAAAAATAATTTACCTCCTGCACCCATTTATTATATTGCGATACAAAAAAACTTTAGGGATTTAGTAATTGCTACCTATGGTCGCGGCTTTTATATTTTAGATGACATTACACCTATAAGAGAATGGAGCAAACAACAAATAAAAAATAAAAACGAATTGTTTGCACCTAAGCAAGCTTATCGATTCAATTACAAAACAGGCATTCATTCAGAGTCCTCTATGGTAACTGGTCAGAATCCACCTTATGGGGCAAGCATTAATTATTATTTAGCAGCGGAAACAAAAGAGAAGCCTACTATTGTTATTTTGAATCAAAAAGGAGATACCATAAATAAAATAGCAGCTAATAAAAAGAAAGGATTTAATCGTGTTTGGTGGAACCTTGCACATACATCTATCGTATTGCCTCCCTTAAAAACCATCCCCGATCAAAAAAATTATATCAAATTAGATGCCGCAGGCAACAGGCCATTAAATATTTATGACTTAGACATTGGTCCAGGTTTGAAACCTATCAAAGTGCCAGCGGGCATTTACACGGTTGTATTAAAGGTGGGTGACTTTGTGCAAAAGCAAACGCTACAGGTACTCAACGATCCTAATTTAAATACCAACAATGCGTCTATCCAAGCCCAATATACTTTAGGAAAACAACTTTTGTCTAGCATTAATACTTGTTTGTCTTTAATTGAAAAGATGGAAGTAAATCGCGTTCAATTTCTAAAAGAAAATTCTAGTGAAAGCCTTTTAAAAGAAAAACAAGTTTATAATTTAGAAAAGGAATTGTTTGATGTTCATTTAACGGGCGCTAGAATGGATATTTTTAGAAACCCTGCAAAAATTTTAGAACGTTTATTGGCCATTTCTGCTGAAAGTCAAACACTGGGCGCTGATTTTGCGCCAACTACGCAACAAAAATTAGTATACGAAGCTTTGAACAGTCAATTGAAAAAAGTGGAGGCTTCCTATCACCAATTAAAATTATAAATGCTTAAAACATAAAAAAGTAAGTGAAAAAATTATTTATTGTTGTATTTGTTTTAATTGGCAGCAGTGTTTTTAGTCAAAAGAATATTTGGACTGCTGGGCAAGCGAATGCCTGGTATCAAAAGCAAGGTTGGTTGGTAGGTGCCGATTTTTTACCCAGTACCGCCATCAATCAGTTAGAAATGTGGCAGGCAGCCACGTTTGATACCGCTACTATTAATAAAGAGCTAGGATGGGCTTCGGGAATTGGAATGAATGTGATGCGTGTTTATTTGCATGATTTAGCTTGGCAAGCAGATCCTGCTGGGTTTAAAAAAAGAATGAATCAGTTTTTGGGCATTGCGCATCAAAATAAAATAAAAATTGTTTTTTGTATTTTGGATGATTGTTGGAATCCAGAAGCCAATATTGGAAAACAGCCGGAACCGAAGCCAGGCGTGCACAATTCGGGCTGGGTAAGAAGTCCTACCATGCAAATACACAATGATAGGAATGCCTGGGGGGATCTAGAAAAATATGTAAAAGATATTTTAACAAGTTTTAAAAACGACAATAGAATATTATTATGGGATTTATACAACGAGCCAGGAAATAGTGGCTATGGATTAAGTTCTCTGCCCTTGTTAAAAAAAATGTATGAATGGGCTTGGTCGGTAAGGCCTGCTCAGCCCTTGTCTACAGGTGTTTGGTTTACGGAACAACCATTAATTAATGCCTATCAAATTCAAAATTCTGATGTCATTACGTTTCATAATTATGGAGACACGGTTGAACTTAAAAAAGGACTAGATACTTTGGTTAAAAATGGCAGACCCATTATTTGTACAGAGTACATGGCAAGAACCAATAACAGTAGGTTTATTACCCACTTGCCTATTTTTAAAAGATACCAGGTAGCAGCCATTAATTGGGGCTTGGTAAGTGGTAAAAGCAATACCATCTTTCCATGGGGGAGTAAACTGGGTACGCCAGAACCAAGCACTTGGTTTCACGATGTATTTAGAAAAGATGGAACTCCTTTTAGCAAAGAAGAAATAACATTTATAAAAAACATTACAGCCTCGCATTAATAAAGGATTTTCTTAATTCAACCAATAAGTAAATTTTAATACCACGGCGCTGTTTTTTATAAAGACAGGGCCGATATAATAATTATCGGTATATACAATGAATAAGTCCGAGACGGGCTTGTATCTCCATTGAAGTCTTGTATTAAAATTTATATTTTTTGTTTGCTCATTGTATTGGTAAAAAGCAGTGAAGAATATTTTATTGGTTATGGTAAGATCCATTTTTGGACCTATTAAAAAGAAATTATTATTTCCCCAAGGTTGTGGCAATTCAATATGGTTATACGTTGCAGCTAAATCAAAGTTAACATAGGGTTGAATTCTGTATCCAATATCACCCGTTACACTTATTAAATTACCATTGGCGTAATAACCCCCAACTCTTGTGCTAAAAGTATAAGTTAATTTATGTTGAGGTGCAGATATCCAATCTATACCAGTAGTACTCCATTGATGTTTGGTATGAGCAGCAAGTGGCGTTTTGCCAATTCTTGAAGGATCAAATGGGGCCAATAATTCTACATAATCATTTTGCAAGACTGAAGCCAAGGTGCTTTTATCTCTAAAAGTTATTAAATAATTAAAGAATTTCGTGTTATCCGTTAAATTTAAATCGGTATTAAAATAGTAAGAAGTGGCTAATTGAGGACCATGGCTTAATATGATACCGCCTTTTGGAAAAAATAATTTAGTAATGGTTGGAGCAAGCTTTACATAATTATTTCTAGGCACATAGCCCACTTCCGCATTGTAGTTATTGCCTACAATTTCATGTTGCCAAGAAATAATTATATTTCTTGTACTGTATTGCAAATTAGCTGCGTTAACAAAATCACTTCCTGATTTATCTGGTGTAAATGATTTTATAAAAATTGTTTTCCCTGACCAAGTATTATTTTTTGGGGCTAAATTGAATTCAAATCCAAAATTTCTATTGTAAGTGTTTCCAGAACTCATTATTGCATTTTGTTCCACCTGCTTAAAATCAATGGCTGTTTTATCAATATAAAAAAGCTCAATACTTGATTTCTTAAATAGTTTTCTATGCAACGCCATCACTGCAAAGTTTTGAGATGGAGTATGTGATGCGTCATCAGAACTGGTTTTCATGTCCATAACACCAATGCGCCAGTTATTGTCTATTCTACCACTCATTCTTGCGCCAAAGTCGATATGCGTATTTAATCCTATTCTTCTTGAGAAAAAAGGCCGTACATTGTCAAAGCCTAAATTTGAAAAAAGATCGGCATTCTCCAAAAAAAACTGTCTTTTCTCTGGGAAAAATAATTCAAATCGACTCAAATTAGTTACTTGACGATCTACTTCTACTTGAGAAAAATCAGGATTTACGGTTAAGTCTAAATTCAAGGAAGAACTTAAACTTAATTTTGCATCTATTCCATATTCAGTACTTGTAGTGGAAGGTGTATTTAAACTTATACCATTGTTACCTGCATATTCTTTTGATATACTTGTTTTGAAATAAGGAATTAAAGAAAAGTTATTTTGATGTTCGGGCAAAGGAGCGTCCCAAGCCAACACACCAGTATATGCTAGCGAGGCAGTGGGAAATTGTCTGGGCATAGGTGCCCAGCTTGACTTCTCAGTAGTTTTAAGATCATTTCTACTAAAATTAATCCCCCATTCCACCGCTCCTTTTTTATAACGAATAGATTTAAATGGTATAGCCGCTTCGATAATATATTTCGAAGAGTCATTAAAAATGGCTGATTTCCAAATATGGTCCCAATTTAAATCTACACTGCCACCATCATACATAGTACCATCCCATTGAGCACCTACTGCATTCACCCCAAAGGCAAAACCACTATTTAAATCACCATAGGTATCCATGAATAAAATAAAATTGTCATTTTTCCCAAAACTCCAATCTCTTTTTAAAGATTCAATCATATCCATTCCATCGCCAACTTTATAACAGATAGCCAATAGGTATAAATTATTTTGATCGTAGGTCATTCTTACTTCTGTGGGAACTTTAGACAGGCTGGTATCCATGGGAAGTACCATCGCAAATTTTTCTGCTACTTGCGCATTTTTCCAAGATTGTTCCGACATGACCCCATCCAGTTTAATCTCATCGGTTGCTTTATGTATATAATATTTTATTCCGGCATTCTTTTTTTGTGCCTCCGTTTTTTGAAACGCAATACAAAACACCAATAAAAAAAACAGCTGAGGTAATTTCAATAGAAGTTGTTTATACAATAAAAAATAGACTTTTTTAGAATCATCTAAATGTTAAATTTAATGCTTTTAAATTATTAATTTATGCTTAACTTTAAAACACCTTAAAATTAATTTTTATGTCATTTAACAGAAGAAAATTTATTTCCCTATCAGCGCTTACAGCTGGTACTCTAGGAGTGAGTAATCGTATTTTTGGTGCTAATACATCTACTTTTGATAAGGAGGCAATGATCCCTAAAGCCATTCGTGATTTACAACCTATGTTGAGTGGCATTGTTCCTATTACTGTGGAGGAAAGAAAGCAGCGTATAGCTAAAGCCCAAAATCTAATGCAGCAAGAAAAAATGGATGCTATTTTTATTGAGGGAACCACTTCCTGTTTTTATTATACTGGAATGCGATGGGGACAAAGTGAAAGAACATTTGGGGTGGTGATACCAGCAAAGGGTTCCATTGCATATGTGTGTCCAAAATTTGAAGAAGACAGGGCTAGAGAATTAATACTCCCTGCTTTTGGTGAAGAAGTACGTTGTTGGGAAGAACATGAAAGTCCTTATGCCATTATATTAGGCATAGTGAAAGATAGGGGAGTGGTTCATAATAGAATTGGGATGGAAGAAAGAGTTCGATTCTTTATTGCCAATGGAGTAAAAAAATTAGCTACTGGGTTTGATATAGTAGATGCTACACCTATTACTGCTGGATGTAGAATGATTAAATCTAAGGCTGAGATTGCATTAATGCAAAAGGCGAGTGATGTTACTATTGAAGCATACAAAGCTGCGTTTACTTCCATTCATGCTGGCATGTCTCAAACAGAATTGAGTAACAATATTACTGCAGCGTTTAAAAAACTTGGTTTTAATGGTGGCGCTTCGGTACAAGTTGGAAAGTACTCGGCATTGCCTCATGGAAGTATTACACCACAAACCATTCGCGAAGGAGATATAGTGATGATTGATGGAGGAACAAGTTGTGAGGGGTATGCTTCTGATATTACGAGAACCATTGTGGTTGGCAAACCAACGCAAAGACAAATTGATGTTTGGAATTTGGAGAAAAAAGCACAAGACGCTGCCTTTGCTGCAATGAAAATTGGCGCAGCTTGTGAGCAAGTAGATGCTGCAGCAAGAGCCGTTATTGAAAATGGCGGGTTTAGTAAAAATTATAAATTACCAGGCTTGCCTCACAGAACTGGTCATGGCATTGGATTAGAGGGGCATGAGTGGACCAATTTTGTAAAAGGAAATAAAACCCCAATTGCGGTGGGCATGTGCTTTAGTGATGAACCTACCATTTCCATTCCTGGAGAATTTGGAATTAGACTAGAAGATTGTGTTTACATTGGAGAAGATGGAGCGCACTTCTTTTCAAAACAAAGTATTTCAATCGAACAACCTTTTGGTTAATTGATTCTATCTATTGTTACAAAGACAGAAGGAGTAGCAGGCCTGGACGGAGTTGATTGAACCAAATTTCCCGTTGGAATGCTATTGCTGTTTTTGACACTGTAATAAATTTCAACATAATCATTGGTGCCTAGGTCAACATAATAAGATCCGGTAAGTAGGTTCTTGATGCCACTTCCTGTAATGTTAAAATTTACGTTGGTATTTAGGTAGGCCGATCCATTACGTCTTATCCAAACACTTGCTATATCTGCCCCCACATCATTTTTTAACATCTGTATTGCATATTTAACATTGTAAATTCCTGCATGTAACACTGTGATTTTAGTGGGAGCCTGTGAGGTATTATTGCCGACCGAAATATTATTTGACAAACTCATAAATGGAAATTTTAAAGCGGTGGCCGTGGCTACAATTGCAGGTTGGGCAGCCGTATCATAAAAGCTACCATAATCATCTCTAATGGGTGTATAACCTAAGGCAGACATAATATCCAAAGCTGCTATTTCTCCGATATTTATTTTTTTATTGATTCGATTGCTTAAAGTCACAGTATCTATTTTATTTAATTTGCTATCTATTCTTGTACTTAAGAAACTGGTGTCTGTTTTAGCAATCAATTTAATTCTATTAGATAAACTTAAAGTGTCTGTGCTATTTAATTTTAAATTGATTCTAGTAGAAAGTTTTAAAGTATCTACCGTATTTAATTTTGTATTAAGTATATTAGCCACCAACACGCTTATTGGCTTTACGCTGTCCGGTGTATTGTTTATTTTATCAATAGCTAAAAATTCTTTCAATTCTTTTAGGTTGTCAAATCCTGTGCCACCTTGACTAAGACCAATAATTCCGTTTATATTTTGAGCACCCACATTGTCTGCATAAAACGAGAATGGCACATAATTAATTTTTTGGATGCCCATATTTATAAAAGAAAAATCGCCAAGGGTATCCACCTCAATTTGTAAATATTTTTCTGTTTTAGACCAATTGATGCTTTCAAAAGGCCCCATCGTAATGGTTTTGTTATTTTCTAATTGTCCAACTACAATACTAAATAAACCCAGCGCATTTGTGGTAACTGGAGCAATTTCTTGATATTCATTTTTTGTACTATTGGTATCTGTTTTAATAGATACCCTAATATTTAATAATTTATTGGGAATCGTATAACCATTATTGTTTCTTGCGATGGCTTGAAAATTAATTCCTTTATTGCTTTGTGCATTTAGGGTATAGGGCGCACTCATCATACAAAGGACTAGATAAAGGAAAGCGTACCTCTTTTTCATTGGCTTATGTTTTTATAATTTTGTAGGTTTTTATATTGCTTATTTTGTTCTCACCAAAATAATGAATCACAACAAAGTATATCCCAGTATTTACCGAAATAAAAGGAGTTTGCATTTTAAAATTTACTCCCGAATAAGGCCCATTAATTATTTGTTTTATTTGACCAAATGCGTCCGTTATTTGAATGCTTTCAATCATTATTCCCAATTGATTACAGAAAATATTTAAATGGTCATGAATCGGGTTGGGACCTATTAATATTTTCACAGATGACATTGCTATGGTAGTATTCCCGTTATTATTAATAATATGTGGTTGAATTAATCCTCCGGTTAGAATAAAACCACTTGGATGCACCAAAGTTTGGGTAAACACAGTCTCCCCAAAACTCCAACTGATCTTGTTTTTTTCATACATGGGCGCACTATTATTTACATTTAGAAAGGGGATAAATATTTTTTGTGCATATAGGGTGTTTGAAAAAAGTAAAACAATACAAATTATAATTTCTTTTTTCATTTTGATTAATTTAAAAATACAGGTAGCGCTCAAATGTATTTTATATAATTTGATAAATTATTTTATGCCTAGTAGAAAACAATCGAAAACATTTACTAGTAAAATCAGTTATTTTAGACCTGTTTTAAAAATCAATCATGAATTGCGCTTTTCTAAGAAGCTGCTACTCATTAATTTACAAATAGAGTTGGTTTCAATGAAGAGATTTTAACCTAAGAATGCCTTCTTTATATATTTTTTTGTAACTTAAATTCAAATTAACCCTATGAAAAAATCCCAGCTACATTTTCGAAGTTTTTGTTTTTTAGCGTTTGCATTTTTATTATGCATCCCTGTTTTTGCACAAAAAAAATACAGTGAAAAAGAACTAACACTTATGAAACAAAAATTAGTTTCAAATGTAGGTGCTCATTCAAAAGACATACAAGTGATGGTGGACCAAATTTTTAGTTTTGGTGAATTGGGATTTCAAGAATTTGAAACCTCCGCTTATATCACAGGAATTTTAGAAAAAAATGGCTTTGCTATTGAAAAAAATATTTCCAATGTACCCACAGCCTGGATGGCTAAGTGGGGTAGTGGTTCACCAGTGATTGCTTTGGGAAGTGATATTGATTGTATTCCTAAAGCATCTCAAAAACCAGGAGTAGCTTACAAAGATCCCATCGTAGAAGGCGCTCCAGGTCATGGAGAAGGTCATAATTCTGGTCAAGCAGTTATTATTTATGCAGCCATTGCCATGAAAGAAATGATGGAGAAAGAACATATGCCTGGCACCATTGTGATTTGGCCAGGTGTAGCTGAAGAATTGTTAGGAACAAAAGCATGGTATGTAAGAGATGGTTATTTTAAAAATATTGATGCTTGCATATTCACCCATGTAAGTGGAACTTTTGCTTCTAATTATGGCGATGATGGTAGCAATGGTTTGGTAAGTGTACGTTTTGATTTTAATGGTGAAGCGGCACATGCTGCTGGTGCTCCTTGGCGCGGGAAAAGTGCATTAGATGGTGTGGAGCTAATGGACATCGGTTGGAATTTTAAAAGAGAACATTTAAAACCTACCAACCGTTCTCATTATGTGGTAGTTGATGGAGGGGATCAACCCAATGTGGTACCAAGCAAAGCCAGTGTTTGGTATTACTTTAGAGAACGTAATTATGAAGATATTAAAGCCAATTATGATGCCGGTATTAAGATTGCAGATGGAGCAGCAATGATGACAGGAACAAAAGTTTCACATCAAATTTTAGGCGCTGCCTGGCCAGGGCATTTTAATAAACCTTTGGCAGAAGCGATGTTTGCCAACATTAAAAAAGTAGGTATGCCTGCTTGGGACGAGAAAGATATACAAATGGCAAAAGCAGTTCAGGAATTAGTAGAAGCACCTAAAAAAGATTTTGAAGGCAATTCCAATGTTGGATTAAATACCACCATTGATACTATAAAGGGGTCTGTTCCTTTTTCATGGGGAGGTGGCTCGGATGATATTGCAGATATTTCTTGGAATGTACCCACCATCGTATTATGGTATCCTGCAAATATTCCTGGCACCAAAGGACATCATTGGGCGGATGCCATTGCTATGGCTACACCCATTGCACACAAAGGTTCTGTGGCTGGTGCAAAAGCAACGGTGATGACTTTATTGGATTGTTTCACCAATCCTAAATTAATAGAAGACGCTAAAAATTATTTTACCCATGTGCAAACCAAAGATGTAAAATATACTTCTTTTATAAGTCCTAATGATGCACCTGCGATTCATTTAAATAAAGAAATCATGCAACGTTTTAGAGAACAGATGAAACCCTTTTATTATCAACCAGAAAAGTATGGTACTTATTTAGAGCAGTTAGGTATTTCCTATCCAACAGTAAAAAAACCTTAAGCGCTACTACTGCTTAAATTATAAAAGTCCCCCCGAGCACTCGGGGGGACTTTTTATTGAAAATAAAAATTTATTACTAGTAATTTAGTATTATGCTTTCTTTGCTAGCTTTTCAATTGCATACACTAACTTATCCAAGTCTTGCAATCTAGTATATACATGTGGAGTGATTCTAACACAACTCACATTTTCCCAAACAATTCCAACGGTATGAATTTTAAATTCATTAAATAAGGCACTGTCCAATTCACCGGGGGTCATGCCGTCAATACTAACCCCGCATATAGCACAAGAATAGGCATGTTTAAGGGAGGTTTTAATTTTAACTTTTGGAATATTGATCACGCGAGTCGCCCAATAGTTTTTTAAATATCGAATGCGTTCTTCTTTTCTTTTACTGCCAATGGCAGTATGGAAATTGACGGCTTCTCCAATACCTTGTTCAATAGGAAAACTCCTGGTGCCAAGGGTTTCAAACTTTCTAATGTCAGTCCCTTTGGGGTTGTCATTACAAACCAATGGCCAAATTTTTTCTATATTTTCTTTTTTAATCCATAGCATTCCACTACCAATGGGTGCCGATAAAAACTTATGCAAAGAAGTACCAAAATAATCACAGCCTAAATCTGGTATTTTGAAATCCATCAAACCAAAACTATGTGCTCCATCCACAATGGTTTCGATATTGTGTTTTTTAGCCAGCTCACATAATTTTTTTACAGGCATAATTTGACCCACCCAATTGACCATGTGCGTAATATGGAAAATTTTTGTTTTTGGAGTAATCGCTTTTTCAAATGCATTCACTATTTCATCCTCGTTTTCAATGGGGTATTGAAAACTAAGTTGAGTATACACTACCCCTTCTCTTGAAGCTCTTTGCTTCCATGCATTAATCATATTGGGATAATCCTGCTTTGTGCCAATCACTTCATCCCCTGCTTTTAAATTCAATCCAAAGATCACGGTATTCAATGCCTCTGTTGCATTTCTATTAATCGCAATTTCTTCCACATCGCATCCAGCCAATTGCGCTAATTTATACCTTAACGGTTCCCTTCCTTGATCTAATATGCGCCACATAAAATAGGAAGGCCCTTGATTGCTTAACTTATTAAAAGACTCCACCGCTTCTTGAACGATTCTTGGACTTGGACTTACGCCACCATTGTTTAAATTTACAAAAGCGGGGTTTACAGTAAACCCTTGTTGTACGACACTCCAATAATCCTCGTCCATGGCCAATTCTTTAGGAGAGATTGCTTTTTTCTGCAAGTTGATGTGTTGGAATTCGGCCGCATGTGCTTGATTAAATAAGCTGTTTGCCGAAAAAGCACCCACCGTTAGGCCTAGGTGTTGTATAAAATTGCGTCTGTTGGCCATAATAGTATATTGAATTTCTAAGTTAACTAATTATGGATATATTAACTATATAAATTTTAAAAGGCCATGTATTATAGGTGTTTAATATACAAATCCTAACCAAAAAGAGCTTAAATTTAGGGGCAGAAAAGACATTGAATTGAAGTACGTTACATGTTCCATATTATTATTTTTAGCATTGAGTAGCCAATTGGGTACTTATGTCATGTATATGGTGCAACAGGAATTGAATAAGGAAAATATTGCACAGCAAATGGCGCGCGCACTCCCCGAGGAACAGTTGGTGAAAATAAAAAACAATCCAGCAATTAAATGGGAAGAAGCAGGTAAGGAATTTTATTTAAATGGTACTTTTTATGACGTGGTCAATACCAAAAAGATAAATGGCGAAACCTGGTATTATTGTATCAATGATAAAATGGAAAGCCAATTGTACAAAAACTATACAGCTTCTCTGAAGTCTAGTAATGAAACCCTGCCTGCTAGTAACCAAGGCAAACACGTTTTAAAATTTTCACTTTCTTATTTTATACTACATAATAACAGTGAATCAGTTTTCTTATTCACATTGGGTAGCAACTATTTTAACTCCATAGTGCCAGATATACATTGGGTAGCATTAGAAGTGAATGCACCACCTCCGCGATTAGTATAGATTTGTTATTTACAAATTTTACACCTCAAACTAATTTGAGGTGGCAATCGTTTCTCACATTTTAAACTTTCTTGAATGAAATTCAAACACTTCATCTTATATCTATTTTTATTAGTCGGTCAAACTGCATTTGCTCAAAACAATTTTTCAGGTAAAGTGCTTGATGCTATTACTCGAAAGCCTTTGGCTAGTGCAACTATTAGTATCGGAACCAAAAAAACAAATACCAATACCAATGGTGATTTTACCATGTCTATTTCAGGCGATGATAAAATTGTTATTTCCTATATTGGGTATGCAACCTTCACACAAGTAATTAATTTAAATACAAAAACAAACACTTTTTATTTAACTCCTATTGCCTTGTCATTGGCTGATGTAGAAGTAACCAATACCTCTAATCCCAATAAATCCATTTTGTATCAACCAGGTTCCATTGCAAAAATTGGTTCAATTGAACTGAATCGAAATACAGGGTTGAATTTAGATGATGCCATACAAACCAATGTAACAGGGGTACAAATGAATAGAAGATCTGCCGGAGGTGGACAACAATTGAATATCAGAGGCTATGGCAATGGTACGAGAGGTACCAGAGGTATTAGCAGCAATTTTGATGGGCAGGGGTACAAAGTGTATTTAAATGGTATTCCACTAACCGATGCAGAAGGCATTACTACCATGGATGACATTGATTTTAGTTCTATTGGCAATGTAGAAGTGGTAAAAGGGCCAGCGGGTACTTTGTATGGCTTGGCCATTGCGGGCGCCATCAATCTAACCAGTGAAAAAGCAGAAAAAGGAAAAACAAATATCAGCCAACAAATTCTAATGGGAGATTATGGTACAAGAAGATTTACCACTACTTTAAAAGCAGGTTCAGATAAAACTTCTTTATTGGTTAACTATGGCAATCAACAAACAGATGGCTATACCGTTCACAATACTTCTAAAAAAGATTTTGTAAATGTGATTGCCGATTTACAACCCAATCAAAAAAATAGTTTTAGCATTTATGCAGGGTATAGCAATAGTTATGATCAACGCTCTGGAGAGTTAACCGTAACGCAGTTTGATAACAATGATTTTTCAGGCAATCCTGATTACATCAAAAGAGATGGGCATAGCAATGTAGTAAGCTTTCGAACTGGTGTGAATCATGTGTATACGCACAGTCAAAACATTTCTATTACTTCTACGGTCTATGGTATTGGCTTTAACAGCAATGCCAGTTCGGCAGCAGGATGGACAGATAAGAACGCGATTAATTATGGATTAAGATCGGCCATCAATACAAAAATTCCTATTACCAATGACATTTCATTGGGAGGTGTTACTGGGATAGAAGTACAACAACAAGTGGCACAAGTAGTTGGTTACAACATGAAGCAAAGCCCTTTTGATAGTGCGACTAATTGGGTATATGGAGTGAATCCTTATTGGGTAATTAATACCGCTACCTCCAATATTTATGCAACCAGTACGAATCATCATATTTTTTCAGAATGGACCTTAAGTTTACCTAATGAATTTTCTATTTTAGGGGGCATAGGGGTAAGCAATATGCATTTAAATTTAAATGACCGATTCAATACCGCATTAATTACTCGACCTGCTAGTTTTGATACGGCTTATCAAGGCATGGTGGCACCCCATTTTGCAATCAATAAAGTCTTCAACAAGCAAATTTCTATTTATGCTTCTTATAGTACTGGTTTTAAAGCACCAACCAGTTCTTATTTTTATATTACTACGCCTGCAGTTACGAAACCAGTTACTCCAGCCACGGGAAGTTTAAATCATGTATTGTCTCCTGAGCAAGGGGATCAATTTGAGATAGGATCCAAAGGACAATTGTTTGAAAACAAACTAACCTATGAATTGGCTTATTTTAATACGGTGTTTTCAAAAAAGATGACAGCTATCTCTGTGGTATCTCCTGCTTCACCTTCTACGACCTTGTATAGTTATGTAGTAAATGGGGGTAAGGAAGTCCACAATGGAATGGAGGCCTTATTAAAATATAATGTATATCAATCCGCTAGTAATTTTATTAGTTCCATAAGACCTTTTGCCAACTTAACCTACTCCGATTTTACGTATGGCGATAATTTTAAAATTCAAAAGTCGGTGGTTTTAACTGAAGATTATTCAAATAAAATGGTTGCTGGAGTGCCTAAGTACATGGTTAATTTAGGAGTAGATGTATTGACAAGTGTAGGTTTGTATGGGAACATGACCTATAATTATAAAGATAGAACGCCCATTACTTCGATGAATGATTATTTTGCAACCAGTTATAATTTAATTAATGGCAAACTTGGTTATCAAAATAAACTTTCTAATAAAATCAATTTTGATGTTTATGTGGGAGTAACTAACTTGATGGGTATTAAATATCCCATGATGATATTTGCCAATCAAATGCCTGATGTATATACTGCTGCTCCTGAAAAACCTTTGTTTTTTGGAGGCGTGAATTTAAAATATAATTTTTAAAAAATAAAAAGCATGAAAAAAATAATTTTAGCAACCATTATTTTTGTTGGATTGATTTCCTGTGGCAGATTTAAAAACAGAGCAATAGATGGCACGAAAGACTTAAGAATTGTAAGCTTGTCAAAACACTTAACAGAATTCACTTTTGCATTAGGCAAAGGGCACAATATTGTTGGAGTGGATTGGAGCAGTACCTATCCAGATAGTGCTAAGTTCATTAAGCCAGTAGGCTACCATAGAGCTTTGAATCCAGAAGGTATCATTTCGATGATGCCCGATATGGTCATGCACAGCAATGACATTGGCCCAGAGACGGTTTTGCCACAAATTCAAAAAGCAGGTTTACAGTGCAAAGCTTTTGGCAATGCCAATACCATAGATAGCGCAAAAATGTTATTGAAAGAGTTGGGTGCTTTTTTTGGGGTGAGTGCAAAAGCAGATTCACTTTGTGGTGTGATGGATGCTGGTATCATCAGTGCAAAAAATGCGGTAGCAGCTGTAAAAATAAAAGACACACCTACTGTGATGATTATACATTTTGGTCGTGCAAGCAATGTGTTTTTTGTGATGAGTGGAAGAAAAGGGGTAGGTGATCAATTGATTCAAATGGCGGGTGCGAAAGTAGCGCATTATGATGCCAAAGGGGCAAGGCAAATAAGTGCAGAAGCCATTGCAGAAGCCAATCCAGATATAATCATTGCCACCGATTTTGGATTTGATCAAATGGGTAATATGGATAAATTTATTTCAGGAGTTCCTGGTGTGGCATTAACCAAAGCAGGAAAAAATAAAAGAATCGTAAGATTTGAAGAACATGATTTAACTTATTTTGGTCCAAGAACCGGAGACAATATTATTAACTTAATGAATTTATTTTATCCAACATTGAATGCGTCCAAATAATAAAATATTTTTTAGCGTATTAACTTTACTACTTGTATTGGTATTGATCGCAGCCATTGCATTTGGGGCAGTTCGTATTTTGCCATCTGAAATGATGTCTGCGCTGGTGCATTGGTTTAAATCCGAAACCTCCCCATCCATTTATGAAAATGTTTTTTTACAATTAAGATTGCCTAGGGTGTTGTTGTGTGCCATTACTGGAGCCATCCTTGCTGTTTCAGGGGTGCTGATGCAAGGCTTGTTTAGAAACCCAGTAGTAGAGCCAGGACTGATAGGAACAAGTGCAGGAGCCGCTTTTGGAGCTTCTATTGTATTTAGTTTAAGTCCGTTCATGTCTCCTTTTTTTAAAAGTATATTGGGCCCCTTCTTGGTTCCTGTTTTTGCTTTTGTAGGAGGCTTGGCAGCAACTTATATGGTGTATAGTTTGGCGAAAAATAACAAACGAGTTTCCATACTACCTTTGTTATTGGTTGGAATGGCAATCAATGCCATTGGCTTAAGTGGTGTTGGACTCATGACTTATATCGCTAGAGACCCACAAGCAAGAAGTATTACTTTTTGGAATTTAGGCACTTTTTCAGGGGCCTCTTGGTTTCAAGTATGGGTAACTGGAATCGTTGCCATCCTATGTATTTTCATTGCTTTTAAACAAGCAAAAAAATTAAATGTTTTATTACTAGGCGAACAAGAGGCGGGATACTTGGGTGTTGAAGTGAATAAATTAAAAACCGGTATTTTAATTGTCAATACTGCTATGGTTTCAGTAGCGACTTCTTTTGTGGGCGTCATTGCATTTATGGGCTTGATCGTTCCCCATGTATTAAGACTGCTTATTGGAAGTGACAATCGAAAATTAATTCCGGCCTCCATATTGATGGGCGCCTTATTGTTAACCCTGGCAGACATGGGCGCTCGACTTTTATTAGCGCCTTCCGAAATGCCTATTGGAATTATTACTTCTATAGTAGGCGCTCCTTTGTATATTTTTCTGTTGAAGAAATATCAATTCAATCAAAACGATTTGTAATAATGATAGCAGCACAACATTTAAAATACAGCATTGGGTCAAAAAAAATTTTAGATTCTATTTCAATTAATTTTTTACCAGGCACTTGTAATTTAATTATTGGTCCCAACGGTTCGGGGAAGTCTACGCTAATTAAATTATTAAGTGGGGAGTTGGATAATTTTGAAGGAGAAGTAAATTACCAGGAAGTAAATTTAAAAACCTATAATAAGCAAGCCCTTGCTGCTTGTAGAGCAGTATTAAGCCAACAAACAGAATTGAGTTTCCCGATGTTGGTGGAAGAAGTAGTGCTCTTAGGAAGGAATCCACATTTTGAATTCAATCCCAATAAAAAAGACATTGCTATAGTTAAAGAAGTGATGGCGTTATTAGATTTAAATAGTTTTGCCCAAAGAAATTATCAAACTTTAAGTGGTGGTGAAAAACAACGTGTACATTATGCGCGCGTCTTGGCTCAAATTTGGGAACCACCTACGGGCTCACATCGTTATTTATTTCTAGATGAACCGCTGAATAATTTAGATATTTATTATCAACAACTATTTTTATCAATAGCAATTTCTTTACTAAACAAAAACACTACCCTCATTGGGGTAGTACATGATATTAACATAGCCTTACGCTATGCCGATCAAATTTTCTTTTTAAAGGAAGGGACATTAATTGAAAATGGCGACCCACAAAGTATTGTGGACGCCATTTTACTAAAAAAAGTATTTAATATCGATACCCAGATAATGGCTCATCCATCAACAGGTAAACCGATAGTTATATTTTAGGTAAGCTATATCCGTTGTTGTAAGGCTTTGTAAAATATTGTTTATTGATGGCATCATCTGTAAACATATTTTTTGTAGCATCCCAATTTACTTTTTTGCCCGAACGATAAGCGATGTTACCCATTTGTGCGATGGTAGCTATATGTGCGCCTTCTTCAATTGGGCAATGCAAACTTCCAGGTGTGTTGTTGCGAATGGCATTGGTAAAATTTAACCAATGCAAATTAACACCGTTGTCTTCACTCTTATGAAGTGCAATGGCTATTTTATTTTTGGCTTGTTTTTCTTCAATTACTTCCCAACCACCTCTATCTAAAACAAGTGTTCCGTTATTTCCAATGAAGGCGATACCGTGATCACGTCCATAAGAACCATTGTCAATCCCCATCGCAGAATCCCATACCAAATTAAATTTATCAAATTCATATAAAGTAGTTAAAGTGTCTGGAGTTTCTTCGGCCAATTCTGGATAAGCAAATTTTCCACCTAAAGCACTTACACTTTTTGGATTGCCTGCTTTCATTCCTAAAATTGCGTAATCTAATAAGTGTACTCCCCAATCGGTCATCAATCCACCAGCATAATCCCAAAACCATCTAAAATGAAAATGGAAACGGCTGGCATTAAATTCACGTGTAGGAGCAGGTCCCAACCAAGTTTTGTAATCTACTCCCGCTGGCGGTGCACTGTTAGGTACCACGGGTTGAGGGCGCATCCATCCTTGATAACACCAAACCTTCGTGGTACGAATATTTCCCAATTGTCCAGAATGAACAATTTCTAATGCATCTTTAAAATGTTTTTGACTTCTTTGCCATTGACCTACTTGTACGATGCGATTGTATCTGTTTTTAGCAGCAATCATGGTATTGCATTCCCCAATTGAATTTCCTGCTGGTTTTTCAACATAAACGTGTTTACCTGCTTCACAAGCATGAATCATTTGTAATGCATGCCAATGATCTGGAGTTCCCACAATTACAATATCAATGTCTTTTCTTTCTAACATTTTTCTATAATCACTATAGGTATCAATTTTTGTAACGCCAGGTTGTTTGACGAGTAGTTCTGCTTTTCTTTTATTCAAAACATTTTCATCTATATCACATAAAGCAACTACTTCCACATTTTTCACGGAGAGCGCGCCTAAAGTATTGGCCCAACCCATTCCATTTACTCCAATGGTACCTACTCTTAAAGTATCGGTGTTGAAAATTTTACTACTTGCAAATAAATTAGAAGTCATTAGTGCTCCAGAAGTCAAAGCAGTATTTTTTAAAAAAAGACGTCGGCTGTTCATAATAGCATTGTTTGAATTATTAAATAAAATGGCCTAGGTTAAATATAATAATTTTCTACTAAAAATAGTGATTATATTAAAAAGGAAAGTTGAAAAAATTGATTGTAAATCAATGGATTAAGTCTTATTGGCTTACCACTTTAAATGCATTGATAAATTAATGACCCTGCCATCTAAAGGCGCCCAAATCTCTGGGAAACTAGGATTGGTAAGTGGCGGTAGGACTAGGGAGCCATTTTTATTTTGACGTTGATCAAATAAGTTCTCACAATTCAGTACAAAACTAGCTTTCCCAATATTATATCTTAGCATTACAGCCATAAATAAATAGGCGTCTGTGCTGGTACCATTGTCTAAATATTGCTTACCCGTATAAGATGATTCTATACCTGCTTTAAAATCTTCATTAAACTCGTAAGCGAAAACGGTCGCAAATTTATGCTTTGCTATTAGAGGTAAGTGCGGATTGGTAGTATTGTAATTTCTATAGGCGTCAGTATATACATATCCAAAATAGATTTCATAGGGGGCTTTCATTGCTTGCACGTAACTCTCCATGCCTTTAGAGCTGATTGAATTAGATTGATTTGAGTATTGATAAACTCGAGCATTGGGAATATACCCAGGGTAAAGCGGCAGGTAATTGCTACTTAGCGTATAAACAATGGGATGATTTACTTCGTTGTAAAAAATAGTTTGGTTTAATGTTAGCTCCCATTTATTTAATCTTGTTTTATAATTTACATCATAATTAAATCCCACCGATTTTTCAGACTGAATTCCTGGTAAAAATCCTTGTAAATAATGATAATCTCTTTCGTCCATTTCGGAATTAAATAAACTTGGTGTTTTATAACCAGCACCTCCACCCATTCTCATCGTTACGCTTTTAGTAACTTTATACATTAAAGACATTCTTGGTAGTAAAAAATTCCCGTACGTATTATTATGATCTAATCTTATACCTGATTGCAAAGTAAGTTGGTCATTCAGTTTCCAATCGTCTTGTATAAATGCACCTAGGGTAGTAAAAGCATCATTGGGCAATAAGCTACTATCAGGCAATTGTTTGGTAAAATTTTCTCCATTGAAATTAATTCCAAGTACTATATTATGAACTATAAATTTTTTTGTATAAGCCACTTCCGAATACCAGCTTGATTGTTTTCCCGACATGCCAAATACATTGGTTATGATATCTCTATTCATTATACTATAATTGGCTTTAGCAGTTAGCACACCTCCGTCATTTAATTTTTTTTCCCAAACCCCATCTAATGTATTTCTTAATGTTTTATTTTGATTAAAAAATTGATGTGTTGGAGAGGATGTTCCATTTAGTACAGTCATATCTCCTCCATTTCTATCTTCATAATTTACAGTATAACCTAATGTTATATTGCTATTATCTTTCCCATAAATAAAAAATCTAGGGTGTATAAAAATACTTTTCACTGCAGGTACATCTGAAAATCCATCTTTATCAACGTCTACTTCTTTTTGTTGTGTGGTTCCAGCATAAAGCGAATACCCAACCATTTTATTTCTGCCAGAAAAAAAAGTATTGAAATTTGTTTCTTTTAAACTCGAGTAGTTTAGCGTTAAGCTTTTTTCAGGTTTACCAAGCTTAGGTTTTTTTGAAATTAAATTTAACATACCAGCAATAGCTCCCCCACCGTATAATGTAGAGCTGGCTCCTTTTACTAATTCAATTTGTTGTAAGTCTAAAGGGGGTATTTGTAAAATACTAAAACTCCCAGCATAGCCACCAAACAAGGGCATGCCATCTCTTAAAATCTGCGTATATTTCCCTTGTAATCCTTGAATACGCATATCTGCATTGCCTGTGGCAGCGCTGGTTTGTTGAATTTGAATTCCAGCTATATCACCTAATAAGCTTGCTATATTACCAGGCTTAATTCCATTTTCTTCTTTTACTTCTTCCGAACCCAATACTTCCACTTTGGTCGGCAGGTCTTCAATTCTTGAATTGGTTCTAGAAGAAGATACAATAATCACTTCTTCCAATTCGTCTTTTGCTGCAGTTAAACCAATTATTAAAGGGATACTATTTATCCCTGTAAATTGAAAATTAGTGTCAAGTATTTCAAACCCAGTATGACTTATAACTAAATGAATACTGCCTGAAAGCACATTTTGAAAAACAAAAAAACCTTTATCATTACTAACTACTCCTTTATTGGTTCCAGCCAATTTAATAGAAACGCCTGTTAGGGGGGTGCCTTCTATTTTGTCAATGATGGTGCCATGTAATTCCTGCGCGTTTACTTGAATAGCAAATAAAGTAAATAAGACTAGGAGTAAAACGCTATTTATTTTGCTAAACATTTAAAATATTTTCTAGAATTATTTATTTACTACTAAAATTTTAAAACTACCCGGAATCATTTTAGCTCTCGTATTTGGTTTTGCATCTGCAGGTAAAGGTTCGAAATTTGCAGCGGGTAAATATATTTTATTCGTAGATTCATCTAAAGCAATGGTTCTTGCACTTTTTAAAGTGGGGATATTTTCAATTAAATTAAAATGGTTTGCATCTTCTTCTTTAATAATACTCATCGTGCCTTCGCCATTTGAAGTAAATAGTAACTTGGTTTTATTATTAAATGCAACTCCATCACATCCATTACCAATAGCAATCGTAGTAACCATTTTGCCTGTTTCTGCATTAATCACACCCAATAATTTTTCACCACCAGCAAAAAGTCTTTTGGTAGCTATGTCAATGGCCAAGCCTGTAGGAGATTCGATAGGTGCAATGCTCCAGTGTGCTTCTACTAAAAATGTTTTAGCATTAATTACTACAATTTCATTTTTATCTTCAACGTTTACAAATATTTTACCAGCTTCATTGGAAACGGCTGTTTCGGGTTTGCCACCCACTGCCACTGTTGCAATTACTTGCAAAGTAGTAGCATCAATAAATGTTAAATCTTTACTTCTTCCATTACAAGTGATAATGGTTTTAGAAAAAGGATCATACATAATTGCATCAGGATTCTCTCCTGTAGCGATGGTTGCTTTCACTTCATTTGTATGAATGTCAAAAGCAAACACATTATTTAATCGGCCATTACTTGTGAAACCTAATTTATGAATTGGATCAAATGCGATTCCATGAATACCCGTAGTATTAGGTATAAAACTTATGGAATCTCCCGTTGTTTTATTAAGTATGTTTACTTGAGAACCATGGGAAACATATAATTTATCTTCGTTGACACTTAAATAATCCCATCCTCCAGTACTCTTAATGGAGAACTCCTGCTTTACTCTGAAGTTTTTATTTTGGGCCATAGTTGAAGTAGCACAAATGCCTATCAAAAGGATTAGGAATGTAGTTTGAAAATTGGCTTTCATTTTATTAATTTGAATTGTAAAAGTAATTAATTGAGTCTACTTTGGTGATGATTTATATAAAAGGTAATTTTTAGATAATAGGGTTACTCAATAGTATAGGACATACCATTGAAAAAAAGGTTTAAGCTATATCAGCTTCAATAAACCCCAAAGCCCAACCAGGTATACAATTACCACTATAAAGGAATCCATCCCCATTCTAAAAATTTGCCTTTTTGAATGAATCACCATGCCAGCCATGTAAATGCCAGTTAATATAATACCCAATACAGTCAAATAGATATCGGAAGGCTTTAGGTTGGGTAAAATTGCATCTCCTCCAATGGCGGATGCCATTAAAAACAGTACAGGTAAAAAAGCATTTCCACCAAAAATATCACTCACTGCCATATTGTAATCCCTGATTTTAGCAGAGGCAATACCTGTAGAGATTTCAGGAAGGGCAGTACACAATGCCAAAATGGTTCCTCCAAATAAAACACCGCTTATTCCCCAACGATTGGCTAAGGTTTCGCCCGTAATTTCTAAAGCCCAGCCTGCAAATAAAGTAATGATGGCGCCCACTATGAGAACAACTATGGCACTTTTTACACTCCCCTTAAAAGTAGATTTTGGCATTCTTAAGTGATGAATCAATTCTGTTGACTTTACTTTTTGTTTGGTATCAACCATTTTTGAAATTAAAAAAATGGTCCCCAACCAAATGAGTAGAATTAACCATTCAAATGGGGTGGTTCTATAATAGATAAGTGAACTTGGAAATTGCTTGGCGATAATAACTATAGATAGAATAAAAATTAAAGCCACTCCTTCTAGAATTAAAATTTTGGAATGGCCTTTTTGAGTAAGCGGTGCCGATCTGCCCACTCCAAATACATCAATCAAGGACAAAACTACCGTTTGAATAGCAATACCCCCTAAAATATTACTAATCGCAATATCATAATTTCTATGATAAGCCGCTACGCCAGTAATCGCGATTTCAGGCAAGTTGGTTACTATGGCTAAAAAAACCATGCCACCAAAAGCTTCACCCAATCCAAAATGCGTCGTTATGGCATCGATGGCTTTGGTGAGCTTGATACCACTTACCCAAATAGCTATGGTAGCTATTAAGAAAATAATAAGAAGAAGTATGCTTGACCAATTGTTGAAATCCATGAGCTGTCTATTTAGACTTCTATAAAGTTACCAAAAAAAAGAGCACTTTAAAAACTATAAGAAAGTGTTTGATAGTAATTGTAATGAAAATGATCTATAGGGACAATGGGCGCAGTATCATATAAGAAGTCAATATTAAAAGAAGTGGTTAGTTTTTTATTAATAGGCAATTGAATCTGATTAAATACGGAAGTTCTATTGCTAAAATTATTTTGATAAGAACCTGATTGATTAAATACTCTAATAATAAATTCAAAATTATTTACAGGATTGATCACAGAGTATTTTGCGGTAATATTTAATTTTGGATGGGTCACATTGATGGGCGTTGTGCCAATTAGGGCTGTATTGTTTACGGCAGACCAATTCCATCTTTCATTTTCTAAAAAAATACCGCCACCCCAAAAGAAATCTTCTGTTTGCGTATTTTTAAAATAATGTACCAAATTGAAGCCCGCTAAATTTCTGTATTCTAATCCCAATGCGCCATCCCATTGAAACTGAGCAAAACTTTCCAGATATAATTTTTTACTTAAGATTCGATTGTTTTTCAATTGAAAAGTACCAACATCTTGAATAGAAATCCCACCATTGGTTACTTTGTCTATTTTAGAATAAAAAGTAGTGGTATTGTCTTTTTTAACAAATGTGAAATCACCCGTATAAAAAAAATCTACTAAACTCTTTTTTTGTTGATCAGTTGCAATTGAAATAGAAATTAAACTTTGTATTTTTTTTGAAGAATCTAACGCAATGGTTTTATCTGTATTCAATACCTGAGCCATGATGCTTGTTGTAAAAAAGAAAGCAAAAAATAAAGTAATAATTTTTTTTAAATCGATATAGCTTGGCATCATGAGTGCATACCACAAAGAATCAAATTGATTTTTTATTATCGCTCGCAAATGTTGGAGAGATTGGCTACCCATTTTTAATTGTTGTTTTGTATTTGTATCTATAAACAAAGGCAATGATTAATAATAGCGCACAAATTTCTACGAGTATTTTTTCAGGGTCTATAAAATCAATAGGCCTGTCTTTTAATAGGGGGTCCATAACTAGTCCATGTACAATAAATAAAAGTCCTGTGCCATAAGAAATAATATGTATGTTTTTCCAAGCGCGAGTTCCAATTTTCTTTTTTATAATTTTTTGTGTGGTGATAATTACGAGTAACAAAGCTAAAAATGAAATCGCTCCTAAGACTACAAATAAAGCTTGATGCGGTGCGTTCCAAGGTTGAATTAAGTGGACATAAGTAAATTTTGAACTTGGGTCTAATGGAATAATTAAAAAGTGCACCAATACCAAGCCCAATGCTATATAAGCAGTGTAGTTGTGTAAATCAATTAATTTAATTGCTTTTATTTTAGGGGGTAGATTTTGCCAGAAAGCAGTTTTTTTATAGAAGGTACTAATAAAAATGCCCATTATGATATTGGCCGTTAAAAGTACCATGGCGATTAGCCCAATTGTTCCAGCGATGTCTATTGTTTCCATAAACGACTTTTCTAAATGTGTTAGGAATGCTAAAGATACTGAACTCTATTTTGAAACAGTTTTGCTTTAAACTTTATATTAAAAAATTAAATAATACGATATAAGCATAACTTAAAAACGCCTTAATTATTATATAGATTCGTTAATATACAGCCTAATTGATGTTTTAACATTTAACTTCATCGATATTTGTAGGAATCTTAATTTTTTTTGATGAAATATTTTTTAGTTGCTTTTTTATCTCTCGTGATGACACATGCTTCCTTCGCACAGGATTGGGGTCATAATTATTCGCAAGCAAAAGAGGTTGCCGTAAAAGAGCATAAATTAATTTTAGTCAATTTTTCAGGATCCGATTGGTGTGGACCTTGTATTAGGTTACATAAAGAAGTATTTACCACAGAGACTTTCTTAAAAATTGCCAATGAAAAATTAGTTTTATTAAATGCAGATTTTCCTAGGTATAAAAAAAATCAATTGCCTATAGCGCAACAAAAAATAAATGAATCATTGGCAGACCAATTTAATGATAAGGGAATTTTTCCTTTAACGGTTTTGGTAACTACCAATGGTAAAATTATTAAAAGTTGGGACGGCTTTCCTTCTTCTATTGAAGCATTCAATGAAGATTTACAACAAACCATTCAAGACAATCAATAGCTATGGCTGCATTGGCAATGTATAAAAAAGCAATGAAGTTAATGGGGAACCACTTTGAAATAACAGTGGTTGCAGAGGACGAAGTTTGGGCGTATGCGCAAATTGATAAAGGCGTTGGTGAAATACAAAGAATCGAAAGATTACTTACTACCTTTTCTGAAGACAGCGAAACGAATTTAATTAATATCAATGCAGGTATTGCTGCAGTAAAAGTGAGTACCGAAATAATAGATTTGATACAAAGAGCATTAAAAATTTCATCCGTCACACAAGGTGCATTTGATCTTACATATGGTTCAGTAGACAAAAGTCTTTGGAATTTTGATACTACCATGACTTGCTTGCCAAGTAAAGAGTTGGCTAAAAAAAGTGTACGCTTAATTAATTACAAGCATATTATTATTGATACTGAAAACTCCACTGTGTTTTTAAAAGAAAAAGGAATGCGTATTGGTTTTGGTGGTATTGGAAAAGGGTATGCTGCCGAAAGTGCAAAAAAAGTGATGCAAGATGCTGGTGTTAAAAGTGGCGTAGTGAATGCTTCAGGCGATTTAACTACCTGGGGTTCACAAGCCAATGGTGAAAAATGGACCGTGGGGATTGTTCATCCAGAATTGGCTTCAGCAGTGTTTTCTTATTTGAACATCAGTGAATTGTCGGTGGCTACTTCTGGTAATTATGAAAAATTTGTCATGATTGACGGCGAAAAATATTCTCATACCATTAATCCTAGGACCGGATTGCCTGTCAAAGGCATTAAAAGTGTTACTATAGTGTCAACCAATGCTGAAATTGCAGATGCCATGGCAACCCCAGTGATGATTATGGGCATCGATGCAGGGTTAGACATGATCAATCAAATAAAAGACATTGAAGCAATAGTCATAGATGACGACAATCGTTTGTATACTTCTCATAATATTAAATTGACAAAATAATAATAAACTTTATCATTCATGAAAATTAAAATGAAAAAAAACCAATTATTTGTTTCAATACTATTGCTTATGTTTTTTGCAAGTTCTTGCGAAACCGTAAAAGAGTATCAAAAAAATAGATTGAATGATTCAGAAATGGCATTGACTGCAAGAAAGGTGGAAAAAAATGAACTTAATTTTCAATCTTATAAAGAAGGGGCATCAGGCGCCAATGGCGGAAAAACGGGCGGCGGTTGTGGTTGCAATTAATTTTAATTATTGTTTTATTTAGTTATTAATGAAAAAAATATCTCTAACACTTATTGGCCTTTATTTATTATTTCTACATGGGTTTTCTCAGGTATCAGAACATTATACCAGTATTTTTCAAGCCAAGCCATTAAAGTTGGAAGAAATAAATTTAGTAACTAGTTACTATTCACAAACTGGTTCTCACTCTGCAGTGACGGGTGGTGGGACATCTATTTTAGGAGGAAAAATATTGAATGGCTCAGAACAACTCACCGATTTTGCAAATATGTTGGAATTAAAATTAGTGGGTTATGATGAAACTGGAGTAAAGCATACGATACTTGCTGGTATAGGGGTAGATCATCATACGGCTGCTTCACAAAAATGGATTTCAAGTACCGGGGCTTCTTCTCCAGAAGGCAATAGAGTCTATCCCTCCTTGAATTGGACAAGAGAAGATGAAAAGAAAGGGACTGAATTTGGTTTAGGTACTTATTATTCGAACGAATACAATTATACTTCTTTTGCATTAGATGGACATTATGGATTTAAAAATAAAACAGGTGGAGAATTTAGCGGTAAAGTATCTGCTTATTTTGATCAGGTTAAATTAATTTATCCATCTGAGTTAATTCCTGCAACTGCTACTACGAGCGTGAATCCTTATGACATCAATGTTATTACAACCAATGCAAGTAGAGGCAGTGTAACCAATCCACAAACCGGTACAATAGAATATCCTACAAGTCATAATATACCTACTTCTCCAAGACATACGTATACGGGTTCTTTAACGTATTCTCAAGTCATTAATAAAAGCACCCAATTTTCTTTGTTATTAGATGTCGTAAAACAAGATGGTTGGTTGGGCTTGCCTTTCCATAGAGTATTTTTTACCAATGGAACGGAGGCCATTGAAAACTTACCCCATTCAAGATTAAAAATTCCAGTGGGCGCCCGCTTCAATTATTTTATTGGAGATGATCTAATAGTAAGAACCTATTACCGTTTTTATACGGATGATTGGGGATTGGTTTCTCATACAGCCAGCATCGAATTTCCCTATAAGTTTACGCCATTTTTCTCCATTTCTCCTTTTTATAGGTTTTATACCCAAACGGCAACTAAATATTTTGCACCGCTCGGAAAGCACTTAGCTACTGAAACATTTTATACCAGCAACTACTCCTCTGCAGCCTTTAATAGCAATTATTTTGGCTTAGGTTTAAGAACTGCTCCTCCAGGCGGCATTTCAAATACCTATTTGTCGGCTTTAGAACTTAGGTATGGTCATTATGCCCAAAGCACTGACCTGAATTCCAATGTTATTTCCTTACATTTTACATTTAAATAAGAAAATAAGTCAGCACGTATCATTTTTAATTGAATAGGCGAGCTTGTCTTTGACGGGCTCGCCTATTTGTATTAAATTAGATCCTTATAAACACAATACCAACTTAAAATTGATACTATGAAACAGATTATTTTACGCAGTTTATTTTTCTTTTTATTACCCATAGTGGTGGTTGCACAAAAGAAAAAGGAAACCCCGCAGCCTCTAAACACAGTGAATGAAATTGATTATTATAAACCATTGTTGTGGAGAAATGTGGGCCCAATGAGAGGAGGCCGTTCAGTTACCTCTATTGGTGTTGCTGGAAATATATTTACCTATTATATGGGTACCACTGGAGGTGGCGTTTGGAAAACAGAAGATGCAGGACAAACTTGGAACAATGTATCTGATGGTTATTTTAAAACAGGTTCGGTAGGTGCAGTTGCAGTAGCGCCCTCAGATCCAAATGTGGTATATGTTGGAATGGGAGAGCATCCTCCAAGAGGAGTAACTTCTAGTTATGGTGACGGTGTTTATAAAAGTACAGATGCAGGAAAAACCTGGAAACATTTAGGACTAGAATTAACCAGACAAACTGCTAATATTCGTATTCATCCAACCAATCCAGATATTGTATATGTAGCTGCACAAGGCGCGATTCATGGTGCAAGTGCAGAGAGAGGTGTTTATAAATCTATAGATGGTGGAAAAACTTGGACAAAAACATTGTATGTAGATGAGAATTCTGGTTGTGTAGATTTAAGTATGGACATGAACAATCCTAGAATTTTATATGCTGCCATGTGGGACTATCGTCGTTTGCCATGGGAAGTTAGAAGTGGAGGTAAGGGAAGTGGTTTGTATAAAAGTACAGATGGAGGAGATACTTGGGAAAAAATTCAAAACGGTTTGCCGAAGGAATTAGGAAAAATGAGTGTAGCTGTTTCACCAGCCAATTCAAATAAAATTTATTTGGTAGTAGAAAGTGATTCGGAAAAAGAACAAGGAGGTTTGTTTGTTTCTGAAAATGCTGGAAAATCATGGAACAGAATTAGTAAAGACCACCGATTGGTTCAACGTGCCTGGTATTATATTGAAGCGACTGCCGATCCTATCGATGAGAATACGGTGTATGTATTAAGTTCTCCAGCAATAAAAAGTACCGATGGTGGAAAAACTTGGCAAAGTTTTAGAGCACCTCATGGAGATTATCATCAATTGTGGATCAATCCAACGAATAATAAAAACATGATTGTTTCGAATGATGGTGGTGCAGCTATTTCTTTTAATGGTGGTAAAACATGGAGTTCACAAGACAATCAACCTACGGCTCAATTTTACAGAGTAAATGCAGATAATTTATTTCCATTTAATATATATGGTGGTCAACAAGACAATTCCAGTGTAAAAATTGCAAGTCAATCTACCACTAGAGGCGGTTTGACAGAAAGAGATTGGAGTTACAGCGCTGGCGGGGAATCTGCTTTTTTAGCATTTGATCCCAACAATCCAAGATATGTTTTGGGTGGCTCTTATCAAGGCACTATTGGTGTATTAGATACCAAAATAAATGAACAAGTAAGTGTCATGGTAGCACCTGTTCAATACCAATCATTGCAACCCAAGGACATGCAATATCGTTTTAATTGGAATGCACCAATCGTAAGATCGATGCATGAAGATGCGTATTACCATGCAGGTAATATTTTATTTAAAACAACAGATATGGGTAAATCATGGAAAGCCATCTCTCCAGATTTAACTACACATGATACTTCTAAAATGGGCATGAGTGGAACCCCTTATACCAATGAAGGCGCAGGCGGAGAAAATTATTGTACGATTGCCTATGTTATAGAATCTCCACATGAGAAAGGAGTAATATATACTGGTAGTGATGATGGTTTGGTGAATATTACTAAAGATGGCGGTGTAACTTGGACCAATATTACCCCTGATGGTGTGAAAGGCGCTTTGGTCAATTCCATAGAAGTTTCACCCTTTGACAAAGGGACTGCGTACATCGCAGTAACAAAATATAAGTTCAATGACTTTACGCCTTTCTTATATAAAACCACTGACTATGGAAAAACTTGGACCAAATTGGTGGATGGCATTCCTTATGGTGCCTATGTAAGAGTAGTGCGAGAAGACAATTCAGTCAAAGATTTATTGTATGCAGGCACTGAAACAGGATTTTACATTTCTTACAATGGAGGTGTCAACTGGAAGCAATTGCAGTTGAATTTACCTATTGTAGCCATTACAGATTTAAAATTACATCAAGATAAATTATTGGCTTCGACGCAAGGTCGTGCCTTTTGGATTTTAGATGATTTAACACCGATAAGAAAAGCGGCCTCTAATTTAAACAGTGCGTTTACTTTATTACCGATTGCCAATCCTTATAGACTAAGCGCTGGAAGTTCTTTAGACAAACAGTTTAGCGAGGACGAAAATCCAATTAAGATTAATACCACCATGGTGAATCCAGCAAGCGGTGCAGTAATTTATTATCATATTCAAAATAAAGATTCCGTTAAAAAATTAACCATTGAAGTGTTAGATGCTTCCAATAACATAGTACGTACTTATTCAAATGAAAAATCTACAAAGGCCACCAGTAATAATAGCAAAGAGGGGGATCCAAAAGTAGAGGTTCGCACTGGCTTAAATAGATTTGTATGGGATTTGAATTACGCCAATCTACCTTCTATTGAAAATGTAGTCATTGAGGGAAGCAGTGCTGGCCGCAGAGTGGCACCCGGAATTTTTACGGTTCGATTAAAAATTAACGATGCAGCTCAAACCACTACATTTAAAGTATTGGCTGATCCTAGAATTACTTCTACGGTTGCAGATTATGCATTACAGGATCGTATGTTAAAATTGACCTCAGACGATGTGGAGGCCATACATGTATCTGTAGTTCAAATGCGCAAAGTGCAAGATCAATTGAATCAATTTGTAAAAAGAACAGAAGCTATAAATGCTTTAGAAACATTGACAAAAACCGCGAAAGAATTAACCAAGACCATCAAGGCCTGGGAAGAAATGCTAATTCAACCTAAATCTCAAAGTAATGATGATGTAATTAATTTTATCAATAAGTTAAGCGCTAATTTAATATTCTTAAAAGGAGAAATGGATAGCAATGTACCTTATATTACAGAAGGTCAATTAAAGCGCTATGATGAATTGCATGGAGAGTGGAAAAAGCTAGAGAAGCAAAAACAAGATTTATTGGCCAACGATATTAAAAATTTCAATGAAGCTTGTCGAAAAGCCAATTGGGATTTTGTAGGGTTTGAAAATTAAAAAAACAGCATGAAAAAATTAGTAAGTTCATTGGCGGCAATTTTATTTTTTATAAACCCACTGGTAACAAGCGCGCAAGCTCCAAGTAAGTCTTTAAGAAATATAGGACCCCTAGACATTTATAGAATGTCTAGTATTTCCAATCCGAAAATTTCTCCAGAAGGCAATTGGATAATGTACAGTGTTTCAAAAATTGATTCAGCCAAAGATAAATTTTACAGTAAACTTTATATGGTAAGTGCAGATGGTAAAGAAACCATTTCACTCACAGAGCAAACCAAGGGAGTTTCGAACTATCATTGGAGTCCTGATGGCAAATACATTTCTTTCCTAGCTGCAGGCAAGGAGGAAGAAGAAGGTGCTCAATTGTATTTAATGGATCGTCGAGGAGGAGAACCCTTTCAAATAACCCATATAAAAGGAGAATTAGAAGCGTATAATTGGTTTAAAGATGGCAAACATTTCATTTTTACGATTAAAGATTTTAATTATGCTGACTCTGCGAAATCTAAAGTAAAAAAGCCTTATGAAATTGACAGGTATCATTTTAAAGCAGATAATGAGGGCTATTTAGACAATCGAAAAACACATTTATATAGTTTTGAATTGGCTAGCAAAAAACTAGACACACTAACAAAAGGCAATTACAATGAATCTGATGTTACCATTAGTAAGGATGGTAAAATGATAGCTTATGCGAGCAATGTTAGTGAACATCCCGATCAGAATGACAATACAAGTATTTTTTTATTATCATTAAGTGGTGGACAAAATCCTGTTCGCTTGACTACCTATAAAGGTTCCAACCGCTCTCCCAAATTTAGTCCAGACAATAATTCCATCGCTTTTTTACAAGCCAGTTCAGAAGACCCTTATAATATGTATGACTTGCAACAATTAGGGATGATAGATGTAAAAACGAAGGCAATAAAAATACTGACAAAAAAATACGATCGCTCTTTTGAAAATATTACCTGGAGTATGGATAGTCAATCCATTTTGGCAACGGTCGAAGACGATAGAAGTCAAAATATAATGCAAGTGAATGTAGCGAGCGGGGATGTTAAATTTTTTACCCATGATATGGCAGTATATAGCTCCTTAGATATAAATGAAGCAGGAACGATGGCTGTTTTGTATAGCAATACAGCTACTCCGAACGAGATAATGATTTCTCAAAACAATAATTCCTTTCAAAAAATCACCCATCTACAAGATGCCTTTTTAGCACCCCTAAAAAAAATAGTTGTGAAAGGGATTTCGTCCATGGCATCAGATAAAAACAAAGTAAATGGTATTTTATACTTACCAGATAGCAATGCAAAAAAATTACCTCTCTTATTATTTATTCATGGAGGTCCTGTGGCGCAGGATGAATATTCTTTTGACATGACTCGTCAAATATATGCTGCTGCTGGTTATGCGGTGGCTGCTGTTAATTATAGGGGCAGTAGTGGACGTGGTGCCGATTATACAAAAACGATTTATGCCGATTGGGGTAACAAAGAAGTAAAAGACATTATTGGTATTGCGAATTATTTAATCAAAGAAGGCATTGCCGATTCTACTAAACTTGCTATTGCGGGATGGAGCTATGGCGGTATTTTAACCAATTATACTATTGCCACTGATACCAGATTCAAAGCTGCAGTAAGTGGTGCAGGAAGTTCTTTAATGCTATCCTTTTATGGCACGGATCAATATATTGCACAATACGAACCTGAATTGGGAAAGCCTTGGGAAAACATGCAAAAATGGATCGATGTTTCTTATCCGTTTTTTAAAGTAAAAGAAATAAAAACACCTACTTTGTTTATGGCAAGTCAGGCAGATTTTAATGTGCCTGTAGTGGGGGCTGAACAAATGTATCAGGCGTTTAAATCAGTGGGTATCCCAACTCAGTTAATCATTTATCCCAATCAAAATCATGGCATTCGTGTTCCTTCCTATTTAATACATAGGTATAATAGTCATATCAATTGGTTTAAGACTTATCTTAAATAAGTAAATGGACAATATGAATACAATTCGATGGGGTATGATTGGTTGTGGATCGGTTACAGAAGTTAAGAGTGGCCCTGCTTTTAACAAAGTACCCAACTCGAAATTGATTGCTGTAATGCGAAGAGATGCCCAAAAAGTACAAGCGTATGCTGAGCGCAATAATGTGCCCTATTATTTTACAGATGCCAATGAATTAATTCATCATCCTGAAGTAGATGCCGTTTATATAGCCACACCACCTAAGTACCATGAAGCCTATGCCATAGCCGCTATGCAGGCGGGCAAGCCAGTGTATGTAGAAAAGCCAATGGCTTTGGATGTAGCAGCTTGTTTGCGTATGGATGCGGTTTCAAAACAAACAGGTGTCAAAATGGTAGTAGCACATTATCGACGCGCTTTACCATTATTTTTAGAAGTAAAGCGTTTAGTGGAAAGTAATGCTATTGGAGAAATAGTATCTGTTCGAATTGAAATGTTAAAATACGATGGTGGAAATCTAGATCCAGTAGAAAATTGGAGAATAGATCCAACGTTAGCTGGAGGAGGTTATTTTTATGATTTAGCACCACATCAACTAGACCTGGTTTTCTATTTTTTTGGTAAAGCAATGCGTTATCAAGGAGCAGCATTTAATAAAGCAAAATTATATGAGGCAGAAGACACGGTTAACGGTGTCATGGAATTAAACAATGGCATTCATTTTACAGGGCATTGGTGTTTTTGTGTAGAGAAAGGAATGGAGAAAGATGTATTTGAAATAGTGGGAACCCAGGGAAAAATTTCATTTCCAGTATTTGGTAACGAGATCACACTAGAACAAGGGGACGCAACTAAAATAATTCATTTTGATCCACCGATGCACAATCAACAAAATTTCATTGCGCAAATAGTACCGTATTTTTTGGGAACAGGAAATAATCCATGTACTGCGGAAGATGCTTTACAATCCATGCATGTCATGGAAAGCTTTGTATATGGGAATAATAAATAAAATTTTAATTCAAACTTATGACTAGATATTGTTTTGCCGTAGACTTGAAAGACGATCCACAAGTAATTGCTGCTTATGAACAATACCATCAATCGGTATGGCCTGAAATTATTAAATCTATTAAAGATGCAGATATTAAAGTGATGGATATTTACAGAGTCTCCAATCGTTTATTTATGATTATGGAAGTGGGGGATGATTTTAGCTTTGAGAAAAAAACAGCCATGGATGCAAGTAATGAAATCGTGGTGCAGTGGGAACAAATGTTGTGGGATTATCAACAAGCTTTACCTACCGCAAAGCCAGGCGAGAAGTGGGTGTTGATGCAAAAAATATTTAGTTTACCAAATTAGAAAAGAAAAATTGTTCAATAATAATGAACAAGGACATCCCAAGTACAAATACGCCAAATCCTTTTTTTAATTTCGCGCCATCCATTTTTTTATTCAAATAATTTCCAGTCATAATACCAAGGGTTGCTAAAATAATTATTTTATATAAAAATGCCCAATCCACGTTCGTGTGAAAAAGATCTCCTGTAAAGCCAACCAGTGATTTAATACTTATGATGACTAAGGAAGAGGCAATGGCTTTTTTCATAGGTAGTTTTGCTAAAATCACTAAAGCAGGAATAATTAAAAAGCCGCCGCCCGCACCTACAATCCCTGTTAGTAAGCCTTCTCCCAAACCTACGATCATCAAAGTAATTCCGTAGATGGGCAAGACCCCTTCTACTTCTTTTTTGTTTTTTCCTAAAATCATAGACAAGGCAGAAACCAACATCAATGCAGCAAAAAACAGCATGATAAAATGGCTTTTAGTAAGCAGTATCTTGCTAGTTATTTGCATGGCTTCTGGGATGGCAGGCAATAAAAATTTTCTTGCCAAGAAAACACCAAAAATAGAAGGCAAACCAAATACGAAAATGGTTTTAAAATCAACCAGCTTTTGTTTTAATCGAGACACAACCCCTGCAATACTACTTAGGCCAACAACACATAAGGAGTAGGTAGTCGCTAATAAAGGTTCCACTTGAAATAAATAAACCAAAACAGGTACGGTTAAGATAGATCCTCCACTGCCAATGAGTCCCAATGAGATACCAATAAGTACAGAAGCGAAGTAGCCTAAAAAATGCATTTTTCTTGATTTTAACAAAACTCTAAAAAGAGTGATACAATTTAGGTACTAATTGTCACTTAAGGGGTTTTTTATTAAGGAATACAATTGGATATTTTTAATTTTTCGTTTAAAAGTGATTTTTGTCACGGTATTTACTAATTTTATAAAGCAACTTTGTAGGGTTAATTGAAAGTTATGAAAGTAGAACAAATTTATACAGGATGTTTGGCGCAAGGCGCTTACTATATCATGAGTGATGGGGAAGTAGCCATTATTGATCCTTTAAGAGAAGTGGCACCTTATATTCAAAAAGCAGCTTTGGACAAAGCCAAAATAAAATATGTTTTGGAAACCCATTTTCACGCCGATTTTGTTTCTGGCCATATTGACCTAGCAAAAAAAACGGGTGCTAAAATTGTTTATGGTCCCAATGCGGCACCTGCTTTTGAATTTTATGCTGCCAAAGATGGGGAAGAAATTACTTTAGGGAAAGTAAAAATAAAAGTATTGCATACCCCTGGTCATACCATGGAAAGCACCTGTTATTTATTAATAGATGAAAATGGAAAAGAAGCTGCTTTATTTAGTGGGGATACTTTATTTATTGGAGACGTAGGCCGTCCCGACTTAGCTCAAAAAATTAAATCAGATCTTACGCAAGAAATTTTAGCAGGGTATTTATTTGATTCTTTGCACGATAAAATAATGCCTTTGTCAGATACGATTGTTATTTATCCAGCGCATGGTGCGGGAAGTGCTTGCGGGAAAAAAATGAGTACAGAAACCCAAGATACCTTAGGCCATCAAAAACAAACCAATTATGCATTGGACCCTAAGCTCAGTAAAGAAGAATTTATTGCCGCTGTATTAGATGGGCTGGTGGCGCCTCCTGGCTATTTCCCATTAAATGTAATGATGAATATTCAAGGCTATGAAAGCATCGATCAGGTGTTGGAAAGAGGACAACATGCATTAACTGCAGCCGCTTTTGAAGTAGCCGCCAATGAAACCAACGCTTTAATTTTAGATACACGTGATGCCCAAACTTTCGCAAAGGGTTTTATTCCTAATTCAATCAATATTGGAATTGATGGCAGTTTTGCGCCTTGGGTAGGGGCCATGATTCCAGACATCAAACAGGAAATTTTATTGATTGCTGAAGAAGGAAGAGAAGCTGAAATCATTACCAGACTAGCTCGAGTGGGGTATGATTATACCATTGGGTTTTTACAAGGAGGTTTTAAAACTTGGGAAAAAGCGGGCAAAGAAATAGACCATATCACTTCCATAGATACAGAAGCATTGGTTGACATTAGATCTCATGATCCAGCCATTGCCATTTTAGATGTAAGAAAAGCTTCTGAATTTAACAGCGAGCATATTAAAGGGGTACAAAATGCACCTTTGGATTTTATCAATGAAAGCATGGCCGCTATCAATAAAGAGAAAACCTATTATGTGCATTGTGCAGGCGGGTATCGTTCGATGATTTTTATATCTATCTTAAAAGCCCGCGGTTTTAAAAACTTAATTGATATCAAAGGGGGGTTTAAAGAACTAAAAGAGTCTAAACAATTTAAGTTAACAGATTTCTCCATACCTACCAGTTTGCTGCTATAAGTCAAGTAGTTAGCAATCCTTAAAACATTTACCAGTACCATAGCCATCCAATATCTTTTGAATGGCTATTTTTTATTAATTTAAGGGAGCCTAATGAAGCCCTAATAACACTACATTTGAAATTCTTAATACCAATAACACAATGAAAAAAATTACATTTTTTAATTTTCTTTTCGTCTTAGTTATCATGAGTGCATGTAGCACAAAAAATTCCACCATGGGTAAATGGGAAGTGTATGGGGGTGGCAAAGAAAATAGAAGATATTCGGAATTAACCGAGATTGATACCAACAATGTTATGCATTTAACCAAAGCTTGGGAATTTCATACAGGCGATACAGGGCTGCATACTCAAATGCAGTATAATTCAATTGTTGTAAATGATTTTTTATATGCCGTTTCTCCCACCTTAAAATTAATTGCATTGAATGCGGCTACAGGAATTCAAAATTGGGTTTTTGATCCTTTTGACATCAACAACAATGATTATAAAGGAGCTGGCTTTTTTTCCATGAATTTATGCAGAGGGGTTACTTATTTTGCAGATGAAAAATCAAAAAGATTATTTTATGGTGTGGGTTCTAATTTATATTGTATAGATGCGATTACAGGAAAGCCCATTTTAGATTTTGGAGATGCTGGAAAAATAGATTTGCACAACGACTTAGGTAGAAAAGTACAAGACTTATATCTTGCGATGACCAGCCCTGGTATTATTTATAAAGATTTAATTATACTTAGTACTAGGGTAGATGAAACTGCCGAAGCTGCACCAGGTTATATAAGAGCTTATGATGTACATTCTGGAAAATTGCGTTGGATATTTCATACCATTCCACAACCAGGAGAAGTAGGTTATGAAAGCTGGGACGACAAGGAAGCATGGAAACACATTGGTGGTGCCAATGCTTGGTCAGGATTTAGCATGGACGAAGAAAAGGGAATTGTATTTGCACCCATTGGCTCTGCTTCCTATGATTTTTATGGCGGCAGACGTTTAGGAAATGATTTATTTGCGAATAGTTTATTGGCTTTGGATGCAGCAACAGGAAAAAGAATTTGGCATTTTCAAACCGTGCATCACGATGTATGGGATAGAGATTTGCCTACGGCTCCTGCATTAGTTACTATTACTAAAGACGGTAAAAAAATCGAAGCAGTTGCACAACCTACCAAGTCGGGTTTTATATTTTTATTGGATAGACTTACGGGCAAGCCCATTTACCCAGTGGAAGAAAGGACTGTGCCACATGAGTCTGAGTTGGTAGGGGAAAAATTATCACCCACCCAACCATGGCCTACTTTTATAGAACCATTTGCAAGACAATCACTCACCGAAAAAGATTTGAATCATTTGGTAGCTGACAGTTCTTATGCCGATATCAAAGACAGGTTATCAAAAGTAAATTCAGGCTTTATATTTAATCCTACTTCTAAAAAAGGGACCGTCATTTTTCCAGGATTTGATGGAGGTGCAGAATGGGGTGGACCTGCGTATGATCCTAGCACAGGACTATTGTATGTCAATGCCAATGAAATGCCATGGATATTAACAATGATCGATAATAAAATGGAGGCGCCTAAAAAAGAAACGAATCTTGCAGCAGGCAAAAGAATATATATGAACAATTGTGCAGCTTGCCATGGTATAGAAAGAAAGGGATCAGGAAATTATCCAACTTTATTAGGGGTTGAAAAAAAATATACAACAACTAGTTTTGTAGAATTACTAGCAAGTGGTAGAAGAATGATGCCTTCTTTTAAGCGACTACAAAAAGAAGACGTATTGGCACTTTCCACTTATGTTTTAGAATTAAAGCAAAAGCAAACAACCACATTTATTCCGCCAACAAAAGTCGAAGATCCTTATTGGAAAATGGCATATACCTCCACCGGGTATAATAAATTTTTAACGAAAGAAGGCTACCCTGCCGTAACGCCTCCTTGGGGAACATTGAATGCCATTAATTTAAATACAGGAAAAATTGTATGGAAAGATACCTTAGGTGATTATCCTGAATTACTTGCAAAAGGCATTCACACTGGATCTGAAAATTACGGTGGTCCCGTGGTTACCGCTGGTGGGGTTTTATTTATTGCAGCCACTAAAGATGGTAAGTTTAGGGCTTTCAATAAATCCAATGGTAAACTTCTTTGGGAAACTACACTACCAGCTCCGGGCTTTGCAACACCCACTGTGTATAGTTATAAGGGCAAACAATATGTAGTTATAGCCTGTGGAGGCGGTAAATTGGGAACTAAATCGGGGGATGCTTATGTTGCTTATGCGCTAGAAAAATAAAGTATAAATCTCTTTTATTTTTAAGCACCACCTATTAAAAAAGAGCCTAAATTTAATAGGGTTATACCTGTATCCAATATTTTAAAAACACGATCCATGAAAAGAATAGTCTTATTTTTCTTACTACTTGGTGCCACTGCATTGCAAGCACAAAAAATGGCTGATTATCTTGCTCCTGCTTTTCCATCCAACCTGGTAGCCAATCATAAAGGGGAGGCCATTGCTTGGGTATTTAACAACAAGGGGAGTAGAAATATTTATTATGGTCAACCAGATAAAAATAATTTTGTTGCTGTAACTCATTATGAAGGGGACGATGGCGTGGAAATGAATAGTCTTGTTTTTGCTGCGAATGATGAAAAGATTTATTTTGTTAGAGGCAATTCAAGCAATACAAAAGGGGAGCCAGCCAATCCAGCACAATTACAATATACCACGGAAGAAAATATATACAGCGTTGATCTAGCTACACAGGCCATTAAAAAAATAAGCAAAGGGGCAGCACCTGAAATTAGCCCAGATGGCAAATGGCTAGTATATCTTCAAGGTGGCAAAGCCTGGAAAATAAATTTAAAAGAAGAAAATGCAATTCCTCAACCTTTATTTTTAAGTAGAGGAGCCATTGGCAGTTTAAAATTTAATGCAAGTGGCTCGCAAGTTTTGTTTGTTTCATATAGAGAGGAGCATTCTTTTATTGGCGTGTATGATTTGGCAAGCAATAAAATTAATTTTATGGACGCCTCTACCTATTTGGATACAGATCCGGTTTGGAATAGCTCGGGCACCCATATTGCTTTTGTAAGAAATGTGAATATAAAAAACCAAATATTATTTTCACCTAAGCGAGCAGTACCACAGCCATGGGAAATAAGAGTCGTAGAAGTAGCAACCAATAAAGCTACTACGCTATTTAAAGCAGATGCAGGAGTAGGCTCTATATTTACCAATGATTTACCAGCGGTGGCCACACAAATTATTTGGAACAATGATAATTATATTGTTTTTCCTTGGGAAAAAACAGGCTGGGTGCATTTGTACAGTATTCAGGTAGATTCAAAAAAAATCAATCATTTAACACCAGGTATAGGAGAAGTAGAAACGATGCATTTGGGCAATGATGGCAAATCGATTTATTATGTAACCAATATTACGGATAGCAATAGAAGGCATATTTGGAAGGTAGACCCTGCAAAAAATAATGCTACTTTATTGACCAAAGGCAATAAAATCGAATACAGTCCTGTTGTAATTAATAGTGGGCTGGTCTATTTGCAAGCAAGTGCCACACGTCCTGCTTGGCCAATGTATTTAAAGCAAGGGGCGGAACAAATGATTACAGCGCAATTGTTTCCAAGTAATTTCCCTACTAATTTAGTCACTCCAAAAACAATTTTGGTAAAAGCAACAGATCAATTTTTGGCGCCTGCACAATTATTCTTACCGGTCAATTATGATGCTACCAAAAAATATCCAGCCATTATTTTTTTACATGGAGGAAGCAGAAGGCAAATGTTAGAAGGATTTAATTACAGTTCTTATTATTCGAATGCGTATGCTGTGAACGAATATTTTGCAAGTCAAGGATACATTGTAATGGCATTAAATTACAGAAGTGGAATTGGGTATGGTTTAAATTTTAGAGAAGCACTCAATTATGGAATGACGGGAGGTTCAGAAGTGAATGATTTAATTGGTGCAGGTGGATATTTAAAATCAAGAGCAGATGTCAATGGTGCTAAAATAGGTCTATGGGGCGGGAGCTATGGCGGGTATTTGACAGCCCATGGATTGTCTAAACGCAGTGATTTATTTGCGGCCGGAGTGGACATACATGGCGTACATAATTGGAATGATGAAGAACCTACATTTACACCTTGGTATGACAGCTTACGTTTCCCTATAGTAGCTCAAGTGGCTTATAAAGCATCGCCGGTATATTCTGCAAAGGGTTGGAAAAGCCCTGTTTTATTCATACATGGAGATGACGACAGAAATGTACCCTTTACGGAAACCATACATATGATTCAACAATTAAGAACACAAAATGTAAGTGTAGAGGAAATGATCTTACCAGATGAAATCCATGGATTTTTATTGTATAAAAGCTGGCTTAAAGTAGATGAAGCCGCTTTTGAATTTATTAATAGAAAATTTAAAAAATGAAATTCAAACTAATCTCTTTCCAAGCCACTTTTTTTATTTTTTGCACGATTGCCAATGCTCAAAATCCAAAAAATTTTACACCTCCACAATACAATGATGCCAATCGAAATCAGCGCATTGTAGCTACTTTTCCCATCATCGAGCAATTGTATAAAAACTTTGCAGAAGCCAATCATTTCCCTGGCTATGCCTTTGGCGTTGTGGTAGATGGAAATTTAGTGTATAAAGGAAGTGGGGGTTATGCGAATTTGGAAGAAAAAATTCCAGCGAGTTCTGCTTCTATGTTTAGGATTGCTTCTATGTCAAAAAGCTTTACTGCTTTGGCTATTTTGCAATTAAGAGATCAGGGAAAACTACATTTAGACGATCCCGTCGAAAAGTACCTACCTGCATTAAAAGGACAGGGCTTAACAAAGGATGCGCCAGCCATCACCATCAGAAATTTAATGAGTCATAGTGCCGGATTCCCCGAAGACAATCCTTGGGGGGATAGACAATTGGCAGATACGGAAAATGATTTATTAAAATTGATACAAGCTAAAATTTCATTTTCAACTGCAACGGGTTTAGAATACGAGTATAGTAATTTAGGTTTTGCTATGCTAGGGTACATTATACATAAAGTTTCTGGGATGACTTACGATGCGTATATTAAAAAAAATATACTAATGCCATTGGGGATGGCAGAAACCAGCTATGAATTTAGTAAAGTACCAACAAAATTATTGGCCAATGGGTATCGATACATTAATAATGGTTGGAGAAAAGAAACCTTATTACATGATGGAATTTACGGAGCCATGGGTGGGATGATTACTTCGATTGATATGTTTAGTAGGTATGTAGCCATGCACGAAATGGCTTGGCCAGAAAGAAACGATCCAGAGACTTTGCCCATTAGAAGAAGCAGTATTAGAGAAATGCATCAGGCAGCTAAATTTATTTCATTGGTCCCTAATTATAAATATCCCAATGGTCGAGTAGTCGCCATTTCGAATAGTTATACTTATGGATTACATTGGATGAGAGATGCCTTAAATAGAAATAGTATTTCACATAGTGGTGGTCTGCCAGGCTATGGCAGCAATTGGATTATTATGCCTGAGTATGGCATAGGTGTTATTTTGTTTGCCAATGTAACTTATGCTCCTACTTCCAATTTAAACATGGTCGTCTTAGATACGATTGTTCAAATGGCGAATTTAAAACCAAGAGCAATAAGTGCTTCTCCGATTGTACAATACAGACAAAGTCAATTAATTAATATTATCCAGCATTGGGATCAGAAGAGTACCATTTTTGCAGAAAATTTCTTTGAGGACTACCCTATTGATAGTTTAATTAAACAATCCAACACGGTATTTGCAGAAGCAGGCCAAATTGTATCAGTAGGGCCAATGATGGTAGAGAATCAAATGAGGGGGTATTGTATTATTAAGTGCGAACGAAAAAATGTGAAACTTTCTTTTACTTTAACTCCAGAAAATCCTGCCTTGGTTCAAGAATATCATTTGGTCTTGCAAGATCATTAGGTACCAAATAGTTAATTATAAAAAAGGATGGCCTAATTTTATAGCATTGAAACCAAAATTATTTTTTACTTGGAAGGGTTTGTTATTATGGAGCAATCATTTTTATGGAATCGCTGCCGGGTTGATGAGTATAGAAATGGTTTTAACTATTTTTAACAAGCCCCCTTCTATATTTTTAGTAGTATGTATTTACCTAAGCACGATAGTATACTATACCTATGCTTATTTCGATGAAATTGAAACAGGCATATACAATGAAAGGTCCCAATGGTATTTACAAAATAAGGGGTATTTAAAAATAAGGCAGGTTGTTTTAATTTTACTTTGTCTTTATTTGGCCTTTTTTAAACTACCACTCATTGATGTGTTTTATTCAACAACTACTTCAATAAAAATTATTTTATTGCTTACTTTAATTATTTCTTTTTTTTATGCTCGTGGGCATGTGATCCTAAAAAACATACAAATTAGAAACAAGGGTTTTCTCAAATGCCTAAGCATAGCTTGGGTTTGGGTGGTGGTAGGTGGCATTGCACCTCTAGTGATGGCATCAGGTGGGCAAGTAGAATGGAATCCCTTTAGCAATTATATTTTTATGCAACTCCTACAGCTATTTGTATTTATTTTAATTTTAGCTATTTTATTTGACATTAAAGATTTAAATCGAGACCAGGATGAAAAGGTAAAAACTTTGGTTGCTAAATATGGTATTAAGCCTACGATTTATAAATTCATACTTCCATTGGTGCTTCTGTATATATGGGTATCGTTGTTTCTATTTTTTAGACTAGAGCAACCTTTAGTCTATTTAATATTCCCTTTTCTTATTGCCTTTTTATTAATACTAGTAACTTATCTAGTACAAAAACGCACCGCCATTCACGAAAATATTTTATTAATTGATGGGCTTATCATCGCTAAAGCCCTTATTGGGATTGTACTATTTTGGGCGGGAAGTAGTAGCTAAGTTCCAAAACGCGTTGATTTTACATCCAATAACATTAGAATTTACAACCATTCGCTTATTAAGGGGTTTTTAAGCAAATTGATAGTGGAATGTTAAATTAACATAGGTTGAATAGGTCTATATCGATAAGTTGTAACTTTACATCAAGAATTAATTTATGAAAGTACTATTATTAGAAGACGACTTCACGCTGTCAAAGGAAATAGAGAAGTTTCTTAAAACAAATAATTTTGATTGTGATCCATTTTTCGATGGTAGTTTGGCGATCAAGCAATTTAATAAAGATCAATACGATATAGTTATTTTAGATATTAATGTACCTGGTCAAAATGGGCTGGAAGTGTGTATGGCCATGAGAGAAAAAGACATGAAAGTGCCCATTTTAATGCTTACTGCCTTCGGAGAAATTGAAGATAAGTTAAAAGCTTTTAACAATGGAGCGGATGATTATTTGCTAAAGCCTTTTCATTTTGAAGAGCTTTTGGCAAGAATAAATTCATTGCTAAAAAGGAGAGCTGTTCCTCAACAAGAAGCGAACTTGGTACTGGAGGACTTAGTAATTTCTAATACCGAAATGAGTGTAAAACGAGCAGGTGTTGATATTCAATTGACACCAAAGGAGTTTAAATTGTTGAATATCTTAGCCTTGGCAAATGGAAGGGTTGTTTCAAAAAATACCATCAGTGAAAAATTATGGGACTATCAAGTCATCACCAATCAAAATACCATCGAAGTCTATATCAATTCACTAAGAAAAAAAATTGATAAAAATGCCGATATAAAATTGATACATACCAAAGTGGGCTATGGGTATTATCTAAAAAATGATTTATGACATTAAGGTCAAGAATTTCATTGTTTGTAACCATATTATTTTCTGTTCTCTATGCTATCATAGGTGTTACGGTAGTTTTGCTTTTTTCTGATTTTAGATCTGAAGAATTTCAAGATAGACTAAGGCAAAAGGCCTTGTCTACTGTTGAACTATTAATTGAATTAAAAGAAACCGATCAAGAAGTAATCAAAAATTTAGATAGGCAAAAAGTAGACAATCTGTTTGATGAAAAAACATTGGTTTTTAATAAAGATTTCAAATTAATCTATAGTAGCCTTTATGATTCCTTATTTACTTGGGAAAAACGTGATCTGCTAGCATTAGGTAAACAGAAGCAGTTTTTTAAAAGAGTGAATGATACTGAAATTTTTGGCAGCTATTATAATTTAAAAAATGAAGCCTATTATATTTTAATTTCTGCAAAAGATACGTCAGGCCTTAGAAAATTACAATATTTGATTTATGTTTTATCTTTTTCTTTTATCATATTTACCTTATTGGCTTTATTTTTAACCAGAATTACTATAGATCGATTATTAATACCACTTCATTTTTTTCATAAAAAAATCAAATCTATTAATGAAAATAATTTAGGAGAACGCATTCAAGTAAAAACAGAAAAAAATGAAATAGATTTATTGGCTAATGAATTTAATCTAATGCTTAAACGTATTGATGATTCCTTGAAAAATCAATTAGAATTTACCGCCAATGCTTCCCATGAGTTAAGAACTCCTATTTCTAGAATGATGGCTCAAATAGAGAATAAAATAATTGATCCAACTATTTCAATAGATACAAAGGAATTTCTACATAAAATATTATCAGATACCAATCAAATTTCTGAACTGATACATTCATTGTTAATTTTATCTAAGAATCAAAAATCAATATCTAATCAAGAAGAGATGCAAAGGCTAGATGAAATTGTGTATAATTGTATTGAAAAAATTAATCAACAACATCCCGATGGTAAGATTTATTTTGATATTCATATAGAAAATGAATCAGATGATATCAGAGAAGTTCGGGGGAATAAAACAATGCTTGAAATTGTTTTTATGAACTTATTTAAAAACGCATATAATTATAGTAGCAATAAAGAAGTTAAAATTCGTATTGATCAAGAGCAAGATCAAATACATTGTACGATCTCAAACAATGGAATGGTAATAAGTCAATCTGATCAAAAGCGCCTATTTGAACCCTTTATGAGAGGTCAAAACGCATTGGGTACAGCTGGTTTTGGTTTAGGCTTAAGAATTGTAGAGCGTATTTTAGCCATCCATCATGCTAAAATTACTTATTCAATTGTTGATGATTCCATCAATCAATTTAAACTTACGTTTTACATTTAGCTAAAAATTCCAAAATTAAGGCATATTTAAGGTGGTATTTAAGGTTTACTAAAGTAAGAATTGTAATCTTTGCAACTTAAAATAAGTTGGCGTCAGATGGTTAAATATTTATTCTTATTTGCTTCATTATTAATTAATTATAATTCTAAAGCACAATCAGTAACTAGCTTGAGTGATTGCGAAAGTATATTTCTAAAAAACAACCTTAGTTTACTAGCGGCTCAATTTAATATCGATGGGTCAAAAGCCTTAACCATACAAGCAAAATTATGGGACAACCCTTATTTGTCTTCAGAGTTTAATGCGAGAAATCCTGAAAATGGGAAATATTTTGATATGGGGAAGTCGGGTCAAAAAGCAGCTTCCATTCAGCAACTTATTTATATGGGCGGAAAAAAGAAAGCGCAAATAGAACTAGCAAAAAACAATCAAGTTATTGCCGCTTTAGAATTTCAGGATTTGCTTAGAAATTTAAAATTTGAATTAAGAAGGTCCTATTATACACTTTATTTTAATTTAAAAAAACTGGAAGTAACTACTCAGCAAATTATTAATTTAGACACACTTGTAAAATCTTACGGCGTCCAATCTGCCAAGGGCAATGTTCCTATAAAAGATTATGTACGATTACAATCGCTTCTATTAGATTTAAAAAACGAGCGAATGGAGACCATCAAGAGCAATATAGAAGAAGAAGCTAATTTAAATATTTTACTCGCAGATAGTATACAAGTAAAGCCATTGCTCAATGATAAGATTTTTAATAAATATTTATTACCAACATCCCTAAATTTATTTGATTTAGAACAACAGGCATTATTGCTTAGACCTGACTATACAGTATCTATTCAAAATGTTCGTGCCAATGAAATTAATATCAATCTTCAAAAAGCGATGAGGGTTCCGGATATAACGATAGGATCTTCTTGGGATCAACATGGTGGGGCTTTTGACAATCAAATTAATTTAACATTGGGGCTACCTTTAATATTGTGGAATAAAAATCAAGGAAATATTAAGTACGCCGAATCCATGACATCTATGGCCAGAACAGATCGTCAATCTGGGGAATTAAAATTAAAAGCAGAAGTAGTAAGTGCTTATAAAAAATGGCTAGATGCCAATATCAACTATAAACAATTATTAGAATCCAATATTGATAATTATGAATCTGTTTATCAAGGGGTACTTAATAATTTCAAAAAAGGAAACATTGGCATACTTGATTTCACCGATTTTTTAGAGAGCTACAATCAAATGAGAGCACACTTTAATGAACTCAAAAAATCAATGGTATTATCAAGTGAATCACTCAATAGCGTTATCAATAAAGAATTATTTTAAATCATATCTGGTTTCTCAATTCTATAAATACAATTCAATGAAAAATAGTTTAGTCACTTTATTATTAATAAACCTGCTGGTTTTAAATGGATGCAAAAATGATGCGGAAAATAAGCAAATCAAAGAAGGCTATGTAATGAGCAATAAGATGCTTTCAACAAGCAGTTTTGCAGATGTTTCCTCTCAGCAATTAAAAAATGAATTAAGTTTTTTTGGTAAAATAACCGCAGATAATAAAAAGTTAATAGAAATATTCCCAGTAGTAGGTGGCAATGTCACTAAGGTATATGTTGAACTAGGCGACTATGTAAAAAAAGGACAATTACTAGCTTCCATACGCAGTACTGAAGTAGCTGGCTATGAAAAAGATTTAGAAGATGCCAAAAATGATGTTATTGTTAAAAAGAACAATTATAAAGTGATTCAGGAACTTTTTGAGGGAAAGTTAAACGCGGAAAGAGATGTGGTAGAAGCCAAAAGTGAGTATGAGAAAGCCTTGTCACAATTAAACCGAGTGCAAGAAACCTATCAAATATACCATATGAATAAAGGGGCCATTTATGAAGTTAGAGCTCCTATGAATGGTTTTATCATTGAAAAGAAAATAAATCAGGACATGTTGTTAAGGAACGATAGGACTGACAATATTTTTGACATAGCAGAAATTAATGAAGTATGGGCAGTTGCCAATATCAATGAAAGTGATATCAATAATATAAAAGTAGGAGTGGATGCAGAAGTGACCACCTTAAGTTACCCAGATAAAGTATTCAAAGGGAAGTTAGATAAAATTTTCAATATCATAGATCCCGAAACAAAAGCAATGAAAGCGGTTATCAAATTAAATAATCCAGGATTTATTTTAAAACCTGAAATGAGCGCAAGCATCAAGCTTTTATACAATGAATCAAAGCAAATGGTAGCGATTCCTTCGAGTGCTATTATTTTTGACAAGAGTAAAAATTATGTAATGATTTTTAAAGATAGAAGTAATATAGAAACAAGACAGGTTGAGGTTTTCAGACAGGTAGGGGGGATTGCCTACATTAGCAGCGGCTTAAAAAATGGCGAAAAAATCATGACTAATAATCAATTATTGGTGTATGATGCCTTAAATGACTAATTCCTATTTTTTAAATTTTACACAAGTACATTAATGAATAAGTTTATTAAAAATATTATTGCCTTCTCCATAAAGAACAAAGCATTTACTTTTTTCTGGGTGGGGATATTGGTGATCGCGGGTTTTGTTGCCTTTAAAAATATGCCGATTGAGGCCTTCCCAGATGTAACCAATACGCAAATTATTATTGTTACTCAATGGAATGGACGAAGTGCGGAAGAAATCGAACGATTTGTAACTACGCCTATAGAAATTTCTATGAACTCAGTTCAGAAAAAAACAAGCGTAAGAAGCATCACTATGTTTGGCCTTTCTGTTATAAAAATAATTTTTGAAGATGAGGTGGACGATTTTTTTGCTAGACAGCAAGTAAACAATCAATTAAGAAATGTTTCTCTACCAGACAATGTAGAACCCGATGTGCAGCCTCCTTATGGCCCAACTGGAGAAATTTTTAGGTATGTTCTTAAATCAGACAAACGAGATACGCGCGACCTGCTCACTTTGCAAACCTGGGTCATTGACAGGCAACTAAGAGCTGTTCCTGGAGTGGCAGATTTGGTTGCTTTTGGTGGACAAGAAAAAACTTATGAAGTAAGTGTAGATCCTAATAAGTTGGCTAAGTATGATATTACCCCTTCGAAAGTATATGAGGCAGTTACACTAAGTAATGTGAATGTTGGCGGGGATGTAATTGAAAAAAATAAGCAAGCTTATGTGGTAAGAGGGGTTGGCTTATTAAAGTCCATAAAGGATATTGAAAATATAATTGTGGATCAAGCCAATGGCAATCCAATTTTAGTGAAGAATGTGGCAGTGGTTAAGGAAAGCGCTATGCCTAGAGTAGGCCAGGTGGGTTTAAACAACAAGGATGATGTAGTAGAAGGCATTGTAGTGATGAGAAAAGGGGAGAATCCTAAAGAAGTTTTAGCCAGGGTCAAAGAAAAAATAAAAAATATAAATGATCACGTCTTGCCTAAAGATGTGAAAATGGAAACTTTTTATGACAGAGATAATTTAATGGATTATACTACGGATACGGTGATGCATAATATGTTTGAAGGAATTTTATTTGTAACCGTGATCGTATTTCTATTTATGGCCGATTGGAGAACAACCGTAACGGTATCCATCATCATTCCATTGTCGCTTTTGTTTGCATTTTTATGCTTAAGATTAAAAGGGATGTCGGCTAATTTATTGTCATTAGGAGCGGTGGACTTTGGAATTATCATAGACGGTGCGGTA
>Ga0209829_10000014_pt1 | contig 129439 bp, 100 predicted proteins | sample C_140205_EF_Meta_FD_187311 | JGI IMG/M metagenome (GOLD analysis project Ga0209829, IMG submission 187311) | Freshwater microbial communities from Lake Croche, Canada to study carbon cycling - C_140205_EF_MetaG (SPAdes) (version 2) | ecosystem: Environmental > Aquatic > Freshwater > Lake...
GTTTGGTGAACCGGGCTTCCGCCCTTCGATCGATTAGGTTTCATTCACCATCAATCAGTTCCCAATCGGTGGCTCCTTTTCAACTGCATCGTTACGGCTTAGGAATGATTTGCGGGCTGGCGGCCGAGCGTAAACCCGTTGATGGTATCAGCGTGATTGCGTCCGTTACCTTTCGACGATTCAAGGCTCTCCGAGAAACGAGTCTCACACTGGCTCCCTTCAATTTGCTCATTGGGCCAAATGGGAGCGGCAAGACGAGTCTTATTCAGGCGCTGCTGCGGCTGCGGACCTTGTCGAAGCTCCCGCTGGCGGAAGGTGAAAAAAGAGAAGGCGGGCCGGAAATTGAGTTTCGTTTTTGGCCGCCGCACGATTCGGTGCAGGTGCGGCTCGGGTGTAGCTCGGAGCTGATTTGTGATCTGTTGCAAGTGGTCCCGGTGGAAGCGTCCGACTGGCCGACGTTGCGGGAGCGGTTGGGTCATATTCGCAGCTATCTCTTCGATCACTACGCGATGGCGGAGCCATCTCCCGCGAAGTCGGGCGCGGAGCTCGCGTCCAATGGAGGGAACCTTGCCGCGATGCTCTTGGGATTACGTTCAAGGGCGCCGGGCGATTTTGCGGCATTCGTTGCGGAAGTGGTGCGCCTTTGGCCCGAATATGTGGGCGTGGAGTTGGCGACGAGCGTCGGTGGCACGGTGGAGTTTGCTTTGCGGTTGGTGGATGGCGGATTGGTGACGGCGGAGAATCTTTCGCAAGGCACGCTCTATCTTTTGGCGATGTTGGTCATCTCGTTTGATCCCGATCCGCCGGCGGTGTTGTGTATCGAAGAGATCGACCGTGGGATTCATCCGCGAATGCTGCGGGAGGTGCGCGACGTGCTGTATCGCCTGAGCTACCCGCAGTCCTTCGGGTTGGCGCGACGGGCGGTGCAGGTGATCGCGACGACGCACTCGCCCTACCTGCTAGATTTGTTCCGCGAACATCCGGAGGAAATCGTTATCGCACAGAAACAGGGGGCCGCCGCGCGCTTTGAGCGGCTGGTGGACCGGCCGGACTTGGCGGAACTCTTGGGCGAAGGATCGCTCGGTGACATGTGGTTCAGCGGCATCCTAGGCGGTGTGCCGGAGGAGCGATGAAAATCGCGCTGCTCAGTGAATCACCGGCGGATGAAGCGGTGTTGCGGGTGCTGGTGGAAGCGGTGCTGGGGGCCCCGCCAAAGTTTGTTTCGCCAGGACTGCGGGCACGTGGTTGGCCAAATGTTGCGCAGGTATTGCCGGCGGTGATTCGTCATCTGCATTTCAACACGGACACCGATGCGCTCGTCGTGAGTTGCGACTCGGACGATTCGGTCGTGCATACGGCGGCGCACAATGCGCCGGGGTATTTTCATCCGCACTGCCGGATGTGCCAATTGCGAGGGGTCTTTCATCGCACAGCCAAAAAGTTCCCTCCCGCGCACGGACGCCCTCGGGTACTCCGCGGAGTCGGCGTGGCGGTGCCCGCCTTGGAGGCGTGGTTGCTTTGCGGCAAGGATGCAGGCGTGACCGAGGCAGCATGGACGGCGGGGCAGGAACGGGGGCGGGCGCCTTATTCGCGCGCGGAGTTGAAGTGGCGGGTTTACGGCACGGACCGGCCGAGCTTACCCCACGAGATACGGTGCGCGCACCACGAGTTGGAGCGAATCCGACGCGATCCCCGTCGTTTGGAGTATGATTTTCCGGGGTTCGCACTGCTGGCCGCGGATGTACGAGAATGGGGTAAAATAAACAGTTGATCTATCAATGAAATGACTGGCTCCCGCACATGAAAGCAGTTGAGGGTCGCAATTATACTGTGGTGCACGCCGTCTTGAGCACGGCGGACGCGTTTTTCCGAGAGAGCCAGCGGCTCCTTCGTCCGCTGGGGCTCTCCGGCGCGCAGTTTAATGGGCTGAACCACCTCGCAGATGCGGTGGGCGGTGTAAGCCAGCGCGAGCTGGGCGACCGGCTGTTGGTTGATCGGTCAAATGTGACGGGTCTGCTCGATCGGATGGAGAAAGCGGGTTGGGTGCGGCGCGCCGATCACCCCGCTGATCGCCGAATTTACCTCGTGACGCTCGTGCCAGCCGGCCGCGCGCTGTGGGCGCAGGCGAATGCTGTCTACCTCGACGTCGTGGCCCAGGTGACGGTGGGATTGTCCGCGAAGCGCATGGACGAATGTTCCGCGGTGCTCGCCCGGTTAGAAAAGAACGCGGCGACGTGGGAACTCAACGGCGGAAAATCCTAATGACGATGAGTACGTTCGAAGAAAATTTGGTCAGCGAAACCAATGGATGGGTCGCTGCGGGGCTCATTTCAGCGGACCAACGCGAGGCGATTTTGGCGCGCTATCCTGGATCGACCGGGGGTGCATCGGCGAACCGATTCTTGGGAATTCTCGCAGCTGTGGGCGGGGCGCTCTTTACCGTGGGAGTGAGTTTGGTGATTAAATCCAACTGGGCGTTGATCGCTGATTGGGTCAAAATCGGAGGCCTTGTTGCTCTGTTGGCCGGGGTGCATGCGCTGGGCTGGCGCCTGAAGCTTTCTCCGGGGCACTATCCGAAACTTGGTGATGCGTGCTTGATGGTGGGCGCCTTGCTGTTTCTCCTCGGGATCGCGTTGGTCAGCCAAATTTTTCATATCGATAGTCGTCCCGCGAACGGCGTGCTGCTCTGGTGGGTAGGAATCTCGGCGTTGCCGTGGATCACGCGGGCCAAAGGAGCTCAGTTTGTGAGTATGGTCGCGGGGGTAGTCTGGCTGAATATGGAGCTGACGTCACAGGATTCGTGGCTGCGCTTGGTCGACAAAGAACAGCGTTGGAATGAGGATAGTTTTTTTCTCCTCGCGGCGATCGGGTTTGTGTTGGGCGCCGGGCTTACTCTGTTGGGTCGAGGGCTACGCGGAGGAGCCCGGAAAGATTTTTCGGGTCTGCATGAAAAGATGGGACTGAACTTGATGTGCTGGGCCCTTTACGCGCTCGGGTTTACCTGGTCGGCGCACAATAGCAGCTCCCACGCGTTAACTGCGATTCGCTGGCAGCCGTCAGTGGTGGTTTTCGTGGGGGTCGTGGTAACAGCGGTCTGGGCGCGAGCTCGGAGTCCGTTGGATGAAAAACGATTGGTCTGGTTGATCGCGCCCGGACTGATTCCAGTGGTGGCGCGCTTGCTTGGTATCGATTTCGCTTTCTTCGACACGGCTTGGCTCTGGGGCGGCTTAGCCTGCTTGGCGATGTTTCTGCTCAACATCGGCATGATCCGAGTCGGCATGGTGGAGGGCCGAGAAGGCTGGATCAATTTGGGCATCGCCGGAATTGCCCTGAACATCGTGACGCGTTACTTTTTGCTCTTCGGCACGATGCTGGAGGGCGGGGTATTTTTCATCGTCACGGGTGTGTTGGTGCTGGGCGTTGGCTATGGGTTGGAAAAAAAACGTCGCACGTTCGTGAGTGTGGTGCGGGAGGAGGCGGCGCGATGAACCGCACGACCCCATGGTTTTGGCTGATCGTGGTGGCGCAAGCGGCTTTTCTGCTCGGATGGGCCGGCTACCACGAGTTCGTGCGGCAGAACGCTCCGGTGATCTTGCTCAAAGGACGGCCCGTAGATCCCCGCGACTTGCTGCGCGGCGACTACATGACGCTGGGCTACGAAATCAACAGTGCGCCGATTTCTGACACAGTTACACGCTCGGGCGTGAACCGTCCGACCGGTGGTGACGCCTGGGTGGTGCTGGAAGAACGCGACGGCTACCACGTCGTTGCCAAGGCAAGTAGTGAGCGGTTGTCGCCGGGAGCAGGGCAGGTGTTGGTGTGTGGGACCTTTGGCTACAACGCTCGCGCCTCCGGTGAGACCGTGCGGATCGACTACGGAATTGAACGGTATTTCGTGCCCGAAGGCAAAGGATCGCCCCACTTCAAGAAAGTGGAGGTCGAAGTGTCGGTCAGCCCTGCGCATCGCCTCTCCATCAAGCGCGTGCTGCTCGACGGAAAAGCATATCCTTAGCGACGCCGCGGCTAAGAAAAGCTTTGAACAAGCTGCGGCCCCACCCGCATAAAACTCTCGCGCCACATGCCTATTCCCCTTTTTCGCCGACGGTCGCATTTGCCGTTTTTGCTCGAAGTCATTGCCAGCTTGGTCGGTCGCACCCTTTATCGGGTGAGGTCGAGTGGTGCGGCGAATATTCCCGCGACCGGAGGTGTGCTGCTTATCGCCAACCATATTTCCTACGTCGACGTTGTGGTGCTGCAGTTGGCATGTCCGCGTCCGATCCGGTTCGTTGGACACCAAGGGTTGAGACGAAATCGATTTTTCAATTGGTGTTTCGATGTAACGGGCTCGATTCCGATTTCCGCGGAACAGCCGAGGTCTGGGTTGAAAGCAGCAGTCGCCGCGCTGAAGGCCGGGGAACTCGTCTGCCTGTGCCCGGAAGGCCACATATCCCGGACGGGACAACTCATGGAGATCCAGCGAGGGTTCGAGTTGATAGCGCGGCAGGCCAATGTCCCGGTGGTGGCCGCCGCGATCGACGGGTTGTGGGGCTCGGTATTCTCGTTTGCAGGTAACAAGTATTTGTGGAAATCGCCCCGGCTAATGCCGACCCATGCTTTTATTGCTTTCGGCTGCGCCACGCCGCCGGAACAGGTGAGCCCGAGTTGGGCACGCCGGGAACTGCTGGACCTTGGACGTCTGGCGTTCGAGGAGCGTCCGGTGCTCACGCGCCATTTGGGCCGCGAGTGTGTGCGCTCAATCACCAAGCATCCTTGGCGTGTGCAAGTGATCGACCGGACGGTGGGACGTCGCGAGCTGACGTGCGCGCAGCTCTATGCGCTGGTGGGCGCGCTGTCGCGGCGGATCAGGGCTACGGTGCCGGAGAAACGGGTGGGGGTTGTGCTGCCACCGGGGGCAGGAGCATTTATTGCAAATCTGGCTGTCATGGCTGCCGGAAAAGTGCCGGTGAATCTCAATTTTACGACGGCACGCGCGGCGTTGGAATCGAGTTTGAAGCTGGGTGGCATCGTCACCGTGCTCAGTGCCGATGCGATGCGGGCAAAGTTGCCGACCTTTCCCTGGCCGGAGCGAACCTTCGATCTGAAGACCGAGATTGAGGCATGCGGAGGAAAACGGGCACTGCTACCGTGGTTGCTCGCGGCGTGGGTGCTGCCGAACCAATGGTGCGCAGACCTGCTGGGCTTGCCGCGGCGGGGTGATCGGACCGAGGCAGGGTTGTTGTTTACGAGCGGGAGTTCAGGCGAACCTAAGGGTGTCGTGCTCACTCATCGCAATATCTTGGCGAACTGCGCGCAGATTTCATCGCTCTCGATTTTGCCCGAAACCTGTTCGTTGCTCGCCTGCCTGCCGGTGTTTCATAGTTTTGGTTTCACCGTAACGCTGTGGTATCCGATGCTCCGTGGTTGCCAAGTTGTGACGGTGCCAAGTCCGCTTGATACTCGGAAAGTGATCGACTCGATCCGTGAGGAAAAAGCGACGGTGTTGATCGGGGCGCCAACTTTTATCCGGCCGATTTTGAAGAAGGCTACTCCGGGGGAATTGCGGACCCTCGATTTGGTTGTTACGGGAGCGGAGAAATTGCCCGACGACTTGGCCCGCGGATTCATGGAGACTTTTCACATCGATATCATGCAGGGTTATGGGCTCACGGAGACAACGCCGGCGGCCAATATTAACCAACCTCACCCCCCGGTGGTGGTCTCCACCAATGAGCCGCAGATGGGCAAACGCCCGGGCGCAGTTGGGCGCATGATGCCCGGCATGTCCGCCCGGATCGTTGATCCTGAGACTTGGCGCGAGCTCCCGATGACAGAAACGGGAATGGTGCTCTTCCGCGGCGCGAATGTGTTTGAGGGATATCTAGACGACCCGGAAAAAACCCGCGCGGCCTTTCGGGACGGGTGGTTCATTACGGGCGATTTGGGCCGGTTCGATGACGATGGATTCTTATTTATTGAGGGGCGCTTGTCCCGCTTTTCGAAAATCGGCGGCGAGATGGTGCCGCACGGCAACGTCGAGAATCGGCTGATTGAGTTGTTCGATCTCGATCAGAGCGCCGGCTACGTCGTAGTGGTGATGGGCGTGCCGGATGCGGCCAAGGGCGAGTCGCTCGTGTTGCTCACGACGTTGGATCTCGCCGTCATACACGTGCGCGAAAAACTGTTGGGCGCCGGGATGCCGGGACTATGGGTGCCCAAAATTGTGCAGCGGGTGGAAAAAATCCCCGTGCTTGGCACCGGAAAACTTGACCTCAAGGGTTGTCGTGAACTGGCGGTCGCCGCGACGAAATCCTGACGAGATTCTGCACCAAATCTCGCCGCGATGCGCATCGATTGTCATGTTCACGTCGTCGGTAATGGCACTGGAGGCACCGGCTGTCGGTATCACCCCCGGGGTGTCACCAAGTATGGCGCTCCTCTCATGGTGCGCAGCGTCGGACTGCCGCCGAGCGCCCTAACGGGGGATTTGGATAAACTCTACGCCGAGCAGATGCTGCGTTTCGTGCGGGAATCGTCGGTGGATGCCGCGGTCATCCTTGCGCAGGACGATCCGCACCGGGACGACGGCACTAAGATTGACGGCGTTGGTTCGTTTTACGTGCCCAACGATTTTGTCCTGCAGCTGGCGCGGGAACACCGTGAGTTTCTCCCTGCGGTGTCGATCCATCCGGCTCGGTGGGACGCGCTGGATGAGTTGGACCGTTGTTTGGTGGCCGGGGCGGTAATGTTGAAATGTCTGCCGAACTGCCAAAATATCGATTGGAACGACCGGCGCTATACGGTGTTCCTCGAACGTATGGCGGCGAGCGGGCTTATTCTGTTGGCGCACACGGGGAGCGAACGGACCTTGCCCGTCATCGCTCCGCAGTTGGCAGATCCCCGCGTGCTGACGCGGGCGCTGGAGATTGGCGTCACGTGTATCGCGGCGCATTGCGGCACGGGCACGATGCTGGTTGATCCGGACTATTTCGGGGTGTTCGCGGAAATGACGCGACGCTTTCCCCGGCTCTACGGTGACAATAGCGCCTTGGCCGCATTGAATTTTCGTCTGCGTCCGAGCGCACGACAGCAAATGTTGGCAGCGGGGCTGGCTGAACGGATTTTACACGGGAGTGATGTGCCGGTGCCCGTTACGGGCTCCGCGCTTTGCGCGCTGGGCATGTTACGCTGGAGCGATTGGCGCGCGACGGCGCGCGTGGCCAATCCCATCGAGCGAGATGCGCAGATTAAGCGCGCGCTCGGATTCGGCGAGGGCACGTTTACGCGACTGGCGGGACTGCTGCGCAAACGGAATTAGGCTCGGCGCAGCGAGGCGACGTAGAAGCCGTCGGTGTTGTGCGCGGCAGGCAAAATCGCGAGGCCGACGTTGCGAGGCGTGGCTCCAAACGGACGGGCGGGTGGCTCGCTGGTGAATGCGGAGTGCGCCGCAAGGAAGGCGGTGACGACATCCTCGTTTTCCAACCGGCTAAGGGAGCAGGTCGCGTAGACGAGTCGGCCACCGGGGCGGACGAGTGCGGCGAATTGGTCGAGCAACGTGAGCTGCTGCTCGGCGGCGGTGCTGACTTGGCCGGCGCTGGTGGTCCACTTGAGGTGCGGAGCGCGCCGCCAGGTGCCGGTGCCGCTGCATGGCGCGTCAACGAGGACGCCATCGTAGGCGGCCGAACTCGGCAGCGTCGGGAGCACCGAAATGGTGGTCGCGCGAGCACGGGCGGCCCGGATTTCGAGTTCGCGCAGAGCGGAGGCGCGGATGTCGTGTGCGTCGACGTGGCCCCTCGGGCCGAGGAGAGTAGCGAGTTGCAGCGTTTTGCCGCCGGCGCCGGCACAGGCATCGAGCCAGCGTCCACCGGGGGCAACGCCGACGGTTTCGAGGATCAGTTGAGAACCGAGGTCTTGCACTTCGATCAAGCCGTTGGTCCAGGCGTCCGATTTTGTGACATCGGCCTCGGCGAGGACTTCGAGCGCGCCGGGTAGAATCGTCGAGCGACGGGTCGGCCAGTCTTTGGCGGTAAACTCGGTGATCACGCGCGCGGCGTCGTTGGCCTGCAGGCGGAGCCAGAGCGGAGCGCGGGTGTGAAGAACGTCGAGGTTCGGCGAGATGGCGGCTTCGGGGCAGTGGCGCGTGAGCCAGGCGGGGAGCAACGTATCGGGGCTCGCGCCGAGGTGAGCGGCTTTCGCTGCGACGGTCGGAGGGCACTTGGGCCAATCGCCGCAAATCGCGGTGCGGTAGGCGTGGGTGGCGGGCAGATCGGCGGCGAGCCACGCGACGGCTTTGGCTGCGCGGTCCGCATCGGTGTCGAGGAGCGGTTCGACCCACGGCAGGTAGCGGAGGGTGGTGTAGATCAACTCGCGATAGAGGCGGCGGTCACGTGAACCGAAGGAACGGTTGGCCGCGAAGAGTTCCGAGATGCCCGCCGGAAGATTGGCATCACTATGCCAGTTGGGGCGCAGCGCGGCGAGGAGGCGGAGGAAGATTTTTTGCTGGCTGCCGGAGAGACTCATAGAGGGAGAACGCGAAGGATGGCGGGTGAAAGCGTGGCGGGAAGAAAGGCGGATCCAGCACGAACGGAGTGATTACCCCCCGCGCGCCGGCGGATCAAAAACCGCGGGCCTGGATTTGGAGGTTGAGGCCGAAATGGCTCTCGCGGCGGGGGCCGGAGTAGAGGCTGACAATATAGGACACGAGCCAGGTGTTGCCGAGATTTTGGGCGAGGCCGTAGGCCTGCTCGTTGAAACGGCGCTTGCGGGCGTCGTAGCGGAGGCGGGTGAGGGCCTCGTAAGTTTCGTTGAGGCGTCGGCGCGCTTCGACGTGGTAGTCTTGGATTTCGTGGCGGAGAAAATTATTTGAGAAGCGGACGGACCAGACATCGCCGTCGTGCAGGGTGACGCCGGAGTTAAATTCGCGGAGCGTGAAACTCTGCGGTGCGAAGCTTTGATAAACATCGACCGCGATCCACGAGGCGGGGGCGAAGGCGAGTTCGGCGTGAGTTTCAGAAACGCGGCGCTCCGGGCCGTTGGCGGTGAGGTTGCGTTTGAAGCGGAAATCATTCGCGACATTGAACGTAAGCAGATCGCGGGAGCCGTAGTCGGGGTCGCGAGTCTGGAGGGTGTTGTCGAAGCCGACGCGCAGGATGTTGGTGGCGGTGAGATCGTCGATGTTGCGCTGGTCGCCGAGTCCGAGGGGCTGGAGGTAGGTGGCAAAAGTGCGGCGGTCGATGGTCGGGATACGGCCACGGCCTTTGTCCGCTGCGGGGCTGTAGCGGTAGCTCACGCGCGGAGTGAGCAGATGGCGCAGACCGTCGATTTTCCAGAGTGGATTTTTGTAGTCGAAGGTCGCGCTGGAGCTGAGCGCGGCGTCGAAACCAACTTCGCCCAGGGTGCGGGTGTAGTTGCCCAGGCTGACCGGTGTGGCGACCGGACGGGGAACCAGCGGCCGTGAAACGAGGACGCTTGAGCGGGAATTCGCGTAATGGGTCACGCGGGCGCCGGCGACGGGTGTGAACGAGAACCAGTCCGCGTAAGTAAACGGACGTGATAGTGAATAGTAGGCGTCGAGCCGGTTGCTGCTCAGGCGGGGGGAGCCGAGTGGCGAATCCTCCCGCAGCACGGCGGCGCTCGCGTTGAAGCGCTCGTAGAAGCCGTTGCCGACGGCGAGGGGCAGCAAGTCGAAGCGCACCTCGGGGAGGCGTTCCTGAATTAGGCTAAATGAATTTGGCTGGAGCCGCGCGAAGGCCGAGAGGAAATAGTTTTTCCCGGCGTAAACCGCTTCCACGAAGGTATCGGGCTCCTGCACGGGAAAAAATGCGCGCGGGCGAAAATCGCGGAGAATCTCGGAATCCTTCCACCAGTTGAGCTGCGCGGTCAGGGCGAGATTCTCGCCGATTTTTTGGTCGTGTTGCCATTCGACGTAGCCGCGATTTTCGGGGACGGGGCGACCGAGGATGTCGGATTTTTTGTCGCCGTGATCGTTAATATAGCCCGTGCGGAAATTGCCGCGGAGATCGGCGTCGGCGTTCGTGGTGCCTCCGTAGCTGCCGGATGGTCCGAACATGATGCCGCGGGCCGAATAGAGCCCGACGTCACCGCCCAACCGCACCCCCGACGCCGTGGGCAAATGTAGGCCGGCTTCGGCAAACGCGCCGAGCGATGAACGATAGCCGCCGTTGAGGGACGCGAACGAGACGAAGGGTTCTTTGAGGTCTTGCTGAAAACGAGGGAAAGGGAGCGGTTGGGCGTGGCCGATACCCGCCTGGGCTCCCTCCGTGCGAAGTCGCTTGCCGGGGGCGTAGATGATTTTTTCTGCACGGAAGGTGGGCTGCCACGGTCCGGGTTCGCCGTAGGTGACAGTCGCGCGGTTGAGGGTGATTTCTTCCAGCGAGCCGACGGCTGATTCGCCTTCAGCATAATAGGGATGGGTGCCAAAGCGCACCTGTTCGGCGGTGAACGTTTGGTTTTTGCGAAGGACCACGAGCCGGTCGGCCAAGAGGCGAACATCCCGGCGGGTGAAAACCACGTGCCCGATTGCAGTGATGGTCTCGGTGGCGGAATTGTAGCGGATTTCGTCGGCGGTGATCAGCGTAATGCCGTCTGTGCCTTTCGCGCGGCCGCGCAACACGTGCTCGTTTGTCCGGATATCGCTTTCTTCGGTTTGGCCGGTCAAAACGAGGTCCTGGCCACGTAAAAGGAACGTGGCGGCAGCGAACAGGGCAAAGCGGACAAGACGGCGAATCACGCGCGGAGCAAAGGCGGCGGGTGGGGGGCAAGCAAGCTTCGGTGTCGCCGTCGAATTTGGCGCGGTTTTGGCTTCTGCGCGGAGCCACCGCATCTCATCGTTTCCTTGCCATCATGCTCCGTCCAACCGCCAACTCCTCCTCCGCCCTCCATGAACTTGCCTCGCTCCGCGCCGAAGTCCGCGCGCTGGGTAGTGCGCTCGGACGGGTCATCACGCGCTTGGAAGGTCCCGAGACGTTTAACACAGTCGAGGTGCTGCGGAAGCTCGCCAAGGCCCGGCGTTCCGGCGACGACGGAGCGGCGGAGCAACTCGGCGCGGCGGTGGCCACATTGACGCCGGCGATGGCATTCAACCAGGCGATGGCGTTTACGCTGTATTTCGAGCTGGTGAATCTCGCGGAGGAAAACTTCCGGATCATGCTGCTGCGCCAGCGCCGCGCCGCGCGTTTTTCCACGGCGGCCGCGGCGGATGACAAGCCGATGAGGGAGACGATCGAGGCGGCGGTGGTGGAGTTAAAACAAGCGGGAGTAGCGCCGGCGGCCATGCAGGCGTTGGTCGACCGATTGGCGATCGAGCTCGTATTTACGGCCCATCCGACGGAGTCGAAGCGCCGGACGTTGCTCACTAAATTGCGCCGGCTCGGGGAGATCTTGCGGACGCGCGCCCATCCCTCGTTGGCAGTGGATCCGCACGTGCTGGAACCCGAGTGCGTGGAGCGGGAGATCGCCTCCTTATGGCTCACGGATCGCAGTCGGGTGGCGCGACCGGAAGTCGCAGACGAGGCGCGGACGGGACTCTGGTATTTCGACACGACGTTATTCGAGACGCTGCCCCGCTTGCGGGCTGATTTGGAGCATGCGTTGGCGCGACACTTCCCCTCGGTGAAGGCCCCGGCGCGTTGGCTGACGTTCGGCTCATGGATCGGCGGGGACCGCGACGGAAATCCGAATGTGACGGCGGCGGTGACGGCCGAGGTTTTGTTGCTCAACCGACGTCTGGCCATCGAGAAAGTGCGTCTCGCCGCACGGGAATTGGCGCGCACGTTGACCGTGAGCGATCGACGCGACTCGGTGGTGCCGGCGTTGAAAAAGGAGTTGCGGGAGAATCTGCACCTGTCCCGGCACATCGAAGAATTGAGCAAGCGTTACCCTCATGAACCCTATCGCCTGCTCCTGGGTGGGCTGCGGGAGCGTCTGACGCAGGCCGTGGGCGAAGTGCGCGACGGGCGTGCGCTGGCGGCAGAAGCTGTGGAGGGCAGCTGTCTCGACCGGGCAACGATCGCAGAGACGTTCGAGACCATTCGGACCAGTCTCGCCGCGGGTCGCGGCGCTTTGTTGACCGGAGGAGAGCTGAGGATCGCGACGCAGCAATTGGAAATTTTTGGCCTCCACACGGCGCGGCTCGATCTGCGCCAACATTCGTCTCACCATGAAGCTGCAGTGGCGGACGTATTAGGCCGGGCCGACTACGCCAAATTGGCGGAAGAGCAGAAGCGGGAGGTGCTACGGTCGGCAATCGCCAGCGCAAAAATCCTGTCGGCGACGGAACTCGGACGCTTGGCCGCGCCGACGCGGAACGTGCTTGATCCGCTGGCGCTCGCGGCGCGGGTGGCGGCGAAATTCGGGGCGGAGGCGCTCGGGATTTACATTATCAGCATGACGGATGGAGCGTCTGATTTGCTTGAGGTGGAGCTGCTGCAGAAAATTACCGGAGCGGCGCTGCCCGTCGCGCCTTTGTTCGAGACATTGGACGATTTGGAGCGGGCCCCGGAAATTTTGTCGGCCCACTTTGCGCAGGTGGGACAGAAGACGCCCGCGCACCAGCACGTGATGTTGGGTTATTCGGATTCGAACAAAGACTGCGGCTATCTCACGGCGAATTGGGCGCTCTATCGGGCGCAAGAGGAGATTGCCGGCGTGTGTGCGGCATCTGGAGTGCGACTCACGCTGTTTCATGGCCGTGGCGGAAGTGTCGCACGCGGTGGCGGCCCGGCGGCGAAGGCGATCCTCGCACAACCCGCGGGACTGCGCGACGGTGGCATTCGCGTGACGGAACAAGGTGAAGTCCTTTCGACACGTTACCATGATCCCGATCTGGCCCACCGGATATTGGAGCAAATGGCCTACGGGGTGATGTTGGGCACGCACGCGGCGGAAAAGGCCCGGACGGTTCCGGCCGAGTGGCGCGACGCCATGAGCACGATGAGTGCGGCGGGCTTGGCGGCCTACCAAGCCCTGGTGCACGATGACCCGGAGTTCCTGCTGTTTTGGAAACAGGCGACGCCGATCGACGAGATTTCCAATTTGAAACTGGGCTCGCGCCCGACGTTTCGTCGCAACACGACAAGTGTGGAGGACCTGCGTGCCATCCCATGGGTATTTTCGTGGATGCAGAGTCGGTTCAATTTTCCCGGCTGGTTCGGGCTCGGAACAGCGCTCGATGCGATGCTCGACCAAGGACCGAAGAGCCGAGCGCTTTTGCGCGAGATGCACGCGAACTGGCCATTCTTCCAAACCATGATCGATAATGCCCAGCTCACCATGCGAAAGGCCGATATGGGCATCGCGGCGCTTTACGCTTCGTTGGTGGAGGATGAAAAAATCCGCCGGAGAGTCTTCGGCCTATTGGTAGCCGAATTTGAGCGCACGGAAGCCGCGATCCTCGCGGTCACGGGGCAGAAGCAACTGCTCGCCCGTGAACCCGTGTTGCGTCAATCCGTGGCCCTGCGTAATCCTTACATCGATCCGCTCAACTATATCCAAGTGGAGATGCTGCGTCGGTTGCGCTCCGGCAAGAAAGTCGCCGCTGACGAGGCGGAGGCCACACGGGCGGTGGTTGAGCTGACGATTAACGGAATTTCAGGTGGCTTGAAAAATACGGGCTAGACCGCGCTCCGCTTCCAGCTCACTTCTTACGAGCCTCCTCAGTCCACCTCCTTCGCCGCGTGATTATTTCAAAAGCCGACCTCGCCTCCTTGCTCCAAGCGAAACACGCGACGCCGCATGCGGTGCTCGGAATGCACCCGCTGGTGCGCAATCGCAGCCAAGGGGTGGTGGTGCGTGCGTTCGTCAGTGGCGCGAATGCGTGCGACGTGGTGGAGTTGGATGCTCATCCGGTGAAAGTGCACGCGATGAAACAGATCGCGTCCGAAGGCGTGTTTGAAGGGTTTATCTCCAAGCGCCCGGAGGTCTTTCGTTATCAGCTCCGGGCCACGTATGCCTCGGGCGAAATCCGGCAGTTCTTCGATCCCTACAGTTTTCTGCCTACGCTCGGGGATCAGGATCTCTACCTGTTCAGCGAAGGTAACGAGCACCGTATCTACGAAAAACTGGGCGCCCACCTGCGCACCTTGGGCGGAGTTCCCGGCGTATCGTTTGCCGTTTGGGCGCCGTCGGCGGCCCGGGTTTCGGTCGTGGGAAATTTCAACCGTTGGGACGGGCGATTTCACCCGATGCGTTCGCTCGGGGCCTCGGGCGTGTGGGAGCTCTTCATCCCCGGGTTGGTGGAGGGTGAACTCTACAAGTTTGAAATCCGCAAGCAGCACGGCGGGATTCTGCTGAAGACCGATCCCTACGGCACGTATTTCGAGCCACCACCGAACAACGCCGCGATCGTTTGCGATCCGAAGAAGTTTAAGTGGACGGATGATGCGTGGATGGAGCGTCGGCGGGCCAACGCGGGAAAGCTGGATCGCGCGATGTCGGTTTATGAAGTGCATCTCGGCTCGTGGAAACGGAAACCCGAGGACGCCGACCGGTTGCTCACCTATCGTGAGCTCGCGGTGCAATTGGCGGACTACGCGGTCGAGATGGGCTTCACGCACATCGAGGTGATGCCGTTGGCCGAGCATCCGTTCGATGGCTCGTGGGGCTACCAGGTCACGGGATTCTATGCGCCCACGCAGCGCTTTGGAACACCCGAGGATTTTGCGTGGTTTGTCGACTACCTCCACCGCCGCGGGCTCGGGATCATCCTTGATTGGGTGCCCGCGCATTTCCCTCGCGACAGTTTTGCGCTCGCCGAGTTCGATGGCACGCACCTTTACGAACACGCCGATCCGCGGCAGGGCGCCCACATGGACTGGGGCACACTGATCTTTAACTACGGCCGCAATGAAGTCCGGTGTTTCCTGATTGCGAACGCGCTCGCTTGGCTCGACCGCTATCATCTCGACGGGCTGCGCGTCGACGCGGTGGCCTCGATGCTCTACCTCGATTACTCGCGGCAAGAGGGCCAATGGATTCCGAATAAATTCGGGGGTCGCGAGAATCTGGAGGCCATTGATTTCCTTCGCCGCGTGAACGACCTCGTGCACCAGTATTATCCCGGCGCGCTGACGATCGCCGAGGAAAGCACGTCGTTCCCCGGCGTGAGCAAGCCATCGAAAGAGGGCGGCCTGGGCTTCGACCTGAAGTGGAACATGGGGTGGATGAACGATACGCTGCGTTATTTCACCAAGGAGCCGATCGTGCGTCGGCATCATCACAGCGATCTCACGTTTGGCATGCTCTATCAGTATGCGGAGAATTTCGTGACTGTTTTTTCGCACGACGAAGTGGTGCATGGCAAGGCGTCGATGCTCTTCAAAATGGGCGCTTGGCATATCGCAGAAAAGGCCGCCCATCTCCGTTCGCTTTACGCGCACATGTGGGGTTGGCCGGGCAAGAAGCTGCTCTTCATGGGCAGCGAATTCGCGCAATCGCGCGAGTGGGCCCACGACCAAAGTCTCGACTGGCATCTCTGCCAATACCCAGATCACGAAGGGATGCGGCTGTTAGTCCGCGACCTCAATAAACTCTACACGAGCGAGCCCGTGCTCGGGGAAAATGATTTCAACCCCCAAGGCTTTCGTTGGCTCTCGTGCCACGATACGGACGCAAACCTCATCGCGTTTCTCCGCTCCGATCCCGCCGAGGAGACGCTCTTCGCGGTCGTCGGTCACTTTGGAGGCGCCACGCGCAACTACCGGATTGGGGTTCCGCGCCATGGCTTCTGGCGCGAAGTGCTCAATACGAACAGCGAATACTACGGTGGCAGCGGCCTCGGCAATGACGGCGGTCGCACTACCGAAGAAGTCGCCCGCGACGGTTTCAGTCAGTCGTTCAACGTCACACTGCCGCCGCATACGACCACGGTGTTTAAGTGGACGGCTTCGTGAGGTCGGGCTGGATCGGATCGGTGGGGCCGGGCTATTTTTTTCCGGCTTGCGCGTAATCCTCGTAAGCCACCGTCATGTCCGCATCGAGGGATTTTACGAGGAACGCGCGCCCGCGCAGGCGCGTAGTCACCCTCTGCGGCAAGCTAGGTTCGGTGGAGGACGGCAGACTGTAGGTCATGGTTGTTTTCATCTCGGTGATCGTGACGCCCCAGGTTGGCTTGAACTCGCCGCTGCTGGAGATCTCGAGCGACTCGACCGTGTGGGTCGGCTTGTGGACGGTGAGCACGACGCGCATGAACTCAGCGGTTTTGTCACCGGCCTCACCGGGCTTCAGCCGGACGCGATACGAAGCCCGGTCGCCGCTGTCGTTTACGGTTTCCGGATTCATCAGGTCGAGCTGATCGGTGAGCAGCGGAGCGCTGCCTTTCCCTGGGCGTCGGATGAGCTTTTGTTTATACTCGAGCTGCTCGTCGGCGGTGGGCGATTGGTTGTCCTGCTTAACGAGAGTCCAGCGGTCGAATTCCGGTTTCCCGGCGTCGTAGCGCTCGATCCGACTCTGGCCTTCTGCCTCGGTCGATTGGGTGAACGACCAGCCGCGCGGCGCATCGGTGCGAAAGGTTTTGAGCGCAGCGGCCAACTCTGCGGGCACGGCCCCGCGGCCGGTGGCGACGAGCGCGCAGAGGAAGAGTAGGAAACGCATCCCGCCGAGGAAGCGGATGGATGACACGGGTGCAACTGCGCAGGAAAGAGCGGTGAATTATTCTAAGATTTCAACGGCTCGCCCGTGGTAGGGATGGCACCGCAACGCTCACCTCCGAGGTGATGATGGACCGTAATTTTGTCATCTCCGCAACGATCGCAGCCGCGCTTCACGCCGGACTGCTGTTTGGTTATCGGCCCGCGTCCGCAGTCTTGGCGAAAGAGGTGACGTGCGCGGAACCGATTTTTTTTGGGTGATTTATTTTCTCCCTCCGCGTTGTCGCCTCCTGCGGAAACCACGAGCGAGAATGCTGTCCCGGAAGCGACGGGAGGCGCGCCACGTCCGTCTTTTGACGAGCCGCCGCGAATCGATGCTCCCACCCCCTGCGAGATCCCGGTCAAGCGGACCTCGATCAACGTCAGTGATCTGGTGGTGGAGGAAATTCCGAATGGTCCGGTTGGGATCGGTGGAGTGGGGGAAGGACTGAACTTCAATCCGAATAATGTTTACCGGCCCGGCGACCTTTCGAATAGCCCCGGGAGCGCGTTACCGCCAGTCCGGCTTATCCCCAGGAAGCGAAGACACGCGGCCTCGGAGGAGAAGTGGTCGTCGAGTTCATGGTCGATGAACTCGGTAATGTGCATGGACCCACAGTCGTGCGGTCGAGCGACCGCGTGTTTGAGGATGCGGCGTTGCGCGCGGGGGCACGGTGGAAATTTGAGCCGGGCAAACGCGCCGGTCGGGCCGTGCGCTTCCGGATGGCCCTGCCGATCGTCTTTACTTTGAACGGCGACTGCCGGCCCCTTGGTTTACCTCAAGCTAGGGAAAGAATCTTTTGCCCGGTCGTGGTCCCACCACGGCCGGGCATTTGCACAGTGTCACCGGCGCGTTTACCGAGGAGCTGGCGACCAAGCGGCGACTGCGGGGTGAGCACCAGAATACTCCGGCCATCGATTTGAAATTCGAGGCCTCCTGCCCGAGGTCCGAGAAAATACCAAGTGCTCTTGCTGCGGGCGGCGAGTTCGACGACGGCGCCGAGCGCGATGACGTCGGTCGGGCCGAAGTCGGGCAGCGACATGGCTGTAAAGAGCGTGAGATTGGCTTCGATTTCACCCGCGAGCTTTGCCTGGCCCTCGGCGAGATAGGCGGCCTCCTGCCCGTGGGTGTCGTATTTGCTCTCCGCCCGACTCTCTTCGCTGATGGCCTCGTCGCGGGCGAGCTGGGCGGCACCGACTTGCAGCGCAAGGTCTGCGCGGAGCTGTTGGAGGATGGCGTCGCGGATGGCGGGCTTGTTCACGCAGGAAGTAATTTTTGGTAAAATTGGTCGCGGCTGTTTTTAACTCGCGGACGGCAAAGGTGCGACGCATCTTCCCGCTCGTCCAGTCTGGCGTATCTCGGACTATCCTGCATGGCGCGAAAAATCAGCTTCATCAATTACAAGGGGGGGGTCGGCAAGACTTCCCTGATCGTCAACACCGCCGCCGCCCTGGCCAAACTTGGCAAGCGCGTCCTGCTTTGTGATTTCGACACGCAGTCGAATGCAAGCATCTGGCTGCTGCGCCTGGATCGTTGGAACAAGATCAACGCGGCGGGCGAGGGTTCCGTCTACTCGATCTTTGATCCGGGCCGCGCCAAGGTGCGGGACCTGGTCATCAAGGACGTCGTCGAGGGCAAGGTCGGGGAAAAATTACTGCCGGGACTCGACCTGATTCCGACGACGTTCAATCTCGTCGATCTAGAGAACGAGTATAACGGCGACCCGAAACGTCCGCATTATTTGGTGTTTCAAGAACAGCTCGCGCAGCTCGAGCCGAACTACGACTACATCCTGTTCGATTGCCCGCCCAACATCCTGCGGGCATCGCAGTGCGGGATTTTTTCATCCAACGAGATCTATGTTCCGGTTAATCCCGATGCGCTGAGTTTGATCGGGTTCACGCTGCTCGTCGAAAAACTCTATAAGTTTCACCAGTTGTCGGCCAGTTTTCGCACGGCGGCGATGGGGACGCCGGCCCAGGTGCAGGGACTGATTTTTAACTCGATTAAAGCGGGGGTGGATATCGAGGTTCCGAAAATGCGGCTGCAACTGCGGCTCAACCAGTTTCGGACGGCCAAACGCGCTGCGCCCGCGGCAAAAATTTTGAACACCCAGATTCGTGACGCCATGGTCGTGCGGCGCGCGGTGGCGCTCGGTTTGCCCGTCGCCTTGGTCGGGAGCGAGGCCGTCGATGCCGGCCCGGGCGGAGACAATGTGATCAATGACTATCGCAAGCTGGCCGGTGAAATTATCCAGCAGGCGCCAAACTAAACCGTCTCTTGGGCCGTCCGTTGCTCTTCGAAAACTATGAAGTCCACCACAAAAGAATGGGATGAAGTGCGCGTCGCATTCTCGACGTCCATTATGGTCGACACGGCGTTGAACAGCCTCGCGCAAAACCTCGACGGGCCGGACTGGCCGATCAAGGGCAAGGAAGAGACCCCGGCCAAATATATTGATCTCAACTTCGAAGAGGTGGTCGAGCTGCTCCAACTTAAGGGCCAGAAGCCCGAGCGGCTCGATCAATTGGTCGGGATTTTAAGGGAGACACTCGCGTTCGACAGTCCGTTTGGAGAGATGGTCACGCAGTCGGAAGCGTCGTCCGCCAAGGAGAACCAGTTGCTCAAGAACCTCGCGAAACTGGAGATTCCGGAGAATTTCCCGGTGGCACTATCTGCGTTGGAGGCAGGGACGCTGGAGTTTTGTAAATTGGAGAAACTGTCGACGCTGGGTGAATTTGCCGTGTTTGCGCAGGGCATGGCGCAAGCGGTGATCGTCGGTGGTGACTTCAAGAAACTGCTGAACGCACTTTCGCATGTGGATGAGGCGGCGTTGGCGGAGGTCTTGCCTTTCCGTCGAGGGGCAAAGGGCCTGCACCTGGCTGAGGCACTCGCCCAAGCATCGCGTTATGCGGATGCCTTGGCCCGCGCGGAAATTGCCACGACTTGGTTCCGTGCTGACTTGGCTGCGATTGAAAAGGACGTGGCGTCCGGTGGCGCGCTGGCGCGGCATTTTGTTTTGTTGGGCAATGCCGAATTGGAGAAGCGGGCGGCGGCGCTCCTGAAGCCGCATCTCCGACTGGCGCCCGTCCGAGCGACTGCGCCGGCCGCACCGAAGAAATCGGGCTTGTTTGGCTGGTTGTTTAAGAAATAGTCCGCCGATCCTTCGATGTCGGACCCAAGTCAGCTTCGCCCCTCTGGCGGCCGCCCACCCGGCGTCGCCGCACCGGGACTTTCACTGCCCCGCCGGCGGGCGTTGACCCGTTCGCCGTTTGAGGTGTCCGACGCCTCTGCGGCGGCACGCGAGTCGATCAAAGCGGTCGTCTCCGCGACGCGGGCGCCGTATCCCTCCGGTGGCGGGGCCGCGGCCAGTGCGCAGGCCGCCGAGTTGGAGCGTTCGTTACGGCAATTGGAGCTGACGCTGGCTGAGCGTGAGCGAATCATTGCTGATACGGAGGCGCGTTTGGCCGATCAGGAGCGCGATTTGGCGGAAAGCGAAGCGCTCGTGCACGCCCGGGAAAAACTCATCGCGGCGGCGCGCCGCTCGACTCCGGTGCATGTATCAGTTTCGCCGGAGGAAAAAGTGGCCTTGGAGCAACTGCGGGCGGAGTTGGAGCGCCAAGAGTCCGGTCTTAAGGAGGCGAAACAGGCGATGCGGGAACGAGAGCAGTTTATTGACGAAAGCGAAGCGAAGCTCTTCGAGAAGGTGCAGGCCCAACAAGAAAAGGAAATCGAGCTTGAGCAACGGGAGGAGGATCTCCGCGCCCGTGAGCGTAGATTTCGTGAACGGGAGGCTGCGGTAGATCCCAGTGCTGCCGCCGTCCTGAAAGCCGAAGACGCGGTGGTGAAGAAGTTTGACGAATTTAACGAGTAGCCCGGTAGTCGATTCCTTGGCCAAAATCGGTGAAATCAGCGCACGAAGTCTCGCGTTGACGCCGACGGAGCTCTTCCGAATCTTTTCGGCAACATTTTCCCGGTCGTGCCGTCCAAAGGCGCAACCTCCCACCTTTCGTATGAAACACTCTCGTCTCGCCCTCGTCCTTTTTGCCATCGCTGCAGGTTGTTTGCGCGCCCAGGACGAGGAAAAACAACGTCCCCCGACGGAGATTCCGGACTTCAGTAATCTCGACGACTACATTTACGAGCCCAAGAGCATTTTGACCTACGGCTTTCGGCAATTGAGCGGGGCTAAGCTGAAGTTTTTTGGTTCCGGTCGCCTTAGTACGCCAGAGGATCGGGGTGTTACGACGGCGGCCAATCTGAGTCGCTCCTACCACGACGGCTCGGTTGGGGCGGACGCCCGCTTTGCAGCGCGGGTCGACAACAATGGCAATCCGGTGCGCGATCCCGATTCAGGGGCCCAGATTTTTGACCCGATTGCACAAGACGGCCGGACCAACACGTGGAGCGCTCAAAATGCGAGTCAGTTTACCGCCGATGGGCTGGTCGCATTCCACAGTTACACGGCGGATGTGATCGATTCATCGGTCCGCACGAAAGAGACCGCCTCGAATTTCGGCATGGAACTCGCGGTCTCGCGGGACATGGGCAAGTTGCTCGGTTCGCGCTTTACGTGGCAGTTGGTGGCGGGGATGAGCATCAATGACCTGTCCGGTTCTACCGCGGGTAAGGTGCAGGCGAAGCTGACCGCGTTGACGGACCTGTATTCTTTGGACGGCCAAGTTGCTCCCCTGGCTCCCTACAGTGCGCCGAGTTCCGCGAGCACGAGTGTGTTGGATTCGGCAGGTAACGCCGTGCTCAACGACGATGGCACCGCGCAATCGGTGACCACTGATACGACCGTCTTGTTGACGAACCAACCCTTGCGCACGGACCCCAAGGTCACGACGGATTCATCGAGCGTGAATTCACGTTGGAAGCTGAGTGGCGCCTATTACACGTTTCGGGCTGGCCCGACGGTGCAATTTCCCTTCTCAAATCGTTTCAAGGCTAGTTTCAGCGCAGGTGCGGCGCTGCTCTACGCCGGCAGCACCTATACGGTGACCCAGACTTATACTCCGGAGACCGGCGCGGATGTGACGGATACCAGCAAGAGCACGATGAGCCACCTGCTGCCCGGTTACTATGCTGACGCGTCGCTCCATTTCGACCTCACCGAGCGAACAGGTTTTTATGCGGGTGCGATCATGCAGGGTGCCGGTGACTACACGCACAACGTGAACAGCACGGCGGCGCAATATTCGACGAAGATTGACCTCGCCAAGCAGCAGGGCTTTCGCGGCGGCATGACGATCCGCTTCTGAGCGACACAGGTTTCCTGATTTCAACTTAACCCGGGCAAGCGCCCGGCTTTTTGTTTTCTGCTTTCCAAGGCCGCGACATGCCCGCTTGCTCTGGCGACGTGAGTGAAAACGAGAGCAAACCCCTCTGGCCGATCGCGTCCCTCGTGGTGCTGACGGGCCTGAACCTGCTGGATTATCTCGATCGACAAATTCTCTCGGCCGTGCTCCCGCTGTTGCGGAAGGAACTGAATCTCTCCTATGAGCAGGGCGGCACGCTTTCGACGGCGTTCATGCTTGGATATTTTTTGACGGCTCCATTGTTTGGTTACCTCGGCGACCGAGTGCCGCGTCGCTGGCTGGTCGCGGCGGGCGTGTTTGTGTGGAGCCTCGGCACCCTGATGACCGGTCATACCAATATTTACGTCACCATGTTGCTGTTCCGGGCGCTGGTGGGCTTTGGGGAGGCGAGCTTCGGCACGATCAGTCCGGGGTGGATTGCCGATTTATTTCCGGCGGGGAAGCGCAACAACGCCATCACGATTTTCTATTTTGCGATCCCGGTTGGCTCGGCCATCGGCTATCTCGCCGGCGGTTGGATCGCCGTGCACTACGGGTGGCGGGCGGCATTTCTCTGTGCGGGCTACCCGGGATTGGGGTTGGCGGGCCTGCTGTTTTTCCTGCGCGAGCCCAAGCGGGGCGCGAGTGAAAATGGGGTGGCTCAGGTAGCTCACGGTCCGCCCCCGGGGTGGCGGGTCTATCGCGAATTGTTGGGCTTTAAGAGCTACGTGCTCGTCGTAGCGGGCTACACGGCGCAGACCTTCGCGATGGGCGCCTTCGCTCTCTGGGCGCCGACCTTTCTCTACGAGGTTCACCGGATGGAACTCGATGTGGCCAATTTGTTTTTTAGCGCCTCGTTGGCCGCGACCGGGCTTGTGGCTACGCTGGCCGGCGGATTCTCAGCGACGGCTTGGCAAAAGCGGACCGGCATGGGCTATGCGTGGACGTTGGCGCTCAGCGCGATGTTGGCTGCGCCGCTCGCGTTTGCCGCGTTTGGCACCGCCAACTTAGTGCTCTCAAAGGTGCTGCTCATTCTCACCATGTTCATGCTCTTCCTTGCGACCGGGCCGGTGAATACGCTCATCCTTGAAACGGTGCCGGTGCGGATGCGGGCGAGCTCCATGGCCGCTTCGATTTTCGCGATTCACCTGTTTGGTGATCTCTGGTCGCCCAAACTCGTCGGTATTTTAGCGGACCGATGGGGTGATCTGCGCCGCGCGTTGCTGTGGGGGCTGCCTGCCGCACTGGTCGTCAGCGCTTTTTTCTGGTGCTGGCTAGTCGTGGAGACCAAACGCCAGCGTTCCGCGTCGCTTCCCCTTTAACCCGTAACGCTGGCGGTCGCCCAAGCTCAAGCCCGGAGGTCGGCGAGGACGTCCTCAATGCGCCGCAGTTTTTCAGTTGGGAAGAACGAATTTATCCGGGTGATGACCTGCTGGATGATGCCGTCCGGGCAACTGGCGCCACCAGTTATGAGCACGCGCCTGGGCGCATGGCCTTCGTCCGTCCAAAGTGGTCGCGATTCGGTGCGACCGGTCCCACCGCCGATATAAACGTAGTGATCGACGGCCGAGCGTGAGCGAATACTGCTTTCTGACTGGATGAAAAACGCCCGCTCGCCGAGTCGATCTTCGCAGAGGCGAAACAGTTGATAGGTATTCGACGAGTTTTTTCCGCCGATCACAAAGGCTGCGTCGAGTGGCGCGGACAATGCCCGGCTGAGGGCGTCTTGGTTCACCTGTGTCGCGTAGCACAAGGTATCGCGGCGACCACTGCCCCCGACGCGACGGTCGTCGCCGAACTTTGCGCGGTAGACGCCGCGCAGGTGTTCGATAATGCCGAGCGTTTCGTTCATCAACAACGTGGTCTGGTTGACGACGGCGACGCGATTGAGCTGGGTGGCGACGTCAAAGCCCGGGGTGTGGCGACCGGAAAATTGCTGGTAGAATTTCGCCTTCACCGCCGGATCGTCGCTTGCGACGATCTCGCCCAGTTGCCGCGCCTCCTCGAGATTCCGGACGATTACCGCCGGGGCGTAGCGACGAGTGTTGGAGAAGGTCGCCTTGGTTTCTTCGTGTTCGTGTTTGCCGTGGATGACGACCGTGTAGCCATCGCGGCCGTAGCCGCGGGCGGCTTTCCAAACTTTTTCCACGAGCATACAGGTGGCATCGTAGTGAAAAACTGAGATACCTTTGCGGACGAGGCGGCGTTTGTCTTCGTCCGTCGCGCCGAAGGCCGGGATGATGACGATGTCGTCGGAGGTAAGCGTGGCCCAGAGCGCAGGGGAGCCGGGTTGGCCGTCGGTGGTGTAGGGCACGCCCTTGTCGGTTTGCAGATAGCGCAAACCGCGGCGGAGGAGATCCTCGTTGACGAAGGGATTGTGAATCAGCTCTGAAAGCATGAACACGCGCTTTCGGGGATTTTCTGCGAGTGTTTCGTAGGCGCGTTCGATGGCGTTCTTCACGCCGAGACAAAACCCAAAATGACTCGGGATGACGTAGCTGACGGCGCCGAAGGTGAGCGTTACCGGGGCGGCGGCGGTGCGCTCGTGCTGGCGGGCAAGGGCCTTGATCGCGGCGCAGAGTTGGGACTGGTAGAGCGCGCCGGCTGCAGCGTCCTGCGCGTAGATCGCGGTGTTACGCTCTTGGGCCGGACGAAACTTGTAGATAAAATCGCTTTCGCCGAGGTGGAGATAGGGAATGTCGACGAGGAAGGGTTCCAGTTTTTCGAGTAGCACGGCGAGCGAAGGCGCAAGCGCGGTAGGTCGTGCCGTGAGGTCATCCAGCGATTGAAAAACAACCTCGTGGTCGGCGGCAGCACCGGTGACTTGGACAAAAAACACACAGTAGCTGCGACCGCCGGCCTCGGCGGTGAAATACTCCGCTGGCGGTGTGTGGGCGGGAAACGATGATTCCAATCGAGCCGTGGCCATCGCGAGGTCGGTGCCGGTGAACGGCAAGCCGGACTTCGAGCCAAGCTTGCGCACGGCGAGTTGGTTGCTCGCGTTGAACGCAAAGATGGCGCTAAGCGCGGGCGGCGTGGTCATTGATCGGATTCGTCAGCCGAGGATGGATCGTCTTTGAACGGATCGCCGACGAATTCCAGGCCGAAGCGTTCTTCCTCCTCGAGGGCGGCCATCACGCCGGCGGTTACATTTAATCGGTCAGCCGGGGTGAGCTCAAAATAGTCGCGTTCGATCAGCTCCGCGAGGGCCGCGCGCGCCTGCTCACGATCGAGCACCAGGCCGAGGAAGTCATCGGCCTGGTCGGCGATTTCGGCAATGAGCACGGCGAGGGACATCGTGACCGCGCCCTACTGCAGGACTTCGGCGAGCTTGGCGATGTCCTTGCCGCCCCCCATGGCGAAATCGGGTTTGCCGCCGCCTTTTCCGCCGATGGCGGTGCAGAGGCCTTGGATGATCTTGCCGGCCTGGTGGCCGGCTTTGATCGCGGCGGGCGAGCAGAAGGCGACGAGGCTGGCCTTTTCGCCGAGGGCGGCGCCGAGCTGCACGACGCCCTCGCCGAGCTTGGCGAGCACCTGCGAGCCGAGGCTGCGGAGAATTTCTTGATCCGAAACACTGACGACGGCGGAGATGAATTTTAGGCCGTCGCGAGTGATCGCTTTTGCGGCGAGTTCATCAGCCAGTGCGGCGAGGGCTTTTTGTTGGAAGATCTTGAGCTGCTTCTCCGTTTCTTTTTGGTGCGCGAGAAGGGCTTCGAGTTTTTTCACGACGTCACCTGCGCCGCCGCCGAGGTGCGCGCTGACGGCTGCGAGGGCGGCTTCTTTGTGGGCGACGAATTCGAGAGCCGGTTGACCGGCGACGGCTTCGATGCGGCGGGTGCCGGCGGCGATCGCCATTTCGGCGACGATTTTGATGAGTCCGATTTCGCCTGAGGTCGCGACGTGTGTGCCGCCACAGAGTTCTCGGCTGTAACCGCCGATATCGACGACGCGGACGAATTTGCCGTATTTGTCACCGAAGAAGGCGAGGGTGCCTTCGGGCTTCTGGTCGAACTCGGTTTCGTAGGTTTCGACCTTGGCGTTGTCGATGACCTTGGCGTTGACGAGTTGCTCGACCTCGAGGAGTTGAGCATGGGTGACAGCCTCGAAATGCGAGAAATCGAAGCGCATGCGGTCGGCGGTCTTCGACGTGCCGGCTTGGCGGACGTGGGTACCAAGGACTTTGCGGAGCGCCCAATGGATCAAATGCGCTGCGCTGTGGTGGCGGTTGATCGCGCGGCGGCGTTCGCGCTCAACGGAAAGCTCGGCGATAGCGCCGACGATGAACGAGGGTGAGCCTGCCGCAATTTTGTGCAGATGGCGCCCTGATTTGTCCTTAACGCAATCCGTGATGTGAACAAAGGTACCGTTGACGAGAGCGTTTCCGCTATCGCCGGTCTGGCCGCCCATCTCCGCGTAGAACGGAGTCTGGTCAAACACGAGGAAGGTGTCGTTCTCGGCTTGGACGACGTCGATAAGTTTGGCGTGGGAATGAAGGTGGTCGTAGCCGGTGAATTTCGTTGCCGGGAGTTCGGTGCTGCCGTCGCCCTCGGTGGCGGCGACTACGATGACTTTTTTCGTGGAGGCTTGGCCGCGTTTCCGCTGCTCATCCATTAAGCGCTCGAATTCCAAGGCGTCGACGGTGAGGCCACGCTCAGTGGCGAGGAGCTGCGTCATGTCGAGCGGGAAGCCGTAGGTGTCATAGAGTTCGAAGGCGGTGGCTCCGGTAACCGAGCCGGTCGAAGCTGCTTTCGTGAAAATTGCGAGGCCGCGATCAAGGGTGCGCCCAAAGCTTTCTTCTTCGCTGCGAATCACGCGCTGCACAATGTCGCGGCGTTCGACGAGTTCGGGGAACACGCTGCCCAACGACTCGACGACGGAGGCGACGAGTTGCTCGAAAAAGCCCGTTTGGAGGCCGAGTTTTTTCCCGTAAAGAATGCCGCGGCGGAGGATGCGGCGGATGACGTAGTTGCGGCCTTCGTTACTCGGCAGAATGCCGTCGGCGACGGCGCAGCTCACACAGCGGGCGTGGTCGGCCAGGACGCGGAAGGCGACGTCGGTTTGTTCCTGCTCGGTGAGGCCTTCGCGTTTGGTCGGGACGGTGCGGCCGTAGGTTTTGCCAGAGAGGGCGGTGATTTTTGCGAAGAGCGGGGCGAAGACGTCGGCTTCGTAGTTCGAGGGTTCGGCGGTGAAATCGGTGAAGCCTTTCGAGACAGCGTAAATGCCGGCGACGCGCTCGAAGCCCATGCCAGTGTCGACGTGTTTGGCGGCGAGCGGGGAGAAGGTGCCGTCGGCGTTGGCGTTGAACTGAATGAAGACGTGATTCCAGATTTCTATGCAGCGGGGAGAGGAACTGTTCACCCCTTTGCGTCCTTCGATCTCGTCGTCCGAGGGGAGAAGATTGAAGTGGATTTCCGAGCACGGGCCGCAGGGGCCGGTGTCACCCATCATCCAGAAATTATCTTTCTTGTTGCCGTGGACGATGTGGATCTTCGGGTCGAGGCCGGCGGCGGTGAAAATCTTGGCCCAGATGTCGTAGGCTTCCTGGTCGAATTCGGAGGGGTCGCCCTTGGATTTGTCGGGGGAGTAGACGGTGGCGAAGAGGCGTTTGGCGGGGATGCCCCAGACTTTGGTGATGAGTTCCCAGCCCCAGTTGACGGACTCTTTCTTGAAGTAGTCGCCGAAGGACCAGTTGCCGAGCATCTCGAAGAGTGTGTGGTGGTAGGTGTCGAAGCCGACGTCCTCGAGGTCGTTGTGTTTGCCGCCAGCGCGAATGCATTTTTGGGTGTCGGCGGCGCGGGTGTCTTTGGACGGGCGGACGCCGGCCCACTGGGAGACGTCGGGGGCGCGGTCGCCGAGGAAGAAGGGCACGAACTGGTTCATGCCGGCGTTGGTAAAGAGGAGTCCGGGCGAGTCCGGCAGGAGCGACGACGAGGGGACGATCGTGTGGCCCTGTGAGGTGAAGAAATCGAGGAAGGACTGGCGGATTTGCGCGGAGGTCATGACAGAGAGTGAAGGGAGAGCAAAACGGGCCGGGAGCGCGGCGCAAAGGATTATTTAGGGAGTCGCGTGGCTTGCCGGACGGGGTTGCTCGTTCACGGGAGCGGACGGCCGATTGGGTGGCGGCGAACAGTCGCCGAATTGTAGGCGAATCCTGAGGTGATCACATGCGATTCTTCAGTTCAGAGAAATCCTGAGATCGATGGTGAGGAAATTTCATGAGTTTCCAGTCGGACGGTCGATTTATTTCTCTGAACCCGCACCGTGTGGTGCTTAAGCGTTCCGGTGAGGTCGAAACTACAATCAATCCCATGGCCACCATCCTGCTCATCGACGACGAAGATTTAATGCGGAGAGCAATGCGGCAATTGTTGGTCTCCCTGGGACACGAGGTTTTCGAGGCCGCGGATGGCAGGGCAGGGCTCGCACTGTTCGATTCCCGGCGGTTTGAGCTGGTAATTACAGACATTGTGATGCCGGGAATGGAGGGTTTGCAGGTGCTGCTTGAACTTCGGAAGCGGCATCGATTCGTGAAGGTGATCGCCATGTCCGGCGGCGGAAAGATACGCATGGGCGACTACCTCCATACAGCGAAACTGTTTGGCGCGGATGCGTTACTCGCCAAGCCGTTTTCGAGCGAAGACTTGGAAGCCGTGCTCCATGCCGTCCTTCCCCAGCAACCAAGCCTGGTAGAAAACGCTCCGGCTGGAGGCGCCCCGTGTGGGGTGATGAGCTCGCGCCTCCTTCAGGGATGGGCGGGCACAACGGTCAGAGGTTCGCGATGATCGCATCGGCCATCGCTTCGGTCCCGACGGCGGGCTTGCCAAAGGCGATGTCGCCGGTGCGGGTGCCGCTGGTGACAGCTTGCTTGACGGCGGCTTCGATGCGGGTGGCCACGGCGTCGAGGCCGAAGCTGAAGCGGAGCATCAAGGCGACCGAGAGGATCTGTGCGCACGGATTCGCGATGCCTTTGCCCGCGATGTCTGGGGCGGTGCCGCCAGCGGGTTCGTAGAGGCCGAAGGGGAGGCCGAGGGAGTTTTTACCCGCGCCGAGCGACGCGGAGGAAAGCATGCCGAGTGAGCCGCAGATGACGGCCATCTCGTCGGAAAGGATGTCGCCAAACATGTTTTCGGTGACGAAGACATCGAATTGGTTTGGGTCGCGGGCGAGTTGCATGGCAGCGTTGTCGACATACATGTGGCTGAGCGCGATGTCAGGTGCATGCGCGGCCATAAAGTCGGTGACGGTTTTGCGCCAGAGGACGGATGTCTCGAGGACGTTGGCTTTGTCGACAGAGCAGAGCTTCTGCTTGCGGGCGCGGGCCGTGGTGATCGCGACTTGGAGGATGCGTTCGATCTCAGATTTTTTGTAGACCATCGTGTCGATGGCTTGGATGTCGCCGTCGGGCAGCGTCGTGGTGATCTTGGGGAGGCCGAAATAAACGCCGCCGGTGAGTTCGCGGATGCAGACGATGTCGATGCCGTTCGGGATGCGCTCGGTCTTGAGCGGGGAGGCGTCGGTGAGCTCGCGGTAGAGCAGGCCGGGGCGGATGTTGGCGAAGAGGGTAAAGTGCTTGCGCAGAGGGAGCAGGGCGGCGCGCTCGGGCTGCTCCTTGGGCGGAAGTTTTTCCCACTTGGGACCGCCGACGGAGCCGAAGAGAATGGCGTCGGACTCGGAACAAAGCTTGAGCGTGGAATCGGGGAGGGCCTTGCCGTGGTTATCAATGCCCGCGCCACCGACGTCGGCCTGGGTGTAGGCCAACGTGAGGCCTTCCTGCTTGGCGACGTGTGCGAACACGCGCAGGGCCTCGGTCATCACCTCGGGGCCAATGTAGTCTCCAGCTAGGACGGCAAACTTAAGTGTGGGCATAGAAAGGTTCGGAGGTTGGCAATCCGCGGGGGCGAGTGGCAAGCCGGCTTTCACCACGCGATGGGTGGGGGTAGTCGCCCGGTTGAATTCGGGCGAGTAAGAGGCGCGTGCTTTGCCCGACGGGCGATTGAGGTTGCCGAGCGGCCAAACCTTCACGGACGGGTATTACAGTCGGTGAGCGCCTGGAAAACCAAATACGCGTGCGGTGCCCGACGCGCGGCCCCGGCTATTTTTCACGCAGGGCATTGAGCTCTGCGGCTGCGAGTGCCTGTTCCCATGTCCCGGGAATTCTATCACCGGCACAGGACCGGAAAAAGGCGGCCGCGCCCGAACGGTCTCCCGCGAGGGAGTGTTTCAATCCGGCGTAGAAGGCCGCGTCGGCGGGCGCGGAAACATACCGTCCGGCATTGGCCGAAGCGGCGGCGAGAAATTCTTTTTCATCCACTCGGCCCAGTAGAAACCGAGCGACCGTCGCGTGCCAATCGGCGTCGGGCACGTCGTAGCCCCGTCGAAAGAAGACGGCCAGTGCGCCGTTACCGACCATTTTCAGATTGGGGCGCATCGGACTCTTTTCCCGGGTGGAGAGGACCGCCGACAGATTGTGGTCCGCGGACGGCCGCTCACCTTGCCGGGTTTGCAGGATCCAGGCGAACAGCGCGGAACGGGTCTGGCCGAGGGCATCGATTTCGAGCGTCCGTTTCAGATCCTCCCGCGCCCCCGCCCAGTCTTGTTTGACCCAAGCAACCACAGCTCGCCCCTGACGGGCAGGGGCGTGTTTGGCGTTGAGTTCGATGGCCCGATCAAAATCAGTCAGCGCGCTGTCCTGGTCGCCCGCGAAGAGCTTGGCGTGGCCGCGGCCGGCGTATGCGACAAAGCTGCGTGGTGCCCGTTCAATGACCCGATCATAATCCGCGATCGCGGCGTTGATTTCGCCGTGGCCGACCTCCGCTGCTGCGCGATCGATCAAAATGATGATTTCCGCAGGGCCGGTCGATCCGGCGGCGTTGTTATTGGCCCTGACTTCCAGCGCCTTTGTAAGGTCGGCGACCGCACCGGCCCAATCGCCTTTGGCCTGTTTGGCTTTGGCCCGGTCGCGATAGGCTTCGCTGCTCGCCGGATTCTCGGCGATCGCGTGGTCATAGTCGGCAATGAGGCCGTCCCAGTCGCCCGCCATATTCCGCACGGTCTGGCGGTTGTTCAGCGCCTCGGTAAATAACGGCCGTAGCTCGATGGCCCGCGTGTAGTCGGCGATGGCTCCAGTCAAATCGCCATTTGAAACCTTCGCTTCACCCCGGAGATTGCAGGCGTTGGCGTCTTTGGGGTTCAGCTCCAGTGCACGATCAAAATCGGTGATAGCGTCGACAAAGGTGCCCTGCCCAAGCCGCAAATTGCCGCGGTTGAGGAATGCCGGGGCAAATTTTGCATCGATCTCGATGGCCCGGTCGTAGTCCGACGCGGACCCGGCGACGTCGCCGGACGCGCGGCGCGCGGCGCCGCGATTCACGTAGGCCCCGACGAACTTGGGATCGAGTTCGATGGCTTGGTTGAACGCTGTGATGGCACCCGCGAAGTCGCGCTGGTTGTAGAGGGCGAAGCCCCGTTGAAAAATATCAAAGGACGTGACGACCGCGGGCGCGCCGGCCGTCGGTTGGGTGATCACGGTGATCGGCGGGGGCGGTCCACTTCCCGCCGAGCGAGACAACTCGGCGGTCAGTAATGGAGGATATTTCGGATCGGCGACGCGCAACTCGGCGTTGACCTTCTCGCTCGCGACCCGGTCGCCGTCACGCAGGTAGATGCGTCCGAGCTTGGTATAGAGGAGGCCCACGCCGCGCCCGCCGGTGAGGGGCTTGCACGCGGCAATCGCCAACCGGCAGGCGGCGATCGCTTCGTCGCGCCGGCCGGAACGGTCGAGCCCATCGACCAACGCCAGATGCGCATCGATGAAGGTCGGCGCCACGCGGAGGGCTTCGCGATAACAGGCGAGGGCAGGATCGAAGGCGGTCGCCCGTGCGGCGGAGTCGGGCGCGGTGCGAGGCCAGAGACACTCAGCGAGGCCATAGTGCGCCTGGGCGGTGGTCGGCGCGTGCCGCAGTGACTCGCGGTAGGCGGCGGCGGCCTCGTCGGGTTTTGCAAGGTTGACGCGCAGGCAATTCGCCAGTCGCAGCCACGCGCCCGCGTTAGACGGGGCCAGACGTAACTCATCCCGGTAGGCCTGGACCGCGGCCTCAAAGTGTTGCGGGGCCTGATCGCGATGGACCAGACCAAGCCCGATGCGGCAGTTGGCGATCGCGTCGAAGGCTTCGGGGTAGTCGGGCTTGAGTCGCAGTGCCTCGCGGCAGGCGGCCAGCGCGTTGTCGAACTGGCCGAGGCTGCGGTGACAGAGGGCGAGCTGCAGTTGGGCCGCGGGAAAATCGGGGCTGCCAACGAGGGCGGATTTGAGTTTCGTAATGGCCTCCGCGGTCCGGCCGGGGTTGCCGCCCTTGCCGTGCAGGGCAACGGCCTCATCGAAGAGTCGTATCGAGTCGGGTGTCTCGGCGGGCGACGCGAGTGGGCAGCAGAGCGCGAGCAGGACGGACATGAACGGTGCGACACATAGGCGGCGGTTCATTTTCGCAGGAGTTAGCCGAAGACTGGGACGACGGGGTTATGAGTCAATCGCCGCGACCCACGGGCACGTCGAGTTGGCGGACGTCAGACGTGGAGGGCGCGACGTCGGTTGTTCGGCGCGCTTTCGCGGTTGCACACGAGGGGAAAGCACGTGGATTGGCGGCGTGAATCTTCATGTGTTGCCCGCCGGGCCGATCCAGACCAACGCCTATTTGTTGACCGCGCCGGAACGGGGCGAGGCCGTGCTCATCGATGCGCCGGGTGACGTGTGGGCGGACGTGGAGCCGATTTTGGCGGAGCAAAAATGCAAGCTGACGGAGCTGTGGCTCACGCACGGACACTGGGATCACACGCAGGGTGGGGCGGAGGTCGTGCGGGCGACGGGGGCCAAGGTGTTGGCGCAAATCGAGGACCGAGTGTTGATCGAGACGCCGGAGATCATGGAGCGCTTCATCGGCGAGCGCATGAATCTTGAAGCGATGCATGTGGATCACTGGGTGGTGCAGGGGAAGAAACTCGCGGCCCTCGGTCTTGAGGTGGAGGTGCGCCACGTGCCGGGGCATTGTCCAGGAAACGTGCTGTTCTATTTCGCCGCGTCGGGCGCGGCGTTTGTCGGCGACGCGTTGTTCAACGGCAGCATCGGGCGCACGGATTTCCCCGGCGGGGACCTCGAGCAGTTGAAGAAGTCAATTCGCGAGCAAATTTACACGTTGCCGGAAAACACAGTCGTGTTTCCCGGACATGGGACTAAAACCACGGTTGCCCATGAACGCGCCACCAACCCCTATGTCCGCGGCTGAACACGCAGTCTTCATGCGCCGGGCGCTGGACCTCGCGAAGAGCGTCTGGGGCACGACGCATCCGAATCCGATGGTCGGAGCGCTGATCGTTGAAGACGGTCACGTGGTGGCGGAAGGTGCAACGGCGCCGGACGGCGGACCGCATGCGGAGCGGCTGGCGTTGTTGGCGCGAGGCAAACCGCCGCGGCCAGGAGCGACGCTCTACGTGACAATGGAGCCGTGTTGCACCCACGGCCGCACGGGAGCGTGCACCGATGCCATTGTCGCGTCCGGCATCAAGCGCGTGGTCGTCGGTGCGACGGACCCCAATCCGGCGCACGCGGGTAAAGGGTTTGATGTCTTGCGCGCGGCGGGGATCGAGGTGGTGGCGGGGGTGTTGGCGGATGAATGCACGGATCTGAATTTGATCTTCAACCACTGGATAACGACGGGTGGGCCGCTGTTGGCGGCCAAGGCTGCGTCGACGTTGGATGGAAAAATCGCTTGTCGCACGGGGGAGTCGCGGTGGATCACCAACGAGGCATCGCGGGCGGACGTGCATCGTTGGCGGCGGCTCTTTCCGGCGATCGCAGTGGGAGCGATGACGATCTTGAAAGACAATCCGCGGCTAACCGCGAGGCGTCCGGGAGAGGGGGAATGGTGCCCGTGGCGGTTCGTATTCGATGGGTTGCTGCGCACCGTCGTGGATAAAAATTTGCCGGCGGTTTTTACGGATGAATTTCGCGAGCGGACAATCGTGGTGACGACGCCACATGGCGGGCTCGGCTATGTGCGCAAGCTACGTGATCTCGGGATCAAAGTCTGGCTGCTCGAATCAGTGACGCAGCGTGTGTCGTTTGCCGATTTCAGAAAAAAATGCACCGAAGAACGAATCTCCGGAGTCTACTTTGAAGGCGGTTCTCAGCTGGTGAGCGAGCTCGTGCGGGCGAAGCACCTGGACTACCTGTTTAATTATCGGGCGCCGGTGTTGTTCGCGGATGACAAGGCGAAGAGTGTATTAAGCGGCCTACGGCCTGAGCGCGTGGAGCAAGGCGTGCGGCTGGCGGAGGTGCGGCACGAGACGTTTGGCGACGACGCGCTGATGCGCGGGCGGGTGGTCTATCCAGAGAAGCTGTTGATCGATGAAACTTTTTTTGGCGTCAGGTAACGCGCATAAGGCGGCCGAACTGCAGGCGCTCGCCGATACGACGGCCTTGCCGATCGTGATCGTCTCGGCGCGCGCAGTCGGCGGGATGCCGAGCGTGGTCGAGGACGCCGGCACGTTCGTCGGCAACGCGCGAAAGAAGGCGCGCGCACTTCGGGCGAAAATACCGGCCGATGCTTGGTCGCTCGCGGACGATAGTGGACTCTGCGTTGACGAACTGGGTGGCGCTCCGGGGGTCGAGTCGGCTTACTATGCCGGGCCGCAGGGCGATGGGGCGGCTAATTTGGCGAAGCTAGTGGCGACGATGCGCGAGGTGCCCGGGGATCGGCGCGGGGCGCATTTTCTGTGCGTGCTCCTCCTGATCGGGCCGAACGGTGAAGAGCATGTTTTCGAGGGGACTTGTGCGGGCCGCTTGGGTCATGCGCCGCGCGGTGGGGCGGGATTCGGCTACGATCCGTTGTTCCTGCCCGACGGACACGAAGTAAGTTTTGCTGAGCTGGGCGACGCAGTAAAAAACACCATCAGTCATCGCGCCCGGGCGTGGGTGGAGTTGGCGGAGTGGATTCGGCGGAGCTGAGGTTGAACGACGTCGACGTTTTTTGGGGATAAAGTCGTGGGGGAGAAGTTGCGTCGAACTACATGCTGGTGAATCCGAGGGTGGCGTCTCCCCGGAGCGCGTTGAATTGCGCAGTGGTCAAATCGCCGTAGGTCACGCGCCGGAATGTGCGGAGCATCGGAGTGCCGGGCGGCTGCCGACCCTGTTGGAACATTTGGCTGAAACCCCATTCACGGGTGGGCGGGCTGTAGCGGGCGCTCGCCCAACCGCCGGTGGCGACGGTGCTGTTGAACAGCGCAACCATGGAGCCCCGGTAGCGAAAGCGGATGTTGCCCCAGTTTTCATGAAACCGCGGGAAGTTTTCGACGCCTCCGGAATAACTCGATCCATTGGCTGGCGTGGGGACATTGCCGGTGAGAAAGGCCGCCGCCACTTCTGTTTTGGTCGCGGCCGGGGCGGAGGCAGTGCTCGTCGTCGTATCGCCGGTCGGCACAGTTCCGGTCAACCAATTGTTCGAAAGGATATTGATGGCGTCGGCGGCGATGGCCGCGGGCGATTCATTGTCTTTGGGCAAGCCGATGGTCGCCGCTGTTTCCGTGCCGACGCCGGTGCCGCTGCGGGTGCCTGCATCGGCGCCCGGCGAATTGTAGTTCCCGCAAATGTAAACCGGCGCATTGGTCGCAATGGTGAAGCCGTCGGGCAGGAGACTATTTGCCATATTGACTTCGCGCCGGTTGGGCAGCTGGGAGCCATTCATCAGGCGGACGGACGTGCGTGTCGGTGTACCGGCGGGCATGCTGGCGACATCACTCGCGGTTACAAAGCCAAGCGTTGGGCGTTCTACTTCGACGTAGACCCGGCCGTTCCAACCGGTCGAGCCTTCGAGGTTCCAATCAACGTTGGCGGCGGTCGAGACATCCCAGACCTTTAGATTGGTCGCGGCATTGGCTGTCGTGGTATTGACGGCGGTGCGTAACTTTCCGACATCGATGTCCACGGTGCTGACCCAAGAGCCTTCGCGGGCATCATATAGCCGTCGGTTAGCGCGGACCAAGTTGCTGGGAAGTTTGACTTCTTTGGTGGGATTGGCAGCCAGCCAGGCGGTCCGTGCGGCGGCAGTTGCCTGGGCCTTGTAGGTAGCGGCGTCGGTGGACGTTGCAAACGCCACGGCGGACGGAGGGGCTGCGCCGGAATTGGCGGCCTGAAAAATATAGAGCCCGGCTTTATTGGAGTATTTTTGCGCCTCCACGTTGGCATTCGAGCTGCCACTCGTATCCGGTGGTTCGATCAGAGTATGGGCTTGGGCGGAGCTCGCTGTTTGAATACCGGGAAGATTTTGCGCGATGATTCCCATCGAAGAGTCTTGGACGTTCCCCCGCCAGACCTGCGAAGCGATTTGATCGAAGCGATTGCCGGTTGATCGGGTCGAGAGCAGGGAATCGACGTAGGTGCCGAGTGCTTGGTTCGACGCGGTGCGGATGGATGAATCGTCGACCTGGATCGTGTCGGCGACTCCGTCATTATTAATATCAAGACCCGTGGCCAACCTGATATTCCGTCCAGTGGGCCGATTTGGTTCGAGGGAACCGACGATGAAGTTTCCTGCCACCGTTACCGGGTTCATAAATGTCAAAACCGCGTTGGTGGTAAAATAGGAGCCGACGTTCGAATGCACGGGACCGCTAATCGTCATGTTTGCGCCCGGATGGAATTCCATCGGAAGGTTGTAGAAGATCGCGTAGTTGAACAAGTAGACGTCGCGGATCTCGATGGATTGGGTGGCGTATTGACTCTCTGTGAGATTGGTGGTGGCAGCGGTGGCCGAGGAAAGCAGGCGAAGGGTTTGCGTGCGCACGTTCTGCCCGCGGAGGGGGTCGTAGGCGTTGCCCGGATCGTTGGGATCGACGTAACGCCGAACCGACTCGGTATATTGACTGGCCCAAAATAAGAGGGACGATGGATTGACATCGTTGTAGCTCCCGGCGGCTTGGGTGAACAGCGTAGCTTTGCGGGTCCCGTGGATAGTTAAGGGGGTCCCGCGCAGCTCGCCGGTGGAGAAATTCACGTTGCTCTCGAGGCGTTTCATCAACTCTGACGCGCCGTATTCCAGCATCGCCTCGGCTGCGTTCTTGGCCTGAAAGCGCAGCTGGTTGCGTTGATTTAGTCGGGCTTCCGTGCCCGCATAGCGGAGCAGGACGGCGGCGGTGATACCAAGACCAAAGGCCAGGGTTAGCACCAAAACGAGGGCGAAGGCGTGGTTCGAGCGAGTGGTTTTCATAGCCTTTTTTCGGCATCAGCCGCGCGGGGTGATCGTGAAATTGTAGGTGTTGGTGACCCGCTTGGCGCGGTTGCCGTGAAGAATCTTGGCGCGGGTCACGATGCTCTTATTTTGGTAGTTGTAGAAACAGTAGCCGTTGGTGAGACCCGAGACGTTATTCACCAAGATGGGGAATTCCGCCGCCACCGCCCACGTTGAAGAGGCGGCGGGTAGCAGTGCTTCAATCGTGGTGGTGCCACTCAGGCCGGAGTCGGACAGCGTGGCCGGAAATGTGGCGCCCCAACTGGTCGTCCACGACGTGGCGCCGGCCGTCTTGAATTTATCGGTGTCGAAGGAGTAGATGGCGTTTTCGCCGCTGAAATTCCGATTGGGGGCGATCCAGTAGCCGACCAATCGGGTGACCTGTCCGCCGCTTAACGCGGGATTGTTGGTGGCGTCCAAGTCGTAAAGGCGGGCATCGTAGTATTGATCCTTGTAGTAAACGAGGATGAGGAAGTCACCGGAGGAGCCGTTCTGGAGTCGGTCGGCGAGGGTCACTGAACCGTTGGCATTGGCGTCGCGACTCTCGGTCGCGCCATCCCAGCGAGTTTGGTTCATGAACGCCTGATAAATCACGAAGCTGTTACACTCCCGCGCGTTTTCGACCATCTGGTTGGTGACTTTCCGAATATCGCCGTTGATCAGGAGCTTTTGCTCACCAACGAACTGGCTTTTCAAATTCATGATATAAAACCCCATCACGCCGGTGCTGAGGAATCCGAGTATGGTCGTAGCGACGATGATTTCGGTCAGAGTGAATCCGCGTTGCCGGGAACGGAGAGGAGTTTTCATGGGCCTAATAGGTAGGAACTGAAGATCGCACCGACCGGAGCGAACCGTTGATGGTGCGGACCACACCGAAATTATAGGTGATGCGGTAAAAAACGACGATCTCCACTCCTGAGGCGACGTTGCTGGTTACCGTTTCCAAACTCGTGAACACCGGGCGAAATTCGAAGGGAACTCGCTGGATGGCTTGGCCTGCAGCATTCTGGTCCAAGTAGATCGATTCATTCGACCACGACCCGTTCCCAAAAGTGCCGCCGCCGACTGCTACAATGGCACCGCCGGAAGCATTCTCCAGTGGAAGGGCGACGGCCGGGGTGCTGGATGAATCTTGAGAAACGGTCCGTAACGTCGTGTAGTCCAAATGACGAATCTGCTCCATGTAGCCCTGCGCTAAGGTCAGTGCCGTGTTTTGATAGATGGCCTGTTCGGCGGTGGACCGGATTTGAAACGTGATGGAGATCGTGCTGACCGCGAGAATGCTGAGGAGTGACATCGCCACGATGACTTCTGTGAGGGTCATGGCGGCATTTTTTGGCCGGTGAATTTTTGAGATGGTGCGCACGCGGGGAATTTTGGATTCCCGCGATTGTAGCGAATAAACTGCAATTAACCTAGTGCCATGCAGGCCCAAAAAGGCCTCTACCTAGTAGGGCTATTCGGCCCTGATGGCGTTCTACGGTTTCGAGCTATGGCCTCTGTTGGGCGTAGATGACGGCAGCCTCGGCACGACGGGAGACATGGAGTTTTTCGAAGACCGTGCTCAGATAATTTTTGACGGTCTTGTCGCTGAGGTTGAGCTGGGCAGCGACCTCTTTGTTGGTGAGTCCGTCGGCGATGAGCGCGAGCACCCGTTTTTCCTGGGGCGAAAGGGAAGAGAGTGCGTTCTCATTCGTTCCGCCAGACCGGACGATTTGCATGATGCGCGCGGTGACGGCCGGGTCGAGAATCGACTTTCCTTCGGCGACGTCGTGGATCGCCTGCACGAGTCCGCGTCCGTCAATTTCTTTCAGGAGATAACCGTGGGCGCCTGAGCGAATGGCTTCGTCGACGAGCTTGTCGTCCGCGACGGACGTCAAAACCAAGATTCGTGTGGCGGGAAGCGCTGGGAGTATCTGCCGGCAAGCATCGAAGCCCGTGCCGTCGGGCAGGCGGATATCGAGTAGCGCAACGTCCGGGCGCACGCGGAGGCAAGTTTGAACTCCAAGTGCGACCGAGCCTGCTTCGCCTACGATTTCGATCGTCGGATCGGTGCCCAAGAGTGCGCGCAGGCCCATGCGGACCACTTCACTGTCGTCCACGAGCAGGAGGCGGAGGCGGGGTTTAGGGGTTGGCGAGGTCATACGATGGAGGCGGGAGGGAGCGGCAGGGTGACTACGACCCGGGTGCCGTCGCCGGGTTGGCTCGTAAGGCGCACGGTGGCGCCGAGACGCTCGGCGCGGGCGCGCATGTTGGTCAAGCCATGCCCGCCCTGACTTCGGATCGAGGGGTCAAATCCCGCACCGTTGTCCTGGACAAGCAGACAAACTTCGCGTTCGGCTTGCAGCACACGGACGGTAATGAGTGACGCGCCGCCATGACGCAGGGCGTTGCTCACGGCCTCACGCGAGATTTGCAACGCGTCGACCGCTTGCTCGGGGGAGAGGAGCGTCGTCGCGGCGTCATCGATTTTTAAATCAAAGCGCACGGTGCGACCTGCGCGCAGCTCCTCCAGTAATGCCTCGAGAGCTTGTGCAAAGCTGCCGCTCCGCAGACTGTCGGGCGCGAGACCAGTGATATACGTGCGTACGTCGCGAATCGTGTTGTTCAGTGCGGCTCGGCTTTGTTCGAGACGATGATCAGCCTCTGCGACATCGCTCTGCAGCAAGGCGCGCACAGATTCAAGGGTGAGTCCGACCGCGTAGAGTGACTGGATGATGCCATCGTGGAGATCGTGACCAAGGCGAATTTTCTCCTCGAGCGACTGGGCGAGCAGCAGCTGCTTCAATTGCGCGTCCTCTTCCGCGCGGCGTCGGACGTCGCGCTCGCGGGATAATTCGGCACCTTGGGCCGTCGACGATGCGGCGAGCTTGGCGAGGGCATCAATTTCAGTGCGGGACGAGGCGAAGGGGATCTTGGTCTCAGCGGCATGGGCGGGGCGCCGAGCCAAGGTGATGACGAGAGCGATGGACAGTGTCAGCCCGGCAAGCGCGAAGGCGAGCGCGAGACGTTGAGAGAGGACCGTGGCACGTGCGGCGGCGGATGCATTGCCGGAGGGGGCGGTGGACGTAACTAGGGCGGGTTCAGCGTGTGGACTGCGCCAAGCAGAAACCGTGAGCAGCGCGGAGAGCGCAGCGAGCACCAAAAAAAGGGCCAAGCCCAAGAAGCGGGGCAGCGGGTTCATGCGATCACCAGCCAAACCTGCGTGACGAGGCACCGCGCGTCAAAACTTTCGACATTTCAGCTTGGGCGGGTTTTGCTGCCAGACTCGAAATGAAGTCCTTCTACATCACGACCGCCATCGACTATGTGAACGGTTCGCCACACCTCGGCCACGCCTATGAAAAGGTGCTGACGGACACCATTGCGCGTTTTCGGCGGCAAATGGGCGACCACGTGCACTTCCTGACCGGGGTCGACGAACACGGTCAAAAAGTGCAGGCGAGCGCCAAGAAGAAGGGGATACCACCGCAGCAATTTTGTGACGAAGTGAGCGAAGAATTTCGGGCGCTGCTGCCGAAATTAAATATTTCGAACGACGATTTCATCCGGACGACGGAAGAGCGGCACAAGAAAGTTGTACGCGCGGTGCTTCAGCAGCTCTTCGACAAAGGCGAAATCTACAAGGCCGAATACCAAGGTTTTTACTCGACGCGGCAGGAACAGTTCTTGCAGGAAAAAGATCGCCAGCCGGACGGCACGTGGCCGGAGATTTTCGGAGACGTCACCGAGATCGTGGAATCGAACTACTTCTTCAAACTGAAGCAGTATCAGGAATGGCTGGTGGAGTTTCTGGGGGCTAACGAGAACTTTATATTCCCGCCGTATCGCCAAAAACAGGTGCAGGAATTTTTGAAAGAGCCGCTCAACGACCTATGCATCTCGCGTCCACGGGAGCGGCTGGAGTGGGGGATCCCGCTGCCCTTCGACGACGGCTATGTGACCTACGTTTGGTTCGATGCTTTGCTCAATTACTACTCGGCTGTGGTGGATCGCCCTGAGATTTGGGCCGAGGCGCACCATGTGATCGGCAAGGATATTTTGGTGCCGCCGCATGCTGTTTACTGGCCGATCATGCTGAAGGCGGCGGGGATTTCCCTGCCGAAGGGGATCATCGCGCACGGTTGGTGGATGACGCGCGGTGCGAAAATGTCGAAGAGCACGGGCAATGCGCTCAACCCGCTGGACCTCGTCGCCGAATTTGGCTCCGACGCGTTTCGTTATTTTCTGATCCGCGAGATGAACGTCGGGCAGGACAGCGACTTCACGCGCGAGCAATTCCTCGTGCGTTACAACAGCGAACTTGCGAACAACCTTGGGAACCTCGTGAACCGGACGCTGAACATGACGACGCGGTTTGCCGGCGGCGTCGTGCCGGCTCCGGAGATCGAGGAGGATCTGGAGAAGAACGTGCAGGACCTGTGGACGAAGACGCGCGACGAGCTCATTCCGTTGTGCGAAGGGTATCAGTTTCACTCCGCGCTGGAGCGCGTAATGGTTTTTCTGACGGAGACGAATGCTTACATCGAGAAACGGGCCCCGTGGAAACTCGGCAAATCTACCGAGGCGAAAGATCTGGCGCTGCTGCGCACGGTGCTGGCGACGATCGCGGAGGCCTTGCGGCTCGCCGTCGCGGCGCTGCCGCACGTGATGCCAACCACGACGGAGAAAATCAACGCGGTGCTTGGCTATACGCCGGGAACGGTGTGGCGCGAAGAATTGCACTGGGGGAGCAAACTCACCGGAGCGAAGGTGGCCGGAGCGTTGGTGCTGTTTCCGCGGCCCGCGCCGCCGGAGAAGGTTCCGGCAGCCGCCAAGGCGTAAGGCAGAGCGTGTGAGGCCGTGACGATTCTGCCGATCCATCCCGCCCAGAACACTTCGCCCGAGGCGTTGGGAGTGTTTCTGGCGCAATGTCGGGATGCGGCGGTGCGCGATGGGCGGGCGAAGCTGGTGAGCATTTCGCTCGCGGTGGACGCGCTCGACCCCCTGGCGGTGCTGGAGTCGATCTTCGAGCCGGGCGAGCCGCATTTCTATACGGAACGACCCGGGATTGAAACGGCGATAGCCGGCGCGGAAGTAGCCGTGGCGTTTGAGGCGAGTGGTCCGGAGCGATTTGCGGCGGTGCAACGCTTCATCGACGAGACGCTCGCGCACACCATTGCGGTTGGCGATGTTAACGCGCCGTTTGGCGGGCCGCATTTTTTTGCCGGGTTTACGTTTTGCGCGACCGTCGAGGAGGGGGAGCCGTTTCCGGCTGCGCGCGTGTTTGTGCCGCGTTGGCAGGTCGCGAAGGCGGGTGCGACGACAACGGCGGTGGCGAATCTGTTGGTTACGCCGGAGGTCGAGTTGGGGCCGTTGGCGGAACGGGTTTGGCGGGCGCATGCGAAATTTACGGGTTTCCGGTATCGCGAGGCCACTGGTCCGGAGGGGGAGGAGACTGCGACCCCCAGTGTCACCACGGTTGAAGCTGGCGACTATCGGGCGGTGGTGGCGCGGGCGTTGGAGCGGATCGGAGCGGGTGATTTTAAGAAGATCGTGTTGGCGCGGGCGCAGGACTTGCAGGCGGATCAGCCGTTGCATCCGCTGCGCGTACTCAATGGGCTGCGGCAGCGGTTTCCCGACTGCTATTCTTTCTCGTTCGCGAACGGGCGCGGGCAGAGTTTTATCGGGGCGAGTCCGGAGCGCTTGGTGCGGGCGAGCAAGGGCAGGCTGGAGACGGAGGCGCTGGCGGGTTCGATCCGACGTGGCGCAGGCGCGAGTGAGGATGCGGCGCTTGCCGCAATGCTACTGGGAAGCGAGAAAGATTTGCGGGAGCAGCGTGACGTGCTCGACGACATCGTGACGCGACTGAAGCCGCTCGGGCTGGCGCTGGAATTTTCACTGACGCCGCAACTCCGGCGACTGGCGAATGTCCAGCATTTGCACACGCCGGTGCGCGCGGCGCTGCCGGATGCGGTGCGTTTGCTGGACGTGCTCGCGGCGCTCCATCCGACGCCGGCAGTCGGGGGCAGCCCACGCGAGGCGGCCGTGGGGCAAATTCGGGGGCTCGAAGGGTTTCCGCGGGGACTCTATGCAGGTGCACTGGGTTGGCTGAATTCGCGCGGTGGCGGCGAATTTTTTGTGGGGATCCGCTCGGCACTGGTGGCTGTGAAAACGGCGCGCGTCTATGCCGGCGCAGGTATCGTGGCCGGATCGACGCCGGAGAAGGAGTTTGCGGAAACCGAGCTGAAGTTTAAGGCCATGCGGGACGCCCTGCTCACGCCATGAACGCTCCAACTCATTTCGACTACAGCAACGTGAATTCGCTTTGGTGCGGCGTGTTCGCGGAGACGCTCGCGCGGTGCGGGGTGCGGCACGCGGTGATTTCCCCGGGGTCGCGGTCGACGGCGTTGACGTTTGCGCTGGTCCGGCAGCCGGAGATCGAGGCGGTGGCCGTCCTTGACGAGCGTTCGGCGGCATTTTTTGCGTTGGGGATCGCGAAGCGCGAGGGGCGGCCGACGGTGCTCGTGTGCACGAGCGGCACGGCGGGGGCGAACTACTTTCCAGCCGTCGTCGAGGCACAGGAAAGTGGCGTGCCGTTGCTGGTGATCACGGCGGACCGTCCGCCGGAGATGCGGGCGTGTGCTTCGGGGCAGACGATCGATCAGCAGCAATTGTTCGGCGGGCACGTGAATTTCTTTCATGAACTCGCGGTGCCCGAGGCGAGCGAGGCGCGGTTGCGCTACTTGCGACAAACCTTGGTTCATTCGGTTGAGCGGACGATGAGTGCCGGAGGTGGGCCGGTGCATCTGAATGCGCCGTTTCGCGATCCGCTGGCGCCGTCCGATGACGGAGGGGTAGCGGCAAAGGCGGTCGCCGGGATCGACTGGAATCAGTTTTTTTCGCAGATTGCGCCAATGGGAGCGCGGGTGATTCACGCGGGTGTGCCGCGGTTGATGACGGATGTGCACGGCGTGATCGTCGTGGGGCCGGCGCAGCCGGCGGATGCAGCGGGATATGCGGCGGCGGTGGGAGAAGTGGCCCGCCGCCTCGGATGGCCGGTGTTGGCGGACGGGCTCTCGCCGCTGCGGCAATATGCCAACGTCGTGCCCCAGTTGGTCACGACCTATGATGCGATCTTGCGGAACACGAATACGGCGGAACGGCTCCGGCCGGAGAGCGTGCTATGTTTGGGGAGTTGGCCGACGAGCAAGGTGTTGCGCGGATGGTTGGAGGCGGCGGATGCTCCGACCTTGTTCGTGAGCGAACGGGTGGACAATCGCGATGCGTTGCATGGGCGCACGAGGCACGTGGCTTTGTCGTTGGCCTCGTTGGCGGCGCAATTGCCGGTGACAGGGGAGTCGAATGGCTACGAGCGCATGTGGGCGTCCTATGAACGGAAGGTGCGTGCGGCGCTCGATGCGCGGTGGGCGTCGATGACGGAGATGTTTGAAGCGAAGGCGGCGTGGCTGCTGGCGCGGCACTTGCCGGAGGGGACCCCGTGGTGTGTGGCGAATTCCATGCCGGTGCGAGACGTGGAGTATGTGGTGCCGGCGGGGAGTCGCGCCTTGCGTCCGCTTTGTAATCGCGGAGCCAACGGGATCGACGGGACGCTTTCGACGGCGCTCGGTGTGGCCCACGGCGCGGGGCGGCCGGCGGTTCTACTGACGGGGGATCTTGCGCTTTTGCACGATACGAATGGCTTTTTGATTCGGCCGAAGTTGCGCGGAGCGCTGACGATTGTTCTCATCAACAATCACGGCGGCGGAATTTTTGGACATCTGCCGGTGGCTCAGTTCGACCCGCCCTTCGAGGAGTTTTTCGCGACGCCGCAGGACGTGGATTTCGCGCAGTTGGCGTCGACTTACGGGGTGGAGCACATCGCGGTGCGCGACTGGACGCATTTCACGGAATTGGTGGCGACGCTGCCGACGAGCGGAATTCGCGTGCTCGAAGTGAAGACGGATCGCAAAGCCGATGCGGCGAAGCGGAGGCAGCTGTTTGCCGAGGTCGCTGCAGTGCTGGGGTAGGGCGGGGGTCTACAACTGAATGGGAAGGCCAATCTCGATGATTTGCGAAGGGGTGATTTGGTAGTAGTCCTTCGCCGGGCGGGCGTTTCGACTGAGAAACCCGTAGAGGTTTTTTTGCCACTCCCACATAGGGGCATTGCCTCCGGTAATGATCATTTCTCGGTTGAAAAAATAGATCGCGGAAGCGGCGGCGATCGGCACGCCGCGCGCGCTGATTTCGCCCATCATCTGCCCGACGTCGGGTGACTCCATGTAACCGTAGCGACCGACGGCGCGCCAAATGCCTTCGCCAATTTCGGTGAGCGTGAGGCGCGTGCCGTCGGCGACGGTCGGAACGTCTTCGGTGGCAATACTGAGCAGGACTACTGTCTTGTGCAGGCAGCGGTTGGCTTTGACGTGGTGGAGCAGGGCGATGGGCGTGCCGGTGGGAGAGCCGACCATGAAGACGGCGGCACCGCCGACACGCACGACGTGTTTGCTGCGGGCGATGCTCGTCAGCTCGGTTTCCGTTACATTGTTGCCGTAGACGCGGCGGAATATTTCCGAGCGACCGGATTTCCACGTATGCATGACGGCGAGGACCGCGGCGCCGATCGCAAGGGGAAACCAACCACCGTGGAGAATCTTGTCGGCATTGGAGCCAAAGAAGGCGAGGTCGAGCAGGAGGAAGAATCCGCACACGGGCACGGCGTGCCAGAGAGACCAGTGCCATTGGCGGCGCACCACCAGGAAGAAGGCGAGGGTGGTGATCGCCATGGTGCCGGTGACCGCGATGCCGTAGGCGGCGGCGAGGTCGTCGCTGGAGCGAAACATGGCAACGGTGAGGATCGAGCCGATGGCGAGGAGCGAATTGACGAAGGGGACGTAGATTTGACCGGAGTGGGCCGCGTTGGTGTAGTTGATCTTCAAGCGGGGAAAATACCCGAGTTGAATCGCTTGGCGCGTAAGAGAGTAAGCCCCGGTGATGAGGGCTTGGCTGGCGATCACAGCGGCCACAATGGCGAGCAGCGTCAGGGCGAGCCGGGAGAAACCAACTGGCGCGAGGGCGAAGAACGGATTTTCGGTCGAGTCTGGATGAGCGAGCACATAGGCGCCTTGCCCAAAGTAGTTCAGGGCCAAGGCGGGCAGGGCCGCGCCAAACCAAGCGATTGCGATGTAGCTCCGGCCGAAATGTCCCATGTCGGCGTAAAGCGCCTCAGCGCCCGTAATGGCGAGCACGACTGCTCCGAGCAGAGCGGGGATCGCGGCGGGATGTTGCACTAGTAGCGCGATGCCCCAAGAGGGGTTAAGGGCACGCAACACCGAGGGATTTTGCACGAGGTGCCATGCGCCCAGTCCAGCGAGCGTGATGAACCAAACGAGCATGACCGGGCCGAAAATCCCGCCGATATTTTTGGTGCCATGCTTTTGAATCCAAAATAGCGAAGCGAGAATCACGCAGGCAATCCACGGCACGTAGTCTTTGAATCCGGCGCTGATGGTGAGAAAGCCCTCGGCCGCACCGAGCACCGAGATAGCGGGTGTGATGATGCCGTCACCGTAGAGCAGGGCCGCGCCAACCAGAATCATGATCACGGCAGGCCCGATGACGCGTCGATTGCCGGTAACCGGATCTTTTCCTGAATTCATCAGCGCGAGGAGCGCAAAGATACCGCCCTCGCCCTGATTGTCGGCGCGGGTGATATAAAAAAGGTATTTGACGGACACCACGAGCATGAGGGACCAAAATATCAACGAGAGCACGCCAAGCACACCGGCCGTGCGGTCACCGGGCGGGAGGTGGGCCAGACACTCGCGCATCGCGTAGAGCGGGCTGGTGCCAATATCGCCGAACACCACGCCGAGGGTGCCGATGGTGAGAGCGGACTTGGCGCGAAGACTGAGGGACGCGGTAGGCGGACATTGGCTCATCGGACCACAAGTCTTCTCAAGCAGGCCACCGCTCCAAGCAGTTTTGCGCACTTGCTGGAAATCAGCTTGCTATTGACGTTCTGCTTAATGGACAAGCGGTCCAAAAACTCCACGCTTTCGCACCATGACTCCCGAATGGAAAGTCGCCAAGACTTATACCGACATCCTTTACCATAAAGCCGGCGGAATTGCCAAAGTGACGATCAACCGGCCGGAAAAACGCAATGCGTTCCGGCCCGAAACGGTGACGCAGATGTTTGACGCGTTCAGCGATGCGCGCGAAGACCCCGCGATTGGCGTCGTGTTGCTCACGGGCGCAGGCCCGCACACCGACGGGAAGTACGCGTTTTGCGCCGGTGGAGACCAGAGTGTGCGCGGGCATGCGGGCTACATCGGGGACGACGGCGTGCCGCGGCTGAATGTGCTCGATTTGCAGAAGCTGATCCGGTCGATGCCCAAAGTTGTGCTGGCGCTGGTGGCGGGCTATGCGATCGGCGGCGGGCATGTGCTGCACGTCGTGTGCGATCTGAGTCTCGCCGCGGATAACGCGATCTTTGGCCAGGTCGGCCCGAAGATGGGGAGCTTCGACGGCGGGTTCGGTTCGAGTTATTTGGCGCGCGTCGTCGGTCAGAAGAAAGCCCGAGAAATTTGGTATCTCTGTCGGCAGTATAACGCAGCCGAAGCACTGGACATGGGCCTCGTGAACAAAGTGGTTCCGGTGGCGGAGCTGGAGGCCGAAGGGGTGAAGTGGGCGAATGAAATTCTCGGTCACAGTCCTCTGGCAATTCGGCTATTGAAGAGTGGCTTCAACGCTGAACTTGACGGGCAGGCGGGCATCCAGGAACTCGCCGGCAATGCCACGCTGCTCTACTACATGAGCGAAGAAGCGAAAGAGTTTCACTCGGCGCAGCGCGAGAAACGGAAGCCGAATGCGCGAAAATATCCTTGGTTGCCGTGAGGGCGGGGGCGGAGGCGCGGCTTGGTGGTGGGCGGGCGCGTCTCGGCGCCCGCATGGGGAGGTAGCCGCGCTCGTGGGGGGCCGGGGAGCGTGAGGCACGGGTGAGGTATTCGGAATGCGGGCACGGGGACGTGCCCGCCCACCTCGTCACACGCGCTCGAGCTTGATTGGATAGGTTTGGTTGGACGCGAACTGCGCGACGTAGATGCTGCCGTCGTCGTCGACGAGGAGGTCATGCGGGTGGATGAAAACATCTTCCTGGTGGCGCATCGGCTGGATTTTTCCAGCGTCGTCGTAATTTGGCGCGGTTCCCGCGACGTTGGAAACGACGCGGAAATTCTCATCGAGCACGGAAAGAAATCCCCGGCTGGTGCGGTCTTTGGGCCAATTGTCGGCGAGGTGGGCGACGAAGAAGTTTTTACCGTGGCGGCGGATTTGACGGGGGTTGCCGCCGGGTAGGTCGACTTGAGCGAGCTTCTGACCGGCGAGATCGAGGCTGAGCAAGTATTGCTGGTCGCTCATGGCAATGAGGAGCGATGGGGCGTCGGGCCGGCTTAGATCCATCATGCCGGCGTGTGGACCCCAATGGGTAATGCCGCCCTCGGAGCCGCCGAAGATCCGGCGCAACTTTCCGTCGGCGCCGTAGTGGATGAGGTAGTCGCGGCCGTAGCCATCGAGGACGTAAAAATCGCCGTTGGGCAGGTGGAGCGTCCAGGAAGGGCGATATTGGTCTTCTTTCTCGTATTTTCCGGTGGCTGCAGGCCAGCGCCACTCGTCGAGCGTGGTGCCATCGAGCGTGGTCTTGACGACGCGGTGCGTGGCGAGGTCGGTGATGAAGAGAACTTCGCGCGTGCCTTCGTTGACGAGGGAGAGGCCGTGCGCGCCGGGAAATTGGGTGCCCCATTTGTGCACGAGCGCACCTTGGCGGTCGTAGACGATGACGTTGTTGGCCGTGTGATTCGTCAGCAGAATGATGTGACCGGCGCGATCGCGCGCGAGGCCGTGGCAATCTTTGACGGGAGTGGTTGAGTCGAGGATGCCCCAGCCAGGAACGACGCGGTAGCGGAAGTTGCCCTGACCGAGGATCGGTGCAGATGGCTGCGCGCGTGAGGCCGTGCGGATGAAGGCGCACGCGACGGCGGTCCCTGCGGTGCTGCGGAGAAAGGCTCGGCGCGCGAGGGGGAGCATGGTAAGCGGGGCGTAGTTAGGGCGGGTCGGAGCACAAACCCTACTCGCGACCGGCGGCCCAGCGGACGCCGCGGGCGATCATGGTGAGAAATACGGGGTCGTGCCAGGTGACGTTGCCGTGGCCCCACGTGGTGCCGAAGATGCGCGTGCCGGCGTAGTCGTTGGTCCAGATGGAGGCGTAGGTCTTGCCGTCAGCCTCGCTCACGGCGGTCGCAAGCGCGATGGTCTTGGGCCAGGTTTTTTCAATGACGTAGAGTTCATCCATCGGCGTGGTCCATGTGTCCGGGAAGCCGCGCATCGCGGGATGGTTCTTCGCGGCGGTGGTCGGAGTGACCGCATACTGCGCTTGGTGATCGTGGCGACGGCTCGTGACGCCAAGGAATTCGCGCCAGTCGTCGATGGCCAGCGTGCGATACGTGTGCATCGCGCAATGAATCACCACGGCGGGCGTGCCACCCTTGTGGGCAGCGGTGATTTTGCGGGTATAGTCAGGGTCCGCGAGATCAGCGAAGCACTCGTTGTGCACGACGACGTCGTAGGGTTTCGCCCAGTTGGGGTCGTCGTAGAGCTTGATCTTCGCATTCTTGGTGGTGCCGCCATCTTTGACGATGGTCCAGGTGATCGGTCCGAGTTTCTCGGTGGCCGCAGCGAGCGCTTTCGCTTGAAGGTCGTAGTCGTGGCAGCAACCGCCCGTGATAAGAAGGGCGCGGATGGGTTTGGCTTCGGCGGCTGAGAGCGGCGCGACTAAGGTAGTGGCGGCAAACAAAAGGACGGAGATGAGGGGAGATTTCATGAGTGCGAATTAAGCGGTTTATTTCTTGGGAGCGGCGGGCGGGACAGGCAAACCGGCGCGAAGGACTTTGCCCAGCGCGTGGTCATCAGGAGTGATTCCGCGACGGTAGCCTTTGAACGCGTAGGGGGTCGGGAAAAAATCGTCGACGAAGCGCACATCGGTCTGTTCTGGGATTACGAGCGAAAAGCCCCAGAGCACGGCGTTTACCACCATGCGGCGCAGGCCTTCATTCGCGAGATCGGTGGCGGCGCCCATGGTGGTGCAGAAAACGCGGTTGGGTTTGCCGCCGGGGTTTTGGTGAGTTTGCGTCCAGGCGACAGGCATCATGGGATCGTTGATACCTTGGTCGATGCCATCGGCGTGACGTTGCTTGCGCTGGGTGGTGTCGGGGGCATCGGTGGGTTTCATGCCGGCGAGCACTTGGCCGCGGACGAGGATTTTGCAGCCGGTGGCGGGATGGGTTTCGTAAACGCCGGAGTCGCCGAAGATGTCGGCTACCCCGCGCAAAATTGGATCACTTTCGGCACCGGGCTCGATGATTCCGCGGGTGGCTCCGCGGCGATTGGCACCCCAATGGCTGACCCAGTTTTCGCCAAGAATAGAGCGACCGAAGTTGTTAAATGCTTTGTAGCTGCTGGGGCTCTCGGCGGGAAAACGGAAGGCGTGGGTGCTGGTGCGGAGGGCGACGATGGGGACGCCGCGCACGAGGGCGCCAGCGAAGCGCTGCATCGCGTCGTCGGGCCACTGGCGGAAGCGCAAGCCCAGCACGATGCCGTCGGCGGAGTCGAGGGTCTGGGAATTGGCGACGCTTTTGTTGTTGTCGGGATTGATGGTGCCGTCCGGATCGAGCGCGAAGAGGACGGTGCAGCGGAAGCCGTGGCGCTGGCTCAAAATCTTCGCGAGCATGGGTAATCCTTCCTCGGAACGATATTCTTCGTCGCCGGTGAGGAACACGAGGTGCCGACCAGCGCCCGGACCGGTGGGGCCTGCCGGGTAAGTGATCGAGTCGGCAGCGGCATTTACTCGGTAGAGTGATAGACCGGCGAAGATAGCCAAGAGAGCGAAGAGGCGGGGCAGTTTCATGATGAGGAGCAACGCAAGGCGGGCGATCAACGGGTGAGACGATAGATGAGGAGGGCGTTGCGTTTGATGATCTCGGGCCCGGTGGCGAGGTCGGCCCATTCGCTGGGTGCGTGCTCGCCTCCACCGCGCAAGCCGAGGCCGTCGAGCGCGGGCAGGGGAGGGGAAACGTAAGCGATATCGGCGGCGCCACGCGCCCGCGGGTCGTAGGCCGTGATAGCCGGAAAGCCGAGGTCACGGCTCACCTGATCGAGTTGGGCGAGCAACGCGTAGTTTTCGGGCGAGGCCGGCATGGCGGGTTTGCCGTCGCCAAAGGTGATGGTCGCGGAGGTGCGCGGGAGATTCTTGGCCACGATGGCCGTCATGGCGGCGCGGGCCTGTTGGAGCTGTTCGTTGGATACGGCCCGAAGTTCCCCGCGGATTTTGGTGTTCTGCGGGATGATGTTGGTCTTCCCGGTTGCGCTGCCGCCGGTGCGGTTGAGGGTGGCCTCGGTGCCGCCGACGATCATGCCGACATTGAAGGTGAGGCCGTCGAAGACGTGTAGCTCTTGATAAAAACTTTGAAGAATGCGCGCGGCTTCGAAAATGGAACCCGCACCCATGGACGAGGAGAAGATCAGGGACGCGTGGCCGGTGGCGCCTTGGACCTCGATTTCCCACGAAGAGCTGCCCCGCCGGGCGACGGTGGCGGTGTGGTTGATCGCGTTTTCAAAGCCGAGGGCGAGGTCGCTGCGCTTCGCCGCGTCAAACAGCTCGCGGCGGGTGACTTCAACGGGCCGGCCCGTGGATTCTTCGTCGCCGGGCATGATGACAATGATGCGGGAGTCCGCGAGGGCGCCGGCGGTGTGGAGGGCGCGCAGGGCGTAGATCAGCGCGAGGCTGCCCCCCTTGAGGTCGCTGGTGCCGGAGCCAAAAGCCTTGGTCCCCTCGACGCGGAAGGCTCCGCCCGGGAGCACGGTGTCAAGATGGCCGATCAACAGGAGGCGTTTGCCGCGGTTGCCCGCCAATTCGGCGACGAGATGCCCGGCGCGGGTGGTGGAGGCCGGCAGTTCAGCGAACCGGGTCGAGAAACCGATGGCCGAGAGTTGGGCGCCAAACAGGTCGGATACTTGGCGGACGCCGGCGAAATTCTCCGTCGCGCTGTCGACCCGCACTGCCTTTTCGAGGTCGCCGACAAACGTCCCAAATTGCGCGTCGACGGCGGCGACGATTTTCTCTTCGGCCGGCGTCAGCGCTGCCTCAGCCAGCGCGGACGAGAGGGTTATTAGCGTGAACGCAGCCAGGGTTCGAAGCAGCATGGGTGCTAGCCAACAGACGCTCGCATCCGAGTCGAGCGCGCGAATCAGATGCGGGCAGAAAAAAGGCGGGGTGAAAAATCACCCCGCCTGAAAGTCATTTTGAACTTAAAGTTGCGCTTACTTACCGAGGCTGGCGCGCAGGTCGGTGAGCTGGTTGGCGCTGCCGAGGAGGACGTTGCGGCTCGCGATGAACTTCGCGTATTCCTCGATGAAGATCTTTCCCGGTGGGCGGAAATCAAAATCGCCTGGCTTGTCGCGGAAGAACTCGCGGTGGACGCGGGTCCAAACGAGGCGGCCGTCGGTGTCGATGTTCACCTTGGTCACGCCACGGGTCGCGGCCGGGAGGTATTCGTTGACGTCGACGCCCATGGAACCGGCGATCTTGCCACCGGCGGCGTTGATGCGGGCGACTTCGTCTTGCGGAACCGACGAGGAGCCGTGCATGACGAGCGGGAAGCCGGGGAGGCGGGCCTTGATTTTCTCAAGGACGTCGAAATGGAGCGACTGCTTGCCCTTGAATTTGAAGGCGCCGTGGCTGGTGCCGATGGCGCAGGCGAGGGAGTCGCAACCGGTTTTCTTGACGAAGTCTTCGGCCTCGAGGGGATCGGTGAGGCAGGCGTTACCTTCCTCAACCTTGATGTCCTCTTCCACGCCGCCGAGCATGCCGAGTTCGGCTTCGACGGAGATGCCCTTGGCGTGGGCGCGGTCGACGACGCGCTTGGTGATCTCGACGTTCTTGTCGAACGGATCGTGGGAGGCGTCGATCATGACGGAGCTAAAAAACCCGGAGTCGATGCAGTCGTAGCAGGTTTGCTCGTCACCGTGGTCGAGGTGGACGGCGTAGATGGCCTCGGGGAAGATCACGCCGGCGGCGCGAATGATGGCCTCGAGCATGCGCTTGTCGGTGTAGCTGCGCGCACCCTTGGAAATCTGGATGATGAACGGCGCCTGCGATTGGATGGCGCCCTTGAAGAGGCCCATCGCCTGCTCGGCGTTGTTGATGTTATAGGCACCGACGGCATATTTGCCGTAGGCGTGTTTGAAGAGCTGCGCGGTGGTGACGATCATGGGAATAAGGTGGACAGGAGTGAGCAGTTTCCGTGTGAGCCAATGCCCGGGCAAGGGTTTTCTGTGGGCATAAATTGTCGGAAACTGCGCGAACCTTAAAATCGGTGGCGATCGGGGTTAACCGGACGGCGCAACCTGAGTGAATGGCGGGGAGGCACGGGCCCTCAGCCGCCTGGTTTTTTGCCAGGGGAGGCGGGAAGGGCACTGGCGGGCCGCGCGGGAGCGGACGCAGCGCCGTTGCCTGCGTTGTTGGCTCCGTTTTGGGCGGCGAGGGTTTCGCCGAAAATTTTGGCGAGCTGCTGTTGATTTTGTTGCTGCTGCTGGAGCTGTTGGAGGGCGGCGACCTGGGGGCCGGCGAGCACGGCCTGGGCTTGGCTCACGGCGGTCGAGGTGATCGGCGCAGTGGTGCCGCCACCCCCGAGGTTGAGCAGCCCACCACCGCCACCCATTACGCCGCCGAGAACGGCGCCCAATGCGCCGGTGTCAGGGCCTCGGCCTCCGGGTGAAACACCTGCGCCGGAACCGCCACCACCCAAAATAAATGCTCGGTCTCCCTGACCGATGGGCGTCGCGCCGGCGTTCGCGGCAGGTCGGGTAACCGGGGTCGGGGTATTCGCGGCGAGGATTTGGACCAATTGGTCGGCTTGGGTGGAGGAAAGTGGAGTATCGCTGTAGCTGAGGCGCTGCTGCAGCTGATTCACGACGTTGCGCTGCGGGAGCGTTTTTTCGTAACTATCAAACTGGGCGAAACCGTTTTCCCCGATGACCGATTTGATGCTGCTGTTGATGTCGGTGCGTGCGACTTCCATCAATTTTTGCAAGGAGTCGCGATCGGTGCGAGGATCGATCCCCTGCTCACGAGCGGCCATGAAGACGTCCTGCATCGTGGTCTGGCGGTCGGCGAGGATGGACTTGAGTTTCTCGGTCTGCTCCGGAGCTAGGTTTAGACTCTTGAACAGCGCGGCGTAGCGCGCCTCGACGGCGGCTTTTTGTTGGCTACTCATCAGGGCTTGGACCTCGGGTTTACCCATGAGATCACGGATGGCGGCAAACTGCTGCATCGGGTCGCCCCCGCGGCCGGCGCGTCCCTCTGGACGGTCGCGGCGTTCGGCGGGTTTTTCTCCGGTAATGGCGGCGAGCATGGCCTCGGTATCTTCGCCGCTGGGGTGAATCGCCGATTGGTCGCGCAACTGCTTGTTGAGTTTCTCAAGTTCCCAGACGCGCTTTTGCAAGTCGGCGCGTTCGCTCGTGTTCATCGCGGCGGCGCGCAACTCAACGAGCTCGGAGTATTGTTGCCAGGCGAGGATTGAACCGCCGATCGAAGTGAGGGCCAAAAAAACGATCAGGTAGGTTTTAGCGGACTTCATGGGAAGGTTGACGCAAGGGGCAGACGGAAGTTGCCGTGACGCACGCAATGGGATGCGGGGCGCCCGGGCAGCGGAATCGCATCGCAACAGATGCGGCTACGATTGCGGTCAACGCGGCGGATTACCGCAGTGGATTACCGCGGTGGGAACTCAAAGTCCGCTTTCACTCCAGTCGGCGAGAGCACCAGATATGCGCCGAAAGGCAGGCCGCGTTTCGACATGAATCCTTGGATGAGCTCGGTGCGACCGGTTTCGAACAGGCGCAAGGCTTCCTCGGCGGGAATCTCCTTGGCGCAGAGATGCTTCTTTAGGGTGAAGACGATGCGGTTGTCCTGGTCGGGCTTGCGCACGTAAAACGCCTCGGGTGTCTCCACAATTTCGGCGTCCTTGTGCATCTTGCTCTTGCCGAGCACGACGGCTTTCGAGAGGTCGGGCGGAGCCTTGGTCTTGCGGGCGACGGGCTTGCCGTCCTTGTCGAGTTTCGGGGCGCGCGGAGGAAATTCCCAGGAGAACTTCGGGCCTTCGCGCTTCAGCATCGCGCTGAACGGCCGACCCTTTTTGGAGATGAAGTTTTCGATGACGGATGTTTTGCCGTCGGACACGAGTTGGATGGCCATCTCGCGGGTGATCGCTTTTTGGCACATGAGGCGGCCAATGCGGAAGGTCTGTTTCCAACCTTCGCCTTCGCGTTCGCGCAGGACATGGCTCGACCCAACTTCGCAGAGGCCGGCGCCGGTTTTCTCGTCGGTCCAGTAAGGTTCGACCTTGCCGAGATCGACCTTGTCGCCGAAATCATACTCGGCGCGCCATTTTCCTTTTTCCGGATCTTTCGCGAGTTTGAGGAGCGCGGAGAAACGGGCGCGCGTCTTTGCCGAAATGAAACCGTCGAGCGGGCCGACCTTGCCCGTGGACACGAGTTCGGCGACTTCGGATTCTTCCATTTTCCGGCCGCCGATGACCTTGTAGATCATGAACTCGCCGTCCTGAGATTTGTAGCCCCGGAGGGTTTCGCGCAACGGTTGGCCGTCGGTGGGGGAGATGATGGCGGTAACGCGGGCAATGGAGTCGTCTTCTTCGAAACCTTTGACGCGTTCGATGATGCCCTTGGTTTGCTCGATGACCTCCTCCATGAATTTCTCGCGGGAGAATTTATTGTGCTCCATCTGACGGAGCTTGAATTCCCACTCGCCGGTCATGGCGGGCTGCGTGAGAGCGTCGGCTTTCACCGCACCGAGGAACTGGATCAATTGCTCGGCTTTCGCGGTCGGGACGAGTTCGCGCATCGGACGGTCCACATACTTTTGGTTGATGAGGCCGTCGATCGTGTCGGCGCGCGTGGCCGGTGTGCCGAGTCCACGTTCTTTCATGGCCTCGGCGAGTTCCTCGTCGTCGACGAGTTTGCCGGCGCCTTCCATGGCGGAGAGCAGCGTGGCCTCGGTGTAGCGTGGTGGTGGCTTGGTGGTTTCGGCGTGGAGAATCGGCGAGACCGTTTTCGCCTTGGCGGGCGAGCCATCTTCGGTGGAGAGGGCGGGAAGGGCCTTCGAATCGGGCGAATCGTCGTCGACCGTGTTCTTGCCGTAGACGGCGAGCCAGCCGGGGTACGTGAGGACCTTGCCCTCGGTTTTGAACTCGTGTTTGGGCGCGACCATGCTGATGCGCGTCGTGATATCGAACTCCGCCGAGGGGAAGAACGCGGCGACGAAGCGGCGGGCGATCATGTCGAACACCTTGGCCTCCATGTCGTCGAGATTCTTGGCCTCGTGGGCGGTGGGGATAATGGCGAAGTGATCCGAGATCTGCGCATTATTGAAGATGCGCTTGTTTGGGCGGAGCCAGCCGGCTTCGAGGACCTGATGGGCGTGTTTGCCGAGGTCGCCGGAAAGGTTGGTGAGCGTCTCGCGACAGGTGGGAATGTAATCCTCCGGCAACGCGCGCGAGTCGGTGCGGGGATAGGTGATCATCTTGTGGCGCTCGTAGAGGGCCTGCGCGATCTGGAGCGTGCGGCGGGCCGGGAGACCGTAGCGGTTGTTGGCCTCGCGCTGGAGGGTCGTGAGATCGTAGAGGCGTGGGGCGGCTTGGGTGCTACCTTTTTTCTCCTCGGTGACGCTGGCGAGCGGCTTGCCCTGACAGGCGGCCAAGACCGCTTCGCCGAGTGCTTTTTCCCAGATGCGATCGATGCGGTCGTGGTCGTCGCCCTCGGTTTTCTTGAAATGGGGGCGCTGATAGACGCCCTCGTAGCTGCCCTTGGCGACTTGGAAAGTCGCGGTGACACGCCAGTAGTCGCGGGGTTTGAAATTACGAATTTCGAGCTCGCGGGCGTAGAGGATGGCGAGGGTGGGGGTCTGCACGCGACCGACGGAGGCGACGTTGCCGGCGCGGGAGCCGAACATGCGCTTGGTGAGCGCGCGGGTGCCGTTGATGCCGATGAGCCAGTCGCTCTCGCTGCGGCAGCGCGCGGCGTCCGCAAGGCCGGCGAGCTGTTCGCCGGGGCGAAGATTCTTAAATGCATCCTGAATACCGCCGGTGGTCATCGTCTGCATCCACGCACGCTTCACGGGGAGCTTCGATTTGGTGAGCTGATAAAGGTAGGCGAAGATGAGCTCGCCCTCGCGCCCGGCGTCGCAGGCATTGATGACGGTGCCGATATCCTTGCGGGCGAGAAGTTTTTTCAGTGCATTGAAGCGCTCCTTGGAATCCTCAATGGGCTTGAGGCCAAATTTTTCCGGGATGATGGGCAGCGTCTCCAGCCGCCAGAAGCCGTATTTCTTCTTGTCAATGTCCTCGGGCATCTCGAGTTCCACCAAGTGACCGAGCGCATAGGACACGACGAATTCGTCGTTTTCATAGTGGTCGCCGGACTTGGGGATCTTCCCGAGAGAACGCGCGAGGTCGGCCGCTACAGATGGCTTCTCGGCGATGATGAGTGACTTCATGTAGTGCGAGCCGTTACGGGGCGCACGCGGCGATTTCAAGGTTTAGTTTTTCGCCCAAAAAAAAAGGGCGGGAAAATTCCCGCCCTTTATAGAGTGAAAAAAGACCGTTCGGATCAGGTCGTAGCTTTCGGCGTCTCGGCGAGCGCGGCGTCCAGGGATTGGAGCATCGCGGCGATGGTCTCGTCGGATTCGTCGCCCATGTTCGAGATGCGGAAGGTCTTGCCCTTGATTTTGCCATAGCCGCCGTCGATCACGAGCTGGTGCTTCGACTTGAGCGTCTTGTTCAGCGCGGCGAGATCGTAGTTCAGATTGTTCGCGAAGCAGTTCAGCGTGATGGAGCCGTAGCCGGCCTTGGGGAACATCGTGAAGCCCTTGGCGAGGACGTGATCGCGTACGGTTTGGTTCAGGCGCGCGTGCCGGGCGTAGCGGGCTTCGAGGCCCTCGGCGTTGATGTCATCGAGCTTCGAGCGGAGTGCGTAAAAGAGCGAAATGACAGGCGTGCTCGGGGTCATGCCGGCTTCGTGGTTTTTTTGGAATTCCACGAAATCGAAATAATAACCGCGATCAGTCATCGTGGCGGCACGGTCGAGGGCTTTTTTGGAAACCGAGAGGAACGAGAGTCCGGGCGGGAGGGCGAAGGCCTTTTGCGAACCGGCGATGAGCACGTCGATGCCAAGTTCGTCCTTCTTGATCGGCATCGCGCTGAGCGAGCTGACGGTGTCCACGATGGCGATGACGTCGGGGAACTGACGGACGACGGCCATGATCGCCGGGAGGTCGCTCATGCAACCGCACGAGGTCTCGTTGTGAATGAGGGTGAGTGCATCGTAGGCGCCGGTGGCGAGTTCCTGGCGGACGGCCTCGGGATCGACGGGCTGGCCCCATTCGAATTTGAGGGCGGTGGCCTGTTTGCCGCAGCGTAGGGCGACATCATACCATTTGTCCGAGAACGCGCCGTTCATGCAGTTCAGCACCTTCTTTTTGACGACGTTGCGGAGGGCGCCTTCCATCACGCCCCACGCGCTGCTGGTGGAGAGGTAAACGGGATCCTTGGTGTAGCAGATCGCCTGCAGCTCGGGTTGGATGGAATTATAGAGCGCGACGAAGTCAGTGCTGCGGTGCCCGATCATGGGCTGCGACATGGCACGGAGCGTTTTTTCCGAGACGGCGATGGGACCTGGGATGAAGAGTTTGTAGCTCATGATTAATGCGCGTAGGCATGGCGAAAACAGTTTGCGCGGGCCGAGGCGTCAACCTTCATTCACGTCACGCATGTCGCCGCACTGGCTGAAGAGAAAAATCAACGCCCTCGAACTCTATACGATCGATGTCATTCTCGGTCGACGGGCAGACACCGGGGCCGCGATCTACGGGGCGTTTTTACAGGCGCTCTCATGGCTGTTTAACGGAATTGTGCAGTCGCGGTGGTGGCTGTATCGGCACCGGATTTTTCATGACCAACCGCTGGGCTGTTTGGTGGTAGTAGTGGGAAATCTAACTGTCGGCGGCACCGGAAAAACGCCCGTGGTGGAAAAATTTGCGAAGGCCCTCCGCGATCGCGGACGTAAAGTCGCGATTTTGAGCCGCGGCTACAAGAGCAAGTCCGCCCCCTTCTGGCAAAAATGGTGGTGGGCACTGACCCATGCCGAAGAGCCGCCCCCGCGCATCGTCAGTGATGGCACCACGGTGTTGCTGAACAGCGAGGAAGCGGGCGACGAGCCTTACATGCTCGCCCGCAATCTCCCCGGCGTAATCGTCCTCGTGGATAAGAACCGGGTGAAGGCCGGGGCTTATGCGATCAAGAAATTCGGCTGTGATACGCTCGTGCTGGACGACGGATTTCAATATTTACCGCTCAAGGGCCGGCTCAATTTGCTGCTAGTCGACAAGACCAATCCATTTGGAAACGGCAACTTGCTGCCGCGCGGAATTCTGCGCGAACCGATCAAACATCTGAAGCGGGCGAGCTATATTTTCCTGACGAAATCCAATGGCCAGCGCGACCCCGAACTCGAGGCGCTGATCAAAGAACACAACCCGAACGTCGATCTGATCGAATGCGCGCACCGGCCGCAGTATTTGCAGCATTTCGGCGTGGCGAATGATGCGCCGGATGCCCGGGAGCCATTGACGTTTCTCAAGGGCCGGCGCGTGTTCGCGTTCAGTGGGATTGCGACGCCGGAGAGCTTTGAGAAATTTCTCCGCGACCTCGGAGCGTTGCTCGTAGGTCGGGAACGGTATCTCGACCATTATCGGTTCGAGGAAAGCGATCTCGCCGGGCTGTTTGAAATGGCGAAAGCCGAGGGGGCCGAGTGTCTCGTGACGACGGAGAAGGACGCAGTGCGGATTGCCGAGACGCGGTCGTGTCCGTTGCCGCTTTATTATCTGCGACTCGAAATCGATATCATCCGGGGTGCCGCGGACTTTGACGAAGCGGTTGGGCGAATCTGTTTCCCCCAAGACAGCTTGCGGGCGGCGGCCAAATAGGTGCACGGGCGGGTGCGGAGCTTTCGCTTGCAGGCGGGGGCGGTCGGGGCGTTGATTTGAGGCCACATGATTATTGACCCCCGTTTGAATACGCTCGCGGCCGGCCTCACTGGTTTTTCCACCGAACTCAAAAAAGGTGAACGCGTGTTGATCGATGCGTTCGATGTGCCGGACGCGATGGTGATTGCGCTGGTGCGGGCGACGCGCGCCCGGGGCGCTTATCCTTACGTGCAACTGCACCGCGCCCGCGTGACCCGCGAAATGGCCCTGGGCGCCGAGGAGGCCCAATATGCGCCGCATGCGGAGATCGAGCTCGCGCGGATGCAAAAAATGGATGCCTACATCGCCTTGCGCGGATCCGACAACATCTTCGAAGCGTCGGATGTCCCATCGGCCCGCGTCCAAGTGGTTTCCCGTCTCATGAAGCCCGTGCTTGATCATCGGGTGGGCAAGACGAAGTGGGTGGTGTTGCGTTGGCCCAGCTCGGCCATGGCGCAGCAGGCGGGCATGAGTACGGAAGCCTTCGAGGATTTTTATTTCAAGGTCTGCACGCTCGATTACGGCCGGATGGTCCCGGGCATGGCGGCGTTGGCGGCGTTGATGAAGAAAACGGATCGTGTCCAAATCAAGGGCCCGGGCACGGATCTTCAGTTTTCGATCAAGGGCATCGGCGCCCAGCCCTGCGGCGGACTCCGGAATATTCCGGATGGAGAGGTGTTTTCCTGCCCGGTGAAGGAAAGCGTCGAGGGCGTCATCCAGTATAATGCGCCGACGGTTTATTTGGGCGCGTCGTTCGACAACATTCGCCTCGTGTTCAAGAAGGGGAAGATCGTCGAAGCGACGTCGAGCAATACCAAGCGATTGAATGAGATTCTCGATAGCGACGCTGGGGCACGCTACGTGGGCGAGTTCGCGCTGGGATTCAATCCGCACATTCTGGAACCGATGCGCGACATTTTGTTCGATGAAAAGATCGCGGGCTCATTTCACTTTACGCCGGGGCAGGCCTACGAGGGCGTGGGCAACGGCAACAAGTCACAGGTGCACTGGGACATGGTGTGCATCCAGCGGCCGGAATACGGCGGTGGCGAGATCTGGTTTGACGGGAAACTCGTGCGCAAGGATGGGCTCTTCGTGCCGAAGTCGCTGCACAAACTGAACCCGGCGTTTTTACTCGGGAAGAAGTGAAGACGGTGATTGTCGACGGAACACACGGACGACACGGAAATCAGTTTCCGCATTCCGGGTGTTCCGTGTATCCCGTGGGCCATGTCTGACCTAGCCGATTTCATTCACGCGCTGCCGAAAACGGAGACGCACCTCCACGTTGAGGGGGCGTTGCCGTATGAGCTTTTGACCGCGTGGCAGCCCGACCGGTGGCCGGCGAATCCGCCGTTTCGGGCACGGAGTTATCGCTATGCGACGTTTCCAGATTTCGAAAAAATACTCCTCGATCACGCGCTGCCGTGGTTCACCTCGGCGGAAAAATACCACGAGGCCGCGAAGGTGATGTTTGCGCAGCACGTCGCGCAGAACGTGCGCTACGTGGAGACGAGTTTTCATCTGCCGGTGACAAAATTTATCAGCGTGCCCGGTCCGGAAATCATCGCCGCGATCCGCTCGGCGGCGCCGGTCGGGCTCGAGGTGCGCGTGTTCACTGGGATGTTGCGCAGCGACCTCAACGGCGACCTGCGGCCGACGATTGATCAGCTGCATAACTGGGACGGACTCGCGGGTATCGATTTGCACGGCCATGAATCGATGGTGACGACCCCCGACACGGCGGAAGTCTGGGCGAGGGTGCGGGCGGCGGGCAAGGTGACCAAGTGCCACGCCGGCGAATTTGACGGGGCCGCGCGCGTGCGCGAAGCCATCGAGTTTCTTGGGGTGAAGCGCGTGCAGCACGGGGTGCGGGCGATCGAAGATCCGGCGGTCGTGAAGCTCGCGGTGGAGCGGGGGGTGACGTTTGATGTGTGTCCGATCAGCAACGTCGGATTGCGCGTGGTCGCGGCCATGCGCGAGCATCCAATTCGGCGGCTGATGAAGGCGGGGGTGCGGTGCACGGTGAGCACGGATGATCCGTTGAGTTTCGGGAACTCGCTCGTCGAAGAGTATACGGCGCTGGCGTTGGAGCTGAATTTTACGCGGGCCGAGTTGGCGCAGGTCGCGCGCAATGGCTGGGCGGTCGCCGAGGTATCGGCGGACGTGCGCAACGCCGCGCTCGCCGAGATCGACCGGCTCTGCCTTGGTGTGGGTCGGCCATGACTTATACCTACACCGTCCCCGAGGGAATCCGCCATTTACGCGCCGACAAGGCGTTGGCTATTGCGTTCAGCGACCACAGTCGCACGGCCTTGCAACGGGCGTTTGATTCCGGGCTCGTGACGCTGCGCGGAGCGGCGATCAAGCGGGACCAGAGTGTGACGGCGTTGGACACGTTGGAGTTCACGATGCCGGACGTGAAGCCGATGGAATTGCGCGCGGTCGATATTCCGCTCGATGTGATTTATGAGGACAAGCACCTGCTCGCGGTGAACAAGCCGGCGGGCATGGTGGTGCACCCGGGCGCGGCGACGGGCGAGGATACGTTGGTGCATGCGTTGTTGTCGCACTGCGCCGGCGGCCTGAGCGGCATCGGTGGGGTCGAACGGCCGGGAATTGTGCATCGCCTCGACCGGGAAACTACGGGAATCATTATCGTGGCGAAGAACGACAAGGCTCACCGCGGGTTGGCGGAGCAGTTTGCCGAGCGGACATTGCACAAGGAATATCTCGCGCTCGTAACTGGCGCCCCGACTTTGTTGAGCGGCAGCATTCGAAAGCCGATCGGTCGCAACAAGCAGCACCGACATAAGATGGCGGTCGTGGATGCCGAGCGCCAGGACGACCACGAGATGCAGGGCAAAGATGCGCACACGGATTGGCAAGTGGTCGAGGCCTTCGGGAAAATCGCCACGCTGATGCGGTGCGTGATTCACACCGGTCGAACACACCAGATCCGCGTGCACATGAAATCACTCGGCCACGTTTTGCTGGGTGATGAGATTTACGGGTGGAAGCCCGATGCACGGCTGAAAAAACAGCCGGAGCGCGTGATGTTGCACGCGGAGCATTTGATCGTGAGCCATCCCATCACGCACAAGGAGCTGGCCCTGCGCGCGCCGTTGCCGGCGGATTTCAATGCGCAATTGACGGAGCTCCGCAAACTGGCCAAGGCCGCCGCAAAGGCGAAGCGTTTGATCGCCGAGCCGGCCAAGCCGCGCAAGAAGGCCGGGCCACCGCCGGCACACGTGCACGAGTCGCGGTTGTGACGACTGGCGCCCGTGGGTGATGCGCTACCAGCACCCGATCTTTACAACGTTTCGGCGGCGAGGCCGTAGCGGAGATTGTAGAGCGAGTGGTGGAAGGGGTCGAAGCCACCGAGCTCGGCGAGCGTGATAACGGTGGCCAGGGCTGCGGGAAACACATCGGCGCGGGCGGGCGGGAGCCCCGGGATCTTTTGGCGTTCGGCGAGGGAGAGGGGACCCAACGAGGCAAGGAGCGCGCGGAGCTCGGCGAGGGTGACGCGGGGCTCGGTCTGTTCGAGCGTCGTGCCGACGCGGGCGGCAAGGATGGCGCGCACGGTCGTGACGGTGCCGCCGGTGCCGATGGCGACGGCGTGGGCGGGAAGGGAAAACGTGAAACCGGCGGCGGCAACCGTCGTGCGAGTGTGCTGCGGGATGGCGGAGGCAGCGGGCTCGGCGAACGGTGCTGCCGGGTCCGCGATGAATTTTTCGGTGAGGCGGACGCAGCCAAGTTGGAGGCTGACGGCTTGCTCGATGTGGCGATCGCGGAAGGCGAGGCATTCGAGGCTGCCGCCACCGAGGTCGAATACATAAAAATCGCGGAGTGCGTGGAGTGCGGGATCGCAGGTGAGGCCACGGCCAATGAGATTGGCTTCCTCGTGGCCGGAAAGGATGCGAATCGTCTGGCCGGTGGCGGAGTGGACGCGGGAGACAAAATCAGCGCCATTGCGGGCATCGCGGACGGCGCTGGTCGCGACGAGGACGGTGCGGGCGGGCGCGAAGGACGCGGCGTCGGCGAGCAGCGATTGGATGGCGGCGAGCCCACGGCTCATGCCCTCTTCGCTGAGCCGCGGATCGGACTTCGCGAGACCGACGCTGATCCGCGCGTCGATGGTGCGGTGCTTCAGCGAGACGATTCGGCCATCCAATGAGCGCGTGGCGATGAGGATTTTGATGGAGTTGCTCCCGATATCGATGATGGCGACCGAGGGCGTCGAAGACGTGGTGACCGGGTTCATTGGTAGGAGTAGCGGCGGCCGAGCCGAAGGAGTGGAGCTTCGAGCCAACGATAGGAAATGATACTGAGCGCGCCGGTTAGACCGAGCGCGAGGAGGGTGATGGCTCCGCCGGTCCAGTCTTGGTGAAGCGGGGGTAGGTTGCGCATGAGCCAGTGCGTCACAAAAAACACGGGCGTGTGGCAGAGATAGATGAAATAGGAAACGACGCCAATGGCACAGAGTGGCCGGAGGCGAAAAATCTGGGCGACCATCCCCGAGGGGAAGAGCAACACCCAGAGCAACAGGCCGGAGAAAAACGCGGCCGCCACCGGGTAGCCGACGGTCACCATCAACGGCGATCCGCCACTCAGGCCACGGGTGGTTAGCACCACGAGAAACAACGCGAGGCTCGCGAGCGACCCGCCGAGCAGGGTGCGGTGGCGCCGGAGGAAACCCACGGCGGTTTCCTCCCGCACCGCGACTGCGCACAGCACACCGGCGAGCAGCGCGTCGGCCCGCATGGGCAGTAGAAAGGTGGCGGCGACTGAATTGCCGGAAGCGAGGAGCGTGGCGATGCGGAGTGCAGGACAGATGACGACGGCCCAGACGGCGACGTAGGCTAGCCCGCGCGAACCGAATCGACGCACGACGAATGGCATCAGGAGATAAAATTGTTCTCCGATGCCGAGCGACCAGGTCGGACTCAGCCAGTAGTTACCCACCTGCTGCGCGGCGCTCATGGCGATGTTTTGTACCATGGTGAAGTAGGTCCACGTCGGCACCGGGCTGATGAAGTAGTCGCCACCACTGAGTGCGGCGAGGGCTGGTAGGTGACGACACACGATAAAACTTAACAGCAAGAGGCCGTAGAGCGGGAAAATGCGGAGCGCACGACGGACGAAGAAGGAGGAAACGAGTCGGGCAGTGTGCTGATGATCCAGGAGGATGCCGCCGATCAAGAAGCCGGACAGAACGAAGAAGAGATCCACGCCGGTGAAAAACAGCGCGCAGCTACGTTTGAGGGCGTCGTGCACGGCGATGCCGGCTGGAGTTGGAACGATGACGGAACAATGCATCACCAGCACCATCAGGATGGCGCGACCACGCAGTCCGTCGAGGGCCGGGATGCGTTCGCCGGAGCGGGGCAGGACCGGTGTTTGCAATGCCGCGTCAGCTCGGTTCGAGCCGTCGGCTGCGCGCGCGCTCATAGCATGAAATCGGCTGGGGCGATCAGCACGGCGAACTCGCCCTTGAGGCTGCCTTTGAGGAGGCGGTCGCGGACGTCGGCGGAGCGTCCCACGAGCCACGTTTCGTGGAGTTTGGTGACTTCACGCGCGATGCAGATCACGCGGTCGGGGCCGAGGGTGGCGACGATTTCCTCGGCGAATTTGTCAATGCGGTGGCAGCTTTCGTAGAGCGCGAGGGTAAATTCAAAGTCGCGGTATTTTTGCAGAAAGGCGGTGCGGGCGGACGTTTTTGCGATGAGAAAACCGGCGAAGAGAAATCCGTTGGTGGGCAGGCCGCTCGCGCTCAGCACGGCCGCGATGGCACAGGCGCCAGGCACGGGGATGACCGGAAGACCACGGCGACGGCAAGCGCGCACAAGACGGAAACCGGGATCGCTGATGGCGGGGGTGCCGGCGTCGCTGACGACCGCGACCGATTTGCCGGCGGCGATTTGCGTGACGATGTGATCGGCGGCGACGGTTTCGTTATGATCGTGATAGGAAATCAGCTCGCGGCGCAGGCCCATGCGCGTGAGGAGACCCCCGGTGGTGCGCGTGTCTTCACACGCGACGAGGTCAACGGAGCCGAGGATGGCGCGGGCCCGGTCGGAAAAATCGGCTAGATTGCCGATGGGTGTCGCGACGACGTAAAGCGTGCCGGGTTGAGGCGTGAGTGAAGGATTGGCGGCGGGGGCGTCGGACATCATAGCGGGCACAAAAAAATCCGGCGCGAGGCCGGATTTGGCGAGAGAGAAAATGGACCTCGGCGGGATCACTGCGCCCGGTAAACCGAGCGCACGATGACGAGCCGATCAGCGTCCGGAGGGCTGGCCCATGCCAGGGATCTGGCCTTCCCAACCGGCGGGCCGACTCCAGGGAATGGACGTTTCTTTTTGAGTGCGGGTCGAGCAGCCGCTGAAAATGGCGCCAAACGCGAGGAGCAGGAGGGTGAGAAGGGGCTTCTTGAGCGTGGTCATGGTGAACGAACTAATACGGCTGAATCGCCCTTCTGCAAGACTCCGCGCAAGGTATCGGGCTGGACCTGCGCGATGGAAAACTGGGTGCGGACGTCGCTGATGAGAACCGTCGCAACGACATCGGTTCCCTGGTTAATGTTAAGCCGTTGGCCGAGCTGGGCGCCGCGGGCGGAACCGAAGTTGAGGACGACAAACGCGCTGGAGGGGCCGACATTGAGGACGGTGGCGCGTCCGGAGCGGTTCGTAAAGGCGGCGGTGGCGGCCCCATAGCCGACGCCGGCAGTGGCGCCGTGGCGGGCGGTGGCGAGCTGTTTTTCGAGTTCGGCGATCGTGTTCTTGTAAGCGGCGACGGCTTCGGGCGAGGCGTTGGAGTTGCGCGAGTCGTCGAGGTCGGCGCGGAGTGAGGCGACTTCTGCTGCCAGGGCCTTGGCGTTTTCCTCGTGGAGTGTGAGGAGTTTTTTGGCCGACGAGAGATCGTGGTCGAGGACGACGGCGCGGAGTTCGGCGGAAGATAACTTCTCGTTGGTAGCGGTGAGTTCGGCGCGAGTGGATTCGAGGGTGGTGTCGAGGGCGGCTACCTTGGCCTTGAGGGATCCGGTCTGTTCGTTCGCGGCAGCGAGGTCGGATTGGAGGCGGCTGGCACGGTTGTTGGCTGAGGCGAGTTCGGCGGCGAGGATTTGTTTAGAGTTACCGATCTTCAGGTAGAGCGCGCCGGAGAACACTGCGCCGAGGAGGGCGAAGGTGCAGAGGACGATGAGCGGGGCGTTGCGCACGGGTGGATACAAGCTGCCGAGGCAGACAAAAATAGGGCGGGTCGGAGGCCCGCCCTATTCGCTACGTCAGACGCGATACGTAGAGTTAAACCACGGGGTCTTGGCGCGTTTTTTCACGCCGCTGGATTTGTTGGCCGCGAGATGTTCGAGGATCTTAAAGGCCACTTCGGCTTGGTCCGGCGCTCCGACGGTGGTGGCGAGTTCTTCGGCGGTGACGGGCTTGCCCGGTGCGGCGGCGAGCGCGGCCGACAGCTTGAGCTTGAGCGCGATCACGCCGCCGGCAGCTTGCTTGCCGGCTTCGACGCCGGGTTGATGGTAGGCATTGATGCCGATGAGCGAGGCGTAGAGGCCGACGACGCGCTCGTAGAGCGCGATCAACATGCCGAGCGTGTGCGGGGAGACGTCGGGCAGGGTGATGGTGATGGAGTGACGGTCTTTTTCGCTCAGGGCGGCGCGGGTGCCGAGGTAAAAACCTTGCAGGTAGTCGCCGGCGGTAATGCCGGGCTCAACTTCGAGGGAGGTCTTCGCGTCGCGATCTTTGAGGACCTCGACGAAGGTGACGAAAAAATTATTCACGCCATCGCGCAGCTGTTGCACGTAGGCATGCTGGTCGGTGGATCCCTTGTTACCGTAAACGGCGATGCCTTGGTTGACGACGTTGCCCTTGAGGTCGTGTTCCTTGCCGAGGGATTCCATCACGAGCTGTTGGAGGTAACGCGAGAAGAGGAGGAGGCGGTCTTTATAGGGGAGGACAACCATGTCCTTGGTGCCGCGACCATCGGTGGCGAAATGCCACATGAGGGCGAGGAGCGCCGCAGGATTGTCGACGGTCGCGGTCTTCCGCGTGACTGCGTCCATGGCGGCGGCACCGCCAAGCAGAGACTGGATGTCGAGGCCTTGCAGGGCGGCAGGCAGGAGCCCTACGGCGCAGAGCGCGCTGGTGCGCCCGCCGACCCAATCCCACATGGGAAAACGAGCGAGCCAGTTTTCGCTCACAGCGGTGGTGTCGAGTTTCGAGCCAACCCCCGTGACCGCCACGAAGTGCTTCGTGTGGTCGAGTCCGGCGGTCTGGAAGGCGGCGATCGCCTCGAGCATGCCATTGCGGGTCTCGGCGGTGCCGCCGGACTTCGAAATAACGAGGACGAGGGTCTTGGCGAGCTGGCCGCGGAGACTGTTGAGGACGTAGTCGAGGCCGTCTGGGTCGGTGTTGTCGAAGAAGGCGACGGCGAGCTTGTCTTTGCGCGGCTGGCCCAGCGCGTGGGCCACGAATTGGGGGCCGAGGGCGGAGCCACCAATGCCGATGACAAGGAGGTTTTTGAACTTTCCCTTGGGGCCGGCAACCGTGCCGGCGTGGACTTTGGCGGAAAAGTCTTTGATCGCGGCGAGGGTGGAGGAGATCTCATTTGTCAACTCGGCGGTCGGTGCTAACTGCGGAGCACGGAGCCAATAGTGTCCGACCATGCGCTTTTCGTCGGGATTCGCGATGGCGCCTTTTTCGAGGGCAGCCATCTCGGCGAACGCCTGCTGGATAGAGGCCTCCTTTGACGAGAGGAAATCGTCAGGGAAGGGCAGACGCGAGAGATCGAGCGAGACGCCGAGGTCGGCGTAGTGGTAGGAGTGCGTTTTGAAGCGGGACCAGTTCATGGGAGAAAGAGTGGCCATGGGTTAACCACGGATCGGGCGGATGAGCACGGTTAAACTTGGGTAACCTCGGTCATGCGCCAGAACTGTTCAACGGCATCGTCAACGAGGGGAAACGGACGAATCGGTTGCATGGAGGGATGGCCCAACGCAACGCGCGATGCGCGGTCAGGGCAGGAACCACTCTGAGCTACGCGATCGAAAAAAAGATCCGCACCGGACCGGAGTTGGCGTGGATCCGGCTTCATCAAGAGCGATCCGATGAAAACAACGAAGGCCCCAGGCGAGCCAGTGGTAAGTAGACCGATCTCCGTTGGACTCACGTGCTGGTTGTGGCAGCGGCGGGAGCGGACGATCGCGGAACTCGCCCAACGCCTGGGAGTGACGCTAAAGCTCACGCAGCATATTCATGGCCTGCGCCGGGAGATCGAGTGCCAGGTGTCGGGAGCGAACGTTGACCAATTTATTGGTGAATTCGTGCGACGGTGTTAGGGAGGGGCGCATGGAATGATCCAGACATCGGTTACGCTGTGTCCAGGTTTGAAATTTCGGAATGTTATGCCTCCGGGTCTTGGCAGAGAGAGAAAGTTGCGCGTCGGCCAATCGCGCTTTTTTCAGAGGATTGATTTCCCTCCCTTGAAGCCCGCCGCCGACTCGATCTTCGTCGTTGTTCTCCCCTTCAAGGTTGATAGCGAACTCATCCAAAGTCGGCCGGACGCTTTCGGGCTTCTGCTGGCACCGGAACGGGCTGAGGTGGCATGAACCATTATTGCACCTATTTTGACCGGATCTATCTGACGCACGGCGTGGCGCTGTGGAACTCGATCCAACAGCACGACCCGGGCGCGGTGCTGTGGGTGCTAACGCTCGATGATACCACCGCGGTGGTCATGAGAGGTCTGCGCCAGGAGGATCTGCGGGTGGTGACCCTCGCGGAACTAGAAGCGGGTGACGCCGCGCTCGCGGCGGCAAAGGCCAATCGCTCCCGAGTGGAGTATTACTTCACTCTTTCGCCGTGTTGGCCGGACTGGTTGTTGCGCACACGGTCCGAAATCCCTGCAATCACCTATCTTGATGCCGACCTGTATTTTTGGTCCAGCCCAGCGCCCATTTTTACCGAGATTGAAGCGGCGGGAGCCAGCGTGGGTATTACGGCCCACCGGTATTCGCCGGGGTTGGAGGCCCTGAAGGTTTGGGGGAGCTACAACGTCGGAATCCAATACTTCCGCAATGACGAGGCCGGCCGGGCGGTCGTGGCCGACTGGCGCGCGCGCTGTCTCGATTGGTGCTATGATCGCTACGAACCGGACCGGTTTGCTGATCAAAAATACCTCGATGCCTGGCCGGAGCGTTTCGGGCGTGCGGTGCACGTCGTCGCCCATCCCGGGGTCAACGTGGCCCCGTGGAACTGGCGGGGCCTTCGTTGGGGAGGCTCGGCCGTGCTCCCCACGGTGGATGGCCGGCCGCTCGTCGTATTTCACTACGCCAAATTCCGGTTACTTGGATCCGGCATTTGGGATTCCGGTCAGCTCGAATTTTCGGTCATGCCGCGAGGGCGGCGGGTTCGGCTCTACGAACCCTATTGGCAGGCGCTCCACGCCGCAGCCCGCACCACCGGCATGACCGCCCCATCGGCCACACGGGGCGCGCGCGTCGGCTGGAGGAAATGGGTTATGCGCGCTCTCTTCGGCCCGGCGTGGTGGCGCGCCGGCGGATGTTGGATAGCACTTGGGTTGGGTCCACTCGGCCGCTATGGCGGGGCGTTGATGCTGGCCCGGCGCGGAAAAAAAATATCCATGACGGCTTGAGCTCAAGAGATGGCCCGGGGTTGTTGGATTTGATCACGCTTGAAGATACCGAGCCGACGGGGCTCGGCCGGGTTTTGTTAGTTTTGCTCTAAAAGCACCGGCGCCTCCCGCTCCAATCCAGCAAGTCCGTACGACTAATTTCTACGCGGTTTCCGCGAACGCCGGTGATTGGAGCCTTCTGATTTCCCGGGGCTGAAACCCGAAGGGCGATTTCCCCTGAATATGCTCACGCTCCGTGGTCTCAGACGAAATCAACCTTTGGGCAACAGGCCGTCTAGCCTCTGTCAATTTTTGCCGTCTTACCCCGAGTGAACCTTCGTCGGTTGGCGACACGGCGTGCGTGCGCAGATGGGTCGTATCGCTCTGGCACGACTCACGACGTGACCTTGTGGGCTGCTTATTGCGTGAAATGTTAGCAACCCCAGTTTTGCGTTCCTGACCCCGGTTTACGCTCGATTGCGCACGCCAACAGCAGAGGGAAAAGATAAAGGGTCAGCTTGTTCACCTGAGGCAGGAGAAGAAGGGGATGATGATTGCTTCATCTTGAGCAGCAGTTTGGCTCCGGCGAAGGGGATGTGCACGCCGTCGATCTCTTCGGTCTCGATGCCGCCCGCGGCGTCTTCGTAGCGCACACCGCAGGCCTCGGTCATCAGGTCATCAGGTCGATGGTGATGTCGTCGTTGACGCGGACAACGACCCACTGCGCGATGTCTTCGTTGCCCAATTCCCGGATGGCACGGTCGGGCAGAATTTCCCGCGCCCGCTTGACGAGCGTCCGGTGGGCCAGATCACGGGCGATGGGCAGGTCGATGTCTTCGGTGGCGCGGACGAAGCCGAGACGGTTGATCGCGAAACCTCCGACCACCAACGTAGGTGACACCGAGGCGATTCAGTTCCGGCGCGAGCGAAACCAGCTCGGCGTCGGTCGGGACGCGGGTTACAGACCGTTCCGGTTCAGGTTCGCCGTCCATGTTGCGCAGGCTTCGTTGCTGGAAAACCGAAAGACGCCCTTCGGTTGCCCGCGGCCCCGGGCCGATTGGGCGGCGGTGCGTGGGAGACGAGCGAAGCGCGGCCACGGAGTTTTATGCAAGGTCCCGATGGTTTTGATGGACTGCTTGTTCACGGGCCCAAGTTCGCGTGACAGAAGCCGCCAGATCGCGGGGTAAACCCGCTCCTACAGTTGCGACTCAACGCAGCCCGGTATTTTGAAATACGCCTTACAGATTCTTGTCGGTGACGGCACCTTCGGAAGCGCTGCTGACGAGCTTCGCGTATTTGGCGAGGACGCCGCGGGTTTCTTTGGGTGGGAGCGGTTGGTAGGCGGCCAGGCGGGCGGCGTAGTCGGCGTCGGGGATGAGGAGGCTCATCGTGTTTTTGACGGCGTCGATTTCGATGAGGTCACCGTTTTTCACGATGCCGATGGGGCCGCCTTTCGCGGCTTCCGGTGTGATGTGGCCAACGTCGAAACCGTGAGAGCCGCCGGAGAAGCGGCCGTCGGTGATGAGCGCCACATCCTTGATGAGGCCGCGGCCGGCGATGGCGCTGGTGGGTGAAAGCATCTCGCGCATGCCGGGGCCGCCGACGGGGCCTTCGTTGCGGATGACCACCACGTCTCCTTTGACGACATCGCCACGGAGGACGCCTTTGAGCGCGTCTTCCTCGCTCTCGTAGACTTTGGCGGGGCCTTTGAAGTAGAGCCCTTCCTTGCCGGTGATTTTGCCGACGGCGCCGCCGGGGGCGAGGTTGCCGTGGAGGACGCGGAGGTGAGTGTCGGCTTTGATGGGTTGATCCCAAGGGCGGATGACGTCCTGTTGGTCGGGGTAGGACGGGTAGGGCTGCACGTCCTTGAGGGACTCGGCGATGGTCTCGCCGGAGACGGTGAGGCATTCCCCGTGGAGGAGGCCGCGGTCGAGGAGGAGCTTCATCATCGGACGGATGCCGCCGATGCGGATGAGGTGGGCCATGCCGTATTTGCCGAAAGGCTTTACGTCGGCGAGGAGCGGGACGCGGTCGCCGATGATCTTGAAATCCTCGAGGGTGAGCGGGACCTCGGCGCTATGGGCGATGGCAAGGAGGTGGAGGATGAGATTGGTCGAGCCGCCGAGCGCGAGACAAACGGTGATGGCGTTTTCGAAGGCGTGGCGGGTGAGAATATCGCGGGGCTTGGTGCCTTTTTTCAGCATGGCCATGACGGCGGCGCCGGCGCGTTCGCAGTCCTCGCGTTTTTCTTTGCCGACGGCGAGCTGGGCGCTGCTGTTGGGGAGGCTCATGCCGAGGGCCTCAATGCAGGTGGCCATGGTGTTGGCGGTGTACATGCCGCCGCACGAACCTGGGCCGGGGATGGCGGTGGCCTCGACGTCGCGGAGGCCAGCGTCGTCGATCTCGCCCTTGGCGTGTTTACCGACGGCCTCGAAGACGGAGACAATGTCGAGGGGCTTCTTGTGGTCGCAGTCGGAGGCGGCAAAGCCGGGAAGAATGCTGCCGCCGTAGATGAAGACGGCGGGGCGGTTGAGGCGGGCGATGGCCATCATGCAACCGGGCATGTTTTTGTCGCAGCCGCCGATGGCGACGAGGCCGTCAAAGCCCTCGGCGGCGACGGCGGTCTCGATGGAGTCGGCGATGACGTCGCGAGAGACGAGCGAGTAGCGCATGCCCTGCGTGCCCATGCTGATGCCGTCGGTGACGGTGATGGTGTTGAAATAAACGGATTTTCCGCCGGCGGCATCGATGCCCTTTTGCGCGTGCAAGCTGAGGTCGCCCAGGTGGACGTTGCAGGGCGTCATATTGCTGGCGGACGAGGCGACGGCGATCTGGGGCTTCTTGAAATCTTCGTCGGTAAAGCCGACGGCGCGGAGCATGGAGCGGGCGGGAGCGCGGTCATTGCCGTCGACGACGACGGAGGAATGCGGGCGGAGGGAGTTCATGAAAATTGGGAAAGAGAGAAATGGAGAAAGCGGAAAACAGGAGTGAGGAGGGCGCAGCGAACCAGCGGGGTGGGGCTCGGGCAAGTGCGTTTACGTAAATGACGGGCACACCACCCGCTCACGCTCAAGGCTACACGGAGAAAGATGACGATAACTTCGGGGTTGCGTGGGGGAATGGGCGGCGCATTCACTCGGTGCGACTTTATCCGCATGGCGTTCAATCTGAAAAAAGTGCTGAAGGCGTTGCTGCTTTCGACCAACCAACCGATCTCCGTCAAGGATGTGCAGGGTGCGTTCACGCGCTTCCACAACCAAGCGGGGGTGCAGGCGGTCGCTGAAACGGAGGCCGTGGTGGAGGCACGGGCGAATGCGAGCGAGGTGCGGCCGGACGTGGCCGTGGAAGCGTCGACGGCCAATGAGCCGGCAAGGGGCGGCGAAGTGGTGGGATCGGTGGCGAGTGGGCCGGCAGAAGAGGTGGCGGAAGTCTTGGTCGAAGGGCCACTGGAAAAGGACCCTGAACTTTATTCGGAAGTGCCGTCGTTGATCACGGCGACCCAGATCCGCGAAGCGATGGATCAGATCGCGGCTGATCTACGTGCGACGGACGATGGGTTGGTGCTCATCGAGGGGAATGCGGGCTACAAGATCGTGACGCATCCGCGTTTTGGTCGCTGGGTGCGGATTCTGCGACAGGAGCCGCCGCCCGTGAAACTGAGTCAGTCGGCGATCGAGACACTTGCGGTGGTGGCCTATCGCCAGCCGGTCACACGGAGCGAAATCGAGACGATCCGCGGCGTATCGGCGGAGGCTGGCGTCAACAAACTGCTGGAGCGCGAATTAATTTACATTACGGGTCGAGCTGATTCGCCGGGGCGGCCGATTCAGTATGGCACGACGGATCAGTTCCTCGAGTTTCTTGGCGTGAAGTCGCTCGACGAGATGCCGGCGTCGGACGTGTTGTCGACGCGCCAGATCGACGAATGGTTGAAGAATTCATCGTCGGCGCACAAACCGAACGACCACGACATGGGACTGGACGAAGAAGAGCAGTTGTCGCTCGACGGAACGGTGGTGCCGAAGATCGAAGTCGCCGCTGCGGAAACGGCAACGCTGCTGGCGGCCGAAGACCCGGCGGTGGCCGAACCACAAGTCTCGTCTCCGACCGAACCCGAAGCGCCCGTCCAAAGCTGACATGGATCTCGAACCTATTCGGAAACAGATCGATCACATCGACCGGCAGCTGGTCGGACTGATCAATGAGCGACTCGCGCTGGCGGCAGAAATTGGCAAGGTGAAGCGCAGCCAGGGAGGTCAAATCTATGTCGCCGAGCGCGAGGATGCGGTGATGCGCAAGGTCACTGGGCAGAACGAGGGACCAATCAAGCACGAGGCGCTACGAGCGATTTATCGGGAGATCATGTCGGCCGCGATTGCGTTGGAGAAACCGCTGCTCATCGCCTATCTCGGCCCGGAAGCGAGCAACACGCATGCAGCGGCGATGAAGAAATTTGGCGCAAGCGTGGATTACCATGCGATGGCGACGGTGAGCGACATCTTCACGGCGGTGGAGAAGGGCGAGACGGATTATGCGGTGATTCCCATCGAGAATTCGACCGAAGGCTCGGTGCGCGAGGCGCTCGACAGTTTTGTGGAGAGCGAGGTGAAGATCGTCGCGCAGCTCTATTTGGAGATTAACCACGCGCTGATTTCGAATTCGGCCTTGGACAAGATCGTGCGCGTTTACTCGAAGGACCAGGCGCTCGCGCAGTGTCGGCATTGGTTGCAGCGCCACTTGCCTCATGCGCAGTTGGTGGATGCCCCGAGTACCTCACGGGCGGTCCAGATTGCGAAGGCCGAACCGGGTACGGCGGCAATCGCGAGTGAGTTAGCGGCCGAGTTTCACGGCGTGCCCGTAGTCGAGCGCAACATCCAGGACAAGGCGGACAACACGACGCGTTTTTTTGTAATCGGGAAAAAGCCGTCGGGTTCGGTCGGGGGCGGGAAGGATATTTCGAGCTTCCTGGTTTCGCTCGGCGACGAAGCGGCTTCGCATTCGGGCGCGCTGCTCAAAATGCTCATGCCGCTGGCGGAGCGCGGGATTAATCTTTCGAAGATTGAATCACGGCCCAGCAAGAAACGGCCGTGGGATTATTATTTCTTCCTTGATTTGACCGGTCACTTTGAGGACCCGGCGATGAAGGAGGCTCTGGCGGAGCTGAAGAAGTTTTGCCCGTTGGTTAAATGGTTGGGCAGCTATCCGGCCGTGAGCTGATCCGCCTTCGCCAAGGCTGCGGCGAGATGTTGGCGCTGGTGGAGACCACGCTTCAGCGACCTTTGCCCAGTAGAAAATAGAGCGCGGTTACGCCAGCGGCGACCAAGACGAGCGCGAGGACGAAGTAGACGAAACACCCCTTGCGAACATCGGTTTTCAGAGCGGCGGGCGGCACACGATATTCGTCCAGAATGGCGTCGGCCTGCGTGATGTCACGCGGGGCGGTCGCCAGCGGCACCCCAGCGGCGGCGTGGCCGAGAATGGCGTCGGCGGTGTGCCGCAGCGTGGTGTTGGCAGGAGCGCGAGAGGGGCTGAGCCGCAGACCACTTGGGGCAACTGGACCGGCGGACACGGAGGCGGGCGGCGCGGCTTGGGCGATCTCGCGGTCGAGCCAGGCGAGGTGTGCTTGGACGAGTGCGCGCTGACGGAGGAGTTCCTGATGGCGGTCGGGCATGCGAGGCGGAACGGTCATGCGAGGCGCTGGGCGCTAGCAACACACAAAAAAAGCGCCGGACTTGCGTCCGGCGCTGAAAGAGTTGCGGACGTGCCGCGTGATGGCCGATTAGGCGGTAACGACAGCGACGCTGTTGTGTGGCTTGTCGAACTTGACGGTGCCGTCCTTCAGGGCGAACAGCGTCCAATCACGACCGATGCCGACATTCTTGCCAGCGTGCAGTTTGCTGCCGCGCTGACGCATGATGATCGTGCCAGCGAGCACGGACTCGCCGCCGAAACGCTTAATGCCGAGACGCTTGGAGCGGCTCGAACGACCGTTACTGGATGAACTCTGACCTGTTTTATGCGCCATGGTGGGTGGTCCTGTTAGGCTTTGATGGATTCGATCTTGATGACGGAAAGCTCCTGGCGATGGCCGCGTTTACGCTCCATACCCTTACGCTTCTTCTTCTTGAACACGATGACCTTATCACCGCGCTTATTTTCGAGAATTTTGGCTGAGACGGACGCTCCGGCAATGCGGGGGGTGCCGACTTTGTAACCTTCGCCTTCACCGGCAGCGAGTACGTCTGTGATTTCGACGGTCGAGCCTTTTTCGGTGCCGGGATAGCGGTTGACGATAAGGATGTCGCCCTCAGTGACAGTGAACTGCTGCCCTTGGGTTTTGATAGTGGCTTTCATAAATAAAACCGCACAACAAGCGATTTTGCGGAGGTGAACGCAAGGATTATTTGCTGGGACGACGGCAAATTATCCGGCCCGGGCGCTCGGTTCGGGAAACTCGGCTACACCGGGGTGTCCGGCGTTGGCTGCGGCGTAGGGCAAAGCGGTTGCGACGGACTCGCGCCAGCTCAAGCCGCGGTGGTAGCGCGCGTGCAGTATGCAGGCGAGCATGACATCGCCGGAACCGGTGGCGGATACTTGCCGGACTTTCGGCGGCAAAATGGTTTCGGGCGCGTAGTGATCGGCACTAAACCAAACGGGAGCGGCGCCGTCGGAGACCGCCCAACGCAGGGCGTGGAAGCGATCGCGGGCGAGTTGGAGCAGTTCGCCACCCGAAAGTTTTTGCTCGGCGGGGGAGAACAGGGAGACGAATTCGGTGCGATTGATGCGGATGAACGAGGCGCTCTCGTTGACGAACCAGGCCAGGGCGGGGCCGTAGGTGTCGGCGATCAGCGGGCCGCGCTCGGGCCAGCGGTGGAGGACGGCGCGCAACCGGTCAAAGGAGGAGGAATCCCAGCCGGGGAGGCTGCCGCACACCGCGAGGACGGAGCCGGACGGCTGGGCTTGGAGAAAGTCGGCGCAGGCGGCGATGGCTGCGGCGTCCGGCGCACTGTCGGGCCCTAGAAACGTCGTTTCGGCAAAGCCGCCGCTCCGAACGACCGTGCCAGTGCGCGTCGACGTGGCGGAGGCGAAGGCGTGGTAGCTGATCGCGCGGGCGGTGAGCCACGATGTGCACGCGGCGCCGGTGGCTCCGCCGCTGAAGCACAGCGCGGTGTGCGGGGCGCCGAGGCGTCGCAGCATTTTGGCGACGTTGATGCCCTTGCCGCCCACTTGGAAAGTTTCAGTGCGGGCGCGTTGGGTTTGGCCGGGAGTCCAGGCGTCAAACTCGAGCGTGCGCTCGGCCAGCAGATTTCCGGTGAGCGTAAAGATGTGTGGGGCGGTGGTGGTCAGTGGAGTCATGACAAAGTGGCGGGACTTTTTTTCTCGGCTTTGAAGAAAATATAGTTGGTCAAGAAACTGAGCCCGAGGACACCGCTGAGTGTGCGGATGTTGCGCATGGCGCCGAAGACCATGGTGAGCGAACTCGCCTGCGGCTCGTGCACGCGCAAGAGCAGGAGGCCGCCGCCGAGGGCGAGCACGGGTTGCAGAATAAAACAGGCATGATAGACGAGGAACGGATCGGGCCAGCGGGCGAGTGCATGGGTAAGAATCCAACCGCCGGTGATTGGTGCGATCGCGGCGACGAGCGAGGTGATGGCGAGGTTGATCCCGATCGCGAGATTCTTGGCTTCGACCGGAATCAGCCGGAGGAGAATGATAAATTGTCCAAGGATAAATCCGGCGCTCGTGATGCCGCCCCAGACCCACATGGCATAGAGCAAGCCGCGGTTGTGCGGGGTCAAAAAGCACCACGCGAGATTCTGCACCTGCCAGAGAATCAACGAGAGGATCATCACGGGTTTGTTGCCATAGCGGTCGAGCAGTTTGCCCCAAGCGGGCAATGACAGGGCGCCGCCGAGTTGCGCGAGGGTGGCAAGGACCCCGACATCGAAGGCGGAGAATCCCAGTTCATCGAACATGAAGACGTGGTAGAACGGGCCGAAGCAGTTGGCGGCGAATGACCACGTGGCGCCGAACGCGATGAAGAGAAGGAATGATGGCGAGCTGACAACAAGGCGGAGTTGCGCGCGCAGCGGCAGGGCGACGGTAGCGACGGGTTTGCGTGCCCGCGTGGGACTTTGCCACTGCCAGCGCAGCGAGAACACCCGCATGAAAACGGCGGTGGCGATGATTGCCTGAAAAACGGGGAGGGAATAGTTCCAATGGGCGAGCGCCCAGCCGGCGAGGAGGAGAAACGTGAGCGTGGAAACCTGAAGGGTGCCGTTGCGCCGGCCGAAATATTTTCCGCGTAGCCGGGCGGGCACCCACTCTTGAATCCACGCGTTCCACGAGACACCGGCGACGGCGGCGAAGCAGCTGGAGATCAGAAACCACGCGATGAAACAGTGGCCGGCCGCGGTGGGATTGTCACGCGGGACCAGCGGCAGCAAGACGCCAGCGGCGGCCCATGTGGCGAGATGACACGAGGCGGCAAGGACACAAATCGTCTTGGGTGGTTTCCATTTGGCCAGAAACGGCGCGGCGAAGATTTGGAGGAAATTACCGAAAAACGGGAGTGCGCAGATGAGTCCGATGGTGGTTTTGGGCAACGGATAAGCCTTCGCCACGAGGGCGGTCATGAACACGTTCACCGGGAGTGACATCGTGACGATGGGCATGGCCATGATGCCCTCGGCCGTGCAGGCCCGGAGGGAGCGGAGAAGATCGGCCTTATGGTGGACGGCGGCGGCGCGCGCGGTGGTTGCGTTCACGATGCGTTTGGGCGAAGCAAACGGGAATGGGACGGATTATTAAAGCGAAAGAAGTGCAGGCGAAGGAAACGGTTGCGCTGGCCCGTTGGTCGAGGGTGGGCGGCGAAGCGGCGGTGTTTTATTTTCGAGCTGCGAGCATCGGACGCAGGGCGGACTGAACATCGGCGAGCGTAATTTCGGCGAGAGTGGGACCGCGGCGGATCACTGTCACGCGCGGCGCAGGCGGAGCCCAGATCGAGGGATTGGTCGGGCCGAAAAGGAGGATGCTGGGAACGTCGCACGCGGCGGCGAGGTGGCTGATGCCGGAGTCGTGGCCGAGGAAGAGCCGGCATGTTTTGAAGCGCTCGACGAGGGCGGAGAGTGGGAGTGCGTGAGCGGGAAGGCCGAAGGGCGCAAGGGCGGCCGTGGCGGCGGAATCCGCTTCGCCCGTGATGATCAGGAGTTCGGCGTCCTGGGTGGAGCGCAGCCAGGCGGCGAGTTCGATCCAGTGAGAGAGCGGCCAATTTTTTTGCGGGGAACCGCTGCCCGGATGGAGCGCGACCAGGTGGGGGTCGGGTGCGGGCGCGACGAGTAGATGGAAGAATGACTCGGGCGTGAGGCCGAGGGTGCGGAGGGCTTCGCAGTAGTGGGCGGCGGCGGGCGCAAGGGCAGGGAGCGCGGAGGAAGTCAGGAAAATGGTGGCAGCAAACTCGCGGAAATGTTGGGTGATAGTTTGGTCGGGGTCGGGCCAAAAGTTGAGCACGAGATCGAAGGACGCGAGTTCGGCGGTAACTGGCGCGGGCAGGGGGGCGGAGTGGTAGAGCGCGCTCCAACGCGACTCGTGTTGGGAGTGGACCCGGTTGAGCAGGCCGGCGTTGACGCCGAGTGCGGCGGCGGTGGCGTTGCCGACGAGTTCAATCGTGGCGTGGGGCCAGCGGCGACGAAGCAGAACGAGGGCCGGCAGCGTGACGATGAAGTCACCGAGGGCTCCGCCTCTAAGGACGAGAATTTTTCGCATCCGCAGAGAGGGATGGGACCGGTCGCGCCGTGGGGGGCGCGTCGTAGTGCGTCAGTGTCGCAACCCCGGTGCCAATCTTGAACTCCACCTCGAAACGCACGGGCAGACGCTGTCCGTCCTGGGAAATCCACACGCGCACGGTCGAGCCTTTCTTGAACATGCCCTTGGGTGCGGTTTTTTCCATCCGGGGCTGAAGCACGAGGGTGTTGAACGTGCCGAGCGACGTGCTGACCTCTTCGAAGCGTTCGGCGTAGATGGTAAGCTCGTAGAATTCGTCGCCGAACAGGACAAGGGCGTCGCGCTTTTCGCCGGGCTTGAGGTCCCACGTGCGCGTCTGGATGAGGGAAGTGATGAGGTCGAGCGGATCTCCGGCAGGCATGGCGAGCGGGCGCGGAGCTGAGGTGGACTCAGGCGTGCGGTAGAGCGCCTGCCCGGCGGCGTAGTCGAAGGTGACGGAATGGGCGGTTTTCTTGTTGCGCTGCTCGGAGGATTCCTGGTGGGAAAGCATCCGACCAGTCGCAGGGTCGACGACGGATTCGGCTCTGGCGTCGAAGGACAACAGGGCATGGGCGAGGCCGCGGGTGCGGGTGGTGGTGGTGACGCGCAGGCGGGGAGTGGGCCCGGTGGAGTCCTCAGCGGCGGAAACCTTGATTTCGCCGGCGCCGAGCAGGACGGCCCAGGAAACTTTGAAGGTGAACGCCTCGCCTGCGCGCACCGCGAGCTTCGTCTCGGCCCCGAGGGGCAGAGCGAACAGCAGAAAGAGCGCGAGCTTAACAGGCATGATGCGCGGACAAAAAGTGATCGTGAGCGCGAGGGCGATACTGAACTACGCAGGCAGGGGGAACTCGAGCTGATTGGCGTGTCCGAGTGCGAGGGCTTCGATGCCACGTGCGCGGAGCGTGGCGGCGAACTCGCGGGCGAAACCATGGAGGGTGAAGACCCGTTTCGGTTGCACGAGTTCGACGAACTTGAGGAGGCTGGGGAAATCGGCGTGGTCGGAGAGCGGAAAAGCCGAGTGACAGCGGCTGCGGAAGAGGGTGGAGGCATCGATGGCCCAGCCGGTGACAACGGCGGTGCGCACGGCGGGGATGCGGCTGAGGAGACCTTGGGAGTGTGCGGGGCAGATGACGATGTGGCCGGCGACCTCGCGTCCGTCGAATTCACGAAACGGAGGAAACGTGACGCCAAGTTTCTCGTAGACGCGCGTGAGGCGAAGCGTCTCGGCGTGGAGCATGATCGGGAGTCCGGCGGCGGCGAGGGCACGGAGCACTTCCTGGCTCTTGCCGAGGCTGTAGCAGAGCAAAGCGGGCGTGGCACCATCGGCGACGGCTTGTTGGCACCACGCGATGAGGTTGGCGATGACTTCGCTCTCGGGCGGCATGACGTAGCGCGGGAGGGCGAACGTCGTTTCCATAATGAGCGTGTCGGCGTGGGGCGTCGCGCAGGGTTCGGCGGCGAGTCCGGGTCGGAGTTTGAAATCTCCGGTGTAGAGCAGCGAGCCGTGATCGGCGGATTCGAGGAGGATCTGACTGGAGCCGAGGATGTGGCCGGCGGGATGGAGGGTCGCGGTGACGCCGAACTCGAGCGGATGAGGCGCGCCAAAGGGGAGTTCGGTCATGATCCGTTTGCCGGGAATTCGCGCGTGGAGAAAACGGGCAGTGCCCGGCGTGCAAAGGATTTCCTTGTGGCGGGCGACGTGATCGGAGTGGGCGTGCGACACAAACGAGCGCTCGGCCCGCGCCTGAGCGTCGAGCCACCAACCGATTTGCGGAAGCCAGACTCCTTTGCGAAACTCAACGTGCCACGACATCGCGCGAAGGTAGGAGGGCGGCTCAGCACGTCAAAGCGCTTGATGACGTTTACTTGGCGTCGCGGCCGGTGGCGCTCAACGTGCCGCATGCGATTTCTGAGATTGCTCGTGATGGTGGGCATTTTGTGGCGTGCGACGGCGTGGGCGCAAAGCGCTACGCCGGTGGCTGGGGTCGCTTTTGAACTGGCAGAGCAGCGGGCGGCGAACATCGGCGATCTGCGCTATGGGCTCGCGCTGACAATTCCGAAACTCGCGGGCGAGCCGATCAGCGGTGAGGCGACGATGCGGTTTCGGCTGAAGGATGGGGCCAGTCCGTTGGTGTTGGATTTCGGCACAAGTGCGGCGCATGTGCGCGCAGTGGACGCGAACGGTCACGGGGAGTTCACGTGGACCGATGGGCACATCGTGATTCCGCAGGAGTCGCTGCGGACGGGCGATAATGCGATCACGGTCCGTTTTACAGCGGGGGACGCGTCGTTGAACCGGAGCGCCGACTTTCTCTACACGCTGTTCGTGCCGGCGAGGACGCATTTGGCCATCCCATGTTTTGACCAGCCGAGTTTGAAGGCGAAATGGACGCTGACGTTGCGGGTGCCGCGGGACGCGACCTGGCAAGTGGTCGGGAATGGTGAGCTGCAGTCGCGAGCGGACGTGGAGGTGAAGGCGAGCGCGGGTGCCGGCGTTCCGCTGGCGATGAGGGAATACCGTTTTGCCGAGACGCCGCCGTTGTCCACGTATCTATTTTCGTTTGTCGTGGGAGACTTCAAGGTTGAGACGGCGGTGCGCAACGGGCGGACGTTCCGCATGTTTCATCGCGAGACCGACGCGGCGAAAGTCGCGCGAAACCAGGACGCGATTTTCGATCTGCATGCACAATCGCTGGTCTATCTGGAGCGCTACACGGCGATTCCTTATGCGTTCGGGAAATTTGATTTCGTGATGATCCCGGCGTTTCAATTCGGCGGGATGGAGCATGCAGGGGCCGTGCTCTATAATGCGCCGGCGATGCTACTGGACGAGTCGGCGACGCAGAATCAGCTGCTGTCGCGGGCGTCGACCATCGCGCATGAAACGGCGCACATGTGGTTTGGGGATTTGGTGACGATGCGGTGGTTTGACGACGTGTGGATGAAAGAGGTTTTTGCGAATTTCATGGCGGCGAAAATTGTGAATCCGGCCTTTCCCGCAGTGAACCACGAGTTGCGTTTCCTGCTGTCGCACTACCCGTCGGCCTACGAGGTGGATCGCACGCCGGGCGCGAATCCCATCCGCCAGCCGCTCGTAAATTTGTCCGAAGCCGGCTCGCTTTACGGTGCGATCATTTACCAGAAAGCGCCGATCATCATGCGGCAACTGGAGAGCCTGCTGGGGGAAGAGTCGTTTCGTGATGGGGTCCGCGAGTATCTCGCCGCGCATGCCTTCGGCAATGCGACTTGGTCGGATTTGATCGCACGTTTGAACCGCCGGGCACCGCAGAATCTGGAGATCTGGAGTCGCGCGTGGGTCGACGAACCGGGACGGCCGACGATTGCGACGGAGCTGGAAGTCGCGGGCGATGGGCGGATCGGACGATTGGCGTTTCGCCAGACGGACGACGGGAAGCGCGGGCGGACTTGGCCGCAGCCATTGCGGGTGACACTGGGCTATGCGGATCGAGCTGAGGAAATCGCCGTGCAGCTTAATGAAAGCGTCGGCGAGGCGACGGCGGCGAAAGGGCGGGCGCTGCCGCTCTATGTTTTGCCGAATGGCGGGGGTTGGGCCTACGGGGCGTTTACCCTCGATCGTGCATCGCTCGATTACCTCGCGGGGTCGTTGCCGGAAATTTCCGATCCGCTGACGCGGGGCGCGGCCTGGGTGACGTTGTGGGAGAGCATGCTGAACCAGGCATTGCCGGCGAGGGCGTTGGTGGAGCTGGCACTCAACGCACTGCCCCGAGAAACGGACGAGCAGTTGACGTCGCGCGTGCTCGGCTACCTGCGCGGAGCATGGTGGCGTTTCCTGCAGCCGGATGAGCGTGGAGCTGGGCAGGCGAAACTGGAGGATGTGTTGCAGGCGGGGTTGAAGGCGGCGAAGACGCCGAGCCAGAAGTCGGCGTGGTTTGCGACGCTCAGGGATACGGCGATGCGTGCGGAGACGCTCGGGTGGTTGCAGCGTGTATGGGAAGAAAAAGAGGCCGTGCCGGGGCTCACGCTGGCGGAGACCGATTACGTGGCGTTGGCGCAGGGACTGGCGGTGCGCGAAGTGGCGGGCTGGAGCGAGTTGTTGGCGACGCAGCTAACGCGGATGAAGAATCCGGATCGCAAGGCGCAGCTCGCCTTTGTCACGCCGGCGCTGTCGGCGGATGCCGCGGAACGGCAGCGTTGGTTCCAGCGACTAGCGGAGGTGGACAACCGGCGCCGTGAACCATGGGTGCTCGAGGGACTGCACTATTTGCATCATCCATTGCGCGCGAAAGGTTCGGTCAAGCTGATCGGCCCCTCACTCCAAATGGTCCGCGAAATCCAACGGACGGGAGATATTTTTTTCCCGGGGCGGTGGGTAAACGCCACGCTTTCGGGACACGCTTCCGGGGAGGCTGCGGACGCCGTGCGGCAATTTTTGGCGACGTTGCCCGCCGACTATCCGGTGCGGCTGAGAAATATTGTGCTGCAAAACGCCGACGAACTTTTTCGGGCGGCGCGCTGACAGGTTGATCGGGAATCAATGCACGCCGATCGTGGCGAGCCCAAGTGACAACAGCGCGACGAGCGCGGTCATCCACCAATACCACGCAATCCCATTGATCCAACCCAAGGGGCGCGGCGGCGCGGGTGGCTTTTCCCCATCGGCGGAATCGGGGAGATCAAGTCCGTCGTAGAGTTTGTCTTCACTGTCGCGCCAGCCGGTGCGTTCGTCGGCTCCGCACTCGGGACAGGCGAGGGAGGCGCGGGGGATCGGCGTGCCGCAGTTGTCGCACTCGACGGGCGCTGGTCGTTTACCCATGGGAGGCGGTGAAGTATTTTTGCTTCGCGAGGCGCCAGGCGGTCACGAAGAACGCGGTGAGGGGAATTGCGAGCAACATGCCAAGCACGCCGCCGAAGGCGGTGCCCCAAAAGAAAATCGCAACGATAATGGTGACCGGGTGCAGACCGGTGCGTTCGCCCATGATCTTGGGGGTGATGACCCAGCTCTCGATGGTTTGCACGATGACTTTCACGAGCAGCACCGAGCCGACGAGGTGCCAACCGCCGCCCGGTTGAAAGAAGGCCAGCGGCACGACGGTCGCGAGGCCGATGATCGTGCCGAGATAAGGCACGATGTTGAGGACGCCGAGGGCGAGACCGACCAGGAGCCCGAACTTTAGTCCGACGAGGGTGAAACCGAGGGCGAGCAGGACACCGAGGATCAGTCCAATGAGGATTTGTCCGCGGAAAAATGACTCGATAATGACGACGAATTCGCGGACGAGAAAGACGACGTCGTCGCGCACGTCGGCCTTGAGGAATGGCAGGTGGCTGCCGAGTTTTCGGGTTGGTTCACCGCGCGCGAGGAGGAAGAAAAACAGGTAGACCGGGACAATCGCGAGATGGGTGAAAAAGGCGAAGACGCCGAGCGCGCCGCCGCCGGCCGCTTTCAGGGACGGAACCGCGAGGGATGCCATGCCTTTTGCCTCGGCGCTCAACGTGTCTGCGATTTTACGGACTGTGGGATTGGCGAGTTGGCGTTTCGAAAATTCCATCCATTGCGGGTAGTGATCCTGAACGTAGACCGAAGCGCGTGCCCAGTAGTCCGAGAGGTTGGCGATAAACGCGATGGCCTGCTCGATCACCGGAGGCAGAATAAACACGAGCACGCCACCGACGCCGAGGGCAAACACGCCGTAGAGCAAGACGACGGCGGACGGGCGGCGGAGGCGGAGACGTTTTTCCGCGAGTTCGACGACAGGGCGTAAGATGAGGGCGAGCACGCCGGCGACGGCGAGAGGCCAGATGACGCCCGAGAAAAACCCGACGAGCTGGCCGAGAACCATGACCGCGACGATCAGCAGTCCAACGATTCCCAGCAGGGATAGCAGGGTGAGGGCGAAGCCGGCGATCCGACGCTGGCTGGGCGAAAGGAGGGGCAGGGGCGTGGAGGGCTCGGCAGGCACCCTGCCAGCGGACAGGGACTGCGCGCCGGATGCCAGTTTTTTATGGACGCTTGGGCGGAGGCGCGGACGGGTCGTGGGCAGGGAGATCGAGGGTGAACGTCGCGCCGTGACCGATACCCGCAGTGTGGACGGCAAGCGTGCCCTTCATTTCGATGGCGGCGTTGGCGGAAGAGTGCAGGCCGAAGCCGTGGCCCTCCTTGCGCGTGGTGAAGCCGTGGGCGAAGATGCGGGTGAGGTTTTCGGGCGCGATGCCGATGCCGTTGTCCTGCACGCTGAGGAGGACGCGGCCGGGGGCTCCCGGCGCGATGCGCAAGGTGATGACTTTGTCAGTGGAGTCACCTTCGTCGGCCGCGTATTTGGCGTTGCGGATGAGATTGACGAGGATTTGCAGAACCTTCCCGCGCTCGCCGTGGAGCGGTGACACAGGAGTGAAATCTCGCACGACGCGGACGTCGTGTCGGACCAGGGCCCCGGCATTCATCCGGAGGGAATCTTCCATCAGCTCGATGGAATTGAGGGGTTCGACGACGCCGACCATGGTGGCGAAGGCTTGCTGCATGACGACGATCTCGCGGATGTGATCGACGTTCTTCTGGAGCGAGTCGACTTCGGCGAGGAGGCGGTTGCGCTCTTCAATGGCGTGGACCGCCAGAGACGCGATGAACTCGGGGATGCGGCGCCCCTTGGGGTCATTGGTGATGAAATTACCGAGGTCGCTCGCGTGTTCGACGAGGAGGGCGGAGAGTTTGCCGAGGCTTTCGGCTTTGGACTGGCGCAGGCCGGTGGCGAGGAGCGTGGAGGAGACGTTGAGGCTGTTGAGGACATTGCCGACGTTATGGAGCACGCCGGTGGCGACCTCGGCCATGCCGGCGACGTGCGAGGCGTCGAAGAGTTCTTTGCGGGTTTTCTCGAGCGCATCCTCGGCCCGTTTGGTTTCGGTGTAGTCTTGGGTTAGGCCGAAAGTGCCGATCACGTCACCGTGTTCGTCCTGGAGCGGAAGCTTGGTGGTCCGCACCCAAGTTTCACGACCATCGGCCCAAAGCACTTTCTCGACAAGCCCGACTGTCGGGACGCCGGTGCGCATGATGGCTTCCTCTTCGGCGCGGGCGCGATCGGCGTGTTGCTTTGAAAAGAAGTCGCGGTCGCTCAGACCGACGAGGTCGGCTGGGTGCTCGCGGCCGTGGCGGCGGGCTTTGGACTTGCTGACCGCGATGTAGCGGCTGGCAGTGTCCTTGAAATAGACGAGATCGGGAACGTGATGAAGGAAGGCGGCGACGAGGGTGCGCTCCAACGGCGTGGCTGGTGCGGTATCGAGTAGCTCGGGGGCGGCGGAGGAATTCATGGCGTGGTCGAAGTGGCGGCAGGCAGATCGAGCGTAAAGGCGGCTCCGCGGCCAAGGCCGTCGCTCTGCACGGTGACGCTGCCCTTCATTTTCTTCGCGGCATTGGCACTCGAGTGAAGGCCGAAACCGTGGCCGTCTTTTCGAGTGGTGAAGCCGTGGGCGAAAATTCGCGCGAGGTTTTCCGGGGCAATGCCGACGCCGTTGTCCTGCACAGAGAGGACGACCCGACCGGGGGAGCCGGGAGCGATCCGGAGAGTGATAATCTTATCGGCTGCGCCGCCGTCGTCGGTGGCGTGTTTGGCGTTGCGGATGACATTGACGAGGATCTGGAGGACCTTGCCGCGTTCGGCTTCGACGAGGGGCGCAGGATGGAAGTCGCGGACGATCCGAACGGCATGGCGGCTGAGGACACCGCTGTTCATGCGGACGGAGTCTTCCATCAGTTCGACGGCGTTGAGGGGTTCGACGACGCCGACCATCGTGGCGTAGGCTTGCTGCATGACGACGATCTCACGGATGTGATCGACATTCTTCTGGAGTGAATCGACTTCGGCGAGGAGGCGGTGGCGCTCCTCGATCGCGTGGGTGGCGAGGGTCTCGATGAATTCGGGAATGCGCCGGCCTCTGGGATCGGTGGAGAGAAATGGGCCAAGGTCAGCGGCGTGTTCGCGGAGCAGAGCGGAAAGTTTGCCGAGACTTTCGGCCTTCGACTGACGGAGGCCGGTGGCGATGAGCGACGATGAGAGGTTGAGGCTGGTGAGGACGTTGCCGACATTGTGCAGGACGCCGGTGGCGACCTCGGCCATGCCGGCGAGACGGGAAGTCTCGATTAGATCTTGGCGGACTTTTTCGAGCGAGTGTTCGGCGGCCACCCGGGCGGTGACATCCTGACTCACGCCGAAGGTGCCGATGATGTCGCCGGTCTCGTCCCGTAGCGGGAGTTTGCTCGTCATGACCCAAGTGACTCGGCCGTCGGGCCAGCTTTCTTTTTCAAGTTTCCCGAGTAGAGGCTGACCGGTAGCGATGATGCGTTGCTCGTCGTCGTAGGCTGCTTGGGCGTGCTCGCCGGCAAAGGTATCGAAGTCGGTCTTACCGACGAGATCCGCTGGGCTGCAACCATGGAGCATGCAAGTCGACTGACTGGCAGCAATGAAGCGGGATTCGCGATCTTTGAAATAGACTTTGTCGGGAATGTTTTCGAGGAAGGCGGTGACGAGGGCGCGGTCAATCAGGGCGGAACGCGCTGGAACGGCGCTCGGAAAAGGGACGACGGTGTTCATGACACGAGCGCACCAGCGAGTTCGTTTGCCGGCGCGCGGGGGGCGAGATAGCGCGCGAGCGCTGCGCCGAGGGCGGCGGGCCTCACCGGTTTTGAGAGATAGTCATCCATGCCGGCCGCAAGGCAGTTTTCGCGATCACCGGGCATGGCGTTGGCGGTCATGGCGATGATCCGTAGTTCGGGCGGAAAGCCGGGTTCGCCGGCGGCCTGGGCCGCGCGGATCTGTCGGGTAGCCTCAATTCCGTCCATCACCGGCATGTGCGCGTCCATGAGAACCAGCGCGTAGGGTTTGCGACGAAGGGCGGCGATGGCCTCGCGACCGTTGACTGCAATTTCGGCTGAATAGCCTAGATTGCGCAGCTGCAGCAGGGTGACCTTTTGGTTAACCGGATTGTCTTCCGCCACCAAGATGGGAGGGCCAGCGTGATGAGCCGAGGGAGAGTTTGCCGTGGCGGTGGTCGAGTCAGGTGTAGTCGCGGTAGACGTCGGCGGGTTAGAGAATACTCGCGCCAGACTTACCCGCAGCCGTTCTGCATGGAGCGGCTTAAGATCACAAACGGCGAGGCCGTAGGTCTGCATGTGCGCATGGCTGAGGCGTTCGCCGCGGGAGGTGAGGAGAACGAGCTTGGGCCGGCGTAGCTCCGGGGTGGAGTTGATGGCGGTCGCAAGCTCCAAACCGTCTTTGTCGGGCATATGATGGTCCAAGATGACGAGGTCAAACGGATCGCCGTGGTCGATTGCTTCGTGAAGCGCGGCGAGGGCGGTATCGGCTCCGTCGGCGGTGGCGTGACGTAGTTCCCATTGGGCGCAAAGATGAACCAAGAGCTTCCGATTCGTCGCGTTGTCGTCGACAATCAGCGCGCGGTGGCCGCGGAAATTGGCCGGGGCCAGGGTGAGGCGGGGCAACGGGTGGACCGCATGGCGCAACGCTGCCGTGAACCAAAACGTCGAACCCTTTCCAGGGGTGCTGACGAGGCCGATCGTGCCGCCCATGATTTCAGCGAGGCGTTTACAGATGGCTAATCCGAGTCCGGTGCCACCAAAACGACGGGTGGTTGAGCTGTCGGCCTGGACGAAGGGTTGGAAAAGTCCGCTTTGCACGCCAACTGGAATGCCGATCCCGGTATCGGTGACCGCAAATTTGATCACGGGGTGGCCGTCCGGTGAGGGTTCGAGCGTAACATCGAGGACGATTTCACCCGTAGCGGTGAACTTCAGCGCATTACCGATGAGATTGAGGATAATTTGCCGCAGTCTGACCGGGTCTCCGCAAACAAGGCGCGGCACCGTAGCGTCGATGTCCATCACAAGTTCGAGGCCCTTTTTGGCGGCGGCATCGGCGTGGAGGTCGAGCGCCAGCTCAAGATGTTCGGCGAGGTCGAAATCGATTTCTTCGAGTTGGAGTCGGCGGGCTTCAATCTTTGAGAAATCGAGAATGTCGTTGATAATCGTCAGCAGACTTTCGCCGCTCGAACAGAGGGTCTCCACGAGGTCGCGTTGTTCAGGCGAGAGGGGCGTGCCAAGGAGGAGATTGGCCATGCCGATGACCCCGTTCATTGGCGTGCGGATCTTGTGGCTCATGTTGGCAAGAAAGGCGCTCTTCGCGACATCGGCGGTCTCGGCGGATTCCTTGGCGCGTTTCAAGTCCAACTCCACGACGATGCGGCGGCCAATTTCCTGATGGAGGGTGCTGTTGGCGGCTTCCAGATCGGCGGTGCGCGCACGGACGCGTTGCTCCATGTCCGCAACGTCGGTGCGAGACTGCTGAAGGAGATTCCATTTCTCCGTCAGGGCGTTGGCGAGCTGGAGCACTTCGATGGTATCGAAGGGCTTCTTGAGAATCACCAGACGGTCGCTGCCGCCAATGCGGGCGAGCATGTCGTCCCACGAGTAGTCGGAATATGCCGTGCAGATTACAATCTGGAGATCAGGCGCGGTCTTCCAAAGCTCAAGGGTGGTTTCAACCCCGTCCCAACCGGGCGGCATGCGGACGTCGACGAAAGCCACCGCATACGGGCGGTTGCTGGCGACCGCCTGTTGAACCAAGGCCAACCCTTCGCGACCCTGATAAGCGGAATCAACGTGAAACGACGGGGTGATTCGCGGTGCGGTCGTGGCCGCAGGTGAAGAATCGCCAAGGAGTTCTGCCTCAAGAGCGTCAAGCGAAGCGGCCGCCGCACTGACGACCGGGCAAAGAATTTTCCGGATGTCAGCATGAATAGATGGGTTGTCGTCGATCACCAGCACGCGATTATTGCGTGATCTCGTGCCTCGGGTGGGGGCGTTCATCTCAGGGTGGCAGGTTGGGAATGGTCAGGTCGAGTTAGCCCTCCCATCGGACCAAACACCCAAGACTTGAGGTTTTACCCTCCGCGGGACGGCTGGAGCACCGATCCCGCTCAGCAACTAGGCACTGACTTAGGTTCGAGCGCGCACCGGCCGGGTCACGCTTTTCCAAAACAATGCGGGCAACTAATGTCGGGCACGTAGTGCGGGTCGCTCTGCTCAGCCTCGGTTAACGGCATCTGGCAATTGAAGCAAAGGGCTGACTTCGTCTGGCGAAGCGAGGGATCAACGCCGACGCGCCGGTCGAAGACGAAGCACTCGCCCTCGTAGTGGGCACCGCCGCACTCTTCGAAATATTTGAGAATGCCGCCGTCCAGTTGGTGCACGTCCTTGAAGCCCTCGCGTTCCAAGAACGGTCCGGCTTTTTCGCAGCGAATACCGCCGGTGCAGAAGATGACGAGCGGGCGATCTTTCAACTCGGCCGGCAGGCGGGCGACCGCGCCCGGGAAATCCCGGAAATGGTCGATGTGCGGGATTACAGCACCGCGAAACGTGCCCATGCGGACCTCGTAGTCGTTGCGGGTATCAAGGAGGGTAATGGGGCGGCCTTCGTCGAGCCACTGCTTGAGCGTGTGGGCTGGGAGCTTGGCGGTTGGCCGGCGGGCCGGGTCGATGCCCTCGACGCCGAAAGCGATGATCTCTTGCTTGATCTTCACGAGCATCCGGTTGAACGGCTGTTCATCGCTCAGGCTCTCTTTGGGCGTGAGATCGTCCAACCCGGGCACGGCGTGCAGGATCGCCATCAACGCGTCGATGTTTTGTCGCGTGCCGGCGACGAAAAGATTGATGCCTTCCGGGCTGAGGAGAATGGTGCCACGGAGCTCACTGGCACGGCTGACGCGCAGGAGGCGTTCACGTAACGCCGGGAGCTCGTCGAGCGGCGTGAACTTGTAGGTGGAGATGTTGATGAACTTCGACATGGAGCGAGGCGAGGGCCCACACACGACAGCGGAGCGCCGGAAAAATCAAGGGCTACTCGTCGTGGTCGAGAGGGCGGCGACGCCGGAAAGGGCGAGGAGGGCCTTGAGTTCGCTGACGTCGGTGAGCGAGGTCTTGGCGACGAAACCGCGGGCGTGGGTGAAGTGCACGCCCGGTTGGGACGCAAGGCGGGTGAAGTCGAGACGAGCGCTGTCGCGATACCGCGAAAGACCATAGCCAGTGCTGCGGCGATCGGGGCTGACGAGGCCGACGACTTCACCGGAGAGTCCGTGGTTTTCGACATAGCGTTCGAGTCCCATTGAGGGATCATCGGGGAGCGGATCGGTGCGGGGAAGAAAAAGGATTTTGGCCGGAGACCCTGCGAGATCGATCGTCCAGACTTCGGCGTGTTGACCAATGAAATCGAGGCGTGCGCGGAGGGACTTCACGTAAGAAAGAAAATCCTCGCCGATCATGCGCATGACCTCCCAGAGCGCCTGGCCCGGTTCAAGTCGCGCGGCGAGGGCGAAGCGACTCAAGAGGGTGATGTCGATCGGGGAGGAGAGTTTGGCGAGGGCGTCGGGCGTGACGCCGAGCCACTTCGCCGTCGAGAGCGGTCCGCGGCAGTCGAACCACTCGGCGGTTTCGAGCCAGTCACAGAATTGGCGTGCGTCGTCATAGAGGCCGAGGTGTTGAAGGACGAGCGAGAGGGAGCAGGTGGGCGGGTGATCTTTGGGCAGCTGATGGTGGTCGAAATTATTGAACGCAGGGACGTGCTGGTGGCCGACGTCGACGACGGCGGTGGACGCATCGGCGAGGTCGGCGGGCGCCGGTTCGCGGCGGACGACAGGCACGGGGTGCAGCGCAAGGAGGACGGAGCAGGCGAGGAATTCGTCTTTGTGGGCACTGCCCGGATGCGTGAGAATCAAGGAGATCGCGGTCATTTGGTGTGATGGTTGGGATGCCCGGGTGGTCCGGCGATAGCAAAGAAAAGCCCGGGCGTGTGGCCCGGGCTGAGGGGAATCGAGGCGTAAAGCCCCGCCTGCAATTCGGAGTGATTAACGGACGACGCGCGCGCCGCCACCGCCGATGGTCTTTTCGACTTCTTTGCGCGTGGCCATCGAGGTGTCACCGGGGGTCGTCGAAGCAAGGGCGCCGTGGGCAGCGCCGTATTCGACGGCTTTTTGAGCATCGTTGAACTCGAGGAAACCGAACTGCAGGCCCGAGGCGAAGGAATCGCCGCCGCCGACGCGGTCGAGGATCTCAAGGCGGGGATACTTCTTGCTCTCGTGGAATTGACCGCCGTGCCAGAGGATCGCGCTCCAGTCGTTGACGGTGGCGGTGTGGACGTGGCGCAACGTCGTGGCGGCAACTTTGAAGTTTTTGAATTCCTGCACAGCGGTCTCGATCATGGCCTGGAAGGCGTCAGTCTCGATATGGCCGAGCGTTTCCTGGCCCTTGACGGCGAAACCGAGCGAGGCGGTGAAGTCCTCTTCGTTACCGATCATGACATCGACATACTGGGCGATCTCGCGGTTGACCTCTTGGGCCTTTTTCAGGCCGCCAATGGTTTTCCAAAGCGAGGGGCGGTAGTTGAGATCGTAGCTGACGATGGTGCCGTATTTGTTGGCGGCTTTGACCGCTTCAACGGTGAGTTCGGCAGTGGTAGCGGAGAGCGCAGCAAAGATGCCGCCGGTGTGGAACCAGCGCACACCGAGTTGGCCGAAGATGTGGTCCCAATCGATGTCGCCCGGCTTGAGTTGCGAGGCGGCGGTATTGCCGCGGTCGGGATTGCCGACGGCGCCGCGAATGCCGAAGCCACGCTCCGTGAAGTTGAGGCCGTTGCGGACCGTGCGGCCGATGCCGTCGTCGTCGCGCCACTTGATGAAGTCGGTGGCGACGCCGCCCTGCATAATGAAGTCTTCGACAAGGTGGCCGACCTCGTTGTCCACGAACGCCGTGACGACGGCGGTTTTGTAGCCGAAGCATTTGCGCAGACCGCGGGAGGTGTTGTATTCGCCGCCACCTTCCCAGACTTGGAAATTACGCGCAGTGCGAATGCGTCCCTCGCCCGGATCGAGGCGGAGCATGACTTCGCCGAGCGAGATTTGATCGAAGGCGCAGGTGTTGGCTGGTTTGATTTGGAGGCTCATGGTTGGAAGAAAAGTGGTGCGTGTGCGGTGTAGTCGTCCGGCGAACACCAGGAATTTGCGGAAGAGGGGAAAGCCAAGAACGCGGCGAGCGGACGGTCAATCGCGGACTGCGGACAGGTGTGGCAGTGTGGATTAACGGTGAACCACTCGCTCAAGCTCGCAGCTACTTGGTGAACCTGCGGCTGCAAGGAGGACGACTCGCTTACGCTTGCAGCGGCGTGGAGAGAGGGAGCGGTTCGGCACGGAGCTACTGCTTGGCGAGGCCTGCTCGGTAGCGGTGGAGGGCTTCGAGGAAGTAATAATCGCCGTAGGTGATGGGCACGTCGACCTCGCTCTCTTTGGGTTTGTGGCCAGTGGCGTGCATGAGAATGAAGCAGCCGTTTTCGCCGAGCTTGGCGCGGTAAGCAGGGGAGGAGAGACGGCGGAGCTGTTGTTCGGCGAGCGCGGTATAACGCGCGGCGGAGGCGGCATCGACAAAGGTGCGGAGTTCGAGCAACGCAGAGCACATGATGGCAGCGGCGGAGGAATCGCGGGGTTCGTTGGGAATCGCCGGGGCGTCGAAGTCCCAGTAGGGGATTTTGTCGGCAGGGAGACGTGGGTGATTCAAGATGAAGGCGGCGATTTTTTGAGCGTGCGCGAGGTAGGCCGGGTTCTTGGTCTCACGGAACATCATGGTGTAGCCATAGAGTCCCCACGCCTGGCCGCGGGCCCAGGCTGACGTGTCGGCGGCACCTTGGTGCGTGACGCGTGTGCGGACCGCACCGGTGGCGGGGTCGTAAGACACAACGTGGACACTGCTCGCGTCGGGGCGAAAATGGTTCTTCAGCGTCGTATCCGCGTGGGCGATGGCGATCTCGCGGAAGTGCGGGTTGCCGCTCGTGCGGGAAGCCCACATAAGGAGTTCGAGGTTCATCATATTGTCGATGATGACCGGGAAATCCCAGCCGTTGCGTTTGTCCCAAGACTGGATTGCACCAACTTTGGGGTTGAAGCGCGTGCTGAGCGATTCGGCTCCGGCGAGCATGATGTCGCGGTAGGATGCGTCGCCGCCAAGGCGGAGGCCGTTGCCGAAACTACAATAAAGCACGAAACCTACGTCGTGCGTGCTGCGGTTATGCTGGGACGGCTCGAGACCGGCGTTCTGCGCAATCGCGGCGGCACGGAGTTTGGCGTCCCCGGTGGCTTCGGCGAGATACCAGAGGGAGCCGGGGAAGAAACCGCTCGTCCAGTCCTTGTGGCTAATGAGTGTGAGCGCGCCCTTTTCGAACGTGCGCGGGTAGCCCGTCTTCCCCTTGAGTTGCTCAAGCATCCTCGTGTATTGCGCGGCTGCGAAGGCGAAGTCATCGCGGACGATGTCGGCCAAGGGCGCTTCGGCCGCCGATAGACCGAGAACAGAAGCGACCAAGGCGAAAGGACGGAAAATACGGAGGAATTTCATCGGAGTAAGTGCTGGACTGACACGCGATGAGACGAACTGCGCGAAAAACTTTCGACAACCCCGTTGGTGGTTGTGTCGTTAAGCAAGCAAGCCTCGAGGGCTAGACTTTCTTCTTCCGTCCAGTCTTGGGCTCAATGTTGAGGTAAGTCTTGTTGAGCATTTGGCTCTCGTAGAGTTCGAGGAGGCGGACGCCTTCGCGTGGCTTGACCAAGTCCTTCTTGGTCGCGGCATCGATCTGGGCCTTCATCTTACGGCAAAGATCTTCCTGCTGGTATTGGACGCCCTCGATGACGTCGGCGATGCGGCTGCCGCTCAGAGCTTCTTCGATGTAGAAACCGTTGGGTTCATCGTCTTCGAGGAAAACGTGCACCTCATTTACGCGACCGAAGAGATTGTGGAGGTCGCCCATGATGTCCTGATAAGCACCGGTAAGGTAGACGCCGAGATAGTAGGGCTTGTTGTTCAGCGGGTGGAGCGTGAGGTAGTCCTTCGTGTCCTGCAGATCGATAAACGAGGAGATTTTTCCGTCCGAATCGCAGGTGATGTCGACGAGGATCGCGTTGACGGAGGGCTTCTCGTTGAGGCGATGGAGCGGGGTGACCGGGAAGAGTTGCTTTAACGCCCAGTGGTCAAGCAGCGACTGGAAAACGGAAAAATTACAGACGTATTGGTCGGCGAGGAGCTTGTTGAGGTCGTGGAGTTCCTCGGGTTGGTAGCCGGATTTGCGGCCTTCCTTCGCGATCTGTTCGCAGATCTGCCAGAAAAACGATTCGGCGGCGGCGCGGTTTTCGAGATCGAGGTAGCCGAGATTGAAGAGGGCGAGCGCTTCCTCTTTTTTCTGGAGCGAATCGTGGAAGCGTTCGAGGCGACCGAGCTTGGTCTTATTTTTCAACATGACCTCAAGGTCGGTGACGACTTTGTGCTTCACCTTGGGCTCATGCTGTTTGCCGAGAGACTCGCGCTTGTTGATGCGCTCAAAGACTTCGACGACGAGCAGCGAGTGAGGGGCGACGATGGCGCGGCCTGACTCGCTGACGATGTCGGGCACGGGCACGCCGGATGACGTGCAGATCTCGCGGATGTTGAACACGACGTCGCGGGCGTATTCCTCCATCGAGTAGTTCATCGAGCTCTCGAAGTTCGTGCGCGAGCCGTCGTAATCGATGCCGAGCCCGCCGCCGACGTCGAGATATCCCATGGGAAATCCCATTTTCGAAAGCTGGCAGTAGAAACGCGTGGCCTCGATCACGGCGTTCTTGATCGTGATGATGTTGGGGACCTGGGAGCCGATGTGGAAATGCACGAGCCGCAGGCAGGACTGGAGCTTGGCCGCGCGGAGTTTTTCGCAGGCGAAGAGAATTTCGGCGGTATTGAGTCCAAACTTGGCGTTGTCGCCGGAGGACATGGCCCATTTGCCCTCGCCGCGGGTTTGGAGTTTGGCGCGGAAACCGATCATTGGCTTCACGCCAACTTCTTGGGAAATCTTGATGATGTCGTCCAACTCGGCGAGTTGCTCGACGACGATGATGATCTTCTTGCCGATTTTGCGACCCATCAGCGCTAGGCGGATGTAGTCATGGTCCTTGTAGCCGTTGCAAATGATGAGGCGCTGGGTGCCCTCGTGCATGGCGAGGGCGATCATGAGTTCAGGCTTGGAGCCGGCTTCGAGGCCGTAGTTGAACTCTTTGCCGGCGGCGACGATCTCATCGACGACTTCGCGGAGCTGGTTGACCTTAATGGGGAAGACACCGCGGTAGTTGCCTTTGTAGCCTTCTTCCTTGATCGCCTTGCCGAAGCATTGATTGATCTGGGTGACGCGGTGGCGAAGGAGATCCTGAAAACGGATGACCATCGGCGCTTTAAGACCCATGCCGAGCGCTTCGTCCACGACGTCAAGAACCCGGATGCCACGACCATCGGCGAGCGGTTGGACATTGACGAACCCTTCGTCGTCAACCGAGAGGTGGCCGGAGCCCCAGCGCTTAAAACCGTAGTGTTCTTCGGACTTGGCGGCCGACCAGGCGGAGGATGATTTGTTTTTCAACGAGGTGCGAGGGAGACGGGGGAGTTATGGCTTGCTTTCGAGAGAGTGGAATCAGTTAGATGCATGTTTTCTTTTTTCAAATCACGTAACACGCAATGACGAAAATGTCCTCAATGATGTCCGCACCCGAGTTTTTCGCCCAAACTGCCGCCCCGGCGGCCGGTCCCGGCGGCGGTGCGGGATGGCAGATCTTGGTTTTCTACGCTCTGATCGCCGGTGGTTTTTATTTCTTGTTCATCGCTCCGCAGCGGAAAAAACAGAAGGCGCTCGAAAAGATGCTCGCCGAGTTACAATCCGGTGACGAGGTCATCACGACCGGTGGAATCTTCGGCGTGATCACCAACGTCAAAGACGACCGTTTCGTCGTCCGGATCGCGGACAACACCAAGATCGAAGTCGGTAAAGGCTTCATCCAATCGGTCACGAAGAAGCCGGACGCGTCCGACAAGAAATAAACTTTTGCGCGGTGCGTTGCGCCACCCGGCCGAAACAGCCGGGTTGGTCGCGTGATGCGTCATCCCTCCCTTTTCAATAAACCCAAACGAACCATGCTCAAACGACATCTCTGGAAGATCGTCTTCTCCCTCGCCATCGCGGTGTGGGGGATCTCGGAACTCCTGCCCTTGCAAGACGCCCCATCCTTCGCCCAATTCGCGAAGGAAAACGCTACCGCCAAACCCGCTGATTTCGCCAAGCTCGTCGATGAAGCGTCGGCGCGAAAGAAAGCCGGCACTGCCGCCAGTGAATTCGTTGCCCTTAAACAGATCGGCAAAGAAAAGAAAATCGATCTGTCGCAATACTTCCCGCACGTGCGTCTTGAGGCGACGCTTAAGAATGTCGAGAAGCGCAATAACATCCTGCTGAACGAACTCCTCCGTCGTTCAAAGGCGCGGCTTCAGCTCGGTCTCGACCTCGCCGGCGGTGTATCGGTCACGCTCGAAGTTGACGAGAAAGCCCTCAAGCCCGACAGCGAGCAGGACCAAAAGGAAAAGATCACGAAGGCGATCGAAATTATTCACACGCGCATTAACTCATTTGGCGTGGCGGAGCCGATCGTGCGGGCCATTGGCACGAACCGCATTGAAATCCAAATGCCGGGTCTGAACACGAAAGATGACCCTGGCGTGCTCGAGGCCATCAAGAAGCCGGCGCGTCTCGATTTTCGCGTGGTGCATCCGAACCTCACGCCGGGTGCAGGGGTCGATACCCCGGCAGGCTACGAAGTGCTGACCCTCGAGGACGAAGGTCGGAACGGGGAGATCTTCACGGAAGAAATTTTCGTACGTCGCATCCCGGAAATGTCCGGTGACAAGATTTCCCGCTCGAGTGCCCGCCCGGACATTTATGGCAAGCCTGAGGTCGTAATGAATTTCACGAAGGAAGGTCGCACGCGTTTCGCCGAAGTCACGCGCGCGATCGCCGAAGGTGGCCAACAATCCGGTCGCACCGGTCGCCTCGCGATCGTGCTTGATGGTAAGCTCTATTCCGCTCCCACCGTGAAGCAGGAAATCGACAGCGAGTCCGCCCAGATCAGCGGGGGTAACATGTCGGACCGCGAAGCCATCCAGCTTGCCAACGTCCTGAACAATCCGTTGGCCGTGCAACTTGTGGTCAAAGAGCAGTACGAAGTTGGACCGTCACTTGCCAAGGATGCCGTCGACAGCGGCGTGCGCGCCTCGTTGATCGGCACTGCGGCGGTCGCAGCGTTTATGATCACGTTCTACACGACCGGTGGTCTCGTGGCAGTGGCGACCCTTGCGATCAATCTTCTGATTATTTTCGGTGTGATGGCCAGTTTTGGGGCGACCATGACATTGCCCGGTCTCGCCGGTATCGTGCTGACCATTGGTATGGCGGTGGACGCGAACATCCTGATTTTTGAACGCATGCGTGAAGAACTCGCTGCAGGGAAGAGCCTCGCCGCTTCGAACGATAGCGGTTACTTCAAGGCGCTCTGGACCATCTTGGATGCCCACGCCGTGCAGTTGATCATCTGTTTTATCATGATCGTGTTCGGCCAAGGACCCATCAAGGGCTTCGGTGTGACGCTCGCAATCGGCGTGCTCTCCACTCTGTTCTCGGTGCTCGTTACGGCGCATCTCGTGATGGAGATGCTCATCGAGTCCGGCATTATGAAAAAACTCACGATGAACCACCTGATGAAGAGCATCAATGTGGACTTCATCAAGTGGGGTAAGCCGGCCTTTATAGGCTCTTGGCTGGTGGTGCTCCTTGGGGTCGGCGTCGTGATTTATAAGGGCTCGGCGATCTACGGTATCGACTTTGCGGGCGGTGATGTCGTGACAGTTTCGTTCAAGCAGAAGGTCGACACGACCAAGATTCGCGAAATCGCCAAGGCCAACGGCGTACCCGAGGTTAATGCGACCTACGTGAGTGCCATCGGTGGTGGCAACGAGACGCTCAAGATCGAAACACCCGAGGGTAAATCGGGCGCGCTCTTGGCGGCCATCCAGAAGGCGCAACCGGCGGCCGGCTTTGAGAAGATCGGCGAAAATCACATCGGCGCCTCCATCGGTAAAGAAATCGAGATGAACGCGCTGAAGGCAGTGGGCCTCTCGATGCTCGCCATTCTGATCTACATCGCCTTCCGCTTTGAATTCGGCTTCGGCGTTGGCGCCATGTTCTCCTCGCTGCACGACATTCTGATGACGATCGGTATTTTCGTGCTGTTCGGCCACCAGTTTTCCGCTCCCATGGTGGCGGCCATCTTGTGTATCGCGGGTTACTCCATCAACGAGACGGTCGTTGTTTTCGACCGCATCCGCGAAGAGTTGAAATTGAATCCGACGGGATCCCTGCGCGACATCGTAAACCTCGCAATCAATCGGGTTTTTGCCCGCACGATCATGACGGCGTCGACGACCTTCCTCGCAGCGCTTGCGCTCTATATCTTCGGCGGCGGCGTCCTTGCCGACATCTCATTCACCTTCCTCGTCGGCATTGTCACCTCGACTTTCTCTGCAATCTTCATTGCGGCTCAGGTGTTCTACTGGTGGCACAAGGGTGACCGGAAGCACGTTGAGGCGCATCAAGATGTCGCCCCGACCTACGAGTGGCAGGGTTCGAGCAAGGCATCGGAGTAAGTGGCCAAAATCTGAGCGCGTTGCGATCAACGCGTTCTGCCGGGGTCTTGGCGGGTTAGTAAACTTGCCTTGATCCTACGGACCACCCACGCGATGCGCTGGACCCATACGCCGTTTCCGGCCGAGGAAGTAGAGGCGCTCAGTCAGGGCGCAGGCGTGAGCCGTGTCTTGGCGGAGCTGTTGCTGCGTTCGGGACAGAAAGATGCGGCGGCAGCGGCGGCGTTTATGCAGCCTGGGCTCGCGGCGATCAATGATCCGTTCCTGTTGCGGCACGTCGAGGCCGGGGCTGCGCGCCTGCGCTTGGCCATTGCGAGGAACGAGCAGATCGTTGTGCTAGGCGACTACGACGTTGATGGGGTAAGCAGCACCGCGCTGCTCGTGATGATACTGCGGCGCTTCGGGCTCAATCCGCGCTTTGTCGTGCCTCGGCGTTCGGCGGATGGTTATGGACTTTCGCGCAGCGCCATTGATCGGGCGCTGGAGGGTGGAAAGCCCGATCTATTTGTCGCACTCGATTGCGGTACGAATTCCATCGACGAGGTGAACTATCTACGCGGACAAGGCATCGATGTGTTGGTAGTCGACCACCATCGATCACGTGAACGCGTGCTGACCGAGGGGATTTTGATCAACCCGCACGTCGAGGCGGACGAGACCAACGGCGATGCGGCTTGGCGCAATCTCTGCACCGTGGGTTTGGTGTTCAAACTGTGTCACGGGCTCCTGAAGCAACTCCGGTTCGAGAACAACCCGATCTCGTTTCAAATCAAACTGCGGGACTATCTTGATCTGGTGGCGCTCGGTACGGTGGCGGATTTGGTGCCGCTGCTCGGCGAGAATCGCATTTTGGCGCGCCATGGTTTACGGATTTTGGCGGATGCCAAGCGACCAGGGCTGCGGGCCTTGATGGACGTCGCGGGCGTGCGGCCGGCGCAAGGGCTGACTCCGACCGACATCTCCTTCCGCCTCGGGCCGCGCATCAACGCAAGTGGACGGCTCGCGGATGCAGCGCTGTCGGTCGAACTTCTGATCAGCGACGACCGGCAGTTTTGCACCGACACGGCCGAGCAGTTGGATACGTTTAACCGCGAGCGGCAGGACATCGAGCGAGGGATTACGGAAGAAGCCGAACGGCTGATTGAGACGGAGTTTTCCGCGCTACCGGGAATCGTGCTGTTTCACGAGAATTGGCATCCCGGAGTCGTGGGGATCGTGGCCGGTCGCGTGACCCGCAAATACAACCGGCCATGCGTCGTGTTGGGGAACGAGGGAGATATGGCGAAGGGCTCGGGGCGGAGCGTCGATGGGGTGAACCTCGTCGAGGTGCTCGGCACCTGTTGCGAACATCTTACCAGTTGGGGTGGGCATCCGATGGCGGTGGGGATTTCACTGCCGAAGATCCACCTGGATTCGTTTCGTTCGTCATTCGCGGCTGCGGTGCGCGCTCATGCGGGCGGCGATATTACAGAGGCGCGACTGGAAATCTCGGCGTGGCTCATGCCCGAACAGATTAATGAGCGTTTAATGGACGAACTGGAATTACTGCATCCGTTTGGCCAAGGAAATCCGGAGCCGGTCTTCGGTGTGCGCGGGGTGCTGCTGCGTGGGCCGCTGGAAATCTTCAAAGAGCATCACTTCCGGTTTTATTTCGAAGATGGGCGTGGTCGGAGGATGCACGGTGTAGCGTGGAAGATGGCGCATCGCCTGCCGCCCTTGGGCGTGCCGCTCGATTTCGCGGTGGAATTGAAATGGAATCACTTCAACAACCGAAAACTTCTACAGCTCGGCTTGATGGACTGGCGCCGTTCCGCCTCGAACTAAAGAAGCTTATCCCGGGGTCTCCGTTGGTCCGCTCAGGGCGTCTTGGGCTCAACCGAAGTTTTGCGCCAGCGGCGGTAGCCGAGAAACGCAAAGGCCGCCCCCATGAGGATCGCGCCGTAGGTGGAGGGTTCTGGGGCTGGCGTGATCTGGTGTTTGGCCCCGTTGTTGTAATCCAGCCAAGCAGTCTGGGTATTGGAAAAACCTGTGAAGGTGATTTGGAGTTCGTCGCCGACGCCGCGGGTGTTGATGCCGGGGACGGTGGTGCCCGCGAGCCAGTTTTGGGCGAAGAAGAAATCAACGTTGTTCACCCAATTTGTGATCGTGATCGAAGCGCCTGGAGCGATCTTGATGTTCGTCGCGTTGAGCACAGAGGCGGCGCTGTTGCCGAAATCGAGGATTGTGTTGCCGGTGATTTCGAGGGTGCCGACCGTGAGGTTGACCCCGGGGAGGAACAGGGTGCCGCTCTTTAGTTCCAACGTGCCGGCGAAGGCGATGTTGGAATTAAACGTCATAGAACCGCTGGGGGCACCGGCCGTGCCGTTACCGTCGGTATCCATATCTAGCACTACGCGACCCGAACCAACGGAGGTGACAAAGCCGTTGGTAAATCCGGGAATGCCGGTTTCGACGCCGATGGTGCCAGTTGAGTCGGTGAGTGTTCCGCTAAAAGTGCTGGTGGAGGCAGTGCCGCGAATGGTCAGGGTTCCGGCACGGGTCTCAATATTGCCGGTGCCGGCAATGGCGCCGATTTGTTCGGTGAGACCATTCAGGTCGAACTTGCCGTCGGAATTAACGGTGACCGTGGCGGTGTCTTTGATTTGGTTGCTTTGTCCTAGCTTGAGGATGGCGGTGCCGGCGGCGTTGACGTTATCTCCGACGGTGACGGCGTTACCACCGCCGGTTGTGTCGGAGCCAGACGTCTTGTTGAGGATCACGGTGCCATCGGAGACTTGGAAGCCGCCGGTGAAGGTGTTGCTGGTGGTGCCAGCCAGTTCGAGGACGCCTAGGTCGGTCTTGTTGAAGGAGCCAGTTCCGCCGGAAATCACGCCGGTAATCGTCGTGTCGACATCGGCATTGGATCCGTTGTTGCCGATCTGAAAGATGCGTGTGCCGGTGGTGCCAAGATCGACGTTGGCGGTTATGCTGGCGGTGTTGGTGCCGGTGCCAGTGAAGGTGAGGTTGCCGCCGAGTGTAACGGTGCCCGCACCGGTGGCTGTCACGGATCCACCGCTCATGGTGAGGGAACCAATGGCGTCTGAGTTGCCTTGGAGGTCGAACTTGCCGTCGGTGTTGATGGTGACGGCGGAGGCGTTGTTGATCTGGTTGCTGGCGTTAAGTTGGAAGGTGGCAGAGGCGGCGGCGCCGATGCCGTCGCCAATGTTGACGGTGCTGGCGCCGGTGGCGTCAACGCCGGCGGTCTTTGCGGCGATGAGGCGGCCGTCATTAATGGTTAAGCCGCCGGAGAACGTGTTGGCGGTGGTGCCGCTGAGGGTGAGGTCGCCGGAGCCGGTCTTGACGATGAAGTTGGGGTTGGAGGCTTGAGTGATGGCGCCGGTGAGGTTGAGGTTGCCGAGGTCGGAGTTGATGGCGACGCCGGTGTTGATGCCACCGGAGAGGCTGATAGCGCCGTCGAGGGTGTTGGTACCCGAGATGTTTTTCAGGCTCGGGGCGGCGGGGGGATTGGTGGTTCCGTTGAGGGTGTAGGTCTCGCCGGAGGCGACCGTGACGTTGTTCTGGAGGCCGAGGGTCGCGCCAATGTTGACGGTGGTGCCGCCGGTAGCCGCTCCGAGGGCGGCGTTATTGGCGACGACGAGTGTGCCGGCGGAGACGAGAGTATTGCCGGTGTAGGTATTGGCGCCGCTGAGGACAACGGTGCCGGAGCCGGTCTTGGCGAAGACCTTCGTGTTGGTGGCTTCGCTGATGACACCGCTAATGGTTAGTTGCGAGCCGGCTGCGGCGTCGAACCTGACCTGATCGCCAGAGACGGCACCGGTCATCGAGATGTTGCCCCCGAAGGTATTCGTGCCGGAAAGGTTGGCGAGACTGGCGACGTTGGGGCTGGTGATGGCGGTAAGGTTGAGTTGCTCGCCAGCGATGGTGATGTTGCCTTGAAGGGCCAGGGTGGCGTTGCCGGCGACGGTGGTGTTGCCGCTAATGGAGCCGAGAGCGGAGTTGTTGGCTGCGACGAGGGTGCCGACCGAAACCGTGGTGGTGCCGTCGTAGGTGTTGGCTCCGGAGAGGGTCATCGTGCCAGTGCCTTGTTTGACAATTGAGAGATTGCCGCCGGTGTCGGTAAGCGTGCCCGCAAAGGTGGTGGTCAGCGAGTTGTTGCCGGTGTAGAGGGTGAAGGGGGTAGCCTGGGCAACGTTGACATTGGAACCGGCGACGCCGGAGAGGGAGCCGATTTCTTCGAGGGTTTGGCCGGCGGGGCCGCCGATCGAGAGGACGGCGGTCGCTCCGGAGAGGGTGACGGCGGCAAGGTCGCCGATTGCGCCTTGGGTGACCCCGAGGACGTCGAAGCCGCCGGTGGCGGTCTTGAGCAGGAGAGTGCCAGCCTGGATGTCGACGTTGCCCGTGAAGGAATTGGACGCGGTGCCGCCGATGGCGACGGTGCCCGCGCCGGTCTTGGTGATGCCGCCGGTGCCACTGAGGACACCGGTGACGTCGACGGTGCCGCCGGAGGCGGCGGTGAGAATGGCGGTCTTATTGAGGGTGATCGCGCCGGAGTAGGTGCTGTTTCCGGTGGTGTTGAGGCCGCCGATGGTGGTCGTGGCGCCAAAATTACCGACGGTGATGGCACGGCCGACATCGACGCCGGCTCCGTTGGTCACAAGGGAAATGTTGGCATCGACCGGGGAGGCCGCGGTGCCGAGGAGTACGGCTGAGGTGGCGTTGCCGAGGGCGCCGTTGGCGCCGGAAGGGGCGCTGACGTCGAGTTGGAGGGTTCCGTTGTTTACAGTGCTGACGCCGGTGTAGGTGTTGGCGGCGCCGAGGATGAGCGTGCTGGTGCCGGCCTTGGTGAGGGTGCCGGTGGTGGTCGCGATGACGCCGTTGATGTCGACGGTGCCCGTGCCGTTGACCGAGATATTTTTGGCAGTGCCGCTGATACCGCCGTTAAGAGTAAGGGTGCCGGTCGAACTCGAGGAGATGTTGAGGTTGTCGTTGAGGGCGAGGGCGGAGTTGATTGTGGGAGCGGCGGTGTCGTCCACTTGGATCTGGGCATTGCCGGCGGTGACGTCGAGGGTGAGCGTGCTGTTGTTGATCGTGAAGTTGTTGCCGCTGGTGCCGTTGAAGGCGAGGTAGCCCAGGGTGCGGCCACCGGTGGCGTCGACGGCGCGTCCGGCGGTGAGGAGGTTGTTACCGAAGATGGCGGTGTCATTGGCGGCACCGTTGGCGAGGAATGAGCCGCTATTCACCGTCCAGTTGCCGACCGTGTTGATGGGGCCGTTGGCATTGGTGTTCCAGGTGTAGGAGGCACCGCCGGTGACGACGGGAACAATTTCGCCCGTACCGAGGCGGGTCCAGCCGGTGCCGAAGCCAGTAAAGGCGATGTCGGAGGCACCGAAGCCGGTGCCAGCATTTGCGAAGACGAGCTGGCTGCCGCCGCCGCCGACCGTGGGGATGCCGTTCCAATCGTCCACCGTGAGAATGCCGGCGGTGCGGGCGGCGTTGGTGAACGTAAGGACGGAGGAATCGCCGTTGCTGAAATTAAGATTGGAGGAGGCGGTGAGGGAGAGGTTGCCGATGGTGTCAGAGTTGTTGTTAGTCCGGAAGGTGCCGCCGGCGAGGGCGAGGGTGACGGAGTTGTTGATCTGGTTATCAGCACCGAGGGCGAGGGTGCCGGTGGAGTTGACGGTGATGGTGCCGGAGGGGCCCGTGGCATCGAGGCCGGCGGTCTTGTTAAGCGTGAGCGTGCCCGCGTTGACGTTGGTGCCACCGGTGAAGGTGTTGGCGGAGGTGCCACCGAGGACGATGTCGCCCGTGCCGACTTTGGTGAGGGCGAAGCCGGTGCCGGAGATGACACCAGTGAACGTGCCGGTGCCGGCGGTGGAGCCGACATTGCTGCTGGCGGCCATGGTGATGTTACCAGCGACCGTGTTGTCGCCGGAGATGTTGCGGAGGGCGCCGAGGTTGCCGACACCAAGGCCAGAGACCGTGATCGCTTCGGCGGCGGGCACGGTAATGCCGCCTTGGAGACCGAGGGTGCCGCCGCCGATGACGGTGGTGCCAGCGGTGGTGCCGCCGAGGGCGTTGTTGGCCGCGGCGACGAGGGTGGCCCCGGAGTTGACGGTAGCTGCGCCCGTTACGCTATTGTTTCCACTTAGGATAATGGTGCCGGTGCCGTTGGCGGTGATGGCACCGGAGCCGGAGAGATCGCCAGTGATCGCCACGGTGCCGCCGGTGGCGGAGGTAAGGAGGGTGTCTTTGCCCAGACCGATGTTGCCTGTGAAGGTGTTGGTGCCCGCGGTGTTGTTGCCGCCGAGGGTGACGGTGCCGGAGGTGTTGAAGTTGTTTACACTGATTGCGCGGTCGACCGTGGTGCCGCCGACGGGGGTGCCGATGATGAGGCCGAGGTTGTTGCTGACCGCGGTGCTGGCGTCGCCGAGTTGGACGGTGGTGCTTGAGTTGCCGAGGGCGCCGTTGCCGCCGATGGGTGCATTGGAGAGCACGGAGATTGTGCCGTCGCGGATGGTGGTGGAGCCGGTGTAGGTGTTGGAACCGGAGAGCGCCAAGGTGCCGTTGCCAACCTTGGTGAGGTCGAACGCGCCGCCGCTGCTCGCAAGGGTTCCGGAGGCGGTGAGGGTGTTGGCCGCGCCGTCGACGCCGATCGCCGAGTTGGCGGTCATCGTGAGGTTGCCTGACCAGGTGTTGCTGCCTGTGGTGCTTTGGAGGGCGCCGGCGTTGCTCACGCCCGCGCCGTTGAGGGTGACGTTTTCGGCGACCGTGAGGCCGGTGCCGGCGACCCGAAGCGAGGCGCCGTTGGTGACGGTGGTGACGCCGGCGCCGCCACCGAGAGCGGAGGCGTTGGTGATTTGGAGGGTGCCGGCGGTGACGGCGGTGGCGCCAGTGTAAGTGTTGGCCGCGGAAAGGATGAGGGTGCCGGTGCCGACTTTGGTCAGATCGGTCGCCCCGCCGCTTTGGGAGATAATGCCGCCGGCGGTGAGCGTCGAACTGCCGTCGACGCCGATCGCGGAGGCGCTGCCGAGGGAGATCGTACCGGAAACGGTGTTTGAGCCGGAGAGATTGCGCAGTGCGCCGTTGCCGCCGACGCCGGTGTTGTTCAATACGAGCGGTTCGGCGCTCGTGATGGTGTTTGAAAGCGCAAGGGTTGCGCCGGATGAAACTGTCGTCGAGCCGGCGGTCGTGCCGAGGCCCGTGTTATTTTGAATCTCGAGAGTGCCAGCGGTGATAGAGGTGGCTCCGGTATAGGTATTGGCACCGGACAGGGTGACGTAGCCCGAACCATTTTTGCTCACCGTTCCGCTGGTAGTGCCGATAACGCCGGTCTGGGTGACATTGCCGACGCCTGCAAAAGTCAGGCCCAAGGTCGCACCGGTGACGCCGCCGGTGAGGGTGAGAGTGCCGCTGTCGCTCTGAACCGTGCTGGCGGAGCCGAGGGTAATGGCGCCGGTCAGCGTGTTATTGCCGGAAACGTTGCGCAGCGCGCCCGCGGGAGCAGCCGTTACACCGGTGCCATTGAGGGTCAGGGCCTCGCCGGTGACTGTGAGGTCGTTTTGGATCTCAAGGGCGGCGCCGCTTGTGACCGATGTGCCTCCTGCGGTGGTGCCTAGGGCCGTGTTGCTCCTTATATTGACCGCGCCCGCACTGATAATGGTGGTGCCGTCGTATGTGTTGGCTCCGGAGAGCGTAAACGTTCCGGTGCCGTTCTTAGTGAGGGCTAGTGAGCCATTTCCTGCTCCGCTGGAATTGAGAAGATTTCCGGAAAATGCGGTACTGGAATTGTCGCCGCCGGTGACGATGGTGCGGTTGGTCCCTGTGCCAGTCGTCTTCGTGATTGTGCCGTTGCCGGCAATCGAGCCAACGGTTGAGCCTCGGTCGGTCAGATCGAGCGTTGCTCCGGTGGCTACAGTGAGCGCAGTGCCAGTCGGAAGACGGGTGTTAGAACCGGACACTTGAAGTATGCCGGCGTTGATGTTGGTTGCGCCGTCATAAGTCGCCGAGCCGGAAAGGGCCAAGATACCGTCGCCCGTCTTTGTGAGCGCTCCACTTGATGTGCCGGCGATCACTCCGCCATAGGTCAAAGTCGTGCCTGTGTTGGTATTGAATGTGCCGCCGGCGGCTCCGAGTGTGGTGCCGCGGTTGGTGGCGAGAGTCATGTTGGCCGTCGTCTGCAGCGTGCCGCCATTGAGCGTGAGTTGGGCCGCGGTGACCGAGCCTGGGGCTGCGCCGAGACCACTGTCGGCCGCGATCGCCACGGTGCCACCGTTGACCGTGGTTGCGCCGGTAAAGGTGTTGACGCCGGAAAGAGTGAGTGTGCCGGAGCTGTTCTTGGTGAGTGTGCCCGAACCGGTGGTGATGGTGCCGGTGACGGTGGTGTTGCCGGCGCCGTTGACGGTGAGGTTTTGATTGGTGCCCGTGATGGCGTTTGTGGCAGAAAGCGTGAGGGTGCCGGTGGAGTTTTGGTTGATGACAAGCGCGTCGTTCAACGTGAGTCCGGTTGAGATCGTGGGCGCGCCGGTGTTACTTACATTGATCTGGGCGCTTCCACCGGTCACATCCATCGTGATCCGCTCGGCAGCGACGGGGGCGATGGTGTAGTTGTTGTTGTCGTTGAAATTCATGTAGCCAACGGTGCGGTTGGCATCGAGATTAACCGTGCGGTTGGCGAGGATGGCGCTGGCGAAATTGGCCGTGGCTCCGATGGAGTTGGGATTACCGGTGTTTGGGCTCCAGTTGGTGTTCGTGGTCCAGTTGCCGCCGGCGTCGACGTTCCAAGTGAAGCCAGCGCCGCTGAGCGGGACGATTTCCGAACCGATGAGCTGAGCGCCGGCAGCGTATCCGGCAAAAGTGATATTGGCGAGGAGGGCGCCGGAAATTGTGCCAGGGAGGAGTAGCTGGCTGGCGCCGCCGCCACCGGTGCTGCCGGCCCAATTGTTTATCGTGAGTGCGCCCCCGGTGTAGGTGCCGTTGGTGAAATTGAGGACGCCGGCGAGGCTGTTGAAATCAAGAACGGAGTTCAGGGCGAGCGTGGCACTGGAAATCGTTTCGTTGTTGCCGTTCACCGAGAACGTGCCGCCGTTGAATACGACTGCGCCGGCGAGGATGTTACTCGCTCCGAGCTGAACTGTCCCTTGGCTGAGGGTAAGCGTCGACGGAGCAAACGAGTTGGAGCCGGCGGTGCCACCGATCGTCATCGTGCCCGTGCCGGTTTTTGTGATACCCGTGCCGGTCACATTGCCGGTAAACGTGGTTGATGTGTTGTTGGCACCCGTCGTCAGAGTGCCAGTGCCGAGGGTGACGCTGCCGGCGCCGGCGAGGGAGCCGATGGCGTCGGTCTGGTTGTTGACGTTTAGAGTGGCTCCACTCGCGACAGTAACGGCCGTGGAATTGGAAAGAGCGTTGGTAATACCGAGCTGTACAGTGCCGGCGTTGATGTTCGTGGCACCAGTGTAGGTATTGACACCCCCGAGGATGAGGGTGCCAGTGCCGGTCTTGGTGAGAGCACCGGTGCCGACGGCGATGCCGTCGTAGGTGAGGTTGGCGTCAGTCTGGAAGGTGCCGCCGGATGCGCCGAGGGTTACACCGCGGTTGGCGTTGAGCGTCATGACTGCGGTGTTTTGGAGTGTTCCGCCGTTTAGTGTGAGCTGGCCGGGGGTGGCGGCGCCGGGAGCGGTGCCAAGATGGGTGTCCGCCGCGATGGAGACGGTGCCGGCGTTGATGGTGGTGCTGCCACTATAGGTGTTCGTCGCAGAGAGGGTAAGCGTGCCGTTGCCTACTTTGGTGAGATTGTTTCCTGAGGCTCCGGAGATGACGCCGGAGATGTTGAGGCCGCCGGCATCGACACCGACGGTGTTGGTACCGGCAGTGCCGAGTGCAACGGTGCCGGTCCAAGTATTGACGCCAGCGATATTGCGAAGGGCGCCTGCGTTGCTGACGCCGTCGCCGTTGATGGTCAGTCCTTCGGCCGCGAAGGTGGTGCCAGTTCCAGCAAGAGCAAGAGTACCGCCCGCGGAGACCGCGGTGCCGGCCGCGGTGCTGCCGAGGGCGGTGGCTTTCTCGATTTGCAGGGTGCCGGCCGTTACCGTGGTGGCGCCGGTGTAGGTGTTGTTGCCGGATCCCGTGAGGCGGGTCGTGCCGGAATCGGATTTGACCAGGGAGCCGGTGCCACTAATCGCACCGGCGAGGACGGTGGTTCCCGTGCCTTTAAGGCCAAGGATATTTCCGCCGGTATCAATATTTCCGCTGATCGTGAAAGTAGGCGAGATGTTGTTATTGATATCCAGGTTTTGGTTCATCTGGACATCGAGGCCAATTGAGTGCGCAGCGTTTCCGCCGGCGTCGTTGGTTAGATTAATCGCAGTCAAACCGCCCGGAGTAACGGAATCAAAGATGAGTTTGCGGGCTTCGCTCGTGGTCAGGTTGTAGGAGTTAGCACCGCTAAAATACATATTAGTAATCACCTTGTCGCTGCCGTTGACGCTGATGTTTTGCGTCGAGCCAATGTAGGTGCTATTGAAAATCACGTTCGACTTAAGCGTGGGGTTCGTCTGGCCGGCCCAGTTGAGCGGATCGTTGGCCCCGGTGCCCCAGGTGCTGTTCCCACCGCCACTGTCGCCGGGGCCGGTGCGATTATCCCAGATGAAATTCCCCGTGCCAGCCGTGGCTTGGATGGTAAGAAGGCCGCCAATTTCAGTGATCAGCGTCCCAGCGCCAGTGCCTGCCGCGAATCCCATTTTCAGCTGCTCTGGGCGGACGAAGGAGCTGAGGTCGACATTGAGGAGCTGATACCAAAGCCCGTCCTCGCCAAATTGCATGCTTACGGCGAGCTGGCTGCTTTCGTTGATCGTAATTGAAATATTGCGGTATTGCGTGCTTTGGTTCGGACGCGTGGTCGCCGTCGGAAACGCAATGTTATAGGGAACTGATGGGACGGTGCCGTCGGTGACGTCCAGCGTGGTGGCGCCTCCCGTATCGGTCAGGTCGCGATATCCGGTGCCGGCGAGGTAATTGTAGCCGGTCAAGCCCTGGCCAGGACCGCGCACCGCGACGGTATTGGGCACCAGCGCGGTCCCCGTCCCACCCTGACGACCTTCATTCGTGGTTGAAAAATTGCCGTATGGGTCGAATGCAACACCGACGTAGGCTCCATTGAGGCCGCCGACGCCACTGTTTTGCGCGTAGCCAATGGCGCCACCGGTCGCGCCCACTTGAAAAGTCTTGGAGGCATCGTAAAGGAAAAATGTAATGCCGTCGGCGCCCGTGCTGTTGTAATTATTTCCGCCCCAAAAATTTGCGCCGAAAGCGATCGTGACGCTGTTGCCGGCCGATGGAACTGGAGTGTCAAAGTAAACCGCGTTGGCCAAGGTCAACGTATTGTTGGTAAGGCGCAGCCAACCGGCTCCAGAGGGATCAATGACGCCGGACTCTGGATCACCGGACCGAGGGGTCGCGCCCGACGTAAGAATAGTGCCGGGCGTCGAGTTGCCGGCAGGGTTGAGAACCCAGCCCGGGGCGGTCGAATTTTTGAAATCTTCAGAGTAGGAGAACTGCGCCTGTGCAGTGTTCAAGAACGCGAAAAAAAGCCCGAAACCGAAGACTTTGCTTACGGCGGCGAAAAAACAAAACCGTGCTAGGCGCGAGATGTTCATTAGGGCAATCAATGTCTAATCGGCTTCAGCGGGCTCGGTCAATAGGAAATAGGTAACAAACCCTATTTCGATTAGGGTGTATTAACACCGAGGAATTAGGGGGTATTTCTAGCCACACCCGCACTTCCGGCGGGTCCGATTGCCATGGAGGCTTAGATCGCCGGGGGGCGATGAATTTTCGGGGTCCAGGTCACATAGCTAGGCTCTTCGTGCAGGAAAGCGTCGGGTGCCCCCGTTGGTTGAAACAACTCGCAGTCGGACACTCTGGGGAAAAGTTCAGCGAGCGAGTAGGGGACTTCCGAAACTCCGGCGGGGGGCTTTGACCAATGACGGAAATTTTCTGGCGTAACGAGGTCCCCCGAGAGGTCAGCGGCTGCGACGCGTCGTAACTTCCCTCGGATTGAAAAGTGATGCCAGAGTTCGCGGCGTGCATCGGCAATCACGCCGAGATCAGTCCGCCCGATCGAGTGGGCGACAAGCGCAATGCTGCAATATGAAAAAACGGGCCGCGGCTCTAGAATCTGCCAAGTGCGCAATGCCATGGCGCACGTCCGGATTCCCAGCACCGATCCGGGGCCTTCACAAAAAACAAATCCACGGGCAGCACCAATCTCCACGTCGAGGGCTTTGATACTTCGAAACAGGCCAACGCCGGTATCCTCGTTGGATGTCGCCCATTTTGCTTCAGACATTCCGCTCTCAGTGATCCAGCCGGTTTGCACCCGGGTAGATGCCGCATCAATGACGAGAAGCGGTGCGTGGGCAGCAATTAGTTGACGGAGGCGGAGCATTGCACAGTGACGAAACGTTCGCATTGGACGTCGCGCAAGCACGCAGAATCCGGCATTGACCGACGCATCTCACGACGTAGCGTGACCGATTCTCTCAACCTAAACTCGTCTGAACACACTCCCGTGAACGTCCAACAGAACAGCATTTCCGCCACTCGCAAAAGCCTCGTCGTCACGCTCGACCAGAGCGAGGTAGATGCCGAACACCAGGCGGTGGTCATTGAATTTGCGAAGCAGGCCCGGATCCCCGGCTTTCGTCCGGGCAAGGCCCCGGCTGCGATGATTTCGCGCCGCTTCGCCAAGGAAATCGCCGAAGAATTCAAGCAAAAGGTCGTTGGCAAAGCTTACCGGAGCGGTCTCGAGCAGGAAAAGCTCGACGTGCTCAATGTGGTGAACCTTGAGGAAGGCACGATCAGCGCCGGTGCGTCCGCGACCATCACGATCACGTTGGATGTGCGTCCTGAATTCGCGCTGCCGGACTACACCAATCTCCCGACCGAAATTACCACGACCGAAGCCACGGATTCAGAGGTTGAGGCTGTGATCGAAGGTCTCCGCGGTGAACGCGCCGACTTTAAAGCGGCTGATCGTCCCGCGCAAAAAAGCGACTATGTGAAGCTCGCCTATGAAGGCACCGTTGACGGGCAGGCGATTGCCGACCTCGCGGCGGACAAACAAATCTACGGCAAAGTCCCGCAGACGTGGGAAGAGGTCGAAGGCGCCAACGAAGGGGTGATTCCCGGCCTCGGTAAACAACTCGCCGGGCTGAAAGCCGGCGACAAAAAAGACATCACGATCGTTTTCCCGGCGGAGTTCGCCGCCGTGCCGGCGCTCGCCGGTAAGTCCGCTTTATACAACGTTGAGGTCCAAGAAATCCGCGAACGCGTGCTGCCCGCACTCGATGCGGAATTCTTCAAGGCCCAGCAGGTCGATGATCTTGCCGGTCTCCAATCGCAGGTCCGTGCGAATCTCAAGGGGCAGAAAGACTATCAAAATCGCGCGGCGCAGCGCCGCCAAGTCACCGAGGCGCTCTCGGCCAAGCTTGATTTCCCGGTGCCTGATTCATTAGTTGAGTCCGAGACGCAGGGCGTTCTCCGGCAATTTATCGAGGAAAACATGCGCCGCGGCGTGCCGCAGGAACAGTTCGAAAAAGATAAGAAGGAATTGTTCGAAGGTGCGAAGAAAGCCGCGACTAACCGCGTGAAGATGCAACTCATCCTCGCGAAAATTGCCGAGGTGGAAAAACTCACGGTTGAGAGCGGAGACATTGACAGTTTTATTTACCGCGAGTCGGCCCGGACGCAGCAAAAACCCGAGAAGCTCGTGAAGACCCTCACGACCGATCGCGAACAGCTGCGCGCGGTGCAGCAAAATATCATTTTCGACAAGGCGGTTGATTTCCTGGTGTCCAAGGCTACGGTGAAAACCATTCAGCCAACGGCCTAACGGGCCGATAACACACCTACCAATCGTGAGCTACTACGTTCCCATCGTTCTCGAAAACACCGGCCGCGGAGAGCGGTCGATGGATATCTATTCGCGCCTGTTGAAGGATCGAATCATTTTCATCGGCACGCCGATCGACGATACAATTGCGAACTTGGTGATCGCCCAACTCCTCTATTTGCAGATGGAGGATTCCAAGAAAGACATCCACCTTTACATCAATTCGCCGGGTGGCGTGGTAACCGGTGGAATGGCGATCTATGACACGATCAATTTCCTTCAGTGCGACGTGGTGACCTATTGCGTTGGGATGGCCGCGAGCATGAGCACCGTGCTCCTTGCCGCCGGCACAAAGGGAAAACGCTTGGCGCTCCCGAACAGCCGCGTCATGATCCACCAGCCAAGTGGCGGAGCAGGCGGACAGGCGTCCGATATCGCGATCGCGGCGAAGGAAATTCTCCGCTGGCGCAAGACCCTCAACGAGGTCATTGCCAAACACACGGGGAAGACGGCTGAGCAAGTGGAAAAAGACTCTGACCGCGATTACTACATGAGCGCGCTCGAAGCCAAGACCTACGGGATTGTTGATCACGTAGTCGAGTCGACACGCGAAGTGCAGAAGATGGCTGTCCCTACCGCCGCGTAAGCGCGGAACACCGCGTCTAGCGTTAACTCCACCCTCGACTCACCACGGGCAAACGCCACTCTCGAGCCATGGCAAAATCAGCCCGCATGACCCTGTGCTCGTTTTGCGGAAAATCGCAGGCCGAGGTCAAAAAGATCATCGCGGGCCCCGGGGTGTATATCTGTGACTCTTGCGTCAATGTTTGTAAGACGATTATTGACCGTGAGGTAAAGGCTCCGGCCATTGATGCAAAGCCTACGGTTCGCCTGATCAAGCCATCGGAAATAAAGAAAACGCTCGATGATCACGTGATCGGTCAGGACCATGCGAAGAAGGTCCTGTCGGTGGCGGTTTACAACCATTACAAGCGTCTGATGTTCGACTCCGGTCAGTCCCAAAAGGACTCGGCCGCGTTGTCGCCCGAGTTCAACGATGTCGAGGTGGAGAAGAGCAATATCATGTTGCTCGGGCCGACGGGCTCGGGAAAAACGCTGCTCGCTCGCACGCTTGCCAGGATCCTCGATGTCCCGTTTGCGATTTCCGATGCGACCACGCTGACCGAAGCGGGTTATGTCGGCGAGGATGTGGAGAACGTGGTTCTCCGACTGCTACAAGCGGCGAATTACGATGTGAAGAAGGCCGAGTGCGGAATCATCTATATCGACGAAATCGACAAGATCGGGCGGAAGACGGAAAACGTTTCCATCACCCGGGATGTCTCGGGTGAAGGCGTGCAACAGGCGCTGTTGAAAATCCTTGAGGGGACGACATGCAATGTGCCGCCCCAAGGTGGCCGAAAGCACCCGAATCAGGAATACATCCAGATCAATACGTCCAATATTCTCTTTATTTGCGGCGGAGCGTTCGTCGGGCTTGACGCCATCGTGCAGCGTCGGATGGGTTCGCGCAGCCTTGGTTTTTCCGCTGTCGCTGCGCAACACGAAGCGGCGCTTAAGCCGGAGCAAATGATGAAGTCTCTGGCTCCGGAAGATCTGATTCGGTTTGGGATGATTCCGGAATTTATCGGCCGTTTGCCGGTGGTTTCGGTGTTGGATCAACTGCAGATCGCCGATCTCGAGAAAATTCTTCTGCGCACAAAGAACGCGATCGTAAAGCAGTATGCCAAGCTGATCGCGATGGACGGGGTTCGTCTCAAGTTTACGCCCGACGCCGTTAAGTCGATCGCGGCGAAGGCGATCGAGTTGAAGACTGGCGCGCGTGCGCTTCGATCAATCATGGAGAACATCATGCTTGAGGTGATGTATGAATTGCCGCAGCGCGATGATGTGACCGAAGTCGTCATTGATGCCGGGGTGGTCGCTGGTCGGCGCAAACCGACGCTACGGACCGCCGGAAAATCAGAGCCGAAGCAGGACGCTGCATAATTGGAGTGTGTCCCAAGGGTCTGAAAAGAGTGCGGATTTTCGACGAGAGCGAATGGTGTTTTAGGGCGAGCGTCGGACGAGGTTTCACTCGTGATTTGACAGGGTTGTAGTCTGCGCCTCACGTGGCCTATGCGAATCCTGCGTCAATTCTGCGTCCTCGCGCTCCTTTCACTTGTGCCCCTTCGTGCTGAATCCCTCTTCGAAATTGGCGTCAATGATATCGACGGGAAAGCAGGCACGCTGGTTCCGTTTCGCGGGCGTGTGCTGCTCATCGTGAATGTCGCCTCCGAGTGTGGCTACACGTCACAATACAAAGGGTTGGAGGCGGTGTTTGAAAAATATCAGAAGCAAGGGCTCACGGTGCTCGGCTTTCCGTGTAATCAATTTGGCGGTCAGGAGCCCGGGACGAATGCGGAGATCAAGACGTTTTGCAGCGCCACGTTTCGCGTGACGTTTCCACTCTTCGAGAAAATCGATGTGAACGGTGCGACGCGCCATCCGTTGTTCGGCGCGCTCGCGGGCAAGGGCTCGCCGTTTCCGGGAAACATCAAATGGAATTTCAACAAGTTCCTTGTCGGCCGTGATGGCACCGTATTGCAGCGCTTCGATTCCGACGCGGAGCCCGAATCACCTGAGGTAATCAGGGCAATCGAAGCGGCTCTCGCGAAGAAGTGAGTTTGCGGGCCGCCTCGGCGTGACGCGAACCGAATTGGCACGGCGGTGGAATATAGGATTCCCACCGTGGCGTCCTGCGGTCATCGCTGGGTAATGTCATTTTCCAGTCTGGGCCTCGTGGCGCCGCTCCTACGGGCGATTGCGGAGCGTAACTATTCCGAGGCGACGCCCATTCAAATGGCAGCGATTCCGGCTATTCTACTTGGCGGCGATGTCTGGGCTTCAGCGCAGACTGGTTCGGGCAAGACGGCCGCGTTTGCGTTGCCGATTTTGCAGCTTCTTTCGGGAGTGCAGCGCGAGCGAGGACGATTTGTGCGGGCCTTGGTGCTGGTGCCGACGCGCGAACTCGCGTCACAAATTGGTGACGCGTTTCGGGACTACGGACGCTATTTGTCGGAGCCGGCAGTGAAGATACTGGTCGTTTATGGCGGGGTTTCCATCAACCCCCAGATGATCGCGTTGGGTGGTGGGGCCGATATCATCGTCGCCACGCCGGGACGTTTGCTCGATTTGATTGCGCACAACGCGGTATCACTTTCGGTGGTTGCCACGCTCGTGCTCGATGAGGCGGACCGATTGTTTGAGCTCGGGTTTGCCGACGAATTGGCGCAGGTGCTCGCGCTGCTCCCGGCTCGTCGCCAGACGCTTTTTTTCTCTGCGACATTTCCTCCGACGGTCTGGGGTTTCGCCGAGAGTTTGCTGCAGCAGCCGACGCGGATACAAATCCCTGCTTCGCCCGAGGCGACGCCCGACATCGTGCAACGGGTGATTGAGGTGGATGCGCCGCAGCGCACCCAACTATTGCGCAACCTGATTGAGTTTCACGCGTGGACGCGCGTGCTCGTGTTCGTCGCGACGAAATACGCTACGGAGCACGTCGCCGAAAAACTTCGGCGGGCGGGTATCGATGCGGCCGCCCTCCACGGCGAATTGAGCCAAGGCGCGCGGATGATGGCCCTCGCGGAATTCAAGGCTTCACGGGTCCGCGTGCTCGTAGCGACTGATCTCGCCGCGAGAGGACTGGATATTGTTCAGCTACCAGTTGTCGTGAACTACGATTTACCGCGCTCACCGGCCGACTACCAACACCGCATTGGCCGCACGGGGCGCGCAGGTGAAAGCGGCGTGGCTGTGAGCTTCGTCAGCGTGGAGACCGACGCACATTTTCGGCTGATTGAGAAACGCAATCGGCTGGTGCTCGGCCGCGAGCAGATTGCCGGTTTTGAACCGATCCACGTCGAAGCGCCGGTTGCGCCGTCGACGGGCGGGGTGAAAGGGAAACGGAAAAGCAAAAAGGATCGACTGCGGGCGGCGGCGGGGTTGCCGGCAACGCAGCCGACCACCCCCCCCGCCGCCGGAGTTACCGATGAGGAAGAGCATTTCCCTTTTGTTGCTCGGGGCACGTCGCCACGGCGCTTTGCGCGGTAGCAGCGCCTAGGGGGCGGAGATTTTCCCCGATTTTCTAACAAGCTATTTTGGGCCGATTTTTTCCAGACGGTCGGCAGCTTCGCGACCGAAGCGGGTCCATGGCACAGCCCGCAAACGGTCGGCCGGAATAGCTCGCTGGGTCGCGGCGCAAATCCCATAGGTGCTGGTGCGTAATCGCTCCAACGCTGCGTCAATTTCGCTGAGGAGAACCTCCTCCGACCGCACCTCTGCGATGAGATTTTCGAATTCACTCTCTTCGCTCGCCCGGTCGGCGAAGTCGCGGTCGGCGCTGCGCGGCTGTTCTGCGGCCGACAGGTGATCGGTCGACTGATGTTGGATGCGGTTTCTTAGGCGTAGCAGGGTATGCAGGTGCCATTGCCACCTAGCGGGAACGTGCGCGTAAAGGACGTCTGGAGGACCGGAGGAAACGGTAGAGGTTTTCATGGGAGGAGCACTGGGTGAACCTGCCGTTTTGTTGAGACCACTGCGCGGGAACGGCACGCCCGAATCAGTGGCGTCAGGACGCTGGGATAATAACCACCGGACACTTGGCGCGTTTTAGGACGCCGTGTGTGGTGCTGCCGATCACGAGATCGTAAAGGGCGGTGTGGCCATGCGACCCCATCACGATGAAATCAGCCGAAAACCGGGTGGCGGCGTCGGTGATTGCTTGGACGGGAGGGCCGCCCGCCATTTCTGTCTCGACCGCGACAACCGTATCTCCGACCCGTTGGCGCACTTTCTCCAAGCGCTCGGTGGCGGATCGCTCGGCGGCGGCGATGATTTCGGCGATGTTGTCGACCAAGGGGCCGTAGTCGCTTGTGATGAGGGGCGGTTGCACGACACTCAGGAGCACGAGACGAGCGTCATAGGCTTTGGCGAGCGCGGTGGCGTGGGTGATCACGGCCTCGCTGGCCGTGGAAAAATCGACAGGGGCAAGGATCGTTTTCATGACTGGACCATGCCTTAAACCACGTGAACTCGCTCCGCGCTTATTGGCGGGAGCCGCGCAATTCTTGCCGAAGTGGCGGTGCCGGATCCTGAGCGAGCCGAGCCCCACTCGATTACCAGTGCGCGTAGTCGCCTTTGTCCAGATCGAGCGCGAACTCGACGAAGAGTTGCACGCAGCGTTCGACGTCTTCGAGGTCCACGACCTCGCTCGGCGTATGCATATACCGGAGCGGGATGCTGACGAGTCCGGTGGCGACGCCGCCGCGACCCATTTGGATGGCGCGGGCGTCCGTGCCGGTGGGACGCGGGTCGGCTTCGATCTGGTAGGGTATGCCGAGCTTTTTCGCGGCTTTCACGAGACGGGCGAAAACCTTGGGGTTGATGTTGGCGCCGCGGCAGATGATCGGTCCGCCACCGAGTTTCGTCTCGCCGTATTTGCGGTTGTCGCAATCGGGATGGTCGGTGGCGTGGCCCACGTCGACCGCGAGCGCAAGGTGGGGATCCACCGCGTGGGCGGCGGTGGTCGCGCCACGGCAGCCGATCTCCTCTTGCGACGTGGCGACACTGACGACTTTCGCGGCGAGTTTCTTGCGGCCCTTGTGTTTCGCCAGCCGGATGAGCGTCTCACCGACGACGTAGGCGCCGACTTTGTTGTCGAACGCACGGGCGGTGCCGATGCTGCCGTGAATCAACTCCAACTCGTGATCATAGGTGGCGACATCGCCGATGGAGATGCGCTCGAGGGCTTCTTTTTTCGAGTGCGCACCGATGTCGATCCAGATCTCGTGGATCTCGGGCACCTTCTTGCGATCGGATTCCTCCATCAGGTGGATCGCCCGCTTACCCGTGACACCTTTGACCAAGCCGTTGGACGTTTGGATAATCACGCGGCGACCGGAGATGATCGTGCGGTCGTGACCGCCGATGGTGTCGAAGTAGATGAAGCCGTCCTTGTTGACGTAGGTGATAATCAGGCCGAGCTCGTCCATGTGGCCGGCGAGCATGAGGACGGGATCGCCCTTTGGGTTGAGGGTGGCGAGTCGGTTGCCGAGGGCATCGCCAGTGTAGGTGTCGGCGGAGGGTTTGACGTGACGATCGAAGACGGCCTGGGCTTCGGCCTCGTAGCCGGACGGAGAGCGGGCGTGGAGCAGTTCAGCCAGGAAAGTGGGGACGTGGTAGGTCGACATGGTTTTAGTCTCGCGCCCGGACGTCCGGGCGCAAAGCGTTTTTCGCGAATGATTATTTATCCTGCGATCGATATTAAGGGTGGGCGAGCCGTGCGACTGTTGCAGGGCCGCGCTGATCAAGAGACGGTCTACGCCGCGAATCCGGCCGACGTGGCCGCCGAGTTTCGGGCGGCGGGCAGCGCATGGGTCCACGTGGTGGATCTCGACGGCGCCTTCGCGGGCGAGCCGCAAAATCTCGCAGTCGTGCAGACCATCGCGGCCCTGGGAATGAAGGTGGAATTGGGCGGTGGTCTGCGTACGCGTGCTGCGGTGGAACAGGCGCTCGGGTTTGGTGTGAGCCGCGTAGTGATCGGAACGCGAGCGGCGGAAAGTGAATCCTTTGTCGCCGAACTCGTGCAGGCCTTTGGAGAAAAAATTGCCGTCGGGATCGACGCGAAGGACGGCAAAGTCGCGGTCAAGGGCTGGGTCGACACGACGGGTACGGGTGCGATTGAGCTCGCGAAACGCATGGATGGAATCGGAGTGCGAACGATCATTTACACGGATATTGGAACCGACGGAATGCTGACGGGACCGAATTTCGTGGCGCAGGAGGCGATGTTGAACGCCGGAAGGTTTAACGTGATTGCAAGTGGCGGCGTCAGTCGTCGCGAGGATGTTGTGCAGTTGACGGAGCTCGCGCGACGTTACGCTAATTTGGACGGAGTAATCGTCGGCAAAGCGCTTTATGAAAAGCGCGTCGAGCTGACCGATTTACTGGGGATCGCGCGGGGCGCGCGATGACGACCGGCTCCAGGGTCGGGTTCCTCGATGAACTAAGAGGCTTCGCGGCGCTCTATGTGGCCGCTGCCCATGTTCTGATCCACCACTTGGAGCTTGGGCGCGGGTGGTTCCGCCTTCCGTGGCTGTTTGGACAGGAGATAGTCATGGTTTTTTTTCTCATCTCCGGTGCGGCGATTAGACTTTCGGTGCGGAGCAGGGTAGATCTCGGCTCGGTAGACTTCTTGCGGCGGCGATTCCAGCGGCTGTTTCCAATGATCGTGCTCGGGCTTTCGGCGGGTTACTTTGCAGTGACGGTTGAAGCTAAGGCGTGGCAGCCTGTGCGGTGGTTCGAGTTATTGGGCAATCTGTTTTTCTTGCAGGATTTCTCGCCGGTGAAGCCGGGGACGATTTGCTCCACCTATTATGGCAATGCGATGCTTTGGTCGCTTTCCTATGAATGGTGGTTTTATGTGATTTTCCTTTTCGTCTTTTCCAAGATTCCCACCGGACACCGCACGCACTGCGCCGGCCTGATTTCATTATTGGGGGTGATCAGTCTGATCATCTGGCCGAACGGTCCTTCGTATTGGGCAACCTACTTCATCATTTGGTGGGCAGGCGGCACATTGGTAGAGCCGGAGCGCGAGGAGCGACTGCGGGCGCTCGGATGGATGGTTGCTGCGTCCCTGGTGATCCTGTTTTTCGCGTTTAGAACGGTCGGAAGCATGGACGGTCCGATGGGTCCGGGCGTCTACCCCTGGCTGGTCGCCCGGCATCTGGGGTTTAGCGCTGCGTTGTTTGCGCTTCTTGTCGTGGCAGGGCCGTGGCTGCGTCGCTTGGCGGATCGTCGGCTGCGAGGGTTTGCCTGGGCCGCGCCCATATCATATGCGCTCTACGTGGTTCATTATCCACTGGCAGCAGATGCCCATTGGCTAGCTGCGATGGGTTTGCCGGGCGGACTGGCGTCGGCAATCGTTTACGGTTCTGTTGCGCTAGTCGTGGCTTGGTTGGCCGAAAAATACTACCAGCCTTGGGCTCTAGGGTGGATGCGGTGCATCCCAATTTTGAAACTGTCGCGGTGACCGATTTCGCGGTTGAGCCGAGCGGACTTTCGGGACGGTGCGTCAGGCCGGTTTGATCTGTTCCGCGATTTCCTCAAGTGGGTAGGTGACAATTTCAGCCAGTGTCGGATGATACCACGGGGCGCGGAGAAGATCGAAGACGGTGGCTTTCATCGCGAGTGGGCCGCTGAACGCATGGATGAGCTCGCCGGCATCTTTACCGACGATTTCCGCGCCGAGGATGCGCCCGCGTTTTGGCTCAGCGATGACCTTCACGTAACCGTAGGTTGCCTCCATGAGGATGGACTTGCCGTGATCGTTGAACGGGTAGCTCGCGACGAGATATGGCGTGCCGGCGTCGTCGAGCTCGCGTTCGAGCCGCCCGATGGTGGCCAGCTGCGGATCAGTGAACACGACGTTGAGGAGCAACGACCAGTCGATGGGCTTGATTTTCTTGATGCCGGCGGCGTGGCGCGCGGCAAGTTCGCCCTGTTGGATGGCCGTGTGGACGATCTCCACGGGGCCGGAACAATCGCCGCCGGCGTAGATGTGGGGCGTGCTCGTTTGCTGCCAACGGTTGATGGTGATCTGCCCGTTGGGGCGGGTGTGGACGCCGGCTGCGGCGAGGTTAAGGCTGGCGGTGTTTGGCTCGCGACCCAGCGCGTTGAGGACATGTTGGGCGCGGCGGTAATATTTTTTTCCATCGTGCAGGAATTCGACCCCGATGCCCCCGCGGTCCGAGGATACGCGTTCGAGCTGGGTGCCGGCAAAGAGTTCGATTCCCTCGTCGACGAAAGCTTTTTGAACTACGGACGAGGCGGCCTCGGAGTGGTCGCGCAGAATATGGGGACTACGTTGGATTAGCGTTACTCGGGTTCCGATACGGTTGAGAAACTGGGCGAGTTCGCAGGCAACGATCCCGCCGCCGAGGACAATCACGCTCTTTGGGCGAAAATCGAGATCGAGCACGTCGTCACTGGTCCAGTAGTTTGTCTGCGCGAGCCCGGGCACGGGCGGGACGCTGATTTTTGAGCCGGTGCTGATCAGAATGTGTTTGGCTCGAAGGCGGCGGCCGTCCGAGAGCTCGACAGTATAGGGATCGATGAAGCAGGCGTGGGCGCGGATAAGGTTAAACTTCGCGTTGGCCAGGGCCTGCTGGCGATAGTCGGCGAATTCCCCGATGATTTTTTTCTTCCGCGCGTGAATGGCCTTCATGTCGGCGCGGGCAGAGGAAATTTTTAGGCCAAAGATTTTTCCCTTCTGTGCAAGATGCAGCACCTCGGCGATGTAGAGTAGCGTTTTCGACGGCATACAGCCGCGCAGAATACAGAGGCCGCCGAGCTCTTTTGCGCCGTCAACGACGGCAGTGCGAAGACCGAGCGAAGCAGCGACACGGGCTGCATTGAAGCCGGCGCTACCACCACCAAGAACGAGGAAATCGTAGGTTTTCATAATGTAGAAGGGGATAGCAAGCGAGAGCGGACGAGGGATTTTCTCCAATGCTCCAGCGGAGATTCGATCCAACGGAAGAAGAGGTAGGAGGCGGCGAGGCCGGCGAGAATACTGAGGAGAATGGCGACTAGGAACATGTGATTACCTGACGAAATCAGACGTCCGGAGAGATTGCGGGTCGCTGAAACAAAAGGAGCGTGGACGAGATAGACTGAGTAGGACATCGCGCCGAGAGCCCCAAGCCACCTTAAGGCAGAGAGTGCCCCCAACCGCCGGTCGTGCCGATGGAGACGGAACAACGCCAACGTGAATATCGCCGCAAAACCCAGTGTGCCTATCCGTCTGGTTTGCACAAACTCCGCGAGTCCAAGGATCACGATCGCGCCGAGCCAGAGCCAGGTTGTGCGTCGCTCTTGGGTGGCGACCAGGGCTGCCAACAAGCAGGCCCCACACATAAATTCAGCCCAACCAGCAAGCGGGGGCATGGTGGCGACAACCGGCGGAATCGTCCCGGATAGCGCGACGAGCAGACCGAGTCCCATCGCAGCAGCAGTGCCGAAACGTAGTCCGAGCCAGACTAACGTAGCCGCAATGAGGTAAAAGAACAGCTCCCAACTCAGGGTCCACGCGACGAGGAGGTAGCCCGGGCGGCCCAGAAAATTATCTGCGAGAAATGTGTGACGAAGGAGCGCCGCCACTGAATTCGGCAGGGCACCGATAGCGGACGGAGAATTGAACAGTGCAGCGTGATTGAACGGTAGCGCGGCGAGACAGAGGGCTGCCGCAACAAAGCATGCAACCCAGTAGGGTGGGAAGATACGTAAAAAGCGATGGCCGAGAAAGCCGACAACGTCGCGACCGGAGCGAAGTTCGCGCAGCGCGAGCTGGGCGACGCAATAGCCGCTGATTACGAAGAAGAGGTGGACGCCGAGATAGCCTTTGCTCATCAGCGCGCTGAGCCCATTCAATCCGGCGGGCGCGGGATGCCGAGTCCAGGGATCGAAGGCGTGGAAAATGACGACCGCAAGCGCAGCCAAACCGCGCCAGTGGTCGAGCGTGACATAACGCGGCAAAGCGGCTGACGGCGGTGTCACTTCGTTATCGGCCTTTGCCAAACAGCATGATGTGGATGGTCTTCAGGACAATCGTCGCATCGAGGACGAACGAGAAATGGCGGATGTAGTAGAGATCGTATTCGAGCTTCCGCATCGTGTCTTCAAGGTTGGCGCCGTAGGGATAGTTGACCTGAGCCCAGCCGGTGATGCCGGGTTTTACGAGATGCCGGAAGTGATAGCACGGGATTTCGCGGTCGTAATTTTCCACGAGCCGGTCCCATTCTGCCCGCGGACCAATTAGGCTCATGTCGCCGAGGAGGACGTTCCAAAGTTGGGGAAATTCATCAAGGCGCGTTGCACGCAGGAAGCGTCCCACTGGAGTGATCCGGCTGTCGCCGGGTTGGGTGTAGAGCGCATCGTTGGCTCCGGCCGGACGCATCGTGCGTAACTTTACGAGGCGAAATGTCGCGTGATTTTTGCCAACGCGAGTTTGGAAAAAGAAGACCGGCCCGCGGTCGTTGAGCCAGATCGCGAGCGCACCGAGCGCGATCAGGGGCGCGGCGAGCAGGAGGCCAATCCCAGCCAGCGCGATGTCGGAGACACGCTTGAGCCGTTCAAACACCGGTTCGCGGGCAATCTGAAAACCTTCCTGAAAAAGCCAGGTTTGGTTAAGGCGATAAATCGGGATTTTTTGCCAATACACCTGATGGAAAAGCTCTAATGTGTAGGTCGGGACGCCCGCGAAAAACAGTTCCACGAGCCGGCGAGAAATGTTCGGGGTAAGCTCGCGCGCAGACTCCCGCAAAACGATGGCCTCGACTCCGACCCGATGCGCCTGGATGTCGTCAAGGACTTCATGAAATGGCCGGAGGCGTTCGCTGCCCTGTGGGCCAAATGGGGCGACTGATGCATCGCTGACTACAGAAAAGATCACGCTCTGGCTCATACCCATTTTTTGTGTCTCAATGAGAAAGGCCTCGCAACTGGCCTGATCCCCAAGGAAGACCAAGCTGCGTTCGCCGCGCGATCGGAGTGAACCGAGATAGATCAAGCGGCGATAGCCGATCGTAAGTGGAATGAGAACGAGAAAGCTAAGGGCGATGACCGCGCGGCTGGATTGTAGTTCATAGCCGTCAGTCACGACGACGAACGTAAAGAGGAGTGTCGCAAGCATCGCTCCGACTAAGGCGATGGTATGCTGGCTCGTGTAGTCCACGCTGAGCATGTCGGTCCGGGCCTTGTAGCCCTCGATCAAGTAGACAGCCAAAACGAGAGCGATGATGGGTGGTCCGAGCGGGACCAGCAATAAATGTTCGGCAACCGGGAGGCCGCGATAGTGGCCGATGAGATTGAACACCAAAATCGACATCGCGATGTCGAGGAGGAGCAGGCCGTAGGCTGTGGTGCGGTTGAGGTTCATTACCTCAGTTTAGTGATGGACGGAACCGCCGAGGCGGCAAGTGCGCTCTCGGCGAGCGACGGGAGCCAGCGGCTGGCTGCAATTTCGGCACCACCAACGCTCGCTGAATAGCGAAGCGAGGCGGAGGCGAGGATTGCGTGGGCGACAGGGTTTTGCGCTAAGCTGCGCACGCGCTCGGCAATCGCGGATGTGTCAGTGCCGACGAAGGCGTAGCCGAATGCGGCTCCCGAGCGGGTGACGAGGCGGGTAAGTTCGCAATCCCGGGGCCCGATGAAGAGGACCGGGCGGCCGATCGCCGCAATGCCTGCCAGTTTGCTGGGAAATACGAAGCGCTCGCAGCCGGGCCGAACGGTGACGAGGTGGAGGTCGGCAAGGGCGAGACTAGCGGCTAACGACGAGCGCGGCTGGGGGGGGCGGAATTGGAGGTTGGTGAGCCCGAGGCGCCGGGCCTCGGTGGTGAGGACATCGCGTTGCGCGCCATGACCGATGAAGACGAAGGCGATGTGGGCGTCATGGCGGAGAGCAGACGCCACGGTGAGAACGGGCCCAAGGTCGTGCACCCGCCCGAGGTTCCCCGAGTAGGCGACAACGAATTTCCCGGTGAGCCCCCATTGAGCACGGAGGTCTGCCGTTGCGGAGGTAGGCGTTGGTTTGGTTCCGGCCGGCGCCCAATTTGGGATGATCGTGATGTGATCAGAGGGGACGCCTGCTTCCATCAGGACACTGGCCATGTCAGCGCCGAGCGTGATGCAGCGCGTAGCACGGCGCCAAGCGAGATTGCGGAGGGGACGAAAGGCTGCGAGCCAACGATGGCCAGAGAGTTCCATCGCGATCTCGGGGTAAATGTCCTGCACCCAGTGGAAAAGACGCGCGCCGCGAAGGGCGGAGACCAACCATACGCCGATGCCGAGGAGGGGCGGGTCGGTCAGAGCGATTACCGTGTCGCTGCGCCGCGCAGTGAGGAATAGCTTCAAGAGAGCTCCGAGGAAAAAAGTACCGAAGTCCACTGCCTGGCCGACGACACCGAGGCGTCCGGCCCAGCGGGTGCTCCGAATGCGAAGAATCTGGACGCTGCGGTGAGTTTCCTCGGATGGCAGGTCGGCGCGTCCGGAGTGACTGGTGAGCACAATGACCGACTGGCCCCGCGTGGCGAGGGTTTCGGCCAAATCGGTGAGTAGCTGAGCGGTCGCCGGCTCGTCGGGCCAATAGAAGCGGTTGATGAAAATTGCGCGCACGAATTAGCGGGAGCCGGCTCGAAGACGGTGGATTTCGGCGGCGGTGAAGCCTTCATACTTGGCGAGCAAACAACAGTAGCGGAAGCCGGCGGCCCCGTCGAGGAACCCGCCGCGCATTAGATATTGATAGGTAAAACGCAGGGTGGGCCGAAAGGGTAAGGAGTAACTGATTCGCTTCAACGCACGGCGGCGGAGGAGATGATTGCTGGAGACGAGTTCTGCGCAATGAACCGGGTTGCTGCTGGCGAGATGGGCCTGCGCCTCGGCGCGGGCATAGCGCCGGTGTCTCTCCAGCCACTCAGCTTCTCCGCCAGAAGAGAGGTCATGAAGATAGTTCGCTCGCAGCCGCTCGACCCGCATCTGCGGGGCCTCGCGCTGTCCATGGCCGACTTCAATGAATTCGAACTGAGGGGCGCGGACAAAACGGGTTTGGTAAGCAGGGTAGTCTGTGCAGCGGGGGATCCAGCGGCCGCTCCAGAGCATTTTTGGCGCGATCATGAAGCCGTCGAGATCGGTGCGAGCGGAGGCCGTGCGGCATTCGGTAGCGAGTTCAGGAGTGAACTGCTCGTCGGCATCGAGGTGGAAGACCCACGGATGACGGAAGGGGACTTCCCGTTGCGCGAAATTTCGTTGGCCCGCGAAGTTGTCGAATTTGCGAGTGAAGACGCGGGCTCCGGCTTGGCGCGCAATCTCGGCCGTGCGGTCCGTGGAACCCGAATCAACCACCACGAGGTCGTCGCAGTGGGCCACAGAAGCGAGGCAAGCCGGGAGGTCACGTGCTTCGTTAAGAGTAAGGATCAGGACGGAATACATCGGGGGGCCCGGGGTTCAGCGGGCGGTGGACTGGGCTTGATCGGTGTCCCGGCTTCGCGGTCGTAGAGCCGGGTGTACTGGATGGCGCTAAAGAAGCAGACCCACCACGTGAGCACGACAGCGATGTTCCCCAGCGGAAACTCCACGGTGGCGTAGAGTAAAATGAGCCCGCATCCG
>Ga0209829_10000016_pt1 | contig 127104 bp, 126 predicted proteins | sample C_140205_EF_Meta_FD_187311 | JGI IMG/M metagenome (GOLD analysis project Ga0209829, IMG submission 187311) | Freshwater microbial communities from Lake Croche, Canada to study carbon cycling - C_140205_EF_MetaG (SPAdes) (version 2) | ecosystem: Environmental > Aquatic > Freshwater > Lake...
ATTGAGGCTATCTATCCAGACTTCATGGGGTATGGATTGCTGCCCATGAACCCGGTGTCGAACCTCACGCCAGCAGAGGCGATACGCCTTTACACTGCGCAGGCTCAAAACTCCATCGCGAACCCCCTCAAATCCATCGGTGAGATCCTTCGAACTAGGGCCCTTGAAGCTGAGCTTCAAAGGAAAGCCACGGCCCCCAGTGATGACTTCACGCGGCAGGACGCCACGGTCCCAAAGCCTTTGCACCTGCCGCTTTAAATCGTCAGGCTGGGTCCACATCAGTGGATTTCTGGAGCGCTTTCAGCGCGGGGCGTCTGCCTATCATCCATGAAAAGCCCCTCTTGATCATGGTATTCCTCCACCGTGAGGTTCAGGATCTGTGAATCCTTACCCCCCTCATTGTGAACAAAACCAACGCCTGCGATGAACGGCTCAATGACATGAATCTTCTGCAAGGGCGTCACAATCAAGAGCTGCAGATTGAGGTTCCGAAAAAGCTTTAACCCATACTCGGTGGAGTCATCTGAACCCCGACCAAACGCCTCATCAATGACAACAAATCGAAAAGACCGTGAGCGCAAGGCTCCCCACTCAAGGCCAAACTGATAAGCAAGGCTTGCGGCAAGAATGGTGTACGCTAGCTTTTCCTTTTGGCCCCCGGACTTGCCCCCAGAATCTGCATAATGTTCATATTCTGCATGGTCCTCGCGCCAGCGTTCACTCGCTCCGAATGTAAACCAGTTGCGAACATCCGTTACTTTGTCTGTCCATTTTTGGTCTTGATCTGAAAGCCCCTCCCGCCCTCTAAACCGATCGATGATGTTCTTAACCTGAACAAAACGCGTTTCAGAATACTGACTGTCCTCGGTACCCGAAAGAGTCCCCTCGGTACAGGCCCTGAGATCCGACTGAAACCCCCGTATTTCGGGATCCATCGTCGGCATGGCCTCAAGGCGTATGTAACGTCCGTCGTTGTAATCGATTTGTGTCAGCGATTGATTGATTCGCTCTATCCGCTCCCTGATGGTCTCGCGCTCTTTCGACAACTGCGCATTGAAATGGGCAATTTCATTGATGGTATTCACGTTGAGCATCTCCTTGAACCGCTCAAGGAATCGTGGAAGGTCGTCCTTCTCCAACTGATCCAGCAACCGTTCATACTCAAATCGAGACTCAAGAGCCGGGTTAATCTCCATCGTCTCCAGCTTAAACAGCTCATTAAATTCGGTCATCCAGCGAACCAGTTTCTCGCTGAGCACCTTGATCGTGCTGTCCTTACTGTCGATGCGCTCTTGTATCTTTGTTCGGACCTCTTGCTCTCGGGGCCCACAGCCCTCAAGGGTGACCTCCTTCTGAAAGAGCGCCTCCTCGACCAGGACCTTTAGCCGCTCGCGGGTTGCATCCTGAAGCGAAGCCCCCAGAAGAAGCGCTTGCGTGCTCTTCAAAATGAGCTGATGGTCCTCTCTTCTGGCTTCTAATCTTGAACGGCGATCCCTCGCTGCGATCAATTGGCTATCTGCTTGCGCCAGCTGATGCTGGGCTTCTGTTAATTGTTGCTCCAAAATCCTGAGCACATCGGACGCTTTTTTGAGCGTTTCATAGTCTTTTTGAAGATGCCCGATATCGCGTGCCACCATCTCCCAGTTGAGCTCTTCATAATCTTGAAACTCCTCAAGCCTTGCGAGGGCATGGAGTCTCCCCTCCATTCGTCGTCTGGCGCCCTGGATCTCACTGATGCGGGCCCCCACTGCGCCCATACGCCGCTCAAGTTCGGAACGGGCCGATTCCAGCGCCTCAATCTTCGCCACATTGGTCCAACCCAAAACATAGCGGCTTCGATCGTCGATTCGGTGGCGATCATCTTTTTCATGTCGACCGCTGGGGTCCTTGATTTGTCCCCTCATGGTGATGGCTCGAGGCTCTCGGCGGAAAGCCTCCTCAGAGTCACAACAAGCGACGTCAAAGCGATGCGCCAGCTCACGATCAAGCCAATCATAGAAGACCGCATCAGGCTTAACCGCCAGTTTTCTGACCAACGAGCGGCCTGACAACGCGGGCATCTCACCCGGTCGACGCGTTCTCACATTGAAATAAACCAACCGGCCTTTGAGGTGGCTTCTATCCACCCATTCGACCACGGACGCATAGTGGGCCTCCGGGACCAGCAACGATAAACCAAACCCACGAAGCAACCTCTCAGCCGCCCCCTCCCAGTCTTTTTCCTCATCACGCACCTGTATCAATTCACCGGCGAAGGGCATATCGGTTTCATGAATGTTGAGAGCCAAACAAAGCGCTGTTCGAATCTCAATCTGGCGAAGATCGATATTGCTTCGACGCTTTCTGAGGCTGCTGATCTCGACGTCAATCAGGCGGTGCTCGTCACGAACCTGTCGAAGATGGACCTCTTCCTCGGTCTGGTCGTTCTGCAGCGCCTGCTCTTGATTTTTTTCATGCTCACGGAGCTCACGAAACGTCTGGAGCTGTCCTAGGAAATCATCTTGAGAGCGGGGCATCGTCTCATCAAGCGACTCAAGGAGATCAGCATAGCGCACAGCCCTTGCTTTCCGGGCATCACGGACGCCTTCCCGCTGCTTGATGTCAAGCGCCAATCGCTCCAGCCGATCACCACCGTTTTCCATGATCGCCCGACGAACCTCATCCAGCCTGATCTGCTGGTGTTGCCGTTCAAGATCGGCCTTCTTGACCTTAGCCTCTTGCTTTAGCCATTCGAGCTCCAAGTCAGACAGTCTTTTGAGAACGAGATCTAACCTCATTTCAGCAAAGAAAGTACCCAACCCGCTCCGGCATTCTCGGAGCTGCATCACCTCTTCCATGACAGCGCCATAATGCCTCGATGCCTGAACCAGCGGGGTCAGCCGTTCAACCTGTTGCTTGGCCCTGACCACAGCAAGATGGGCGCGGTTGAGATCGTCAAAGTGACGGATCAGAGCTTCCATCCTAGGCTCGACCTCAAACGCTTCAAGCATGTGAAGTCTGACGAACTCCGTCAGATTACCGACTGATTTCATTGAAATCGTCTGATGGAAAAGCTCCATGGCTTGTTCGTTCTCAATTCCAAACCGCCTGCGATACCAGCTCCCGTATTTTGGAAAGGTCTCTTCAATTTCGGCGCCCAGGCTCCGAAGGCGCTTCTTGAGCCTTGAAACGTCTCCTCCAAACCCGGTGAAATCTCCGGCGATCGTGAGCTCCCGCTCGGCCCCAACAAAAAATCGGGCCGGCTGAGGCTGACCCTCTTTGATCCAAAAGACCTGCGCCAGCGTTACCGACTGGTCATACCCTTTGTTATAAAAAACGCCCAACAAGACCGACAAACTTTTTTCGTTACGAAGACTCACAGGCCTTGCAAGTCCACTCTCTTCATTCCGCTCCGACTTAAAGTGGCCGAGCACGTAAGATTTGAGTGAGCGCTCCTTGCTGTCGGCGCCTGCGGCCTTGTTATAAGCAATGCGCTGGGCAGGAACCAAGAGGGTGGTCACAGCATCCACTAAGGTGGACTTTCCAGAGCCTATATCACCCGTCAGCAATATATTGTTACCGTTTAATTCAAACACCCAGACACGGCCGTTGAAGGTTCCCCAATTAAGCACCTCAAGACGTTGCAAGCGAAAGCCTGACAGATGTTCTTCAGCGAGAAAATCAAACCCCAATTGAAGCGGATCACTCATCGTCCTTCCCCTCACGCTGAGCCGTATCTTCCATCAGCTGTCGGCGATAGGTTTCAAAATGGGCATCAAAATCGCCCAACCACTGCGCATCGACAAAGGCCTTTAAAATGCGCCGGACCTCAAAGTGGGCAAGATCGTTGCTTGAACGCTCCGCCGTTTTGAGTCGCCTCAGGAAGCCAAGCTCCACAATTCGGTTGATGTGGGTATCCAGCTGATCCAGCTGGCGGGATTCATTGGTATTTTCAGGGATAAAAACCCTCAAAAGATCCACCATGTCATGGTGTGAAAGAATCAGTCGCGTATCGCCACCCGCGGCATCGAATTCGGCCAGCTTCTTGCGGAGCAGGGCTAAAAGAAGACTGGTCATATAGGACAGCGGTCGCCGCGCTATCAGTCGTGGCAGCCGATAAGCACCGAGCTCTTCTGGGTCGGGTCTTGATTTGAGAAAGGCATAGCCCTCGGCCTCATCCAAGATAAGTTCGAGACCCAACACCGAAACAGACTCCCGAACCCTGAATTGCAAGCGCAAAAGACCGGACCACAAACGCTCGTGATCCTCCCGGTATACCACGCCTTTCAAGAGCGTGATGAGGAGCACTGAAAGGTCCAGATGACGACGGGTTTCTAAGCCCTCTTTTGTCATGTCTTCCGCGGTCAACTCTTCCATGTTCATTTTATAAAAATCATGCGTGGCATCCGCGCCACCTTAAGGACCCTTTCGCCTTCAGAGGACCATGCAGACCACTCAATCGTTTCGATCACCGTATCATCCTGAAGAAGCGTGAAAGATTCCATCCCCAGCTGAAGATAGGCTACCAACTCAGTAAGTCCCTGCTCAAGAGGCTGGGTTTCAACCAACTCTCGCATGCTCACCTGCTGACGGGTCTGCAACATTTTCAGGAGATGTCGTTTAAGTCGCCCCCTGTCGATTCGAACTTGTTCAAACAGGAGGCCCGCATCACATTGCGCCTGACCGACCTCAATATGCTCCATTTCAATCCGAGTCTTGAGACTGGGCACATGGAGAGGACGCTCCATGGGCAGCTCCACCTGAACCGATACCTCGTCCATGTCCATCATGACCTGAGGACATTTAACGTCACGAAACTCCAGTGCCTTGCTTTCCAAAGCCCTCAAAATCTCCATAATTCGGCGATTTTCTAAAAACGCCTGATCATCGAGAAATCGTCGCAACTGCTGCGAGAGTTGGGCCACGGTGCGCTGGGTGTGCTCGCCGGCCTCCAGCCAATCATGATGGATGCGGCGCATCCTAGGATCAGGCTGTAGCGATGCCACAGCGCTCAGACCTAAGACCGTCTCCAGCAACCGGCTTAACTCCTCCTGCCGGGTACCCGATAGAAGAAAGTCCCAAAACGCCCTGAAGCTTCGGCCCTGATCAGAATCCCCAATGGCGTCCCGTTGACCCATGATGTCTTCGATGAGATCACCCTTTGATCCTTCCCAAAGGGCGATTTTTTCTCTGACCCGACGATCCAGCTGTCGAAAGTTGTATTCGACCTCCCGAAAATCAGCCAAAAGGTCTCGGGCGATCTGGCTGAATTGCTGAAATCGATCACGAATCGCCGTATCGTCCAGCATGGGAAGCTCGCCGCTGTTGATCCGAGCGATTTCACCATCAATGTCCGCTTTTCGACGCTCAAGCTCCATCAAACGCTTGGTTGGATCGATTTCACTCCCATCAGACATCTGCCTTAAAAGGTCAACCAGCGTGAGCAGTCGTGACTCGGTTCCGACAAACGTTCTCTCACTCAACTGATCAAACCAGGCAATGGCCTTTTCTGTCGCGGGGGTTAAATCAAACTGTGGCTCGTCGGTTCCGGGGCGATAAAACTTTCTGAGCCACCCCTTATCAGGTTCAGCCCAATCGTTAAGATAATCCGCCGCGGTCTTTGGGAACAAGGTCTCACCCCCTTGTTGCCTCAAGATAAAAAGATGATCTTCGAGGGCTTCAGAGAGATCAAACGCCGGAATGACCCTAAGATTTGGGACAATGAACGCCTTGAAAAGAAAGCTTGCTATGAGTTCAGCATGATCAGACCTCAGAAGGCGCCAAGCCGGGTGGTGCTTCCGAAGAGAGACCAGCGTTTCATAATCAAGGCGCACGGAAGGGTGTCCTTCTACTCATCATGACCACAAAATCAAGCAAGCCCAGTGGGCCTCATGGGGGCGCTCTTCTTCATCTTTAGCCTTTTTTGCCCCGCTAAGAATAAAGAAAACATCATCCTCATGCCATGGTGACCTTGGCGATAATGGCGGCAGTCATATCCGCGGTCCCATAGGGTGAATCCTCCACAAGATCCGGCGTCACCACGTTGCCTTCCCGGATGACATCACGAACCGCTGTCTCGATCTTTCGGGCTGCGTCCATCTCCCCTATATGCTCCAGCAACATAACCCCAGCTAAAATCATCGCTGAGGGGTTCGCAATACCTTTATGCGCGATATCGGGGGCGCTGCCGTGAACCGCCTCGAAAATGGCCGCATCAGCGCCAATGTTAGCGCCGGCTGTCAAACCCAAGCCGCCGACCAAACCTGCGGCAAGGTCCGACAAGATATCGCCAAAAAGATTGGTGGTCACGATAACGTCAAACGTCTCGGGCTTCATGACCAGCTGCATGCAGCACGCATCAATAATGCGATCATCAAAACCGATGTCCGGGTACTCTTTGGCAATCTCGCGGCCGATCTCAAGAAATAATCCCGACGTACATTTAAGAATATTGGCCTTGTGAACCAAGGTGACTTTCTTGCGCTTGGCTTTCCTTGCATATTCAAAGGCATATCGGATGATCCTCTCGGATCCTTTCCGGGTCACGATGGCCAGACTTTCAGCGGCGATCTTTTCGCCATCCACCTGAATAAAGTGTTCGATACCCGCGTAGAGCCCCTCGGTGTTTTCTCTAACCGTCAGAAGGTTCACGTTCTTAAATAACGCTTGGGTCCCCTCAAAGGAGATGGCTGGACGAACATTGGCGTAAAGATTGAATGCCTGCCTCAGGGTGACATTGACACTCCGGTAGCCCCCACCCACCGGCGTCGTCAAGGGGCCCTTGAGACACAGACGATGGGTGCGAATCGATTCAAGCGTGGCATCCGGCAAGGGATCTGCGACCTGCTCAACGGCGGCCATACCGGCCAGCTGAGGATCCCAGTCAATCTTAACGCCGCTCGCCGCAATCACATCAACGGCCGCTTGAACGATAGAGGGTCCGATGCCGTCCCCGGGTATGAGGGTAATCCTAGTCATATGGTGCTCCTGAACGATAAGGGATCTTATTGAATTATGACCCACCCGATCCATGGAATTAAAGCGTCCTTGAGGTGACAGCCTATTTGCTTAAAGGAAGCGACTTTGGCAGCTTAGTGCTGGGTGATCAATTTCCTTCACCCGAAGAATCTGATAAATTTACTGGGTTTTTAGCGGCACTCTGACATCAGGACTGGTTATGGACGTCATCAAAGAAATCGAATCGCAGCTCTTAGAAAACCCGGTCATGCTCTATATGAAGGGCACCCCGGCCTTCCCGCAGTGTGGCTTCTCCGCGCGGGCGACCCAGATCCTTCAACATTGCGGAGTTCCCTTCGGGCACGTCAATATCTTTGAAGCCCCTGAGATTCGTGAGACTCTGAAGACCTATTCCAACTGGCCCACCTTCCCCCAGCTTTATATCAAGGGCGAACTGGTCGGAGGATCAGACATTATGTTGGACCTTTTCGAAAAGGGTGAGCTCCAAACCATGCTCGAAGAGGCGACGATTAAGGCCCACTGAGGGGCCCGTTTAGGAATACGTGTGGGTGGCCAACCCGCCAAGATCAGACCAACGGTTGATGATCCCGCAAAAGAGCCGGGCCGTTTGTTCCGCGTCATAAATGGCCGAGTGGGCTTCGTTGTTGTCCCAGTTCATGCCGGCGGCCTGAACGGCCTTGGCCAGCACCGTTTGACCATAGACCAACCCGCTCAGCGTCGCGGTATCAAAGGTGCTGAAGGGATGGAAGGGGTTTTTCTTAACCCCCGCCCGCTCGACGGCTGCGTTCAGGAACCCGATATCAAAAGCCGGGTTGTGACCGACCAGAATCGCTCGGGTGCAACCCATATCCCGGACCGCCTGCCGGATGGGCTGAAAAATCTTCTGCAGGGCTTCCTTTTCATCAAGGGCGATGCGGAAAGGATGAAAGGGATCGATCTTGTTGAAGCTTAAGGCGGCTGCCTCGAGTTTCGAGCCTTGAAAGGGATTAACGTGGCTGGCAACCGTCACCCCGGGAACCAGACGGCCGTTATCGTCCATCGTGGTGAGGACGGCCGCGATCTCCAGCAGTGCGTTTTGCTGGGGATTAAACCCTGAGGTTTCGATGTCAACGATGACGGGCAAATACCCCCGAAATCGCCGAGCCATGATGGGAAATTCTTGATTTTGCATGCCTTCAGAAGCAATTTATGCTCGACTGCGATAGCGAAGGTTATTATATTGCCGTAATGTGACGGTCTTAAGCCTCGTCACTATAATCCACGAGGCCATAATGGGTCGGTGGACGCACTGACTGAAACTTCTTTTGGCCTTGAGAATACCGATGAGTCGATCCCCTATAGCTCCAGCCTTCACCGTCGCCCTTGTGGTGATGTGTACCCACCTGATGGGTTGCGCATCTGAACCACAGAAGGATTCAAGGGATCCCATTGAAGGCTGGAACCGAGGGGTTCAGAGCTTCAACGACAAGCTGGATGATTACGTTCTGAAACCGGTCGCCACGGGCTACAAGAAAGTCACTCCACCATTGGTCGACCGTGGCATCACCAATTTCTACAGCAATGTGGAAGATATCACGGTTTTCGGAAATGACCTCCTGCAATTCAAGCTCCTGCAGTCAGGCAAGGACTTTGGCCGCTTCTTCGTCAACACCACGGTGGGTCTTGGGGGCCTCGTGGATGTCGCCAGCAAGATGAACCTTCCAAAACACAATGAGGATTTTGACCAAACACTGGCCACCTGGGGAATCCCCTCAGGCCCCTATGTCATCATCCCGCTCCTAGGTCCCAGCACGCCCCGTGGGATCTTCGGGATCGCCGGCGATATCGCTGCCAACCCGATTAACTGGATTAATCCGATGGCGGGTTACTCGGTCTGGGGCGGCGTTTGGCACGCCACTGACTGGGCCATTTTGGGTTCAGGGGCCCTCCGCATTATCGATCAGCGTTCAGACCTGCTGAGCGCCTCAAAAATCATGGATGAAGCCTCTGTTGATCGTTATGAATTCATCCGGAATGCCTATTTCCAGCAAAGAAACTTTGTTATCCACGATGGCAACCCGCCACTGGATGAAGAGCTCGAGCGCCAGATGGACGAAGATCTCCAAAGCCTCAACACGGCCCCGGTGACCAAGGCCCCCGCCAAAACCGTAAGCCTCCAATAACGGGCTTTCCGTGGCGGCCTCTTTAGGCCTCCACGATAGCGAGTGGCACCCACATTTCCTGAGGGGTGGTTCCGCCATGAACCCCTTTCAAGGGATGTTCTAGCTCCCCATAGACTCCGTCCCTGATGATGTAATTATCGCGCATCATCAAAACCACATCGCCAATCCGGTCCCTGAGCCTTGGATGGGGCAGCCCATCACCGAACCATCCCGCCTCAAGGAGTTCCTCACTACGAACCAGCGCGACGGCATGTCCCAACTGCTGCTCGATCAGAGATTCAAAACGGCCAGCCATCCCTGATCGAAGATGGGCATAGGCGAGACGAGGCTCCCCGGTGAGCGGCAACACCAGGCAGGATTCGATGTCAGGGTAATCGCCAAGGTGAATCGTACGATCAGGGGCGGTATCGATAAATCCATGATCCGCCGTGACCACGACCAGGGTATCGGATCCACTGATCCTCTCGAGAAACCCCTGAAAGCCCAGATCCCATTGGGTGAGATGCTCGGTCACCTTTTGCTCCATGGATCCATGAAGATGCGCGAGGTGATCCCACTTGGACCAATAGCCGTAAATAAAGCGAGGCCCATCAGGCGCTTCAACGCCAACGGCCATGGCCTCAAAGAAACCCTGAAGTGACTTAAAGGGGCTCAGGTGCGCCTGACCAAGATGGGCCAAATTGAAATCTGAACGGGCGATCTCCTCCGGCGTCACCATCAGGCTTTGATGGGGAATTCGATCAAAGACTGGCGTATGACCCAGCCATGCCGCTACCTGAATCCCGGCCTTGCTCAAAGGCACCCCACCATAGCGCGGCCGGCCCGGGAGCACGGCGAGAACGGCACCCAACTCCCTAAAATACATATGCCAACCGGTGAGGCCGTGCTGCTGGGGGGCAAGTCCGGTGAGGAAACTGGTCACCGCGGTCGCCGTGGTCGATGGAAACACCGACGTCATGCGTCCCCGACGAGCCTCAAGGAGGCGACTCCCGACCCCAAGGGTCTCCAGCTGGTGATCCCCTAAACCATCCACCACCATCAAAACCACCCGCCGATAAGACGCAACATCCGAGGCCGGCAACATCGCCAAAGGGGGGTAGTCGAGGGGATCTCCCCCCAGACCTTCGATCAGCGAGGCCATGAGGTTGACAATACTGTTCGAATAATCCGGCGCGATGAATGGGGCGGGTAATCGATGGGGAAGCAATGAAGTCATCCTAAGCTTAGGGCAATGTTAGAATGATTCTAGACTATCATCCCATGGCCCAAGCACGTCACCTTCGATGTCTGATCAAAGCACACCCAAAATGAGTCACCCCGGCGCCGTGGAACTGAAATCGGGTTCCATCACCCTTCCGATCCTGAAGGTTCTCTCACCAGACCTTGACGCGGTGACCCTCCAGTTGGAGGACAAGCTTGGAAAAGCCCCGGAATTTTTCAGAAACGCCCCCATTATTATTGACCTTGGGGATCTTGAAGAGAGCGAGAAAGACCGCGTTGATTTCACGGCCCTGTTGAAGGTCCTTCATCAGCTCGCCCTTGCGCCGGTCGGGATGCGCGGCGGCTCCCAAGACCAACAGGCCGCCGCACAACGAGAAAAGCTGGCGGTTCTTGCTGAAGTGAGGTCCGAAAGCCTGCAGACTTCAAAGCCCCCACCGAAAAGACCCTTACCGCCCCCGCGGCCGATGACGGCGCTCACCAAGATCATTGACCACCCGGTTCGTTCAGGTCAAAGAATCTACGCCCCAGGTGGTGACCTGATCGTCATAGCACAGGTCAGCCCAGGCGCTGAAATCATGGCTGATGGCAATATCCACGTTTATGGCGCACTCAAGGGTCGTGCACTGGCCGGGGTCCAGGGCAATCTCGACGCCCGGATCTACTGTACCGATCTTCAGGCACAGCTGATCGCCATTGGTGGGCACTACCGAACCAGCGAGGATGAGGACGTCGCCCTTCAAGGGCGACTGGTTCAGGTCTATCTAAAAGACGACAGTCTGACCGTGGATCCCCTTTAACCGATTATTTGAAACCCTTTAAAAACGAGGAGAGCGCTTGTGGCAAGAATCATCGTGGTAACGTCAGGTAAAGGCGGGGTCGGCAAGACCACCACCAGCGCCGCCCTTTCTATGGGACTTGCCCTTAGGGGTCATCGGACCGCCGTGGTCGATTTCGATATTGGCCTTAGGAACCTGGACCTCATCATGGGCTGCGAGCGCCGGGTCGTCTATGATTTTGTTAACGTGATCAACAATGAAGCGAGCCTCAATCAGGCCCTCATCAAAGACAAGCGCTGCGAGAATCTCTTTGTCCTCCCAGCGTCACAGACCCGCGATAAAGATGCGCTGACCCTTGAAGGGGTCGAGCGGGTTCTCAACGAACTCGCCGAAACATTTGACTACATTGTCTGCGACTCCCCAGCCGGAATCGAGCGCGGCGCTCATCTCGCCATGTATTTTGCCGATGACGCCGTGGTCGTGACGAACCCCGAAGTCTCATCGGTTCGAGATTCAGACCGGATGCTCGGCCTCTTAGCCAGCAAGTCCCGCCGAGCCGAACTGAATCAGGACTCCATCCGAGAGTTCCTGCTGTTAACCCGTTACTCTCCGCAGCGGGTGAGGCTTGGGGAAATGTTGAGCGTCGATGATGTCCAGGACATTCTCTCTTTGCACCTCCTCGGGGTCATCCCAGAATCAAAGGCGGTGCTCAATGCCTCAAACTCCGGCAATCCGGTGGTCATCGATGACCAAAGCGATGCCGGTCAAGCCTATCTTGATGTGGTGGGTCGCTATCTCGGTGAAGATGTTCCTCACCGCTTCATCGAGGAGGAAAAAAAGGGCCTTCTAGGCCGCTTGTTTGGAGGTAAATCATGAACCTGATGGATTATTTTCGGTCCTCAAGACCGAAAACCGCCTCGATTGCCAAGGAGCGCCTCCAAATTCTGGTGGCCCATGAGCGCCGAAGCGAGCGCCAACAGCCCGCGTATCTCGCCGATTTGCAGCGGGACCTCTTAGAGGTCGTCCGAAAGTATGTGAACGTGGGTCAAGAGGCGATCACCGTGACCATGGAGCAGGACGAAAATCGCGAGGTCCTTGAGCTTAACATTGTGCTTCCAGAAGAACCGCAATCCCGCCGCCGGGCCTGAGCTACGTGCCCTTTAAGCCCCGAAAGTTCTTTCCTTTCGGGGCCCTTCTCTTTAGTGATGTGCCGACTTCGGCGCCGGCGGTTGGGTGCCTTGGGGCGCCGTCTTCTCAATGACGGTCCGATCGTCAAACCTCAAAAGGGTAATGCCCTGATCCAGGATATAGCGGCATTCGGCCCGCTTGACATTCCCCACCTCGTTCCAGATCAAGGTGACGTAAGTCATGCCATCGCTATTGGATTCCGACGGCGTGTAAGGATAGGTCCCAACGTCTTCCTTGACGGCATCCGAACATTTTGAGAGGGCAAGATTGTTTAACAGGCCCGCGGTCTGAAGAAACGCTCCCTGGACCTTTTCCTGCTGTGTCTCTCGGGTCGTACCAACGATCAGGAAACCCACGGCCATCAGAACAACAAAGCCGATCATACCTTTTACGAGATTAGATTCCACAGGGACCTCTGGTGTCTTGGTTTAAATCAGGCAAAGGACTATAACAAAAACCCTGATAGTGATGGGGGAAATCGATTAATGTCTGGCTGCCGCCTTGGTCCTGAGAGCGCTTGAGAGATCTTCCGCCGTCGCATCCCGCTGTGTTAAAGGCTGTAGATGGAAGCGCCGCTCAATCAACCTTAGGATCGCCGACGCATCATAGACCGTGTGATCGATCTGCCCACCGATCGTGAAGGGTGACACCAACAGCGTCGGAACCCGCCCTCCTGGACCGAAGCGATCGCCTGGAGGAGGTGCCACATGATCCCAGAAGCCTCCGGTCTCATCGTAGGTCACAATGACCAGCATGCCTGGCCACTGAGGGCTCTTTTCAAGTTTTTTCAGCAGCGCAGCCGCATGCCGCTCGCCGTCCAAAAGGGTCGCCTCACCTGGATGGCTGTTGTAGCGCCCCAAGGGCTTATAGAACGCGACCGGGGGGAGCCGCCCGCTGACCACCGCCGCCTCGAAATCTTTGCCGTCCAGAAGGTGGCGCTGACGGTCTTGGGTGCCCTCTCGATAGCGCTCGAAGTAGGTATAGGGCTGATGATGAAACTGAAAGGTGGGATCAGCAGCGCCCCTTCGGGCATCATCCCAGCCGGCCGCAAACCACGCCCAGTCAATGCCCCGGTCTGACAATCGGTCACCCAAGGTGGGCTGACGCTGAGGCGCAAGCATCCGGTCAGGACCCTTCGCCTTGAGATTACCGGGGCCATAGGCTGGAAAGATATTGTTGACAGCGAAACCATCCGAGGTGAAGGCCCCATCGCGAGTCACGAGGCCGTCTGCCGCAAGCTGAATGATATTTGAAGCCGGCGGATGCGCTTCCCATGGCGCACAGGCGCAGGCCATCCACATGTGATTGAGGAAGGATCCCCCAAAGGCGGCCGCAAAGAAATGGTCCAAAAGGGTGTAGCGTTTCGCATACGCCCTTAAAGGAAGCTCTGAATCCTCGTAGTAGCCCATGGTGAGCCCTCCCGCATTGGTATGGGCCACAAAGCGGTTCATCTGCCCACCGTTCATCTGCGCCTGATGCTGGTAAAACCGATGGGTCAAATCAGGAATCTTATCTTTTGGCTCAACGAAGCGGTTAATGGCAAAAGGCCCATTTGGAAGATCCAAAGGAAACCGTGTGTCCACTTCCGGTGGGCTCTTGCTGGAATTGATCACCCGTGGAAGCTTACGGTATGGCTTCCCTTCAAGATCAAGTTGACGCAGCGTCTTCGGGGGGGCGTTCATAATCCCATCGGCGCCCGGATAAAGGCCATAGAGATTATCGAAACTATGGTTTTCAAGGAACAGCACCACCACGTTGCTGATTCGATCTAGATCAAAGGTCGTGGGCGCGGCCAAAAGCGTCGGGGAAGGAAGCCAAAAGGCCAGCGGTAGCCAAAAACCGATCACCATCCAATGAGGCCGTTTTAGCATGAGAAGTCCTCTTAATTTAGCGCCGGGTGTAGCGGTGTTTGACGCCTAAAGGAAAATCATCGGGCGCACCGAATGGTTTTAGAACAATCTCCGGCACCTTTCGTTCCTTGGGAACATAATGGCGGAATTCGCTGTTGAGCCTGTCGAGTTCGACTTCGATGGTCTGTTGCAGCGTCTCTCTAAGCCCAGGGGCCCCATCGCAGCTTGGACGACATTCCACCGTAATCCGAAGCCGCGGCGCACCATCAACGCCCTCGATGGCTTCAAGAATGAACTTCCCGGTGACCTGGTCAATCGATTCGGGGCGCTCAAGACCCACACTGATGTTTTCAGGATAAATGTTGGCGCCATAGAAGGAAATCGTGAAGTCCTCTCGGCCAAAAACGAAGACCAAGGGCAAGGGCCGAACCTGAACACCCATGCCCAACACCTCGCGCATGAATGAAAGGGCCCCGGCCTCCTTTAAAAAGGCCTGCATCTCATCAAAGCTTAAAAGCCCTCCGCGATCGGCGATGTGGTAGCGGACCAACGGCACCCCGTTATCGCCCGAAACGACCAGCGTTCCATCCACCGTCTCGAAATAGCGGCTACTCGGGTCATATTGAACGAGCGTGGGTAACCGAGACTCCCCGAAAAGGGATCGGGCCATGTCTGGATGCTTTGCTAAAAACTGTCGCGCGGCGATGGTATAGGGGGTCTCATTCCCTAAGACACCGCCATCGGCGGTTCCATAGAGGGAGGCCGTATCAAAGGCTGGGGCGCTTGATCCCGTTCTCAACAGCAGTTGCGATCGCCACTCCTCGCTAAAGACCTCGCCCGCAAAGACGAACTTCACCGAATGCTCTGACCAAACGATACCGGCACTCAGGCCCTGATCAATGACATCACGGACGAAGGGCGGGTACCCAAGAAGAACCGTTTGCTCGAATTGAGGGGAGAGGGCTTTGATGATTCTGAATATCTCAGCCGGCTGATTCCCAGGGGTGGCGACCATCAGGGGGTAACCTTTTCGGGCCAGATGCCAGCAGCAAGAGCTGGTGAAGACCCCGCCGACCCAGTTTCCAAGCGGAAAACAGACCACGGCGAGGGTCCTTTTCTCATGGGCCCTGAAACTATCTCTGAAGACCTGTTCAAAGCGGACGGCAATCTCCATCTCATGGCGGACGGAGCGAGGCCAAAAGGTCGGCGCGCCGGTGGATCCTGAGGAAACAGCCACCCGATCACAAAGCGTCAAAGAACCCCCTTGGCAACGCGCAGCCAGGGGGTAGGCATTGATATAGGCTGATTTGGTCATCAGGGGAAGCGCTTTGGCCTCTGACAGGGTCAGGATCGACCCGGGATCAACCCCCTGGGCGTCGAGATAGGCGCTATAGGCCGGAACCCCCTTGATGGTTTCGAGAACCTGCTGAAGATGGCGGTCCTCGGCATCCTTCAGTCCGCCAGCGAGGAGTGCATCAAGAGAAAGCTCAAGGAAACAAGCGGTGTCCGCCTCGATCAGGGCCCTTTGATCCATGGTCTTCATCATGGCGCATGCCTCCTAAGGGGCACCATGATGCCAAAACGGCGTACCCACCACCGGGGTACTGGCTTCGGCGGTCTCCCGCGGGATCATGGCCCCGCCGAGAAATGCTTCACGTCCCGCCTCGATGGCCTTTTTAAAGGCAGCGGCCAGTCGAGTAGGGTCTGCGGCCTTCGCCACCGCGGTATTCAGGAGCACGCCGTCAAAACCCCACTCCATGACCTCACAAGCGTGTGAGGGCTTTCCAATACCCGCATCGATCAGCATCGGCACGGTGAGTCGCTCGCGCAACAGCCTCAAAGCGTAGGGATTTAAGGCACCACGTCCGGTCCCGATCGGCGCAGCCCAGGGCATGATGGCCTCGCAGCCAATGTCCACCAAGCGCCGACACAGAACCAAATCCTCCGTACAGTAAGGCAGCACGTTGAAACCGTCGCGCAACAAACGTTCCGCGACGCCGACCATTTGAAGGGTATCCGGCTGCAGCGTGTAGTCATCACCAATTAATTCGAGCTTGATCCAGGGTGTTTCAAACACCTCGCGTGCCATTTGTGCCGTAGTCCAAACCTCCTCCGGCGTATGACAACCCGCCGTATTGGGAAGAAAGGGAATCTTGAGCGTCGACAGAAGGTCCCAAAAAGCCTGCCCTCCGATCTCATTATGCCCGGCGGCCTGACGCCTCAAGGAGACCGTGAGGAAGGAAGGCTCTGAGATCTCAACCGCTTGCCTTAGGACCACAGGTGAAGGGTATTGGGCAGTGCCGAGCAGCAAACGGCTCGGAAATAAGGTGCCATAAAGCACCAAAGGATCCAGGGTTGTTTGAAGGCTCACGGCTTAGCCACCGGCCACCGGCTGAACGATTTCAAGGGCATCTCCTTGGGACAGAAAGGTCTCACCATAGCGCTGTCGATGGACAAAGGTCAGATTAAGCGCAATGGCAAACGGTGGCTGGGCCCCGAAGGCCTCGATCGCCTCGTTAATCGAGGCGCCTTGAGGCAGCTTAAATGGCTTCTGGTTGATGGTAATCTCCATAGGGCTTAAGCCGCCTCTTTTAGATGATAAATCGAAGACCACGGCTGTTGATCCTGCCAATCGTCCCCTATCGGGGATTCAAGGAGCCTCTTGATGAGGTGAAGACCCGCCTCAAGGACGGCCGGCGCCATCAGATAGCCATGGCGGTAAAGCCCATTGATCTCGATCACACGCCCACCCTTCCAGCGAATTTCGGGAAGATGATGGGGTAAAGCCGGCCGGCATTGACTGACCATTTCAAGCACGCGGGCCTCACCAAAGGCAGGATGAATGGAATAGAGCGCCGACAGGAGCTCGAGGGCCGAACGAACACTGGTTGGTGACGTATCCTCGGTTTCAATCTGGGTCGCTCCCACCACATAGTGACCTTCCGGTTTGGGCGCGATGTAAAGGGGGTAACGCGGGTGGAGGAGACGGATCGGCCGGGTCAAGGTAACCTCTCTTGAGTGAACCCGAAGGACCTCCCCGCGGACCCCCCGAACCTGGCTCCAGTCAGGCTTTGCTCCAAGCCCCCGACAATCAATCACCCAGTCGGCGCGCGCGGCGGCAGGGGTCATTGCGGTCTCCCAATGGAGTTCAACACCGGCCTCCACGAGACCTAAGTAAAGCGCCTTTATGAGCATCCGGTTATCGAGCTGGCCCTCGAGGGGTAGCCAGAGCGCCCGCTGAAATCGCTGACCAAGATGAGGCTCCAGGATTTCGATCTCTTCTGCACAGAGCGTTTGGTGCGGCTCATCGAACCATCCCGCCTGATGCCGTCTTGAGAGACGCTCATCAAAGTGCACGGCCTGATCGCGATCCTGGGGATGCCAGAGGACCAATGTCCCTTCCTGCTGGAAAAAAACCGGGGCCGGCAAGGTCTTGATGATGCCTGGCCAAAGCCGAAGACTCGCCTGTCCCAGAGCGATCACCAAGGGTTCGGCATCCAACGACTCTGCGAGCGGGGACAACATCGCCGCCGCCGCATAAGCCGCCGAGGTGGCCCCCTCAGGGCCACTGTGATCATAAAGATCGACGCGATAACCCAGTCGCCTCAGTGACAAGGCCATCAGTCGCCCCATGAGACCTGCACCAAGAACTGCAAAACGAGAGGTCATGGCTTCCGCCTGCTGAAAGACGGCGTGCGCAAGACGATCTGGCCTTGCCTCATCAATCGGGCATCGTGGCCCATAGGGGGTCCTCCATCTGGCGACTGGCGATATCGACCGATGCCGGGGAGGACAGTGACGGCGTTGGGGCCTGACTGACAAGGAAGGTCCCACAACACCTGAAACTTCCCACGCCGGCATTATCCGGATCGGGTTTGAGGGTCTCTCTCAGCACCTCCTGAAGGAGGGCACCCCTGTTTCTCTTGGGGGAATTAAAGCACAGAGCCGCTGGCTTGTTAATCAAAGCGCGCGTGTCTTAGGCACCCTTAGTCCTCCCAAAGCGGTCCAAGCGCTTTTCTTTCTCGAGAGCGCGGTTTTTTTAAATCGCGTCTGACGGAAGATCCTAAAGCGCCTCGCCAAGACACCCATGCCGATGTCAGCTCTAAAGCCATGTACCTTGCCCCCGAAGCCAGAGCGGCGATCCTTGGATACAATGGCGGTCATCGGGGGATCCAAAAACCGTGTTAAAAAGTCACGGTCTTTCCACCATCCCAAGGAGTCTCGATGGTTGCCCACACCGCGCCGCAATCGCTTCTAAAAAACCTCCCGGAGGCGCTCGCAGAAGAGTCCTTTACCCCCCTTTTGGAACGGCCAGGGGTTCGGCTTGAAAGGATTCTATCGCTCGGCCACTGCACTCGGGAAGGGGAGTGGCTGGTGGGGAGCGATGATGAGTGGGTGTTGATCATAAAGGGATCCGCGCAGCTTTGCTTTGAATCTGGGGAAACGGTGTCGTTGACCACGGGCGATGCGCTCCTGATTCCTAAAGGCATCCGGCATCGGGTCACCGAAACCCTCAAAGACCAACACACGGTCTGGCTGGCCCTTCACCTCTCCGCCGCCACCTAGCGCCCACGCCATGAGACCTTGGCTGAGGTTCATGTTCACTTTGACCCTCGTCTGGGTGGGTCTTTGGTGGTTCGACCGCTCGCTCACCGCCCCTGAGGATCCCCTCCAAGAGAAGCCGGCGCGATCGATACCCAATCCTTTGATCCCCCCGCTGATGGCAGCGCCACCCGAGGTTAAGGGACCTCCACCACTGACGGAGGAAAAGCTAACGCCAGCGGCCGCCGATGACCTGCCCCCAACGCCTGACGCCAACCCGGAGCCCTTGAATAAACCCTCTCTCGACCCTGAAACACCCGCGATGGAGGACGGGCTTATTGAAGATCTTGATGCGGGGGCTGAGGGGTCACTTGAATTCTTCGACCCGATCGATGAAGACCGCCTCGCGCCTGATGATGTCGAGCCGCCGCTTGCCGAACCGCCCGATCTTCTGGAGCCCGGCTTCTAGAGGGCTTTAGGGTTTTTTATGTTGGCGTTGCACGCTGGTCAGAATCCCCCTGAGAAGATGAAGCTCACCCTCCTCGAGCTGATAGCGATTAAAGATCCTCCGCAGTCGGCGCATGATCGACGCCTCGTGCTTTCGCTCATGAAGAAACCCACTGTCGGTCAGGACGGTTTCAAGATGACCAAAGAATGAGGCCATTTGTTCGCCGGTCGCAAAATCAATCTTCGGGTCTAAAGCCTCTTGAGGCCTTGCGGTCTGGGCGGCAACACAGAGCTCATAGGCCACTACCTGGATCGCTGAGGCCACATTCAAGGACGTGTATTCACTGTGAGTTGGAATGTGGAGGAGGTAATGACAACGCTCCAGCGCCTCATTCGTCAACCCAGAATTCTCCCGCCCAAAGAGGATCGCCGTTTTTTGGCCCACCGTCACCACCCGCTCGGCACAGGTCCTTGGATCCAGCTGGGGCCAGGGAATACTCCTCAGGCGCGCACTGGCCCCAACCACCAGCGTTCGGTCTGCAATTGCCTCTTCAAGGGTTTCATAGACCGTGGCCTGATCGAGAAGATCATCCGCCCCAGAGGCCCGGGCGGTCGCCTCTTCGCTGGGATAAGATCTTGGCGAAACCAACGCCAGATCGGTGAGCCCCATATTTTTCATGGCCCGCGCAGCCGCCCCGATATTGCCGGGGTGTGTCGTATGGACCATCACGATCCTGACGTTGGAAAGAGAGCGCATGGCATAGACTTCGTCGGCTGAAGGCTCAAAAATATAGCAGAAGTCTGTTAACCTTGTGGTTTGGTTTCAAGGTGTCGAAGGCTGATCTTCCGCCTTTGATGAGAGACCAAACCCCTAGCAGACAGTAAAAGACGACTATGGACCCCATGCTCAATATGGCGGTCCGGGCGGCACGTGCGGCGGGCGATATTATCGTTCGGGCCATGGATCGCGTGGACCTCCTCAATATCACCAGTAAGAGCCGCAACGATTTCGTCAGTGATGTCGATCGTCAGGCTGAGCTTGAAATTACCGGCATTCTTCAAAAAGCGTATCCAGGCCATGCGGTCCTCGGCGAGGAGCATGGTTTTAAGGGCCCGGAATCCAGCGACTTTGTCTGGGTCATTGACCCTTTGGATGGGACGACCAACTTCCTTCATGGTTTTCCGCAATTTGCGGTGTCCATCGCGCTGTTTCATCGGGGCAAAGTGGAGCGCGGGGTGATTTATGACCCGGTCAAACAGGAACTCTTTACGGCCGTCCGCGGCGGCGGCGCAACCCTCAATAATCGACGAATTCGGGTCACCCCCCAAAAAGGCCTGACCGGCGCCCTTCTTGGCACCGGGATTCCCTTCAAAGACCAGAGCTATCTCGATGCCTATCTCGGCATGCTAAAAAGCCTTCTGAAGGATGCCGCCGGCATTCGTCGCGCGGGATCGGCGGCGCTGGATCTTGCTTACGTCGCCGCCGGCCGTCTGGATGGTTTTTGGGAAATCGGTCTTCAACAATGGGATATGGCGGCCGGCGTGTTGTTGATTCAAGAGGCCGGCGGCTTGGTGAGCGATCTTGAAGGGGAAGATCGTTATTTTGAAAAAGGGACCATCGTCTGCGCCAACCCCAAATTGCACGGCCCCATGCTGGATCTCATAAGGCCTCACCTGACCGACCATATCCGTCAACTTAAGGCCTGATATCACAGGATAAAAAGCGCTTTTTAGCGCTTGAGGCTTTGAAGAACGTCCTTCAGCTGATCCTCTTGGAGCGTCACCGACACCCCCTTATCGGGCGCCGCTCGGTAGCCGATGCCTTCTCTTTGGAATCGCCGATGGATCTCAACAAGGAGTTGGCTCGTCACCTCTTTGACGCCCTCCACATCGCGGACCAGAGCCACCAATTCCAGAGACAACATGGTTTCATCAAGGGCGGTGAAAAAGACGAGAGGGGACGGCGTCTGCTTAATCTCAGGAATGGCCGCAGCCATGTCCAACAAGATCCGTCTGACCCGCTCGGGGTCCACCAGGGGATCCACCCTAAGCGGCAACATCACCCGCCCTAATCGATCGGCATGGGTTCTATTGAGGACCGCACCCGAAATTAAACTGGAATTGGGAATAAACACCGATGCACGATCGAAGGTCGTGATTTCAGTCGCCCGAACGCTGATGTTTTTAACATAGCCCTGATACTCCCCAACCATCACCCAGTCGCCGGTCTTGATCGGTCGCTCGATCAGGAGAATGAGACCCGAGACAAAGTTGTTGACGATATTTTGAAGGCCGAAACCGATGCCAACGGAGAGGGCGCCCGCAATGATAGCAAGGTTCGAGAGGTCAACGCCCATCACCGAAACGCCGAGAAGAGCCGCTAAGGAAAACCCAAGATAGCCGACCGCAGAGCGGATGGAATGACGCGCCCCAACATCCAGGCGAGTCCTTGGGAAAATTCTAAGATCAAGGCTTCGTTGTATCAGCCGCGTCGTCATCAAAAAAACGGCAAAGAGGACGATCCCTAAGAGGATGGCCGTTGGCTGAATGCTGATATGCCCGATTCTGAAGCCGTTTAGGAACTCCATGCAAAGGAGCAAAAGATCCTTGGTGTCCCCGCTCCAGAGCAACAGAAGGCCGCCAAGGCCAAGAAATAAGAGAAGTAAACGAAAAACGGCGCGCCACCAGAACACCAGCATTTCCGTGTCTTCATCGGTCAGCCCCATGGACCCTCGAAGCCCTTGACCCAGGCGTGCCTGGGGCAACATGAACGCCGCCACCGCCTGCTCCCCAATCCCAATCATCGCCCCGACGAAAAAGACGAGCCCCAGGGTCAAAACGCCATGCGTCGCCAAAAGCCGCGCCAAGGCGACATAGCCTGAAAGGGTCGCCAGAGGAATCGCGAGGGTAAGCCCTCTCAGCCCCCACTGGAGCACCCTAACGCCCCATCCTTTGAGGGGGGGCCTCCAAAGAGAGGCGGACAGCAAACCCCATAAGGGCAAGGCGATCAGGAGACAGAACACCACCTGTTCGGTCGCCAGAAGCTCTGGAGAAACATCCTCACGAATAAACCATGTCGCCAGCAACTGATCCCAGGCCAGTAAGCCCAAAAGGGCCGTTGCGCCAAGGTCAAGCACGCTTGCAGCAGGATCCGAAAGATCGAGAAGACGCATTCGAGCATCTACAGGCCTAAGAAGGGTCCTCATGATGGCCCGGCTCAAGAGAAAGCCCACCACCACGAGAACGAGATCGTCGATGAGCGGCCCAAGGTCTTGCCCCAAAGCAGCGCCCGCAAGCGTCCCAAGCCCTAAAAGCCCCAAGGGAAAAACGAGGGAAAGCCCAAAATACCGCGCCGCATCGAAGAGTTTTTGAAGGACCGAGGCGGCGCCAGCCGGGCGCCTAGCCCAAACCCGTGCGCCGAGGCGCCAACGGAGGATCATCAGGGCTAAAAGGGCGAGGCACCCCCCAACCTGCTGTCCCGGCGATAGCCCCATCCCCCCTTCCCGCGCATGCTTGAGGGGCCTCAACACGGCGTCAGCAAATTCCCGCCATTCGGGAACGGTTCGTTGCCAGTTAAGGGGATCGAGGGTCCCAAACGATCGGGTCAGGATCCGCGCAGTGAGACGATCCCGGCGGAGCGACTTGATCTCACTGAGGACCCGAGACAGCCGCGATAGGAGAAGATCACCTTCCTTAGCGCCCGCATCCTGGGCGGCCATCTGGTCCTGAAGCGCTTTGCGTCGACTCAAAAGGCGGGGCGCTTCTGGGGCCTCACCGTCCTTCGGCGCGGGACCTAAGGCATCAAGATCATGGTCGATCAGCTCGGCCCGCTCCAAGGCCCTATCCCGCATCTCCCGAAGGCGGCTATCGAGGAGAAGAAGATGGTCGCGAAGGGCCACCGCGTCTTCATCATCAAGATCGCCAGTCTTGAGCTGCGCTTCCGCATCGTCGAGCTGTTGCTGCCATTCCTTGATCGGCGGGCGCTGAAGATCCTTGGTATCCAACGCCCACAAAGGATGCGTGGTCAAAAAGAGGAGCCAAAGCCAAAAGACGCGCAACAAGGACATCATAGGGAACCACGGTTAGATGTTGATTCAATCATCGAAATGAGGGTCCTCGAACCAGCGGTAAAGGGTCGGCATCAACACGAGGGTCAACAGCGTCGAGGTCACCAGACCCCCGATCACAACGATTGCCAACGGTCGCTGCACCTCGGATCCTGGACCTGTGGCGAAGAGGAAAGGGATCAAGCCCAAAAGAGCAACCGTTGCCGTCATCATGACCGGGCGAAAGCGCTCAAGACACCCCTTCCGGACCGACGTCTCAACATTTATACCCAAGATCCTATGGCTACGAATCGAGGTCATCAAAACCACACCGTTTAAAACGGCGATACCCCAGAGGGTGATAAAACCAACGGAGGCTGGCACCGAAAGATATTCGCCGCTGAGGAAGAGCGAAACAATGCCGCCGATGGACGCAAAGGGCAACATCAAGACAATGAGGGCCGCCGTCCGAAGGGACTGAAACAGCATAAAAAGAAGAAAATAGACGGCAAGGAGGGTCAAGGGAATGATCAGCGACAGCCTTTTTGTCGCCCGCTCAAGATTCTCATACTGACCGCCCCATTTAAGATACATGCCCTCAGGCAGCGCGACCGCCCTGGCCACCGCCGCTTGCAGCTCTGTCACGAACCCACCAAGATCGCGACCATTCACATTAGCGCCAATCACCAAGCGACGCTTGCCCATGTCGCGACTGATCTGGGCTGGGCCGTCGAGAAGGCGAATCTCTGCAAGATCCTGAAGGCGCACCAGAGCTCCATTCGGTGATTTGAGGAGAATTTGGCCGATGGACTCAGGGGTGCTGCGAAAAGACGCTGGAAATCGAACCACCGCCGAAAACCGTCGCTCGCCCTCATAAATCGTGGTGCTCACTTTGCCCCCTATGGCGGTCTCAATCACCTCGTTGATGTCGGCGACATTGATACCGTGACGCGCAATAGCGCGGCGATCAATATCGATGGTGAGGTATTCCTGCCCGGTCAAACGTTCGACCCTGACATCGGAGGACCCTTTGATGGTGTTGAGGACCTTGATAATCTGATCCGCGGTCTCCTTGAGGCGCTGAAGATCATCGCCAAAGACCTTGACCGCGATATCGGAGCGGACACCGGTCACCATTTCATCAACCCGATCTGAAATCGGTTGGGCCATCACCACCTGGATACCCGGTATCACGATCAAGGCCTCCCTAATGGCTGCCATCACCCGTTTCTGGTCCCAGCCTGCTGGCATTTGATCTCTTGGTTTCAGCGTCGCGATCGGGGTTGATTCATGTTCTGGTTGAGGATCCGTTGGGCTCTCGCTCCTTCCGAGCTGGGAGACCACCCGCTCAACGCCCGGTACCCTCGCGACCAACCGCATCGCCTCCGACTCAAGATTGATCGATTCTTGAAGCGACATACTCGGCACCCGGTTAATGCCAGGAACCATACTGCCCTCCATCATTTCTGGAACGAAGGAACTGCCTAGAAAGGGCAACAGGGCCAAGGTCCCCAAAAGCCCTCCAAAGGCCAGCACTAAGACCTTGAAGGGGGCCTGATAGGACCTGTCCAAAAAAACGCGGTAAGGGGCTTTCATCACCCGGATCAACCAGGTGTCGTGCTCCTGTCCTCCCTTCAAGAGATAAGAACAAAGAACCGGGGTTAGTGTCAGGGACACCGCAAGAGAAATGAATAATGCAATCGCGATGGTGTAGGCAAGCGGCGCAAACATCTTGCCCTCAATCCCCTCAAGCGTCATCAGGGGAAGAAACACTAGACCAATAATGCCAACGCCAAAGAGAACCGGCGTCCCCACCTCGCGGGTTGCTCTTAAGAGGGTGCGGCCTCGGCTATTAGCATCCACCGATCCGATCTCGCCAAGATGGCTGAACGCATTCTCGACCACCACGACAGAGCCATCGACCATCATCCCGATGGCGATCGCAAGGCCGCCAAGCGACATCAGATTGGCCGAAAGATGGAGTTGATTCATGATCAAGAATGTGGCAAGAGGGGTGATGATCAAGGTCGCCACGACAATCAAGCTGGACCTTAAATCCCCGAGAAAGACGAGAAGCACCAAGACGACCAAAGCGATACCCTCAAGGAGCACCTTGGCGACGGTCCAGATGGCGGCATCCACGAGGGTGGACCGGTCATAAAAGGGGACGATCTGGAGGCCGCCGGGCAAGAGACCCTGCTGGTTAATCTCAGCGACCCGAGCTTTGATGCGGCTTACAATCTCTTTGGCATTGCCGCCTCGAAACATGAGGACGATACCACCGACCGACTCGGTGACCCCATTGGTAATCACCGCCCCGGAACGGCCCGCGGTCCCGACCCTGACCTCGGCGACATCGTGAATATGAACAGGAATCCCGTCGGACTCTTTAAGAACAATGCCGCCGATATCTTCGACGGTCTCAATAAGCCCTACCCCCCGGATGAGGTACTGTTCATCATAGTGAGGGAGCTTACCGCCGCCGCTGTTGGCATTATTAAGCGCCAGCGCCTCATAGACATCGTGCAGCGACAAGCCATAGTGTCTCAGTCGGTCCGGGTCAGGTTCCACCTGATACTGGCGCTCAAACCCGCCAATGGAATTGATTTCGGCCACCCCTGAAACGCCCCTCAAGAGGGGACGCAGCACCCAATCTTGAATGGTGCGGCGTTCGGTGAGGTCGTCCACTGACAGCGGCTTGTCGCCGTCATCGGCGCGCTCCAGGGTGTATTGGTAGACCTCCCCAAGACCGGAGGATACTGGGCCTAAAACCGGCGTGACATCGGAAGGAAGCTGGTGGGACGCCTCAATCAGGCGTTCAAGGACCAGCTGCCGCGCAAAATAAATATCGGTTTGGTCGTTAAAGACCAGAACGATCTGTGACAACGCATTGCGATTGACCGAGCGCATGTCAACAAGACCTGGAAGACCTGTCATTGCAATTTCAAGAGGAACCGTGACGAACCGCTCCACTTCTTCAGGCGAGCGCCCCGGCGCCTCTGCGGCCACTTGAACCTGAACATTCGTCACATCGGGAAAAGCATCCACCGACAACTGCCTCAGACCCATCAAGCCCGCAAAGACGAGGACCAGTGAAGCGATCAGAACCAGGAGGCGTTGATTGAGTGCGGTGCGCACCAAGTGTTCAATCATGGCTTATTCGAGATCTTTCAAGTTCCGGACATTGTTGAGGTGAAACGCACCATCAACCACAATCACATCGCCGGCAACAAGGCCCTCCAGCACCTGGCGGCGCCCGGCGCGCGTCTCACCTAACCGCACCGCTCTGAGGGCCACCCGATCCTTGGCGTCTTGCACAAAGACCTGATCGTGGTCTTCCACCCGAAGGACCGCCTGCGCCGGAATAGTGAGCGCGCTGTCACTCGTTCTCGTGATCATCATGTCGGCCAGCATTTCAGGCTTGAGTCGCCGATGGCTGTTATCCACCGCCATTCGAACCGTCACGGTCCTGGTTTCAGGCTTCACGGTATCCGCCACAAAGACGATCTGGCCGATGAAGAGTTCGTTGGGCAAGGCAGGAATGCGGGCCTCAACCTGGCTTCCGACCTGGACCAGATGGGCATCAAGCTCCGGGGCCTCGGCCGCAATCCAGACCGAGGATAAGTCCGCGACGGTAAACAATTCGTCTGAAATTTCAACGATTTGCCCTACCGAAATCTTCCGCTCAATAACCGTCCCGCTGATCGTCGTCGTCAACAGCGTGGTTGAATCAATATGGCCATGTTGCTGGAGCTTTAGGATCGCCTCCGGTGACATGCCCATCACGCCCAATTGATCCGACAACGCGTGAATCTCCACCTCCGCCTCATCAAAGGCGGCCTCTCGCTCACGGAGCGTCACCTCACTGATAATGCCCTCTCGATACAGTCGCCTGGCCCTTTCAGCGGTAAGCCGCTGAAGACCTAATTGCGTTTCAGCCTTGAGATAATCTGCTTGGGCATGACTCAATTCGGTACTGTTGAGACTCGCAAGGACATCCCCTTTCTTGACCTGACGGCCCGTAACGGCCCGTACCTCGACAACCCGGCCACTGATGCTGGGTCCAATGCGGGCGACCCGATGCTCATTGAGGGTCACCCGCCCCGGCAGACGAATCTCTTCACTATGAGCTGTCATTCCGATCGTTTCAAAGCTGATTCTGCCTAAAAGCTCTGGGGTTAATGTGACCGTCAGCTGAGGCTCTGAGGCCTGTGTGTTGAGTGACAGCGCCGTGAGGAGAAAACCTAAAAGACCCGCTCGGATGAAGCCAAGTCGTTGGTTGATGATCTGAGGTGTCGTCGTCATAGGTTCCATCATAAAATGCCCAAGGTCTCCCAAAGGGCATCGACCCGATCCTTAACCCCTTGATCCATCTTGATGGGTGTTCCCCATTCACGCTGGGTTTCTCCTGGCCATTTGTTGGTGGCATCGAGGCCTGCTTTAGAACCTAATCCTGAAACCGGCGAGGCAAAATCCAGGTAATCGATCGGGGTATTCTCAATAAGGGTGATATCGCGCGCAGGGTCCATCCGGGTGGTGATGGCCCAAATCACATCCTTCCAGTTTCGAGCATCGATATCATCATCCACCACAATGACAAATTTGGTGTACATAAACTGACGAAGAAACCCCCAAACCCCGACCATGACCCGCTTGGCGTGTCCCGGGTACTGTTTCTTCATGCTGACCACCGCCAAGCGATAGGAGCAACCTTCAGGGGGCAGATAAAAATCGATGATCTCCGGAAATTGGCGCTGGAGAATGGGGACAAATACCTCGTTGAGAGCAACACCCAGAATGGCCGGTTCATCCGGAGGTCGTCCGGTGTAGGTGCTGTGATAAATCGGGTCGCGGCGCTGGGTAATCCGCTCGATCGTAAAGACCGGAAAATCATCGACTTCGTTGTAATAACCTGTGTGATCACCAAAAGGACCCTCCGGCGCTGTGTCGCCGGGATAAAGAAACCCTTCTAGGACGATCTCTGCACTAGCGGGAACTTGAAGATCCGAGGTCAGGCATTTTGCGACTTCTGTCTTTGATCCCCTCAGGAGCCCTGCGAAAGCGTATTCTGAGAGGGCGTCAGGAACCGGCGTCACCGCACCCAAAATCGTCGCAGGATCAGCACCTAAAGCCACGGCGACCGGAAACGGCTGACCGGGGTTCTCTGCCTGCCAATCCCGATAATCAAGGGCACCCCCCCGGTGGGCCAACCAGCGCATGATGGTCTTATTGGGGCCGATCACCTGTTGGCGATAAATGCCGAGATTCTGACGCTCCTTGTGAGGCCCCTTCGTTATCACCAAGGCCCAGGTGATGAGTGGGGCCGCGTCCCCCGGCCAGCAGGTCTGGATCGGGTAGCGGCCAAGATCGATGTCAGCGCCCTCATAAACGATTTCCTGACAGGGAGGATGACGGACGACCTTGGCCGGCATGTTGAGCACCTGACGGAACATGGGCAGCTTGTCAAAGAGGTCGCGAAAGCCCTTCGGCGGCTCGGGCTCTTTGAGAAAAGCCAAGAGGCGGCCGACATCCCTCAAGGCATGGACGGATTCCTGACCCATCCCGAGCGCCACACGCTCAGGCGTCCCAAAAAGGTTCGCAAGCAAAGGAATGTCATAGCCCGTGGGCTGCTCAAAGAGGAGCGCCGGCCCTTCGGCCTTAAGGGTACGATCACAGACCTCGGTCATCTCAAGATAAGGGTTGACCGGCGATTGGATGCGCTTTAGCTGGCCTCGCTGCTCTAGAAGCCGAATGAAATCCCGAAGGTCATGATAGGCGGTTTGGGTCATGGTTTTAATCGCTATGAAAGATCTGGGCTTCCTGATGGTCTAGAAGCGCCGCGGTAAAATGCTCCAAGGATGGGAACGCTCTGTCAGCCTGTGGCGCAAAGGCCTTAAAACGATCAGGACGGCCCTGAATGAGGACAGGGCAAGCCCCCGCGGCCCGCGCCGCCAGTAGTCCCGTATCAGAATCTTCTAAGACCAGCGCGACGGAGGCCGACACCCCAAGGCGCATCGCGGCTTCGAGAAAAAGATCCGGCGCCGGCTTCCCGGCAGCCACCTGATCTCGGGTCACCCTCACCGGAAACGCCTCTAAAAGCCCCGCATGGCGAAGACAGATGTCGGCGTAGCGGGCCTCACTATTGGTGGCCAGCGCGTAGGGGAGACCTCGGCGCTGAAGCACCTCAAGAAGCGCTTCGATACCGGGCATCCGCTGGATGCCCTGGGCTTCAATGGCTTTAAACCAATGGTCTTTAGCCGCCATAAAAAACCGCTCCGGATCAAAGGGCGATGCGCCAAGCCGCTCCGCGATCAAGCGGGTGACATCCTCCCTTTGACACCCAAAAAGACCCTCAAAGAAGGCATCCTCCATCACGACGCCCGCATCCCTTGCGGCATGCCGCCATGCCGTGACGTAGGTCCTTTCAGAATCGATGACCAGCCCATCCATATCGAAGATGACCGCACCCAGCCGCGGTATCCTGCCGTTCATGCGGGAGGGCTCGCTCGGGTCGAGGGACACCCACCTGATGGGCCATCCATCACCATGAGGTATTCACCCAAGGCTTCGCGGTCAGACCCCACGATCAATCGCTCTTTTCCCTGATCGTCCGTTTCCCTTTGACCTTGGACCCGAACGGTTTCACCGGTCTTCGCCTGACCGACATAGGTGTGACTGAAGACCAGGATCTCCTTGATCTTGGGATGATCGATAACAAACCTCGCCGGGGTATCAAACCCCCCCTCCGCATCGATGACCGTGGCGTCGATTCGCACCACGCCTTTTTTTTGTGCGCCATTCATCGGGGCTTCGCTCGAGGGGTCAACCAGGGTAATGTCTAATTTGATGCCCATCATCAATGCCTTGTTGGCCTTACGGACCTCATGCCACCGATAGTCTTCAAAGGCGAGGGCACAACCCCGGCGGGCGTAACTATCCTGCCACGCTGCAGCATCGAGGGCGGCCATGCGGCCGTCCTCGATGGCCTTGAGGAGGAGAGCCTGAAGCCGCCTAAAGAGGGTGCGATCATAGGTCACGATATCGATATCGGAATCTGGGCCCTGCGCGCCCAATAGGAGTGAGCCTGAAAATCCCAGCGGCTCAAGGGGGATCCCCTCTGCGGCGAACAGCGTTAAACAGGCGATCGCGGCCGCCTCAACGGGGTCTTTCGGGGCGCTGTTCAGCAGCGCCTTAACCCGCTCCTTTGCTTGATGATGGTGCACCATCTTTTCTAAGGGAACCCCATGAAGGGGGGCGGCACAGCGTCTTGATAAAAAACGATAGCCCGGCGCTTCCCGCTCAAGAAGGTCCTCAGCCTCTCGTGTTGAGAGCTTTCTGAAGCCGCCCCCGTGGCGCTGGTAACGGAGCGCGCACAAGACCCGTCCGGCCTCCATCGTAGGATCGACAACGGCAAACACAAGCCCTTCTTGGGTCTCAATGAAATCCCGCGTCCGAAACTGATTCAAGCGTCCTAACCCCCATGACCTTCCTCCTCGCTCCAATGAAGGAGCCGCCCTTTCTTTCCCGTGACTTGCATGTTAATGGACGACCGCTCAAAGTGCGAGACAAGCTATAATCTTGACTCCCTATCCCTTATTAGGAATTCTGCGTTGCGACGTTTTTTCAAGAACACCACAACGCTCAAGTGGTGGACCATCCCGGCCCTCTTGCTGATGGTACTGAGCCTTCTTGGCGGGATGATCTGGCGCAATTTCGATCGTCTGGAGACCATGAGGGCCTACGTGATCTATGCCCACCGTATCCAGGCGGTGGCGGCCGACATTCAGTCGGCCCTGACCGACTATTTTCTGGCCGACAATCGAGCCCTCCAAGAGCAGCAGTTGGCCCGCCTGACCGCGGAAATCTTTGGCCTCGCCAGCAACGATCACCACGTTGCCCCTGAAACCCCCCTGAAGCTTCAGGATCTTCGCCTGGCGATTACCGAACTGACCGCCTCGAAGGCCACCCATGACCTGCAAGAACCCCAGCTCCTTAAAGCGCTGAGTATTACCAACGCCATCATGGATGGAGAGACGCTCAACCGAGAGGTCATGCTGGAAGACATCAGTCATTCAACCCGAACTGAAATCATTCTGGTGTTTGCGACCGTTCTCGGGCTTCTGGCGCTGATGGGGCTCTTCTTCCGTTACCGAATCTTGTCGCCCCTGAACGATCTTCGACAACTGCTTCTGCGCCTCGCGAAAGAGGATTACTCTCCGATCGATACCGGCGGCATCGATCGGGTTCTTTTACCGACGTTCGCCAGCTACAACGTGATGGTCCGTCACCTCGCGGAGCTTGAGGACACCAAGCGCGAATATGCGCAATCTTTGGAAGCGGAGGTGCGGCTGGCGACCCAAGCCTTGATGGAGCAACAGGCCGGTCTCTCCCGCAATGAAAAGCTCGCGGCGGTCGGCGAATTAGCCGCGGGAATTGCCCATGAACTCAGGAACCCTCTTGCTGGCATCCAAATGAGCTGTGTCAATCTTCAACATGAATTTTCAGATCCTGACAAGATTCAGCGCATGTCGTTGGTGATCGATGAATTGACCCGGATGGCCAAGCTGCTGAGTGAGCTTCTTGATCTCAGCAAGCACACCCCGGCGCCGGTCTTGGAATTTGACGTCCCAGACCTTATCAAGGATCTGATTCGCCTCCTCCGCTACCAGATACCGGCAAGCACCAAGCTCTCCCTTGAATGTCCACCTGAACTTCGCTGTCGGCTGCCGGAGAGTCGGATTCGCCAGTGCCTTCTCAATTTGGTCCTGAATGGAGCCGAGGCCATCGGTGCTGAGGGCGGCACCATCGCCATCAAGGTTGAGGCACCAAAAGATGAATGGTTCTCGATTCTTGTGATGGATGATGGCCCGGGGTTCAGTGATGCCATGCTGAAAAATGGGATACGGCCCTTTTCAACGGGCAAGACGGCAGGCACCGGCCTCGGCCTCGCCATGGTCCAGCGATTTGTGCGAGAACTCGGCGGGCAGCTCACCCTTGCCAATCAACAGCCGCTGGGCGCCGTTGTCCTTCTCAGGCTGCCGATAACAACCGCTTGATCCCTGACCGGTGACGGTGAGAACCCTTGAGCGAAGGCCGCCATCTGTAAAAGATTATAATCGTCCCTTGTGAATACTAAATCCTCGCTCATAGACCGTTTGCCCCCCCGCCTGAAAGCGCTCACCCCGTGTTGCCTCATGGCGCTCCTGCTCGTCGCCGTCCTCCAAGGCTGCTCGTTGCTTCAATCCACCGTGGATATCCCGGTTAGAGCCGTCAAGGCCGTTCTTCCTGGTGGCGTCGAAACGGAGCCTGTGGATCCTATCGACCTCCAGGAAGACATGTTGCGATTTGCCGATAACTTCGTGCTATCGACGTCAAAAGCCGCGGAAAAACTATCTCACGACGGCCAGCCTATCAAGCGCTTTGAGCTCCTGACCATCAAAGTGGCTCTCGCCTCTGATGTCTATGGTCTCGCCACGGGCTCCAATGCCCTTGCGAACCTGGTGGGTTTGACCGTCCTTGCAAGCGGCGCCCGCGCGCGGGTCCAGGACTACTGGTTTCCCAAGGTTTATGGGATTTCGGCGGATCCCATGCTGCAATCCCTTGAAGAGAGGGAAAAGGAAATTTGGGCCATCGCGCGCCGGGTCTTAAAGCCTGAGATGCTGGAGGAGCTCAAGGAGGCGATCGATAAATGGCGGAAAACCTCAGGGGATCCCCTCGGCGACCTTGAGGCGTTTGCCAGTAACTCCCTGGTCAGTGACGTCACCAAAGGATTCAGTAAATCGAGGTCCTCCTCCTCGCTCCCCTCCAGCGTCTTCGCCCTTCTGGATATAGATCCTCTTGCAGGCCTTGATCCTGCCACCCGTGAATTGACCGAAACCCGTCTCTTCGCTGAGCGGGCTCTTTTCATGGGCCAAAGAATGCCTCAGCTCATTGAGTGGCAAATGGAGTTATTGGCGCTTCAATCAGCGGCCATGCCACAAATCACCCAAGTGGTGGATGGTGGCACCAAAATCGCTGACGCGAGCGAACGTATCTCGATGCTGATGGATCGTTTTCCGAGTCTGATCAGTCAGGAGCGGGAAAAAATCATCGCCTCGCTTCGAACAGAAAGCCAAGAACTCCTAAAACTCAGTCGAGAAGTGGGTTTGACGCTTGAATCTGGGCACCAAATGGCCAGCGCAACCGATCTTGCCCTAAAGTCCTATGATGCCATTTTGACCCACCTCGATCAGCAGCCTAAAGACCCCAACGCACCGCCTTTTGACATCAAGGATTACGCCAAGGCAGCCCATGAGATCAGCACCATGTCGGAGCGGATCAACGAGGTCCTCAAGACCCTCGGTATGGCCTCGGAACCCGCCCAAATCAGCCAATTGAAGACCCATGTCGAAGCCTTGTCGACGGTGACCCTCAAGGACGGCAAGGCGCTGGTGGACTATGCCTTCATGACCTTGCTGACCTTGGCCTTGGTGATCGCCCTCCTTACTGTTGTGAGCCTGGTTTTTTATCAGTGGCTACAACGGAAAATGTTCCCTTCGCCGCGCTGATCGGTTCTCTCCCTTGAAATGGGGACCTTCCTGGGCCATATCGGGTCCAACGCACAGGTTTTTTCTCTCTATCCTCTTTCAGGCACAGCCCTCCATGCAGCATTCATCCAGGTCTCAACGTCTTTTGTTCCTCGGAGTGGTGGTTTTTTTTCTGGCCATTGGCTATTTGAATAAAGACCGGTTCATCGCACCGATACCTCAGGTTACACGCGTCGACAAGACGCCGCTAGGAGACCAGGCTGCCCCCCCGATCACGCCGAAGATGAGCACTGATAGCGATGATTTTGCGGCCATTGTCGATCATTTGGGTCCTGCGGTCGTTAACATCAGTACTCGCCGCAAAGGCAAAGAAACGCCCGCCAACGCGGCGCCTTCAGAACGTGAGGCCGATCCTTTTGCGCCCTTTTTTGGGCCAGAGGAGGAGCCTCAGCCCGAGGGTCCGGCCCAAGGCCTTGGATCGGGCTTCATCATTGCTCAGGACGGGATCATTCTGACCAATGCCCATGTGGTCGATGGCGCTGATGAGGTGTCTGTAAGGCTCAGGGACCGACGAGAGTTTCCCGCCAAAGTGATGGGTGTTGACCGCCTCAGCGATACCGCCGTATTGAAAGTCGAAGGCGAACATCTCCCCATCATTCCAATCGGGCCATCACCCGCCATTCGTGTAGGAGAATGGGTCCTTGCCATCGGATCCCCCTTTGGATTTGACAATACCGTGACCGCCGGTATTGTTTCTGCGACCGCTCGATCGCTGCCTGAGGAAGGTTACGTGCCTTTCATCCAGACCGACGTTGCCGTGAATCCCGGTAATTCAGGTGGGCCTTTGATCAACACCCGGGGCGAAGTCATCGGAATCAATTCGCAAATTGTGTCAAGGTCCGGCGGCTATCAAGGGTTGTCTTTTGCCATTCCAATGGATGTCGCCCTCCATGTGAAGGAAGAACTGTTGGCGCACGGCAGGGTCAGCCGCGGCAAACTCGGTGTTTCGGTTCAAGATCTATCGCAAGGCCTCGCAGAATCCTTTGGTCTTGCAACGCCCGATGGGGCTTTGGTCGGGATGGTGACCCCTAAAGGTCCTGCCGATCAGGCAGGCCTCAGGGCCGGCGATATCATTCTTGAGATGAACGGCGTCAAGGTGACTGATTCAAGGTCTCTTCCGCCCAAAGTGGCTCTCCTAAAACCCGGATCCTTCGCGCATGTCACCCTTTGGCGTGACGGCAAGACCCTTGCCGTCGATATTAAGGTCGACGAACTGGAAGACCCGGCCCCGGCGGCGGAACATCAGGGGTCTTCACCGCCCATGCAGGAGAATCCTTTTGGGCTTGGAACTCGGGATTTAACCCCCGAAGAACAGAAGGCCCAAGGGGTCGAGGGGGGCATTTTAGTTGAACGGGCTGAAGGGCACGCGCAAAAGTTGGGCATTCGACCCGGAGATATCATCGTGGCGGTTAATGGTGATCGCATTCATCATCCAAAGGAACTGAACGATCGACTCTCGGCCCAAAAGGGGTCTGTCGCCCTTTTGATCCAGCGACAGGGCGAAACCCTCTTTTTGCCGTTTCCGCTTCATTAATGGCCCCTTAAACCTTAAGCCCAACGCGGCACAAGTGTGTGGATAACCAGGTCCAGAGACTGTGGATGAAGGGGCTGAAACCACGTGGTTGTGATGAATGCCTTTTTTATCCACCCTCTGTCGATGACTTAAAGTATCTTTATCCACAGGCGCTGGGCGCCATAACCCCTTCTTTAGACTGAAGAAAAGTGATCATCCACAGAAAAAGGCCATGCTAATAGTAAAAATAAGATTTATCTTTCTTTTTAATCTATAAAACCTATCGGGGTCCTTGCCTTTCCCATCAAGAGGCCCCTATCATGGTTCAACGTTTCAATGGGTGGGGCCATGATCATTAGTGTTCTTAATCAGAAAGGCGGGGTCGGAAAAACGACGCTCTCGATCAACATCGCATCAGGACTCGCTCAAGCGGGACAGAAAACACTGTTGGTCGATGCCGATCCCCAAGGAAGTGCGCTCGATTGGAACGCATCACGTCAGGTTGAAAGCCTCTTTCCCGTGGTCGGGATGGCACGACCCACGCTGCACAAGGACATTCCCGGTTTAGCCAGCGATCATGACCATGTGGTGATCGATGGACCTCCAAGAGTCAACGATCTTGCAAAGTCGGCGATTATGGCCAGTGACGTGGTCTTGATCCCCGTTCAGCCATCGCCTTATGACATTTGGGCGGCAGATGAAATCGTCAAAATGATCCAGGAGGCGATGATTTACAAGCCCCATTTAAAGAGCCTCTTCGTGATCAATCGATTGGTGGCGCATACCGCTATTGGCCGTGAAGTGATCGAAGCGCTGAAAGATTACCCTTTCGAGGTCTTCACCGCGACGGTCAGTCAACGCGTCGTCTTTGCTGAAAGTGCAGCCGCTGGGCTCTCGGTTCTCGAATTTGCCCCGAAAAGCCCTGCGGCTGCCGACATCAAGGTCTTGGTCAAAGAGCTCCTGTCCCACGCCTAAACAAGGCCAAAGGGCCCCATCAGAAACTGTCGTCCATGAGACCGAGGCTGACTTTTTGGCCCGCCCAGTAAAAATAGATTCCCCAGACCATCAAATGGATGGCAATGATGCCGCGAAGGATCCAGATGTATGACGACATTCGGGTCTTATGACGGAAATCATTCTGAGCAATGAGGGCACCTGGCCAGCCGCCCATGAGTTCCAGCAGGTGAAAATAGACCTCCGGTATCCGCCATCGATGGGTGGCTGCGTGGGCCTTGTCTAATCCGTAAAGAAACATGGTTAATAGACTTAAGATCCAATAGGAAAAGAAGGGTAAGGGGTTCTTGGCCATCAATAAGAGATAGCCTGAGAGCACCAATGGCGTGATGATCAGAACATTGATCGCCCAGGACCGTTTCCGAGGATTGAGTTCAAACGGGGTTCCAGACGGCGACTGAGGGGGCTCAATGGCTGGGATGTGGGCGAAAGAAGCGCGTTTCTTCGCGGTCAGTCCGGTGGCTCTAAAGTGGACGTCATCGCCGATTTCAGGACGCCGGGTAAGTCCTTTTTTAAAGGTGCTGATGTGAACAAAGTAGTCATCCTCTGTTCCTTGTGGCCTGATGAAGCCAAACCCCTTCTGGTCATTCCACATAACCAATACGCCCCGTTGCATAGGGGTTTGTAAACGCTGCTTGTGTTTTGAGGGGCCGGCCATGATGATAAAAATTCCAGTGGGTGAGCGCCAACAATTATCGCAAAAACGGCGATCGATCGGTGGCGGGGGCTTTTCATGAGCGATCAATCCTTGATCGCGATGTAGCCTGAAAAGTTGTACCAGCGAAAAAAAACGTCACAGGCACTGTAGCCGTTTTTCAACAGTAACGAGCGGTTTTCAGAATCCTGATACGGGATTAAAACATTCTCTAAGGCCTCCCGTTTCTGGGCTATTTCCATGTCGGTATACCCATTGCGCTTTTTGAACGCATAAAAATGTTTTATAAACAGTCGATTAAGCAGCGAAGGCTCCCCTAAAACTTTTTCCACCAATAACAGACAGCCCCCGGGTCGGGTCCCCTCGGCAATTCTTGAAATCAAGTCATCTCGGTAGAGCGGCCTGATGAATTGAAGGGTGAGGTTCAAAATGACCACCGATGCATTATCGATCACGAGGCCTTGTTCGAGGTTTTGGACCTCAAGGGAACAGGGATGCTGGAGGGGGCGCTTTAGAATTTTTTGACGCGCAACCGCCAGCATCTCTTCGGAGGCATCAAGACCGACCAGTTCGCACCTTTCTTCCTTAAGGCATTGATCGAGGGCGATCAAGGTGTTTCCAGTAGAACACCCAAGATCATAGATGCGACTGCCTGCTTGGACAAAATCGCCCGCCATTTCACCGATCATGCGCTGAATTTCAGAATAAAAAGGGACCGAACGATCCAGCATGTCATCAAAGACGCGCGCGGTGTCGGCGCCGAAGTTAAAGTCCTCAAGACACGCTTTGGGATCCTTGAAATGTTCGTCTTTGATCATGGCGGAGGCAAGCTTAAAGAGGTGTATCGTCGATGCCTGATGATCAATAAGGCCAACAGGAGGGAGAGCCAGAGACATGAAAAAGACCCTATTACGTAGTCATACGCACTGATCCAACCCACCAAAGGGGAGTGCGCGTTGGGATAGGAAAGCACCTTACTGATTTTGATCACGAACACCCACCCGGCGTGGATGCCAAGACATAGAAAGAGACCTTCAGGCCGAAGAAGTCTCAAGGTTCCAAGGAAAAGACCCGCGACGAAGAGCGCCATAAAGGCATCAAAGGGGGCCGTGGTGACATGGGAAAACCCATCAAAAGCGATCCGAAAGGGGGTATCCCAACCGACGTTAGAAAGGTCCGTCGTCCACTTGGTGCCGATAAAATGGAGCCCAGCATAAAAAAAGGCGCTGATGGTGACGGCAAAAATCGGGCCGGTCAGTCTTAGAATGATCGCAAGGAGAGCGCCCCGAAAAAGCGTTTCCTCCAACAAGGCGACCCCAAGACCGGTAGCGAGTGATTGCAAAAAAAGGAGGGCAAGACCGTCGAACGACGGGGGGTTCCCTGTGGGAAGACGAATCTGAAGCGACAAAAGGATAGCAACGTGGAGCCCGAGCATCAGGGCCCCAAGCCCGAAACCGCGCGGCAGAGAGAGCCCCTCATGGCGTCGATAGCCAAGGTCCTTGAATTGAAGGCTCAGGCTCTTAAATAAGGGATATATACCCAAGAGTAGCAATCCCTGGCCGATCCGACTGATCAGAGACCGCAGCAAGCTGATGTCCTCCGCTCCGCTAAAGAGAAAGATCGGATATGCGATCAGTGCGGACAGGATGGCCGTAATCATCAAGAAAAGGACGGGCCCCGCGAAGGCCAAAAGCACACCGATCCCCATGGGGGCTTTAGGATCAGTCACGTTCAACCAATGGCTCTTGGCTCTCTGAAAGACTGTCCCGCCAGACGGAAATCAGGATAGCCATAATGGTAGGCCCTAAAAAAAGCCCAAGAAAACCAAAGGTCTCAATTCCCCCTAAAATTCCAAGAAGAGTCCAGATGAAGGGTAATTTCACGGCGTTGCCGATGAGCTTTGGCTTCAGATAGTTGTCGGACAGGATGATGATCAGGAGCCCATAAACAAAAAGCCCCACCCCGGGTCCGAGTTTCCCTTCGCCAAAAAGGACCATCGAGGCCCCAACCGAAATAATCTTGGCGGCAAAAGGGACCAATGCAATCAGGCCGGTGATGACCCCCATCAGGGCCGCATGATCAAAACCGGCGGCGGCGTAACCAAAACCAAGCGCCACCCCTTGCCCTAAGGCCACGAGGACAATCCCGTTGACTGTCGCTCTGACCGCAGCCATCGCATGGAGAGCATAGCGGCTCCCATGATCGCCAAAGGCACGATCGCAGAGATAGAGCACGCGCCGGCCTAAAAGCTCGCCATTCAGTAAGAGGAAAAAGAGAACGACAAAAGTAAAGAAGGCGCTGGCGTAACGGTGGAAAATCAAAGACGCAAATTGACGGGTATAGCTTGGGAGGTCACTCGAGAGGATTTGTTTCAAAAGATCCTTGACGGCAGCAGAGGAGCCGAGCCAGTGTTGCCAAAGTTCCGCGGCTTGCGGGCCCATTTTCGGTAAGCCCAGAATCCAATCGGGTGTCGGTAAACCATCCTGATGGGCATGCTGCAGAAGATGGAGTACCGATTGTGCCTCCTGACCGACCTGTAGCAGGCCATAAGTCAGTGGACCATAAACGAGACCGGCCATGACCAGGGTGACGATCAGTGCGGGCCCAAAGGATTCTGAATCCCTTTGGCTCCAATGCTTCTTAAAGCGCGCATAAAGGGGCCAGAGGGTGATGCCGAGGACCACCGCCCAGGCAATGGGTACCAAGAACCCGTGAAGAATCCAAAGTCCGGTGAGAAAGAGCCCGAACGCGGCGGCCCAACGGGCCCTAACTTGCGTGATAGTGGTCATGTGTGTCGTGACTTGGTGGGGGGATCCCCGGTTCTTTGACGTCTCGACATCTTAATGCCTTTTGCCGGGGACGTCCCGGCCTTATGCTAGCCGTGGTAGCATCAGCTCATGTTTGCATCGAAGATCAAACCAGGCCGTTCCCCCTTGGAAGGAGAAATCCTTCTGCTTTTGGTGCCGTTTCAGGGACGTCGATGGGATCTCTTGGAAGGTCCTGATGGGGTCTTGTCAGACGAGGAAAAGGTGAGGGCTAGAGCCATCCATCATCCGGCATCCAAGGGCCACTTTATTGCCACCCGATCGGCGCTTCGCCGCCTCCTCGGCGGTTGTCTCGGCGTCGATCCAAAATCCCTGGCGTGGTCTTATAATGACAAAGGTAAACCGAGGCTTTTGGGAACCCCTGAAAATAAAGGACTGGTGTTCAATGTCTCCCACAGTGGCGATCATGCGCTGATCGCTATAGGACGAGATCTTAAGATCGGGGTCGACATTGAAAAAGTGCGTCCACGCAAGGGCTTGGAGCCCCTCGCCAAGGCCATCATGACCCCCCAAGAGGAATCACGCTGGCAGATGGGTGGGGATGAGGGGAGGACGGCTTCCCTGGTCGCTCTCTGGGCGTCTAAGGAGGCCTTTCTTAAGGCCACGGGGCATGGCATTGCTGGGGGCCTCAAAGCGGTCGCGATCCGGCCTGGTTTTGACGGATTTGAGCATGTTCCCCCCTCGGCAGGATCCCCAGACTTATGGCAGCTTCATCATCAGACCTTCGATGACTATCGTTGGGCGCTGGCCTATCATGGACCGCGACACCGCCTTGTCGGAGGGTCCTTTGACCTTTTTGATGACGCACCTCTTCCTGGATAGACCGATATGATTTCAACATGTCGCGCGGCCTTGCTGCTCTTGATGCTGTTCATGATGGGCTGCAGCCATCCCATGAAACCGCTTGACCCAAAGGGGATAGTCGATTTGACCCATCCTTTTTCAGAGCAAACGCTTTATTGGCCCAATGCCGAGGACTTCCGTCTGGAGAAGGTGTTCGATGGCCCCACGGAAAAGGGCTACCATTATTCTGCCAATCGTTATCAGGCGGCAGAACATGGCGGCACCCATATGGATGCCCCGATCCATTTTTTTGCAGGGGGTGAAACGGTCGAAAAAGTCCCGCTGGATAAAACCATCGGTCCCGGTATCGTCGTGGATGTCAGCGAGAACGCCCTAAAGGACAGGGACATGCTCGTCAGCGTAGCGGATTTCATCGCCTTCGAAACCCGTCATGGCCCTATTGCGCGTCACAGCATTGTGCTCATAAGAACCGGGTATGATCGGTTCTGGCCATCGAGGGAGCGCTATCTAGGCACCGCAGAGCGCGGCCAAGCGGCCATCGCTAAACTTCATTTTCCAGGACTTTCACCCGCCGCAGCCGATTGGTTGGTGAAACAGAGAGCCGTTCGCGCGGTGGGTCTTGATACTGCGAGCATCGATCGCGGGATGTCACGTTTTTTTGAAAGTCATAGGATCTTCGCGGCGGCGGGGGTCCCGATCTTTGAAAACTTGATGCACCTCGATCAATTGCCGGCCAAGGCGTTTGAAGTGATCGCGCTCCCGATGAAGATCGAGGGGGGGAGCGGTGCGCCGCTTCGGGTGGTGGGTCGACCCGTTGCGCCTTAGATTTGATCCTCGAGCGGAAAGGCTTTACCCCAATTGAGAATCCCCTTGGGGTCAAACGCCGCTTTGATGCCATGCATCAATTGGAGGGCAGCCGGGTCGATTTCACGGGCGACATAGTCCCTTTTTTCAATGCCGACACCATGCTCCCCGGAAAGGGTGCCCCGAAGCAAGAGCACCAGTTTGAACATGTCATCAAGGCAGCGGTGCGCTCTTTCTGATTCGCCATCGGCCTCGGGATCATAGAGCAGATTGACATGTATGTTGCCATTGCCGGCATGACCAAAATTAACGATGGTCAGCCCGTGACGCTCTGAGAGCTCATCCAGCCCCTCAATCAAAGAAGGAAGCTCGGTGATAGGAACAACCACGTCTTCATTGATTTTTTTCGGAGCGATCTTCCTTAAGGTCGGTGAAAGCGCCTTTCGGGTTTGCCAAAGCGCATCGACCTCCTGTTGGCTTTCTGCTTTTCTGAATTCCAACAGCCCGTCATTCATCGCCGCCTGATGGATGCTCTCGATTTGCACCGCCATGGCCTCTTTGAACCCATCGACCTCGATCATGAGGAGCGCACCAGCCCCCTCCGGGAGCTCCGCGGTCGAGTAGCGGCGCACCATGTTGATGGCATTGCCATCAATGAATTCAAGGGCGCAGGGAACCGCGGGCTGCGCCATGATTTTGGAGATCGCTGTGGCCGCGGACGCGACATCCTGATAGACCGCGCGGAGCGTGGCCTTCGCTTCCGGCAGGGGGGTTAGCTTCAAGGTCGCCTCGGTGATCAGGGCAAGGGTGCCTTCTGATCCGATGATCAGCCGCGTGAGGTCATAGCCGACGACCCCCTTGGTGGTGTAGACCCCTACCCGAAACGCTTCGCCGGTTCCAATCACAACCCGAAGACCCAGTGTATTTTCTCTGGGGGTCCCATATTTTACGGCACGGGGGCCCGCCGAGTTGTAGGCAAGATTACCGCCGACGCTGCAAAAAGCAGCGCTGGTGGGGTCCGGGGGCCAGAAAAAGCCGTGGGGCTTTAGAAAGTCTTGAATGGCTTGATTGGTGATCCCAGGCTCTACCACCAGATACCGATTGTCCTTTGAAAATTCAACAATCCGATCCATTCGCTCAAAGGAGGCCACGACGCCGTGTTGAAGGGGTACTGTCGCGCCGGTGGTTCCGGTACCTCGGCCCCTCGCGGTCAGATGAACGCCGTGGTGATGGCACAGCCTCACCAGCGCCTGCGTTTCCTCATGGGTCAGAGGGAACACGACGGCCTCCGGCAGCATCTGGCGCTTGCTATTGTCATAGCCATACACCCAGCAATCCGAGGGCTCGATCAACAGCCGATCGCGCCCAAAAATACCGTTCAGCTGGCTGATAAATTCCGCGCTTAACGCCATGGCCTTAGTCTCCAAACAATTGAAGATCGATGAGATCACACAGGCAGTGCGTGATCAGAAGGTGCGCTTCTTGTACCCGAGCGGTGACCTCGGAGGGAACCCGAAGCTCAAGGTCATTCTCATTCAGAAGCGGCGCCAAAGCGCCCCCATCACGCCCGGTAAGGGCCATGATGGTCATCCCCCGATCATGGGCGGCAGTGACGGCTCGAAGGAGGTTCGCTGATTGGCCGCTGGTCGTATAAATCACCAGAACATCCAGCGGCTGCCCGAGCGCGAGGATCGGCTTTGAGAACACCTGTTCAAACTGATAATCGTTGGCAATGGAGGTGATCGCCGCGATATCCGCGGTGAGGGCGATGGCGGGAAGCCCGGGCCGGTCTCTGTCATAGCGATTGATGAGCTCTGATGAAAGATGCTGGGCCTCACACGCCGATCCCCCATTGCCGCAGGTGAGGATCTTGCCATCGTCAAGGAGGCAGTTGGATAAGCGGATCGCGGCGGCTTCAATTCGGTCACTCAGCCTGAGAAGAGTTTCCTGAGTGGCCTCCTGGTGCGCGGAAAACTGCTGAAAGATGCGAGCTTGTTGATTCATGATGGAAGGATGGCATAGATAATGGCGCAAAGCGCATCGGGTGAAATCATCGATCTTTAAAGGTCATGGGGCTTCTTTAGGCGCAGCGCCATCAAGATGACCACTCACCCATTCGCGGCAGGTGAGATCCCTTTTAATTTGATGTGACTCGTTCATGTGGAGGCTACCGGTCTCACCCTCCCATCGCCAATCAGGATGGATACTTCCGGCCTTAAGTGTTGGAAGGATCCGGTAGGCATCGCGGCCAAATGCCATGAGGCGAGCCGACTCTGCATGATCCTCCTTTGGCGCGGTCAATACGGCGGGCATGTCGCAGACAATCACACCGTTTAGGGCCTGGTTGCCAAGATCATCACGAAGGTCTTCAAAGATATGGGAGGTCGTGTAGATTTTGAGTCCATGGGCTTCATGCAGCCGAGGGACTAAGATTCTGGCCTGATGGGGGTCAGCGATCAGAAAGACCATGTCAGCCGCTGTTAAAGGCCCCCACGGGGGCGGCCCAGAGAGCGCCGCCTCAGCGGCCTCAGGATAGGCCCTTTGATCGAAAAGTTCGCCACCAAGGCGCTGCCAGGTGTGCTTAAAATGATCGGCTAGTCGATGGCCAAAGGCGGTTTCAGGATAAAGGATTATGGCGCGGCGGCGGCCATCAGCAAAGGCTTTGGTCGCCACCTGTTCGACCTCATCCTCGGGCGTCAGACCGAATTGGAAGAGGTTCTTTGAACCGTCGCCATCCACCTGATTGAGCGCGAGCACCGGAACCTTGATGGGTTGCCCCATGAGCGTGCTGACATCCTCTTTGATCAGGGGTCCGATCATGCCGATGGCGCCCTCGTTCTCCAAGAGGTGAAGGTCCGCTAAAAGATGCCCGGCGGAGGCGTCGAGCACCCGAAGCGTTGGTTTTTGGTTTTGAGGATCACCTTCATGGGCGCTTTCAAGACCTTTCTGGATGGTCTTGGCCGCGGAGGCGAAGGGCCCTTCCTGCGGTAAGAGAACACCGATGAAGGAACCCTTCCTGGGCCCTTCATCGTGGGCTTCCTTCGATGCGCCTTTGAGTCTCTTTAGGAATCGGCCGACGGCGGGGTGATGGGGGTATTGGCGCTGCCATTGATCAAGGGCCGTGGCGTTCTCATCGCCCGAGGTTTTCATGATCAGTGCCAGCGCGAGCCAGCCTGCCATGTCAGCCGGCGGCGAGCTCCAGGAGGTTTTGAGATCCTTATTAGGGAGCCGCTCAAGGGTGTCAAGAAGGCTCTCAAAGTTCCGCTCGATATCTTCTTGGCGGTTCAGCAGCGGGGTCAAGGCGATGCGCTCAAGGGCGCTCCCTTTGAGATCACCCTGCTGGTTGAGGGCGGAGGCTTTAAGGAGATGAAAATTCCGCTGGTCTGCTTCTGAGAGGCGCTGTTCCGGTAAACTGTTGAGCTTGACGAGCGCGTCTTGCGCCCGGCCCGCACTCAAGTCGAGACGGCTTGACAGCAGCGCCCAGCGATCGTGGTCTACCTGTGAGAGATTCTGGACCTTGAGTGTGTTGGCCCATTGCTGCGCGGCTTCGGCATCGCCCGAACGCAGCGCGGTGTCGGCCGCTTCGAGCCCATAGTGATCCGGCTGGCCGCTCGATTTAGCCAGTTGCTCGTAGCGGCGGATGGCGCCTTGAAACTGGCCTGATCGCTTGAGCGCTTCGGCTTGCGGGTCCTCAGGCGGGGTGCCGGCGATGAGGCGCTGGAGTCCGCCTTGACAGGCCACCTGATTGACCATGAGGCACAGCAACACAAAGGAACGACAGAAACGCATGGAGAAAATCCCTGGTCGGCGGCCCCCAAAGGGCCAAAATACACAGCCTGAAGCCGGCCTACTATACCTAGTCGCCACGCCGATCGGCAATCTTGAGGACTTAAGCTTTCATGCGCTTGAGGTTCTTAAAGGGGTCGATGGCATCGCCTGTGAAGATACCCGTCACAGCCGGCCCTTATTCGATCATTATGGCATCGACCGTCCCCTCATCGCGCTTCATGAACATAATGAGGATCGCATCTCAAAGGGGCTGGTCGATCGGCTTTTGGCCGGTGACTCCCTGGCACTGATTTCAGATGCCGGTACCCCGCTCATTAACGACCCTGGTTTTCCTTTGGTTCGGGCGGCGCGGGCTAAAGGTATTGTGATACGTCCTATTCCAGGTCCCTGCGCCCTGATCGCCGCCTTGTCGGCCTCGGGACTTGCGAGTCACCGATTTGCTTTTGAGGGGTTTCCACCCAGGAAGTCAGCGGCCCGTCTGTCGCTCTTTGATTCCCTAAAGGAGGACCCCAGAACCCTTATCTTCTATGAATCCTCCCATCGAGTCCTTGAAACGCTGGTCGATGTGGCCAAGATCTTTGAAGCCGATCGGCGCTTGGTCATCGCGCGTGAACTGACGAAGCGGTTTGAAACGATTCTTGAAACCACCGCAGGAGACGCTGAAGCGCTTGTCCTTGAAGCCTCGAACATGCAGCGCGGAGAGTTTGTTTTATTGATCGAGGGATCCGCGCCCAGGCGACATGAAGATACCCTGTCGAAAGAACAAGAACGCATCCTCAATATCCTGCTGCAAGCGCTGTCGGTCAAGACGGCGGCGGCGATGACCGCCGAAATTACCGGCGCGAGGCGGGAGACCCTCTATCGGGAGGCCCTGAGGATTCGAGGGGAGACCGGCGCTTAAAACCGGTCTAAACACCCCATTACTGCGCTGCTGGCGCGGCGGGTGTGGCTTCAGGGGCTGGATCGCGCCCTGAGCGGGTGCTGTTTCTCAGGGGTTGAACGGTCCGCTGGTTGGCATCGCTATTGCCATTGCCGGCTTCGGTTCCAAGACCCACCAGATTGTCCCAGCTCCCGTATTTGACCAAGTCTGGATCCCCGGCGGCGATCCGCTTGCTCACCTCGACCCGAGCCAAATCAATAATCTCATCTGGATTTTTGCCATCGACAAAGGGCAGGAAAGCGTCGGGACCTTCCTTCGACTTGATGGCGCCAAGGACCCCATAGGACGTTTCAAAGATATGTTGCTGCTGGGTCGTCATGTAGCGCTTCAGTTTTTTGACCGAGTTGGCCGCCGATCGCTGACTTGAACCGTCAATCCCCCGAGAGCTGTGAGTAAAGGCAGACATGAAGTAAATCACGGCTAGAAAGCCCATGACCCAAAAAATAAGTTTCATAGTAGTTCCCGTCGACGTTTCTTGAATGTGGACACTATAGTCCGTTTGCAACGATGGCCTCAACCCTTCCCTCCGAGCTATGACCGCCATAAAGGTCATTTGGTTCTCAACACGGACCTTCGAGCGATAAAAAATCTTCAAAAGAGACGAGGTTTTGGCTAGGACAAGTGAATGCCATAGCCCATGGCGCGCCGCGTTAGCAGGCGCTTAGCGGGCGGCAAACGGTCCAGCGCTACCAGCGCCAGATTGCGCAAAGCCACGAGGGGTGGAAAGGTATTTGAAAAGACCTTGACCAGGCCATCGGTGAATCGGATCACGGTCTTTAGATCCTGTTCCCGGGCCCGGGCATACTGGTCAAGAAAATCAGGATCTCCAAGATCGTTCCCCAGGCGATGTTGGGTTAGCAGCCGGTCGGCGAGCACGGCGGCATCGCGGAGACCGAGATTGAAGCCCTGCCCCGCGACGGGGTGAATTTGATGCATGGCATTCCCGATCAAAACCACCCGTTGATGCACCATGCTTTCAGCCTGAATCAGACGCAGAGGGAAGCCAACCGGTGGGTTGGCCAAGGTTAAATCGCCGAGCCAGAAGCCAAAGGCTTCCCGAAGGCGAGCCATCAGTTCTTGTTCGCCCTCAGCGAGGATCTTTTCAGCGTCTTCACGGCCTAGCGTCCAGACCACCGAGCACCGATGCGGTTCGATCGGGAGCAACGCCAAGGGCCCTGATGGGGTAAACCGTTCAAAGGCGGTGTGGCGGGTGTCTTCTCCTGTGTGAACGTCGGTCACGATCGCCGTCTGCTCATAATCATGGATGTCCTGCTCGATACCAAGAAGGCTCCTGACGGTGGAGGTCCCGCCATCGGCGGCGACGACGAGCCGCGCGGAGACCACCACATCCTCATCACCCGCCCGAACAGTCACCGCGATGCGGTCAGGACCCGCCTTGAGGCTCATGACACGGGCGGGACAGAACCTTTGGATTGGGCTTTCAGCGAGTCGCTGATCAAGCGCTTTTTCCAGCACCCGAGCGACCACCACGTGACCCAGAGCCTCAACGCCGGGATCATCGGCCTTCAGTCGCGTTTTTCCGAAGTGTCCCTGATCAGAGACATGGATATGGCGAATCGCCATGCTGTTGGCCGCGACATCAGGCCATAGCGCCAGAGCCTTTAATTGCTGGACGGTTCCCCGTGACAGCGCGAGTGCTCGATCACCGCTGGCCGAAGCGGCCCGCTCGGGGGCCGCTAGGGCTTCCACCAGCCCGATCCTTAGGGGTTGATCCTGAAGGGCCAGCGCGAGGCTTCCCCCGACGAGGCCTCCGCCCACGATTAAGACATCGATGTCGATGGTCACTTGGGGCTCGCCATCAGGGCTTCGATGTCCTTGACACTTTTTGGAAGGGCTTGGGTCAAGACCTCGACACCGTCCTTGGTCACCAGAACATCGTCTTCTATTCTGATGCCGATTCCCCGCCAGCAAGGATCTACCTCAAGACAATCGAGCGGGATATAAAGGCCCGGCTCCACCGTCAACACCATTCCAGGCTCAAAGGCGCGCCATTTGCCATTTTGGCGGTAGTCGCCGACATCATGAACATCCATGCCCAACCAATGGCCGGTCCGGTGCATGAAAAACTTCTTATACCCTTCGTTCTTGATCAGGTTGGCGGCTTTCCCTTCCATCAGGCCAAGCCGTAAAAGGCCTTTGGTCAGGACCTTGACCGCGGCTTCATGGGGCATATTCCAGCGGTTTTGTGGCTTGATGGCCTCGATCGCCGCCAATTGTGCCGCCAGCACCAGCTCATACAAAAGTCGTTGCGGCTTGGTGAAACGGCCATTCACCGGATAGGTTCGGGTGACATCGGCGGCATAGCACTGGTGTTCGGCCCCCGCATCGATGAGCAAGAGGTCGCCGTTGGCCAGAACGGCATCGTTCTGGGTGTAATGGAGGACACAGGCGTTTGCGCCTCCGGCCACGATACTGGGGTAGGCGGTGTGTCTTAAGCCGTGGCGGTTAAATTCATGGAGCAATTCGGCTTCTATGTGGTATTCCCATTGTCCTGGCCGGCAGTGGCGCATCGCTCTTAGATGGCCCTTGACCGTTACCTCGCAGGCCTTTTTGATGAGTTCGATTTCCTGGGGTGACTTGATCAGGCGCTGCTCATGAAGAAGATGCTCGAGGGCAATGAAGTCATAGGGTGCCGAGGTCCCGGCGCGGGATTGACGCTTTAGCGCCTCGACGGCCGTCAAGACCACCTCATCGAGGTCGCTATCCTGACCGATCGGGAAATAGACGCGGTCTCTTTGCGATAACAGCCGTGGCAGTTCGTCCTCCAGATCGTCGATGGCAAAGGCCTCATCCGCACCGAAGTCCTGAACGGCCCCCTCAAGACCTGCATGACGGCCGGTCCAGATCGCTTTTTCGGGGTTGTATTCGCGGCAAAAGAGCACGTATTCCCCTTGTTTTCTGCCGGGGATCAACACCGCGACCGCCTCAGCCTCATCGAGGCCCGTCAGGTAGTGAAAATCACTGCTCTGCCGGTAGGGGTATTCCACATCCCGGTTTCGGATCACGGCGGGCGCGCTGGCGATGATGGCCACCGCATTTTTCTTCATCTGCCGCATCAACTGCTGGCGACGATGTTTGAACTCACAGTTTTTTAACATCGATGACATCCTAGTGCTGCTGGGTTGATGTGGGGTTCTCTAATTCGCTACGGATCACCTGGACGCCGACGCTGACATAGTCCGATAGCTCAGTAAGCGCCCCTTCATCGGTGTCACCGCTAACGGTTGCATCTAACCGGACGATTTCAAGAAAATCCTGAAGGATCTCCGAGCACGCACCAGGCCACGCGCTGGAGGGCCCGGAATAGCCGAGCCCTTGGAGAAAACCATGGCACCAGTCGCTCAAGGCCAGGGCGCGGCCCTGAAGCGGCGCCTCATCATCGGGCAGGAGAGGCTCAAAGCTGAAATCGAAGTCGACCAACTGTCGGTGTGTCTGGTGAAACAGGCGATGGAGCTTTTCCTGACAGTCTGCGCCTATTTGGCCAAGCTCAGGGCCAAAGAAATCGGATAACCACGGACCGGTACCCATGGACACATCCATGCACAGCATCCCCGACAAGACACCATGAAGTTCCGATGCACTCCCTGATAGATCGCTCTTGAGCAGGGCTTCATGGATGTCATCGTAGCTGACGGCGTGATTCATGTTGGGTTTGCCTTGTCGGCGCCTGGTTAATTCTTTATCCTAACATTGGACCCTGATTCTTCCCACCTTTCCGCGTAACGAGAATTGCCATGAGTGAAACCATCCCGCCGATCAAGGTGCAGATCTTGGGCAAGGAATATCCCGTATCGTGCCCACAAGACGAGCAGCATGAATTACTGCTGGCGGCGCGCTATCTGGACGACAAAACCCGTGAGATCCGGGATACCGGCCGCATTATTGGTACTGAGCGCATCGCCGTCATGGCGGCCCTCAACATCGCGCATGAACTCCTTCAGATCAAACAACGCCGGTTGGACTGATGGCTTCGCGGGTTTCGGTTGCGGTTACCGGCTCAGGCGGTAGAATTCAGGGGTATTTCCTGCCGCGTTCGAGGGTCGCTGGGTTACTTCTTGAGCCTAATGACAAACCCCGGGAGCTTTAGAACCTCGATGTGCGCAGGTCCGCCATGAGCGGAAAGCCTGATTCACGGTTCGCTGATCCCACCTGAACCTCTGGTTCAAGGGCGAAAGCGCCCCACGGCGCAGGCGGGAAATACCCCATCCCTCTACCGATATCCCTTTTTTTGACCGCCGATGAATTACTGGTTGATGAAATCTGAACCAAGTGCGTTCAGCATCGAAGATCTTCAACGCCGGCCCGGCCAAATCGAACCGTGGGATGGAGTCCGCAACTACCAAGCCCGCAACATGATGCGGGACGATATGGCGGTCGGTGATGGCATTTTTTTCTATCATTCTAATTGTGATATCCCAGGCATTGTCGGTATCGCGACGGTCGTCCGCGAGGCCTATCCCGATGACACCGCGTTTGATCCACAGTCAAAACATTACGATCCCAAGAGTCTTAGGGAGCGCCCTCGCTGGTTCATGGTGGATGTCGGTTTTGTCCGGACACTTTCAAGAACCATTACCCTCACCGAATTAAAAGGAGATCCGGCGCTCGATGGCTTTCCACTCACCCGCCGCGGCAATCGGCTTTCGGTCATGCCGCTTTCGAAGGTGCAGTGGGACTATATTTTGAGCCTAGAATGAGCTGGCTTTATCTGTTGGTCGCAGGGCTCTTTGAGATTGGCTGGCCGGTTGGGATCAAGGTCGCTCAGGATCCTTCCTTGCGTTGGTTAGGGCTCTTGATGGCGATAACCTGCATGGGCTTGAGTGGTTTCTTTATGTGGCTGGCGCAACGCGAGATCACCATGGGAACGGCCTATGCCGTGTGGACCGGCATTGGGGCCGCCGGGACCTTTTTGGTTGGGATCTTCTTTTTTGGTGACCCCAGCAGCCTCGGCCGCTATGCCGGCGTGTTCCTCATCATGGCCGGCGTCGCGGCCTTAAAATGGGCGCATTGATTGTAATAGATGCCGAAGCGGCGCGGCAAACCCACCTGAATCTAAAAGACTTGATGGACGTTAAGAAGAGGCAGAACACCATGACGCAGGATCAACTCAAACAAAAAGTAGCCGAAGCGGCGCTCGATTATGTCAAAGGCTATTCGATTCTCGGGATCGGGACCGGCTCGACCACCCGGCTTTTTATCGATGGTTTGGCGGAACGCCGAAAGGACATTGAAGGGGCCGTCTCAAGCTCCCTGGCGACGACCGAACAATTAAAGAAACTCGGGATACCCGTCCTCGAACTGAATGATGTTGGGACGCTGGATGTTTATGTGGATGGCGCTGATGAGATCAATCCCCAGAAGCAGTTGATCAAAGGGGGTGGCGCGGCGCTCACCCGAGAAAAGATCATTGCAGCGGCTAGCAAGAAATTCATTTGCATTGCTGATGACTCCAAATGTGTTGATGTGCTCGGTAAATTTCCACTTCCGGTCGAAGTGATACCGATGGCGCGGAGCTTTGTGGCGCGCGAGATGGTGAAGCTCGGGGGGCAGCCGGTCTGGCGAGAAAACTGTGTCACCGACAATGGTGGACAGATTCTTGATGTCTGGAATCTCTCCATTCTGAATCCCCTAGAGATGGAACAGGTGATCAATAACATCCCGGGCGTCATCACCGTAGGTATTTTTGCGATGCGACCTGCTGATGTGGTGTTGGTGGGGGGCGAAAAGGGGGTTCGGACGATCGTTTAAGGGGATGACCTCAGCGCTCAAGCGCCACCCGCATGGAGAGATCGATGGCCCTGATATTTTTGGTCAGGGCACCGATTGAAATATAGTCAACGCCGGTCGCCGCAATGGCGGGGATCTCCTGAAGGGTCACGTTCCCGGAGACTTCGAGACTGGCTTTGCCCTTCGTCATCGCCACGGCCTCTCGCATCATCTCGAGACTGAATTCATCCAGAAGGATCCGCTGGCACCCCCCGATTAATGCCTCCTCAAGCTCCTTGAGGGTTTCGACCTCAACTTCAATCATCACGGCCGCAGAAGATCTCATGGCCGCCGCCAGCGCCTGGGTGATCGAGCCTGCCGCCTCGATGTGATTTTCCTTGATCAAAATGGCATCGTAGAGCCCCAAGCGATGGTTCTCACAGCCACCACAGCGGACGGCGTATTTCTGGGCAAGGCGCAGACCTGGAATCGTCTTTCGTGTATCGAGGATCCGAACGGGGGTTCCTCTCACCGCTTCGGCATACTGCCTTGAGAGCGTGGCGGTCCCTGAAAGGGTCTGTAAGAGGTTGAGTGCGGTCCGCTCGCCGGTCATCAAAGGCCGGGCGAATCCCTTGAGTGAACAGAGCGTCTGCTCCTTTTGAACCGCGGCCCCTTCATCGAAATGCCATCGAATCTCGAGGGTAGGATCAAGGCGTTTATAAACCGCATCGAACCACGCACGGCCACAGAGAACCATGTCTTCCCGGGTGATGACCGTCCCTTGAGCGATGGTTTCGGGTGGCAGAATCAGCGCCGTGAGATCCAAAGGTCCAAGGTCCTCTTCAAGATAGCGATCGATCGCTTTAAGGTCGACGATATCAGAGCAAGACGTGATCATAGGAAGGGAAAGCGCTTTTTTAGCAACGCCGTAGTCTTGATGGGGTGGGGAACGTTGCCCACCCCATCAAGCGCGCTATTTCTTTTTACTGGCTGGGCCTTGGGATGACTTCGAAGGGGCGCCCGCACGGGCCGGTGACACCCCGGCGTCCTTCAGGAGGGCGGCCATGGCGGCACGGTCTTGGGCTGGCAGGGTAATGAGGCCCGCCTTCCGGAGATAGCCCTTGTCACCAAAAGCGTCCTCGCTGGTGATTTCAGCTAGAAACTCCGACAGACCCGGGGTCACCCCCACATTACGCGCCTTCACATAAAGGTAAAGCGGACGAGCGCCCATATACGTATCGCTCGAGATGTTGGCATAGGTTGGTTCAATCCCATCGATGGGAATGGCGTGTAGCTTATCGCTATGATCGATCAGCATCTTGTAACCAAACAGGCCAATGGCGGGGGTCGAGCTGGTGGCGATCATATCTACATGCGATAGATCGTTGTCACGGCCTTCCTTGTAAATGCCGTCTTCACGGATGGAACGGCACTTTCTCTGGAGGTCGGCGGTTATATCCTTAGGGCCTTGGGGGACCCACGGTAGTTTTTTGCACTCCAGTTCCGAGATGAGATCGAGGAACGCATCATGGCTGCCGGAGGTCGCGGGCGGTCCCAGCAACGCAATTCGGGTATTGGGTAGCGAGGCCTTAACGTCTTTCCATTGATGGTTCGGGTTGAGCGCCATCGTCCCATCATGAGAGACGAGCCACTTGGCGAACGCCATCCGAGCCTCGTCGTGGGAAAGCGTCCAAGGTTCGGCCTTGGCCGACTGGGCAAGAATGAGGGCGTCATAACCGATCTTCACTTCGAGGATCTTGGCGACGCCATTGCGCTCACATTCCTCGCGCTCTTTGGGCTTCATCGCTCGCGAGGCTAAAGCGACATCGGGTGATTCAGGGCCATAGCCTTCACAAAAGAGCTTGATACCGCCGCCGGTGCCGGATGCCTGGATTAACGGGGCATGGAGATGGCCATGGCTGGAGGCCTTTTCTCCAGCCTCCTTAACATAAGGGACAATCGTTGAGGAACCCATCATGGCGACATAGCCGCGTTGAAATTCGGCAACGGCGGGGCTGGTATGGAGGCTCAGGCCGACAAGGGCCGCGGCCAGAAGGCTGGTGCTTTTTATCATAGGAGAAGGTCTTGGATGATCGTCAAAAATGCCATTGTAAGCCTAATTCGACCGTGTGATCGGATCGATGAGAGGCCTTTTTTTGGCGATAGAAAAAGTAAACCCGCCATAAGGCGGGTTTACTCGGCTTCAGGTGAACGAAGTCACCCGAGGTTCATGAGGCTAAGCTCAGTCACCCATCCAGCGCAGTTCAACCCGACGGTTCTTGACGCGACCGTCTTCGGTTCCATTGTCAGCAACCGGGAATTCCGTGCCATAGCCCTTCGCGTAGAGATTGTTGCTAACGCCTTTCTTACGAAGGTAAGCCGCAACAGACTCTGAACGACGTTGTGACAGGTGCAGGTTGTGCTGCTCCTTGCCCTTGTTGCCTTCGAAGCTCGCGTAACCCGCTACTTCGATGTCCTTCTTAGAAGGCATGGCCACGAGCTGCTCAACAACACCATCAAGGATGGTCTTAGCGCCAGCAGTCAGTTCGTGCGAGTCATACTTGAAGTTAACGCCGCGGAGTTCCATGACGATCGGACAGCCTTGGTCATCCACCTTGGTGCCTGAAGCGGTGCCTGGGCACTTGTCATCACAGTCATTGACGCCATCTGCATCGGAGTCACGGCTTGCACATGCATCCGCCACCATCGGAGCCGCAGCGGCACCTGGCTTGTCACCGAAAGGAACCACAAAGCCAACGTTCACAACCAAGTCATTGAAGACAGAGGTGTGGCTGCTGAGGCCGTAGTTGTTGTAGTACTGGCCTGCAGCGGTGTCACCCCGGTAGCGAGCGTCAGCACGCAGCAGGAAGTTGTCAGCCAGTTCATACGTTGCACCCGCGCCTGCTTCAAAGATGAAGGAGGAGGTCTGCGTGCGAAGGTGCGCCGCTGGGTAAGGGGTATTGTCGGTCAGACCGCGCCAGCTGTTATTAGCACCACCCATAGCAAAGACGACATACGGCGAGAAAGTATCGCGCATGAAGTAATACTGCAGGTCGATGGTGCCGCCGGTCATGTCGGTTGCGCCATGCTTAAAGCCTTGCGCTGCACCCGTTACATAAAGCTCGCCAGGACGGCTGGTGTTGGCCATACCATTGTTGCCCCAGTTCTGCCAGAACCCACGAACTTCAACGTTGAAGTATTCGTTAATTATTTTACCCAGTGCGAGACCGCCGCCCCAGCCACCCTGTGCATTTCTGTCACCACTTGGCTGAACGAAGCTGCCGAATGGCGCGACGTACCAACGGTCATCGGTGAAGGTGGAGCTTGCAGGTGCTGCAGCTTCAGAGGTTGCCATCGTGTCAGCGGTGGTCGCCGCATCTTCGGCGTGGACAACGGTCATAGCCGTCAATCCCGCCAGGCTCAAGGCCATCAAAGTTTTCTTTAACATGGTTTGCTCCCAATTAGCCCTAAAACAACAATTGTTGAGAAATTCGCAACAAGCTTAATGGTAGCCTCAGCTGTTTTGCGTTGCAACAACAATTTTTTGTTTTTTTCAATGATATTTTCGTTTGCACCGTTTTTTTTCTTGTTGAATGATCCTTAAAGGCTCTTTGCGATGCGTTCCGTTGGAAATCGGCAACTAAAGGTGCTGCCTTTGCCGACCGTACTGATGATCGTGAATTCTGCGCCGTGGCGAGCCATGACGTGCTTGACTATGGCCAGTCCTAAGCCGGTTCCGCCGGGCCCTCTGGAGGCATCTACCCGGTAAAAGCGTTCGGTGAGCCGTGGCAGATATTCGGGTGCGATGCCGGGGCCCGTGTCTCTCACGTCGAGGCGAATACCCGGCTCATCACGCTGCCAGATGATCTCCACATGATCCCCTTTTTCACAATATTTCAATGCGTTGAGGATCAAATTGGTGAAAGCGCTGCGGAGCTCCTGCTGGCCCCCGATGAGCCCCTCGGCGCTTTCGAGGCGAAGACTGAGGGTTGGTTTCGACTCCATGGGCAGCATCAACGCTTCGTCCAGGATCTGGGTTAATAGCGCCGGGACGTCGACGGTACTTTGGGCCAGTTGATGCGTTGAAGATTCGAGACGCGTCAGGGTGAGGAGGTCGTCAATCAAGCTTTGCATCCTGAGCGTCTGCTCCTCCATGCGATGAAATGCGCGGGCATAATTGGGGGGCAGCTCATCGGCATGATCGGCCAGTGATTCGACATAGCCACGAATGACGGTCAATGGGGTGCGCAACTCGTGTGACACATTTGCAACAAAATCGGTTCGGACGCGCTCCATAAAGCGCAATTGCGTCACATCCTGAGCCACCAGTAACCGAAGATCATCGCCATAAGGAATCACCCGAACCTCCAGCTGGATATTTTCACTCAGCGGCGAGGTGACCCCGACGGTTTTCTGATAATCCTCCTCTGCAAGGTACCCGATGAATTTTGGGTTTCTGATCAGGTTACCAATGGTTTGACCGATATCCGTTCGCCGCAGACCCAAAAGATGGGCGGCCGCCTCGTTGAACCAGTCGATCTGGTCGCCGGCACTGAGGACAACGGTCGCATCCGGTAACGCGGCGGTGGCGGTCCGAAATCTTTCCAAAAGGCGGATGAGCTGTTTCTTGCGTCGCCGGTTACGCCGACGAAGTCGCGAGATCAGATAATAAATTTCCCCCCAGACGCCGGCTCCCTGAGGTCTGTCCCCGGCCTTGCCGCCGCGGACCCAATGGAGCAGCCGGTTGACATGGAACAGGTGATGACCAAGGTAGAGCGCCAGAATAACCCAGGCCGTTAATGCCTGGCTGTGCAACAACTGGCCGACAAACAACCCGATTAAGAGCGCTAAAAACAGCGTGGAGAGGTCTGATCGCCAAGGATTCAGCATGATGATGACTTAAAATGTGGCGGTCGAGGGGAGTGATCAGTCCTTTAATATCGTTGGTTTGACTGGGGATAGAAGGCCCTCAGTGAGGACCAGGCGGCCAAGAGGAGAAAGGACATCAATACCCAAAAGGGCATGCTGAAACCAAGAAAAGTCCATTCGACCTTGGCGCAGTCGCCGGTGCCGGTCACCATGGCCTTGAGGGTGTCGGTGAAGGCAAAGTACTGCAGCATGTAGGAGAGTCCGGGTCCGCAGGCAGGCACCTCCTCCGGAGGGAGATGTTGAATCCACAGATGCCGAATGGAGACGCTGGCGCCTAATAGAGCGGCAAGGGTGCCGGCTAGCGCATATCGCCGGGTTCCTTGGGCTCCGGTGGGGTGAAGCCACCCCATCAGCATCACCAGCCCCACCAGAAAAACCCCGAGCCTTTGTGAAATACACAGGGGGCAAGGCTCCAGGCCTTGAGCAAACTGAAAAAAATAGGCCGCGACTAAAAGGACCACACAGAAAAGGAAGCCAAGAAGAAAGTGGGTGCGGGAATTGGGGATGAACATCATTTAAGCTCAAAATGGACAGAGAAAGGATTCTAGCGTGAACAGCGTCGATCGCATCAAGCGGCTTAAGTCTTCACGGGTTTTGAGGCCACGTTGATACCCCTGATCCGGGTGTGTTGCTCTCGACCCAATGGCTTTTGGTGCCTCGTTGTTCCTTTTTCCAAAAAGGCGCGCGGTGTTTGAGGGCTTCAATCATTCTTGAAGTCGCCGTGATCGCTTCGGCGCGGTGACAAGACCAAGTCCCAATCAGAACGATGGTCTCCCCAGGGACGATATGACCCACGCGGTGGACGATCAGCCCCCGCTTGAAAGGCGCACTTTGCTGAACCTCTTGGGCTATCCTTTGGAGTTCCTGTTCTGTCATCCGAGGGTAATGCTCCAACCAGAGCGACTCGACGGCTTCCCCTTCATTGAAGTCGCGCATGGTGCCGATAAAGAGGCTGGCCGCCCCAAAATGCGCCCTGAGATGATCAGGTTCCCTTTCAAAGTCGCGCAATAGGGCATAGGGATCAAAGGGTGTCTCCCTGAGTTGAATCTCCATTTAGCCTCCGGTGACAAAAGGAAAAAAGGCCACCTCATCACCGTCTTGAACGGGAGAATCAGGTTTGGCATAGGCCATGTTGACGGCGCAAAGGAGATGATCAGGAAAGGCCTCGCCCTGATGAACGACCTTCCAGACATCGCTGACGGTCACAATCCCCTCAGGCGACAGCCTTTCTTCTATTCGCCCCATGGTTTCCCGAAGGCTTGCGAAATAGCGGACATGAATCGACATCGACGTTTCCCTCGTTTTTTTTGGTGTCGGTGATCTTAACGTTCAACCCGACAAAAATGGCGATCCGGCCGAGCGAGCTTCTCGACCAACTGATCATGATCATCCGGCCCTGAAAGCCACATGTTGAGTGTAAGGTTCTCGAGAAAGTCGGGCACCGCAGGATCTATGATGCCATCTTGGATCAGGGCGTTGGCCGTTTTACGGCGTTCTAAAAGGCTTATTGATTTGACTAAGAGCAGGTCTTTAGCGCCCAGCCGCTGTGCTAACCACACTGCAAGGCTGTCGGAGGTCACGCGCCAAGAGGCCTCCACATAAGGCCCCTGAAGCTCATCCGGATCAGGGAGCCAACAGCGTGCACGTTGATCCTGGGCCTTGTTGTTTAGCAACGTCTCCGTGGACGCCAGCGTCAGATTGGATTCGATACCGCTCAGCATCAGTGCGTATTGGCGCATGGCAAGGATGGCCATCCGGTGGGCGAGCCGGTCATCGAAATGCCATTGCGCCTGAGCGCTTCTCACCGCATCGGCAAATATCCCGCCCCCAGGGACGATAACGACCGGGATGTTCCTCAGTGCCTTGAGCCAATCGCCAAGGACGTTCAAAGATCCAAGACTGCCACCCAGCTTAACCATCCAAGGCATCGGCATATTTTTGCTCTAGTCTTAAGGCTTCGATGAGTCGCAACATGGCGGAGGCTTTGTGATAACACTCTTGATATTCTGAAGGACCGGATGAATCGGCAACGATGCCGCCACCGGCCCAGAACCTCAAGCAGTGATCTGAGTGAACCAGGGTTCTAATCGCAATATTACTGTCCATGTTGCCATCAAAGCCGATATAGGCAATGCTCCCGCAATAGATCCCTCGGCGCTGGGGTTCAAGTTCTTCGATGATCTCCATGGCCCTTATTTTAGGCGCGCCGGTGATCGATCCCCCAGGAAAGCAGCTTCTAAGAAGATCGATGGCATCATCCTCTCTTCGGAGTTGGCCGCGGATGGTACTGACCATGTGATGCACGGTGGCGTAGCTCTCGATTTCAAACAGATGCGGCACATGGACCGATCCTGGTGCGCAATTTTTGCCGATGTCGTTTCGAAGGAGATCGACGATCATCAGGTTTTCGCTACGATCTTTTGGGCTGTCCTTGAGTTCAAGGACTTGCCTTGCATCACCGATGACGTCATGAAGCCTTTGGCGAGTGCCTTTGATCGGTTTGGTTTCGACGAGGTCCCCTGACACCTTAATGAACCGCTCGGGTGATGAGGAGAGCACTTCGAGCCCGGGATAATTGAGAAATGCGCCGAAAGGGGCCGGGTTGAACGTTCGTAGCTGCTGATAGGCGGTCCAGGCGTGACCCTGGGTTGGCGCTGAAAACCTGAGGGCGAGATTGACCTGATAGCAATCGCCGGCCTGGATGTAGTGTTGTATCCGGTCAAAGGCTTTGAGATAGGCGCCTTCCTTGAGATTGGTTTTGGGTTCTTCAAGGACTTCAAAATCGCCCCGCTGCCAGCCGAGCATCTGAATTTGGCTGAAACTCTTTAAGAGATGGGGCCAGCGCTTCAGGAGCCCGGCTGATTCTTTTTTTCCAACCAGCCGCGTCCGCCGCTCATGGTGATCGACCACCAACGCCCAATCATAAATGCCCATCATCATGTCCGGAATCCCTTCGGCATCCTCTGCAAGCACCGGCAGCCGTTCCAGGCGTCTTCCGAGGTCATAGCCTATGTAGCCCAGGGCTCCCCCACAGAAGGGCAGGCCCTCGGTCGGTTGAATGAACTCACCCAACGCCTCCCTCAGGAGCGAAAAGGGGTCCTCAAGAGAGAGAACGACGCCGGTTTCATCGCGGATTTCAGTGTGAGGCCCCTCGGTCACCAGGGTTTTGATCGGGTCGGCAGCGATGATGTCATAACGCCCCTGACGACTATGGGGAAAGCCGCTGTCAAGGAATACGGACCAGGGTCGGTCGGCAAACGGGATGAAGAGCGCGGCGCTGTCTTCAAAATAAGGGAGTTCCTGAATGTTAAGTTTCATCAGGGGTCGATCGCTGCATCGAAGGCCAAAAAGGCCACCGCGGCGGCGGGCGCCATATCGCTGATATCGAACCCAAGGGATGGGCGGTTGCCTTTAAAGAGGTCGCCGAAGTCCTTGTAGGGACGCCGAAGCCTCCTGGCTAGATCCTTGACGAGGAAGCGGCCGATACCCGCCCCGATGAGTGGGGCGCTGTCATCGAGGGATCCCAAGGATAATTGGATATCGACCCCGGATCGCAGTTGTTGAATCTGTTGCTCTCGAATAAAGGCCGAAAGCTGCAAGAGGGCCTTCGGGCTAAGATCCATGGCGTCGTAGCCGAACTGGCGGGCCAGCCGGAGCTGGCTGCCCGCGGGTGATTTGGCCCCGTGATCGGCGGCGGGGTATTGGTCGGCCGCTTCTTGAAGTTCACCGGTCAATCGATAAACATCTGCGCTGGTGGCGAAGACTTCTGCCATGACGTGCGCCCATTGGCCCCTGAGCGGCGCGGCTTTGGCCATCATCATCACCGGCGTTCTGACGATCCCGGTGTACATCAGTTCCTGGTAAAAGAGCCGTTCGTTGTCAGCATAGCCCCTATAGCGTGGTTGATGGTTTTCAATCAGGAGGAGGTCGGTCGTGGTACTCCCGACATCCATGAAGAGCCCATGAGCGATCCGTCCCGCTAAACTAAAGCCGCTGGCTAACCAGTTGGCCGAGGCCATCCGTCCCGTCATGTCAGGAGAAACATCGGCCGCGGGAACCGGGCGCTTATCGCCCGAGAAGAGATGAACGGATTCTCGACCAAAGCGCCGGGTAGCGACCTCGGTGATCGCTAAAACGCCTTCCGACCGGGAGGCGAAGGCATCGGTCAGTTCACCCGTCATGGTGATCACGTGACGGGGTTTCGAAAAAGAGGGCAGACGGTCCAAAATGCGATCAAGGGCCAGGTCGAGCTCCAAAAGACCCTGCCATAGGGGGCAGGCCGTCTGCTCCACGGCCACCACTTGGCCATCGACCAGGGCGACGGCCTTGAGGTGAGCGCCGCCGATATCCCATCCGATGATGGCGTTATTGCTGATCTCAAAGTGCAAGGTGGTGTCGTCCTAGGGTGTCCGTGGGAACCGATGGAAGGCGTCCAGTTTCAAGAAGATCCATGAGCCACAAGGCGGGATTATGACCTAAGGCCTGATGGAGGCCGACATAGGAGGTGGTCAGGCGCGGGTTGATTTCAAGCACAAAGAGTCCTTCCGCATTCTCCACCAAATCAATGCCGATATACCCCCAAAGGCCTGGAAAGGTGGCAGCAACGTCTTTCACGAGCGCGGCGAATCGTCCATCGGTGTCCGCCCGCGCATTGACCTCAAGACCTTTGAGTCTGAATCCATGATTGACCCGATCAATCTCCTGAAGGTTACAGCTTATCAGGACTCCCTGACCCGCCGCAAAAATGGCCGAGAGGCTCAGAAAGCTTCCAGACATAAGCGGTTGCCCTACTTTTTCCTCACCCAAACATCCATTTGATAAGAGGAGCTCCCAGTCTTTGAGGGCCTCTATTAGATAAATCCCTTCACAGCCAGCGCCATCCTCCGGCTTGATGACAAACGGCATGGGCAGTGGGGGTGACGCTAAAGGTCCTATCAACCGATGTGACTCAACGCAGGCGATGCCGTTTTGGGTGAGCCGTTTGAAGGCCGCATACTTGCCGGCAGCGCGGCGAATCCAGAGGGCCGGGCTTGCGATCAGCCGCTTGCCCTGTTGCGCGACCATCTGACAAATCGTTTCGAGAACCCGACCCGTCTCCGGCGCAATAGGCCACACCGCATCCGTATGCTGGATCGCCTCATGGAGGTTTTTGAGCGGCTGGTCGCCGCTGACCGGGAGCCATTGAATGTCGCCGAGATCCTCTTGAAGAGGGGGTAAGGCCACATGCCGGAGGACTTGAAGCTCAACGTTTCTGACTTCCCTAAGATCACGAATCAGAGCCTTGATCATCACGTCGCCCTCGTTGAGAAGGGTGGGCGAGAGGCCCTTCAGGTCGCCTCCGGCGGTAAGATGCTCATAGATTAGTATCTTCATCCGTGAATCTCCCCTTAAGCCAACGTTTTCCCATGGAACTCATTCCTGTCATAGACCTTATGCAAGGTCTCGTGGTTCATGCCAAAGGCGGACAACGGGATCAGTATCAGCCAATTAAAAGCCCCCTCAGCCTCGATGCGAGCCCTGAAAGGGTCATCGAAGGCTTGCTGACCCTCGCGCCCTTTAAAACGGTGTATATCGCCGATCTTGATGCGTTGATGGGGCATCAGCCCCAATGGCGCCGGCTCAACCAGTTGACGGACGCATTCCCCGAGATCCTTTTTTGGCTGGATGTGGCCGGGTTGGATGTTCCTCGGCGGGGAGTCAAGGGCCCGTTGCGGGTCGTGGGCAGTGAATCGCTCGCACTCTGCTTTGAGGAACGACTTTCGCCATGGCCGCAAGAGAGCATCTTGTCGCTTGATTTTATGGGCGCTCACTTTAAAGGACCCCCTGGTTTGCTGGTCTCTGATCGGTGCTGGCCATGCCGAGTGATCCTTATGAACCTTGCCCGGGTGGGGCGTGGCGATGGCCCGCATTTGGCCCAACTCGAATGCTTCAGAGCAGACTTTCCAGGTCACGATTATTTTGTGGCGGGCGGGGTGAGGCATGAAGCCGACCTCTTGGATCTTAAGGTCGCCGGTGCCAAAGGGGTCTTGTTGGCCAGTGCCCTTCATGATGCGAGGATAGGCCCTCTGAGTCTTTCAAGGATCATGACCGCCTAATGGAACGGCCGTTGGCGGACGAGAAGGATAAAAAAAGCCGCCCCCGATAAGGGGCGGCTTTTTCCCGCAAGCGGACGCTTACTTGTGGGCAGCGAAGGGGTGCTCAACCAGACCCTTTTGCTTCAACACTTCAGCCACCTTTGGTTCGCCAGCTACGGCGCGCTTGATGGACAGCTTAGTCGCTTCGTAGTTGTAGTCTTGGATCTTCGCGTCATCTTCAGCCAACCAGTGAATGAAAACACCGACGCAGATAAAGAGGTCATCAGCCTCATCCGCTGGGATGGTGCCATCCTCAACACAATCAGCAACGGCCATAGCCACACCACGTTGTGCAGGTCCAAACATCTGAGTGGCCTGCTTGCCATTCTTGATGGTGACCTTGTTGAACATGACGGTTGCAGGCTTGCACAGAAGGTTTGGTGCAACGACAGCCAAGAGGCTGGTGAAGCCATCTTTGTTGTTGGTGACGCAGTTAGCGAAAGCCGTTTCAGCGGCGCTACCGCGTGGGCCCATGATCAGGTCAACGTGAGCGATTTCGTTGCCACCGCCACAAAGTGCTTCGCCGACCAGAAGTTTGTTGATTTTTCCCATGACTAATTCCTCGGTATTACCGTCGTTGTTAAAGAAAGAAAAGAATTTTTTTAAAATGGACATTGGCTTGTCTCCTCGGCAGATCCCCGTGGGGGCCTTTATTGTTATTGGTCCCAAGGCTTCACAGCCTGATGTCTTTTTTATCAGCAGCGTTCAAGTTGGTAGGCTAATAATGCCGCAACCGTTAAGTCTGCTGTGGTACCCGGATTGATCCCCCGTTGCTTTAATTCTCGATCCAGCACCTGGAGTTCCCCGTAGATCCTAGAGGGCCATCCGGGCCCCGAAATCCTGGCGTTGATTTGAGCTACACGCACGGAAAGGTCCCGCGCGAGGTCGCCACCAAATTTTCGCTCTATGTGGCTGTCTGGGAAGTCGCTGAGTAATCTCAGGTAAACGGCCACAGTCGCCCATACGTCCTCATCCCCTAAGGATAACCTACAATGATACAACGGAACGGCCGTGTGGAAAATATCCTCGAAGCTATTCGCGTACTGGCGGGCAATGAAGTCGCGTTCCGCGGCCAGCTGCATGGATTCGAGCAGGGTCACTTTTGGGGGCTCATGGACATCGGCCTCGGGGGCTTGACCCAGTCCTCCAGGAGCGGCATGGCGGATGGCCTTGAAGACCATAGCGGCATCGGAAAGGGTGGTCTCGGCAAGGATGTCGGCCAGTACTGTTTGCAGTGGAGTCCCTGTCTTTTTCCGCAAGTACGCCTCGATCAAAGGCGCTGCCAGCAGCACGATGCCAAGATTTGTATTGCATCCAGCGGCCGCGCGTGTCGCCTCAATGGCGAGGAGGATGCGTTCACCGAGGGTGAGGTCTGTTTGGGTCAGTGCGGTCGCGCTGGCCCTCGCGCTTTGACGAAAATCCTCCGGGGTCATGTCATGTCCTTCGGATTCATCACTGACATTGCCGGGCTTGAAGGCTCGGATTTCAAGGTCGCAGGCCAAGAGATAGGCGGCTTTGGCCCGCTGTTCCCTTTGCTTGATCATCCGGTTCTTTGGGATTTTGCGGCTAGATGCGCTGTTCTTGACAGGAAATCATCCACTAATCGCTCGGCAACGGCGATCGGCGCCACGGTTTGCAGACCCTTCCAGGCTGGGATGCTGTTGACCTCGAGGATGAAGTATCGGCCATGGCGGTCCCGAATGATGTCGACGCCGGCGTAGGCCATCTCGAGGACGGCAACGGCGTCTTCGGCCAGCCGCGATAGCCGAATGTCATCGAGATGGACCGCTTCACAAAGGCCGCCTTGATGGACATTGTTGAGCCAGCTAACGCCGGATCTGCGCATCGCGGCAACCGCTTTGCCTCCGATCACAAAAACCCGAAAGTCGTGGGTCGAATCGCCGGAGTCGACATAACGCTGAAGATAAAAGACCCCTTGATCGTCCGAAAAGCCTTTCAGCTCATCGCGCTGCTGATAGCGCCTAAGACCGATGCCCTGAGAGCCAAACAGGGGTTTTTGGACCACCCCGTGACCGGCGTTAATTTCCCGCTCGACAAGAGCAAGGGCTTGCACTTCATCGCGGAGGACCCACGCCGCAGGTGTAGGAATGCCGGCCTGTTGGAGCATGAAACTGGTCATGGCTTTATCAACGGTCCGCTCGATGGCCCGGGCACCGTTGTAGACTGTGATGCCAAGCAGCTCAAGGCCATGGAGCACATCGAGGTAAAAAGTCACCTGCTCAAGGCTGCCTCCCGGGATTCCGCGGACAAAGACCCCTTTCGGCAAACGGTCTTCAAATCCCTTCATCCTGATGGGGAGCTGAGAGTCCTCGATGATCAGCGCGCATTCGGTGAGACTCAAAAAGACGGCGTCATGGCCCTTGATCTTCAGGGCGTCCTTAAGCCGCTTCCCATGCCAGCCCGGGTCGTCGGTGATGACAGCGATTCGTGCCACTTATTGGTCGAATGAACGATCAAGAAGCGCTTCATCGAGGCCACCTGCATGGAAGCTGTTCCCGGACTCAACGGCCGTCACGATGACTTTGGCGGGACTGAAGAGCATGGCATCGACCTTGAAGAAGTCATAACCATACTCTTTGAAGACCTCGGCAAAGGGCTTGCCGTAATCCCTTGAGGTTGAACTTGGAAGCTCCACGGCCAAGGCTTTAGCTGCCTCATCGGTTCCCTTGACGAAAAGGTGGACGGTGCCGCCAAAGAGGATGGCATCATTGGTTCTTCCCATCGCTTTCACGAAATTAGGATGGGGCGGTGGAACCGGTGCCGAGGCCATGCCGTCGAGAATATTACCCAATGGGAAATGCAGGGAATGCGCCTTGTGGAGCGCGACTTCAAGGACCCGACTGACCACCTGCATGCCGCCAGCAAGGCTGGAGGTCGGCGTCAAGATGACATGAACGCTGTCGGTTTCAACCTTGCAGGCCCTGGCGATCATGTCGACCACCTCCGTGGGTGGAACCTTGTCCACTTCCATCACGATGGCGGTTTCTCCAAACACATCGCGATAGCCGAGCTCTTCATAAAGGCTCTCCACCGGCTTCTCGATGCCCTCTTTTTGTTTGGTGGCCATCGCTCGGGCGGGGCCTGAGCCTAAGGCAAAGAAGGCACCCTTGCCTTCACCATGGGAGAGGCTCCATCCCGCGTACTGACTCCCAAGGCACGCAAAGACAGGATTGGTGCTGTGCACATTCACCATTGTGGGCCAACGCTTGAAGGGGGAATTCTGAGTGAGGCTGACTTTGCCTAATCCACCCATACAGACTTCAGCGATCAGTCGACCCGCCTCAAGCCCTCCCAGGGCCTGGATGCCGGCATCAATGACGGTGCAGTTGTTGGCAAGACGATCGATCTTAAGACGCAACCGATCTGCATGCGCAATCATGTACTTAACGATGGGAAGAGCGTAGGCGTTGACGCTGACGTGGGACTGCATGGGGAAGGTTCTCCGGACGTTCTAGGTTCTTCAATCAGGATGGGGTCATTCTAAGCACTTGCGGGCACAATCGTTCGTTCAAGAAGGGCGGATCGCTCATCAAGGAGCGCCAGGACCTCCGCCTCGTCAGATCCTTCTGCTCGAATCGTGCACAGGGGCTGATCGGGATCAATCACGGTATTATCCACCGGTCGATCTTGGCACCAAGAGGGCCATTTATCACTGGCTTTCGCCACGATCTTCTGACGGGCGGTTATCACCCTGAACGCCCTTATCTTAGAAGGCGATCCAATGGGACTCAAGTGTCCTCGGCAGGCCCTGATGTGCGCAGCCACCAGGCCTTCTGGAGCATCGTCGTCATAAAGGGCCATAGAAGCGCTTGGGCGGGGATTAACCTCCATCACGAGCACCTCGCCTTGAGGCGACAGCATGAAATCAAGACTGCTCATTCCTCTAAGCCCGGTGGCCTGAACCAAGCATCGAATGCTCCTCGTTATCGCTTGCCGCTGATGCCCTTTAAGCCCCGAGGCATGGATAGCGCCGACAAACAGAAACGGTCTTTCAAGGTCTCCTTGGTTCCAAAGGGTGTTGAATCCGATGATCCGGGCCTCCCGACCATTGGCCAAAAACAAGGCTGAATAGGCGGGGCCTGAAAGACGCTGCTGCAGATACTCAAGAGGGCCCAAAGGCTTATCGGCGCAAAATCGTACACCCTTGCCCCCTTCGCTGCAACCAGACTTCACTAACCAATCATCCCCCCCGAGAGCGAGATCGAAGCGTGTTGCGGGGAAGGGGATCTTGAGTTGCTGCAAGAGATGAAAGAAACGCCTTGGGTCTTTGAAAAATCGCAGCAGCGGGGGTGGATTGCCAATGATCTCCCGGTTTTTAGATAGTTTTTGAAGGAGTTCAGGCTGCGGGTCAAAGCCACTCCCGTAGATCATGGGGATCTGATCATCTCGCGCGAGGTGATCAATAGCAGCAACGAGCTGGGTCTCATCGAAACGCCCTGAAGCATGGCCCAGTGCCATCGCTTCGGTGGCCGCTTCTCGGGTTTCCCTGTCCGCATAATGGTCGATCGCTAAGGTGTTGATCTGCGCTTTTTTGGCGGATTCAACCAGCATTCTGGCCGAGCAACTGATGATCAGCAGCACGTCTGGAAGATCAAGCCGTGGCCGACCTTCATCGAAGACAGGGCGCTCAGACAAGCGGGTCTTGGGTCTTGATGATGGCTCCCTGGCGCCGCGGGGTTCCGATGTGGATGGTGAGCTTACGCGCTTGAGGAAGCGCCTTTTCGCAGGCGGCTTTAAGCGCCAGAGCACTTTGCTCGTCGGCGACCATACAAAAGCCGGTGGGACCCCAGGAACTTTGACCCACGCCAACGGCCCCTTGCGTTTCTAGAAAGGAGAGGGTGTCGGCGACATCCTGACTTGCAAACCGACCGCCCTGCGATGGCGCAAAGTGATCTCCCACAGCACGCTGCAATTCACTGACGACATCACCAAATTCCTGGAGCTGCTGCTCCAGGACGGCAGGAAGCCCCTGCATGAGAAGTCGATGGCAGAGCCTTGCTGCGGCATCTTCTGGGAAGCGAGGTAAGGCACTGAACGCGGTGACCTCAGGGCTGCCATGAAGGCCCTGATGATGGCGATCTAAGAGGATAAGAAACCGCCAGGCCGGGGGCATCTCGAGCCGGGCGATCACCGGCGGCACCAAGGTCTTAGGCCCGCGACCACCATCGAGAATCAGCCCGCCTTCGCTGAAGGCGCCAATCCCGATACCCGAACGGGCACCTCGGTGGGTGGCTGTCGCGATGGCCTCAAGGGAGAGATCGAGACCATGGAGTGCGGCAAGACCCGCGCCCACGGCAAGGGCCATCTGAGTGCCTGAGCCGAGTCCTGCGTGATGCGGTATCGCGTCTACAATCTCGATGCTGGCTGGGAGCTCCCGGCCGAGACTCATGCTCAAGGCCTTGGCGGCTTGCTGGGCTCTGCCGGCATCGGGGCCAGAGACCTCGAGCCGATCGGCGGGTCGAAGACGGATGCGGGTGACGATCTCCTTAAGGCCCACGCCAAGGCTACCAAATCGCCTGCCGCTGCTGCCACTGATGTCGAGGAAGCCCATATGCAGCCGGCCAGGCGCCTCGACCTCAATCGCGGCACCCTGAATGCGGGCAGGTTTAAAAGGCCCCGTCATCGCTGAGCACAAGAGGATTGAATCCCCATCCGGGGGGCCTGTTGTTCGGCGGCCCTCAAAGGCTCAGCGAATGATACCGCAGGCGATTCTGGCGCCGCCTGGTTGGTCACCGTAGTTATCGCTTTCAGCATGGATCATCAGCGAGCGCCCCGAGAGGTCCTCAAGGGCCAGTTTCGTTGCAATCACCGGCGCAATTGCTGAGCCATCGCTGGCGACGATCAGCATGGGGAGATCCCCTTTATGGCCCTCGCCTTCGGGCCCTAAATGCTTCCCCGTGCTGGCTGGATCATAGTGGGGTCCCGCGGCCCACCCGGCGACGGCGCTCCCTTCCTTGTCAGCCGGGGCGCAGCTGGCCTTGTCATGCACGTGAAAGCCGTGGGGCCCTGGCTTTAGGCCTTTGAGATTCGGGCTGAACTTGAGGCCCGATGCCTCCTGGCTGATCGCCACGGTGCCGAGGCTTTGCCCGGTTCCATGAACATCAATGGCGGTGATCTCGGCGGTCATATTTGCCGCTCTAGCAAGGCAAGGCAGTGACAGCAGTAGCAGTAAGCGAATCATCAGGTGCATGGGAAGGTCTCCTTCATTCTAAGCAAAAAGGCGCTCGACAATAGCGATGCCAAGGGTTGTTTTATTGGATCTGAGCCTCGTATTCCGCCTTATCCTTTTCATAGAGCCGCTGGAGGCTATCGCAGTTGGCTGAACCTGGATGGCGGACGCTGACACAATCGTTGTATTCCTGCTGGGATTCTTCCATCCGAGTGGCGGCTTCCACGGCATCGGGCCCGCCCACCACGGTTTTGTTGCGGTTCGAGCATCCCATCTGGGTGATGCCGATGAAAAGACTGATTGCAGCAAGGATCAGATATCGCATGAAGGGCCTTCAAGGTGGGGTGGTTTGCCCCTTAGTCAATCACAAGTGGTGCTTCCTGGCAAAGGCTATGCCTCTTTGGTCCTAAGTTTTAGGCTTTCGGCTCGATGTCCCCTTTCCTTGGGCTTCCTCATGGCTCAAGTAGGCGGAGGAACAGGGTTGACTAGGATGGAAACTTAAGCCCCGAAGGGCTTTGATGGGCAGGGGGGAACGATGGGGGACCGGAGCTATTTTCCGATACAAAAACTGGCAAAGATTCGGCCCAAAAGATCATCGCTACTGAAATCCCCGGTGATTTCAGAGAGTGCCCGCTGACTGAGTCGCAGCTGCTCTGCGGCGAGGTCCTGCGACCCTGCCTGACACTCCCTTTGGGCTCCAAGGACCCCTGACAAGGCGGCCTCGAGGGCCTCAAGGTGTCGCCGCCGGGCGGTGAAGCTCCCCGCCTGCTCCGGTTCGATGCCGAGTTGATCGGCAAGGACCATGAAAAGATCGTCGATGCCGTCGCCGCTTTTGAGAGAAACCCTCACATGGATGCCTTCATCGGAGATAACCCTGCCCGGGGTTCTCCCGGAGAGATCTATCTTGTTATGGATCAAGATCACGGGAATCCCATCGGGTAACGCATCGATCAGCGCGTCATCGGGCGTCGCCTCGTTATCATCGATGACCAGCAAAATCAGATCGGCCACGGTGATGGCTGCTCGGGTCCTTTGGATCCCCTCCCGTTCAACTGGGTCTGTCGCGTTGTCCCGAAGCCCTGCGGTATCGATGATATGAAGAGGAATTCCCCCGAGCTGAATGGCTTCTCGGAGGGTGTCTCGGGTGGTGCCGGGGATGGGTGTCACAATGGCCCGATCTTCACCGGCGAGCCGATTGAGAAGGCTTGATTTGCCGGCATTGGGGCGACCCGCTAGGACCAAGGTCGCGCCTTCACGCAGGCGTTGACCCTTCAGCGCCAGGGATTTGATCGACGTGAGCTGCTGCTCTAAGGCCTTCAGCTGGTCGATCACCTTAGCTTCGGTGAGAAAGTCGATCTCCTCATCACTGAAATCGATGGCCGCCTCAATCAGGAGACGGAGCTCAATCAGCGCCTCCACCAGCGCATGGATCTGATCTGAAAAGACCCCTTTGAGCGATCTTTGAGCGGCCCGCGCTGCAGAAGCGGTCGCGCTGTCAATGAGGTCTGCGATCGCTTCGGCTTGTGCAAGGTCGATTTTTCGGTTCAGAAAAGCGCGCTCACTGAATTCCCCCGGGCGGGCGAGCCTGCATTCCAGCTGGATCAGTCGTTCCAAGATGAGATCAAGGACCACGGGACTGCCGTGGGCATGAAGCTCAAGGACGTGTTCGCCGGTAAAGGAATGTGGCGCTGGAAAATAAAGGGCGAGGCCTTGATCGATCGCTTGGCCATGCTGATCGAGAAACCCCCCAAAGGAGGCATAGCGGGGTTCTGGTATTTTTCCAAGCAGCGGCGTTAAGAGAGCTGGAACCGCCTCTCCGGATATGCGGATGACACCGATACCACCGCGACCTTGTGGTGTCGCGATGGCTGCGATGGTGTCGCCGGAGACGTGCATCATGCCATGATCGGATCAAGCGGCCCCTTGGGGCGACCGGTCAGCCCGAATCAGGCCTTGGCTGCGGTCGCTGCTTCACCAATGGTCTTGTTGATGTACCACTGCTGGAGGATCGACAACAGGTTGTTGACAACCCAATAGAGCACCAGACCCGAGGGGAAAAAGGCAAAGAACCCAGTGAACATAACAGGAAAGAACTGCATGATTTTGGCTTGCAGTGGATCTGATGGCGGTGGGCTCAGCCGTTGTTGGATGAACATCGAGACCCCCATCAAGAGGGGCAGGATGAAATAAGGGTCTTTCGAGGAGAGATCAGTCAGCCAGCCGATAAAGGGGGCCTGGCGCATCTCGACGGTTTCAATCAGCACCCAGTAGAGCGAGATAAAGACGGGTATCTGAACCAGGATCGGAAGGCAACCCCCCAGAGGATTGACCTTTTCCTTCCGGTACATTTCCATCATGGCTTGATTGAGCTTTTGCTTATCCGGACCGAAACGTTCCTTAAGCTCGGCCAGCTTCGGCTGCATCTTCCGCATATTGGCCATCGAGCGGTAACTCGCGGCGGACAGACGGAAAAAGAGCGCTTTCAAGGTGACGGTGACCAGAATGATCGCCCAACCCCAGTTATCAAAGATCTTGTGAAACTGCTCGAGGAGCCAGAAGATCGGTTTGGCGATCAGCGTCAGGGCCCCGTAATCGACGGTCAGGTCAAGCCCTGGGGCCGTGCTTTCAAGCACCCGCTGCAGTTTGGGGCCGGCGAAAAGCTCGGCCGAGAAGGACTGGCTGGAACCCGGTGGGATCTCCGTCGCTGGGCCATAGGCGCCGATCACAAAATGATTGTCCGCCAGCGCTTTGGTGTAGAACCCGGTCTCCTCACCGACCTTCGGTATCCAAGCGGCGGCAAAATAATGCTGAATCATGGCGACCCAGCCATCCTTACCGGTCTTTTCGAGGTTTTCCCCGGCCATATCCTTGAAGCTGATTTTTTTGTATTTCTCTTCTGGCGTGAAAAGAACAGCACCGGTATAGGTTCTGACAAACTGATCCTTGTTTTTATCGCCAGGATCTTTTCGCTGCAGCTGAAGGTACTGTCTTCCAGTCCATGGCGTGCTGCTTTGGTTGTCGACCGTCTGCTCGAGAGCGATGTCATAGCTGCCGCGCTTCAACACATAGGTCTTGGTGACCGTGACACCGAGGCCATTGGTCCAGGTGAGTGGAATCCGCACTTCGTTCTCCCCCTTAGCGAGGGTGAAGGAGGTTCCTTTTGTCTGCCAGGTCGAGTGGTGCGTTGGGGCTTGGTTCTCGGCCCCGATGAATCCATTCTGAGAGATAAAGACCAGATCTTCATCGGTGAAGAGCCTCACGGGCTTGTCTGGGTTTTCCTTCGCTTCCGGATATTGAAGGAGTTCGAGAACACGGATATCGCCGCCTTCACTATCAAGCTCCATCCGAACGACGTCGCTCGCGACCGTGATCCGCTCCCGGCTCACCAGCTCTGGGGCCAGCGGGCTGCTGGATGCGCGGCTTTCACTGCTGGCATTAGCAGCAGCGGGGAGATCAGGACTGTCTTGGCGGGCTTCTGGAGTGGCGCTGGTCGTGATCGGTGGCTTGGGCCCGTAATCCATCTGCCATTGCTGGTACAGCATGACGCTCAGGAAGAAGAAGAACACGATCAGTATGAACCTTGCATTATCCATTGGTTATTTCCGGTTTCTTATTGGGTACAGGGTCAAATCCGCCATCGTTCCATGGATGGCATTTAAAGAGCCGCCTTAGCGTGAGGCCGGTTCCACGAAGGGCGCCGAACCGCTCCACTGCCGTTAGAGCATAAACCGAACAGGTCGGTTCAAATCGGCAATGTTGACCGACCCAGGGACTGATCAGGTAGCGGTAGATTCGGATGAGGGCGATGAGAATGGTTTGCATTGCCTCAGCAGATGGGCCCAGTGTTTGCGGAACGAAAGGGCGAGTGTTTCATAGTCTGCTGTGCTGGCGCCACCGCGTGCCATGACAACAATATCGAGCCCTGCAAGTGCTGCCTGATGGTGTCTGAAGGCTTCTCGGGCCAGACGCTTGATTCGGTTCCGGTCCGTCGCATGGCGAATGTTGCGCTTGGAGATGGCGAGCCCAAGGCGTGGCACCTTAAGACCGTTGCTTCTTGCAAGAATCGTCAGATAGGCGTCAGAGGACTTGGCCGCTTCGGCAAATACCCCCTTGAAAGCAGCCGCGGTTAAGAGGCGGTGCGAGCGGGGGAACCCGAAGCGCGGAACCGGCAAATCGTCAGACAGCGAGCCGCTTGCGACCCTTTGCCCGACGTGCGTTGATGACCTGACGACCGCCACGGGTCTTCATGCGAGCGCGAAAGCCGTGTGTACGAGCACGTTTGATCTTGCTGGGCTGGTAAGTTCTTTTCATGATGGATGCCTTGCAAAACGAAGATACAAAAGAGGCGGAATGCTATAGCACCTTGGGTTTGTCTGTCAAATATCGGGTCATCCGCAGGATGAGTTATAGTACTGTAACGGCTGCAATGGCCCCTTCGATCAACCTTTTATTACGCCGAGACGCTAGCCTGTCCCCATGAGCATTATTTGGTCTGAATGCCTGAATCGCCTGGAGGGTGAACTGCCCCCCCAGCAGTTCAATACGTGGATTCGGCCCTTGCAGCCGCTTGAGGAGGGCACGGTCCTTAAGCTTTTAGCCCCCAACAAGTTTGTCTTAGACTGGATACGCCAGCACTTTCTGGGCCGTATCGAAGAGGTTCTGGCGGCTCAAAATGATGCAGCACCGATCGTCATGCTCGAAATTGGGAGTCGGCCGGGAGAGCATGAGACACCGAAGGCAAGGGCCCCATCGGTCCGCTCCCCGGCGGGGCGTAAGGTTTTTCCAAATAACCTCAACCCGAGTTTCAATTTCGGCAACTTTGTTGAGGGGAAATCCAACCAGCTGGCCAAGGCGGCCTCCATGCGGGTTGCTCAGGATGTGGGCCGCGCTTATAACCCCTTGTTTATTTATGGGGGTGTGGGGCTAGGGAAAACCCATCTGATGCATGCGATCGGCAATGAGATTCTGAAGGATAATCCGAGCGCCAACATTATTTATCTTCACTCAGAACGGTTCGTATCGGATATGGTGAAGGCGCTGCAGCACAACGCCATCAATGCCTTTAAAGAGTTTTATCGGACGGTGGATGCGCTCTTGATTGACGACATTCAATTCTTTGCGGGGAAGGAGCGCTCGCAGGAAGAGTTCTTTCATACCTTCAATACCCTGCTTGAAAACAAGCACCAGATTGTTCTCACCTGTGATCGTTATCCTAAGGAAATCAAAGGTCTTGAGGAGCGCCTCAAATCAAGATTTGGATGGGGTTTGCCCGTCGCTGTAGAGCCTCCGGATCTTGAAACACGGGTGGCCATCTTGATGAGCAAGGCGCAACAGGCCGGGGTTGAATTGCCTGATGAGGTCGCTTTCTTAATGGGTAAGCGGATACGATCGAATGTCCGCGAACTCGAAGGCGCCCTGAGACGGGTGATAGCCAATGCCCATTTCACAGGAAAGCCCATTACCCTCGATTTTGCCCGCGATGCCTTGAAGGATCTAATTGCCCTTCAGGACCGTCTAGTGAATATAGAAAACATTCAAAAGACCGTGGCTGAATACTTTAAAATTCGGGTCGCGGACCTGTTGTCGGCTAAGCGGACCCGGGCGGTCACCCGTCCTCGCCAGGCGGCGATGGCGCTCGCAAAAGAATTAACCAATCACAGCCTTCCTGAAATCGGCCAATGGTTCGGTGGACGGGATCACACCACGGTCCTCCATGCTTGCCGAAAGGTGCAGGAGCTGAAGGAAAGCGACAGCAAATTTGCCGAAGACTATAGCAATCTCAAACGGACGCTCTCCGCTTAAAGTGATGGGCGCTCTCGTCAAACGTACCCTCAGGACCCCGCCATGAAATTTTCCATTGCACGAGAGAGTTTTCTCGCACCCCTTTCGCATGTGGCCAGTGTCATTGAAAAAAACCAGATCATCCCGATACTCGCCAACGTGGTTCTCACCGTCAAGGAGGGGTGGCTTGAGCTGATTGGGTCCGACCAGGAAGTCCAGCTCAAGGCCCGCGTTGAGCTGGCGGCGGCGGAAGACGGCGCGGTGACGGTCCCGGCGCGACGGCTACTCGATATTTTTCGACTGTTACCGGATCACAGCCGAGTCAGTTTTGAACTGCGTGACGATCGTCTTCTGATCCGCTCCGGCAGTAGTCGCTTTAATCTCATTACGCTTCCGGTGGAGAATTATCCGGCCTTCGATGTGGGGGTGCCTGAGCTTGAGGTGCGTGTCGAAACCATCGTCTTCAGCAAAGCGCTCGAGAAAACCATTTTTGCCATCGCTCAGCAAGATGTCCGTAACTATCTGAAGGGCCTCCTGATTGACTTTGAGGGTAAAACACTGCGGACAGTGGCCTCCGATGGTCATCGGCTCGCCGTCTATCAAGAGGTATTGCCCGAAGCCTTTGGTGTCAATCGACAGATCATTTTGCCGCGGAAGGGGGTCTTGGAGCTCTACCGGCTCCTCGGGGACGCCGATGACCGACTCATCATCCAGATATCCCCCCATACGGCCCACATCAACCTCGGGTCCGTGACGTTTTCATCCAAACTGATCGAGGGCCGCTATCCTGACTACCAGAAAGTGATGCCCGACCCTCCCTTGATGACCTATATCGCGGCGCGCGATGAGTTTAAGGGCGCTCTGAGTCGTGTTGCCCTGATGACCAGTGAAAAACAGAAATGCATCGGTCTTGAGGTCGGCGCTGACGGTGATATGGTGCTCAAGGGCTTTAACCAGGAACAGGATGAAGCCGAGGAGCGATTGACGGTGGATGCCGATGGGGGCCCGGTATCCGTAGGATTCAATGCGGCCTACCTGATGGATGTCGTCAACCACATTGATTCGAAGGATTTCAGGCTCTCCTTTACCTCCTCTGCGACCAGCTGTCTGGTGGAGGATCTCCTCGATACCCGTTTCCGTTATGTCGTTATGCCCATGCGGCTATAGGTTTCTAGCCCTCGCCCACGAGCTTAGAGTCCTTTTTCGGTGAGTCTTATCAAGCTGAGAATCGAGGGTCTTCGAAACCTGTTGCCGGTCTCGATTGAACCTGCGCCGCGGCTCAACTACATTGTCGGCCCAAACGCCAGTGGCAAGACCTCACTCCTTGAGGCCATTTACCTCCTGAGTCGAGCCCGCTCCTTCAGAAGCCCCAACGCGCATCAGCTGGTTCAATTTGGGGCGCCTCTTCTGACCGTTTCAGGCCAGGTAGTTTCTCCTGAAGCCGATATCGCCACCATCGGGGTCCAGCTCGCCAAAGGCCACCGGGAGATTCACCTCAAAGGTCGCCCCCTCGTTTCCAGTGCGGCCTTGATGCGGGTGTTCCCGCTGCTGGTCATTCAGCCTTCCGGTATTGCCCTCTTGGAGGGCCCGCCGAAACTTCGGCGCAACTTCATGGATTTTGGCGTTTACCATCAGGACCCTGACTACCTCGATGGCTGGCGTCGTTATACGCGCGCCCTTCATCACCGCAATGCCCTCCTCAGGGCCTCAAGGGTTCGCGAGTTGACGCCATGGAATCATGAAATGGCGCGGTACGGTATAATGGTGCATGAGGCACGAACCGCTTATCTTGAGCAGTTGAAGCCGCTGTTTGAAGAGATTGGGGGGCGCTTTTTCAACGATACGCCTTTGGGCCTGCGTATTCATCCCGGTTGGGACATCAACCAGCCGCTTGAAACCATCCTCGACAAAGAACACCGGTTGGATCTTCGTTACGGACATACCCAGGCGGGGCCACACAAAGGCGATTTTTCGGTCCTTTTTGGGCACAAGCCGGTCAAGGGCTTGGTCTCCAGAGGGCAGATGAAGCTTCTGGTCTATGCCCTGTTGCTGGCGCAAGCTGGGTTGATGGAAGAGCGGCACGGGTCGAGCGGTTGTGTGCTGATCGACGATATCGCCTCAGAGCTCGACGAGCCCAATCAACAGGCGCTGATGAATATATTGGCTGGGCGTAAGACCCAGTTTTTTATTACTGCCACGCACCGCGACGCGCGTGTGACCCAAGGGTCCGCCGGGGTGGGCGTGTTTGAGATTGCACAAGGCCGGATCATCAAGGCATAAAAGGTATATGACCAACAACGCACAAGCTTCCGATTACGACAGCAGTTCCATCAAGGTTCTGAAGGGTCTTGATGCCGTCCGCAAACGGCCAGGCATGTACATTGGTGATACGGATGATGGGACCGGATTGCACCACATGGTGTTCGAAGTCGTCGATAACGCTATTGACGAGGCGCTCGCCGGGTATTGCACGAACGTGGGTGTTTTCATCCACAGCGATGAATCCATCACGGTCAGTGATGATGGGCGAGGGATTCCGGTTGATATCCACCAGGAGGAAGGCCGTTCTGCAGCCGAAGTGATCATGACGGTGCTGCATGCCGGCGGCAAATTCGATGACAATTCCTACAAGGTCTCAGGGGGCCTTCATGGGGTGGGCGTATCGGTGGTGAATGCGCTGTCTCAAACCCTGCGTCTTGAGATATCGAGAGGCGGTCAGAAGTACCTGCAACACTACGTTCACGGCGTTCCGCAGGCGCCTCTTGAAAGTGTTGGCGCCTCCGAGGCGACAGGGACCACCGTTCATTTCAAGCCAAGCGCTGAAACCTTCAACAACATTGAGTTTCATTACGAGATTTTGGCGAAGCGTCTGCGTGAATTGTCGTTCCTCAATTCCGGTGTCTCCATCAGGCTGCACGATGAACGCACGGATAAATCGGATCATTTCGAGTACGAGGGCGGCATCCGGGCCTTTGTGGAGCATCTCAACAAAAACAAGAACCCGCTGTTTGATCGCGTCTTTTATTTCTCGACGGAAAAGGAAGGGATCACGGTGGAGGCCGCGCTCCAGTGGAATGACTCCTATCAAGAAAATATCTACTGTTTCACCAATAACATTCCACAGCGCGACGGAGGGACTCATCTGGCCGGTTTCAGGGGTGCCTTGACCCGGACATTGAACCTCTATATTGATGAACAAGGCCTCTTGAAGAAACAGAAAGTCGACACCTCCGGTGACGACGCCCGCGAGGGATTGACGGCCATTCTCTCGGTCAAGGTGCCGGACCCCAAATTTTCCTCTCAGACGAAGGATAAGCTCGTCTCCTCGGAGGTGAAAGCGGTGGTCGAGTCGGCCATGGGCGAAAAATTTCAGGAATTCATGCAGGAAAATCCTGGAATCGCTAAGTCGATTGCGAACAAGATGATTGAGGCGGCGCGTGCTCGCGAGGCGGCCCGTAAAGCCCGTGAAATGACGCGAAGAAAAACGGCGCTGGATATCGCGGGTCTTCCTGGAAAACTAGCGGATTGTCAGGAAAAGGATCCAGCGCTTTCTGAACTCTTTATTGTCGAGGGTGATTCTGCAGGCGGCTCAGCCAAGCAGGGTCGAGACCGAAGAACGCAAGCTATCCTTCCGCTCAAGGGCAAGATTCTCAATGTTGAACGGGCGCGCTTTGATCGGATGATCTCCTCAGAGGAGGTAGGTACGCTCATCACCGCCATGGGTTGTGGCATCGGTCGAGAGGAGTACGACCCCAACAAATTGCGCTATCATCGGATCATCATCATGACCGATGCCGATGTCGACGGTTCTCACATCAGAACCCTATTGCTGACCTTTTTCTACCGTCAGATGCCCGAATTAATCGAGCGTGGTCATATTTATATTGCTCAGCCGCCCCTTTACAAGGTCAAGAAGGGCAAGCAGGAGCAGTATGTCAAGGATGATCAGGAGCTCAACCATTATCTTCTTCAGCTCGCACTTGAAAAGACCCGACTGCACCCCGACGAAGATACCCCTCCGATTCAGGGAGCCGGGCTTGAAACGCTGGCGAGGGATTATCTCTCAGTCCGCGCTATTGTCGTGCGTTTAGGCCGTCGCTACGACGAATCGCTGTTGAATGCACTGACCGAGCTGCCGGTGCTTGAAACCGGCATGCTGACCGATCCTATTGCCTTTAAGCCCTGGTTGGATGCGCTCCTTGCGCGGCTTAACCAGATCGAACTGGGCGCACAGTTTGCCATAGTGCCTGAGTTCAGTGACCTACCGGATGGCTTCAGACTGGTCGTCAGCAAGCGTCTCCACGGCGTCTATAAGCATTTTGAATTGGGTGCGGGTTTCTTCAATTCCATCGACTATCGTCGACTCGGCGGCTTTTCAAGGCAGGTAGAAGGCCTTTTTGGTCGTGAGACGTACGTGGCGTCTGATGATCGGCGTGCCACCGTAGAAAATTTCCAAGCGGCATTTGATTGGATGATGAGTGAGGCTCGACGAGGCCAGCACATCCAGCGTTATAAAGGTCTTGGTGAAATGAATCCAGACCAACTTTTTGAGACGACGCTGGATTCTAATACCCGTCGCCTGTTGCAGGTAAAGATTGAAGATGCGATTACTGCCGATGAGATTTTCACCACCTTGATGGGCGATCAGGTTGAACCACGCCGTGATTTCATTGAAAAAAATGCGCTGCAAGTGTCGAATCTCGACATTTGATCGGCGCCCAGGGCGGGCTTCTAGGCTGGCTGACCCTCTGGGGACTCGATGATTTCCTACAACCCCAAATCCTGGTGGGGCCTGATCTTCAAGTTCCATAAAAGTGACACCTTCAGAAGGCTGTTGCCTAACATGGTGATCATCTCGGTCTATGTGCTCGGCATCGCCTATCTCCATCAGGCCGTCTTTCAAGGCTACTTGGCCTTCACCCCAGTGATCCACTCGTTGCTGGGCTTTGTGATTTCCTTGTTGCTGGTCTTTAGAACGAATACGGCCTATGAGCGGTGGTGGGAGGCCCGGCGTTTTTGGGGGCAGCTGACCAATGTCTCGCGAAATATCGCCCTGAAGTTGGATGCGGTTCTTCCTGGCGCCCACGCTTCAAGGGCCCTGCTCTCGAGCCACCTGACCCGCTTCCCAAGGGCCCTGGCCCATCATCTCCGCGATCTCCCTTATGAAACGGGGTCGACGATACAACATGCCCCATCAGCGGTGACCGCAGCGATCTATCGTGAGCTGTCAAGCCTTCGGCGCCGGGGTGAATTGGGCCTTGAGGACATCCTCTTCCTTGATGCCGCCCTCTCCCAGCTCCCTGAGATCTGTGGTGGTTGCGAGCGCATCAAGAAAACGCCGATACCCTATTCCTATCACCTCTTCATCAAGAAATTCATCTTCGCCTATATCGTTTCTTTGCCCTTTCTCTTTGTCTCTGAATTTGGCTATTGGACCGCACTCTTTGCCACCTTTCTTTTTTATGTGCTGGGTAGCCTCGAGATCCTCGCCGAGGAGGTAGAAAACCCTTTTGGCACCGACGCCAATGACCTTCCTTTGGACGATTTTTCTGTCACCATTCGGGTCAGCGTCGAGGAGATCCTTCTTTCCGGCAACCGCGCCTGAGGAAAGCTCATGCGGCCAGGGATTGAGGCGATCCGAGAGGGTCATGGCAGGGCCTTATTCCAATAGATCTCTTCGCTGAATAAGCCCCTTAAAAGTAAACGCCGGAGCCTAAGACGGGTTGATATAATCGCTGATGCAGTGCACCTCAGGTAATGGCTCCTCTATGGCTGAACACATTCTGTTTCTCACCGGAAAGTTGGCTGAAAAACAGTTGGTTCGGACGCTAGGCGATATGCAGCCTGATTTCACCTGGACGGTCCATGTCCTCGGCGTTTCGGTGGCCGCCTTGATGACCGCTGATATGATCAGGCGCCGTCTAAAGGAGACGTTTGGCGCCGATAGGATCATCATCCCAGGGCGCTGCCGCGGGGATCTTGATGCCCTTTCCGCTGATCTTGGTCTTAAGGTTGAGCGAGGCCCTGAGGAAATACATGACCTGCCGGAATTCTTCGGTAAGCAGCGCCATCCCCTCGATCTTTCCCGTTACGAACTGCGCATCTTTGCAGAAATTGTTGATGCTCCGCAGTTAAGTGTCGATGCCATCATGGTGAGGGCGGAGCGATACGCGTTGAATGGCGCCAATGTGATTGATCTTGGCTGTTTGCCGGAGACACCGTTTCCGCATTTGGTGGAAACGATCAGGGCGCTCAAATTGAGAGGCTTTGAGGTCAGCGTCGACTCGCTGGATCCACAAGATCTTTTGGCGGGTGGACAAGCGGGGGCTGACTTTCTCCTGAGTCTGACCGAGGAGACTCTTTGGATTATGAATGAGGTGGCGTCGACCCCCATCCTCATTCCATCGCCACATGGCGATCTTGAGTCGCTCGATCGGGTCATTGCGCGGCTTGAGGATGGGCGTCGCCCTTTCATCGTGGATCCGATTTTGGACCCGATTCATTTTGGTTTCACCGAGTCGATTACCCGCTACCATCGGGTCAGGCGACGTCACCCGAATGTCGAGATCATGATGGGGGTCGGTAATCTCACCGAATTAACCCATTGCGACACCGCGGGCATCAACGGTCTGTTGCTGGGCATTTGTTCCGAACTTCATATTCGTCAGATTTTGGCGACCGAAGTCAGCCGGCATGCGAGGACCGCTATTCGCGAAGCAGACCGCTTGAGGCGGATCATGTTTGCCGCGCGGGAAATGAACCGGCTCCCGAAACAGATTGATGATGGGCTGATGGCGATTCATGAGCGGCGCCCTTTTCCGTTGGAGCCTTGGGCCATTGAAGAGTTGACGAAGGCCATCAAGGATCCTAGCTATCGAATCTTGGTGAGTGATGAGGGCGTGCACATCTTTAACAGAAATGGCCAGCATAAGGGCCATGATCCCTTTAGCTTTTTTCCATCTCTGGGCGTTGAAGACGATGGCGGCCATGCCTTTTATCTCGGTGTGGAATTGGCCCGTGCAGAGATAGCCTTTCAATTAGGGAAGCGTTATACCCAGGATCAACCCCTTCAGTGGGGCGCTATGGCGGACCCCCTCGTGGCGGGGGAGATCGATCCCCATACCTACAAGGCGGCAGGGACCACCCTGAAGCCATCGTCATGGGCTGACGGCAGGCTCAAGACCCTTGACGCCACGGAGGAGAAGACATGATTCGTGAAGTGATTGTCTCAACGATGTCACTCGAAGGCTGCATCCATTTGGCTCCGATGGGCATCCATGTCTTGGAGGAAGGGATGCTCTTGATGCCTTTTAGGCCCTCCACCACGCTGGAGAATGTGCTCGCTACCGGTGTGGCGGTCATGAATGCAACGGACGATGTGCGGGTTTTTGCTGGATGCCTCACCGGTCGGCGGGATTGGCCTTGTGTGCCTTCGGACCGGGTAGTTGGTTGTCGCCTTGAGAGCGCCCTCTCTCATACGGAGTTGAAGCTCCAGCGGGTAGAGGAGGATCCTCTTCGCCCTAAACTTTATTGTACGGTCGCTCATGAAGCGCAGCATCGGCCCTTTAAGGGGTTTAATCGGGCACAATTCGCCGTGATCGAAGCCGCCATTTTGGTCAGCCGGCTTGATCGATTGCCCCTTGAAAAAATCCAGCGCGAACTAGACACCCTCGCGATTGCACTTGAGAAAACAGCAGGCCCCCTGGAGCATGAAGCCTGGTCCTGGCTCATGGATAAGGTCCGTCTTTTTATGGGAGAGGAGTAAATGGTCCGGTTACTCGCCAGTGTGGCTCATCTTGAAGAAGCCGAGGCAGTGGTCGGTCTTGGCGTTGATATTCTAGATCTTAAGAACCCCAACGAGGGGGCGCTCGGTGCCTGGTCGTGTGATGACGTAAGAATCGCCGTTGATGCCCTCAAGGGGCAGGTGTTGAGTGCCACCATCGGGGATCTTCCCATGCGCCCGGATCTGATTGTGAGTGCCGTGAGGGCGATGGCTTTATGCCGCGTTCACTACGTCAAGCTAGGGTTTTTTCCAGGGGATCCCTGGGGCCCGGTTCTCGCCGCTGTGAAGCAGCTTGATCTTTACGAAGTTCACTTGGTGGCGGTTCTCTTGGCTGATCATCCCCTCGATCCTGCCGTGATCAGGACGCTCAGAGAATCTGGCTTTTCGGGGGTGATGCTGGATACGGCAGATAAATCCAAGGGTTCGCTAAGACACGGTCGTTCCGATGACTTTATTGGTGCCTTCGTCGAGGAGGCCCATGCCCACTCGCTTCTTTGCGGTCTCGCCGGCTCCCTGACCTTAGCGGATATCGAGCCCCTTTCAAGGCTTGGCCCCGATTATCTTGGGTTCCGCGGCGCGCTTTGTGATGGGGGCCGGACCCAACGCCTTAATCCCTCGCGGCTGATGACGCTCAAAGCAGAAATGGAACGGTTGACCGATGCGCTTTAATTTCTGAGGCCCTATCTATCATGTTGTATTCCCTCTTAAGACCCCTTCTGTTCAAGCTGGATCCAGAACGAGCGCACGATCTGACCTTGGCCTCACTCGCCCAGTTCGCACGGCTTCAAGAGTTCAATCCCTTGCGTCAGTCCAATGGTGGATCCTCGCGTGAAGTGATGGGCCTTTCATTTCCTAATCCCGTGGGCCTTGCCGCAGGACTTGATAAGAACGGAGCGTGTCTTGATGGCCTCGGTGCGCTCGGATTTGGATTTCTTGAAATAGGTACGGTGACGCCAAAGGCTCAGCCAGGGAATCCCAAGCCACGTCTTTTCAGGCTTCCAGAGGCCGAAGCGATCATTAACCGCATGGGCTTCAACAACGAGGGCGTGGATCAATTGCTGCGCCATGTCGCCCATTCATCCTATCGGGGAATCCTCGGAATCAATCTTGGAAAAAACAAGGATACCCCGGTCGAGGGGGCGCTCAGCGATTATGCGATAGGACTCCAGAAAGTCTATCCTCAGGCATCCTATGTCACTATCAATATTTCATCGCCCAATACGCCGGGTCTTAGGGCCTTGCAGTCGGCAGGATATCTGGGTGATTTGCTGAAAGGGTTAATGATGCGTCGAAATGAACTGGCCATGATCTACCAGAAGAAGGTTCCCATGGTCCTTAAGATTGCCCCAGATCTTGAGCCTTCGGAGCTTGAGATGATCGCCGATAGTTTGTTGCGCTATGAGGTGGATGGGGTCATCGCAACCAATACGACCTTAGCGCGGGAGGGCGTCGCTCAGCTTATCAATGGCCAGGAGGCGGGTGGCTTAAGTGGGGCCCCGGCCCGGGCGCGATCGACTGCCGTGGTGGAGCGTTTAGCCCGGCTCCTCAATGGACGGATCCCTATCATCGCGTGTGGGGGGATTATGGGTCTTGATGATGCTCGGCAGAAAATGGATGCGGGCGCGTCTTTGGTCCAAATCTATACCGGCCTGATTTATCGGGGCCCGGGTTTGGTCACAGCGCTCAGGAGGGGCCTGTGACCATCAACGCCCCGCCTTCCTCAACCACCAAAGAGATCTTCCGATGTCAGAATTGACCCATTTCAATGCGGCTGGTGAGGCCCATATGGTCGATGTTGGGGGCAAAGGTGCCACCGAGCGCGCGGCCGTGGCTGAGGGCATCATCACAATGAAGCCTGAAACACTCGCGTTGATCTTGTCCGGCGGTCACCGAAAAGGCGACGTCTTGGGGATAGCCCGCATCGCTGGGATCATGGCCAGTAAAAGAACCGCCGATCTCGTTCCACTGTGTCATCCCATAGCCCTGACGCATGTCGGCCTTGAGTTTGAGCCCTTAACCTCCGGCCGCGGCATTCGCTGTGTCGCTACGGCCATGACCCTTGGACCGACGGGCGTTGAGATGGAGGCGCTGACGGTCGTTCAGGTTGCGCTCTTGACGATCTATGATATGTGTAAGGCGGTGGATCGTGGAATGGTCATGGAAGGGATTGGCTTACTGAAGAAATCCGGCGGCAAGTCGGGAGAATGGCGGCGAGAGGATCATCAAGAATCTGTTTCCGGCCTTTAACTTAAGCGCCGGGTCTTTTATCTAGCGTCAAAAAGCTGTAGCTGAAATCCACCAAAGGATCATCGGTGATCTTTTCTTCCTGTGAGACTTCCCACGCATTCCAGTCAAAGGCTGGAAATAAGGTATCTCCCTCAAAGGACCGATGAATCAGCGTCAGGTAAAGCCGCTGCGCTGTTGATAAGAAGGCATCATAGAGCGCGGAACCCCCAATGATCATGAGTTCGTCGGCGCCTCTTGCCGCCTCAAGGGACGCCTCAATGGAATGCGCGATGACGCAGCCCTCGGCATGAAATGAGCGATCGTGCGTCAACACGATGTTGGTTCGCCCAGGCAGCGCCCGGCCAATCGATGCGTGGGTGCGCCTTCCCATCAACATCGGCTTCCCCATGGTGATCTCTCTGAATCGTTTGAGATCCGCCGATAAATGCCATGGCATCTGATGGTTGATGCCGATCACATGATTTTGAGCCATCGCCACAATCATGCTCATTCGCATGGCCATCAGTTCCTGCTAAAGATCGAATAGTCCGCTGCGGCTTCTTCCCCCTGCGCCTCCTTAAGGCTCGGGTAATCGACATACCCCTGGTAGCCTCCGCCATAATAAGTCGACGGGTCCGAAGGATTCAGGGGCGCGCCTTGTTTGAATCGTTCTGGGAGGTCCGGGTTACTGATGAAGTCTCGGCCAAATGCCACGAGATCGGCTTGGCCCTCTTGGAGGGTTTTTTGCGCGCGCGCTCGTGTATAGCCGCCACAGACGATGAGGGTTCCCTTAAAGTTCTTGCGGATGATTTGCATCAGCTTCTCTCCCTCTGGGTTTTTTTCCTCCACGGTCGCGTGGCCGCCAAAGGTGGGGTCGACGACATGAACGTAGGCCAGTTCCTTCTCATTGAGCTGTTGCGTTAGATAGTCGAATAAGGCTTCAGGGTTTTCATCCCCCATGTCATTAAAGGTTCCTAGGGGAGAAAGCCGAATGCCGACCCGATTTCCACCGAAGACACGTGTCAGTGCATCAATCACCGATAGGACTAATCGGGCTCGATTCTCGACGGATCCCCCATAGGCATCGCTTCGCTGGTTGGTGGTGGAGTTTAAGAATTGATCTAAGAGATAGCCATTGGCGGCGTGAATTTCGACGCCATCCATCCCGGCGGCGAGAGCGTTCTTGGCGCCTTGAACGAACTGTTGGACGATGCCATCGATCTCGCGGGTCTCCAGCGCGCGCGGCGTCACAAACGGCAGGAACTCTGGTTCCCCTTGGGCATTGGTTACAAACGCCTGACCGCTTGGCGCAATGGCCGAGGGAGCCACTGGCAACCCTTCCCTCGGCTGCAGCCTTGGGTGTGAGATTCTGCCGACGTGCCAGAGCTGCATAAACATAAGCCCCCCGGCATCATGAACTGCCTCCGTCACCAGGCGCCAGCCTTCGATTTGCTCGCTGGTATAGATGCCTGGGGTAAAGGCGTAGCCCTGCCCTTGCTGTGAAACCTGGGTGGCCTCTGAAATAATGAAGCCAGCACTGGCGCGCTGTGCGTAATAGAACGCGTTTAGCCGCCAGGGGATATTTCCGGGTTGCTGGCTTCGAGACCGCGTCAAGGGGGCCATGATGATGCGATTCTTCAGCGTATAAGGCCCTAGGGCATACCGGGTAAAGAGGTCTTGTTTCATGGGGTGTTGGTCTCTCTTGTTTTGGGGTTTGTCTCACCAGATCAAGTCGTCTGGGACTTCGTAGTGAGCATATGGATCTTCCCGGCGATCGTCATCGCTCTTCTCCTGATGGTTGAGCACCAGGATAAACCGTTTGTCGCGCGCGGCTATTTTCTCGCCGGTTTCACGTGGAACAATTTCGTACTGACGATCCAGTTTCACGAGGGCAATATGACCTTGAATGAGCTGATCGCGCTGGGCTTTTGGAAGGTGGAGCGTCTTTACGGTTCCATTATCGGTGAAATGAAACGGCATCTCGCCTTCGACTCTTGGTAGTTTGCGGGTTTCGATCAATTGGCGAACCTGGGCGGCGAGCGCTCGTTTTTCGAGCTCCGCAAGACGTTGTTGGTTAAGCGCACGATCGCGAGCCGTCTTTTCGGCCCCCGCCTGTCCTTCAGGACCCGATGACTTGACGGCAGGCTTATGGCTGGTCGCTTTGACCTGCTTGATCTTTTCTTTTTCGGTCTTCTTGATCTGTTTCTGATTGACCAGGCCGGCCTTTAGGAGTTGGTCACGCAATCCGGACATAAGAAGGGTCTCAAGGTAAAGGAGAGGAGGGAAGGTTGATCGTGTCAAGAAGGGCCATGTCTTAGCCATCGACCATGAGCTCCTGTGGGGAGATCTTCTAAAGGACGGTGATCGGCAGCTTGCTGGGTCTGGAATGACATCGAAGTTTGGTAATATGAGGAAGGGCTTTTAGCCCTTTGTTGGCCCCATTCTACCGTTCCCCGAAAGCAAGAGCGCATCCTTCATGATCACAAATCCTCATATTGACCCGGTGGCCTTCAGTTTGGGTCCTCTCAAGGTTCATTGGTATGGTCTCATGTATATCGTGGGCATTGGGGCTGCCTGGTGGATGGCGCGGCTGAGGACCAAGGCCCCCGGGTTTCCATGGACCTCCGCCCAGATTGAAGATCTCATATTTTTTTCGGCAGTCGGCCTGATGCTGGGGGGACGCCTTGGGTATATTTTCTTCTACAACTTTTCTGCCTTTATGGCCGACCCGAGCGTTCTGGTTCGGGTTTGGGAGGGCGGTATGTCCTTTCATGGCGGTATGCTGGGGGCTTTTGCCGGGATGTGGTTGTTTGGTCGAAAAGTGGGAGCACGTTTTTCTGACGTGACCGACTTTATAGCGCCTTATGTGCCAATAGGGCTCTTCACCGGTCGTATTGGAAATTTTATCAACGGTGAGTTGTGGGGGAAACCGACGGACCTTCCCTGGGCGATGGTCTTTCCATCGGGAGGGGATATCCCCCGGCACCCCTCCCAGCTTTATGAGGCCCTTCTAGAAGGGATCGTTCTCTTTATTCTGCTGAATCTCTTCCGCCGGATGAATCCACCCAGAACCGCCATGAGCGGTCTCTTTCTTATACTGTATGGGGTCTTTCGGTTCGTGGTGGAGTTCGTCCGGTTGCCGGATGCCCAATTGGGTTATCTCGCCTTTGGATGGCTCACCATGGGCATGGTGTTGTCCTTGCCCATGATCATCGCCGGGCTCTTTATCCTCATCAGGGCGTATTGGGTTCGTCCGATCGTGGTCAAGGCATGGTGATGCGTGATCATCCAGAAACCCAGTACCTCAAGCTTTTAGAGCGATTGCTGCAAGAAGGCGATGTCCGAATCGATCGAACAGGGGTTGGCACCAGGGCCCTTTTCGGGCAGACGCTTCGGTTTGATCTTAGTCAGGGTTTCCCGGTCTTCACCACTAAAAAAATTTTTTGGAAAACAGCCTTCAAGGAAATGCTGTGGATGCTCTCTGGCGGGAGGAACATCAAGGAGCTCTTAGAGCAGAACGTTCGAATCTGGACCGATTGGCCACTGAAACATTATAGGGAGGCGACCGGTGACCCGATCACCCAGGAGGCCTTCGAACAGCGCATTATCAATGAGCCTTTATTTGCTGAACAATGGGGCGACCTTGGCCCCGTTTATGGGTGGCAGTGGCGACGCTGGGCGACGGCCGATGGGCGAGAGATCGACCAACTCAGTGCCTTGGTTGAGGGCCTCAAAGAGAGTCCGCAATCGAGAAGGCTACTCTTTGAGGGATGGAATGTCGGCGAGCTGGATCAGATGGCGCTGCCCCCGTGCCATAAGACCTATCAGTTCTTTGTGGGCAGTGATGGCCGCTTGTCTTCGGCCTTAATGCAACGTTCGGCGGATGCCTATCTTGGCCTCGGCTGGAATATCGCGAACCTTGGCTTGATCACCCACCTTCTGGCACAGCAATGCGGTTATGAGCCTGGGGAGATCGTCTGGTTTGGGGGTGACGTCCACCTTTATCTCAATCACGTCGAACAGGCGATCACGCAGATCGACAGGGAGCCAAGACCCTTCCCTCGTCTCAGAATTCTTAAGAAACCCAAGGATCTCTTCAGTTATCGCATTGAGGATTTCGAACTACAAGACTACGACCCGCATCCCCACATCGCTGCGGAAGTGGCGGTTTGATGGTTCGATGAGTCTGTCGCGTGATGAATCGCCCGACCTTTTTGTGCCATCGCTGCGCGGTTGCCGGCCCATATTTTTGAGCCGATATTGGCAGGCGTTCTGGATAAACCTTGGCGGTTTTCGATGGAGGGAGCTCATAGGGTGCCTCAGGTAAGGGCCTCAGAGCGCGAAGATCGATGGCTTGGAACAGGGAGAGTCTCGACTTACAGGCTCTCTTGAGAGAGCACGTGGTTAGTTGAGACTTCTCGATTCATTGGCGATGTTTGGATGTCGATGATGAGAGAGTCCACGCATCCAGTAAAGAAACATCAACCCTAACGCAGTCAAGAAACCCTTCAAGAAATCGCGATGCTGTATCCAAAGATCACTGAAGGCATCTTGGGTATGGCTTTGGAGCTCTTTTTGAATGAGCGTGCCGGCGATCGCAAGGGCCATCAGCGCAAACAGGCGCCGAAGAATCGTCTGCTTTGCGTATTGCGCAAATGCTTGGCCCACCAGCGCGCCGATGATAGCAAGACCGGTCATTATTGCGGTGAGGCCGGCCTCAACAGGAACCTCCCCTGAAATCCCGAAGAAGGCGGCCACGCAGTTCATGCTGATGACCAGAAGAGACGTTCCAATCGCCGATCGGATGGGAAGCTTCCCTAGAAGATGAAGCGCAGGAACGATGACAAAGCCTCCGCCAACCCCAATTAAGCCGGTCATGGTGCCTACCAGAAAGCCATCAAAAAGGACCTCGGGTAGATTCAGGCGGGTGGGACATGCCGGCTGATCATCACGCCGGATATCGGTCGGCCGCTGCCGCGGGGAGACCAACATACTGAGGGATGTCCAGATCATCATGATGGCCAACAACAAGAGCAGGAGATCTGAAGGCAGCTCCTTCGCGAGATGTCCTCCTCCATAAGCGCCGATCATTCCCGAAGCGCCAAAAACAGCACCGTTTTTCCAGCAAACAGTCTTCTGTCTCGCATGACCGATTAAGGCCACAAGGCTGGTGATACCCACCACGATCAGAGCACTCAGGATGGCCTGCTGAACGCTCCAGCCGGCCAGAAAGACCAGGGTCGGTACCAAGAGGATGGATCCGCCGCCGCCCAGAAGCCCAAGGAGAAGTCCGATCAACACGATCAACAGTCCGAGTGGGTAAAGTGGGAGGAGGGCCAGATCCATGGTGGGTGTCCTAAAGTGTTCCGCAGGCGAGATTAGCGGGGATCGCCGCATGCATGTGTTGGGGCGCCGCTAAATGGAGATTCGCCATGAGCGCTATGAAGGTTTGACGATCAGCGGCCCCCCCGAGGCGGGAATTGCTTCTACGCTCCTCCTCAAGGGTAGAAACGGTCCTTCCATGATAATCATGTCCGGGATAAACGAGCGTATCCGGCGGCAATGAGAAAATCCTTTGATGGATACTGTCGAAAAGACGGCCGGCGTCCCCTTCTTGAAAATCAGTACGGCCGCACCCCCCGATCAATAAGCTATCCCCGGTGAAGACTCGGTCGGACATGACGATGCTGATGCATCCGGCGGTATGGCCTGGAGTATGTCGAATGTCAAATTCAAGGTGGCCGACCTGAAGGAAGACCCCATCGCTCACCAGGAGATCCGCGCAGCGGGCACCGGCGTCCCGATGGACAATGCTTTTGCTCCCCCGTTCGGCTTTGAGGCGTCCCGCGCCCGTGATATGGTCAGCGTGAACATGGGTCTCGAGCGTATATGTCAAAGACAGCGCTAGATCATCCAGTAAGGTGAGATAACGCGGCACCTCGGTGTCAACAGGATCGATCAGAATGGCTCGCCTCGTGGATTCACAGGCAAGCAGATAGGTAAAGCTGGATGTCTGGGGTTCAAAGAGTTGACGAAAGATCATCGGTGCAGCGGCTCCAGAAGCATTAGAGTATGCTAATGATATCGCAGTTTCTTGGTGGGTGGTGTTCAGTGGTCATCCCGACAGGCGAGGAGGCCTTCTTCAAGGGTTGGATAGGCCAGTGTCACCAGAAGCTCGCGCCTCATTTTTTGATTATCGAGGCGCTTTGATTCATCAAGAAAGGACAGCATATTTTGGCTGAGGACGCTGCGGGCTTGTTCGAGGCTGATCGCCTTCGGGCGGGGGATGTCAAAAAGATCGGCCACTCGCCAGAAATAATCGGTCATGGTGCTGGGATGACCATCACTGATATTGTAGGCCGACCCAGGCCGACCTAAGCGGGCGGCGGCGAGACAAGCCTTTGCGAGGTCATCGGCATGAATGCGATTGGTGTAGGGGGCCTCTTCTGGCGCGATGACCGGCAAACCCTTTCGGAGGCGCTCCAAGGGCAAGCGTCCAGGACCATAAATGCCGGGGACTCTTAGAATGATGATCTCGGCGTCGTTGCGTTGGCTCCATGATGCCAGCATGGATTCTGCAGCAAGTCGGCGTTGCCCCCTCTGTGATAGCGGAGTGAGTGGTGCGGTTTCATCGATCCAGCCTCCCTGACAATCGCCATAAACGCCGCTGGTACTGATGTAGATCAGCCGCCGGGGGGGGGCTTCCATGGCTTCGAGCCAATGGCGCAATCGAGGATCATCTAACCCACTGGGCGGCGGTGGGGCGAAGTAGTAGACGATGTCGGCTGGCCGCAGAATCGCGCTGAGGGAGTCGGGCCGATCGAGATCCCCCACGAGGGGATGGATGCCCTCGTCAAGGAGTAGTTTGCAGCGCTCCGTTGATCTTACAAGGGCCTCAATGGAACCGCCTGCTTGTCGTTCAAGACGGGCGACGCGGCGTCCAATATCGCCGCAGCCGATCACCAAATGGGTGGCTTTCATGGTCAAAGGATGAATCTCCACAAAGGGGTAATCAATGTTGCCGTATGACGATGTTGTCAGGCCGCTGATGCGGGGCGAAGTGTCCGCTCGGATGATAGAATTTCATAGATCAAGTCTCTTGCTGATCATTTTTTCCTGAATCTTATGAGTCCATGGTTTCACATTATCCTTGCTTGGGCTTAAAAGATTTGGCGTTCCCTTTTCATCTATTCCAAGAGGGACGGTTCCTGATGAGAGCCTTTCTTGGTTTCACGCTGGGGGTGGTTTTATGGTTCCCCCATACGGCCTTCGCCGAGCCAGTCCTTGGCGACCATCTCGATGAGATCTTTATTGATGATGGCCTGACCCTCAAGGAAGTGGTGGACATGACCTTTGAGCGCTATCCCCAGTCAGCGTTGATTGAGGCCTACCAGGAGGAGGCTCGGGCGCTTGAGCAAAGAAGCAGTAGCTGGATTGCGGGCTACCCTATGATCTATCTCCAGTACATTGATGATGCCTTGATTTCTAACCGGGGGATCAGTGACGTTCAGAGTGGTTATCAGGTTCCCCTCTGGATGTGGGGGCAAAAAGATGCGAGCCAGAAAGTCAGTGATGAGGCCAAAGAGGCGGCGGAATACTACACCGTTGCCATGAAGCACGAAATTGCAGGCCTCGTCAGAGATACGATTTGGAATTGGCGCTTGGTTGAAAATCGCAGAGACATCGCCGGCAAAATTCTCGAAGTGGCTGAAAAACTGACCCGAGTAGTCCAACGACGCGTTGAATTAGGGGATCTTGCAAGAGCCGATCTGCTGCTCGCTGAAAGCGATGAGCTTGAGAAAAAGACCCTCTATATTCTGGCTGAAGCCGAGGTCATGCATGCGCGAAAGGCGTATCAGAATCTGACGCGGATGACGCGGGTCCCCCGCCACTTGGAGGAGATAGTCTCAAAGGTTCGGGAGATGGACGAACGACATCCCGCTATCGCAGCGGCCAATGCTTCGGTGGAGCGGGCTCAGGCGGAAGTTGAATTGACCCGGCTCTCAAAGCAAGGAAACCAGCCGACGGTTTTATTAGGAAGTGACAGCACCTCTATTGGGCAGACCAACAAGGATGGGAGTTATGGCACCAGTCGTAATTATGGAACCGGAACCAATTTGGTCTTCCAGATTCCGATCGGAGGGGATGACTGGCACGCCCCGCAAGTGGCTCAGGCCAATCTCTTACTCAATGAAAAAATCGTTCAGCGGGAAACCCTCAGGCGACAGCTCGAGAAGGCGCTGCACGAAGCGCAGCATAATTTCGAGGTTGATACGGCCGCGATGGCCATCGCCGATCGGCGCAAGACGATCGCGGTCACCCAGATTGAAATGAGCAAAATTGCCTTTGAGGCGGGGGAGGTCGCACTGATTGATTATTTGAAGATCCTGTCTGGCGCCCAGGCAGCCATTCGTGATGCGACCGAACGCGCCATTCTGCTTCAAAAAGACACCGCGATAATCAATCAGGTGCTGGGAATTTCTCCATGAGACGTTTTGTTGTCCTTGCGCTCTTTATCCTCCCCCCGGCCGCGGCGGCTGGACGTGCACTGATTGTCATGGACAGCGAGCAGATCAGCCACCTCGATGTGCAACTGACGCAACCTCAAGCCGTCAGTAACATTCCACTGACGCAGGCCCCGGGACGGGTCGTTTTGCCACCCGCTCAGGAATTTGCTGTGACTTCGCGGCAGCCGGGGATGATCAGCAAGGTTCATGTTCCTCTTGGCGTCAAGGTTCAGCAAGGAGAGGTCCTCGCCGAAATGGACAGTATCGCGCTGGTGGATCTCCAGCGCGCGCTGATCGATGCCCAATCAGTTTTTAAGGTCGCCGAAGCCAAGCTGCATCGGGATGACACCCTGTTACGTGAGGGGGTCATCTCGAAGGTTCGATGGCAAGAGACCCATAGTAACTTTGAACGCTCTGAGGCGACCCTCCGAGCTGCTGAGCAGACCCTGTTGGTCTCGGGTCTAACGAACGGGGATATTCAGCGATTGAAGGCGGGCGCTCAGATCAGTGGGGCCTACCGCGTGCTCTCGCCAGCAACCGGTGTGGTACTTGAGCGCTTTGCCATTGTCGGTCAACGGGTGGATGCCTTGGCCCCCCTTTTCAAAATCGGACGCCTTGATGAACTTTGGCTCGAGGTTGACCTTCCTCAGGAGCGACTTAAGGAAGTTCGCTTGGGTGATGGGGTGATGCTTGAATCGCCAAGAGCGAAAGCCCGCATCATTGAAATCAGTGCCAATGTGAACCCTCAGAGTCAAACCGCCTTGGTGAGGGCGCGGGTGGAGGAGGGCCAGGGACAGCTTCTCCCGGGGATGCATATCAATGTGCAATTGATGCATCGGAGCTCTGATCGGATTTTCAGGATCCCCCTTTCGGCGCTGTTTTCGCATGAGGGCCGTCAATATGTCTTTGTCCGCCGAGAAGGTGGCTTTGAACCGGTGGAAGTATCGGTAGCCGGACAGGAAGCCTACAGCGTGGTGCTCCATGAGGGCCTTGAGGGCGGCGAATTCATTGTCGTCCAAGGGGTAGCCGCGCTCAAGGCTGCCTGGCTCGGGCAGGCCGCGGCAGGCCACTCGGACTGATGTCCCATTTGATTCGCTTCGCTTTAGCACAGCGGGTTTTTACCCTGCTGTTGGCTTTGATGTTGGGCGGCGCTGGATGGTTTGCGGCGCGGAGTCTTCCCATCGATGCCTTTCCGGATGTCTCACCCACCCAGGTCAAGATCATCGTGAAGGTGCCTGGTATGACCCCGGAAGAGGTCGAGGCACGGGTCACGGCACCGATTGAGATCGAAATGCTGGGGATCCCGCAGCAGACCATGCTGCGTTCAGTCGCCAAATATGCACTCACGGATATCACGATCGACTTCGAAGAAGGAACCGATATCTACTGGGCGCGACAGCAGGTGGCCGAGCGAATGGCTCTCGCTTGGACGACGTTGCCGGACAATGCCGAAGGTGGCATGGCGCCCATGACGACGCCTCTGGGTGAGATGTTCATGTTTACCGTGGAGGCGGAGGGGCTCTCGCTGGCGGAACGCCGGGGGCTCCTTGATTGGGTGATTCGACCGGCCTTAAGGACGGTTCCTGGGGTGGCGGACGTCAACGCGCTTGGTGGCTTGGTGAGAAGCTTTGAGGTCGTTCCTGACAGCATGCGACTGACCGCGCGGGGAGTCAGCATGGAGGCCTTAACCGATGCATTGAAGATCAATAATCGGAACGATGGGGCCGGTCGCCTCCTCCAGGGAGAGGAAGCCTTGTTGGTTCGGGCTGAGGGACGAATCACCCAACTTGAAGATGTGAGAACGATCGTCGTTGCCCAGCGTCAGGGGATACCCATTACCGTCTCCGATGTTGCCGAGGTGAGAGTGGGCGCACTGACCCGCTATGGAGCCGTCAGCCAGAATGGCCAGGGTGAAGTCGTCGAAGGATTGGTTTTGAGCCTCCGGGGGGCGAATGCCCGCGCGGTCGTCGCTGGGGTTGAAAAGAAGCTTGAGGAGCTTAGGCCTGCTCTTCCACAGGAGGTGAAGATCAGTGTTTTCTACAACCGAAGTCGTCTCGTCAATCGCGCCACGGACACCATCATTCATGCGCTCATTGAGGCCACTGTTCTTGTTGTCATTCTCCTGCTTCTTTTTCTGGGTGACCTTCGGGCTGCGCTGACTGTTGCCCTCATCCTCCCGATGGTGGCGCTGTTCACCTTCCTTTTAATGAAAGCCACCGGTTTAACCGCTAATCTCATGAGCCTTGGCGGGCTTGCGATTGCCATCGGTAAGTTGGTCGATCCGGCTGTGGTTGTCGTCGAGAACATCACGTCTCATCTTGCAGAACATGGCAACAGCCAACGATTGCCGAGACTCCATGTGATCTACCGGGCCATGCGTGAGGTCATGGCCCCTGTGGTGTCTGGATCGCTGATTATTGGCATCGTGTTTGTCCCTTTATTGACGCTGGAGGGCCTTGAAGGAAAGCTTTTTAGGCCAGTCGCTCTGACAAATGTTTTTGCGATGTCAGGTTCCATGTTGTTTTCGTTACTGGTGATCCCTGTCTTAGCTTCCTTCTTGATGACGACGGTGAAGCATGAGGAGCCTTGGCTGGCCAGAAAACTAGCGTCTTTTTATGAGCCGATACTTCGTTGGGCCCTTGATTCTTCGAGAACGGTCCTGATCGTAGCGAGCCTATTATTTCTCTCAGCACTCTTTGTCTATACCCAGATAGGGAAGAGTTTCATGCCGACCATGGATGAGGGGGACATCATCGTTCAGGTAGAAAAACTCCCCTCCATCAACCTTGATGAATCGGTCCGAATGGATGGCGAGATCCAGAAGGCGATTCTCCAGCATGTGCCGGAGGTGGAGAGAATCACGGCCCGGGTGGGCGCTGATGAGATTGGGCTTGATCCTATGGGCCTTAACGAGACCGATACCTTTCTGGTTTTAAGGCCGGAAAAAACCTGGGGTGTTCCTGATAAGGCCGCTCTGATCGACGCCATTCGAAAAGTTCTTGATGGCTTTCCGGGTATTGCCTACAGTTTTACCCAGCCGATTCAGATGCGGGTCACCGAGATGTTGACCGGAGTCCGCGGGGATGTTGCGGTCAAACTTTACGGGCCTGAGCTTGCTGTTCTCAATCAGAAGGCGGAAGACATCGCGGAGGTGATGCGGAATATAGAGGGGGCATCGGACGTTTTTACGCTTCGCAATGAAGGCATGCAATATATAGTGGTTAAGGTGAATCGCTTGGCGGCGGGTCGGTTGGGTTTGAGTGCCGACAGCCTGGCCGATACCTTGAGGACACAGATAGAAGGAAGAAAGATTGGGATTGTTCAAGAAGGCCTCCGGAGAACCCCGCTGCTGCTGCGGGGTCAGGGCGAGCCAGCGAGTATGTCCACCCTTCAAATCGCTCTCCCCAATGGGGAGCGGGTCCCGTTGTCGGCGGTTGCAACGCTCGAGTCGGTTGAAGGCGCTGTCTCCATATCGCGGGAGCGAGGCCAACGTTTTTCTGTAGTCAGAAGCAATGTCGAGGGTCGCGATCTGGTGGGCTTTGTTGAGGAGGCCCAGCGGGCCGTGACCCAGCGCGTGGAGCTGCCCCGAGGTTATGTCATTCAATGGGGTGGACAGTTTGAAAATCAGCAACGTGCCGCAGCCCGTCTAGCGGTGGTGATCCCGCTCGCCATTGGGATGATCTTTCTTCTTTTGTTTTCAACCTTCCATTCGGTCAGACAATCCCTTTTAGTCTTGGCCAATGTGCCATTGGCACTGATTGGGGGGGTTTATGGGATTTGGCTGTCGGGTGAATATCTTTCGGTCTCCTCATCGGTTGGTTTTATTTCACTGTTAGGGATTGCCGTCCTTAATGGGGTGATGATGGTCAGTACGTTCAATCAGTTACGGGCCATGGGTAAACCGATGGAGGTGGTCGTGATGGAGGGCGCGATGCGCCGCTTGCGGCCGGTTTTGATGACAGCAGGGATCGCTGCATTTGGTTTGATCCCCCTCCTTTTTGCGACAGGGCCGGGTTCTGAGATTCAGCGGCCACTCGCTGTGGTTGGCGTTGGCGGCCTTTTTACTTCAACACTTCTGACCTTAGTGATGCTGCCTATTCTTTATCGACGCTTTGGTGAAGCGCCAGTGGGCCCTGGAATGCCGAAATGAGCGGGGGGATTCTAATGACCTTGATGGTGCCCTCACTCCTCGAGGACAGCATGGTGGACTGGCTAATGTTGAATGCCGAAGATCGGCTGTTTTTGAGTGGCGTCGTCAGTGTTCATGCGGCGGGGCATGAACGCTTGAGCTTGATGGAGCAGGTCACGGGTCGCAGGCAACACATTCGATTTGAGGTCTTACTGGAGGCGGGCGAAGTGGATGGGCTCATCAAACGACTGCAGCAGGATTTCCTTGAGACGGGTATTCGCTTCTGGATAGCCCCGATCGATGAAAGTGGAGCGCTCTAAAGGCTCCGGGGGGCTCGTCCGAGAGCCTCTTCTAAGGCGGGCTCAAGGGTTGGGTAGGAAAACCTAAACCCCAAGGACTCTGCCCGTTCTGGAATCACCCTTTGGCTCCCGATTAAAAGCTCCGCCATCTCACCCAGGAGTCCCTTTAAGAACCATCTCGGGAGGTGGCAGAAGGCGGGCCGCTTCAGCAGATGCGCCAGCGTCTGGGTGAAGATCTGGTTGGTGACGGGGTTGGGTGCGGTTGCGTTGAAGATGCCCCTCGCCTCTTTCGAGGCCAGAAGGAAACGGGTGAGGGCGATATGATCATCCAAGTGGATCCAGGACATCCATTGTTGGCCATCACCGATGTTGCCGCCAAGCCCTAAGGAAAAAGGAATCCGCATGGGCTGAAGGAATCCACCCTTGCGGCCAACCACCAACCCGGTTCTAAGGAGAGCGACTCGAACGCCGATGGCTTCTGCCTTAAGAGCGGCCTCTTCCCAAGCATGACAGAGATCGAAAGCAAATCCATGATCTCCACGGTCATTCTCCGATAAAATTCGCTCGCTTTGATCCCCGTAGATCCCGATCGCAGATCCACTGATCAGTATTCGTGGCTTGATGGTCGCAGCGGTCATTCGCTCGAGGAGTTGGTGGGTGACGCCGATGCGGCTGTCCCATAAGGTTTTCTTGCGCGAAGTCGTCCATCGCTGTCCCATGATGGGAGCGCCTGAGAGGTTAATGACCGCCTCAAAGGATTGATCAGAGGACCATTCAGCAAGGCTCCTCATGATCACGCAGGAGTGGCTTTCCTTTGGGGGCGTTCGGTGAGCAAGTAGCGTTAGATGATGGCCGTCAGCGAGAAGGGCGTTGACGAGAGCTTGACCAATAAACCCAGTACCCCCGGTGACCAGAATATTCATGGTTGAAGTCTTGCTAGGTTCGAGGGCGATGGATTCGAAGATGAATCCAAGATTCGATGCCGTAGTGGGAAAAAAACCCCGCTAGAGAATGAGATCATAAGCAAGTCAGGTGATGGTAACGGCTTCAACCGAAGCACCACCTGATTGCGTCGAAAAAACGTCTTACTTCGGTTCGTCGTCGTTGAAAACCCAACGAACAAACAGAACACCGGCTACGAGAATAACCAGCGTAACGGTGATGCCGACTGGAGACCGCATTTTTTCGACCAGGTCGAGAATCATTCCCATGTGCTTATACCTTTCTTGTTGGCTTAATGAATGGCTTCAAATAGCGTCAAGCGCTGGCCGGTATCTTACAGCCTGTCGGCTGCGTGTCAAGTCAGCCTGACGGAGAATCCAAAAGGATTGGACGGTTTTGTGGCCTTCATTTTGGCCCATAAAAAAACCCGGGCAAAGCCCGGGTTTTATTTCACCTGATACGCTATCTGCATTCTTATTGGGAGGACAGCATCCTCTTATCGCTTTGGAGCATCGCGTCGATTTCAGGTTGACTCTCTGCTTACAGAGATGGAGCAGCAGGAGCTTCAATTTTCTGCTTGTCGCCGTCAGGTGAATTACCACAGCCAACAACAACCAAAGACATCATCAGTACGCTTACAACGCAGAGCAACTTCTTCATAAGGAACCTCCTGATTGGACACTTAAAAGTTATAGTTAATAGTGCTCGAAGCACGGGCCATTTTATAAATAACATTCCGCTAAATTGCAATAGCTTGTTGTGTGCTCGTGATGATCATGAGGGTCCACGCTCTTGAATGTTGAGGGGTGGTCGCCCGCTTTAAGATCCTTGAGATGCCTTATAGCTAGGCTATTGGTTCAGGATATCCAACCCCTCACTGACGGGGGAGTGAAGGGGGTCACCTGGTGTCCTGCTTCTTTCAAGGCCCATGAAATCAAATAGTTGGCGATCGGCGAGTTGTGAGGGGGCGACGTTCTGCAGCGCCGTAAAGATGGTTTCAACGCGCCCTGGATGCTGCCTGTCCCAGTCGTTGAGCATCGCCTTCATGGCCTGCCGCTGAAGATTTTTTTGCGATCCACAAAGGTTGCAGGGAATGAGCGGAAAGCCACGAATCGTGGCATAAGCATCAATGTCTTCCTCTTTGCAGTAGGCCAGTGGACGAATCACGATATGCGCCTTGTTATCGCTGAGGAGCTTGGGGGGCATGGACTTGAGGCTGCCGCCATAGAAGAGATTGAGAAAAAAGGTTTGAATGATGTCGTCACGGTGATGCCCCAAGGCGATCTTGGTGATCCCGTGGTCTTGGGCGAAGCGATAAAGGTGTCCCCGCCGAAGCCTTGAGCAAAGGCCGCAGGTGGTCTTCCCTTCGGGGATGACCCTTCTGACGATGCTGTAGGTGTCTTGCTCAATGATGTGGAAAGGGATGCCGCGTTCCTTAAGGTAATTTGGCAGCACCTCTTCAGGGAAGCCCGGCTGCTTTTGGTCGAGGTTTACCGCGATGATGTCAAAGCTAATGGGGGCGTTTAGTCGAAGGCTGAGGAGAAGATCCAGCAGCGTGTAGGAGTCTTTGCCGCCAGACAGGCAGACCATCACCTTGTCGCCGGCTTCGATCATGTTGAAGTCGGCGATGGCAGCGCCGGTCAATCGACGCAGGCGTTTCTGGAGTTTGTTGAAGTCGTACCGCTGTTTCTCAGCGAGGCCTTGGGTGGCGCTATCCGTCATGCCGCTGAAAGACAAGGCTGGCATTGGTTCCGCCAAATCCAAAACTATTGGACATCGCGAGCTTGAGGTCGGCATTGTCAAGACGCGCTCTGACAATGGGAACGCCTTCTGCGCCGGGGTCAAGGTTTTCGATGTTGGCAGATGCGGTGATGAATCGGTGTTCCATCATCAACAAGGTATAGATGGCCTCATGAACCCCGGCGGCCCCGAGGGAGTGGCCTGACAGGGACTTGGTGGAACTGATGTGGGGGATCGCATCATTAAAAACGGACTTTACAGCCTCGAGTTCGCGAATGTCACCGATGGGGGTGCTCGTGCCGTGAGCGTTGATATAGTCGATCGGCCCCGTGATATCGGTCATGGCTTGCTGCATGCAGCGAATAGCGCCTTCACCTGAGGGTTGCACCATGTCATACCCATCGGAGGTCGCTCCGTAGCCGACGATCTCGGCATAGATTTTAGCGCCGCGACGACGGGCGTGTTCGAGCTCTTCAAGAACAAGAACACCGCCGCCACCTGAAATGACAAAGCCATCGCGATCGGCATCGTAGGCTCTTGATGCCCGTTCCGGCGTCTCGTTGTACTTAGACGATAGCGCCCCCATGGCGTCAAAGAGAACCGTCAGTGTCCAATGCAGCTCTTCGCCGCCACCCGCAAAAATAATGTCTTGCTTCCCTAGCTGAATTAATTCAGCACCATTTCCGATGCAGTGAGCACTGGTGGCGCAGGCGCTACTGATGGAGTAGTTGACGCCCTTGATCTTGAAGGGGGTCGCAAGACAGGCTGAATTCGTATTGGACATAGTGCGCGGCACCATGTAGGGCCCCACTTTTTTGATGCCCTTCTCTCTGAAAGAGTCCCAAGCCTGGAGGAGATTAGAGGTCGAGGGGCCACCGGAGCCCATGATGAGACCGGCGCGGGGGTGGGACACCTGATCCTCAGCCAGTCCGGCGTCAGCGATGGCTTCCTCCATCGCGAGGTAGTTATAGGCGGCACCATCCCCCATGAAACGGCGGACCTTCCGGTCAATCCGTTCATCGAGATCGATGTCGAGTGGGGCGAACACATGGCTTCTGAATCCGAGTTCAGCATATTCAGGGCTATAGCGGACACCTGACGATCCCGATCTAAGCGCGTCGGTCACGGCGGCCTTATGGTTGCCGAGGCTCGATACGATCCCGATGCCGGTTACAACAACACGTCTCATAGCTACGTTGCTCCTCAGAAGTCGTCTGTGGAGGTGAAAAGGCCGACTCTCAGGTCGTTTGCCTCGTATATGATGCGACCATCGCACGCCATCTCGGCATCAGCGATGCCCATGACCAGTTTGCGCATCATCACCCGTTTCAAATTGATGCGGTAGGTTACCAGTTTGTTGCTGGGCAAAACCTGTCCACGGAATTTTACCTCGCCGACCCCGAGGGCTCTGCCGCGGCCTGGGCCGCCAAGCCAGCCCAGATGAAAGCCTACGAGCTGCCACATGGCATCGAGGCCGAGACATCCGGGCATGACCGAGTCATGTTCAAAATGACAGCCAAAAAACCAGAGATCCTGCTCAATATCAAGCTCAGCCATAATGAAGCCTTTATCGTAGAGGCCCCCATTCTCGGTGATGGAGGTAATGCGATCGAACATGAGCATGGGCGGTAGCGGGAGCTGCGCGTTACCGGCCCCGAAAAGCGCACCATGCCCACACAGCAGGAGGTCGTCTCGCGTATAACTGCTCTGTCGGACGTGAGCTTTTGGTGATTCAGTCAATGTCATTGCGTTGCAGGATTCCTTGCTCGCCGGGGTGGTTGAAGCGTCATCGTTGACGATGACCCCTTGACCCGAAGACGTCTCGAGGCCGAGGCCACGAAGCTTCGCGGTGGGTAGGGGTGTCTTCAAATAAAAAAGCGTACCATTGTAGCAGAGTCAAGCGTCACTCATTAGAATCTTCACCGTGTTCCCCTCATAGAGATCCGCCTTGTTATCCCGCTCGACCCTAAAGGACCCATTGTGACGACGGATCTTATCGATTGGCGCTCCATCTGGCGCGTGGTCGCTGAACATCGGCGAGAGCTCCTGGTGGCCCAGGGCCTGGCGATCCTGGCGGCGCTGATGGCGGTCCCGGTTCCTTTGCTGTTGCCGTTACTGGTCGATGAGGTGTTGCTTCAGCATCCCGGTTTAGCGGTCTACTGGATGGATGTCCTTTTACCCGCCGAGTGGCGCAGCCCGCTGTCCTACATTCTGGCCCTCATGGGATTGACGCTGCTGCTGCGGATTTTGGCGGCTCTGTTCAATGTGCTTCAGACGCGAGCCTTTAGTTTAATCTCAAAAGACATTATTTACAGAATTCGGTGCCGGCTGATTCGTAGGCTCGAGCGGATTGCCATGTCGGAATACGAAAGCCTCGGCAGCGGCTCGGTGATTACTCACATGGTGACCGATCTTGATACCGTCGATCAATTTATTGGGGCGACCGTCTCCAAGACGCTGGTGGCCCTTCTGACCTTGACGGGTACGGCGATCGTCCTCTTATGGATGAACTGGCGACTGGCGCTCTTTATTCTGCTGCTGAATCCTCTGGTGATTATTTTGACCCGGCGTCTCGGGCGGCGAGTGAAAGAGCTCAAGCGACAGGAAAACACCGCGCTGGGATCCTTTCAGTTGCTGTTGTCTGAAGTCCTTGAGGGGATTCATCAGATTCGGGCCAGCCACCGCGAGCATCACTACATGGGGCGCCTGAGCGATAAGGCCCTATCGGTCAGAGAACATTCCGCGGCGTATGCCTGGAAGAGCGATGCGGCTGGCCGCATGAGTTTTTTAGTGTTTCTGACGGGATTCGATTTGTTTAGGGGCCTCGCGTTGCTGATGGTGGTCTATTCGGATTTGACCCTGGGTGAAATGATGGCGGTGTCAGGCTACCTTTGGTTCATGATGGCGCCGGTCCAGGATATCCTTGGCATGCAGGTAGCCTACTATGGCGCGAAAGGCGCCTTGGAACGGTTGAACCAGTTTTGCCGGCGGCAGCAAGAGCCGAATTACCCGCATCATCAAAACCCCTTCCTAGGAAAGACCACCGTGGGGCTCTCGGTGAAGGACCTCTCGTTTTCCTATGGCAGCGGTCTTGAGGTCCTGCATTCGATCAATTTGGAGGTGGCGCCGGGTGAGCGGGTGGCGCTGGTGGGCGCCAGTGGAGGGGGGAAATCGACCCTGATCCAGCTGTTGATTGGCCTCTACCCGTTGTCTAAGGGAATGATCGCGTTTGATGGCGTTGCGATCGATCAGATAGGCCTCGATGTGGTGCGTGAAAATGTGGTGACAGTCTTGCAGCATCCGGTCCTCTTTAACGATTCGGTCAGAGCTAACGTGACGCTTGGGCGAACCGCAGATGATGCCGCGATCTGGCACGCTCTTGAAGTTGCGCAGCTGCGGGAGGTCATTGAGGCTTCACCCCGGGGGCTTGATGCCATGGTTGGTCGGTTGGGTGTTCGCCTCTCAGGCGGCCAACGCCAGCGCCTCGCGCTGGCGCGGATGGTCCTTCAAGATCCCAAGGTGGTCATCCTCGATGAAGCGACCTCGGCCCTCGATAACCTCACGGAAGCTAGACTCTATCAATCGCTGGAACGTTTTCTTGCCGATCGCACCACGCTCATTGTGGCGCATCGATTGAGTGCCATTCGCCACGCCGACCGCATCTTAGTGTTTGAGGATGGGCACCTTCACGAGGAGGGCACGCATGAGGCTCTGATGGAGCGCCGTGGTCTCTATGCAACCTTCTTTGGAGCGGGTATTTCAAGCCCAAGGACTCCACCCGTTCCGGAGGAACGACCGTCATGAATGCCCCTATGGCCCGGGTCTTTGATCTTCACGCGCACTCGACCCACTCGGATGGGGCTTATCGCCCCAGGGAGCTCATTGAGCGGGCCGTAGCGGCTGGCATTGATGTTCTTGCCCTCACCGATCATGACACCCTGTCGGGCCACTTGGAGGCTGCGGAAGCGGCCCGCGATCTTGGGATAGGCTTCCTCCCTGGGGTGGAGATTTCAGTGACGTGGCAAGGCAAGACGCTCCATCTGGTCGGGCTCCGGGTCGATGCCGCTCATGAACCGTTGATCGCGGGTCTTGAGGGACTCGCCCGTCATCGCGTGCAACGTGCCTTTGAAATGGCGCAGCGGCTGGAAAAGGTGGGGATCATCGGCATTTACGATGAGGTTCTCGCGCGGGCAGGTGAGGGGATGGTGACCCGAACGCATTTTGCCCACTGTCTCGCGAGGCGGGGTCTGGCCGCCGATGTGAGAGATGTCTTCAACCGCTACCTAACGCCAGGAAAACCGGGCTATGTTCACAGCACCTGGGCTGACCTTGAAACGGCCATTGCGTGGATTCGGGGTGCCGGCGGGGTGGCCGTCCTTGCCCATCCCATTCGTTATAAACTCACCGGCAGTTGGCTTCGGCGGTTAGCGGTGGAATTCAAGGAATTCGGCGGACAGGCGATAGAAGTCCTTTCAGGTCAGGCCAGTCCGGGCGATGTTCAGGCCAGTGCGCAACTTGCCAAACGATTTGATCTATTGGGGTCCTGTGGTTCTGACTTTCATGGGCCCGATCAAGGCTGGCCCAAACTGGGTCGTCTTCCGCCGATGCCGAAGGACGTGACGCCGGTTTGGAGTCTTTGGCCGGATCAGGGGTCTTTGGTCCCTGGGTGCCCCACTGCAGTGCCCTGAGCCATCCCGGTGTTAAGGCGTTGCTCGTGGGCGGAGCGGTCGGCTGTTGAAGCCCGCTATCATGATGAGGAATGGGGCTGGCCGGTGCATGAGGATCGGACACTTTATGAGTTTCTGGTTCTTGAAGGGGCTCAGGCAGGACTCTCATGGAGAACCATCCTAGAAAAGAGGGCCGCTTATCGTGAGGCCTTTTGTGACTTTGATCCTCAAGCGGTCGCGAACTTTGATGCCTCGGCCCTTGAGGCGTTGATGGCGCACCCGGGTCTGATTCGAAACCGCCTCAAGCTTCACTCTGCGGTCAATAACGCGCGCGCCTTGTTGAGGGTCCAAGATGATGTCGGCAGTTTTGATGCCTTTGTTTGGGGGTTCATGGAGGGAGGCCCCCTCACCCAAGTGTTTCCCACGATGAAGGCGTTGCCTGCGCAGAATGTTGTTTCTGAGTCCTTGAGTCGGGCGCTTAAAGTCCGCGGTTTTAGCTTCGTCGGGCCGGTGATCTGCTATTCCTTCATGCAGGCGGTCGGGATGGTCAATGATCACCTCGACGGCTGCTTCAGAGTTGACGTTCCGCCGCGTCACTAGGCCACAAATTTGATTCCAATGATCATCAGCAGCGTCGCCAAGATGGGACGGAGGATCCGCTCGGGGATTTTCGCGCTGAGATGGCTTCCTGCATAGATGCCGGGTAGAGAGCCTAACAAAAGGCTCATGAGAAGATGCAAGTCGACGTTACCCATGTGAAGGTGCCCAAGACCTGCAACGGTGGTTAAGGGGATGGCGTGGGCCAGATCGGTACCGACAATGCGAACCGTGGCCAGACGAGGGTAAAGGAAAAGGAGCGCGATGGTTCCAAGGGCGCCGGCGCCGACGGAGGAGAGAGTCACCAAGACCCCGAGTATCATTCCCACCAACACGGTCAGGGGGGTTTGCCAGCGTCCGAAACGCTCGCTGTGCTTTAGTCGCTGCCGTGCGACCTCATCGTCAAGCCGCTGTGAAATCAGCCGGTTGCGAACAAAAAGCGCGAGCGAAGTGAAGATGAGGGCGACCCCTAGGCTGAAGGTGATGGCCGATGTCACCGCGGCATCTTGAGTGAACACGGTCTCCAGAAGGTAAATGATCAAAAGAGCTGCCGGAATGCTGCCGAGACACAAGTGGAAGACGATTTTCCAATCGACGGATCGATGTTTGCCATGATGAACAAAGACCCCAGCGGTCTTGGTGATGGCGGCAAACAAGAGGTCGGTGCCAACGGCCGCTTTGGGGGCGAAGCCGAAGAGGAACACGAGGATAGGGGTCATCAGGGAGCCACCCCCGACACCGGTTAGGCCCACGAGAAATCCGACCAAGAGGCCTGAAAAAATCTGGGCGATATTAAGGTCAAGTCCAAACATAAATCCCTCATATGGCGGTTCTATCGGCCCTGATGGCCACCATCATGAGGCCATGCGCCCTATGCCGATAAAATGAAGCGACAATCAACCAATCAGTCTATCCGATTTCTGGTGGTTGGGTCTTTTGCCGCTTTTTTAGGCGGTTCATGACGGGATGAAGAGGGTCTTCCCATCGGCCATCGGTTTGTTCCTCCTTGCTAAAATAGCGGTCATGCATTAGCTTAACCAGGCCTAGAGCTAGGGGTGCCCCGGTCGATGAAACCAACTGGGGCTGAGACACACCCTTTGAACCTGACCCGGTTAGAACCGGCGTAGGAAAGCCTCACCAACATGGGCAGTGACATCGCTGCACGCCCCTCTTGGATGATTCCTCCGCTGGCCTCATATTGCCATCCGTCGAGGACATTCCGATGAACGCCTTACCCGAAACCGACCTCCATGATGCCGTAACCGCCAAGCGCGCATCGATAAAGCCCTTTGCCGCCTCTGAAAAGGTCTATATCGAAGGCGCTCGACCGGATATCAAGGTGCCCATGAGGAAGGTCAGTCAGTCGGATACCCCGACCGGCCATGGCGCCGAACAAAATCCGCCCATGTACCTCTATGATACCTCGGGACCTTATACGGATCCCTCGGTCACCATCGATTTAAGGTGGGGTTTGCCGGCTTTGAGGGCCGGCTGGATTGATGAGCGCCAGGATACGGAGTGGTTGGAGGGGCCGAGCTCCCTCTATGGCCAGCGTCGCCAGAGTGACCCAGAACTTTTGAAGCTTCGCTTCGAGCACATTCAGCGACCCCGTCGGGCCAAACCGGGATCCAATGTCACCCAGATGCACTATGCGCGTCGTGGCGTCGTGACGGCGGAGATGGAATTCATTGCTATTCGGGAGAATCAGCGAATGGAGGCCATGGCGGAAATCTACCGGGAACAGCATCCTGGGGAATCCTTCGGTGCAGCCATACCGAAGCTGATCACGCCCGAGTTCGTTCGCGACGAGGTCGCTAGGGGCCGAGCGATTATCCCTAATAACATCAACCACCCGGAGTCTGAGCCGATGATCATTGGCCGAAACTTCTTGGTCAAGATCAACTGCAATCTCGGGAACTCGGCGGTGTCCTCCTCCATTGAGGAGGAGGTCGAAAAGATGCTGTGGTCGATTCGCTGGGGTGGCGATACGGTCATGGATCTTTCGACGGGCAAGAATATTCATGAGACCCGGGAGTGGATCATTCGCAACTCCCCGGTTCCGATAGGAACCGTTCCGATCTATCAGGCGCTCGAGAAGGTGGATGGCCGTGCAGAAGCATTAACCTGGGAGATCTTTCGAGACACCTTGATCGAGCAGGCGGAACAAGGTGTTGACTATTTCACCATCCATGCGGGCATTCGCCTGGCGCACATTCCTTTAACGGCAAAGCGGGTCACCGGCATCGTCTCCCGAGGCGGCTCCATCATGGCCAAGTGGTGTCTTGCCCATCATCGTGAAAGTTTCCTCTATACCCATTTTGAGGAGATTTGCGAGATCATGAAGGCCTACGATGTGGCGTTCTCGTTGGGGGATGGCCTTCGGCCAGGATCCATTGCAGATGCCAATGATGAGGCCCAGTTTGCTGAGCTCCACACGCTGGGTGAGTTGACCCAGGTGGCGTGGAAGCATGATGTCCAGGTGATGGTCGAGGGGCCCGGGCATGTGCCGATGCACATGATTAAGGCCAATATGGAACAACAGCTCAAACATTGTCATGAGGCCCCTTTCTACACGCTAGGCCCACTCACCACCGATATCGCCCCCGGGTATGACCACATCACCAGTGCGATTGGTGCGGCCATGATTGGATGGTTTGGAACCGCGATGCTCTGTTATGTGACCCCCAAAGAACATCTCGGTCTCCCCAACAAGCAGGATGTTCGCGATGGCATCATCGCCTACAAGATCGCTGCCCATGCGGCAGATCTTGCCAAGGGCCATCCCGGAGCCCAGGCCCGAGATAATGCGCTGTCAAAGGCCCGCTTTGAATTCCGATGGGCCGATCAGTTCAATCTCTCGCTGGATCCTGAAAAAGCCCTCGAATTCCATGATGAAACCTTGCCTCAAGATGGCGCCAAGCTGGCCCATTTCTGCTCCATGTGCGGACCTCACTTTTGTTCCATGAAGATCACTCAGGATGTCAGGGAATATGCGCGGTCCAAGGGGCTTGATGATGCCAAGGGATTGGCGGTCGGGCTGGAGGAAATGGCGGAGGAATTTAAGAACGCGGGCGCCGAAATCTATCACAAGGCCTAAGGCCTCGTCCGAAAGGTCAAGGCGCCTGGGGATTAGGCGCCTTTGATGAAAAAGTTGGTGAGGGTTTTTTCAATCATCCCCCAAGGCATCACCAAGGGTTTTTTGGCGATGCTCACCGAGAGGGTCTGATCGAGAATGTCGTAGGTCCCCTTGATGCCATGTCCATCAAATTGACCCTGTGTCGCATCGCCCTCCAGGGCGACCCCGTTTTTTTGAGCGGCGATCTTGGCGGCGGCAATCACCGCTTCGGGCGGGGCGGTCAGTTGAATGGTAAAAACCTTGCTCATGTTGGATCTTCCTCTGTCGGCGAGGGGCAAACACCCCGCTGGATAAAACGATTCAGCCGGTGATGGACAACTTCAGCCGCTTCATGGCCGAGGCCTCAAGTTGGCGAATTCGTTCTGCCGAGACATTATATCGGGCGGCGAGATCATGCAGGGTGAGCTTGCCGTCATTCAGCCAACGGCTCCTCACAATATCCTGGCTTCGATCATCCAGCTGCTCGATCGCTTTGATCAACTGTTGCTCGTGGTGAGCATCCCAGTTTTCTTCCTCCAGAACATCGGCGGGGTCGCCATGTGCTTGCCGAAGATAATGCGTTGGGGCAAGGGATTCGCGATCGCTGTCTTCGGCATCATCTGGGGCATCATAGGCAAGATCCTGACTGCTCAGGCGTCCTTCCATCTCATAGACGGCCGCGAGATCAACGCCGAGCTCTTCGGCAACGGTCTGGGCCTCATGCTCTGTCAGCCAGCCGAGTTGGGTCTTGTATTTCCGGAGATTGAAGAAGAGTTTCCGCTGGGCTTTGGTGGTAGCCACCTTGACGATACGCCAGTTCTGGATGATGTACTCATGGATTTCAGCCTTGATCCAGTGGACCGCAAAAGAAACGAGGCGGACCCCCATGTCAGGATCAAACCGTTTCACGGCCTTCATCAGACCGATATTACCCTCCTGGATCAAGTCAGGGAGGGCGAGGCCATAGCCCATGTAGCCGCGGGCAACGTGAGCCACAAAGCGGAGATTGGCTAGAACCAACTCCCGGGCAGCATCGAGATCGCCAGATTCCCTGAATCGTTGCGCCAAGGCACGCTCCGCCTCTACTTCCAGCCGAGGAAGTTTAGCAATGGCAGACATATAGCTGTCGATGGAGCCCACCGACGCATTGAAGGGTAATGAAAGTTCACGGGTCATAGTGACGGTCTCCCAGTACGATCGAAGTTCACGAGATAATGTTAGCACTCTAGGACAGTGAGTGCTAACACAAGTTCCGATCAGGCTTGAATGCTCGCAGCATGCATCACCTTGGGGCCTTGATCGACCTTAAAGAGGGTCGAGATCCTTGAGAAAATGATTGACGACGACTAAGGCACCTAAGATCCCCAGCACGATGGCGCTGCCCATCAATAAGGCGGTTCCGTTGAGGTCGAGGTAGGCAAGACGATAGGGGCTTCCATAGAGTTCAGCGAGCTCATTGGCGGGCGTTTGAATGCCGAGAATGAGGAGGTTAGCCATCAGCCATGCCATGAGGGCGCCCAGGAAGGCATACCAAAACCCAGAATGAATAAAGGGTCGCCGGATGAAATGATCGGTCGCCCCCAGCATTTTATTGACGGCGATTTCTTCACGTCGGCTTTGAAGTTCAAGCCGGATGGTATTGCCCACAATAAAAACGACACCAAAGCCAAGAAGAACGCTAAAGGCTGCGATGCAACGCTCAGCGATGGCGAGGACAGCCCTTAATTTTTTTAGCCACTCGTCATCGAACTGCACGTGATCCGCCTCAGATAACCGGCGGAGTTCATCCAGCATGTGGGTCACGGTGGCCGCATCGGTCATCCGTGGGCGGACGATAATGACCGCCGGCAGGGGATTGCCATGAAGTGCTGAGAGCGCATCAGCGAAGCCACTGTAGGCCATCAGCTCACGGAGCCCATCCTCTTTGGTCAGGAGCTGTGTCCCGAGGATGAGAGGAAAACTACCGAGCTTCTCGGTCAAGCGCCGAGCGGCCTCATTGGTGATCTCAGGTTTGAGGAACAGGGAGATTTGGCTGGTGGTCTGGAGCGCTTCGATGGGTAAACGCGCGTTTTGAATCAAGGCATGAAAGCTCGCCGGAAGCGCTAGCGCGATGGCCACCACAAGAATAGTCAAACTGCTGGCGATAGGGGTTTCCCAGATTCTGAGGAAGCTGCCTTTGAGCGAGTGGAGGTGGGCCAACGCGTAAGCTTTTAGGCGGACCGACCAGCGAATCTTTTGCGAGAGAGGCTGCCGAAACAGCCCCGGTCGCCCCTTCGAAGAGCGGTTACTCCGCATCGTTCAGGCCTCCTTCGGTAAGCTTTCCATGGTCAAGGCGCAGGGTGCGCCGGCTGAAGCGCTGGACCAGTTGTTGATCATGGCTGGCAATGAGTAGGGTGACGCCCACAGCATTGAAATCACGAAAAATCCGCATAATTTCCTCGGCAAGATCAGGATCAAGGTTACCGGTCGGCTCATCGGCAAGAATCAGTGGCGGCTTATGGACGATGGCACGAGCAATCCCCACCCGCTGTTGTTCGCCGCCCGAGAGCGCGAGGGGCAGACGTTTTTCCTTTTTTAGGAGACCGACTTTGTCGAGGGCGGCGCGAACCCTGCGACCGATGTCGTGAGGATGATGCCCCATAATCTCCAAAGGCAGAGCGACATTGTCATAGACGCTCAGATGATTGAGTAGACGGTAGTCCTGAAAAATCAGGCCCAGTTTTCGTCTGAGGAAGGGGATTTGCCGTTTTCTGAGACCTTTGATGCTGATGCCATCGAGCAAGATGTCCCCGCGACTGGGTCGCTCAAGCGCCGCAATGAGGCGAAGTAGGGTGGTTTTGCCGGCCCCCGAATGCCCGGTCAAAAAGGCTAGCTCGCCGCGTTGAAGGCTGAAATTAACCTCTGAGAGGGCCTCGCCACTGTCGGAGTAACGCTTACTGACGTTGTCAAATTCGATCATGGCCTGAATCTTTTTTCCGGAAGCTGAGGCGAGTGGAATGGGCTCTGGTGAAGAAAGCGTTTCACCACAGCCATGGTATCCATTTGCAGCAAGATTTGGCAAAGGTCACTGGGACTCCCCTCACCAGAGGATTACAATGGGCATAGCCTTCTCATACTGAATAAACCCCGCTTGAACATTTTTTCTAAGCTTGCCTCGCAGACCGTGATCTATGGTCTGAGCAGTATCGTCGGCCGGTTTCTCAACTACCTGTTGGTACCGCTCTACACCTATTCGTTTCCGGCCAGAGATTACGGGGTGGTCTCTGAGCTCTATGCCTATGCCGGATTTTTAAGTGTTGCACTGGTCCTTGGGCTTGAAACCGGCTATTTCAGGTTCCAGGCTCAAAAGGACCTGTCGCCAGGGCTCGCCTATCGCGCGGCGCTTCGAGTTTTGATGCCGTTTAATCTCGCTTTCGTGCTGGTTGTTTTGGTGAACCGGGAGCCGCTTGCCGCCCTCCTTCGTTACCCCGATCACTCGGAATATCTGGTCATCTTCAGCTTCATTCTCGCGCTCGATGCGATCGCATCGCTTCCCTTTGCCCGGCTTCGTGCAGAGGAAAGGGCGATGCGGTTTGCTGCTATTAAAGTCACCGAAATCGCGGTCAGCATGGGCCTCAATGTGTTCTTCATCGTGTTGCTTCCTTTGGCCTTTAAAACGTGGCCGGATTCCCCATGGTTTGCCTACTATGATCCTGAGGTGGGTATTGGCTATATCTTTGTCGCTAATTTAGTGGCAAGTGCCATCAAACTGGTGTTGCTCCTGCCGGAGTTTCGGGGGGGGGGATCAGCCCCTTTGGGGCCTTTGATTAAGAAGATCCTCCGTTATTCGCTGCCGATGGTTGTCATCGGATTTGCAGGGATCATCAATGAGATGCTGGATCGCGCGATACTCAAGTCGCTGCTCCCTTATGATCTTTCGGAAAATCTCCGCCAGCTGGGGATCTACGGGGCTTGTTACAAATTGTCGATTCTCATGACTCTTTTTGTGCAAGCATTTCGCTATGCCGGCGAACCGTTCTTTTTTTCGATGGCCGGCCGCTCCGATGCCCCTCGGGCGTACGCCTTGGTCATGCGGTACTTTGTCGTTTTCTGCGTCTTTATTTTTCTGCTGGTCACCCTTTTCATCGAGTATTTCCAATATTTCATTGGTGCAGAGTACCGGGAGGGCCTGACGGTGGTTCCCATCCTTCTGATGGCCAATCTTTTTCTCGGTATCTACGTCAACCTGTCCATTTGGTACAAACTAACGGATCGGACCATGACGGGGGCCTTCGTGTCCCTGATGGGTGCAGGCGTGACCGTTGGCCTCAATCTTTGGTGGATTCCGATATATGGCTATGTCGGGGCGGCATGGGCAACCCTCGTCTGTTATGGGGTGATGATGCTGGTTTCCTGGCTCTTAGGGCGGCACTTCTTTCCAGTGCCTTATCCGGTCGGTCGAATCGTCGGCTATCTCCTCATCGCCCTTGGGGGGTACCTGCTGGATCAGGAGTTGGTCGCGGTTTGTGGCTGGAGCTCGATGGAAGCGGGTCTTGTGGTGATGGGACTTTATTTCGGGGTCACCTTCATTCTGGAGGGTTTGCCTCTCATCAGGGGATCGCTGAAATCCCAAGGGTATCCTCCAAACACCTGATCGCCGTCCGTGGCGATCGGTTGTTTTAGACTACTTGCCGAAGAGCTGTTGGTGGATCTCATTGGCGCCTGTGGCCAGGGCTTGTGAGAGGTCATCAGAGAGCTCTTTTTCCTTCAAAGAATCTCTGAGGTGGTCAAACATCAGCGTGATGTGGCTTCGCTTCAGCCCCTTCTCCAGAAGCGCTGCAAAGGCCTTGCCTAGATCGGTGGTGGATGCTTCTGAGTCTTCTTTCAAAAGCACAGACAAAAAAGCCTTGTTGTGGTCTTCCATATCCGAGCGGCTGACGCCAAAAAGCACATAGTTGATTCTGGGGTCAGCGAAGAGTTTGTCGGTGAGCTTCGCGATCGTGGTGACAATGGCTTCATCGCCGCCGATCAGTTCTAGGAGGCTCTTCGGCTCAGCGGGAAGGGTGGCGGCTGTTTCTGTCGGCGCCCTGCGGGGCTTCTTGACTGCTTCAGCGGGAGTATTGGTATCCGTCATGTCGTTTTCCTCGTTGTAATTTAGATCGTCTCGTTATTGTTTTGACGCGATGACGTGGGTTGGCATGGCCCCAGCCTTAAACCCGGTTAGAACTTAAGGCCCGCTCATTTTTCCAGAATTACTGTCATCCCTCCAGTCAAACCGAGGGGAGCCTATGATTGGCGGGCTGCAAGCGATCAGCGCATCCTGTTTCCTTAGAAAAGATCCACCGGATCAATGTCAAGGGACCAGCGAACGCGATGCCGTAATGTGATGGTTTCGGCAGAGGCCATCATGACGTCCATCAAAGCATGCAGCTGACCTCGCTGAGGGGCTTGCAGTAACAGTTGCCAGCGAAAGCGATTCCCTCTTCGTGCCATGGGGGCAGGGACAGGGCCCAGCACCATCACAGCGGAAGAATCCGAATGGACCTGGTCCCTCAGGTGCGTCAAAAACGCTTCGGCATCCTGACTGACGAGGGCGTCGCATCGAACCAGACCCTGATGTTCAAAGGGCGGGAGCCCTGCGGCTTGTCGCTCCCTGAGGCAGGCCGCGGCGAAGGCGGGGTACCCGTCCTCAATCAATGTCTTCAGCAGGGGATGACTCGGGTTTCTGGTCTGGAGGAGGACGGTTCCAGGTTTTTCCTCTCTTCCCGCCCGACCAGCGACCTGGATAATCAGCTGCGCGGTTTTTTCTCCCGCACGAAAATCGGTGCTGTAAAGGCCGGCATCCACATCCAAAATGCCCACCAAGGTGACGCCAGGAAAGTGATGGCCCTTGGCAATCATTTGAGTTCCGACCAAAAGATTGATGCGTCCAGCGTGCACGGCCTCAAGAACGCGGTCAAGGGCGCCTTTGTGTCGGGTGCTGTCCCGGTCGATTCGAGCAATGCGCTGATCGCTAAAAAGGGCTTTTAGGGCTTCCTCAATCCGTTCCGTGCCGAGACCCAGTGGCTTTAGTTCGCTCTGTTTGCACGTTGGGCAATGGGCCAGAAGGGGGGTCTCAAGGCCGCAATGATGACAGCGAAGGCGCTGCTCTTTTTGGTGAATCACCAGCCGAGCATCGCAATCGGGACAAGGGGCAACCCAGCCACATTGATGACAGATCAAGGTCGGCGCAAAGCCTCTTCGATTAACAAAAAGAAGGACTTGCTCGCCGCGCGCAAGGGTCTCCCGCATCCTCTGAATGAGCTGGGATGACAGCCCTTCCTGAAGCGTTTGTGCGCGGATATCGATCGTTTCGAAGCGGGGCGGATTGGCAGCGCCCGCTCGCTTGGGGAGAGACACCGAGTGGTAACGGCCACCATCAACGTTGGCGAGGCTTTCAAGCGATGGGGTTGCTGATCCTAGGACGATGGGGAGTCCTAATCTTCTGGCGCGCATGATCGCGACATCGCGCGCAGAAAAACGAAGCCCGTCTTGCTGTTTAAATGAGCTGTCATGTTCTTCGTCCAGAATGATTAAGCCAAGGGAAGGGCTTGGCGTGAAAACGGCGGATCGGGTCCCGAGAAGAATGGCCGCATCGCCTCTTTGAATCGAGAGCCAAGCGTCGCGTCGGCGCCCTTCTGGAAGACCGGAGTGGAAGACGGCGAGTTTGGCATCAAAGCGGGCCCTGAAGCGGGATTCGAGTTGTGGTGTAAGGTTGATTTCAGGCAACAGAATCATGACTTGCTGGCCACGGGCTAGAACCTTTTCGGTGAGGCGCAGATAGACCTCGGTTTTACCGCTGCCCGTCACCCCTTCCAACAGGAAGACATGGAAGGTGTCGAGGCGTGACGATATATACGTGACCGCAGCGGTCTGATGGTCATTGAGTTCAGGTGGCGCTTGAGGGCGCGGCAAAGGGGGATGTTGACCGTGCTCGGTGATGACCGTTTGCCAGATCGCAAGGCCCTTTTTGACCAGGGCCTTCGCGGCGGCGGGATACTGGGGATGAGCGGCAACGAGTTCGTTTCTTGAAAGGCTGCGGCCTGCTTGATGAAGGTGCTCTAGCAATGCGCTTTGGCGGGGGGCTTTTTTTGAGAAGTCTGTCCTCTCTGGCTGCCGGGATAGCAGCAGACGTTGTTCTTGAGTAGGCAGGCTTTCCCCCCCCTTGCGGAGCGAAACCGCCATCGCTGAGAACAGGGTTTCGCCGAGAGGGTGATGATAATAACGACTGGTCCAGGTCAGTAGCGCGAGGTCTTCAGGGCCTAATAAGGGGACGCTATCCAGGATCGATAAGGCCGCTCTCAAGCGCTCTTGGGGAATATCGGAGGTGTCTTTAACGCTCAGAAGAATACCGATTTTACGGCTGCGACCAAACGGCACTTCGATGCGGACCCCCGGCTGAATGCCCTCAACCTCAAGGCCTTCGGGCGGTAAGTAGTCAAAAATTCGGTGCATAGGCACCGGGAGGGCGATATTGAAAACGGTGGGCATGATGTCTATTGCAACCGATAGCACAAAGCGCTGTCTCAAGGGTCAAGCGGCGGCGAGGGGAAGGGTTATGCGCCCTCAGCCCTCTTGAGAACGGCGGGGAGTTGCCCTGAGGAGGCTCTCAAGGGTTTCTTCTCCCGCCTGAAATTGCATACACTGTGCGGCAGAAGACAGATTGAAATCAATTGCTTATTCACTCGAATGTTAACGAACTAAAATTCTAACGGGGGAGGAGGGCCTATGCAGATTTGTCAGCTACAGGTGTTGCGAACAGATGCATCCGGGATGCCGCTAGAGTGGCTCGGTTATCAAGATGCCGCCAAGCTCTACCATCTGGATATGGTGGCCTACAGTTGTGGCAGCCCACTCTATACCCTCAGGGGCGGGATCAATGCCAAAAGTGGCCGGCAAAGCCTGATTGTGGTTCATTCGATCATCGCAACGAACCATCAGCACAAGCGCTCCCTGGGCTTTACCCAAAATTACATTCCGCCTCTCAACAACCCCGCCTTGTTCCGGCGGGATGATCATCTTTGTCTCTATTGTGGCTTTCAGTTCCGTCACTCTGATCTGTCAAGGGATCATGTTAAGCCTTTAAGTCAGGGCGGCAGGGATCTTTGGTCGAATGTGGTTTCCGCCTGCAAGCGGTGCAATAACCACAAGGCCGGACGCACGCCAGAGCAGGCCGGGATGCAGTTGCTGGCTATTCCCTTTACCCCGACCCACGCCGAATATGTTTATCTTCAAGGGCGTCGAGTTTTAAGTGACCAGATGGAATTTCTGAAGGCTCATTTCCCTCGTCAGAGTCCGCTTCACCAGCGTTTTAGTTAGACCGGGATCCTCCTGTTCCGCCGGTTAGGAAGGTTTTGCGTCTTGCTCCCGGAGGCGCAGCGGGATCTCTTCAGGCGCATCATGGCTTGACAGCTCAAAGGCCCTCATCTCGAGGACGCCCTTGATGTTCGTGGTCACGATGAGGTGGGGGAGGTCTGGTTGCAACGACATGGGTGGGAGGTCCCTTTGGAGAGTGGGGAGGCCGTCATCATAGCTGTGAACGGTCGCCGTGATCTTTTCACCCAATGCGGCGAGTCTGGCTTCAAGGGCCGTCTTTGCTGGCGCTAGGGCTGGATTGACCGCATGAAAGTGGAGAAGTTGGCCCGGCGTCCCTGAAATGACTCCGCTCAGCCCCCGAGGCCCAGCGGCTTGCGCGAGGGCGAGGAGCTGGTTGGTCAGCTGGCGGGTTAAGGTGATGAGTTGTCGGGCCATGGCGATCAAAGGGGATTCAGGTGGGAGAGGTCCCATATCTTGCCATGGTGCATCGCCAATGTCCCTCGAGGTCTTTGGCGTGGGTGATGGCGCGGTATCCAAACTGCTGGAGGAGTGCGGCCACCTGGGGAGCCTGTCGATAGCCATGTTCAAGGAGCAGGCTGCCGTGAGGCTTCAGATATTTCCTGGCGTCTCTCATGATGATACGAAGGTCATCAAGACCTTCTTTCCCGGAGGCTAGCGCCCTCCTCGGCTCGAATCGAAGATCACCTTGCGTGAGATGGGGGTCTTGATCGCTGATATAAGGTGGATTGGAGACGATCAGGTCGAAGGGCTTTTTGGGGTCACATGCCTCTAACCAGTTCGAGAGAATGAAGCGGATTTTATTTGGCGCTATGCGCTCGGCATTTTGGCGGGCGATCTCGAGCGCCTCGGGAGCGTGGTCGATGGCCGTGACGCTGATCTTGGGGCGCTCGACCGCGAGGGTGATGGCGAGGACGCCACTGCCGGTACCAAGGTCAAGCAGTTCCGCCGGCTGATGCTCCTTTAGCAGCTCTAAGGCCTGTTCAACCAGCAGCTCGCTGGCAGGTCGGGGAATCAGCACATCGGGTGTGACGATGAAGCGGCGTGACCAGAATTCACGCTCGCCAATGAGGTAGGCAATGGGATGGCCCTTTTGGCGCAGGCCGACCGCCTGTTCAAACCGCGCTAGCGCGGTTTCCTGGAGGGCTCTTTCGGGCCAGGCTCTCAAATAACTCCGGTTGACCCCCAGCGCATGCATCAACAGAATCTCTGCGTCCATGCGGGGGGCCTTAGACACGTCGGCCAATAGTTTTCTGGCGCGATCGAGAAGGTCCCCGATCGTTTGATGTTGAGGGCGGATGCGCTTAGTCCTCGGCAAGTCGCTGCAATAGTTCAGCCTGATGCTCGCTAATCAAGGGCTCAATGATCGGATCAAGGTCCCCTTCAAGGATCCCTTCCAGCTTGTAGAGTGTCAGGTTGATGCGATGATCCGTCAATCGTCCTTGGGGGAAATTGTAGGTTCTGATTCGCTCGGAGCGATCGCCGCTACCGACTTGTAGCTTGCGTGAAGCGGCAATTTCAGCCGACTGCTTGTCCTGCTCGGCGGAGAGAATACGCGACTGCAACAGCGACATGGCGCGGGCTCTATTTTTGTGTTGTGAGCGCTCATCCTGACACTCGACAACGACCCCGGTGGGGATATGGGTCAGCCTGATGGCGGATTCGGTCTTGTTGACATGCTGGCCGCCTGCGCCGGAGGCGCGATAAGTATCCACTCTGAGATCGGAGGGATTGATCTCGAATTCGACGTCCTCGACTTCAGGAAGAACGGCCACCGTGCAGGCCGAGGTATGGATTCGGCCCTGCGCTTCGGTTGCAGGCACGCGTTGAACGCGATGGGCGCCGGCTTCGAACTTGAGTTGCGAGTAAACATCCTGACCGCTGATGCGCACGATGACTTCCTTGTAGCCACCCTGTTCGCCTTCGCTTTCGCTCATGACTTCGGCCTTCCATCCTTTCTGTTCGGCATAGCGCAGATACATGCGATAGAGGTCTCCTGCGAACAGGGCGGCTTCTGCGCCCCCGGTGCCGGCCCTCACTTCAAGGAAGATGTTCCGCTCATCGTTGGGGTCTCTGGGCAGAAGGAGTAGTTGGAGTGCCTGCTCAAACGCGGTCTCCTGTCGCTCGGCCTCCTCCAGTTCGTCTTTTGCCATGGCGCGAACATCACGATCCTCGTCCTGCATCAAGGTTTCGGCAAAGGCGATGGCGTCGCGTGTGGTGAGATAGTCGCGAAAGGTGGTGACCAAGGGATTCAGTTGCGCATATTCGCGGCTCAGGGAACGAAATCGGTCCTGATCATTCTGAGTCTCAGGTTCTTGAAGCAGCGCAGTGATTTCTTCAAAGCGCTCGGAGAGATGTTCCAGTTTTTGATGGATGGACGGTTTCACGAATCAGTTCGGGTCCTTGAGTTGGAAAAGTTCTCGGGCGGCAGCAATGAGGTCATGACGCTCATGGATGCCGGCGTGTTTTAGTTGGGTGCTGGGAAGGTGGGTCAGCTTGTTGGTGAGCTGTAAGGCCAATACTTCAAGGATTTGCTGGGGATCCTGTCCTCGCTTTAGGTCCTGCAGGGCTTTAAAGAGCGCCTCGTCTCTTAACTGCTCGGCCTGAGTTCTGAGGTCACGGATGGTGCTGGTAGCCCCTTGGGAGCGCAGCCAGTTGAGGAAGTGAGAGACTTCGATGTCAATGATTTCTTCTGCTTGCTTGGCGGCCTCCTGCCGTGAGCGCATGTTCTCTTCGATGGTGTTGCGAAGATCGTCCACCGTATAAAGATAGACATCTCTCAAGTGGGCCACTTCGGGTTCGATGTCGCGGGGAACGGCTAGATCGACCATAAACATGGGTTTGTGTTTGCGGGCCTTGAGCGCACTTTCGACACTGCCTTTGCCGAGGAGTGGGAGTGCGCTTCCCGTCGAAGAGACCACGATATCAGCCCGCGCCAGATGCTGGGGGAGCTCTGACAGTGATATCGCAAAGCCATTGAATTGTTGAGCCAAAAGATGGGCGCGATCGTAGGTGCGATTGGCGATGATGAGTTCACCGATCCTGCTTTCGGTTAGGTGTCGCGCGGTCAGTTCGATGGTCTCACCAGCTCCAATCAGGATGGCGGTTTGTTGGCTGAGATCCTCGAAAATCCGCTGGGCAAGGCGGATCGCCGCGAACGCCACGGAAACGGGACTGTTGCCGATGGCGGTGTCGGTCCGGACCTTCTTGGCGGCGGCAAAGGTATGCTGAAAAAGTTTTCCAAGGGTCTTTCCGATGGTGCCGGCTTCGGTCGCGGTTTGGTAAGCCGATTTCATTTGCCCGAGAATTTGAGGTTCGCCGAGAACCATCGAATCGAGCCCGGAAGCGACGCGAAACATGTGGCGTATCGTGGACGAATCGGTATGGGTGTAGAGATAGCGCTGAAAATCTTCTCGATTGACCCTCTGTTCGTGAGCGATCCAATCGACCAGAGACTCCGGTGAACGATCGCTGACGCCACAATAAAACTCAGTCCGGTTACAGGTTGATAGAATGGCCGCTTCCTCAACGCCCTGGAGGTCTCTCAGCCTTCTCAGCGTATTGACGACAAAGTCTTGAGGCACAGCCAGCCGTTCTCGGACCGAGATGGGGGCTGTTTGATGGTTCAATCCGAGGGTTATGATGGCCATTCGGCTCGCGGGGTGGTACTTTCAGAATATAATTTTAGAGGATAAACGTGCGCTCTGGGTAATCACCCCGCGCCGTCCTATGAGGTTTCAATCCCCGAACCTCTTGCCCTGATGCAGCCGACTCGTTTTTGGGTGCTCTGGTCAGGAGATTGATTGGGGTTGCTGGTGCTCCTTTTTGTCTGAACTACCGAGGCTAATCTCACGTGCTGAAACGTCTGTTGTTTTTGATGGTGCTCGGTGGTTTGTGGGCCACCGGCTGTGCTGGTATTGGTTCCCAAGGAGCATCTGCCCAATCGGCTCTTGCAGCCACCTCCGTCGAAGATCTCGACGCGACGTCTGCGCCAGTCTATCTGATGTTGGTCGGAGAGATCGCCGGGCAGCGGGGTCAGTTTGATGTTGCGCTGGATCACTACGCCCGCCTCTCAGAGATGGTGAAAGATGTTCGGATCGCTGAGCGCTCGACGCAGATCGCGCTCTACGTGAAGGATGCCGATAAGGCCCTCAAGTCTGCTGAAGTCTGGTCAGAGCTCGATCATAAAAGCCTCCCAGCGCACCGGATCGCCGCCATTTTGGAGATCAAGGCGGGAAACCTTGATGGGGCTTCTCGGGAACTTCAAAAGCTGTTTGAGCTCAAGGATCCGGATCTCGAGAACACGCTGATTGAGATGGTGAAGTGGATCGATGCTGAACTGCCTCGTGATGAGGGTCTTAAGGTGATGGATGACCTGACGGCGCGGCACCCTCAGGTTGCCGAGCTGCATTTTGCTTATGCGCTGCTTGCGAGTGACAAGGGGGCGCTTATGGTGGCCCAGAGTGAGCTGGCTAAAGCATTGGCGATGCGTCCTGGGTGGAGCCGCGCGCTGATGTTGAAGGCGCAACTCCAATTGCAGGCAGGGGATACGCGAGATGCTCGCCTGAACCTTGAAAAGGCGATCAAGAGTGATCCCGCTAATACGCGGGCCGGACTGCTATATGGCCAGTTTCTGGCGAAAACTGGCGACTTGAAGGGCGCCGAGCGGGCCCTATCAAAGGTCCTTGAGCGCGATGCCCATCTATCCGATGCGCGGTTTGCTCTCGCCTCGGTCTGGTTGGAGCTCGGAGCGAGTGATCGCGCTAAAAAGGAATTTGAGGGGTTGCTTCAGGACCCCCACTGGCAGCCGCAATCGGAGTTTTCTTTGGGGTTGATAGAGGCACGCCTCGGTCATCCCGAGGCTGCCCTCAAGCATTTTGATCGGGTCCATTCAGGGGGCGGGCTTGAATTTGATGCCCGCTTCAATGCGGCTTCTTCGCTGATGAGTCTTGGCCGTCTCAGTGAGGCTAGGGGGCGTCTTGCCGCAGCGCGGCGTGACTACCCTGATGAAAAGATCAAGCTCTACGTTGTGGAGGCCGAGTTGTTGGTCAAAGCCAAGGAAACGGCCTTGGCCTATGATCTTTTGTCCGAGGCGCTAAAAGAGGCTCCACAACAGACCGATTTGCTTTACTCAAGAGCGCTTTTGGCCGATCAGTTGGGTCACTTTGATGTCATGGAGGCCGATCTTCGGGTCGTGCTTGATAAAAATCCGGATGATGCAGCGGCGCTGAATGCGCTCGGCTTTTCCCTGGTGGAGCATCGTCCCGAACGGCTAGAGGAGGCCGGAGATTTGATTCATCGGGCGCTTGATAAGCGCCACGATGATCCCGCCATCCTCGATAGCCTGGGTTGGCTTCTCTTTAAAAAGAACCAGCCTAAAGAGGCCCTCGTTTATCTTCGTAAAGCCTACAAGCTCTACCCTGACCCTGAAATTGCAGCGCATCTCGGTGAGGTCTTGTGGGTTCAGGGGCTGCGCTCTGAGGGACAGCGGGTCTGGGCTGAGGGGTTGAAGAAGAATCCGGATCAAGATGACATGAGGCGGGTGCGAGAGTCCTATCCCAAGGCTTTCAAAGGGGGCTCCCTTTGAGGGCTTGGCTCCTCATTTTCAGTAGCCTTTTGAGTGCTTGTTCGACCTTACAGACGGTGGCGCCGGTGGTGGACCTCCCGGACTCTCCGGAGTCATTGACGCGCTGGTCGATGGATGGTCGTATCGGGGTTCAATCGGGCGAGAAGGCTTGGCAGGCTAATTTATTTTGGGAGCATGACCCGCAGCAAGACCGGTTGAGGTTATCGGGGCCTTGGAGTCAGGGGCTGGTTTCGATTATTCTTCAAAAAGATCTGATCTATGTGAATGAAGGCGCCGGGGTCACCGCGCTGTCTAAGGATCCTGATGCGGTGCTCCGGGAAAAGCTTGGCTTCGTGGTGCCCTTAGCCAGTCTTCGCTACTGGATATTGGGGCGTCCTAACCCCCATCTGGGGAGTCGCCCGGTGCCGGCCGAGGGGGGGGGTGAGGATCAAGCGTTCGAGCAGTCCGGCTGGCACATTAACGTCCAGAACACCACCCAAGTGGACGGCTGGCTGTTACCACAAAAGTTGGTAGCTCAGGGTGCCGGCGTTAAACTCAAAATCGTGACCGATCAATGGGTCATTCGGGAGTCAGCAAAGTAATGACCGTATTATGGAGGGAGTCTCGGCGTTTTCCCGCGCCGGCAAAATTGAACTTGATGTTGCGTATCGTCGGTCGCCGCGAGGATGGGTATCATCTTCTGCAGACGGTGTTTCAGTTTATCGATTATTGTGACTGGCTCACGTTTACCCCCCGGGAGGATGGAGCGGTCCGATTGCTGGAGCCGTTGCCGGGGGTGCCGGAGGAGACTGATCTGACGATTCGGGCGGCGAAGAGCCTCAAGGCGTTTGCTGGGATTCAGGCGGGAGTGACCATTCACATCGAAAAAAACCTGCCGATGGGCGGCGGTCTTGGCGGGGGAAGTTCTGATGCGGCGACGACGCTCCTTGCGCTGAACCATCTTTGGGGGGTGGGCCTCGCCGGAGCCGAACTTAAGACCTTGGGCTTGGCCTTGGGGGCCGATGTGCCGGTTTTCATTGAGGGGGTCGCTGCCTGGGCTGAGGGGGTTGGCGAACATTTAACGCCCCTTGAGTTGGATGAGGTCTGGTACGTGGTGATTGTCCCCCACTGTCATGTCGCAACTGGGCGTATATTCAATGACCCTGATTTGACAAGAAATAACCTGCCCATCACAATACGCGACTTTTTTGAAGGTCAAAAAGATAACCATTGTCTCCCGGTCGTGGCAATGGCTTATCCTGAGGTGGCGGCAGCACTCTCGGCGCTTTCGAGAGTCGGCGAGGCGCGCCTGACAGGGACGGGTGCTTGTGTTTTTGCCGCGTTTGATACGGAGGGTCTTGCCCTGGAGGCAGCTCAGCGGCTCGGCACCGCGTGGCGTACCCTGGTGGTTCGCGGGATGAACCGCTCGCCTCTTCTTGCCTATCTGACGTAAAAAACGAGATTAAATTTCTTTTATTGGGGCGTAGCCAAGCGGTAAGGCACCGGGTTTTGATCCCGGCATGCCCAGGTTCGAATCCTGGCGCCCCAGCCATATTCTTTCAGTGGAAGCCCTTGGGAGCTGAATCAATGACCGACGCCACGTTCATGGTGTTTTCGGGAAACGCGAATGTGCCGTTGGCCAAGGGGATTGTCAGGGCGTTGAATATGCGTCTCGGACAGGCCACGCTCGGACGGTTCTCCGATGCCGAAATCTCTTATGAGATTGAGGAGAATGTCCGCGGGCGCGATGTGTTCATCGTGCAGCCGACCTGCTCGCCGGTCAATGAGAACCTGATGGAGTTGCTGGTGATGATTGACGCCTTTCGGCGCTCATCCGCCGCCTTGGTGACGGCGGTTATCCCCTATTACGGGTATTCCCGGCAGGATCGGCGGATCCGCTCGGCGCGTGTTCCGATTGCCGCGAAACTGGTTGCAAAGATGATTTGCGCGGCGGGCGCTGATCGTGTTTTGACGGTGGATCTTCATGCAGACCAGATTCAGGGTTTTTTTGATGTTCCGGTGGATAACGTTTACGCATCACCGATCCTGTTGGGGGAGGTTTGGCGGCAGCAGTATCCTGATCTGATTGTGGTGTCCCCTGATGTGGGGGGGGTGGTGCGGGCTAGGGCGTTGGCCAAGCGGCTTGATGAAGCCGACCTCGCCATTATTGACAAGCGTCGCCCGAGGGCCAATGAGGCGAAGGTCATGAACATCATTGGTGATGTCGCGGGCCGCACCTGCATCATGGTCGACGATCTGGTGGATACCGCCGGCACGTTATGTAAAGCGGCGGAAGCGCTGAAGGACAATGGCGCGATGAAGGTGGTGGCTTATTGCACCCACCCGGTGCTCTCAGGGCGAGCGCTAGAGAACCTGAATAATTCTGTTCTGGATGAGTTGGTGGTGACGGACACCATCCCGCTTCGCGCCGACGCGCGGCGTTGTAAGAAGATTCGGCAACTCAGTGTTGCGGAAATGCTGGCTGAAACCATTCGCCGAATGGCGGTGGGTGAGTCGGTCAGCTCCATGTATGTCGATTAATTCGGCTTTTAAAGTTAACTGCTCAGAGTATTTGGAGAAAAAAGATGGCAGGCAGTTTTGTATTTGAAGCAATGCCGCGCACCGATCTCGGTCGTGGCTATTCACGTCGTTTGCGGTTAGAGGGCAAGGTTCCGGCGGTTCTTTATGGGGCGGGCGGAGAGCCGGTTGCGCTCATGTTGAATCACAACAAGGTGGTCAAGGCGCTCGAACACGAAGCGACTTACTCACACATTCTGACGATCCAATATGATGGCAAAGAAGAGACGGCCATCATCAAGGATATTCAGCGTCATCCGAGCCGTCCGATCATCATGCATATGGACTTCCAGCGGGTGAATGAGTCGATGAAGATTCGGGTCCACGTGCCACTTCACTTCCTGAATCAGGAAAAGTCGGTGGGCGCAAAGAAGGGGGGTGTTTTCACTCACAACCTCACCGACATCGAAATTGTCTGTTTGCCGGGACGGCTTCCAGAATTCATTGTCGTCGATATGTTGAAGGTGGATATCGGCCAGGGCGTTCATCTCTCCGACCTCAAGTTACCGCCAGGTGTCGAAATTATCGAGCTGAAGCATGGCGCTGATCACGATCAAGTCGTGGCTGCCATTCAGTCGCCGCGCGGGGGTGATGGGGTTGCTGACGAGGAGGCCGAGGCCTGAGTCGGCGGTCTATAAGGCACGCGTCGGGAGGCCGTCTTTGGCTGATACGATCAAGTTGATCGTGGGGCTTGGAAACCCGACCTCGCGCTACGAAAAGACCCGGCATAACGCCGGGTTTTGGTTTTTGGATGGGGTGTCGGGTCGATCTCAGATCAGCTTGCGGGCAGAGTCACGCTTTCAGGGGGCTTTCGGGCGCGACGATCGGGGGGAGGATCCCTTATTCCTCCTGAAGCCCTCCACCTTTATGAATCGCAGCGGGGCTTCGGTCGGAGCGGTGGCGGCCTATTTCAAGATAGCCCCACAGGAGATTCTCGTGGCTCATGATGAATTGGATCTGCCGCCGGGCGTCGTCCGCTTAAAGCGAGGGGGTGGCCATGGCGGGCATAATGGCCTCAGAGACCTGCTGGCCCATCTGAAGTCACCCGATTTTCTTCGTCTGAGGCTCGGTATCGGGCATCCGGGTGATCGGCTGGCGGTCGCCGACTACGTCCTTGATGCCCCCTCCAAGGAGGATTTACGGTTCATTGATGAATCCATGGCCGATGCGCTTCGGGAGCTGGATTCTCTGCGGGGCGGTGATGTTGCCGGGGTGATGTCGCGTTTGAATGGGATCGATCGGCGACAACAAAAATAATAAAAAGGGTTGACGTACTTTCGTCATTTCACGATAATCGCCTGCTAACCCGACTGGAGGGGTTCCCGAGCGGTCAAAGGGATCAGACTGTAAATCTGACGGCTCAGCCTTCGAAGGTTCGAATCCTTCCCCCTCCACCATTCGGGATGTTTTACCTTTGCGGGTGTAGTTCAAAGGTAGAACCTCAGCCTTCCAAGCTGATGGCGTGGGTTCGATTCCCATCACCCGCTCCAATTTGATTTGCCCATATAGCTCAGTCGGTAGAGCACTTCCTTGGTAAGGAAGAGGTCACCGGTTCAAATCCGGTTATGGGCTCCAGTGTTCGCGAATTTTGAAAACTTTCTAAGGGGTGTTGGCGGATGTCCAAAGAAAAATTCACACGTAACAAGCCGCACGTTAACGTCGGTACGATTGGTCACGTCGATCACGGCAAGACGACTTTGACGGCGGCGCTGACGAAGGTGGGT